>Ga0335085_10000185_pt1 | contig 195065 bp, 135 predicted proteins | sample Lox_Sample_45_FD_206712 | JGI IMG/M metagenome (GOLD analysis project Ga0335085, IMG submission 206712) | Soil microbial communities from Loxahatchee National Wildlife Refuge, Florida, United States - Lox_Sample_4.5 | ecosystem: Environmental > Terrestrial > Soil > Wetlands | place: USA... | reverse complement strand
TCGCCCGCATCCTTACGGCTGCTGGCGCATGACTCGGGGTCAGGGTGGATCGCTACTCCTTTCCTGTGAGGCTCTTTCATCCTCAACTCCAGGTCGGTTTATCCCGGCGCTTTCTTTAGGTTCGTTTCCGAACGCCAATTTGGCCCCTTTTTGACTCTTATCCATCTTTGAATCTATCGGTTAAGTGTTTTGGGTTCGTTTTTTGGACTCGTTTGGCAAATAGGCCACTTAATCTCAATTAACATACTCTGCAACAATATGATACAAGTTTGGGTTCGTTAGCGAACGTGGTTCGGTCCCCCCCTGGGGGTGCTTTGTGAGGAACCTAGCGTACTCCGTCGGACCTCTCGCACCCCGGGGCATTGAAGGGTGGTTGCGGGTTCGGACCTCAAAAATTTGTTCAGATCCAGCTCCCGATCAGGCGCCTAAGGAGGCTTCGCCTCAGACCGACGAGGCCCTCCCGGACTTAGAATGGCAAATTACACATTAAACATGCCTTATGGCTGTATTCAAAAATTTGACTCAAGAAATTAAATTCCAAATCGCAAGCCTGCTAGCTAGAAAATAAACTTTACCCCAAACTGCATGCGGCGGCTGGCGGTGTTCATCATGGCCTGGCTCAGGAAGCCTCCTCGGCCAAAAGAGTCTGGCCGAGCGTCGATCGCGTTTTCTGGAATGACCCCGGTGATCCGGGCTGCAGTCTGTGTCGGCGAGAAAGCAAACGCCGGCGCCGATTGGGCCGCGCTGGCGAACACGTTGCCGAGCGCGAAACCGGGGTTGGGCGTGTTCAAGAAGTCGTACACTTCCCATCGCAACTGGAGCGTCTTGGTTTCGTCGAATTTGAAATTCCGATAGAGCGCGACGTCGAAATTAACAATACCCGGACCTGTCAGGATGTTGCGGCCTGCAAGGTTGAAGCCGCTGTGGCCGGCGTCTCCGAGAACCTGCACAAAGTGGGCCAGGTCCGGCGGGATTGGTTCACCCCTCAGATCCACATAGCCGGTAGGGGAGCTCACGCCCTGGCAGGACGCCAGCAGGGCCACATAGTTGAGGGGCGCCTTGGGATTCCCGATAGCGGGCCGGTCGTTCGTCAGGTTACCGTCACCATTGGCGTCCGCGCAGGGGTCCGAGTTTAACACGGGCGTGCCGTTGAGCGGTGTGAAAGGCTGGCCTGACTGGATCTGTGCAATGCCGCTTAATTCCCATCCCGCGAGCAGGGAATGCGCTAGACCCTGCCCGGGCGAATAGACATCCCAAACATAACTGATGGCCAGACGGTTCCTTCGGTCAAAAGAGGAATTACCCTTCTCCGGCACGAGGTCCGACGAGTCCTCAGGCAGTGGTGTGATCGCCTCGACGGGTTGCGAGGTTCGCGGGTCTGTTGTGGCGGCGAAAACATCGCCATTAAAGAACTGGATTCCTGGTCCGAAGATCTCACTAGCGTTATCGATCATGTGGCTCCAGGTGTAAGCGACGGTGAACTTGAGCGGTCCGCTGTGTTTCGACAGACTCGCCTGCAAGGCGTAATAAGTCGAAGAGCCACCGTTGGTGACCGCCAGGATGTCTCCGTGACTGTTGTCAGCACGATTGGCCAGGCAAGTGTCGCCTGCCGGCAGGCTGAACGGGATGTAGGCGCAGTTTGCCAGGTTCTGAGTCCGTAGATACCCTCCAAAGGGATTGAGATCCAGCCGCTGGTAGAGCTTGGTTCCCTTGCTTCCCACACCGTCGATCTCAAGGAGCGTCCGGTGCGCAAGTTCGTGTTGGACGCCCAAGGTAAAGTTCTGCACATAGGGGTTGACCAGATGAGGATCAACGGTGTCCTGGGTCGAACACTGGGTGATCGGGATCGGCCCTGCCACTTCCTGCTGTTGATAACTGCTGCAGCCGCTGACGTTCACTCCTTGCAGGGAGCTCAGCGAAAGCGGGGAATTAGGAAAAGTTCCGGTCGTCGGTGCCAGAATCGGCAGGTTGGGAAATTCTCCGGGCGGCTGAGCGGGCGTTTCCCCGAGATAGGCTGCTCCTTTCTCAGTGATGGTGTAGATGAACGGAGAGACCGGACCGCTTTGCCAGATCAGCAAGGGGATATTGAGGACCATCGGGCTGTAGGAAATCGCGTATCCGCCCCGAACGACGGTGTTGTGACCTCGCCGCGGCGACCAGGCAAACCCGAAGCGCGGCGCAAAATTATTGTGGTCGGGGCTCACCAAAGGGGCCGCCGGGTTAATCTGATGGAGCCCGTTGATGGGTTGGCCGTAGACCTCATAACGCAGACCCAGATTCAGTGTCAGGTTGGGCTTGAGCCTTATGTCGTCCTGAAAGAAGCTGAAGAGATCCAACTCCCGCAGAGGCATCTCGGGCGGCCCTTGCCGGAGAGTGCCGCCGCTCGCGATAACGTCCGGAAAGCGCTGAAAAACCGCCAGGGCATTGGTTTCGTTGGTGGGCTCAGAAATGAACTGGCCTAAGCCGCCGGGCGCGCCGGCCTCCGGATTGTTGGTGGCCGAACTGCCAAAGAAATAGTGGCCGAGATCCGAGGGTACACCGCTGACGTTGGTCTGAGTGTAGACGGCGTCCCCGCCGAACTTGAAGCTGTGGCGACCCACTACGCGCGAGTAATTCTCTTGAGCCTGGAAGATGTTACTGTTCGAGCGCCCCGGACTCGTGTCCTGGCCGATCGTGAACTGGTTCCCGGCGGCCAGGAAATCGCCCTGATAACTCAGGGGGGGCTGGGTGATGAATCCGCCAAAGTCGTCACCGATCGTCGCGGCCGGGAGCGAGGGACCGGCGGGCGCGTTAGTGGGCCCCACGCTCTGGGCCACCCGGCTGAAGGCAAATCGAACCTCGTTGATGGCGCTGACCGTATAGTAGCGATGGTCCAGCAGGAAGCTCTGGGTTCGCTGCGAAACAAAATTACGTTCCTCCGGAAGGACGCCGAGGTCGTCAAAGGCTGCTACGCCCGGCGGCGCAAAAGCACCTTGGGGCGCGCTCAGGTTGTCGAACAGGTATCTTCCGTAAACCGATTGCGATTCGCTGATCTTGTAGTCCAGGCGGCCCGAGGCCTGATTGTCGCTCACGTGGAACAGGTTGGCCTTCGGGAGCAGATAGGTGCCGTAGTCCACGGACGCCGGCAAGCCCGTCACATCCAGCGGGACCGCTACGGGGCCGGTGCAAGGGTTCGTAAGGTTTAGGGTGCAGGGAGACCCGGCTGGAGCATTCGTCACCGAAGGAAAACTGAGCAGTGTCTTGAGCGCCGCCGTCGGCTGGCTTATCTGCCGCAGCGTCTGCACCCCGCCGGCTGACGGCAGAGTACTCACCACCGGGTAGACGCTCGAGAGATTATTTGTGGCCCGGTCGGCTTGGTAGGAGACGAAGAACCAAGCCTGATTCTTCCGAAGTGGCCCGCCTAGCGTCCCTCCGCCGAAGTTCTCGTAGAAAGGAGCCGGCCCCGACAATCCCGCGACCTGCTCCACTCGACTCGAGGCGTTGAACAGGTCGTTTTGGCCAAACCAGAATGCTGTACCGTGGAAGGCATTCGAGCCGCTCCGGGTAATCACGTTTACAGTGGCTCCCGTGCCCCGGCCGAACTCAGCCTTGGGAACTGCCGTCAGGATCGAATACTCGGAAAATACGTCAGTGTTGGTGAACTGCGTGGCCGCACCGCCGAAGAGCGGTTCGTTGTTGTCCACGCTGTCGATGATGAAATTATTGTCGCGCCCTCGCGCACCATTCACGGCAAATGGCACCAGCGTGCTGGCAAAGCTGAAAGTGCGAACGCTGAATACCCCCGGGGCCAGCAGCGCCAGGCTGTTGGCGTCACGGGTCAAGAGCGGCAGGCTGGCGATTTGATGTTGCCCGAAGACGTCGGTCAAGGTGGCGCTGTCGATATCCGTGACGGGGGCCACCGAAGCGACAGTGATCATCTGATTGGGCGGGGGCTTGGAGAGGACGAAATTCTCGCGGGTAACCTGATTTACGCTCACCACCACTCCCCGATGCGTGGCGCTGCGGTAGAAAGGCTGGTCGACCTTCACCTGATAGGTTCCGGGCGCCATCTCCCCGATGAAGTAGTTGCCGTCGTTGTCCGTGCTGGTGGTCCTTGCGAGTCCCGTCTCCGTATTGGTCGCCTTGATAGCAGAGCGGGGCAGCGAATCGCCCCCTGCGTTTGTCACCAACCCCCCGATCGACCCGCTGATCGACTGCGCGCTGAGTTTCTGGCCCGTCGACGCGAAAGCTGCGAGAAGAATCGCTACAGAGAATCCCCCAAGAACCCCGCGCACAGATCCTCCCTCATCTTTCGCGAAGCAACGACCGTAGAATCACCGTTCTGCCGGGCACATTCCCCCCGGCAAGGTCCCAAGTAAAGGCGGAACGCGACGGCGATTACGTTATGGTGCCATTGCAGTTAAGCTAAAGGCGCCGCATAGCCCGGCTGGCTGCAATCGGAGCGGAATCATGCATCGGCAACAGGTTCCGAGGGCGCTCTGGTGAAAGAATTAGCTAACAGATACGAAGTACAATGTCAAGAAGTTGTGCGAGAACTACGCAGCGAATGGGCGCGCGGCATGGGTGGTACCACTTGGATTGTCCAGTAGGATGAGATTCCCGCGTGGCATTAGTAGTCGACGGTGATCGGGACCGACGCCCCGACCTTTTTGTCGGCACCCTTCTTCTTTCCCTGATTCAGCAAAATAGGATCCTTGAACCTCCATGCAGAGGCCGACCCCGCAACCAGGTTGGCAAAATCGGTGTTCTGCTGCGGGGCGCACGACTTCACTTGCCCGTCGTCGGCCACCGTGCAGAGGAGCTCGACGCGGTCCCCCCTCTTAGCCCGAGCGTTGACTCCGTCGGGAAGAGTCGGGTTCGCCGCGAAGTGAACACCTCCCAGCACGAACTGGGCGGGGACAACGGTGTCACGCCGTATGGGATCGGTCCAGACATCCTCGGATGGCACCACCAGAGTGATCTGGGGCTTAAGGGCAGGTGTTGTCTGAGCTGTTGCGGACGGCGCGGCATTGCCGGACGGAGGTGGTGTGGCGCTGGACTTTCTGAGATCGGAGATCTGGTTGAGGTAAGCTTGCGCCTGCTGCTTCCATTCCGTGTCACGGCTCGCGAGATCCTGAAAGTCACTTTCCGCCTTACCATACTGCGGATCAGCGCTGCCTTGCTGCTTCTTGAACTCCTGAACCGCGTTATTGAACTCCTGCTGGTTCTGGATGAGAGCCTTGAGCGCGTCGATGAGGGCAGGAATCACCTGCTTGCCTGGCGCCCTCAGCAGTTTCTCCGCCGCGATGGCGCGAGTGCGCGGGTCACCATCGTGCAACTGCTGAATCAAGCCTGAGATTTGGTCTGCCGTTGGATCCTGTGCCCAGCCGCTCGATGGGCAGCCACAGAGGAATACGCAGGCGAGCATCAGAACCATCCGTCCTGAACGGCGTTTCACCCTCATGGCGTTCTGAACTCCGGCGTACCCGAGGTCCCCTCCTGAGGTGCCGACCCCTGGAATTTCGCCGTTGCCTCTATTCTAGTCCTTGTCTCCATTGTCAAGCCACGTGAATGCCCTTTCAAGATCTCCGTGTCGCCGCCGCTTAGGAAATCTTAAGCAAGTACACCGGACAGCTAAGTCGCCTCGCGAGAGACTGGCTTCACATCAACAGCAGCTAGCCAACGAGCGGTCCGGCCTGCCAGCAGTCAATCGTTGCACGTTTAGTGCCAAGTCGGGGTCGGCCTGACCAAGGATCTCTCTCTCGTAGCGGCGCCTATTTTCCCGACGCGGGATCCACCATCGGAATGAAGCGATCGACGAGCCTTAGCACGATGCTGCAGGTGTTATCAAGTGGGTTGCAACACTTTCCCTGGAATCTCCGCTCAGAGCACACCGGTAGTCTCCCTGCGAAAAGCACGGAAACTTGCTACACTCTCTTTGCACAGATCGGAGGCTCAAGACGCTTTATGTTGGACACACTCCGAAAGCCACTTTTCATCGTTGCCCTGGCTTTGGCTCTGGTTACGGTGTTGTTGGAGGTTGGCTCAGCCGTGGTGAAGAGCTTGGGGAACGCCAAGATCGGACTTGGGATTCCTTATTCGCCGCTGCTCGACGGACTCTTGCTGTTCACGATTCTGCTGATGGGCGTGGGCCTGCTTCTTCCCGAACGCGTGACCGGAAGGATCCAGGGTGTGGCGACCCTGTTGGTCTCGCTTCTGATCGGCATCCTGTCTTTCGTGCTGATCCTCGCGGCCATTGCGGCTCTAGTTGAAATGGTTACACTTCTGGTGGCGGTGCCGTTTGGTACTATCGTTTACCTAATTCTTTTCGGCGGCTTCAATCGCTCCGGTGCCGCTATCGCTCTAAGCCTGATCATGATGTTGAAACTGGTCTTCGCGGGCTGCCTGGTGCTTGCTCATCAGCGCTTCCTGGAGAACAAGGGCCTGGTCCTGCTCATTCTGACCTCGCTTCTGGCAACACTGATTATCGGATTCCTGCAGGGTATGGTTCCCGGCTTCCTGGTCAGCATAACTGACGCCATTGCGGCAATCGTGGTGGGAATTCTTGCGCTCTTATGGGCCGTGTGGTTTGTGTTGCGGTCAATCCCGGCGGTTGTCAAAGCCGTAGCGTAAGCCGGGGCAGGGTCACTGCATCTGAAGCTGGCACGTTGCCCCTGAGCCGCAGGATAGGGTAAGGGTTCCGCCGGCAGACTGGGCGACCAGCGACTGTGGGTCCTTACCCGGCCAAGACAACTGCTGCTTTGAAAGGTTAGGGTCGTCATTTGTGGTCGAGTTGTAGGTCAAAGTTGCCGAGGTTCCGGCAACGAGATGGAGTTTTGCTTTCCGGTATTTCTGAGTGGACGATGGGATGTGCAATGTGCAGGAAGATCGCTCGGGTAGGGTAAACGTCTTCTGCGCGACTTGAAGGCACGTGCCCTGAACCGTTTGGACCGTATTCAGATCCAGGCTTGGGCTAAGCCAACCGCTCAGTGAGTCAAGCCAAGCGGGCGGACTGACGTTATGGGGATCGGGTTGAGAATCATTCTGCCGCAAGCCAACCGCTAATCCCAAAGCATAGAGCAGGGCGAAAACCAGCAAAACACCGAGAAAAACCCTAGATCCCGTCATATCACCCTCGAGAACATCACCCTGAAGCCAGGAGAACAGAATCGCCTTGCCAGAGCCGGGCATTACCAGTGGCTGGTCTGCGTCGCTTGTTGTCTCACAAGGGCAGGGTTAACCCTGATACCTGGATTTGGGAACACGAGATTCACCGCGCTACCGATTGGGACACTTCCCGTTTTGGGGTTCTGGTCGGCGACCGCAGCCATCGGCTCAACGCGCATCAAACCTGGAAGGCCCGGCGCACCCGCAACAACGCGATAGATGTCTCCGGTCACGGTGCCTAACTTAAGCTTGGCGGCAGTCAAGCTGGCGACTGCGGTTTGGAACGGCTGACCCACAACGTTGGGTACGGGCACATTCTGGTCCTGAACAACCAGGTCGACAGTCGAATGGCTCTTCACACTGTTTCCTGCCTTTGGGTTCGAATCCAGGACTAAGCCCGGAGTCAAAACGCCAGGACTGTTGGCGTTGCTCACTTGCCCGACATCGAGGACAGCGGCGTGAAGTCCGCTAACGGCATCGTTGTACGACTTGCCGACGACCGTGGGAACGGTGACTATTGCCACGCCAACTTGGACATCGACGGCCGAACCGGAAGCCGCCTTCTCTCCTGCGGACGGGCTTTGGCTCAGCACTTTGTCGATGCTTGCCGCATCAGTCAGGACGTTGGTAACGTTCCCGATCTTCAAGTTCAGCGGAGCAAGAGCGGTGTTGGCATCGACAAGGTTCTTGCCGATGATGCTCGGCACCTCTACCTTTCCCCTTTCGAAAAGCCAGAACCCAACTCCAAGCGCCGCGATCACCAACACCGCCAAGGCTGGGATCCACCATGGAAAACGCTTGGCCTTTTCCTGTTTGGCCAGCACGAATGCAATTGCGGGCCCTTGCGTGTAGTCTTCGTCAGGGTTTTGCACGGCGACCGCGTCCAGGCGAAAGACGTACCTGCCCTCCTTGCTTTCGGAGGGAACAGCCACCTGCACTGTGAACTGCTGAACTCCGCCGGCTGGGAAATCACGTTCGGATTCGCCGGCGATGGTCAGCCAGCTTTTCGGGGTGGAATCTAACGGAACCAGTTTGGCGCGACCGCGCAGAGGACGACCGCTGGTGTTCGAAACCGTAAATGCGACCTCGCCTCGTTGCTGGCCATCGAGACGGACCGTATTCGAAGCGGTTGTGATATTAAAGACCGTCGCCATCGCTCCCCCTTCGCGACCTGAGGCCCACTCCGCTATTGAAGTTAACCACCAACTTTATCAATATCAATAGCGCGCCTGTTTTCTTTACAACAAACCATCTGTTTTCTGCCTTGGCACGCCCGCGTAGACGCCCCCCGCTCGCATTGGAAACGGTGAATGCAATTTCCCCGTGTCCTCGGGCATCGAGTGACACGGTGCTAGATGCCGCGGTCACGTTGAATACGTTGGGCATGCTCTCCCCCGTCTTCGCTCCTTCCTTAGGTCGTTGAGGCCTTTGGTGTCCGGTTCGGAAGGCTAGCCAAGTCGCTAGTCTCTCCCTCGGAGATGAAAGACTCCCCCACGCTTCAGTCGAGGATAGGGAAGAGTAGTTGGCCAAGCCTCTCTCGCTCAACCGCCGCAACAAAGTCTCCCATGGCCCTCACGCCTTGTCGAGACCCTTTTCTCCAAACTCGATGTCATAAGTCACGTAAGCCGGTTTCTCGGACTCGACGATTCGTTCGACCAACGTACGGTACGACGCGGCTTCCCTGGGAGCGCGAACAAGAAAGTGAAATGGCCTGAGTTTACCCTCGGTCCCTGCAAAGCGCTCTTCTATTTCAAAACCACGCAAGCCGGTCGCCGTTTCCAGAAACAGCATCAGGCCTTTCGATGTGCCTCTCCACTGCGAAAGGTGCGCTGCCGTGGCCACCAATTCGCGGAGGCGACCTAGGCTGGTGGGCAGAAGTCGAGGTGCCGTACCACCGGGTCGCACTGCTTCAACGGCCTTATCGAACAGCCGGTCTAGGTCAACCCAGCGGGCCAGAAACGGCACAAAACCGTCCGGCGCCCGGCGGGGGTCAAAGTTTGCCTCCAGCGTCCGCAGTTTTGCCTCCGAGGGAGCCTGTAAGGCCTCCATCACGTCCAAAAGGGCGGAAAGCGGATTCCCCTGGCGGAGGGTACGCTGAAAGACGCCGGGGAGCAAATGCTCAATCTCGCTCTGCTTCATCTTCACTCACAACTTCGATGTCGTGTTCGCCTGAGCAGAAGAGCCAAGTTGGGGGTAAAGTCACCCTGTCAGTGAACACGTTACTTGAACACGTGATGTAGGATGCGCCTCCATCCTTGCTGCGATAAATTCCCGCCGGGCCGCCAGCCAGAATGAACTTACCTTCACGATCCCCCGCGACCGTTTCAACCGGATAAAACAGATGTTCGGCTTCGCGCAGTGGCAGGCCGCATCCAATGGACGGAGCGTCCCACACGGCATCGTCCCGGCGTGCCGGCAGCCGCAACACACCCGCATGATGCGTGGCGGCAACGATCGTGGCGCCTCTAAAGGCGATGGCTTGGCAACTTCCGCCGGTCCAGTTCTTGCTGAACCATTGCCAGCCCTCAGGAGGGTCGGCGTCTCCTAGCAAACTCCAACTGGAGCATCCCTTGCCGGCGTCGCCGGCGTCCGCCATCACTCCCGCCCACAAAAAGTAAACGGGCCCGGCTTGCTGCACAGCAAGCACCCGAACGTCCTCGCCGACCAGCCCGATGTTGCGGAACGTGTTGGCCTTGCCCGCTGAGTTCGAAAGGAAAACACCGTTCGTCGATTGCGCGGCCACAGCAACGCTGATTCCGCCAGCCTGGTTCCTGGACGCCCGGACGGCATAAAAACCATTGGAATCCTTCGAGGACACGAAGACCTGAATGGGTGACGCCTCAGGCTGCATCCCGACCTCGAACAGGCCGACCGCTGTGGCCAGGAACAGGACCGGTTCGCCGTCGCGAACTATCCAGGCCGCGTCCTGGATTTGGAAGCCAGTTTCGAGCGGCGCCTGCGACCAGGTTTCGCCGCAATCCCACGAGATGTGCACCCGCGAACCGCTCTTTTCGCCGGCAAGATTCGTGCAAACGGCCAGGAGCCCTGGCCGGTCTGGGTGCGGACAGACGGCTCGGACATCTTCTCCAGGGAATCGGCCGGCCGGCTCCCACCCATCCGCATCATCGATGGAGCGAAAAAGTATTGAGCCCGCTCCGGCGTACCAGGTATGGGGCTGAAACGCATCCATAACCAGGCAGTGGATTCCCTTCTGCGGAACCTCGTCTACGATGAACCTCACATGATCGACATAGCTGACCCCAGGCTCCACAAGCGCGACGTCGTAAATGTTGGACACCCGAAGGGCCTGCCCAAACCGCCAACCGGGATGGGCTGCGGCGGGCAGCGGGTTAATGGCGCCGTGGAGACGATCGAGGATCCTGGTCTTTACCGCCGCAATGTCTTCTTCGGGGTGCGTCACAAATCGCGCCTGCACTTTGACCGTCTTGTATCGAGCCCAGTTTACGTCGCAGCTTGTGCCAAGTGGCCGCCTCTCTTCGAGCGCGCTCTGAATCTGCTGTCGAGCGACTTCGGTTTCGTGCTCGTGGAGTCTTTTCGCGGTCACTTGGCCGCCTCCCCTTTCGTCTTCGGGAAGGTGGGGAACCAGCAGCACCTCAACGGTACCCGGTGGCGCGTGCTTCCAAAGCGCCGACTTGGTGAGCGCCCGGACGCGCGTCACCGCCCCGGAGCTGCGCAGCGCGACGACCTCGAAATCCCGGGCCGTGACGGCGCGCTGGAGAGAGTGCAGATCCTGAGGGCCGCGCTGAAGCGCGTTCTCCAAAGTTTCTGCCGCCCGGCCACCCGTCGCCGGTTTCGGATTCGTGGCCAGTACGCTGGCGATGGGATCCTTAAGGGTGGTCAGGGTGTTGGCCTCTGCCTTGCACGGCCCGCCGCCGCGCCGGTACCACAGGCGAATCTCCCTGCCGCTCGGGGGAAACTCCGCCAGCGGCCGGGGTGTTTCTTCAAGGCGGCCGTCCCCGCCCAACATTCGCACCTCTGGGGCAAAGGTTATAGTGCCCGTCATACGGTCGGCGATATAGACGTAGAGGTCGGGCCCCAAATTGGTGAAGCTGTCCACCTCCCGCCACACCCGGTACGCCTTGCCCTGGTGCTCGAGAGCTCTCTCTCTCTCTCCCAGATCACGAGGAGCAGCCTCGATTCCCACGACCAGATCCAGGTCTTCGCCGGTGGGCGCCACGATGGGAGGACGGCATGCGGTTACCCATTGTCCGGGAAGGCCGGTGCCCTTTCCGGCCAGTTCCGCTTCAACCAGTTCGCAGTGATGCGCCAGGATCTCAACTTCCGTGTTGCCAGGCTCGATCGCACCAGCACGGGCCGTCACAAAGACAGGCGGCTCCGTGCCGCCCACCGGCCTTGCCAGCGTGATCCGAGTGCCGCGAGGAATCGCAACCCGCCGATCGGGAGCACGGCCCAGACTGAACAAGATGTTAACGCTGGAGGCCGAAGGCGGCTGAAGCTTCACGCCAATCAGGCGAAGAAACTCAATGTAGGCCTTCTCCGGGATGCGGTTCAGACGATAGATCATCATCTCGGTGAGGAAGGCAAATACATCTAATAGCGCCATGCCCGGGTCGCCGGGCGTAAGATCGGTCCAATCAGGGCAGGTCCGCCTGATCCTCGCCGTTGCCTCTTGGAGAAGTTCGTCGAAGTTCCTGTCGTCCAGGTTGGGAGGCTGCAGCGGCATCAGATGCTCTCTCCAGACAGCTCCAAGGGAAAATTCAATCGTCCGCTTCGCTGCGTCGCGCGGACGCGGTACTCCAACTGGATATCGAGCCGTCCTGGTTCTTCCTGAACGCGCGAGGTGTCGAGGTGTAGCACTTGGATGCGGGGCTCCCAGCGCGCCAAGGCGCGTTGCACGTAATGGGTCGCCAATCCCGCGGTGGTGTCATCGTTGGGTGAAAACATCAGGCGATGCAGCTCACAACCGTAGTCCGGGCGCATCACACGTTCTCCGGGTCGGGTCGCAAGCAACAGAAGGATCGCCTGTCGCACGGATTCTTCGTCCTCCACCATCTCAAGGCTTCCGCTGGCGGAGACACAGAGGCCGGCTTCAGATGCTGGAAATGACTCCAGTCCGTCCCCGCCGCTGAGGCGCGGAATGCGAAATCGCCAAGCTCGAAAGCGGGGTCTGCTCATTTCGAATCGTAAATAAAATCCTGGCCCGGACTTCGCACTTTGTATTTGACGACGCCTGGCGGGGTGCCGTCGGTCAGGCCCGTGACCGTCTCCAGACAGACCCTGCGCCCGTCAATCTTCAAGAAGTCTGAGTATCCTTCTGTAACCGGCAGCGTGAGCAGGCACGGCTTTATGGTTGCTCCCACATTCGGGCAGCCTGTAATAGGCCTGCCCTCGGGGTCTTTCTCCACGAGCACCTTCCTGCCTCCGATGGTGACCACGCCCTGCAGAGGGGCAAGACCCACCCTTCCGTTTTCATGCTTGCACACCACCACTGCGTCCTCGGTCAACCAGAGCATTCACGCCTTCTGAAAATCTACCGTCTTTCCTCGCACAACCACCGAGCGGCCGGGCGCTTCGATCTCCAGATCCACCTGCGAGTGAAGCCGGACCTTGTCTGGAGAGAGCTCGACGTAGCTGCCGTCGCTGTTTTCCAAACGGACCAGCCTGCGTGAATCGTCTAGACCGAGCTTCTGGCCCGCTGGCGTCAAAAAGCTGTAGCGCTGAACCGAGCCGCTTTCGATTCCCCAATCCGCGGGAGCCTTGGCCCCGTAAAGCCCGCCAATGACCAGTGCCTGGCCCGGATCTTCGCCCTGGAAGAGCAGAAGAACGTGATCTCCGACGTCGGGAAGCGCCACCAGTCCCTTACTCCCTGCCGCCGTCGCCAGCACACTGATCCACTCCGTCTCCACGTCGCCGTGAGTCGGCAGCGACACGCGGATCCGGCCAAGATGCTCGGGATCGTCCACCCTTGTTACCACCCCCCAGGCGACGCTCGCCGCTCGCGCCCGCTCCGGGGGCCTGGGCGGAACGGACGAGATCTCGGAGACGAAACCCTTGGCACGTTCCACCGTGTGGATCACGGAAGTCAGAATGTACCGGCCTGCGAACGGTTCGGCCACGCCCTCGATCTCCACGCGTGTTCCTGGCAGCAGCCGCGTATCTCCTTGGGCAACTCCCCACAGGGTCACCTCGCGTGCCACCCCCGCGTCCAGTTGCGCTTGCGCCAGAACCGCCGCCTGCAGATCGTTTTGCGCGGTCTGATTCGTCAAGGTGCGCTGTCCGGTGCCTCCCATCATCTCCTCGATGTTCACCTGGCGGCCCACCCTCGGGGCGCTCGCCTGGCCCTCGTGGCGTTCAACTCGCCAGGGATCCCAACCGGAAGCGTGCACGGACCGGCAACTCGAGTCTCCGTTGACTTCCATCCGAGCTTCGAGCAAAGCCTCGCCGAGCCTGAGTGGAATCGTCTCCCCAAGTCCTTCCAGGGTTACCAAGTGCAGTACGTTTCCTCGCAGCGTCAGAAACAAACCGCAGCGCTGTGCCAACTCCTGCAAAAGCTGAAGGTCTGACTGGTGGTGCTGGATCAACCGTTGCCACACAGGGCCGGGTTCCGCCGCTTCCACTGAAAGTCCAAGGTCCTGCACCAGTTCGCGCGCCAGATCGAGCACGGTTACCTGCACGTGCGCTCGCACGTGCTGGCGTTTGCGAAGACGGTGCAAAGAGTCGTAACCCCGAACCCGCACCTGCAACCCACCCGAAGGCGGGTGCACGTATTCGACGGCCGTCACCTCCCCGACGAAAAGCTGCTGTGCCTGTCCCTGCACCTCCACCTGAAGTGGGGAACCGATCACTGAAGGCGCCAAATTCGCCAGCGCTCCCTTCGGATTGAAAAAAGTCAGCTCGCACTGTGCGGGCAGAGACAGGCCACGCTGGACACGAACCTCTTCCAGCGCGCCGGCGTCCTCTTCCATGATCGGGCGTCCGTCCCATTGCACTTCGACGCGAGGAAAGTCGAGGGCGACGCTCACGCCGGCTCCTTTGAGAGCCAATCGTGCGGTATCCTCAACAATGTACCGGGTGGAATCCGCGCTGGATCGTCGATGTTGTTCAACTGCGCCACCGGTTTCCACCAGGGATGGCCGCACAATTGGTGAGCGATGGCGTCAAGACGCACCGGCGGCCCTCCTTCGCTCTGTGTCTCGGGAATTCCGCCCGTGATTTCGTACACCATGAGCCGGTCCGGACTGATCTCGGTGTCGTCGCTGACGACGGGCATGAATGTGCCCAGCGTTGGAGCGTCGGGCCTTGCCAGGGGCGGCTCGGAGACCCTGAGCAATCGCATCCGCAGCCACGACCGCCGCGGGGCGCCATCCGCCGTGAAGCTCTCCAGCCGTTCGGCCACGGCCACGACGACGCCTGGAATGTTCCAGGCTTTCCCCCACACAAAACGCACCATCGGGGGTTGGGTGAATCCCGTTTCGGCCGCTGTTCCCTCCGTCAACTCCCAGAGCGGGAGCGTCAGATCTCGAACGTCTCCGGTGGCGATCGACGCCCCAGCGATGGAAACGTCGAAGAGCAGATCGAGACTAATCTCGGTGGTGCCGCCGCCCGTGTAATGCAGCGGGTCATCCTTGAGGCCGGCCCCAGTTAGCGGTCCGCTGGCGGAGCGCCGCGAACGGACCCCGGCCAGCCGCCGGATCACAACGCTCTCGGGATTCAAAAGGCACGGAATCCGCACGCCCGTTTTCTCGAGCAGGAACGCCACTCGGTCCATTAATCTCCCCGCTGCTCGCGATCCAACCGGCTAAAGTGCTCCCATCGCTGGAAGGCTGTTGTCCATTCATCGGAATTCGAGTCCGATTCCGGAAGAAGCTCGGGCCACCGCTCTGGGCTGCCACCAAACCTTTCGACGTTTAGCCGCGTTGTGTCATCGGCTGCATGCTCAGCACCCTGGTGAAGGGCACGACGCGCTCCTTCGATTTGTGGTTTGGGTGGCACCGGTCCCGGTAACTCCGGCCACGGGTCCGGATCTCTCGGAGGAAGAGACGCGACACGATCTCGGCGCCAATCTCCCGGTGATCGTCGCTGTGTCTGCGGATCACTGTCGACGAACTGTAGAGTATTGCGGTGTTCGGTCGAGCCCGAATTCCTATTCTCACCGGCTTCGCGCGCTGCTCCGGTCGCCGGCGGCGCCGCCCTGCGAATCGGCAATTCTGCAGTCGGACCGCTCTTGTGCGGCGCGGGCCCGGCCTGGTGCTGATGCTGCTCCGCCTCGCACAGTGCTGGAAGCGCGGGTTCGGCCTCGAATCGATGCTCCTTCGCCTCGTCCGGTTCTAACGGATGATGCTGGCGCTCTAATAGCGTAGTCTCTGGTGAGAGAGAGGCCCTGGGGTTAGGGCTCCCGAAAACGGTTAGACGGGCGCCGGGCGCAGACGGCGCCATCGCTTCGGGTGCGGCCGGCGGCTTTTCAAAAGCGCCACCCCGATGCTGTCCAGCAGTGCCGACCTGCTCTCGACGTTGAGCGGCGAGCTGCCGGGTCTTGCCGGACGCGGAGGGCGGAAATTCAGCCGGCGTAAGGTGCGGAGGGGTGGGCTTCCCGGTTTTAGCCGCCACTTGCTCCCGCTCGCCCCGGGCAGGCATGCGCCGTCTTACCGGACGGAGCAAGTCGGGCGCGACGTGACGCACCAGCTCCACCCAATGCCTCGGGGGCTCGCCGGTCGCCTCGGGCGCCGGTTCGCCCGAATCGAACGCAGGGCTGCCCACTTGCTCAAGCCGGTCCTCGTTGCCAACAGGTTCCTCAAGCGTTCTCCAAGAGACAGGCTCGGAGGCCTCGCCCTTTTCCGGCAGGATTGCATCGGCCCATCGGCGCAAGGTTCGCGCCAGCAACCGCCGCACCGTCACCGTGAATCGTTTCTTCGACAACGGCTACCCTCGGTCCAGCGTCTCGAACACGATCGTAATCGACTCAATCGCTAGCTGCGGCGCCAGAGCACCCAAGGGCGCGCCCCGCCATTCCGACACCCAGGCGTTGACGAGATCCCAACGGAGCACTTCGCTGGCTCCGTCACTATCCAGTATGACGATGGAGACATTCTTACGCTCCACCTTGCCCTTGACCCCAGTCATGAGCCAATTCCACAGTTCGGAGGAAGAAGTGAGCCCGTATCGCAGGGTGATGTCGCCATACTCCAACTGGCCGGGAATGCGATGCACAATCTGACTCTGTCCACCTTCCCGGTAGCGGATGGCGTCGATCTTGATCGACATATCTGTGCATTCAGTAAAGTGACCCTCGGTCACACCTTGAATCACCAGCTTGAAATTGTAGGCGCGGTAAGGATCGTTGAATACTCCCGGCTGGGCGCCCGACGGGTTTGCGGCAGGCGGCCGCTGAGCAGCTTCAGGCATGGGAACCTCCCTCGGATTTCTCGATACGTCCTTCGGTTATGCAGCTTCGATCTCAGCTCCGCCGGCGTGCTGCCCAATCCGGAAGATAATGAACTCTGCCGGCTTGACAGGGGCGAGGCCGATGAGCGTCACCACCTGCCCGGCGTCGATCACTTCGGGTGGGTTGGTTTCAGCGTCGCATTGCACAAAAAAAGCCTCTTGCGGGGTTGCGCCCATCAAGGCGCCGTCCCGCCACACCAGCGTCAGAAAGGCGCTAATGTCCCGCCGAATGGCTTTCCACAAAGCCATGTCATTCGGTTCGAAGACCACCCAGCGGGTGGCCCGAATGATCGATTCCTCAATCATGATGAACAGCCTGCGAACATTGATGTACCTCCATTCGCTGGCTCCATCCGCCACGGTCCGCGCTCCCCAGACGAGAGGTCCCTCCCGCGGGAAAAAGCGCAGGCAGTTGACGCCGCTTTGGTTCAGCATGCCCTGCTCCGCGTCCGTCACAGGGTAAGTCAGGTTTAGGACGCCGCGAATGTTTTCACCGGCCGGAGCATGCTGAACGCCCCGCGTGGCATCGGTGCGGGCATAGATGCCGGCAAGATGTCCACACGGTGGAACGTCAACCAGATTGTCGGGCGAGAGCGGGTCCCTCACGGTAATCCAGGGAAAGTAATAGGCTCCGTAGCCGCGGTCCGAAACCCGCGGACGCAGGCCTGTCTTGGCAGGTGGGGTGGTTCCCTTGTCGTCTCCACCGGCTCCTCCGGTCTTGCCGGCTTTGGGCGCTGCCGGCGCCGAGCCTACTTGGGTTAGCAAGTCCACGTTGTCGACTTCCTGCGGCGCGTCCAGGATAGCGATCCGGTTCTTCAGTTTCTCGCAATGTGACAGCAGAGCCTCGTAGTCCTCCGGCTTCGTGTACCCCGGAGCCGCCACGATATTGACCTCGTCAATCTCCTCGAGGACGTCGATGCCTTTCCGCTCGCGGCCGCCTCCGGCAATCGGCTGACCCTTGCCGACGTTCACGCAATAGCAGCGCCGGCCGCCGTTCTGAAAAAAGCCGAACACGGCCTGGGAAAGCGGCGTGCCGGACGCTTTTGCGGGAACGTATTCCTTCAAGAATTGCGACCAGCTATTGATGGCCACACCCTCGTTGAGCCGGGCGGTGGCGTCCGGCGCCTCCCCGAGGAAGGCGGCCGTGCTGGTGCCCACGGCCTGGATCGGGCGCGGCCCGGCCGAGATTTCTTCCACATAAACGCCGGGAGTCAAATAAGAGAGTGGCATTTCAATCCTCCATCGTGTCGAAGCGGATTAAGAGCGGTTCGCTCGCGTGTGGAAAGGCCTCCTGGGTGGTTACGCTGAGCTCCCGGTCTTTGGCTTTCACTCGCAAAGTTTTCACCTGTTCCCCGCCGGGGACGGTCGCGAAATAAAACCGTCCTTGGTGGTCGGTGTGCGTGGTCAGGCGTAGCGCGGGGATCTGAACTTCGGCGCCGGCCAGAGGAGTATCATTCGGCCCGTAGACCACTCCATGCAAGCTGGACACCACCGATGTCTTCAGCATCGGAGCAGTGCGCACGAGCTTGGCTTTCGGTTCGGGACGCCGCTGCTGGAGCGGCACACGCAGAACAAACGAGGGACGAGGAGGGACGCCAAACGCCGCCCAAACGTCCGCCGGGACCGGCCCAAGCTCCACCTGGAATTCCGAGTTTCTCATGGCTGCGAATACCAACTCACCGAGCAGGCGGTGCGCCTCCTCGGGGTCATCCGACCACGAAGTCACAAGGTAGCGAAGCGCCACCTGTAAGGGCGGGAGCCTATTCGTGCTCGGCGGAGGCAAAGGGGCAAGCTCCATCAGATACAATCCAATCCCTCGCCCCTGCTCGGTGCGTTTCGGCGCATCGAGGTGCACGTCCACTCCCTCCAGAACACCATTCGCCCATTCTGTCAGCCGTCTGTCAACCTCATCGATCATAGAAGCCAAAACAGCAAAGCATCGAATGGCGGTAAGGAATGGACGTGCTTCCCCAGGCACCACTCGCACCGTTTGCTTCAGGCGCCAGTCCCGGTTAATAATACGGGTGCCCTTTTTCAGGGTGCTATTATAATCCGGTTCTCGTGAAACGCAACAAGGCTGTCTCTTGCTGCTGAGGGGTTCGCACTTTGGAGGTACCAGACGTCTTATCGGGGCAGGATCTGAACAAATATAGCAAGTTTTTGAAGAGGGAGCCCGTCCCGCCCCGTCCCCTGGGGTGCCAGAAGGGGTACCCCCCGGGGTACCACCTATGCGCGCTGACGAATACAAACTTTGTATCGTGTTGTTGCAGCGTATTTTAATGGCGATCCGATGGCCTATTTGCCAGACGAGTCAAAAAAACGAACCCAAAACACTTAACCTATAGATTAAAGGATGGATAAGAGCCAAAAAGGGGCCAAATTGGCGTTCAAAAACGAACCTAAGCGAACCTAAGTTTCGGGGGAGAAAACGTGAAATATCACAAAACGAACCCAAGGAACCCCAGAAACGAACCCGAGCTTCCTCCAGTGGTTGGGGCGTGAACTGGTTGGTTTGAGGTCGAAGACTTCGCTAGAACGTCTGATCGGAGCGGTATCTTGAACAAATATAGCAAGTTTTTTGAAGTCGGACCCCGCACCCCCCCAGTCCCCTGGGGTACGAGAAGGAGCACCCCCCCGGGTACCCCCCTGTGTGCGATAACGAACCCAAACTTGTATCATGTTGTTGCAGCATGTCTTAGTGGCGATCGGGTGGCCTATTTGCCGGACGAGTCAAAAAAACGAACCCAAAACACTTAACCCTTAGATTCAAGGACGGATAAGAGCTAAAAAGGGGCCAAATTGGCGTTCGAAAACGAACCTAAACGAACCCGACTTTTGGGGGAAAAAACGTGAAATATCACAAAACGAACCCAGCGAACCCAAGAAACGAACCCGAGCTTCCCCCGGCGATTGGGGGGTAGGCTGGTGGTTTGAACACCCCAATGGGATCGCAGACCATGAGGGTGCTGGATGGTTTTTAGGCGTGTCATCAATCAACTGCTGAAGTCGGCTGGATGGATAATATGCCAAAGTTGGTCGGCTCGATGCTCTATTGCTTGCTTCTGGCCCTGGCGCCTTTGGGAGGCGGGCCCAAACCCCAGTCAGGGGTCAGGGAGGTCTCCCTCACGCGCGTCGTGCGAATGCCGGTCGTAATGCTAAATACACAAGGAAGCTCGGGCCCGGCGAACCAGGCTCCCGGCGCACTTACGCTGTCCCCTGGCGCCACCGACGAGCTTCCTGAGGGTCCGGACGGGTTTGATGTGCTTGACGACGGAACTCTCCTGATTACCGATCCCCTGCGTGACCGTCTGGCTGTTTATGACTCACAGGGAGCGTTCAAGCGGGAATGGAAGCTTGGCTTTCCCGCAGACAGCGTGACCGCGATTCCGAACGGGCTGGTTTTGATTCGAGACGCCACGACGGGAGAGCTTCACGCTTTCGACCGTGAAGGACAGCCGAAGCCAGCGGCGACCGCTGTCCTGCCTGAACGCGAACAGGCCCGGCTGCTGACGGCCAAGAGCGGAGTTGTGGGGCGGCCCGCCACGGCCGGTGGCCCGGGCGGCCCACTCCAGGTTCAGTTCGACCGAGCCGGGCTCAGGCTGCTTTCTCTCGAAGGCCTCGCCACCGATGGCGCGGGCAACACCTACGTTGCGCTGGAAACGACGGCCGGCGGCGAAACCATCGACGTCAACAAATACGTCCGCCGATACAACGCCCATGGCGAACTGGTCGCCGAAATCTCGGATATGAAGGTTGACTACTACGTTCGCCCGGTGGATGAGCTGCGCGTACACAAGGGTGTCGTCTACCAATTGATGTCCACCCGCTCCGAGGTCCGGGTCAACGTGTGGGATACGAACTGAACTTGCTGGGTTGTGATGCTGGGAGAAAAGGCCGTGTGCTGTCAACTGCTGCGACACGAGAACGGCTCCGCCGGAGTCGTCACCGAAGCCGTCCGCGTGCTGTCATCCCATCGGGTCCGATGGCTTTGTTGCCTGGCTGCGGTTTGCTTGATGGCGACGAGCTGCGCTAAGAAGGCGTCGGCGCCAAGTCAGGCGGAGACCGGGATTGCGAGCTGGTACGGCCATCCGTTTGACGGCCGGCCCACCGCCAGCGGCGAAATCTACGACATGGAGAAGATGACCGCGGCTCATCGCACTCTTCCTTTTGGAACCGTGGTGCGAGTCGAGAGTCTTGCCACTCATAAGACCTCGGAAGTACGGATCAATGATCGTGGACCCTTTGTGCAAGGCCGAATCATCGATTTGTCGCACGCGGCTGCAGAGGCGATCGACATGCAAAGCATCGCCAACGTACGTCTGCAAGTCGTCAGCACGCCACCGACTCGCGGCGCGGACCTCTTCGCCGTCCAGATCGGAGGCTTTTCCGAGCGCGCCCCAGCGGAACAACTTCGGGACCAGATGCAGCGCGAATATGGAGCCGCCACGCTGGTCTTCCGCCCGGGCGATCAGACGTGGCGAGTCCTCGTTGGCCTGGAGCCGACCTTGGCCGGCGCCAACGCTTTGGCTCAGCAGCTCAACAGGGAATCGGGACCCGCCTTTGTGGTCCGTGTCGATGAGGCGCCGTAAAAGTTGGACGCGAGCGTTGCACACAGCTCAATGAGGTCTTGTGGAGATTATGAACTAAACCGGATTGGTTGTTTCAGTGTTCACTCTCAAGGGAGGTTGGCTCGTGCTTTCCGGTATGCGCTTTCTGCTGATATGCCTTTTCTTGATCCCGGTTCCTCTGGAGGAGGCACAAACCAGCGTGATCGCGCGCCTGCCTCTCGCCACGCGGGCCGACATCATCGCCAGGGCGAAGATGTTTGCCACTCACCGATGGACGTGCAACGCATCCAATCTGCACGCCTCGTGTGCGAAGAGCTACCGCAGTAACTGGACGGCCGGAGAGCGGGTGACCGGGCTTCCCTATTGTTGGGGGGGTTCTGATTCGCCGGAGGTTTTTGACCAGAAGATTGCCAAGGGGCTGGCGGCAGGTGCACACAGCCGCGACGGCGTTCTATCGTGCGCCGCGGGGGTTGACTGTTCGGGCTTCGTCTGCTTCTGCTGGGGGCTGCCTCACCACCCCTACGGCACGAGCAATCTGCGAACCATCGCCGGCAAGCCAAAATACAACTGGTTCACGGACATGAAACCGGGTGATGCTCTGTGCAAGCCGGGTTCGCACGTGGTTTTGTTCGCCGGATACAACCCCGACGGGACCATCAATGTCTACGAGGCCTCGGGAAGCGCCGCTAGGGTCATTTTCCACCGAACAACCTGGTCCCGGTTAAAGGGCTACATTCCGGAACAGTACAAGGCCATCGACGAGTAGCGCCCAGAGAGGGTCCTATGAGAAGGAGAACTCGAAACGTAGCATCCGCAGCCATCACCCTATTGCTGCTTTCTTGCGCTTTGGAAACCGGTTCGATGGCCGGGAAAACCGGGCGGGTCGCCCTCTTACCAGAATCGCCCGCTCGCCAGGCCAAGACGGATCCGGCCGGCGCCCCGAGCGCGCCCACGAAACTGGCCCTGCTGGTGGGCATTAACAACTACAAGTATCCCGACGCAGTCTCGCCGCTTGCGGGGTCTATCAACGACGTGGAGGATATGCGTCAGGTGCTGACCACAAAGTTCGAATTTCCGCCGGAAAATGTTCTGGTGCTGAAGGACGCTGAGGCCACCCACGCCGCCATCATCAATGCCATTCAGACCCACCTGATCGCGAAAGCACATCCGGGCGATATTGTGGTGTTCGATTACAGCGGCCACGGCTCACAGATGAAGGACGTCACGGGTAAAATGATCAGCGGGCTCGATGAGACCATCGTTCCCTACGACTCCCGCGACCCGGAAGGGAAGGTATTTGACATCAGCGGGGCCGAGCTGCACGGGCTTTTGCTTCAACTGGCTGCGAAGACGAAGAACCTCACCTTCATCCTGGATAGCTGCCACTCCGGAACGCTGGTCCGGGGTGCGCGTGTGCGTTCGATTCCCGCCGATACCCGCACACCGCCTCCGCCGCCCTCCTATGCAGTCGCGGCGACGCGCGGCCTGGAGGATATTAGTGATCCGACGTCCCCCAAGTTCGCTTTCATTGCCGCAGCCACCTCCAAGGAAAGCGCCTTCGAGCATTTCGCCGGCGGCAAGGATCACGGCGCTCTTACTTACTTTCTGGCCCGGCAACTGCGCAGCGCGAAGGCAGGGGCCACCTATCGCGACATCATGGACAGTGTGATCGGCAATGTCAGCGCCAATTACCCGGCGCAGCATCCCTCGCTCGAGGGCGCGGAAGCCGATCAGTACGTCTTCGGCGATTCCAGCAGCCTGGCTCGATCCTACGTGGTGGCGACACCGCTCGATACCGCCCACGTGTCACTCGACGTGGGGCAAGTGGAGGACGCGACAGCGGGATCCGTTTACGAAGTCTACGCGCCTGGAACCAAGAAACTCGCGCCGCCGGCAGTACCGGTGGCGAGGGTGCGACTGACGAAAGTGGATGCCCTTACTTCCGAGGGAAGGATCATTTCCGGGGCCAGAATCGCGCCGTTTTCCCGCGCTGTGGAGCGAGAGCACAGTTATGGCGCTTTGAAGATGCGGATCTATCTCGATGGTTTGGCGAAATCGCAAACCTTGCAGTCCATCAAGGATGCGCTCGGGCCGTTCAGACAGATCGAGGTTGTGGATAACCCGGCGATTTGTGACATGCAACTGCGGGAAGTCGGCGGAAGAATCCAAACCTTGGGAGCCGATCTCACCACGTTATCAACACCGGTGCCGGTCAGTGAACCCGCGGTGGTCGACCGCGTGGTGGACCAGGTCAAATCCTGGGCCAAATGGTTCAACGTCCTCTCGATACACAATCCCCAAGCGAGCATCGACTTGAAGTTCACCATCAAGGGAAGCCAAACACGCGACCCCATGGCGCGAGTGGGAAGGCCTGACATGGGCGTTTGGGAGGGCGAGACGATCAACGCCACCCTCAAAAACGACTCGGAGAGGGATCTCTACATTGCACTTTTGGACCTGGACACTGACGGCAGCATCGCCGTTGTATATCCGCAGGAACAGGGCGCGAAGGAGGTGCTGAAATCGGGTTCGACGCTGGAGAAATCGTTCATAACAACCGTCCCGAGAGGGCGGTCGATCGTGACCACGATTCTCAAGGTGGTCGCCAGCTATAAGCCCATCGATCTCAGTCCTCTCACCCAGGGTGAGATCAGGGGCATACCGGAAGGGGGCGGTGAGCCGGATCCGCTCCAACAACTGCTGACGGATTCCGTGGGCGGCACCAGGGGAGTGGCTCTTGCTGTCTCGGACCTCGGCACATGGACGACAGTCCAGCGAGTCCTTATGGTGAGAAGGAGGCGTTGATCGAGGACGTAGGTAGCTGTTGATTTGGTCGATTCAGATCGTGACAGGCTGCGCTGGATCGATCTCTCTTCGCCCATGTTCGGTAAAAGGGGGTTCGTATGGGTTTGTGATGTCAAGCGGTGGTGCTGAACCGGTGGCGGATAGCGGCCCCTCGGGCCATTCCGTCTTTGCGAATGCCTTCCTGCAGAGCCTCGGCCAAATGGATGAGGACTCTTTCACGGGTGACGGGCTTTTCGACCGGGTGAGGCGGCGGGTTGGCGGAACGTCAGAGCAACTGCCGCAAAATGATCCCATTCGTAACTCGGGCGATGAGGGGAGTGACTTCGTGTTCTTTCGTCACGCACCCTCGGCGCACGCAAGCGTAGCGGAACCCGATGTCGCCCCATCTGTATCCTCCTCAGTCGGGTCAGACTCTGCCTCCAAAGGCGGAAGCTCGCCACCTCCTAGGGGCGGCGCCAGCAAGCCGAATCCGCCTCATCCCACAACCGACACCACAGCCCCATCACTGGACTCGAGGGTGGAGCAATTCCTGAATATGGGTGACCAGTACTGGCGCAACGGCAAATACGATGAGGCAATCGCCGAGTATGAGGAGGGTCTTCGCGTTGATCCGACGAATAAACAACTCGAAGAGCACTGGCAAAGAGTCAAGAAAGCCAAGGATCAGAAACATCAGGTTTTGCAACAATAGATGGTTGTAGCAGCCCTATGCATGAGCAGTTGATTCCCGAGCTCGTTTGCAGGCGAAACGCTGAGGCTGGGAGAATCTCGAGAAAGACGTGAGCGGAGTCGATGTGTGGGAGTAACGAAGGCAGGAAAGAGCGGGCCATGAAGAGAATCGCGGCACTGGCGTGTGGATGTTTCTGCGCCGGGCTGTTTTGCCGTACCGCCGGCGCTCAGAAGCCCGAACTGGTCGTCCAGACGGGACATTCCAGAAGTATAATGTCGGTAGCCTTCAGCCCGGATGGGCGCACCCTGGCCTCGGGAAGCGACGACAATACAATCAAGCTCTGGGATGTAGCCAGTGGACGCGAGCTCCGAACCCTGGCGGGACAAACTCGTGAAGTCTTTTCCGTCGTCTTCAGCCCGGATGGGCGCACCTTGGCCTCGGGAAGTGGCGACAAAACAATCAAGCTCTGGGATGTAGCCAGTGGACGCGAGCTCCGAACCCTGGCGGGACACACTCGTGAGGTCTCTTCCGTCGTCTTCAGCCCGGATGAGCGCACCTTGGCCTCGGGAAGTGACGACAAAACGATCAAGCTCTGGGATGTGGCCAGCGGACGCGAGCTGCGGACCCTGGCTGAACATACCGACGGTGTTACGTCCGTCGCCTTCAGTCCGGATGGGCGCACTCTGGCGTCCGGGAGTAAAGACGAAACCGTCAAGCTCTGGGACGTGGCCAGCGGGCGCGGGCTGGGCACCATCGAGGAGTTTAAAGGTGTTTCGTGTGTCGCCTTTGGCCCGGATGGGCGCACCGTGGCGGCGGGCAGTTCGGACGGGGCGGCCAATCTCTGGGACGTAGCCAGCCTCGCAGACCAGGCGGGTACCACTACTGCGGGATCGTTCTCTGGATTTGAACTGCTGGGGAAGGCTGGCACTGTCAGTTCCGTCGCATTCAGTCCAGACGGGCACACCCTAGCGTCAGGCAGTCACACTATCGAGCTCTGGGATGTGGCCAGCGGCACCCACCTGCGTACCGTCGCGCCGTACGGTGCTAGTAAAGATGGGCTCGGCGTGGCCTCCAATTACTTCTCCGTCATATTCAGCCCGGATGGGCGCACCCTGGCATCCGGAAGCACCGACGACACTGTCAAGCTTTGGGATGTGGCCAGCGGACGCGAGCTGAGAACCCTGACGGGGCACAGTGAGGCTGTAGGGTCTGTCACCTTCAGCCCGGATGAGCGCACCCTGGCGTTAGGAAGTGTGAACGGCACCGTCAAGCTCTGGGATGCTACGAGCGGACGGGAGCTGAGAACCCTGACGGGGCACGCTTTCTCCATTCCGTCCGTCACTTTCAGCCCCGATGGGCGCACCCTGGCGGCTGGCAGTGAAGACCACACGGTCAAGCTTTGGGATGTAGCCAGCGGTCGCGAACTCCGGGCCCTTGCACGACACAGTAGCAGGGTCCATTCCCTTGCCTTCAGCCCGGATGGGCGCACTCTGGCGGCGTTAAGCAACTACACTATTACGCTCTGGGATGTGGCTAGCGGACGCGAGCTGCAAAACCTGGTAGTGGAAGCTGACCCTAACGCTAACTCTCTCGCCTTCAGCCCGGATGGGCATACTCTGGCGTTAGCAAACGGCGAAACGCTCCACGTCTGGGATGTGGCCAGCGGACGTGAGCTGCGAACTCAGACGACGCGGAACCTTTTGGAGGCCATCACCGTGTCTGTCGCGTTTAGCGCGGATGCGCTCACCTTGGCCTCGGGAGGCGAGGACAACACAATCAAGCTGTGGGACGTAGCTGGGGGACGTGAGCTGCGAACCCTGACGGGACACACTGAGGCTGTTGCGTCTCTCGCCTTCAGCCCGGATGGGCGCACCTTGGCGTCCGGAAGTACCGACAACACAATCAAGCTCTGGGATGTGGCCAGCGGACTGGAACTCCGAGCCCTCGCAGGACACAACAATGGGGTCCATTCCGTTGCCTTCAGCCCTGATGGGCGCACCCTAGTGTCGGCGAGCAACGACAACACGGTCAAGCTCTGGGATGTTGCCGGCGGGCGCGAGCTGGCCTCGCTCTTTGCCTTCGACCAGGGCGATTGGGCCGTTGTGGATCCCGAGGGCCGCTTCGACGCTTCCTCCAGCGGCATGGCGCTAATGCATTGGGTCGTAGGCATGGAACCGATCGATCTGGGCCAGCTAAAAGAGCGGTACTACGAGCCGGGCCTGCTCGCCAAGGTGATGGGCTTCAACAAAGAGCCGCTGCTCGACGTCAATGCTTTCGCCAGTGTCGAACTTTACCCTGAAGTGGGTCTGACAGCTCCTCAGGGAGAAGGTTGCAGGCTGGGGATTCACTTAACGAATCGAGGCGGGGGCATCGGCCGGGTACAGGTTTGGGTGAACGGAAAGGAAATGGCCGCCGATGCTCGGGGAAGCTCGCCCAGTCCCCAAGCTCAACACCTCGATCTTCCGATCGACGTCTCGAAGAGTCCGTTTCTCAAAGCTGGCCAGGAGAACACCATCGAAGTGCGCGTGTTCAACGGGGCCGGATACCTTTCCAGTCGAGGTGTCACCTCGGTCTGTAAGGCATCCGGAGAGGCTACGCTAGTGCGCCCCTCGTTTTGGGCAATCGTGGCCGGAATATCGAATTACGAGGGACGCGACATTCGTCTCCAATACGCGGGCAAAGACGCAGCGGACATGGCCCAAGCCCTTCGCCTGGGGGCTGAGCGCCTGTTCGGCGCAGATCACACTCACATTACGCTGCTGACCACCGCCCAGGCGCCCGGGGCGATCTCGCCGACTCACGCAAATTTGCAAAAGGCTTTTGAGGCTGCGCGTCAGGCCAAGAATACGGACGTCCTGGTGGTGTACCTTTCCGGTCACGGGGTGGCTTTCGGAGGTCAGGAGGGCGACTATTACTACCTGACGCAGGAGGCCCGCACGGGCGATCTGAGCGATCCTGCGGTGCGCGCTCAGACAGCAGTATCCAGCCGGGAGCTGACGGACTGGATCAAGCAGATTCCAGCCTTGAAACAGACGCTGGTGCTGGATACTTGCGCGGCCGCGCGGCTGGTGCAAAAGCTCGCCGAGAAAAAGGACATTCCATCGAGCCAGATCCGTTCGCTTGAGCGCATGAAAGATCGCATGGGGCTTTACATCTTAGCCGGGTCCGCAGCGGACGCGGTAAGCTACGAAGCTAGCCAATACGGTCAGGGGCTGTTGACCTACAGTCTGCTGTTGGGGATGCGAGGTGCAGCGCTGCGCGAGGACCGGTTTGTGGACGTCGACAAGTTGTTGGGGTTTGCGACCGACGAAGTACCCCAGCTTGCCAAGAATATCGGTGGGATTCAGCGTCCGGAAAAATACCAACCTTGCCGCCACGCCATGGATACCGAAGAGGCTTGCGGAAGCAGCGCAAGCTGGGACATTGGGCAACTCCAGGATGAAGACAAAGCTCACATTCCACTGGCGAGCCCGCGCCCTGTGTTCTTACAAGCCAACTTCCAAGACGAAGCTCAACTTCGTGACTCGCTGAAACTGGGGCAGTTGGTCGACGAAGCCCTGCGGCAAGTTTCCTCTCGTGGGCAGGAAGCCACCTTGGTATACGTTGATGCTTCGGACTTGCCTGAGGCCTACACGCTGGCGGGCCGCTATCGGGTGGAGGGCAGCACGGTAACAACGCAGGTCTCAGTGTTCAAAGGCGAAATGCAGGTCGGCAACTTTACCCTGACGGGTGAGACCAGCAACTTGGACGCACTCACTGCCGCGATACTCAGCCGAGCTGAACTCCTGACAAAGGGTCCGCAGTGACTGCCTAAGCGGTTTGTCGCGGGAAGCGCGGGCTTTCGACCGCTTGACGTGAGAAGGAGGCGTTGACCCGTTTTGGATCGCGCTTCGAAAGCAGGCTATATGAACCGAAGAGAACTCTTAAAGATCGGCCCCCTTGCCGGCGTTTCGCTCCCGATGCTGGAGAGTTGTGCCCTGGCCGCCAGCCGCATCCGCGACCCATCGCCGGACAACTCGCAAGGCGAGGCCGGCGCCTCGACGGATGCGGATACGCTGCAGTTCTGGGCCTCCGAAGTGAGAGGCCCGGAGGTGAGATCAAGAGACATCTCGGCTTCCGCTCCGGCTCGGCCCGCCTTCTTTTTCTTCGATGCCAGGAGCCACGCCTTTCGTTACGGGAGCGAGATTGGCGATGAGGGTCTGCCCGACAGAGGCGGCTTGAGCCTCATCCTAAAAGTGGACCGGATTCGGCCTTCAACAGCCGATCAGACGCGCATGCAGAATATGGAGGGTGGATCGCTGCGGATCGACGTGCAGCAGATTCAGCCACTGCCGCGATTGGCCGAGAAGCTGGCCTGGACGGCGATTGCCGGTTTCGTCGCCCAGAACAAGAAATTGCCGGGCCTGGCCGAGATGAACTTCAATCCCGGAACGGCGTGGGGCGACCTCAGCAGCATTCCGCTGCCGGGCGGTGGCGGCAAATGGACTTGGAACTTCTTCCTCAAAAAGAAAAAGAGCCGGTGGATGCAGATGATCGACATGATCCGGCAGAGCCAGAACCTGCTCATGCCTGTTTTCGGTATCGGCCTCCCGGCCATCGCCTCGACGGCCCTCGGCACCGTTGACCGCATCGTGGGCGCTATCGCTTCCACGGATCAAACCGAATGGCTCTTTCAAAGCCATGATGTCTACCTCTACGCCACCAGGTCGGCTCGCGACGCCTTCGTCGGCACACAATTGAGGCTGAAGCAGGGTTTCTACCTGGTGTTGCCGGAAAGCCACGCCGCTCGATTTGACAACGAAGCCAAGCACCTCGCGCTCGTCGAAGGACTCGTGGTGCCGAAAGGAACCCGGCCTCCGCAGGCCATTGATGCGTCGCAGGAAGTCTTGACGGAAATCACCTACCTGAGTGTCGGGGTTACGACCAGGTTGGATTGACGAGACTGGCTCCTGGACCTAGCTCGAAAAGGTCACGCCGTCAGTAATCTACTGTAACCGGTACCGACACGCCCACCTTCTTGTCCCCGCCCTTCTTCCTGCCTTCATTCAGAAGAATCGGCCCCTTGAATTTCCAGGTGGCGGCAGAGGCCGACACCAGCTCGGCGAAATTGTTGTCCTGCTGTGGAGCGCACGACCGCACCTGCCCGTCGTTGGACACCGTACAGAGCAGATCGATATGATCGCCTTTCCTGGCGCGAGCGTTTACTCCGTCCGGAAGAGTCGGCGCGGTGGCGAAGTGCACGCCTCCGAAGACAAACTGTGCCGGGACGACCGTATCAGCCCTGACGGGGTCGGTCCACACCTCTTCCGGCCGGACGACCAGGGTGATCTTAGGCTGGTCCGGTTTGAAGGCGGTGCCAGGGCCCTGCGACCGGAAGAACACAAAGTCGCCGTCTTCATGGCCGGAATCGCGAATGGTATTATACTGCGGTACCTGGTCTGACCGTCCTCCCACCTGTTCTTTGATGTAGGCGGTGAAAAGCTCGTCCGCCGAAAATTGGTTGTACTCCATCAGGTTGAGACCCTGCAACAGAGCGTTGGCGAAAACGGAGTGGTTGGCAGGATGGCCCCGCGTGTCGCCGTCAGCCACCGGCTCATCCCCGCCGCTGGACATCACTTGCCTGGACTTGCCCATCAGCATCTTTCCGATGTAGACGTTGCGCTCCAGCGGGGTGATCGTAGGAGACACGTCTCGCGTCAGCATGCCGGAATAACAACTGTCGGAAATGACCAGGACGTGGCGAGCGGGGATGGCGCGCGCCTCGCTGGTGATGTCATCCGCGATGATCCAATCGGCGGTGCTGTCACTCTCCGCGTCGGCCGGAAGCCAGTAGCCTTTGTCAGTCTCTTTGTCGTAGTGGCCGTGGCCGGCGTAGTAGACCAGAAGGCTGTCGTTATCATGCAGGGTGCGCCGGTAACCATCGAGGGCGGTCAGGATGTCGTGTCGCGTGGCGTTGCGCAACTCCGTGACATTGAAGCCGTAGCGGCTTTGAAGCACCCCTGCGATCGCGTTCGCGTCGTTAACTGGCGTCTGAAGCTTCTGGACGTGCTGATAATCGTCGATTCCGATCACGAGGGCGTAGAAGCCTCCGTGCGGTCCTTCGGACGCAGGCTGCGACGCCACAGGGGTAACCCCACGCTGCTGCGGGGCGGCTGGTGTTTGAGCGAGCAGAGTTCCGAGGCAGCACGAAAAGGCAGTGAGAACGAACGAGGTCAAAGAAAGGGCTTGAGATCGATTCCGGTTCACAAAGCACCCCCCTTGTAAACCCTTTCATGGGTGTTGATCGGCTGTTTGTGGCGCGCTACTGCAACTTGTCCTCGGCACCCGGGAGCCTGGGCCGTCTCCTGGCTGGCACTTTTTCAGTCAATGGGATGTCGTTTCGCAGCGTTGCCAGGACCAACCGGTCTTGCCGCCCGATGCTACCTGAGAGGCGGCAAAACTGAACAAAGGGCTCGTGAGTCATGCCCCGTCCGCTGAGGATGATCAACACCACCTGTGTCTTCACCGCCACTGCGCGTTCAGCCGGCAGTTTGCAGCGTTCTCTCCCCAACCCCAGTCTGCCGCCGTCCAAAACAAATTGATTCTATCACAGGACATAGCAGGAGTACAAACCACTCCGCCACCGGTGCTGTCCTAATTTGAACGTAGCGCCGCCATGTTGGCGGCTATCTGGCGGCTGCAAGCCGGCGTTACGGGTCAAATTAGGACAGTACCCGCCATCCGGGCCACCGCAAGACTCGCGATCAGCCCACATGATACTGGCCAACACAAAGTCTGAATTTGCCCTAATCGACGTCGCCCCACAACCTGCGAAATGATCGAGGCGGTATTGGCCGGACAATGTTACAGCAATGTTAAATTTACCGAAGAGTAACGGTTACAGTTGCGAAGTGACCGTTACAACTGCGGTACCGGTCAAAATTCCGTGGCACCCCGGAATGTCTAGTCTAATCAGCGATCTAACCAGTTATGTACCGGTTACAAGTAACGGAGACCGGCGGAAGCCGGAAATCCAAACGAGAAGGCGTGGGAAAAGTGAGAAACACCCGTGGTACCCCGGAATGTCAAAAGGAATCAATAGTTTCTCGAGATATGTGCCTCGCAGAGGCAGAGAAAACTGAGAATTTCGAGAAATTATGCATCGAATGGGAGATCAGATTGGTGTCAAAATTGCTCCGAAGCTCCCAAGGCGCGGGCGTATCGCTACCCAGCATTCCAGCACCGTCAGGATGTTCTCCTCCAACAGAACCAGCCCGATGGCGACGTGGCTGACCAGGTTCCCTTGCAACGTATAGCCGAACGCCCGGCCGTAGCTGAGATCGGAGATCTTACCGATGTCATGTAGAACGGCGCCGCAATAAGCAGATCCTGGCTGATCCAGAAGCAGCGGGTGCTCATAATCTCGGCCAGGCGTCAAGCAATTTACTAGGCATAGTTGCCCTTGTTAAAATCGCGGAGGTGTTCTGTGGGGAATCGAGACGGGAGACTAACGCCTCTAGAGCAGCCCGTAAGCCTCAAGAACGAAACGGAAATCTCGTCCATGCGCGCTGTCAGGCTCGCAACCTTTATGGCCAGAAATGGGCTCATCGCGACTTGCTTTGTCTGTCTCTTGATTGCAGGAACCGGCTGCGCCTATGGCTTAGACCCAAGCAAACGCCTGACCCAATACCGCCATAATGCGTGGCGAATTCAAGACGGCTTCTTTCCAGGCGGTCCAACTTGGGTCTCACAAACAGCCGACGGCTATCTGTGGGTGGGAACTTGGAACGATGCCTTCCGTTTTGATGGCGTTCGCTTCGTGGCCTGGTCGCCTCCGGCGTCGGCTTCGAATCACACCTACCTCTTCGTGCCTGCGAAGAGCGGGGGATTTTGGATCAACGATGGTCTTGGACTCAGTCATATACGAGGCAATCGCATCGTCTCGCATATCAACTTAGGGGCCCCTCCTCTTCGCATGGTGGAAGATGAAGACGCATCACTTTGGGTGACCACGCAGTATCGTCCAGGCTCTCCCGGACCGCTTTGTCATGCGACGGACCGAGAGGTGCGGTGCTTTGGCAAGGCGGATGGACTTCCGATTCAAATAGCGAATCCCATCCTTTCTGACGGAACCGGAGGGTTTTGGATTGGGAGCGACACGAGTTTGGTCCACTGGAAAGCCGGAGTGTCCGAAATCTACGAACCTCAGGCATTGAGGTCAAAGTCCGGACAAGAAGGCATTCTGGGTCTGGTGCGGGATTCCGATGATTCCCTCTGGGTCGGGATGGGGACAGCGGGACGCGGTCTGGGACTCGAGCGATTCCGCAACGGCGCTTTCGAACCATTCTCCGCGCCGAATTTCGACGATGCCAAAATTGCAGTACTCGCACTTCTTATGGACCGGGATGGAAACTTATGGGTGGGGACTTTGCGCGACGGTCTTTACCGCATCCACGGCAATACTGTCGATCATTTTGGCCTGGCCGACGGGCTGTCGAGTAATTCGGTGAACAGTTTGTATGAAGATCAGGAAGGAATTATCTGGGCCACTACTTCGAACGGCCTCGACAGCTTCTGGGAGCCGCCGGTCACGACCTACTCTGAGACCGAAGGACTGGGAGCAGGCGGAGCACTCTCTGTGATCGTATCGCATGATGGCACGGTATGGTTGGCGAACAACGGATCACTCGATTCTATTCACAACGGGACCGTTGTTTCGATAGGAATGAAAGAGGGGTTACCCGGAAATACGGTTACGTCTTTGCTGGAAGATCGTGCGGGGCATCTCTGGGTGGGCGTGGACGACGGACTCTTCATTTACGAAAACCGCCATTTCCGTTCAATTTCCGGACCCAATCGTAGCCCGATGGGGATGGTCGTCGGCATGACGGAAGATATTGACGGCAACATCTGGGCGGAATGTGCTTCGAAGCCGAGAAAGCTCGTTCGCATTCGAGATTTCAAAGTACAAGAAGAGTTTTCGGATTCGCAGGTGCCTACGGGTCACAGCCTGGCGGCTGATCCAAGTGGAGGAATCTGGCTGGGATCGTTGGATGGCAAGCTCGTGAATTTCCGAAAAGGCGCAGTTGATAGCTTTCCCATGAACCTGAAAGGTGACCCCGCGGTGCGTCAAATCGAAGTGCAACCGGATGGCTCGGTTGTAGCGGCTGCAATCGAAGATGGGCTGATCAGTTTGCGCGCTGGGGCCGTTCAGGCGGCTGAACAAACAAAATGGCCTTCCCTGCGATGGGGTCTTTGGATTCAATCGGGACGACCGCAAGAATTGGTGGCTCAGCACTCCATGTGGATACGTGAAACTGGCCGATTCAGAGATTGAGAAGTGGCGCAATAACCCTAAATCTGTGCTGCAATTCCGACTCCTTGATCACCTGGACGGCGCTCGACCGGGCAGAACTGATTTCAACCCGGTAGCGAAGTCTCCTGACGGTCGCTTGTGGTTTGTCGGCGCACTCGTCGCCCAAACCATTGAGCCCTGGAGGGTGGCAAAAGAATCGAGTGCGAGGCCGGTATACGTCGAGTCGGTAACCGCCGACCGAACGCAATATGCGGCTGACACTAACCTCAGGCTGCCAGCGCGGACCCACGATGTTCAAATTGACTACACATCGCCCAGTTTTTATATCCCAAAGAAGGTGAACTTCCGCTATCGGTTGGAGGACAACGATAGTACATGGCAAGATGCGGGTACAAGACGCCAGGCTTTCTATACCAACCTACGTCCAGGCCAATATCGATTCACCGTGATCGCCTCCAACGAGGACGGTATATGGAACATGCAGGGTGCGACACTGCAGTTCAGCATTGCACCTGCATGGTTCCAGACAATCTGGTTTCGCACCCTCTGTATGGTCGCATTCTTCGTGTTGTTGGGCGGTTTGTATCAAATGCGCCTCCGTCAGGTACGGCACCAGTTCAACCTGAGCCTGGAAGCACGGGTGAACGAGCGTACGCGCATCGCGCGAGAACTGCACGATACTCTGCTCCAGAGTTTCAACGCAGTTTTGCTCCGCTTCCAAACAGCGGCAGATTTGCTCAGTACTCGGCCAGACGAAGCGAGGCATACTCTCGACAGCACAATCGATCAAACTGCTCAGGCACTCATCGAAGGGAGAGACGCCGTGCAGCAGTTGCGGCCGACGAGCCTGGGCACCAACGACCTGGTGAGCGCCATTGGTTCACTTGGGAAAGCCCTGGCAGCCGATGGATCGAGCCGTGATGATCCAGTGTTCCACATTGGAGTGGAAGGCACGCCCCGAGATCTTCTTCCAATCACGAGGGATGAAGTCTATCGAATTGCTGGCGAGGCGCTGCGAAACGCCTTCCGGCACGCGCAAGCCCGTCAAGTCGAAGTTGAAATCCGTTATGATAGGCAGCAACTTCGACTGCGGATTCGGGACGACGGAAGAGGGATCGACCCACAACTTCTTCGCACAGATGGACTCTTCGGACACTATGGTCTACGCGGGATGCGTGAACGTGCTCAATCTTTGGGAGGCGAGCTCACGATCTGGAGCGAAGTGAATTCAGGCACTGAGATCGATCTCACTGTTCCTTCCTCCATCGCTTACACGAAGCCTGGTCTTTCCCGTTTGCGAATCCTGACGAAACGAAGACAAACAAAATCATGAATGTGAGACCGAGCCCGATTCGCATTCTCGCGGTGGATGACCACCCCATGTTCCGTCAAGGAATCGCTGGGCTCGTGGCTGCTCAATCGGATATGTGTCTTGTCGCGGAAGCGGGCAATGGGCAAGACGCGATTCAACAGTTTCGAGCCCACCATCCAGACGTAACCTTGATGGATTTGCAGATGCCGGAAATGAACGGCCTGGACGCCCTGATTGCCATTCGAGGCGAATTCCCAGACGCTCGAATCATCGTGCTGACAACCTATCTTGGAGACGTTCAGGCATTGCGCGCGTTGAAGGCGGGGGCCCGCGGCTATTTGTTAAAGACTTCTTTGCATAAAGAACTCGGGGATACAATTCGAGCCGTCCATGCAGGAAGAAAAGTACTTTCAAACGAGGTGTCCTTCCAACTTGCCGAACATGCAGGCGAGGATGCGTTGACTCCAGCAGAAATCCGAGTTCTCCGTCTGATTGCTAATGGATATGCCAATAAGGAAATAGCGGCGCGGCTGTCGATCAGCGAAGAAACGATCAAGAGCCAGGTCAGAAGCATCCTTTCAAAACTGAACGCCAACGATCGAACTCATGCTGCCATGATCGGGTTGAAGCGCGGAATCATCGAACTTTAATCCCTCAAAAGAGTGATTCAGGCCGACCTTTTTAGGCTTTCGCCTTGGGCCTTGCAGATCGATCATCTGAACCTGGTGTGCGCAGACTATTCTCATCATTTGCGCGTGGCTGGCCCGGGGTTGGACTTCTTGTGCTGCGCCTCGCTGTCGGCAGTACCTTTATCACTCGCAACATCCTTACGTTTGGGAACATCGCTGCACGGGAAATTGACTCTCTTCAGCTTGTCTTTGCAGCCCTAGCCCTTTTGCTAATCATTGGTCTGTGGACTCCCGTCGCTGCAGCGGTCATGGTCCTCCTCGAATTATGGCGAATGTTGTCACGACGCGGCGACCCCAGCGTTGAAGGCCTGCTTTGTGCTCTCGCCGTCGCAATTGCCCTACTTGGGCCCGGAGCCTGGTCGGTAGACGCCCGCCTTTTTGGATGGAAGCGCATCGAGATCGACACTCAAAAGAACAAGCGTTAACTACCTCAGAAGTGTGACGAACTTACCCTCCCAGTCTAGTGAAACCTAACCCTCGATCTAGGTTTGTCGGAAATCGGAATCGATCGCATAGTGTGCGAGGAAAGGCCGAATGAGGATCGCCGAATCGGCAAGAAGTAGCTTTCATCGAGAAGAACGAACAATGACTCACGTCATGAGGCGTTCACAACACACGATAGTCCTGGCAGTCTCGTTTTCTTTGCCGGGAAATGCGTGGACACAAAAGGAGGAACAAAATGAAAAATGACGGAAGTGTGATCAGCACGCCTCGGCATCGGCGCAGCTTTCTGAAAACCGGATTGGCAGCGGCCGGGGCGGTGACCGTGGGAACCGTCTTGCCTGCACGCTTTACGGCGGCGTCAGCGCGGCGGACGGCCTCCAACAGTGGCCTCGTTCCAGGCGATGCTGCCATGCTGAGGTTCCTGGCCGCGGGAGAAGCCCTGGAAGCTGACTTTTACGAACAATATAACGAACTGGGCGGAATCCGCGACAGCGAAGTTCCGGGAGGAAGCGGCAATGGAATCTACACCGAAAGACTGAGGCGAATCGATTCCAATTTTTCTCAATACCTTCATGACATCGCCGACGACGAGAGAAGCCATCAGAACTTCCTGAATGCGTACCTGGTCTCGAACGGAGCAAAAGCCGTAGACCTGGAACCGTTCCGCACGCTGCCGGGCAGTACCGCGACAGGATCCTCCGGAAAGTTGCGGCTTACGAACCTGATGCAGCTAACGCTGAACACCAGTTGGTGGACGCGCTATCGGAGCAGCACGAATAATCCCGACGTCAATCCAATCACTTTCCCGCAGGCGATCCCGGACCTGTTCAATGGGCAGTTCACGGCCATTCCGAGGACAGACGACGACCTGTTCCCCGACGAACACATTCAAGCAATTGCCAACACGGCGGCCTTCCATATCCCGACCGTGGAGCAAGGCGGCGGCAGTTTGCGCTTGGCGATGGCGCAAAGGGCTACAAGCGTGGAAGTGCTGCAGCTCCTCATCAGCATGGGACCCGTCGAGCTCATGCATTTTCAAACCTGGTCAAAATTGGATGGCAATGTGCCGCCGCTCACTGACCCGACAAACGGGTTAGTGTTTCCTGACCTCAACGCTTCTCCTTATGGCGGGGAGACGTACCAGACCAACCTGATCCTGCCGGAACCTTGCCCATTCATCAGCACCAGCCTGCCAGTATGTTCGGTAGTCCGTCCGACGAACACGGCCGGGGTAGCTATGGGAGCGGTCAATTTTCTGACGGCCATGGGACTCTTCATGGGTCAGTCGGATGCGTTCACCACGTTTCTAACCGATCTGGCCGAGGCTGCGGACGCCGCACAGCGCGAATGCTAGCGACTTTGCCGTTACGCTGTGGGAGTTCCGGCAAACACCAGCCCGAACTCCCACTCTATTCAATCATGCGCCTCTTTTCTGCTGCTTGCGCAGGTGGTCGAGCTTTCGGAGAGTGGATCACAAGAGAGCGAGGCGTTAAGGAGCGCACCATGTTTGAAGGACTGTTTCAACCCATGCATCTGCTGGTCATTTTGGGTATAGCCCTGCTTATCTTCGGCCCCAAAAAGCTCCCTGAGTTAGGCAAAGGGATCGGTGAAGGCATTCGTGGGTTCAAATCCGCGATCAAAGCGGAAGAAGACAAACCCGCAGCAGCCGTGTCTCCTGCCAATGATTCGGGAGTGAGTAAGAAGTGAGTTGCGGGGTTTGGAACCGAAATCATCTTTGCATTCGAGTACGACGCAGCGTCGAATGCCTTCAGGCCTGCCGTCTCAAGTGACAAGCCGCGGCAGAGACAATGGGGTTATGATACGACAGCAACGGACAACTCGTCGCTTTTGGAGATAACTCATGGAATCTCGTTCACAGTCGTCCTCGCAGTACACGCGCCGACATATCTTGAGATCCAGCGCTCTGGCGCTAGTTCCGCTCGCGATTCCTTCCGCAAAGACGTATACCTTAGATGATCAACAACTCACGACGGCGAACGGCGGTGCCGACCCCTACCCAATTCCATGGTTGGACAAGAACGGCAGTCACAACCAACCGGCAGGCCCAACCCTCGAACCCTCCCACATCTACCACTTCAAGGGTCGCGTCGCCCGCTGCAGTGCGTTCACGGGCATGGGAACCGACAATCAAGGAAATCGGCTCGCGTTCGGCAGCCCTACGACGGACTACGGAGTGATGCACGGAGAATATTGGGCGGCTCGCTCTGCTCAGCAGGGTACGTTCACACACATATGACTAACGCTCTTCCGGGGGCCGGCGGTCCCCACAAACCAAATTCACGATTTTCATCCCCCGATTGCGGCGTCAGGACTCTATTGGGTGGTTCCTGTTCCGGAGCGCGGTCTGAGCATTAGTCCGAACAGTAATATTTTCACGTTAGAAATGCGCAACGTTCCTGTAGTCGATCAGCCGCGCTGGCCTGCGTTGGATTCGATTGCGACTCCCGCACGAATGACCTTCAAGATGGTTTGGAAATCAACCAATGAGCCTGTAGAGTATGAGGACCCTTCCAAGCACTTCAGGTTCAGGGGGACTCGAGCATCGTGCCAGCTAGAGGCGCAGGTTGAGGTGCCATCTATCGGTTTTTCCTGGAAGTCCGATCCACTGAATACGTCGAAGTGCGAGTTCGCCATCATAGGAGAAGAAGTCAACGGGCGCTACTACGAAAGTTGAACTGCTGCCGGCTGGCCGGCGAAGTGGCAACCGCAGTTAATAACGGCATCCGGACTTAGGCGGAAGGGGGCCCGGCGAAACGGATTCGGGCCCCGCCTCCTAAGAAAAGCACAAGCACAAGGGAGGATCCTCATGTCTAAAACTTGGTTGGTAACTGGCAGCGCAAGCGGTTTGGGCCGCAGCATCGCTGAAGCTGTGCTCGCGTCCGGCGATCGGCTCGTAGCAACAGCCCGGGACCCTCGCCGCCTTGAAGATCTGGTGCAGAAGTACGGCGATCAGGTTCGCACCGCTCCCCTCGACGTGGCAGATGAGGATGCGGCCGGTGCGGCGGTCCAGGTGGCGGTAGCCGCTTTCGGGCGTCTCGATGTCGTCGTGAATAACGCGGGCTACGGCGATGTTGCACCGTTCGAGCAGTTGAGCTCGGAGAGGTTCAAGGCAGTGATCGACACCAACTTCTATGGTGTAGTTTACGTGACCCGCGCTGTGCTACCGGTCATGCGAAAGCAAAAAAGCGGCACCATCCTTCAGATATCCTCTGTGGGTGGCCGCCTGGCCCTTCCCGGCAGCACTGCGTACCATGCTGCCAAGTGGGCGGTTGGCGGATTCACCGAGTCGCTCGCCCAGGAGGTGGCCCCTTTTGGCGTCAAGGTGTGCACGCTCGAACCCGGAGGAATGAGGACAAACTGGGGCACTCGTGCGCACAAAGATACTCCCGACCTGCTCCCGGACTACGAACCTTCTGTCGGCGCGCTAGTCAAGGCCTTGCACTCGCTCTGGGGACAAGAGAATAGCGATCCGGCCAAGGTGGCTCAGCTCATCCTTCGTCTGGCTTCGAGCGATCGTCTGCCCGCACATCTCCTGCTGGGCAGTGATGCCGCAAAGTACGCCGGCGAAGCTGAGAGGGCTCGCGCGGCTGACGCAGACCACTGGCGAGAGATCAGCCTCTCGACCGACGTCAACGCTCCGAGAGCATTGCCGGCCTTGCGATTCTAAGCGATTGTCCGCAAAAGTTAGTGGGCGAATTCGGTAAGCATCACGTACACACGATTGCTTCGCAGAGCGCAGAGGGGCCAGCTCAGCTAGTAAAAGGGAGACCTCAAGATAACGAATGCGATTGTTTCGAAACATAAAGAAGTCCTGGGGTGCGATTCGCTGGAAGATGCTCATCATCTTTACGTTCTTCAGCGTTGTCTCCACGATTTTGATCGGGTGTCTCTCGGTAGCAGTGCTGAATGTTGTGATAAGGCGCGAGGGTGCCTACCTTATGGAAGAGCGCATAACCAAGAAGCCAGCAAGAGCATTACGACCGAGCAATGAAAGACCCTTTCGAGTCTGACAACCTCGCGCAGCGGGAAATCACAAAGGAGGAATGACCATGAGGAGAATCTCATACGGGCTGATAGTCACAATCGCAGTAGGGCTTGCCGTCTTGGGCGGCAGGAGCTTCTCCGCGCAGGACAAGTACACCCTTAGAGTGCCGAATGGGCTCGCGTTGTCTGAGTTCAGAGGTTACGAGTCCTGGCAGCTTGTTTCTATTAGTCAGGACGGAGACCTCCTTGCTGCGACCCTCGCGAATCCTGTGATGATCAAGGCCTACCAGGCCGGCGTTCCTGGCAACGGCAAGCCCTTCCCCGACGGCTCCAAACTGGCGAAGATCCATTGGAACCCCACAAAGATGGCGACCTTCCCCCAAGCGACAGTGCCGGGCACCCAGCATGACATGGACTTCATGGTGAAGGACAGTAAGAGGTTCACGGACAGCGGCGGGTGGGGATATGCCGTGTTCGAGTATAACGCTGCGTCCGACACCTTCACGTCCGGCACTCTGGCTGACAAGCCGCCGCAGGGGAACGACGCCAAGTGCGGGTATGCATGCCACACGATCGTAAAGACAAGAGATTACGTTTTCACGGATTACGGACACAGGTAAACGGTGACGAGGGTCGTCCTTCGGGCATTGTGGGATTCTGCGCAAGCGGTCAAACACTTACGTGGAGGAGCTGCCATGAAAACGAAATCCTTTCTTGCTTGTTGCGGTTGCAACGCTGGCTGGCCTTCAGTTTGTGGTCAAGAACTCAGTAAAGTACGCTGCGACGATTGGGGGTTCACCGAGCTCAGAAATTGCCCGGCATATGTCCGTGAATGGATCACGAGGGAGCGGGGCAGCTAGTTTCTGGAGTGTCTAGGAGAGAGATACACGCAACAGAACTCTGTGAGCAGAACAACCATCAACAGCACGTCAAGAAGTGGCAGACGAACTCTAACGGGAACAAGGAGACGGTATGAGCACCATCACAACGAAGGACGGCACGCAGATCTACTACAAGGACGGGGGGAAGGGCCAACCGGTGGTCTTCAGCCACGGCTGGCCCTTAAGCGCTGATGCTTGGGAAGACCAAATGATTTTTCTTGCCGATCATGGCTACAGGTGTGTCGCCCACGACCGCCGGGGCCATGGCCGGTCGAGCCAACCGTGGGACGGAAACGAAATGAACACTTATGCCGACGACCTTGCGCAGCTCGTCGAAACTCTTGGCCTTAAAAAAGCCATCCACGTGGGCCACTCGACCGGAGGAGGCGAAGTCGCACGGTATATCGGTCGTCACGGAACAGAACGCGTTGAGAAGGCCGTCCTTATCGGTGGGGTTCCGCCTATAATGCTGAAAACTGCCGCAAACCCGGGCGGTACACCACTGGACGCGTTCGACCAGATTCGTGCAGCGGTCCTCGCTGATCGTTCGCAATTCTGGAAAGATCTCAGCGCTCCGTTCTACGGCGCCAACAGACCCGGAGCCAAGGTTTCGCAAGGGCTTCGTGATTCCTTCTGGATGCAGGGCATGCTTGCGGGTCACAAGGCGGTTTATGACTGTATCAAAGCTTTTTCCGAAACTGATTTCACCGAGGATCTCAAGAAGTTCGATGTACCCACGCTAATTCTCCATGGCGACGACGACCAAATAGTTCCCATTGCCGCATCTGCACTTCTTTCTTCGAAGATGGTCAACGGAGCAACACTTAAAGTCATCCCGGGAGCACCACATGGTATGTGCTCGACCCTCAAAGACCAAGTCAACCGAGAACTCTTGTCTTTCTTTCAACGGTCAGCAGTGACTGCAGCCTGACCTGAGGCGAAAGTAGCCGATGAAAATGTTTTGATGGTGGTTTCTTTCCTCCTTTCCTCACGCGCTCTTGTTCGTCCGCCCAACCACTTGATAGACTCTGAGGCGCCTGACGATCAATCCGAGGGACCAAACCGGAACACGCTAGCCTTGGTTAGGTATTCCGGCGCTGGCCCGATGGCCGAGAGACCGATAAAAGATCACTAAGAGGGAGAACCAATTTGACCGATCAAAGAAAGCTGCAGACGGCAAGTATCGAAGGGCGGGCAACGCGATTTGCGCGGTCTGTTGTGTTTACCCTGGCCGTCGCCCTGGCTATGGTTGTGCCGGCGAAGGCACAAGGACCGTTCCCGCTCAAACAGGGTGACCGCGTGGTGTTCTACGGCGACAGCATCACCGACCAGCGGCTTTATACCACATTCACGGAGACCTACGTCGTGACCCGCTTTCCGGGTCTTCATGTATGGTTCGTCCATTCCGGAGTGGGCGGCGACCGCGTCACGGGCGGGTGGGCCGGCGGCATTGACCTCCGGCTTCATCGCGATGTGATCGCCTATAAGCCCACGGTGATGACCATCATGCTGGGCATGAACGACGGGAGCTACAAGGCATGGGACGACGCCGTTTTCAAGACCTATTCGACGGGATACCAGCACATCATCGACACCATGAAGCAAGCCGCACCCGGCATCCGAATCACGGTCATCCAGCCCTCGCCTTACGATGATGTGACGCGGCCACCCAACATCGCGGACGGATACAACAAGGTGATGATTCGCTATGGTCAGTTTGTCAAAGAACTCGGAGAACGCGAAGGCTTGACGGTGGCCGACCTGAACACACCGGTTGTGGCGATGCTCGAAGAGGCCAAGGCAGCGGACCCTGACCTTGCTCAGAAGATCGTGGGGGATCGGGTTCACCCCGGTCCTGGCGGTCACTTAATCATGGCGGAGGCACTGCTGAAGGCCTGGAATGCTCCGAAGACGGTAGCCGCCGTGGAGATCGACGCGGCCGCCAAGACGGTGACCCACACCGAAAATGCGAAGGTGACCATGCTCCGCGCCGGTAACGGACTCTCCTGGACGGAGACCGATGGCGCCCTGCCATTTCCCCTGGCCCTCGACGGTGATGATAAGGCCTTCGCGTTGGCAGTCCATAGTTCGGACTTCGTCGAAGCCCTGGACCAGGAGCCATTGAAGGTCACCGGTCTCACATCGGCGCGCTACCAGTTGAAAATTGATGGGGACAGGGTGGGGGAGTTCACGAACGGACAACTGGCTGCAGGCCTCAATCTAGCGTTGTTGCCCACGCCGATGGCGAAGCAGGCCGCTAGAGTTCATGACCTGACGATCAAGCACAATGACGTCCATTTTGCGCGCTGGCGGGACGTACAGGTGGATTTGGAGGACCACGAGACGGCACCTGCAAGCGGCACGGCTCACTACCAGTTCCCGAGCGAGCAGGCAGCCGTCGATGCGTTGGACAGGCTGGAGGAAGAGATCGTCCAGCAGCAACGGGCAGCAGCGCAACCCAAGACGCGGCGCTACGAACTGTTGCCTGAATGAGCTTGGTTTCGTGGACGACCCGTGTAACAGGTAAGCCTGCCGTTGATGTCAGCGGAGCGGGAGGGAGCACTCGTCACTGAAACGATGGAGGTACGAATCGATGAGTGTGGGAAAAGGCTTTGCGGATCGTTATCTAACTCACGAGGAAACGAGCCAGGTCCTGCAGGAGGGGCTGGGCACGCTCGCCCTGGATGGCAAGCGCGTGCTCGTGATTATTCCCGACGGCACGCGCACCATGCCCATGCCGTTGATGTATGACCTGTTCGAGGCTCACCTTGCTTCGCGCGTGGCCGCCCTCGATTACCTTGTGGCCCTGGGCACGCACCCGATCATGAACGACGAACACCTCAGCAAGTTGGTGGGCCGGCCGGTGCAGAATGGACAATGTGGCAAGACCCACGTCTTCAATCATCATTGGGAAGACCCGCAGAACTTTGTGACTTTGGGTGTAATCTCTGCGGCCGAAATCGGCGAGCTTACAGGTGGATTGTTAGCGCAAGAGGTGCCCGTGCGCCTCAACAAGCTGATCCACGATTATGACCAGCTCATCATCTGCGGCCCGGTCTTTCCCCATGAAGTCGTCGGTTTTTCGGGCGGCACCAAGTACTTCTTTCCGGGCATCGCCGGGCCAGAGATCATCAACTTGACCCACTGGTTCGGCGCTCTGATGACCAGCTACAAGATCATCGGTTCCGGTTACACACCCGTGCGCGCCATCATCGACCGCGCGGCGGGTATGATCGACACTCCCGCAGCCTGCTTCGCGCTGGTAGTGACCCACGAAGGGCTGGCGGGGATTTACTTCGGCTCGCCGCAGGAGGCATGGAAATCCGCCGCGGCACTCTCGGCCCAGAAGGATATCATCAACGTGGAGAAGCCCTACAAGCGGGTGCTTTCCGTAATGCCCCGCCTCTACGACGATATCTGGACCGCCGCCAAAGGCATGTACAAAATGGAACCCGCTGTCGCCGACGGGGGCGAGGTGGTGATCTTTGCCCCACACATTACAGAGATCAGCTACACGCACGGGGCCTTGATTGAGGAAATCGGCTATCACTGCCGCGACTATTTCCTGAAGCAGTGGGACAGGTTCAAGGGCTACCCCGGCGGAATCCTGGCGCACTCGACGCACCTCAAAGGACTGGGCACGTACGATGCGCTCACCGGCACGGAGACCGACCGCATTCAAGTGACCTTGTCCACGGCCATTCCGGAAGAGCGCTGCCGGCGCGTCAATCTCGGTTACCTTGATCCCTCCAGCATCCGCCTCCTGGAGTGGGAAGGCCGTGAAGATGAAGGCGTGCTCGTGGTTCCCCGCGCCGGCGAGATGCTTTACCGCGTCAAAGACCATTCAGAACCACCTTATCCAGGTCGTGGCACTGCCGGCGATTGAACCGCCGGTGTATAGGGAACTAATGGAACCGCGCTACAGCGACAGAAGCAGGATCTTCCAAGCCCATGCCCTCTCTGAAGGCGGACAGTCGGGCAGGAGATCCCGCGCAGGCAGCGTCAGAATGGGCCGCCTTACTGCTCAATTAAGGGCTCTGAATACGGATATCCGAATCAAGCTCACCAGTCTGTTTTCTATGGTTATCCTCCCGCTTGGCTTTGCGCACGCGCAAGGGACCGTGCCCACGTTTCAGCAAACCATCGGACAAGGTTCCTATCTCCTGGTCGGCCGTGATCCGGCACGACGGGGAGTCACTACGATCCCCACAGTGCTCGTTCCGCTCAAGCTCTCTTTTGAGGCAAAGAAGGCCCGCGGAAAGCCCTTCGTGATGGACGCTTCCCCAGACGTGCGGCGTGTTCTCCGATCGCCCATCTTCTCCGATTTCGCCTTTGCTGCCGGCGGCGACACGCAATACGTCGATGCCATGCTCCGCACCACGTTCCCCAAGGCTGATGAGTGGCACACGCTGCTCGGTAAGCCCGAAGTGAAGCCTGTGGAGATCACCGTGCCCGCCGGCTACGGCTACGTTCTTACCTCAAGGAAAACCGGCAGCGCCCTCGGCGTCGTCGACGTGCAGTTTCTCCAAAAGGAGCTCTTTAGGCGCCTGGCCAAACAGGAAGGCAAGCTTGTCGTGGCCCTCGCGCATAACATGACTTATTACGCCGATGGCGACGCAACGGAGTGCTGCTCTTGGGGAACTCACGGCGTCGACTCCGCCACCGGAAACTCCTTTGTGCTTAGCTCATATCTTCGCGCCGCACCCGCCATTGTCGAAGACGAAGACGTCCAGCCGCTCACTCAGCAGTTGGCGGAGTTCATCAACGATCCCCTGCATGATCCGCTGTTCTCCGGCGGCCGCAATGTAAAGGCTCCGGGAAACGTCTTCCCCAGATGGTCGCGTCCCGCCTCAATGCGTCCGGGCGACCAGGGCGCCTGTGGTGGCGCCGGTGTTGCCTCCGCGTACTTCCTGCTCGAACCCACCGATACGAACCCCAAGAACAATGTGCCCGTATCGAGGGCCTTTGCCGTTCGTGTGCACGGAGCCACCTATCACCTCCAGAACGTGGCCCTGCTGCCCTGGTATACCGGCACTTCGGAAGAACTCGGCATCACTTACAGCTTCCCGGACACGCGGACGCTTGTTGATCCAGCCCAGCCGTGCCCGGCACGCGGCGGACCTTCTGGCACAATCGCCGGCTCGACGGCGCCTCCCGAGCCCACAGCCGCACCGATTCCGGTGAGCGGCTCGCCGAACGGCCATCGTCTCATCGGCTACTGGGTAGGCTATGGCGCCGCGGGTTCCACCTTGCCGCTCCGGGAGGTTTCGCCGCAGTGGGACGTCGTCATCGTTGCCTTTGCCACACCCGATGGGAGCGCCCCCGAAGGAACCCTGCTGTTTCGAACGCCGGCGGGGCTTGATACGGAGCAATTCAAGGCTGAAATCGCCGACCTCAAAGGCCAAGGCAAGAAGGTTTTGATTTCCCTGGGTGGCGGCGGCCAGTACTTCTCACTGGCCGACCCGGCCCATATTCCGAACCTCGTTTCGTCCGTGACTCGCATCGTCACCGAATACGGGTTCGACGGTATCGACCTCGACTTCGAAACGCCTTCTCTCGCACTCAACCCCGGTGATACCGACTTCAGGCATCCTACCACTCCTTCCATCGTCAATCTCATATCTGCCCTTCGCCAGTTGCACGATCATTTCGGCCCTGGCTTCATGATCAGCCTGGTGCCTGAAGGCACCCAGATCCCCGCCGGCTACTGCAGCTACGGCGGCCAGTTTGGCTCTTATCTGCCCATTGCCTACGCCATCCGCGATATCCTGTCCTTCATCGATGTGCAGGACTACAACACGCCGCCCCTTGAAGGCCTCGATGGCGAGATCTACCAGGCAGGCTCCGTTGACTATCACGCGGCCATGACAGAACTCCTCCTCAGAGGCTTCAACGTCGGAGGCGATCCGCAACAGTTCTTCCCGCCGATGCCGGCCGATAAAGTTGCCGTCGGCTTCCTCACCGGAGATACCACGCCCACCATCGTAAGTCAGGCATTGGACTACCTCATTACCGGCAAGGCTCCCGCCGGGAGTAGCTACAAGCTGCGCCAGCCCGCGGGTTACCCTGGCATGATCGGCGCCATGTTCTGGACGATCGACGCGGACCGCCGCGGCAACTATAACTTCTCCAACGTCGTTGGTCCTCAACTTCACGGGTATCCGCATCTATAGGTGTCCCAACCCGGCTAGAAATCGTATATCACCGAGTTCAGAACCCTCTTGTTGGGCGCACCGATATGGACGTCGATCCCTTCCTCACGCAAGCGATGATAGGGGTACCAGGTATCAAGCGATTCAGTTGCATCGCCAGCTACCAGCAGGACGCAGGGCATGGCGCAAAACCTCCTGAAAGTGATGCGATATGATCTGATCCCAAGAATCGCGATTGGCCGAAAGAGGCTGGTAACGCTCAAGGGGGCAACAAGGGTGGGCGGTAGGATCAGCAATGAACCTGGAGTTGAAGGACGAGATTTTCCCAGCAAGTGTAACACCATACCTCCGACGCCATTCGCTGCAGAATTTCTCAAAAATCCCAATTGTCTCTCCCCAAACTTGCCACATAACTCTCCAAACCCTTCATGGCTTTGGACATTCCGGGCTGCTACTTGCGTTTCTCACTTTTCCCATCTTTCTCTTCAGGCCTCACCGGCAGGCGGCTGGCTTTCTCACCTGTAACCGCCACATAACTCCGTACACTACTGATTGCATTGCACATTCCGGGGTGCAACCTGACTTTTCGTCTCACAGCCGGTGTAACCGGTACTTTTCCAACTGTAACCGTAACTTTGCCGTCGCGGCGCTCTGCCACGCCCCCGTTGTAACATTGCTGTAACATTCGGGCCAGAGCGGGCTCCCTGATTCCCGGCCTGGAAGGGAGCGATAAAACTTCTCAGCCTGGCACCCCGGCTTCTACATAGCACCATCGCGGCGAATGGTCAAGCTATTTCCACCGACCGTCCCCTGGCCACTGTAGCGTGTAAATGTAGCCTACTATCTGAAGCCCCCTCCGCCCGATGCGCGTATCCAAGATTGTCCAAATTCCCGGCTGAGAGGGAGCGCCACTTTCGAGAGGCAATCATGCTCTGGCCGGCGCCGGGCACCCTTCCCTTCTGCCGCTCCGCAGGCCTGATCGACCGCGATTGTTGGATCCAATTCCAATCTAGCCTGCATATCTCACCGGGATTCGAAAAGGGCGAGGCTTCAGCCCCGCCGAATCCTGCGAAATCGTGGCTTTTGTGTTCCGCTCTCGGCGCAGCTTGCCGTTAGCAAGCTGCGCCGAGAGCGGAACACGTCAAATATCAAACCGACGTTGTAACGGCGGGGCTGAAGCCCGCCCTTTTCGAATCCTGGTGGGATATGCAGTGCAGGCAGTGCAGGTTCAGTGCAGACACCGCTTGCGATCTGATGACCCTCCTGCTATACTGGAGTGTCATGCGGAACCACGCTCTATCATCGTCGCCCTCATTATCGTTGCTGAGTGGTTACCTCAGCTATCCAAGGGCGGCGTGTGAGACGGGCTGAACCAAGTTCGCTTTAACGGAAGTTCTCACAAAGGCCGCCCCTAAAAGGGCGGCCTTTCTGTTTTATGGGGTGTGACCGGCATTGGCGACTGGAACGGGCTGTAACCCCGTGCTCGCTTGCGAGCGGCAGGTTGGAAACCTGCACACCCCACCAAAGTTTTGGGGGCATGGTGTAACTGGCAAACACGGTAGCCTTAGGAGCTACTTTTGAGGGTTCGAATCCTTCTGCCCCTACCAAGTTCGGGGGACGTATGAGTTCATCACCTGAATCTGACAGTTCGAAGCGGAGAGGTGGCCGAGTGGCAAGGCACCGGTTTGCTAAACCGGAGTCCGGGTAACACCGGCGCAGGTTCGACCCCTGCTCTCTCCGCCAAAGGGAGAGCGCCGCTGAGTGGCCGGCAAGCGGTCCCGAAAACCGTGGTCGGGTAACACCGAGGGGTTCGAATCCTCCGCTCTCCGCCAAACTTCCCGCCGTAGCAGAATTGGCAAATGCAGCGGCCTCAAAAGCCGTGTTATCTGTTGGTTCGATTCCAACCGGCGGGACCATAATATTTTGCTTGCTTTTTTGTCTAAGACACGTATAAAATCAAGTTTCCGCGGGCGTGGCCAAGTGTTTAAGGCGTCCGTCTTGTAAGCGGAAGATCGCTGGTTAAAATCCAGCCGTCAGCTCCAGAGGTTGAAAATTCAAGTGCTCAGATTCCCCAAAGCCGACACCAAGTGCGAACGGCAATTCAGGCCGTGCAGCATATTTGTGTGCGCCAACTGGCAGCATCGCGTCGGTACCAATCCCATCATGGCGACGAATCCAGGGCGCGGAGGCGGCGGGTAGAGTCCAGGCACAATCAGGATTCTAAGAAGGCCCGCCGTAAAAAGCGGGCCTTTTTTATTGCTCTTTGACAATTGAAAGACACGTACCACGGGAGCATGGCGTAGTGGTAGCGCGGCGGCCTCCAGATCCGCAAGCGAGGGTTCGATTCCTTCTGCTCCTGCCAAGGCGCGGTAGCCAAGTGGGAAGGCGGCTGTCTGCAAAACAGTCCATCGCCGGTTCGATTCCGGCCCGCGCCTCCACGGTGGTCAGCACTGGTGTGCGGGCGGGCCTTATAAGCCTGTAACTGCCCCAGATCAGGGTGCACGGCAGAGTTCGATTCTCTGGACCACTACCAAGTTTCGGCCCCGTCGTTCAAAGGATAGGACACAACGCTACGAACGTTGAGATCGGGATTCGAGTTCTCGCGGGGCTGCCATTGCGGGCGCGTGCGGCCAATCGGATGGGCCACCAGCCTCCTAAGCTGGCTCGATGTGGGTTCGAGTCCCACCGCGCCTTCCATGCCGGGCTCATCTAACGGCAAGATGTGCGCCCGATTAGCGCAACATCGGGGTTCAAGTCCTCGGCCCGGTACTACTTCTGGGTGGTTCAACGGTAGAACGCGCGGCTGTTAACCGCGAAATGGGGGTTCGACTCCCTCCCCAGGAGCCAGATTGCGGGGCCAAGATGTTACCGGCGGCATACCCGCCTTTTAAGCGGAGAAGTCCGGGTTCGAATCCCGGTGGCCCCACCATGCTGCGATAGCTCAGTGGTAGAGCCGCTGATTCGTAACCAGCAGACCGGAGTTCGATTCTCCTTCGCAGCTCCACGGTGACTGAACCCAAACGGTGCGGGACCTGACTGTGGATCAGGTTTTAGCGGGTTCGACTCCCGTCAGTCACCCCAGGATTCGGCCCTGTGGCGCAGAGGAATAGCGCGGCTCCCTCCGAAGGAGCAGGTCGTCGGTTCAAATCCGACCAGGGCTTCCAGTCGGCGTAGCTCAGTGGCAGAGCCCATCCTCGGTAAGGATGAGACTCGGGTTTGATTCCCGGTGCCGGCTCCATCCGGGCGGAATTCGAGAGGCAGAATACCTGACTCTTAATCAGGCAGGTGAGGGTTCAAGTCCCTCTGCCCGGACCAGGTTTTGCCCTGTTAGCTCAGAGGCGTTATGAGCAAGTCTCTTACAAAGACGAGGCCGCAGGCTCGCAATCTGCACAGGGCACCACGGGGACGTAGTGACAACGGGAACACACCTGGCCTGCACCCAGGGAATAAGGGTTCGATTCCCTTCGTCTCCACCAGTTTTGAGCGGGGTTAGCTTAGCGGCAAGGCGCGACGTTGCCAACGTCGAAACGGCGGGTTCGACTCCCGCACCCCGCTCCAGGCGGCGTTGGTATATGGGGTGTGCCCCGGCCTTCCAAGCCGGAGAAGCGGATTCGATTTCCGCACGCCGCTCCAAGTTTCGGGGTGTAGCTGGACGGTCGAGCTCATGCCTTGGGGACATGCGTACGGAGTTCAATTCTCCGCACCCCGACCATCGGGAAGTGGCCTAGTGCTTAAGGCGCCTCTTTCGGGTAGAGGAGATCGCGGGTTGAAATCCCGCCTTCCCGACCAGATTATGCGGAGTAGACTGGAGTGGCTCCAGCTTGGTCTCATAAGCCAAAGACGCGGGTTCGATTCCCGCCTCCGCGACCATATTTAGACAGGGAGGTGACCCATGACATAGGGAGGAAAACCTTATGTCTCGAAGTTACCGAAAGCCCTACGCCGCCGTTTGTGGCGTTGCCTCGGCTCGTTACGACAAAACGCTCGCTTCCAGGGGTGTGAGGGCCAGGCAGAACTAATCTCTCGTTGGCGTGGTGGATTGGGATGACTACCTGGTTCCTCACCGGTTCGAGTGCACGCACAACGAAACCTATAGCTGGAGCCGGGATGGAGGGAAGCACCTTTATCATCCAGACGAACGCAAAGGCGAGTGGTACCTGGACTGGTACGAAAAGTTGTGCAGGAAATGAGTTTGTCCTCATCGTCCAGCGGCCAGGATGCTCGGTTCTCAGCCGGGCGACGCGGGTTCGAGTCCCGCTGAGGATACGGGCAGTTAGAGGAGCCAGGCCGTCCTCGGAACCCTGTCACGGTTCAGATCGCGGGTTCGAATCCCGTACTGCCCGCCATGATTCGGAGTGGAAGACGAAGCGGCCGAGTCCTCCGCCTTTCAAGCGGAGCATTAGCGGGTTCGAGTCCCGTCCACTCTACCAGGGGCGCGTCGTCCAACGGATCAGGGCCGAGGTCTTCTAAACCTCAGACGGCGGTTCGACTCCGCCCGCGCCTTCCACTTTAGAGGGAAATAGCGATGAGCGACACTCTTGTTCTCGACACCCAGGGCTTTCCGGTCACCTTCGTGTCTTGGCAGCGGGCCGTGAACCTGCAATGGCAGGATCGCGCCGTGGTGGTGGCCGAAGATGCGGAACGCATCCTCCGTTCGCCGTCTTTCGAGATGGGGCTGCCACGCGTCATCAAGCTGCGGAACCACATCAGCCGGAAGCTGCGGCTGAAGGTTCCGATGACGCGCCGCAACATCGCCATCCGCGACTACAGCTCGTGCCAGTATTGCGGCGTGCTTCTGGAGACCCCTGACTACACCATCGATCATGTGCTGCCACGGACCCGGGGCGGAAAGTCCGAGTGGACGAATCTCGTGTTGGCGTGCGTCCACTGCAACAAGCGGAAGTCCGACAGGCTGCCGCACGAAGCGGGACTGACGCTCAGGGAGAAGCCCATCGAGCCCAACCAATTCGATCCACGGTTCAACTTCAGGCTGCATATCAAGGTGCTGCGGCCGGAGTGGTCGGATTACAAGGCGTACATTTACTGGAACATTGAGTTGGAGAAGTAACCCAAGTGAGCTAGTGCGGTCATAGCGCCCGTCTGAAGAGCGGGAGAATGGCGTTCGACTCGCCAACTTGGGACCACTCCGGCCTCGTCCAATGGTAGGACGGCTGATTCTGAATCAGTTAATCCTGGTTCGACTCCAGGGGCCGGAACCACTGCAACATCAGCGAGTTAGTTAGACCACCGGAGCGTCGCACTTGCGCTTAGGCAGGGCTGAGTCCCATGTATTCAAAGGGTATTCCGCCCGACTCCACACCATTTCGACTGGCTTTCCCACCTCATTTTCGATCGCCAGCCGCGGCGAAACGATCAACGCTTGAAGGAAGCCGCAGAGCTCGTCACGAGGTTCACGGCCGAGCCATAGGTGTAACGATTTGACGCGTGATGCCACTACACAAGGGGGTGCCCAGCGGAAACGGTTATCGACCGGTGGAAGCCACGTGACAGCCGTCACTGTGCCCCTTCCTCGCAGCGGGTAGGATAACCGTGAAGCCGATCTTTGAAAACCGCCAGCAATGAGTGCAGACCGGCCGCACTCGTTCGGTGTGCCCACTAAATCCTGGAGACCAAGAAAGGGGTATCAATGCCACAGCGAACAGATCTTCGCATTTGCTTTGACCGCGTCATCCCGAACAAGTATCAACCCGCGAGGTCGACCATGGGTCGGATCGCAACCGCAAACTACATCGCCGCCGTGCAGAAGGCGGCGCGACTGGCGGCCCCGCCATCCGCCAAAGTCTCATTGTTCCAGCATGTGAGCGCCCTCCAACCCCTGGGAACCCTCAGCGCCTCAGACCCCGTAGCCGTTGCGCGGATGGCGCTGATTGACCTCAAGAAATGGGAGAACGGCCGCACCCTGCATTGCCACTTCTTAGACGGAGACGACTTCCAGCAAGGAAAAGTGAAGGATAAGGCCAACATCTGGTCCGACTATGCCAACGTCACGCTCAATTTCGTGGACGACCCGGGCGCCGAGGTTCGCATCTCGTTTCAGGCAGATCCCGGATCGTGGTCAGCGGTCGGCACAGACTGCCTGATCACGGAATATTTTCCTCAATACCAGCCCACCATGAATTTCGGGTGGCTGAGGGACGACACCGAGGACGAAGAGTACGAGCGCGTAGTGGTGCATGAGTTCGGGCACGCCCTGGGATGCATTCACGAGCATCAAAGCCCCAACGAGAACTTGAAGTGGAACACCGACGCAGTCTATAAGACGTTTTCCGGACCTCCCAATTATTGGAGCAAGGACGACATCGATCACAACATCCTGGAAAAGTACTCGCCGCAGGGAATCAGCGCCACGCGTTTCGATATGGATTCCATCATGCTCTATCAGTTCGACGGCTCGCTGTTCCTTGATGGCCAAGGCACGCCGCTGAACACCCATCTCTCCGACCAGGACAAGCAGATGATCGGGCAGATGTATCCGAAACAGGCGACGGCCGTCGCATCGGCTTAGCAGGCTGTCATCGAGTCGTGCGGCAGGAGTGTCTGTGCCACCCGTGACACAGGCACTCTTGCCTGTGCTGCGTGCCCAACACCAGCATGTCGAAGTTCGCGGACGGCTGGTGAAGGCAACTAAGAATTCTGCGAGGGGTCTATCTATGGAACGCATATTAAAAGTATTCTGCACGGCTAGCGATCGGGCGGAACTCGCTAAGAGGTATGAGGTCATCGAGAATTACGAGGCTTTCGCTCTGGCCAGAGTGAAAGAGGCGGACGTTGCGCGCCTCTCGCGCAAATACCTTGTCGAGGATGTCACTCCCCTTTATACCGTCCGTGTGGGCGACCGCAGCATCAAGACCTCCCCTTCACCCGCCGGCCGGCGGGCGGCGCGCGCAGCCGGCCAAGAGGAGAAGCCACTCTCCCCAGGACCTCACCATTATCTGGTCCAATTCCGCGGCCCGATCAGGGAGGAATGGCTGAAGGCCGTCAGGAAAGCAGGCGGAGAGCCTCGCATCCTCTATCAGGCTTTCACCTACGTGGTGCGGGCCGACCGGAGGTCGCTGCCGCGGATTTCGGCGCTCCCCTTCGTGCGCTGGGTCGGCCACCTACCTCACTGGGCGCGCGTGGCCACCAGCCTCCGCGGCCGCCGCAAGCTGCTTGACACCACGGCTCCCCTGTCGCGCACCCGATTGCTTCCCAACAGTTACACGGTGGAGTTTTTCGGCGCCGACGACCTGGCCCAGGGCCTGGCGGCGGTCAAGCGCCTGAAGCTTGACATCGTGAGCAAAAATCCGAAGGCCAAGCTCCTCGTGGTTCACGCGGACAGCGGTGAAGCGGCGCGCCGCAAGCAGATTGAGGCCCTGTCCGCCATTCACGGCGTGCGCTCCGTCCGCGAGCGCAGCCTCAAGCGCACCTGCAACAATATCGCCGCGGGCATCATGGGCACAGCCGCCACCCTAGGCAATTCCGGCCTCAACCTTAGCGGCCAGGGCGAACGCGTGGGAGTGTGCGATACGGGCCTCGACACCGGCGACCCCGCTACGATTCATCCCGACTTCGCAAAGCACATCGCCTGGATCAAGAGCTACCCCATCACGTCAGACTTCGACAAGTACATCACCAATCCCGGGGGCGACGATGGCCCTGCCGACCTCGACTCGGGCCACGGCACCCACACCTCGGGTTCAGCAGTCGGCAGCGGTGTGGCGAGCGCCGGTCTGCCCCAACTCGCCGCCCCCATTCGCGGTCTTGCTTACCGGAGCCGCCTCGTCTTTCAGGCCGTCGAGCAGGAGATGAAGTGGAAGAACCCAGGATCCTTTCCGGGCCAGGAACGTTATCTCCTTGCCGGCATCCCGCTGGACCTCGGCACCCTTTTCGGGGACGCTTATAAAAAGGGAGCGCGCATCCATTCCAACTCCTGGGGCGGAGGTGACCCTGGCGCCTACGACAGCCAGTGCGAGCAACTCGACGGCTTCGTATGGGAGCACAAGGATTTTTGCATTGTGGTGGCGGCTGGCAATGACGGCACGGACAAGGACGGCGACGGGAAGATCAACCCCATGAGCGTCACCTCGCCCGGTACCGCCAAGAACTGCATTACCGTGGGAGCGTGCGAGAATCGCAGGCCTGACTTCAACAAGGAGACTTACGGAGCATGGTGGCCCAGCGACTTTCCTGTGGCGCCGTTCAAGAGCGATCCGATGTCGGACCAACCTAACGAGGTTGTGGCCTTCAGCAGCCGCGGGCCTACTCTCGACGGACGCATCAAGCCCGAGGTGATCGCCCCCGGCACCTTCATCCTCTCCACGCGCTCCACGCAAATCGCCCCCAACAACACCGCCTGGGCCGCCTACGTTCCCAGTAAGCTCTACTTCTTTATGGGCGGAACCAGCATGGCCACTCCTCTGACGGCGGGAGCGGTTGCGCTGGTGCGCCAATTCCTTCGTACCAGCGCCGGCATTAAAAAGCCGACGGCTGCCCTGCTGAAGGCCGCCCTGATCGCGGGCGCTACTCGCTTGCGCGGGTACGCGCCCAAGACCGCTGTCGCCGACAATCACCAGGGCTTCGGGCGCGTCAATCTCGATGCCGTGTTGGCGCCGGCCGCCCCCGCTTCGGTGCGGTTTCTCGAAGTAAAGCCCGGCCTGCGAACCGGGGAACTCCACAGCGTCGACGTCGAGGTGAAATCCTCCCAAACGCCCCTCCGAGTGGTGCTGGCTTACACCGATTATCCCGGGCGCGCATTGGTGAACAATCTCAACCTCATCGTCCACAGCCCATCCGGCAAGGATTACGCCGGCAACTCCGCGGTGGACAGCACCAACAATGTGGAGGTGGTGCACGTCGCCAAGCCCGCGGCCGGCCTGTGGCAGATTCGCGTCGTCGGATCGAACGTGCCCCAGGGGCCGCAGGACTTTGCCCTGACGTATCTGGCAGGCCTGTAGGCTCCAGGACCGGCTCACAACGCCCACGGACTTGGGAGGGAGGAACACATGCCTCACGATTTCGATCCCGGTTATGAAGCTGAGCCGTTCCGCACCCTGTGCCAGGATTATCCGGAAGCCGACGTTTACCCTGTCAAGCAGTTTCGCGTCGAGTGGGGACCCATCTTCCACCGCGGCCGCCTGGACGGCTCGGCGCGAGTGCTGGTGATTGGGCAGGACCCCGCGCAGCACGAGAGCGTGGTCCGGCGCATCCTGGTGGGAGAGGCCGGGTGGCGCATCCAAGGCTTCCTCGCCAAGCTCGGAATCGACACCAGCTATGTGATGGTGAACACGTTCCTCTACAGCGTCTACGGGCAAGTCTCGTCCAAATACCAGAAAGCCGCCGCTCTTCTCGACTACCGCCATCGCTGGCTAGACGCGCTCATTCTGGGACAGAAAATTGAGGTGTCGGTGGCCTTGGGCAAACTGGCGGACAAAGCTTGGCAGGCGTGGAAAGCGACATCCCACGGTAAGACAGTGAACATTCCCTACGCCAAGATCACTCATCCCACGCAGCCCGAAAGCTCGTCCAAGGGAGACAAAACCAAGTTGGCCGCGGCCGTCAAAGCCATGCTTCAGAACTGGAACGCGGCCCTGCAGCAGCTTAAGCCAGCCGTGCTTCATCCCGACACGCCGCGGCCGCTGGTGCTTTACGGGGATCAATTTCAACCCGGCGACCGCGTCCAGATTCCCGAGGTGGACTACCCAGCCGGGCTCCCGACGTGGATGCGGGAGCAGGACGGATGGGCGACGCGCGTGGGCGCCGACCCGTTGAAGAAGCGCCGTAACCTCACCGTCACCGTGCCCAAGGGTTCCGTGCCGTCCTGAGAATCGGGCCGAGGCGCGGCGATTTGCTGAAGAGAGGAGCTGGACACTCCATGCCGGCAAAAACCCCAATCGATCCTCTGCAAGGGCCTCCGCTTGCCCTGGCGGGGCGCGTCGTGGTGATGGACGAAGCCTTGACGGTGATTCCACACGGAGTCCTTTACATCGCCAAGGGCAGCATCGTTGGGCTTGAGGAGGCCTCCGCACCGCCCCCGGCCGGCTTCGAGGGCGTGCCGGTCGTGAACACCGGCGGCACCCTGTATCCAGGCCTCATTGAGCTCCACAATCACCTCCCTTACAACGTCCTGCCTCTCTGGAATGTTCCTAAGAAGTTCACGAACCGAGATCAATGGAGCGGAACCGGAGACTACCAGAAACTCGTGAGCGGCCCGATGCAGGTGGTGGGCAAGACTCCTGGCCTGCTGCCGGCGGTGGTGCGCTACGTGGAGGCAAGGGCCCTGCTGGGCGGCGTCACCACCAGCCAGGGAGTCCAGTTGTTCAGCAACGCGGGTGTGCGCCGCTTTTTCCGTGGCATCGTCCGCAATGTGGAGCAGACCGATGAGGCCGCGCTTCCCGAAGCCGCCACTCGCGTGGCCGACGTGGAAGCTCGCGATGCCAAGCTGTTCCTCGCGCGCCTGCTCAAGCAGAGCTGCTTCCTGCTACACCTGAGCGAGGGCACGGACGCGACCGCCCGCAAGCACTTTCTGGCGCTCCAGATGAGCGACGGCGAGTGGGCCATCTCGCGGCAACTCGCAGGAATCCACTGTGCCGCGCTCCACCCCGAGGATTTCGACGTTCTGGCTCAGCACCAGGGCGCCATGGTGTGGTCACCCATGAGTAACCTGCTGCTTTACGGGCAGACGGCTGACGTGAAGGCCGCCAAAAGCGCCGGCGTGCGCATCGGTCTCGGGCCCGACTGGTCGCCCTCGGGCAGCAAGAACCTGCTCGGCGAACTCAAGGTGGCCCGCCTCGTTAGCCAAGCGCAGGGTGGCATCTTCACCGACGCCGAGATCATCGCCATGGCCACCCGTTCCGCGGCGTCAATCCTCCAGTGGCAAGATGCTCTCGGGACGCTGGAAGCCGGAAAGCGCGCCGACGTGCTGGTGATTGCCGGGCAGAAGAGCGATCCTTACGCCGGTCTCATCTCAGCCTCTGAGACCTCGATCTCGCTGGTGATGATCAACGGCGTGGCGCGTTACGGAACGCCCTCCCTGATGCAACACCTGAGTGCCAAGAGCGAGAAAATCCTCGTGGGCGGCCACAGTCGCATGGTTTACTTCGAGCAGACCACGGCCGACCCGGACGTGGAAGCCATTTCACTTTCCGAGGCGCACGAACGGCTTACCCAAGCCTTGAAGACATTGCCGGACCTCGCTAGCGAACTTGAGCGGCCCCGGCCGCCCGCGCCTGCCGCGCGCTTGGGCCCCGAGCCTCTGGTCTGGTCTCTGGCGCTTGATGAGATTCAGCCAACCGGCATCGACTTGCGGCCGCGTTTGCCCCTCGGCGCCCGCGGAGCACCCACCGGCCCACAGAGGCTGATGCCGCTCGCCAAGGTGCCGCTTTCCGAACTCGTCGAACCCATCGCGCTTAGCCCGCTGACCGTAGCCGACGACGGCAAGTTCCTGGATCAGATTGCAGCGGAAGCTAACCTGCCCGCCTTCATCAAGAGCGGTTTGAAGGAGTTCCACTAACGTGCTGACTGCCGAGCAGTGATTAACCGCCGTTATCGTCGAGTGGCCGCGCCTTGAATGTCCTCCTGATGGCAAACGGGGCGCTGATCGCCAGGCGGCGATGGTAGCTCACGCCGTTCTTGTGCCATGATCTTTTCGCCCGCCATCGAAATCCGATTTCGGTGGACGAACCTCGCTTGAACACGTCAAAATGCATATCTCATCTTGCTGAAAACAAATCGCATTGTCGGGGCGGCAAACAGTTTAAGAATAGGGCTAGTATATCGTTTCATTGAAGTATATTCATTTCATATCATTGAGTGAGGGCAGTGAGTGCCTCTAATTTTTTCCAGCGGTGGACCACTGACCCACCTGAAATCAAGGGTGGAGCGACCGCGTGAAGAGCTTGAGGGATTCGAGCGCCTGAGCCTCACTTCAAATGAGACGAGGACGATGAAGATTCCGCTGAAGGCTTCGCAGCTTGAGTACTGGGATGTGAAGCGGGGCGGGTTTGTGGGAGCTGGCGCGATGTTGATGCTCGTGTTCGCTTTCCTGATGCCGGTGGGACGACTCGCGGCGCAGACTCCGCCTAACATTCGCTACCTTGACAGCCTGAAGATCTGGGTTCTGGACACGGCTCGGACATCGTACGTGATCGGCGTGAACCAGGAGAACGAACTCCAGAGCCTTTACTGGGGCGAGCGGCTTCGAGGCCACGAAGGTCTCGCCCCCGCGCACACAGCTCACGAGGCCGCCTCGTTCGACTCGAGCGAGACCATGACCAACATCGAGTATCCCGGCTGGGGCGGCCGCTATTACAATGAGCCCGCCCTCAAAGTGACGCTAGCCGACGGGGTGCGGGATTTGGTCTTGAAGTACGATTCCTACCAAATCCATGGTGACACTCTTCAAATCCGGCTGAAGGACATTCGATATCCCCTGTTTGTCACGCTAACCTACAAGGTTTTCCCGACCGAAGACATTATCCGCAAGCAGGCCTCGATCGAGAACCAGACCGCGCAAGTTGTAACGATCGAAAGCGCCCAATCTGGCGTTTGGTACGTGCCGGCGGGCGAGGGTTACCGCCTCACTTACCTCACCGGGCGCTGGGCCGACGAGGCGCAGCTCACTCGCCTGCCGATCAATCCGGGCAAGTTCATCCTGGAGAGCCGCCGCGGAAACACCAGCCATCAATTGAACCCTTGGTTCGCCATCGATGCCGGCGGCAAAGCGGACGAGGAACACGGTCGCGTGTGGTTTGGAGCCCTGGGCTGGAGCGGCAACTGGAAGCTCGTGGTGGAAGATACGCCGCCCGCGCACCAGGTACGCGTGACCGGTGGCTACAACGATTTCGACTTCTCCTGGCCGCTGAAGCCCGGCGACTCGATCGAGACTCCGCCCTATTACGGGGGCTACTCGGGCGAGGGATTCGGCGAGGCGTCCCGCTTGATGCACCGCTTCGAGCGCAAAGAGATTCTGCCCGACCGTGCTCATCCGCACGTTCGGCCGGTGCTCTACAACTCCTGGGAAGCGACTACGTTCAACGTGAACGAAGCCGGTCAGGAGGCGTTGGCGGACAAAGCGGCGAAGCTCGGGGTGGAGTTGTTCGTCATGGACGACGGTTGGTTCGGCCAGCGCAATAACGACCATGCGGGCCTCGGCGATTGGGTGGTGAATCCGACGAAGTTCCCCAACGGGCTCGGGCCGCTCATCAGCCATGTGAACGCCTTGGGCATGAAGTTTGGATTGTGGTTTGAGCCGGAGATGGTGAATCCCGATAGCGATCTCTATCGCGCGCACCCCGACTGGGTAATGAATTTCCCCGGGCGCCCACGCAGTGAAGCGCGCAATCAACTCGTCTTGAATATGGCCCGCGACGACGTGAAGGAGTACATCTTTGGCGCGCTTGACAAGATTCTTTCCGAGAACAACATCCAGTACATCAAGTGGGACATGAACCGGCACTTCTCGGAGCCTGGCTGGCCCGAGGTGCCAGTCGCCGAGCAGAAGGAAATCTGGGTGAAGTACGTCCGGAACGTTTACGAGATTATGGACCGGCTTCGGGCGCGGCATCCCGGTATCGAGATCGAGTCTTGCTCGGGCGGCGGCGGGCGTGTGGACCTCGGCGTTCTGCAGCGCGCCGACGTGGTCTGGACCTCGGACAACACCGAGGCCTTTGACCGTCTGCGCATTCAGGAAGGATTCACCTTCGCCTACGCGCCCAAAGTGATGTCGGCCTGGGTCACGGACGTGCCGAATCTCAACGGACGGTCGACTCCGCTCAGGTTCCGTTTCCTGGTCGCCATGCAGGGCGCGCTGGGAATCGGAGCTAACCTGAACCACTGGTCTGAGGAAGACTTCTCGCTGGCCACGAAGATGGTGACCTACGATAAGAGCATCCGCGAGACAGTTCAAGAGGGCGACCTTTATCGCCTCTTCTCACCTCGCGAAGGGAACCTGACCGCCAACGAATATGTCTCTACTGACGGGCGGCAAGCCGTGCTCTTCGCCTTTCTGCATGCGCAGCAGTTTCTCCGGCCCGCGCCCACCATCCTGCTGCGCGGCCTGGACGAAAGCGCGCGCTACCGGGTGACGACGATCGATGACAAGCTGGTGGAAAAATCCGACGTGATGACCGGCTCCTACCTGATGCATCATGGTGTCGATTTCAATCTGCGCGGCGACTATGACAGCACCTCGATCGTGCTGGAGAAAACAGAATAATTGGGTGCTGGGTACACCGCACGACCAAAGGCAAGCTGACGTCGCCTGCATTTGCCAACAACATCGCTACTGAATCAAATCTGGTTTCCGCGACGATAGCGCCTCCAATGATCAAGACCAAAGCGATCGCTTTCGCTCGTTGCGCCCTCGTGCTTGCCTGGTTCTGCCGCCCATTGTTCTTATCAGCGCAGGAACCAGCCCGGAATTCTCTGCTTCAATGGATGGACGATATTGCCCAGCAGGAGCTGAGCCAACGGAAAGCGGTGATCGATCAGATTCACTCGGTCGCCGATGCTGACCGCCGCAAGCAAACTGTCCGCAAAATACTCATGGAGCTCCTGGGCGGGCTGCCCGACTACAAAGGGCCACTGAATGCCAGAGTCACCGGGCAGCTTCAGAATGATCGCTTCGCGATCGAAAAAGTGATCTACGAAAGTCTGCCTGGCCTTTACGTCACCGCAAATCTCTATCGTCCAAACCAGCCGGGCCCGTACCCGGCCGTTCTTCTGCAGTCCGGACACACACAGGAGGGCAAGCCGGAGGACCAGAGGATCGCTGCTAATTTGGCCTTAAAGGGCTTCGTCGCTCTGGCATTCGACCCTATTGGTCAAGGTGAAAGAGAGCAGACGTATAGCCGGCAGCTCAAGGGGCCGCTGGCAGGCTGGTCAGTCCCTGAGCACATCCAGTTGGGAGCCCAGGCGCTTCTCATTGGCGAGAGCTCAGCCCGGTACTTTATCTGGGACGCCATGCGATCCGTCGATTATCTTGTGAGCCGGCCCGACGTGGACCCTACACGCTTGGGGGCCGCAGGTTGCTCAGGAGGCGGAGCCCTGACGACTTTCCTGGGCGCCCTGGACCCGAGGATAAAAGCTGTTGTCCCCGCCTGCTTTCCCAATTCCTACCGGCTGCTCTTCAGCGGTCCCGATCCCGATCCTGACATGAGTTTCCCCCGATTCTTGGCAAGCGGACTCGACACCGCAGATTTCGTTGAGTTGTCCGCTCCCACGCCATGGCTGATCGAGGCGACAGCAGGCGATTATTTCACGCCAGCCGGGGCCCGGCTCGTCTACGAGGAAGCTAAAGAATGGTACGCGTTGTACGGCGCTCGCGATCGAATTGCCTTCTTTGTGGGACCTGGGCCGCACGGCGTACCTCTGGAAAGCCGGGAGGCGATCTATCAGTGGATGATTCGCTGGCTCAAGAACGGTCAGGGCGATTTCCACGAGCAGCCGGTGAAGCTTTACACCAATTCCGAGCTGCAGGTGACCGCCACCGGCAACGTGGAGGATGAGCCTGGAAGCCGGAAGGTCTATCAATTCCTCAGCGATGACTTCCAGGCAAAGCGGGGGCAACGAGTTATACCGGATTTGCTCACCGAACTGCGTCGCCTCAAGATTCCAACCGATGGCTCCGCGCCGAAGGTGCAGAGTCTCAATGCGCCGAACGAACCGACGGGCGGAGAGCAAATACAGTTTGAGAGCGAGCCTGGGATTCAACTTGATGCCACACTATACGTCCCACCCTCCGCAGGGCGAAAACCCGCAGTGTTGCTGGTGCGCGACAACACGCGGCTGAATACCTCCACGGCGGTGCTGGCGGCGTGGATGGCGCGGCAAGGACGAGTGGTGCTGGAGGTAGAGCCACGTGACTCTCCAATCGCGGACGACCATGGGCCATTCGTCGGAAACTGGCTGGCCAACTCGCGGGCCAACCAGATCGGGCTTGACCTACCGGCTCTGCGAGCGCATGACGTTCTCCGCGCGATCGATTTGCTTGCTGCCCGACCTGATGTAGACGGAAACTCCATTCGGGCGTTTGCCCGGGGAGTCAAGGGCATCTGGCTGCTGATGGCCGCCGCGGCCGACCCGCGCATCGGAAAGATCTGGTTAGACCGCACTCCATACAGTTTGCGGCTCGCCCTTGAGAACCCCATGAGCACGAACCTGTTTGACGCCGTAATACCCGGGTTTGCTATTCACTGGGATCTCGACGATCTTGTGAAGGGCATGGGAGCGCGGCCGGTTCTGTGGACGGATCCGACAAACTGGATGCACCGTGTCGTTGCGCTGGGGCCCCCATTTCGATATCGCTACGTGCTCGGCGACGCTACGGATTTCAGCGATGCGCAGGACAGGGAGTTCGTGAGCGAACTGCTGCGATAGGGCTCCGATCAGGTCATCGCGTTGATCATGATTCCCCACACTAAGAACGCATACGCTTCTTTTCGCGGCTGCGTACTCCCGGTGATCGAGAGCGTGACAATCAGCGTGCTCGCCTTCAGTTCCGTATCGAGTTCAGCACCGGGCTTGCCCGAGGTAGCACCTCAGGCGCACGAAGCGACGAAAACGTTCGCAACGCAGTGTGCGGGCTGTCACGGATTTGACGCACATGGAACCGATCAAGGTCCGGCTTTGGCCGGTAACCCAGCGCTCCGCACACGATCCATAGCTTCCTTACGGAATCTCATCCACAACGGGATTCCAGCGTCAGGCATGCCGGCGTTCAATCTGCCCGGCGATGATCTCGACGCACTCGCAGCGTTGGTTCGCTCCCTCAACTCGCCTGCTGCGGAGCACACCATCCCCGGTGACCGCGAAGCTGGAGCACAGCTCTTCTTCGGCAAAGGGCGATGTTCTACCTGCCACATGATCTCGGGCCGAGGGAAAGCGGTGGGTCCGGACCTATCAGATGTCGCGCGTGAAATGACGGTGGACGAGCTTCACGAGGCGCTAATCGATCCTGGCGCACATATTACGCCGGGCTATCAACTGGTGACGGCAGAATTACGAAACGGCCAGACGATTCGCGGATTTGCTCGAAGCCGGAGCAATTTTGAAATCGTGATGCAGGATCTCAAGGGAGATTTCCACCCGATTGAGACCAGCGAGATTTCCAAGATCCACGAAGAAAAGAAATCCGCAATGCCCCCGCTCGAGGCGAGCCCGAAGGAGTTGCAGGACCTCGTTGCATATCTGGGCGGGCTGACGGGCGTCAAACCGGGCGCAATACAGGCCGCGGGATCCGCTGAGCCGGGTGGCGTACCTTTCTCGGCGATTCTCCATCCCCCACCAAGTGACTGGCTGACCTACAACGGCAACCTCACCGGTAATCGATACAGCCGGCTCGATCAAATCAACACAGCTAACGTCAGCAAACTGGTGCTGAAGTGGGTCTTCTCGGTTCCCCTTTGGAAGCAACTCCTCCCGGATACTTCCTATTTCGTCGAGAATATGCGGTACTTCGGCCTCGAGGTTACGCCGATTGTGGCCGGCGGCATCATGTACGTGACGGGCCCGCAGCGCGCTTTTGCCCTGGACGCTCGCACGGGCCAGGAGATTTGGGAGTATTCGCGGCCGCGCCCAGCGAACGTGTTCGGAGACGCCTCGCTCGGCACCAATCGCGGTGTGGCGGTCCTCGGCGACAACGTTTTCATGACGACGGCGGATGCCCACCTGATCGCTTTGAATCGCACCACGGGGCAGTTGGTGTGGGAGGCAGTCATGCCTGACGAATCCATGCACTACGGCTCGACGATGGCGCCGCTGGTTGTAAAGGACGCTGTCATCGCCGGTGTTTCCGGCGGCGATTGGGGCATCCGGGGATTTGTAGCCGCGTACAAAGCGTCGAATGGCGAACGTCTGTGGCGGCACTGGACCATACCGGGTAGAGGAGAAGCAGGGGCTGCGAGTTGGGGCGGCAATCCCGCCTCGGACGGCGGAGGTGCGACGTGGCTGACCGGCTCATACGACGCAGAGACGGATACGCTCTACTGGTCCACCGGCAATCCGTATCCGGATTCTGATGACACCACTCGGCCGGGAGATAACCTGTACACCGATTGCATCCTGGCGCTGAACCCCGACACTGGCGAATTGAAATGGTGGTATCAAGTCACGCCGCACGACGTTCACGATTGGGATGCGAACGCGCCGCTGGTGTTGCTGGACGCGAAATATCAGGGACAGGAACGAAAACTTCTGCTTCATGCCGACAAAAACGGATTCTTCTACGTGCTGGATCGAACCAACGGGCAGCTTCTGCTGGCCAAGAATTTTGTGAAGACAACCTGGGCTAGCGCTATCGGTCCCGATGGCCGCCCCGAACTGCCGCCCGAGAATGGGCTCGTCTGTCCTGATTACGGAACGAACTGGAACGCGACAGCTTTCAGCCCGCTGACTCATCTGTATTACCTGATGGCGCGCGAGAAATGCGAGGTTAAGCTCTCCGGTAACTGGAAAGCTGGGCGGCCCCGAACGGAGCCCGGGGAGAAGTACCTGCGAGCTTTGGATATTGAAACTGGAAAGGTGGTTTGGGAAATTCCGCAGACAGGGCCTATCGAAGGTAAGAGGGAAGCGGGGATACTCGCGACCGCCGGAGGCTTTCTTCTGTACGGCGATCCGAGCGGAAACATAGTGGCCGTGGACCAGCGAAATGGCACCAGCCTGTGGCACTTTCCGACGAATGGGGAAAGCAAGGCTTCCCCGATGACCTACGCGGTGGAAGGCAAGCAGTTCATCGCGCTGGCGATCGGCCCGAATATTCTGTGCTTTGCTTTGCCCTGAGAAATGAGTCTTCTTACTGAAGACTGAAACTGACGACTGAGTACAACTCCAGAGCGGCGAGGACCCTCATGAGCGAATACTTATCGAGGCGTGACTTTCTTCAGGCGACCCCGGTAGTGGCCGGTGCGCTTGCGCTCTCCACGAGGGTTTCTGGGGACCCGCCACCCGCCAAGCGCGGACCTTTTCGAGGAACTCTTTGCTTCTTCTCAAAGCCGGTGCCGCAGTTGAGTTGGCTGGAACTGGCAGAAAGCGCCAAAAGCGCAGGCTTCGGTGGAATCGATCTCACAGTCCGTGCCGGCGGGCACGTCCTCCCGGAGCGCGTGACGGCCGACCTTCCCCAGGCGGTGGCGGCGATTCGCAGCGCAGGACTCGAAGTGCCGATGATCACCACCGAATTGCTCGCGGCCGACGATCCCGCGGCGGAGCCTATCCTGGGCGCTGCGAGCAAGCTATCCATTCCTTTCCTGAAGCCCGGCTACTACCACTATCAGTTCATCAATGTTTTGGCCGAGCTCGAGGAAGCCGGCCGGAGGTTTCGCGGACTGGTGGAGCTGGCAGGCAAGCACGGAGTACAGGTGGGATACCACAACCACGACGGCTACATCGGCGCCCCCACCTGGGACATGGCGCGCGTGATCGAGGCCCTCGATTCGCGCCACTGCGGTTATTATTTTGACTTGAGCCAGGCTACCACCGAGGGAGGCGTGGGCGGCTGGAAGATCGCGGCCAATCTGGTGATGCCGCGGCTCAAGATGATCGCGGCGAAGGACTTTGTTTGGAAGCAAGTTGGCCCGCACCGTTGGGAAGCTGAAAATTGTCCGCTGGGACAAGGCATGTCGCACTGGAAGGAATTTGTGCAAACGCTCGCCCAGTCGGATTTCCACGGGCCGATCACGATCCATGAGGAATACAGTATTCCCGGCGTCTCGGACAGTCAGGGTATTGCGCTTTCGCGCGAAATGGCTCCAAAGGTGATGGCCGCAGCCAAAACCGATCTCGACTATTTGAAATCGCTCATCCGCGAAGCATATGGGGAAGCTTTGGAATCGTTCGTCCGTCCGCCTTGACCGGGCGTTCCCAATAACACGGCGCTCATTCCTGAAGGCGGCATCTCTCGGTGCAATGTCTCTGCCGCGGATTGCAAGAGGCATGGTGATATCCAAACCCGCGGGCAAGTCGAGTGACATTCGCGTCAAAGAGGTGCGCATCACCTATGAGGATTTTCCTTATCGAACCGCCTACGAGTTCGGCAGGCGGAGCATGGATCGCGCGACACTCTTAGACGTGCGGTGTACTGTGGAGACAGTCACAGGCCGTGTGGCCGAGGGATTCGGCTCGATGACCCTCGGCAATTTGTGGTCGTTTCCTTCGAACACGCTGTCCTACGATACGACTCTTGACGCCATGAAGCGGCTTGCCGCTCGTGTCGCGAAGCACACCAGTGATTACAACCAACCCGGCCATCCAATCGACATTAATTTCGCGCTCGAACCGGAGTACCTCAAGGCAGCGGTCGAAGTCTCCCAAGAGATGCACCTTGACCAGGCCATCCCGAAGCTCTGCACCTTGGTCACCGCAAGCCCATTTGACGCTGCCATCCACGATGCTTTTGGCAAGGCTCACAACCTGAACTGCTATCTGACGTACGGTCCGGAATTCATGAACCATGACCTGGCTTACTATTTGGCTGCGGAGTTCAAAGGTGAATACCCCAGCCAATATCTCCTGCAAGCGCCCAAGCCATGGCTGTGGTGCAATCATTCGGTTGGCGCGTCGGATCCGATTGAGTCTTCCGAGGTGAAGAAGGCCCTGGACGATGGTCTCCCGCAGGCCTTGGCAGATTGGATCGTTGCCGACGGACTCACTCATCTCAAGATCAAATTGGAGGGCAACAACCTGGAGCGTGATGTCGCCCGGGTGTTGCACATCGATCAGGTCACAACAGAAATTCAAAGCCGGCAAGGTGTCCGGCGCTGGTACTACTCACTCGATTTCAACGAACAGTGTCCCGACGTCGATTATCTCCTCCGCTTTATGGACCGGATTAAGTCCGGATCGCCGGCAACATTCGACCGCATTACTTATATCGAGCAACCCACCAGCCGCGATCTTGCGGCCACTCCCGCACAATTGCTGTTTGAGGCCTCAAAGCTCAAACCGGTGGTGATGGACGAATCGTTAACCGGCTTCGACGCGCTTCTGCGGGGCCGGAAAATCGGCTACACGGGCGTTGCGCTCAAAGCGTGTAAGGGCCAAAGTCAGTCGGTGCTGCTGAATGCTGCTGCGCAGAGATTCAAAATGTACATGACCGCGCAGGATCTTACCTGCCCCGGCGCCTCGCTCGTCCAGTCGGCTGGTATCGCCGCTCACGTGGCCGCGATTGATACACTCGAGTCGAACGCCCGAGAATACGTTCCCGCCGCGAATCGCCCTTGGCTGCGGAAGTTTCCTGGGCTCTTCGAAGTTCGTGAGGGCAAGCTCCGCACGGGGAACCTTACCGGTTTGGGGTTGAGCGCCGTGTGACGTATCGTGTCGAGTGGCTGTTGGTTTCGCGGCTCAAGTGAGAGGTCATGCGAGAAATCCAGCCGGACAGTGCGGGCCGAAGGCGCCTTCTGAAAGTACTCGTGGCGGCCGGTCCGGCCTGGCAATACCTCCGAATCAGGCAGCGGTCAATGACGTCGCCGATGCGCCAGCCATCGGGCCCCACAGTTCCAGAATGCTGGTGCTGGCCTAGTTTCCGAAGCGGCGGCGTACCGAGTTTATCAGGCTCGCTGGCCCGTTCTCGAAAATGCTTTCGGCCTCGGCTGCGTCCACGGTGAAGGCCTGCTGCTTCAACCCCCGACAACCGCCCGCGGCATACGTTGTGGCACTGCCCGATGCGGATCGCACCACCGCGGATGGATTTACCGGCAGGCTTTTCGCATGGGCTGGCATATTATCGGCTACGAAGTGTACAAAGTGCTGGCTGTAACGGACTGGTTTGAAGCGAGGGGCGAAGGAGCCTTACATCGCTGTAGCTGGTCACCGCCAGCCAAGATATTGAACTGGGCCCTGGGTTTGGTCCACGGCACCGTGGTTTTCCCTGCTTGATATGGATTTGTGTGATGAGATATGCAAGATACTCATCATCGCGATGGGGACAAGAGGTGATGGCGTAGAGAGAGAGAGGAGGACCACGATGGCGCACCTGAATCGTAGAGCCTTTAACGAGGCAGTCACGGCTTCGCTCAGCGCAGCTTGGCTGCATTCGAAATGGGACGCCGCCGAACAACCCCGCGAAGTTCCCGAGCACGCGTCAATCACTGACGTGCCGGGAATCAGAGTCGGGCATTTCACTGACTCGCGGCGTCCGACGGGTTGTACGGCAATCCTCTTTGATGATGAGACGACCGCCGGAGCCGACTATGATGGGTCCGCGCCTGGCTCCTACCTGGGGGTGCTGCTGCAGCCCGTAAGTCCAATCGAAACCATTCATGGAATGTTGCTGACCGGTGGAGGACCTATGGGCTTAGCGGCCGTGCCGGGTGCGGTCCAATTCCTCGAGGAGCGCAAAACTGGCTTCGACTGGGGCATCCCCAATGTCCGCGTGCCGATCGTTGTTGGGGCGGTGATCGATGATCTCGCTCTCGGTGACGCCCGAATTCGGCCGGACCCGGAGGCCGCGCACAAAGCGTGCCAGGGCGCGTCGTCCAGCCCCGTCGAAGAGGGTAACGTGGGGGTGGGTGCAGGCGCGACCATCGGGAAAATGCTCCGCGGCCAGGGCTTCGGAGGCATGAAGTCAGGCCTCGGAACCACGAGCCTGCGTCTGGGCGACGTGGTGATGGGTGCCCTGGTTGTCGTAAATGCCGTCGGTGACGTTGTCGATTGGCGCACGGGAAAAATCCTCGCTGGGGCTCGCCGTCCTGACGGAAAGGGATTCGCCAACACCATCGAAACCTTGAAAACTCTGGCACGAAGCCCACACGCTTCAATCAACCGGGTGCAAGACCCGGTGCTGCACAGTACGACGCTCGTGCTGGTCGGTACAAACGCCAAATTTAACAAAACGGCGATGACCAAGATCGCGATGATGGCCGCCACCGGTGCGGCACGCACCATCAATCCATATCACACCAACGGTGATGGAGATTCAACATTTGCCGTGTCGACCAACAAAATCGACTCGGACCTTGGGATTTCGGTCGTGGGCGCACTTGCCGCTGACCTGGTTTCTGAAGCAGTGCTGCGGGCTGTGAGAGCCGCGCGTTCGGTTGAGGGATGGCCGTGCTGTAGCGACTACAAACCGTAGCGCTCAATCACCCGGCGAAGTGTCGGCAAGAGATCGAAGTAGAGCATAATTCGATTCGTTTTGCTGATACACCATTTGTCCGCGGGGAGAGACCTGGCTTAGGCTTCATCAACGCCGCCTGCCATGGTTGGAGGTAAGTGATGCCTTCACGTCGTGGGTTTATGCAGACCAGCATCCTCAGTCTAGGGTCGCCGTTTGCGAGGCGCGCTGCCCTTTCGGACGCTTTTTGGCGCGCCACTCAAACGGTTCCCCAGAGTGAGGAGGGCGAGCGCGACTACTGGAACGACTGGCCGCGCTACCTCACCGCTAAAATGAACGAGGCTCGCTCGCGCCGCCTTGCCGAGCTGAGCGCGATACAAACGGAAGCCGCAGTTCGAGCGCGAATCGAAAAGGTACAATCCACGGTATGGAAGCTTATCGGCGGCCCGTTCGAGAAGACTCCTCTGAAACCGCAAATCGTTGGAACAATTGACAGGGGCTCCTATCGAATCGAGAAGGTCATTTTCGAAAGCCGTCCCGCGGTCTTCGTCACGGCCAATCTTTACGTACCCAACCACCATCGTCCGCCGTATCCGGGAATTATTCATCCGCTCGGCCATGCTGAGAATGGTAAGGCAAGCTACACCTATCAGTACGTATCTCAAACCCTGGCAAAAAAAGGGTACATGGTCTTGCCGTTTGATCCTTTCGGCCAAGGTGAGCGGCTACAGTATCTCGACGCTCGCAACCGTAAGAGTCTCTACGGGCCAACCGGTGAACACGATCAAGCCGGGCGCCCGATGCTACTCTTGGGAGCGCAGTTTGCGCAGTATCGAGTCTGGGACGGCATCCGAGCCCTCGATTATCTTCTCTCTCGACCAGAGGTCGATCCCGATCGAATAGGCTGCATGGGACAATCGGGCGGCGGAACCATGACGATGTACCTGGCGGCCCTCGAGCCGCGGATAAAAGTGGCGGTGGAATCCGATGGAAACTCTGAGAACGTGGCCGGCCCGTCGTATGCTCCTCCGGGAGCGGTCGATGATGCTGAACAGAACTTGGTCGGCAGCCTTCCCGCAGGCCTCGACCGTGGGGATCTACTGTTGGCGTTTGCTCCTAAGCCACTCCTCATTTTGTATTCGAGAACTGACTCCGGTCTCACCTATTCGCCGACCTATGAGGAAGGAACGAAGGAGGTGTACCAGGAGATCCAGGCCGCGTACAAGGTCATGGGTGCGTCCGAGAAGGTGGGCCTCATCGGTTCCCCCCTGCCGCACGCGTACGAGTTCTTCAATCGCAGAGAAACCTACCGATGGTTTAACCGCTGGCTCGGCGGCGAGGAACGGGGAACTGAGGAAGAGGAGTTTGATGAGTCCGCACCCGATGCTTTGAACTGCACCAGCACCGGGCAAGTTCGCACTTCTTTAGGCGGGCGCTCGGTCGTCCAACTGAATGTAGACTGGCTTCGAGCTCATGTGCCCGCGAACTCCGCGCCGAGCGAGATCGTGACCTTCCGCGAGCGCGTCCGAGGCACTCTCAGGAGACTCCTTGCCTTACCCGCAGAGCGCACTCCTCTTAAGGCGCGGATTCTTTCGTCGAATGCGTGGAGGGAAAACATCGCCGTCGATGAGTTCGCGTTTGAGTCGGAGCCTCAAGTTCGGGTAGCTGGCTGGTTTCTAAGACCGGCGAACGGCGGCGGGCCGTTTCCTACCATCGTTCACGTTTCGGAAGGGAATAGGAATCAAGTGGTCCAAGAGGGGTCACCGATCAGCGATCTTGCCCGAAAGGGCTTCGCCGTTTGCGCTATAGACCTGCGCGGTATGGGTCTCTCCATACCCCGTTATCCCGCCGCCGGACCCATCTACTATCGTGACAGCTCTCTGTACGAGCGCTACGACTGGGCTTTTTTCACTCTCGGGAAGCCGGTCTTGGGCCAAAGAGTATGGGATTTCCTTCGCTGCCTCGATTACCTGCAATCGAGGCGCGATGTGGACCCGAGCCGAATCCGGGGGCTTGGCGAGAGAGGCGCCGCCCTGGCGCTTTTGTTTGCGGGAGTACTGGACGACCGTCTGCAGTCCTTGCTGCTGGATCGTCCACTCGCCACTTACCAGTCGGTGGTCGAATCCGAATCGTATTCGCTAGACCTTTCTTGGTTCCTTTACGGTGTGCTAAACCACTTCGATCTACCTGACCTCGTCGGGTCGCTAGCCCCGCGACCGTGCTGGATTCTTAACGCTGCTGATTCAGGGGGTGAGACGCTCGCAGAATCAGAGGTGTCCGCTCGATACGCAAGGGCAATTGAAATGTTTATGAAGTCCGATGCGAGCCGACAGCTTCACTTTGTTGTGTGCCCAGAAGACGAACGAGCAAAAACCTACTCTGATTGGCTGCGAATGACCTGAAAGCAACCCGCGACCAACTAAGCGACACGCCTTCAACACCATACGGACCATCCCTGTAGTTTCCTGTATTAAGCCCTGTAGAAAAACACCTCCAGCAGGCAAGCCAAAGCTGTGAAAAGTCCGACACAAGGCGTCGCGTGGTGCGCTGCTGCGCAGCGGGAGACCTCCCTCTGACTGCAGCCAGTCGGGAGAAGGCACCACAATCCGCACGGAGAGAGGACTTCGGTGGCTCAGACGGACAATGTCCACGCTGGGAGCCTAGTCTAGGCTACGCCAGCGCTCGCGACGATCTTGGTGGCCTACGTTCAGTCCATGCCGAACACTGCCGGCGTAACCCTCTCCGGCTCTTTCGATGGTGAGCGCGCGCTTGCTGATCTGAAAACCCTGGTGAGCTTCGGCCCACGGCCTTCGAATTCGTCGGCCTTGGAGCGCAACCACGAATTCATCGCCGCAGAACTTAGCGCAACCAGCGTCGGCGTCACTGAGGACAGGTTCATTGCGAAGACACCGATCGCCCCGTTCCTATGGCGAACGTCGTCGGGACGATTTCGACGTGGTTTTGGAAACACCGTCTTTTCTGTCACATTCCGGCTTCGTTCGTACTCCGCCGCATCATGCTGCGCCATTTTTGCCACGTGAACACTGTCCCGACCGCGGCCCGGATCTTTCTGATCACTGTTGGCTGCCGGCCGCCGCTTGGGTTACACCCAGACGACCCGCCGATTCCCGACATATTTTTGTAACCCTCTTTCCTTCTGTTATATTCCGGCTTCGTTCGTTCGCGACCGCGAGCCAACGGCCCGGAAGGCTGAGTCCCCGGCTCATCCACCGAGCTAAAGGTAGTTTCCAGCTCGCCCGCAACCGACATATCCTGGCAAGCCCCGTCGGCTGTGTCACATTCCGGCTTCGTTCGCTCGCGACCGCGAGCCAACGGCCCGGTAGGCTGAGTCCCCGGCTCGTCCACCGAGCTAAAGGTAGTTTCCAGCTCGCCCGCAACCGACTTATATTGGCAAGCCCCGTCGGCTGTGTCACATTCCGGCTTCGTTCGTTCACGACCGCGAGCCAACGGCCCGGTAGGCTGAGTCCCCGGCTCGTCCACCGAGCTAAAGGTAGTTTCCAGCTCGCCCGCAACCGACTTATATTGGCAAGCCCCGTCGGCTGTGTCACATTCCGGCTTCGTTCGTTCACTTTCGGGGGCTTCAGCAGGCCGGGAGGGGCCGGTGGAATGCACAGAAACCATGGTGTGGATCCTCGGGGTGTGCATCCTCTGCTGTAGCGGCGCTCTATGAGCGCCGAAGGGCCGGTCCGGTTCGGGGTCGTCTGCCGCACCGGAGGGTCGCACTTGTCCCGGTTCCCTTCTCAGGCGCAGCCACACCGAGATGGTCACCGCCCAGTCTGGTGCCGAAGGGTCGGGGCGTCGGAGTCCCAGCCTCCAGAAACTGGATGGCGGCGCCGCTCCGGTGGCCAGCACCAGCCAGTCCTCTCCGGCTGAGGCGTTGGTGCGCGCGCCGTGGCGCACGGCGTTCCAGGCAGAGTTGCGCTTGCCGTAAGCCGAACGCGCGCCTGTGGACCTGCGGGCGTTGGCTCGATTGGTGGCCAGTAAGGCTCGGGCGGGTCGGGGTGATTTGCGCAGGGACATGTCAGTTCCCGATTTTCGGTATTCGGTTTTGCGCTCCCAGAACGTGCTGCCAGGTCGAGCGGCCACCGACAACCGACAGCCGAGAGTCTAAAGTAGCGCTTCGGGATGAGAATGTGGGTACCAGTGGGAGATTTTCGAATCTTTATTTTGAGCCGTGTTTTGAGAAGGTTAGCCTGTGGATTACGGATGAAGGTGGCGCCCGTACTTAAGGACTGTGCAGAATCTACACACAAACGTGTTCGCGTGTTTGAGCGCCACCGGGTGCCGCCCGGCTGGCGCCGACCTCTGCTCTTGGAGGTTTGCGCTAGCCAGCGAGTGCCTAGCGCGCAGACGAAGTCGAATCTTCAAGAACAGGGCCGAACTTTTTCGGCCAAAGCAGAGGTTACTGCCAGAACGTCGTTCGCGAACACTATGCCAGCCAGCGACGCCGGCCTCCTATGAAGCCTGGAGCTGACCCTGTTGGTGCTGTCCTAATTTGACCTGGGAGCGCGGGCGTCCCGCCCGCCCCTCGTCCTGTACGGCCAAGGCCGCTTGACCCCTATGGCCTTGCCGGAGGCTGCGATCAAGAGCGGGCGGGACGCCCGCGCTCCCAGGTCAAATTAGGACAGTGCCACCCTGTTCACTGCGGGCGCATAGACGTGACGGCCTTCGACAGGTTTCCAAACCCGGCCCGCGACTTCCGGTATTATGAGATAGCATGCGCAAAACGGGGTATGTGGGGTAAAACGTTGGCGTGGCGCACTCAGCCTATAAAGTGCGGAAGATGAAGAAGGGTTTATTGCGCATCGTCGTCGTGTTCCTTTGTCTGGTAAGTGCGGTCAGGCTTTCCGCGCAAACCACCAACCGGCCTGAAATTGAGCAGCATTACCAAAAGGCGCAGGCTTACCTTCAAGCCAAACAGACTGCCGCCGCCGCACAGGAATTTCGTGAGATCCTGCGGCTTGACCCGGCAAACGCCTCCGCTCACGCCAATCTCGGAGTGATCGCTTTCGATACGAATGACTACCCGCAGGCCGCGCAGGAGTTCCGGGCGGCGCTCAAGCTGCAGCCCAGGCTTTGGAACGCTGAGGCTTTCCTGGGCATGACTGAGCTTCGCCTGGGAAACACTAAGGAGGCAAAACTGCGGCTGGAGGAGGCCATCCGGTACGTTCAGGACCCGACCGTGCGAGGCCGCGTAGCGACCGACCTGATCGCGCTCGCGTACCAATCCAATGACCTCAATCAGGCCGTCGACATCTTGCGTGGCCTGGAGAAGGCGAGCCCGAACGACCCGGCCACACTATACATGGCCTATCGCACGTACTCCGACCTGGCGGCGCAACACCTTTCCAGGTTGGAAGCCGCCGCCCCGGACTCCGCCGAGATGCACGAGGTGCTGGGTCAGTTGTCGGCAAGCCAGGATGATTTTCACGAAGCGATTGCCCAGTACCGCAAAGCCCTCGAATTGAACCCCGGCCTTCCGGGCATTCACTTTGCGCTCGGCCAGATGATTCTGGCGAACTCCACCGACGAACCTTCGCGCCAGGAGGCGGAAAACGAGCTCAAGCTGGCGCTCGCTTCCGACCCGAATAATGCGGAATGCGAATACCTGATGGGCGAGATCGAGTGGCTGCGCTCAAAACCGGATGAAGCCCTGAAGCACTATCGCAGGGCCCTTGTGCTGCGCCCCGGATACGAGGATGCGCAGATCGCCGCCGGGAAATCCTTGGCCCGGTTGGGTGACGTCGAAGGGGCGCTGAAGTATCTGTCGGCGGCGGTGGCGGCCGACCCTCAAAGCGAAGCGGCCCATTACCAGCTCTCGCAGATTTATCGCAAGCTGGGACGAACACAGGACGCCGAGCGCGAGTCCGCAACCTTCCAGAAGATACGCGACTCCCAGCCGCACTTCCACGCACTGGATCAGGGGTCTCAGCCGAAGCCGGCTCGCCCGCAAACAGCAGACCCGGACGAGCCCCGCTGAAAGAAGAGACAAATTGCTGGTGCCCTCTAGCAACTATCAAGAGCTCGTCGAGAACTTCCGCTGGCAAGTCCCCAAAGTCTTCAATATCGGCGCGGACGTCTGCGACCGGCACGCGGACGGCGCCGGCCGCCTGGCACTGGTGTTCGTCGATGAAGACGAGGGATGCCACCGGTATACCTTTGACGATCTCCGCAGGCTCTCCAACCGTTTTGCCAACGTGCTTGTAGCGGCTGGTCTGCGGCGCGGGGACCGCGTGGGCGTCCTTCTACCCCAGAGGCCGGAGACCGCAATCGCTCACATTGCTGCTTTCAAGGCCGGGCTGATTTCAGTGCCGCTTTTCGCGCTGTTTGGTGAACAGGCGCTGGAATTCCGGCTGGCCAACAGCGGCACGAAGGCGGTGGTGACTGACGCGGTTGGCCTCGCCAAAATCGACTCGATTATTGATCGTCTCCCTAGCCTTGAGCGCATCTACGTTGTAGGTCGTAACGCCAAAGCCCCGATTGCGGGAACCCGCGTCTCGATGTTCGCGGCGTCGATCGAGCTCGCATCCGACGCGTTTGACCCTGTGTCCACCGCAGCCGACGAACCGGCGTTGCTTATCTACACCTCCGGTACCACCGGCAATCCCAAGGGCGCGCTTCACGCCCACCGGGTGCTGCTCGGCCATCTTCCGGGCGTCGAACTTGCACACGACTTCTTCCCGCAGCCGGGCGATCTCTATTGGACACCCGCGGACTGGGCCTGGATCGGAGGGCTCCTCGACGTATTGCTGCCGGCCTGGCATCACGGCGTGCCGGTGCTGGCACATCCCATCAGCAAGTTTGATCCTGAGTTCGCCCTGCGGTTGATGGCCGAGCATGGGGTGCGCAATGCCTTCCTCCCGCCCACGGCACTGAAGCTGATGCGCCAAGCGAAGGCGCAGCAGCGAGGCATGCAACTGCGGACGGTCGCCAGCGGCGGCGAGAGCCTGGGAGAAGAACTGCTGGCGTGGGGGCAGGAAACCTTCGGCCTGGCGATCAACGAATTTTACGGGCAGACGGAATGCAACATGGTTGTAAGTAATGACGCTTGCCTATTCCCAGTTCAGCCGGGTTCGATGGGCCGCGCCGTTCCCGGCCACAAGGTCCGCATTGTGGACGAAGCCGGAAACGGGCTGCCCTGCGGCGAGGTCGGCTTCGTCGGTGTCGCGCGGCCGGACCCTGTGATGTTTATCGAGTATTGGCAGGACCCGTTGGCGACGGCTCAGAAGTTTGCGGGCGACTACCTCATCACGGGCGATCTCGCCCAGCAGAACCGGGATGGCTATTTCACATTCGTGGGACGCTCGGACGACGTGATTACAAGCGCGAGCTACCGCATAGGCCCAGGGGAAGTCGAGGACTGCCTCCTCAAGCATCCCGCCGTTTCCATGGCCGCCGTCGTAGGAGTGCCGGACCCTATTCGCACGCAAGCGATCAAGGCTTGGCTCGTTTTGAAGCCCGAATATGCACCCACCAACGATCTCGCCGGCGAGATTCAGAACTTCGTCCGCATTCACCTTGGAGCGCACGAGTATCCCAGACAGGTTGTGTTCACCGACGAATTGCCACTGACAGCGACGGGCAAGATCATTCGCCGAGAACTGCGTGAACGAGGCTAGCGTAGTAAGCGAGAGGGGAGCCTCGAGGGGCAGACCGGCCGTTTACGATGCCGGGAGAGCCGGCGATCGCCGCGGCCTTGGCTGGCCTCGCCCCTTCGTTGCGCCGACTCCGCTGCCAACCTATAATTCGAATGGGCGGTATATTGTCCTCGATCCAAAGGAGCACTCGTGACAAACCTCGCGGCAAGGTCATTCCTGGCCGTCGTTTTGATTTTCAGCCCGTCGCTGGCTTTCGCGGCTCTCCAAACCGACGAGGCCGCCGTCAGCCGGTATTCACGCCAGGCTGAACAAGCGCTGGCCGCGAGGGATTTGGAAGCAGCCCGCGTCGCGCTGGAGAAGCTCGCTCACCTAACTCCAAATGTTCCGGAAGTGCACGCCAACCTCGGGAGCGTCTATTACTCCGAGGGCCGCTACAGTGACGCTTTAGAATCGTTTCAAAACGCTCTCAAGCTGAACCCCAAAATACCGAACGTCACGCTCATGGTGGGAATTTGCGAGGCCGAGCTTGGCCGCCCCCAAGAAGCGCTCTCGATTTTGGAGCCGGCCTTCCGCCGTCCGCCGAACAGCGAAATAGGCCGCACCATCGGGCTCGAGCTTCTGGGGGTGTATTCGTCCACGGGCCAGCACACGAAGGCGCTTGAGGTGATCGAAGAATTGCTCACTCGCTACCCGAGTGACCCCGAAGTCCTCTATCGCGCGTCACACGTCTACGGCGATCGGGCCCTTGAAACCACCACGCGGTTGGCCCAGGTGGCGCCGGATTCTCCTTGGAAGCGCATGGCCTTCGCCGAAACGCTGGAGGCGCAGAAACACTACGACCTGGCCATCACCGAATACCAGAAGGTGATCGCAAGCGACGCCGGAATCCCCAACGTTCATTTCCGCCTCGGACGGGCGCTGTTGTTGCGGGATCCGAACAGCGATGAGGCGAGGGACCAGGCGCTTCAGGAATTTCAAAAGGCCGTTGAGCAAGACCCGCGAAATGCCGGCGCCGAATATGAGATGGGCGAGATCTGCCGCCACAGGGGGGACCGGCCGGCGGCCATGTTGCATTTTTCGAGGGCGGTTGAAATCGATCCCCGCTTCGAGGAAGCCCAGATTGCGTTGGCACGTACGCTGATTGACCTGCACAAGCCCGCCGATTCCGTGCCGCACCTGCGCGCGGCGATTCGCCTGAATCCTTCCAACGAAGTCTCTCACTTCCTTTTGGCCGCAGCCTACAAGGCGATGGGAAATGCGGCGGAGTATCAGCAGGAGATGGCGTTGTACCAGAAATACCACGCGACTCCGTTTGCGCAGGAATCGGGACGCGCGGAGCAGCAGGGCGTTCTTGCTACGCCCGAAGTTACACCGCAAACTTTGGACTCAGCGGATCCGCCGTAAGAGATGCAAATGGCACACACGGCTGTGGCGCCCTAAAAGGGTCTCCGTGACGTCTGCGCCAAAAGCCTCTCAACACGAAGTCCACACGGCAGCGTAGCCGCAACCCAACGCAGATTTCAGATTACAAATTCAAGAAATCTTCTCGCGGGACCAAGAAATCTGCCGCTCGCAGTACAAAGGCCTTCTGGATCGCGGGTCTGATCCTCATTTCTGCTCACCCGTTTGCGCAGCTACGTTACCTGGAAAGGCTTCGAGGTATCTCTGCCGGGTTTGTTGCGCCCTGTCGCGGTCGCCGGCTTGAAAATAGATTTCACCTAGGAGATGGTAAGCCTGCTCCAGCAGCGGATCGAGTTGCAGCGCCTTTTCGAGTCGGTCTTCAGCCTTGGTGTCATCATGGGCCGCGTGCCATGCTACGGCCGCGTGATAATAATGGGTGGCTACGTCAGGCTCCAGTTTGATGGCTTGTTCGTAAGCCGTGGCCGAATGCTCATTCTCGCCGACGTTAAACAGAACTTCGCCCATGGCGGTGAGAATCGGGACATCGTCCTGGAACTTGGGCCAAACCGAGATGAGCCCTTGCATGCCCGCCAGAGTGAGGCTCTTGGATCGTAGCTTTTCCCCAACCTCAACCTCCGCTAGTCCCAGATTGCGCGCCGCCAGATCGGCCGGCGGCTCATGCCAAGCCACGAGCTTGCGTTCCTCGATAGGCACTTCGGTTACGTTATCGGAAGGCGGACGCCGCGCGATGCGGTGATCGGTAAAAGTGGTGTGAGCCCCATCCGTGACTTCTCGCCTGGGCATGTGGCAGCCGATGCAATCTTCATTCGGTTTGGGGTGCGTCTTCACCAGGGCTGCTCCGTGGCAGCCCAGGCAGCGTTGGCGGTAATAGGTTTTGGGGTCTGAGGGCTGTGCGTGAGGGTCGTGGCAGGTTCCGCACCAGAGTTTGCCCCCGCTCTGTCGCCAGCACTGGCTCAACGCGAGCTCCTGGGACTGGCTGATGACCCTAAAGGGATTTGCCTGCGAGGCGTCGAGCGATCCATCGTAGACGTAAACGGAAAATACGCCCTCCAGGTTCTGGCCTGCTCGGAAGTCAGCGAATTGCTTGCCCGGGTTGGTTATGCGGGCCTCACCGATGAGGTGGCATTGTTCGCAGACGCTATCACGGGCCCTCTGGGGAAGCTTGGCAGGATTAACGATGGAGCCCGGCACCGCACTGCGCAGGTGGGCTTCAGCCGAACCGTGGCATCGTTCGCAGCCGATGCCTTCTTGCTCAAACGGAGGCTCCTGATAGGTGTTCAGTGTGTCCGGTTGCGGCCGCGCGAGCCCGGAGTGGCAGAACAGGCAGGCGGGCGTAACGGGGCGGGAAAAGTTAGGGTTGCTGGAGGTTTCATATCCGGGCGCCAGGCCCCAGCCCCGCCGAGGGTAGTAACAGAAAGGCGATTGGAAGAGGTGGCCGCGGAGAGCAATCAAATAGCCGACGGCATGGACACCCGATCCAATCGCGTAGGTTGCGGCATATTCCTGCGTTGATCCGTTTCGCTCCACGCGCTGCACCAAGCGCCCGCCAATCCAGGCTGCAGAGAACCTTGAGCCTGATTCGGCATGGGCAAAACTACCCGGCGGCTCCTGCCTTACCGCGCCCAGTGAGTGTGCCATCGGCGTTGCCGCATAGCCGGCGGTTTCCTTGGGATGGCATCGGGCGCACGGCAGCTCACCCTGGCCGGGCGAGGCTGCCGAAATAGCGATCAGAGCGAGCAGGCCTGACTTCCGAAGGGCATTTCGAAATGGCACAGCGGCCATTTTACCCGAGCGCCTGACGCGACACAGAGCTAACGTGGCCATCTTTCTGAGAGCGGTGGGAACTTGGGAAATTCCGCGTGCGGCTCCGTCTGATACCAATACCCCACTGATGATACATCGTCGGCGAGCGGCTGGTATTTTCCATTAGGCCACCAGCCCAGCGCCTGGATCGCTACCCGCAAATCCTGGTTGAACGCGATGGGATCCATGATATGCCACCGGTACAAACTCCATTTGGTGGGACCGTCTTCATGCGTGTGCTTCAGGGTGCATCCCGTGTACGGAGTACTGTAGATCTCAGGAAAGCCGTAGCTGCCGCAGAAGTAGTCCTCGGTGCCGGTTCCATTGATGGTGGGAAACTTCGTGTCGCCGTCGATGAAGAACTTCATTTCACCTTCGCCAAACCAGCCGTCGGAAAGTTGAGCCCACGCGAGGAAAGTACCAACGTAGCGCCCCTGCCCTTTGACGCCCTCCAGGATCGTGTGCATCGGAGCGGATCGGCTGGTGACGGCGCGGCGCCATTGCGCGTGAAAGTAGCCCGCGTTGGCCGGAACCTCCGTCACCGAGTAGGTGATCTGATAGGTCATCAACGTGAGGTCTTTTTCCGATTCGTTGGTGAAGGTAACTTTGGCATGTTTGCGAAACGGCATGGGCCAGTAACAATTCAGAGCGGCCATGGGGTTGACCACCACCGCCAACGAATTGACGCGCGCAAAGATATCATGCCCGACGGCGAAAAAGTCCGTCATCGGCACTTCGATGGATGGAGTTGGCTCTCCATCCCAATAGAAGCGCAAGACGCAGGCACGACCATTGCTCTCCCAATTCGTTTCCGTGGCCATCCAGATGTGCTCGATGATGCCGGGTCCATCCACATCCATGATGGTGACGGTCTCGCCGGACCTGGGCTTTACGAACGGCCTAACCTTCCAACCCTGCCCGAGGTCTGAGGCAGCCTTCGAGAAAGGAAGGTCCGGATCGGCGGGATTGGGCACGGCCATTCCACCCTTACCCTTTTCTCCGGTCGGGTTCTCGGGGCAGACAGACCGCGTCTCCGCGCGATTCAGGAAGGGTAAGCTTCCCAGACCGCCGGGCATTCCGCCAAACGGGGCTGCTTGAGGCGCCTGGTAAGCACCTGCAGATTTCCCCAAAGGCACCGCCAAAGCACCGAGCGCCGAGCCCAAAAACTGGTTCCTAGTGATTTTTCCCATAGTGGAATTTACCCTCGTGTGTCGATTGTCCAGCAAGCCCCGGTTCGGCGCACACTCAACGGGCAACCTGCCGGCAGAAAGCCCCGAAATCGCGATTGGACGAAGGGCTGGTAACGTGAATGTAGCCTACTATTTCACCTCCCTTTGCCCGGCACGCGAATCCAACATTGTGCGGCTTCCCAGCTCGGAGGGAGCGCCGCATTGGAGAGCAATCAGGCTCTGCCAAGGCCCTGCCCTACGCTGGGCCATTGTCCTCCTTGCCGCTCCGCACGCCTGATCAATCGCGATTCTTGGGAGCAGGTCAGGGACGTGCCGAACTACCATTCGTAGATCCACACGTAGCTCGTCACGCGGCTTTGCTGGGGCGGAGCATCACCGTAAACTTTCCCGTCCTTCTTTTCGCCGTTCCGCCACAGCAGCCGAAACCCGTTTTGAAAGAAGATCGGGTCCTCTTCGTGAAAGCGATAGGCGGAGAAGCTGCAGTTACCCTGGGCATCTTGCGCTTTGTGGGTGAGGCCGGCGAGAGGAAGGTGATACATGCCCCGGTTGAAATAGTACGTTCCCAGGAAGTAGTCCTCCGTTCCCGAAGACAACATGAGAGGATCTCGAGCGCCGTCGATGTAGGCTCTCACCATGCCTTCAAGATAGCTGAAATTCTTGCTCTGAACTGCCAGCATCACTTGATAAAGCGCACCGGCCGCTGCCGATTCGCCAGCCGCGTGCATCTGAAACGGTTCAAGGGTGACGTCCTCACGGACCTGAAGCCGCAGCCTCGCTGTGTCAGGGAGTTGCACCTGGCCGAGCTGCACCGGAAAATTCTCGACTCCCCGAAAAATCCACCAGAACGGTTGAGGTCTGGTAACGGTTTTCGCGAGTTGGCCGGTAACACGAACCCCTTTTCCGAAGGGAAGGCGATAGGTATTGTAAAGACCGCTGGGCTGCCCCGTTTTCCCCAGGCGCTGCGAACCCCAAGGGGCTGAGGGGTCATCCCAGCCAATGCCATGGCCGGCGAAGAGTTGCATATCGATGGAGGGTCTTTCTTCCCCGTCAACATAAAATCGAATGCGAGTGTCACCATAGCCGGGCCAGTCGCCGCCGAACCACATGTGCGTCAAACAGCCTTGGCCGTCGCGCGAAAACAGAGTAAGCTCTTGGCCGGGATGTAGCAACTCCTCCTTTCCGGCGGTTCCAAACGTCTTCAGGTTACGAGTTGAGCGGCCGTACGGTAGGCCGGCCTCCTGGCCGTCGCCGGCTTGGGTCGCTAGTGAGTCACTTGAGCCGCCAGAGGAAAGAATCAGTCCGGGGGCACTCGAAGCACCAAGTAGGAGCTTCAGAAAACCCGCTCTGGTGATTCTTTGCACGAGGTGTGGTCTAAGGGGGACTGCCGATTTATCACAACGCGCCGCAACCAGGTACTGTCCTCATTTGACCCGTAACGCCGGCTTCCAGCCGGCAGATAGCCGCCAAGATGGCGGCGCTGCGTTCAAATTAGGCCAGCACCCGCAACCAAGATTGTGGGCGTTTCACGCGTCTTTATGGTTAGCTGGGGAAAGCCTTGTCTACGCCTGCTAACTTGCGCCGTAAAAGCCTTCAATAAAGGCGACTAAGGGCGGGGCTGCAGTCCCACCGCGGTGGTTTACTGTCAGAGCACCGGAGCACCCCAGGCGGATTTCAGCAGCCACCGGCCGCTTACTTCCGGTTCTCCTAGCGGTGGGCCTGGCGCCCCACCCTTCGTCGCTTACGTTCGAGTACAACACCCGACACTTTCTCAGCTAGAAATGCCAATTCCCGGCCCCTGGGTGCCCACCGTGCACGGAAGACCGGAGGGCGGAGCACCACAGTGGTTGTCCTCAGAATTGCAGTCGCAAAGTAAACATCATCCGTCGCATCGTCGTAGAGTTGGCTTTCAGAAACGTGCCTTGCAGGCTAGTGATCCGGCCCGCCGTAGCATCGTCGACGGTCGTGTCCGGCTCTCCCAACGGAGCATGGTTCAGGGCGTTAAAGTTCTCCCACCGGATTTGGACGTGGGTATCCTCCCGATTGAGAGGCGAACCGAACTTGAAGTCTTTCCAGAGAGCCCAATCAGTCCCGAACAGGCCGGGTCCGCGGAAGCTGCCTCGCGCCGCATTGCCCCAACGGCAGCACTGCACTGACTGTCCCGGAAACTGAGGCGCCTCGAAAGCCGCCGGATTAAACCATTCGGATGTGCTCTTATTCGAAGGGTAGAGAGGAACCCCGGCGATACGGTCAGGCCTTTGTCCCCAATCGGCATTCAGCGTGGCGCCGCTCGCCAACCCCGGAGATAGAGCGAAGCCATCCTCGAGGACAGTTACGCCATTGAATTGCCAGCCGCCCAGCACCCACTTCTTGATTCCGGTGGCATCAGAACCCCAATGCATTCCTGGACCATAAGGCAACTGCCAATTGTGGCTCAAGGTCCACACGGCCGCCCGATCCTGGTTGGTGCCGACGCCGTACGAACCCTCGCGGTCGTACGGGTTGGTGCCCTGGTCTCCCCAGGCGAACCCAGCGACCTCGGTATCGAGAGCTTTGGACCACGTGAAATTGGAAGTGATCGAGTAGCCCTGCGAGAAACGCTTATCCACGACGAACTGCAGGGCATTGTAACTCGAGTTGGCGCCGTTGTTCCGAACGCCAATACCCTGGCTCAAGCCATAGAGCACGTAATAGGGGCGCCGGCTGAGAATGCTGGTGGAGTTCGTCGGGTCAACATTGGCCGCATTAAGGTTGGGATCCCAGGCCAAGTCGCTCCCCTTGGTTCCCACGTAGCCGAGAGACAGGTTAAAATTGTTGGTAAGCTGACGCTCCACGGTGAAGTTCCACTGATCGACATGCTCAGTCGGGGTATACGGCGGGTTGTAGTAAACGCTGGCGCCATCCGGCACCTTCAAATGGCCGGAGGCCGGAGCGCTGAAGGGGGCCGCGGGAGGTACAAAGCCCTGGTCCAGCGGAAACACCGGAGTATAGATGTTGGGTTGGGACACGACCTGGGCACCCGAGATAGGAAACACAATAGAGAGCTGTTGGAAGGTACTGGAGTAGTTGGTGGCAAAATAGCTGCGCCCCAGGCCGGCCCGAATGACGGTCTTATTCGTCAGCTTGTAGGCCAACCCGATGCGCGGCGCCCAGCCCTTATGATAGCCGTCGACGTTGGTTGAACTCGAAATACCTCCCAGGTTTGCCAAATTGACGTCGCCGGTGGCGGGATCAAAGTTGGAAAGGCCCGCCTTCAAAGGGGTAGTATCCGGACCAAAATAGTCCCAGCGCAAGCCATAATTCGCCGTCAATTTGGGAGACACTCGCCAGACATCCTGAATGTAGAGCGCATTCCTCCACTGCCTTTCATGGGGGATGAAGACAAAGACGCCTCGCTGAAACTGGTCAGGAAGGCCCAGCATAAAGCTCGCAGCACCGAGTCCGGAATTAGCTACGCTCGGGCTCGCACTGGTGAGCTGATTGAAGTCGAAATATCCGGAGGTATGGGCGTTGACAGTAAACAAGTCTTCCATATTGCGGTGGATGTCCACACCCCACCGGAGTTGGTGGTTCCCGTGCATCATCGTCCAGTTGTTCACGAATTGAAAGACATCAATGATATCGAGCCGAGGCAGCGCCACGTTGTTCGGGCCCGGGCCTTCGATAAAGCTGCCAAACGGCCCGCCGATTGTAAACCCGGCAAGACCACCGGTTATGGGACCGCCGAGGTTAAGACCGGAAATTCCCACCGTGTTGTTGGTCTCCAGATTCGCATCAGGCGTATAACCCTGGAGGTGCCAACGGAGCAGGCCGCCACGGAACTCCGCCAACAGGTTGCCGCTGAAGGTGCGAGTGTAGTTTATGGCCAACTGATCGTTATGCGTGGGAACGGCCTCCGCCGCAAGCCCACCGGTCGGCGGTCCGCCGGCCACAGTGCCGAATAGCCCGGGCGTCAACAGATCCGAGTACATGTAGGTATTTCGTATAAATATCTTGTCCTTGTCGGTGATGTTGTAATCCCACCGCACGTCAAACTGGTCTGTGCGGAACGACGTCTTTCCGCTACCCACGTAGTTAACGTCATAGGGGTTGGCGCTATCCTGGCCGATGTTGGGGAGCGGCAACAGATTCACGAGATTTGTAGCCACCGTGCTGATTCGGTCTGGACAGATGACGTTGGCGACGCCGCCGCAAGCAAACTGTGTCCGTCCCGAACCATCGGCGTTACCCGTATTCGGGTCAAAAATCGGATTCGTCTTGGCAAGCCCGCTAAAGTCTCCAGCACGCCAGGCGGCCACGGGTACCGTCGCTGTGATGGCGTCCGTCTCCTCGCGGCGCAGAAGTTGGTAGTCCCCGAATATGAACATTTTGTTTTTCTTGATAGGACCCCCAAGACTAAACGCGCCTTGGTTCTGATTGAAGGGCGCCGGGCCAAGGCCTTTGCCGTTGGGTCCGGTACCCGCGATCTTCTCAGTGAAGGGGTTGGCCGCGAAGGTCGCCTTGTTCATATTGGTCCACCAGGCGGACCCATGGATTTCATTGGTTCCCGACTTTGTCACGTACTGGGCGATGAGGCCCGCCGAATTACCGAACTCGGGATCGTAATTGCTAGCAGACATCTTGACCTCAGACACCGAATCCTGGTTCGGGGCAAAGACAATCTGATTACTGAAACAACAGGCCAAGTCCGTGATTCCATCAATCAAGTAATCGTTGGCGCCGAACCACATGCCGTTCACCGTAATCGACGTCGCCCCGCTGGGGGTTTCGCCTTCGCCGATTTGAAGAAAGTTCTCGATCGCGCCCGGCACGAGGTCGAAAAGCTTGGTGAGGTTGTGCGCTACGACCGGCAGGGCTTCAACGGTCTGTTGATTGAGGTCCCTGGAAACGTCCGTCTTCTCTGTTTTCAACTGCGGTGTCGCAGCCGTCACGGTCACTTCCTGGCTCACGGCGCCGAGTTGAAGCACACAATCGACACGAACGGTGGAATCCACCTGAAGGGTTACGTGTTCCTGAGTGAAACGTTTGAATCCCTGGGCTTCGACCGAAACCCTGTACTCCCCCGGAAGCAGGTGCGTAACATTGTATAGCCCGGAGGTGTCGGTCGAGCCCTTGGTCACCACACCTGTTTTGACCTCCGTCACGGTGACGCTTGCTCCCGCGATGGCAGCGCCGCTCGCGTCGTTTACGAAGCCGCTGATTGCACCCCAAGTCGCCTGAGCCGAGGAATTGCGAGCGCACAGGGACATCGCCACGAACCCTCCACAAATTAACGCCAGGACGCCTTTCATGCCCCATCTCTCCTCTCTGAAGCCATCGTCCGAATTGGACGTGGCAAACACTATGCGACGGCCAATTATGGCTTGTCAAGAAAAATTTAATCGTTTCAAACACTGTCCCAAGGATGGCAGGAGATCAAGCCAGAAGTTGCCTTTGATCCCGCTGTTGCGCTGCTGAATGCACTGGGGTAGAATCTCTTGGCCTTCTAGACCCGCGAGGGGGAGAGCCGTCTTAGATACGTTTCACAAGCACGGCACTTTCGTGGTTTGTGGAGTCAGAGGGCGAAGTCGGCGGATCGCATGAAATCAAGAAAGGCTGAGTTTTGCTTACCATTCGGGATGTAGCGAGACTGGCGGACGTTTCCGTCGCCACGGTTTCGGCCGTCATCAACGGCAAGAGCGGAGTTAGCGACAAACTTGTGCAGCGCGTCCAACGGGCGATGGAAGCGCTGGACTATCATCCGAATCATGTGGCGCGCAGCCTGAAGGTGCGTCAAACCAACACGATCGGGATGATGATCCCGGACGTTACGAATCCGTTCTTTGCTGACGTGATGCATGGCGTGGAAGGTGAAGCAAGGCGAAACAACTATTCCGTGATCTTCTGTAACGCCGACGAGGATCCGGAACTGGAGCGCCGTCAGCTTAGCATGCTTTTTTCTCGCCGGGTGGATGGAGTTCTGCTGGCTCCGACGGATTCTCGCGTGGCGCAAGATCGCTTGATCAATCGGCGGTTTCCGCTGGTCTTCTTTGATCGTATTCCCACAGATTTCGCGGGAACTGCCGTGGTAACCGACAACTTCGAGGCCTCGCGCCAGGCTGCCCGGCATTTGATCGGCCTCGGTCATCGCCGTATCGCCATCATTACTGGAAGGTTGAACCTCTCGAACGGGTTGCAACGCCTGGAGGGGTTCCGCCGGGGCTTGCAGGAGGCCAATCTTCCTTTTCCGGAAGCATACCTGCGATGTGGTGAATTTCAGTTGGAAACCGCTCATGAGTGCGGCCTCGATCTGATGCGGCTCGCCGAGCCTCCCACCGCGGTATTTTGTTGTAACAACAAAATGACCTTGGGGCTGATGCGAGCGCTCGGAGACCTGCGGATACCCTGCCCAGAACGCGTCAGCGTGCTTGGGTTTGACGACTTCGACTGGGCGGTGAACTTTAGCCCGCGACTGACAACCGTGGCCCAACCGAGCTACCAGGTGGGTAAGAAGGCCGTCGAGTTGCTTCTCAACAAGCTGCGGGTCGAAAAAGGAAGCGAGGGTACAGATCACGACATGATTGTAACCCTTAAATGCGAGCTGCGAGTCCGAGACTCGACTGCACCACCTTATCCTGCAGCCCGTGAAAAAAGGGATTCGCGAAAGGTCAGCACTGTGAAAAGGTCAAGTCGGTGAGAAGCTGAACAGGAGTCTTGAGTTGCGCGAAACGTTTCGGATTGCCATTTTGAGCGCAGCAAAAAGACTGGTTTCTGACACGTCGGATATTGCGAGATGGTACACCGGCCGCGGCCACAGCCCAACAGGTATTAGGCCTGAGCGCTCAAATCGGTGAGGTACAAGGTGCGAAAGAGAAAAGTGGGTCTACTGACTTTTTCTGACGGTCGAAAGTTCGCGCACGAAATGCTGAGCGACATGAACCTGGATTTTCAGAACAGATTTCGCTCGCGACTGGAGTCGACCGGCGAGTACGAAGTCGTGGCCGGCCAGGAGATCGTATGGCATCCGGAAGTCGCCAAGAACGAGGGACGCCGGCTGCGAGAGGCCGGTGTTGAGGCCACGATTCTCAACTATGCTGTGTGGTGCTTTCCGCATCTCACGCTTATCGCTACCGAGTTCGCGCCCGGACCCTATCTGATGTTTTCGAATATCAATCCCGCGTACCCAGGCATGGTTGGAATGCTGGCAGCCGCGGGCGGTATGGATCAAGTCGGCAGGTCGCACCACCGCGTGCAGGGCGATATCGGCGACGAGAAGGTTTTCGTGAAGGTGCAGAAGTTTCTCCGCTCCGCGGTTGCCGTCAGTCGATTGAAAGGCGAAAGCTTTGGCTTGTATGGCGGCAGGCCCATGGGCATGTACACGGCAGTTGCCGACGCCGACCAGTGGAAGCGAGACTTCGGCATCGACGTTGAGCATATTGACCAGTATGAACTGGTGCGGCGTTCCGAATTGATCGAAAAGGACCGGGTGGAACACGCGTTCAACTGGCTCGGGAACTTGATGGGGAATAACATCCACTATGACGGAAAGAAATTGACGCCCGACCTGTTGAAGCGCCAGATCCGCACTTACTACGCATGCCTTGAGATTAATCGGGAAAAGTCCATCGACTTCTTTGGAATCAAAGCGCAGCCGGAGCTGACCGATAATTACACGACGGAGGATATCGTCGACGCCTTCGCCAACGATCCGTACGATTTCGACGGCCCGAAAGAACCCGTCGTCTGCGCGACCGAGGCGGACATGGATGGGGCTCTCACCATGGAGATCTTCAAGCATGTCACGGCTGAGCCGGTGCTATTCGCCGACGTCCGGCACTACGACGCCGAGGATGACTTCTTCGACCTCTGCAATTCGGGGGCGCACGCCACCTTCTTCGCCGGGCGGTCCAGGCGTCCCGAAGACAACTTGCCCAAGGTTCATTTGTGGCCGGAAATATTCTACTTCCCGGCCGGCGGAGCCTCGGTGATGCACTTTGCTCAGCCTGGTGCCGTAACGTTGGCGAGGTTGACCCGCAAGAATGGAAAGTACTGGATGGCCATCATGCCGGCCGAGTTCGTTTTGTTTAACGAAGAGACCAACTGGAAGAAGGCGGAGGCTACTACAAAGGAATGGCCACACGCTTTCGCACGCCTGAAGGTCTCAGCGGACGAGTTTTTGGCGACTTACGATTCCAACCACACCCACGGCTGTTATGGGGATTGGGTGCAGGAGCTTATAAACGTTTCGAAACTTCTGAATATTGACTATCACGTTTACGCCTGATCAGGAATTGGCAAAGAGTAACGTCGCTCCACATCACACAGACAGGGGAGGAAGGGACAATGCGAATCTTTCGGTGGCTCGCCGTTCTAGCGGCAGCTTGCGCACTCACGGGTCAACTCGGCACGGCGCAAACGTCTTCCTACGACGGACTCGGCTTGAGCTTGGGGAACCTGCCGCGGCTGTCTCACGCTCAGACGAGGTCGATCAGCCCCGAGAACCCGACCGGAGAAAAAGGCAAAGGGGGAATGGCAACCACCGGGACGGGCGCTGAGGCCGCCCGCGACCTCGGACAGGGATGGAAAATCTCTCCTTCGTTTTCGGTGGGCCCGAAAAAGACCCTCACCTTAGCGCAGATTCAAGGTCCGGGCGCCATTCAACATATCTGGATGACGCCAACCGGTAATTTCAGATTTTCCATTCTCCGGTTTTATTGGGACGGTGAGAGTGACCCCTCGGTGGAAGTTCCAGTTGGCGATTTCTTTGCGTGCGGCTGGGGCCGCTACGCACAGGTGTCTTCGCTGGCGGTTTGCGTCAACCCCGGCAGCGGGCTCAACTCCTATTGGCAAATGCCGTTTCGGAAATCTTGCAAGATGACCTTAGAGAACATCGATGACAAGCCGATGACGATCTACTACCAGATTGACTATACGCTGACTGAGGTTCCCGCCGACGCGGCATACTTTCACGCACAGTTCAGGCGATCGAACCCACTACCTCTGAAGACGGATCACGTGATACTCGACGGAGTAAAAGGCTGGGGCCAGTACGTGGGCACCTACCTTGCCTGGGGCGTCCATAACACGGGTTGGTGGGGCGAAGGCGAAATTAAGTTTTTCCTCGACGGTGATTCCAAGTTTCCGACCATCAACGGCACTGGAACGGAAGACTATTTCTGCGGCTCATACGACTTTGATTCGGGTCCGCCGGTCACTTTCCCTTACAACCTTCTGCCTGGAACCCCTCCGCCGCTTACGGGCTATCATTACACCGAGTTCACCACTCCATACACGGGTCTAGCTCAAGTGATCCGCCCGGACGGACATTACGACTCCCAGGAGCGGTTCGGGCTTTATCGGTGGCACATCATGGACCCCATCCGGTTTGAGCAGGACATCAAGGTGACGATCCAGGCTTTGGGCTGGCGGGAGGGGTGGCGTTACCTTCCGCTTCAGGATGACATCTCGTCGGTGGCATACTGGTACCAGACCGAACCCCACGCGCCATTTCCTAAGTTGCCGGACAAGGATTATTTGGAGGTCAACTAGAACGGGAACCCACTGGCAGAGCCGCGGAAACTCGGGTCTACCTGAAGCTCCTTGCGATCATGACAACCAACCAATTGCTTCGAGCAGAAAGTATCAGTAAGCACTACGACGGAATCGCTGCTCTTCAGGGCGCCAACTTCTCGGTTGCCAAAGGAGAGGTGCACGCCCTGGTAGGTGAGAACGGAGCCGGGAAGAGCACACTCGCACGAATCATTGCGGGAGCGACGCGGGCCGACGGCGGCAGGATATTCTTCGAGGAGAATGAGGTTTCCATCGCGAGTCCGTTAGACGCTCAACGGCTCGGTATCGCAATCATCTTTCAGGAACTCGATCTTTTCCCGCACCTCACGATCGCGGAGAACATCGTCATCGGCAACCTAAAGCTGGAACGTCACGCGTTCGTAAGTCGCAAAGAACTCGACCGTTGGTGCCAACCCTTTCTCGACCAGGTAGGCGTCGCCGACAATCCTCGCACGGCACTTGCCAACCTGCCGATCGCCCGGATGCAACTGGTGGCAATCGCCCGCGCCTTGAGTCTCGATGCCAGACTCATCTTGATGGACGAACCCACAAGTTCATTATCAGACGACTCTGTCGAACGCCTTTTCTCGACCGTTAACAGGCTCAAGCAAGGCGGCGTGTCGGTTGTGTTTGTTTCCCACAAGCTCAAAGAGATCTTTCGGATTTGCGACACAATCACCGTACTGCGCGACGGGAGCACGATCGGTACGCGGACGACTCAGAGCACAGACGCCAACGAGATTGTAACCATGATGGCGGGACGCCCACTCAAGGATCGGCCCTCCGTGCAGCGCGAAGTGTCGAATGACGTGCTGCTGTCCGTTTCACAACTCACAACCGATAGAATCCAGAATATCTCTTTCAGCCTCCGGCGCGGAGAAGTGCTGGGTGTGGCCGGTTTGGTGGGCGCCGGTCGAAGTGAGCTCGGGGCTGCCTTATTCGGATTCCGCCAGTTGATCAGGGGTGAAATTCAGATCAGTGGCCGGCCGGTGAGGATCTCGTCGCCGCGCGCAGCAATTGGAGCCGGGGTGGGCATGTTACCTGAGGATCGCAAGCTTCAGGGTCTAATGATGCAAATGAGTGTCCTCGAGAACAGCACCATGGCCGTGCTTCGCCGCTATCAGTCGTGGGGCATCATCAGGCGCAAGAAAGAACTCGCGGCTATGGAGACCGTCCATCAGCGGACTGCGTTAAAGGCCTCCTCGCCGGACGTTCCGGTTAGCACCTTGAGCGGCGGAAACCAGCAAAAAGTCCTGCTGGCAAAATGGCTGCTGATGGAGCCCGGCGTCCTATTCCTGGATGACCCGACACGTGGAATCGATGTGGCCGCCAAAGCTGACGTCTATGAAATCATCCATGCGGCCGCCAGCCGCGGGATGGGGATCATTTTCGTAAGTTCCGAGCTGCCGGAGCTGTTGCAATGTTGCGACCGCATCATGGTGTTGCACGAAGGGCGCAACGCGGGAATCCTGGAAGGCGCACAGGCTACTCAGGAATCAATCATGGTGCTCGCCACGGCTACCGCCCGGGCGACCGGCCCGCGGCCTTACCTGCATGATGGACCCGAATAGGACGACCTCGACGTCCGAATGAAGACCCGTCACAGTGAACGCCCCCCGCGTGCAGCCGGCCGGCTGCCCACCGGTTGGAACATCCGGGCCGGTCGCTTTGGCGCCATGCGAGTCCTGTATCGTCTGCAAGCACTGGTTGCTCTCGCCGGCGTCATTGTCCTCGCCATTGTTCTGAGCCCTCGCGCTGCAGACGGATCGAACATCTTTTTGGAAGCGGGAAATCTCACCGACATTCTGCGGCAGGTGGCCGTGACCGGGATCATCGCCGTGGCCATGACCTTTGTCATTCTGACGGCCGGCATCGACCTGAGCGTTGGAAGCATCTTGGCGCTCGGCACATCGGTGGTGGCCATAGGGCTCACGCGATGGTCGGTTCCGTTAGGGGATGTCGGTCGCATCGCGCTGGCTATTATTGCGGCACTTGCTGCGGGTGCGGCGGTAGGCGCACTCAATGGAGCGGTGGTGGCGGGGGCTAAGATTCAGCCTTTCGTCGTAACCTTGGCAACCATGATTGGGGTTCGAGGCCTCGCCAAGTGGCTCACCGACAACGCCAACATCGATATCGGCTTTGGTCAGGACGTGGCAGCGGTCTTCGCCGCTTTTATCAGCCGGAAAGTTGTCGTCATCGGATCCCTGCTGGTGATGGCGGCGGTCTTTTGGCTTGTTCTTGATCTGACTGTCTTCGGCCGCTACGTGCGCGCCGTGGGCGATAACGAACGGGCGGCGCGTTACACGGGCTTACCGATTGCCCGCGTCAAGATCTGGGTATACACGCTTTCCGGGCTCCTTTCCGCGCTGGCGGGTGTGATTTACGCGGCCGAGAATCATCAGGGCAATCCGAACGCGGGAATCGCTTACGAACTTGATGCCATTGCCGCTGTTGTGATTGGCGGAACCAGCCTGATGGGAGGCAAGGGATCCGTCTCTGGAACAGGAGTCGGCACTTTGATTTTGGGAATTCTCACCAACGTTCTGCGGCTGAACAACGTAGACAGCAACGTCGAAATGATGGTGAAGGCTGTGATCATCCTGCTGGCAGTCGCAGTGATGTCGAGGCGCAAGTCTGAGTAGAAAGTGCGATAGTAGAAGCGGCGCATCCAGGCGGGAAGAATCTTCGATGTTGAGGTAGAGGACGATGGCGAACCGCGTACTAGCTCCTTTGCTTTGCGTGCAGTTCCTGATGCTGACTGCTTGTCATTCGCCAGCTCCTGGCATCCAGTCGGGTGAGAAACAGCTTTTTGCGGCTTTCAGCCAGTGCAACAACGCTGAACCCTATCGCGCCGCCCAGAACGCGCTAATGACGAAACTGTGGGCCCAGTATCCAGACGTCAAGTTGGTGATCGCGGACGCCGGACAGGACGATAACAAGCAGATCGCCCAGATCGAAACCTTCATCCGGGAGAAGCCTGACCTTCTAATTGTGGCGCCGAATGAAAGAGCTCCTCTCACCGCCGTGATGGGCCGGGCCGTGCAGTCCGGGATTCCAGTCATCTGTCTTGAGCGAGACATTCTGGAGCCAAACTATACAACGTACATCAGCGCTGACAATCGGGATATCGGGCGGATGGCAGGGCAATTTATTGTCGACTATCTCTCGAAGAAGTACGGCCGGCCTCAAGGTAACATTGTCCAAATCAGGGGACTCCTGGGAGTCGAGGCGGAGATCGCGCGCAATGACGGCGCTCACGACGTGTTCGCCCGCTACCCCGGCATCAAGATCGTGAATGACGCCGTGGCGGACTGGATCCAAGCGAAAGCCAAGGATCGGATGACGGAAGCGCTGCGCGCCAATCCTCACATCGATGTGGTTTACGCACACAATGACCCCATGGCGGTCGGCGCCTATCTGGCCGCCCACGATCTGGGCCGGGAGAAGGAAATGATCTTCGTGGGCGTCGACGGGCTGGGTGGACCGAACGGCGGCATCAAGAAAGTGATGGACGGCATTCTGGCTGCCACCTTCGTGTATCCCCTGTGTGTGGACAAGGCCGTGGAGGTCGGAAATCGCATGCTGCGCGATCCAAGCTTCAAGCCGGACAAGGTATACACCTTGCACTCCACCATGATCACCCAGCAGAATGCAGCCGAGGCCTACCAGCAATTGACCTTTACGAACTGAAAGTAACTCACTGAAACTCTTGGGGTCCGCGACGCTAAGCGAACCCGTGTTTACGGCCTGCGACAGAGCAGATCGCACCCGAAGGGTGCCAACGCTGAGGGTCAGAAGCGCGCCGGTAACCGATGGAACAGCCATGGGAAACTGAAGTTCCCGGAATTGGTACGAGCTGAAACGTTCAATGTCGGCTTTCTCGACATGTAAGATTTACAGAGCTTAAGTCCGCCGAAGCCGCCTGGGTCATTAAGCGGGCGCGTCTGCAAGTGCTCGATCAAGATTGAAGGCGGCGCTAATCAAGCCCATGTGAGTGAATGCCTGGGGAAAGTTCCCGAGGGCCTCCCCACATGCGCCGGACTCCTCGGAATACAGGCCCAAGTGATTGGACAGTCCGAGCGTTTTCTCAAACAACAGCCTTGCTTCCTGCAAGCGGGAAGGATCAGCGCGGCCAGCACGCGTTAGGGCTTCCACCAGCCAAAAGGTACACATGTTGAACGTGCCTTCGTCTCCCGGGAGTCCGTCGTCGGTATGTTCAGGGGCGTAACGATAGATCCCTTGGCCGCTCAGGAGCCCTCCCTGGTTAAGCGGCCGGGCCGCGGCGCTGATCGTGTCGAGCATCATGGGATCGCTTGGTGACATGAAGAACACCAGAGGCATGACGAGACAGGCGGCGTCCAAGGCAGTCGAGCCATAGCTCTGGACAAACGATCGGCGCTCAGGATTCCAGCCTTCATCCAGAATGGCTTGATAGATTTCATCCCGGCACTGCAACCAGCGGTTGCGATCGGCCGGGAATGAACGCTGAAGCGCCAGACGGAGAGCGCGGTCCACCGCGACCCAGCACATGAGCTTCGAGTACACGAAATGCGTCTGCGGTCCGCGCACTTCCCAGATGCCGCAGTCGACGCTTTGCCAGTGGCTGCATACCCAATCCACCAGACGCCGCAAGTCTTTCCAAAGTTCAGCCGAAATGGGGTGACCATACTTGTTGAAGAGGTACACGGCATCGAGCAAAGCCCCGTAAATATCGAGTTGGGTCTGAAGGTACGCTGAGTTGCCGACGCGAACCGGTCCGGATCCCTTGTAACCCTCAAGATGACTCAAGGTCTCCTCGTCGAGCCGGTGCCGGCCGTCGATGCCGTAGACTGTCTGCAGCGCTCCCTCGGGATCCAACTCGCCGCAGCGTTGTTCCAGCCAGCCCATGAACCGGATAGCCTCGTCGGTTAATCCGATGCGCAAGAGGCCGTACAGGGTGAAGGCGGAGTCGCGAATCCAATTGTAACGGTAGTCCCAATTCCGAACGCCTCCGATGCGTTCGGGCAGGCTGCAGGTCGGGGCCGCCACGATTGCGCCCGTGGGCTCGTAGGTGAGAAGCTCGAGAGCCAAAGCCGATCGCTCAACCATTTCGCGCCAGCGGCCGCGATAGTTGCAGCGAGAAATCCAGGCGTGCCAGTAATCAATGGTAGCCTGCTCGAGTTCCGCGCATTCTGCGGTTGAAATTGCCGCGGGAATCGTTTCCCCACTGTCGCTGACGCGCAAAGCGAAACTGGCGGTCTGGCCTTCTTCCAGTACGAAGCTGCTCACCACCCCGCTGCCCTCACGGCAAAGCGGGTGACTGCCCGCGAGGCCCAGATGGAGGCCGTCCGAAATAAAAGACGCTCCCTGAGGTAAAAGCTGGGTCTCGTGCCGGCTGCGCGCGTAATTAAAAGCCGGCCGGCATTCCATGCGGAAAGCCATACAGCCCCGAGGTACGCGAACACGCCGCACCAGTTGGCTACAGCCGTTGAAGACGGACATAAAATCGGTGATTTCGCCGGCGCCGTCCGGCGACAGAAAAGTGGTCACCAAAACGTTGGTGCCCGGCCAATAAAACTGCCGGCGCGCCACAGGCTCAGCCGTGGGTGCGAGCCTAAACATTCCACCGATCTTGTCGTCCAGAATAGCGCCAAAAACGCTGGGTGAATCGAAACGGGGCAAACACAGCCAGTCAATCGATCCGTCCAAGCCCACCAAAGCCGCCGTGTGCAAATCCCCGATGAGTCCGTGCTGTTCGATCGGCAAGTAGGCCATAACATCTCCAGCCACGAGGCTATTTGACTAGTATACGCGATGAGCCACTATCGCCCAATCTAAGGCTGCGGCCCGCCCGCTCCCTGAAGAGTGTATTGGGGTAGGGCCCAGGCTGGGTTGGGGGGCGGCGGGGTGAGATCCAGGATAATGGGATTGTCGGGTGAGCCCGGCGGCTTCGGCGCGTCGTCAGCGCCCGGCATCCTGGAGCGCCGGCTGGCTCGCGCGATCTGTTTGACTGCAGGCTGCTCGGGCGAAGAGGACGGCTGCGGAAGCAGGCCCACCAGGTCCAGCGCCCGGTCCACGTCAGGGTTCGCCATAAACCAACGCCAAACCGAACCCGTCCGCAGGTTCTCGGCGCTCAGCAGCGTAATTCCGGCGTCGATGCCCAGCACCCACGGGCTTACCCATCCCGTCGTGGGGTTGAAAGCGTCAGCGAAACCGTAAGGTCCGTAAATCTGCTTGCCATACTTCACCAGCATGGATCGCAACGCCGGAATGCAGATGTCGGGCGCGAACATCAAAGAGCCCCCAGCCGCGCTCGGCACCACCGTACCGTCAATTCGCGGGTCGTTCGGCGACCCACCCCAGGCCAGGTAGCCCCTCACGCTTTCCGAAGCCGTGATTCCCCAGATTTCCGACGAATAACCCGGGAACCTGCGCGAGAGCGCCACGGCCATGGCTTGCTGGGCGCGCGTGGCCGCCACCGCGTTGGCGAAGTAGTTGACACTGGGAACGTACGTGCTCGTGGGCGCCAGTTGCACTTGGACGCGGTCGCGCAGGTCCACATAAGCCTGCGAGTATTGCTGCGTGAAAAGGGGACCCCCGCCCACATAAGTGTAGTTGTCCTGCTGTACCACCGGCAGCTTCCAGTTGTACCAGGAACTGGGAGAGATGGGGTGCGTGGGCGAGCCAATGGCCAGCACGTAAAGGATCATCAATTCACTGTAACTGTCCCAGTCGTACTTGAGGAAACCGGTCTCCGGCCTCCAGCCATGACGCAGCACCTCGCGGCTGCCGTCGAGCATCCACTGAAAATTGACGCGATTATAAATCAGCGTGGCCAGTGTCAAAATTTCGGGGTCATCGCTAAAGGCGCGGCGCGCGGTGAGGATGCCTGAGAGCAACAGGGCCGTGTCGATGGAGGAGACTTCGCTGTTCCACACCCGCTGACCGCTGGCAGTATCCATGAAGTGGTAAAACCACCCGTGAACCTGCGGAGCCTGGCTGGCGAAGAAGCGTAGAGTGGTGAGAATGCGTGCCCGGGCGCTGTCGCGGCTAATCCAGCGATGTTGCGCCGCAATACAAAGTGCCGTCAAACCAAAGCCGGTGGCGGCTATGCTGGCCACATTTTGATGCCAGGGGTCATCCGGCTTGCCGTCAGTCCTCACCCGGTCAAGCACCAAGCCGGTATGAGGGTCGGCTTGGTCCCAGAAATAACGGAAAGAGCGCCGCTCGATGTCGTCGAGCAAGTCGATATCGAGCGGAGATAAAACCTGAGCGCCCACCGGCGGCGGTCCCGGAGTTTGGGCTGCATATCCGTTGGTCATTGAACTTCCGAAGAGGACCAAGCATAGGCAGGCGACAAACGAACGGCACACCAGAAATCGGGTTGGCTCCGAGGCCGATGCGCCATCAGCTTGGGCATCGCCCAGGGCTGAGTTCGTTCGGCCGTTTATGCGTAAGCCTCTGAAAATCTGCCGCATATGTTCGACCCAATCTGACCCCTAAGTAGTAGGATGCCACTGAGCCCAAGCCTGTCGGCACCGGGATGCGGCAGTGTGACCGCTTGGGCCCTATACCTCATCGCCTCAGCGTACCATCGTGAGGGCTCCCAAGGCACGAACACCGCCATTACCGACGCGTGTCTCATCGGGCTAAATATCATCTTTATCGTGGAAACAACATCATTTCTTTTCAATCAGTTGACGGCTTTGTACGAATAACACCCATGCTTTGAGTAACTTGACGGCTTCGAAAACCTCGGTCCTTTGTTTTCATACACCTGACGGTTTCGTTTCGTAATTTTCAGTGCTCAATTTAGTAACTCGTAAGTAATATCGTCATGTGAGAGGACTTTACCGTGGCGACCCCTGCTCGCTGACGGGACCCTGGGACTCGCGGCCGTTCTGCCGCTGGCCAAAGCTGTCGCCTGGGCCGGTACGTTTGCGTACAAGTCTATTCATTTTTGAGCTCCGATTTAGGGATAACACGCCTGCCATCATAAACTTGCTGGGTTAGAAGGGTTAAATATAGTATTTTCATTAACATGCTGGGTTCTGAAATTTCCTGAGCTTTATTTTCAATAACATGCTGGGTTCGTTCGTAGGGGTGCCAATTTTGCGACGTTCGAGTCGGCTGGGTGCTGGTGTCATCTTGAACGCCCCGATCGCAGTCATTCCCGCGAAGAGCCTGCCCCCGCGAAGGCGAGGGGCGGGAATCCATTGCGGAAGTCCTTTGAAGAAAAGGCATCAAGAAAGTGTGGATTCCCGCCTCCGCGGGAATGACTGCGCCCTGGAGGGTCCGCCCAGCAAATGACACCCGTGCCCCCGCTCGGCAAGTTGACCGGGGAGATGCCGGGTAGTGAGCGCGGCTGGGGTGACAGTAGCGGCGCGTGGCTTGATGGGTCTCGAGTTTGGGGGTTACCCGACTCTTGAGCAGCAATGTCATCTCAACTCCGTGAGCCGTGCTAAAGTCGTAGCGGCGGGTCTGTCCGGCCATTGGAAGGTGGCAAGCCATGTCTCACCTGGAAAGGGCGATCCAGGCCACCGTACCATGGCTTTAAGCCTCTGTCAAGACAAATGTTATGCTGTTATCTATACTCGATGTGTAGCCTACTGTGAAACGAGCGGGTCGGGCGGACCTCGCGGCTCAGAGGTCAGCGGCTTTGAGCGTTATGGGGAGAGGCCACAGACCGCCTGCTCTTTGGCGTTAGCCCCAACGATCCGCCAACATTCGTGATCGTCAGCGCGCTTCTGCTGGCCGTCGCGGCGGCCGCTACCTACATTCCCGCGCGCCGCGCGACCAAGGTCAATCCCATCGTGGCGCTGCGCTACGAGTGATCGGCCAAGTGGGTTCAGGCCGAATGACGCAGATTCGCTGGCACGCGGCGGAGCGGTCAATAATCTCAGTTTCGATACACTTTGCGCCTGATGTCAGGCCAGAACTCCGCCGCCACGTTGTAGAGAAGCGTGTTGGCCAGATCCCATCCGGCCCGGGTCAAGCTGCGGTCAAAGCCGCGATAGGGACGCGGGTAATAGAGGTTAGAAGCGGCAGCGGCTATCACCGTGCCAGAAAGCGCCGAAAAGTTGGGCGCCGTGCCGCCTGAATCCGTACGTCTTACGAAAGCGCGCGAAGCAGCATAGAGAAACCGAGGCACTGTGCCGGCGGAGCCGGGTCCGAGACCGAAATAGCGCGGGTCATGATGCATGATCACGGGGAAAAGAAAATCACCGAAGAAACCCGAAATGTCGGAGTCAAGCTGTGAGGCGCCGAAGCACTTTGCATAGGCCTCCCAGTGATGGCCATAGCCGCAGAAACCGTCTTCCGGGGAATGCTCCAGCGCCGCCTCGGCCGCGCCGAGAGCAAGGCCCACGGGGTCATAGGCTCCGCGCGCCCACTGGGTGAACTTCTGGCGCGGAGTAAGCGGCTTCACATGCTTCAGATAGGTTACATTAAAGGCTGGGATCACCCAGTAGATATGCCGCGGTGAACCCTTATTGTCGGAAGCCTGGGCCGTTCCACCCCGCGGTTGATCTTGATCGAAGTCGCAGTCTGGACAGAGGCTGGGGAGTTCCCAGCGACTCTTCCCAGGGAACCACAGGTTCGCCTTCCCGAGAGCGCCCCGGGTTCCGGCCGGCGCGGTTGTCGCCAAGAAATCGCCAGCCGTCGGGCGGCCCCCTACCGGGCTAGCTGGCCACTCCCAGCGGCTGGTGATCAAGGGCGGCGCTGCTCGTTTGGCTAGAGGCGGACACGGCGCATGGAGGAGGGTCACCAGACAGAGTTCGGGGCTGTGGGTTCCCCGAGTTGCGAGGCTCTGCATGCCAAAAGGCGCCGACTGCGAATCTGAGGGAGTGCTAAACGTAGCAGCAAGTAGGAAGGCAAAAGCGGCCCAGCCTGCACGATGGCGTGAAAACTCCACCACCAATTTTACCTTAAAGCCAGGCGCGCAAAGCCGGGCAAGCTGGGCGCTGAACGAAGTTACGAGATTGGGAGACTTGTGTACATTTTTGTGGGCGCTTTGGGCTTTAGCGATCCGAGGATGTCACCCCCCACCTTAAGGATCACATCTTCTAATCTAACAGGCTGCGGAGAAAGCCTTCGGGACATGTCATCCTGAGCCCGTTCGCCTTTCTTCTGCGAACGGCCCTGAGCGGAGCAAAGGGGCTCAGGGTAAACTCCGCGAAGGATCTGCTTTATTTGTGGTTCAATAAGATACAGCAGATGCTTCGCTGCGCTCAGCATGAGAGATTCCCTTTTCCCGCAGCCTGCTAGACGAGTAGCTTGAGTTGAGCTATTTCTCCCCGCAATCAGGTAAATTCCGTAGACAGCGTCAGGCTCGAGACAGCGCGAGTCGATCTCATTAATAAGACAGTCCTTCCAGGTCATTTTGTCGGGCCAATTAGCCCGCCCGAAGACGTAAGCAACCGAAGACCTACCCCCACATAAAGACGTGCAAGAAATGTGCCGAAGGCACCCGGCTGATGCCAACTCACGTGTGGCCAGCTAGTTACCGGCTAAGCCTGCGGCCCCCCCAAGCCAAAAGTGAGCGCGACGTGATTTCGCACCCTAGGTACGACTTTCGTCAAGTGCATGCGTGCAAAACGCTCAAAACGGGGTGGTCAGGAATCCGGTAGCGGTCGCGTCAATGCGCAACCTTTACTTGCTGCTAAAATAATTTTCACAGGTCGCAGGTTATGTTGACGGCATAACTATAAGATTTATAAAGGTCGTTGCTTCTGGACTCTGGCGTGCACTGTTTCTGAAGTGGGTTCTCAGACATCGACGTAGAAGGGGATATTCGATGACGGTCTTGAAGGCAGCCTCTTTGATCGCTATCGGACTGATGGTGGCCTTGTTTTGCCTCACCGGTGCGGCGGACTTTTGCGCCGATGTTGCGCGCAGTTTCTTCCCTGCGGCAGCAATCGTCTTTGCTGTGACCGCAACCGTGGGCGCCCTGACGCGCTTTCGCGCCTGATCGCCCGGTCGGCGAGATGTAGGGCTTGCGCGCCGGGTTGTCAAAGCGACCTCCCCGCCTGTCTTTCGGAACCCGGTCCAAACCTCGTCTCGCCTGCAACGCCACAGATAGAAAGGAAACGTTTGCCTTGCTGAACCCAAACGTCCATGCGGGCCGCCAGAACCTTCATGATGGCTGGGCCAAGCGCCTGCACGCGCTGAAGAACGTCCCTCCCGTACTGCGCATGGTATGGGACTCAGGTCCGGCGGTTGTGGGCACGGGTCTCGCGCTGCGTGTCGTCTTAGCTCTCATCCCGCTGGCTGCCCTCACCGTCACGCGCTTGATTATCGATGCTGTCGTAGCCCACGTCTCGAAACACTCTCCGCTACGTCCCGGATTTTGGTGGCTGGTGGCGCTCGAATTTGGGCTGGCGGCGCTGGGCGCGCTGCTGAGCCGCGCCATCGACTACTGCGACACCTTGCTGGCAGACGAGTTTACCCGCCACATCAGCATCCGCATCATGTCGCATGCTTCCCGTCTGGACCTTTCCTCCTACGAAGATCCGGTGTTCCACGACAAGCTTGAGAGAGCGCGGGTTCAGGCCACCGACAGGCTGGGAACCATCCAGCAAATCGGGCGGCTGCTGCAGCTCGTGATCACGACGGCCTCGCTGGCCGCCAGTATTCTTTTGTTTTGCCCCTGGTTGCTGCTGCTTTTGCTGGTTTCGGTTGTGCCGGCATTCCTCGCCGAGAGTCACTTCGCCTTGTTGGGATATGCGCTGGCATTCCGCCAGACTCCGAGCAAGCGCGAAATGGATTACCTGCGCGTTCTCGGCTCCAGCAAGGAGAGCGCGAAGGAGCTGAAGCTGTTTGGGCTGAGCTCCTTTCTCACCGGCCGTTTCACCCAGCTCGCCGACGGGGTTTACAGCCAAAACGTCGCCTTGGCCAAGCGGCGGCTGCTGGCGGGCGCACTGCTCTCACTGGTTAGCACCGCCGGTTACTATGGCGGCTACGCGTACGTGATTTTCGAAACCGTCTCCGGCAAGATGAGCGTGGGCACCCTTACCTTCCTCACCGGAGCCATCGCAACCGCCAGCAGCAACCTTCAAGCGATCTTTTCCACCTTTGCAGCGATTGCGGATCAGGCCCTCTTTCTCACCGACCTCATCGAGTTTCTAGCGGTGAAGCCCACGGTGCAGTCGAAGCCGCATGCGCTGGCGGCGCCGCGGCCCATCCGGCAGGGCTTCGAGTTTTGCAACGTTAAGTTCGCTTATCCGGGAACCTCCAAACTGGTGCTGGACGGCCTCGACTTCCGGCTGGAACCCGGGGAGCGGGTCGCGCTGATTGGTGAAAACGGCGAGGGCAAAACGACTCTCGTGAAGCTCATGACCCGGCTCTACGATCCCACCTCGGGCGCCATTCTGCTAGATGGCATCGACCTCCGGGAGTACAACCTGGATGACCTGTGCGCGCAGATGGCCGTCATCTTCCAGGATTTCATGCGTTACGATCTGAGCGCGCGCGAGAACATCGCCATGGGGGATATTGCGCAGGGAAGCGACTCGGAGAGCATCCGGAGGGCGGCGCGCAAGAGCCTGGCAGATAGCATTATCCGAAAGCTTCCCTATGGCTACGACCAGATGCTGGGACGCCGCTTCGAGGGTGGCACCGACCTTTCGGGCGGCGAGTGGCAGAAGGTAGCGTTGGCGCGCGCCTACCTTCGGCATGCTCAGGTTCTGATCCTTGACGAGCCCACCGCCGCGCTGGACGCGCGTTCCGAGCATGAGGTGTTCGAGCGATTTGCCGAGTTGACGGCCGGAAAGATGGCGCTGCTGATCTCACACCGGTTTTCGACCGTCAAGATGGCGGACCGGATTGTGGTACTCGAAAAGGGCCGGATTACGGAAGACGGCCCCCATGATGATCTCGTTGCGATGGGGGGACGGTACTCCGAGATGTTCGAATTGCAGGCATCAAGCTACCGTTGAAGGACGTCAAACGAGAGTGGTGACAAGGCCTCAACGAAGGGCTAAACGGGACTCATTCAAGATGAAAACCAAGGCCACCTGAATCCATACGATGGACCAGCCCACCTTCGATATACATTCGGCTATCCAAGCGCCTGCGGCGGTGCCGCCCTTTCTGCCCGACGAAAAGGCAAGAGACTCGTTTAGCCCATCACACGCGCGCGCGGCCTGGCTGCGCGAGGAAGCGCAGAAGCGAGCGAGAGGCTGGAAGCTGAGCCCCAAGGGCACGCGGAGACGACCGGCGAAGTCCCTGGCCCGCAGGCTGCGCCAGGCAACGGCCGATATTGAAGAAGCACTTCGGGAAATTGTGCGTGCTCTGGAACGACCCATTCCTCTGCCGAATTCGGTTCGATGGTTGACGGATCACATGAGTCTGGTTCGCGGGGCTGCTCGCCATGCGCATAACACTTTGCGCACAAAATACCCGCCACGAAGCGTAAGGTCTCGGGTGCAAGGGGAGACGAGTCTGCCTCTGCCTTACCTGGCGGCGGCCGATTTCCTTCAGGTCGTCTCCTTCGAGTTTTCGGAAACGGACTTCTTCATTTACATGGATGCTGCCCAGGAAGCGAGTCCGTTTGAGATCGGTGAGATCTGGGCCCTGAATTCCATGGTGGAGATGGTTTTATTGGAACAGATCGCAGAAGGGGCGCGCTCGCTGACCGCCGCCCTCCGAAGCCACACGCAGCCCGAAATCTCCGACGCCAGCCTGAAGGTGCTGATGCTCAGCTTAATTGACATCAATCGGAGTGAGGGCAAGGACTTCTTCGAACGGCTGAGCAGGACGCACTGGATTCTAAGCAAGGATCCCGCCGACGCGTACGCCACCATGGAGGTTTACAGCCGCGAATATTACTGCGATGCCGTGCAGGAACTGGCGGCCCACTCGCGAGCCGAAGAAACCGAAGTCGCCCAACTGGCTGTGTCACTTGCCGTCGCAGCCCACGGCAAGTCCAGGCCAGGATTCCGGGGGGCGCAGCGCCGCAGCCACGTGGGCTACTATCTAGTGGATGAGGGCCGAAAAACTCTCGAATCTCTCGTCAAGTACCGCGCACCGGCTCTGAAGCAGGTAAGCGACACCATCCTGGAGACGCCCGAGGCTTTTTTCCTGGTCGGAATCGAACTTGTAGCTTTTGGCATCATGGCCTTCGCCCTCAGCGGTCTCCGGGTAGGAGTGCCGCTCGTTGCCGCTCTGCTGCTTCTTCTATTGCCGGCGAGCGAGGCGGCCATCGGCGTGATCAATCGACTGACCGCCTTCCTGGTGCCGGTGCGGCTTATTCCCAAGCTCGATTTCTCCGAAGGCATTCCCGCGGACTGTACGACGCTTGTTGCAATCCCAACTCTGTTGATTAGCGAAGACCAGGTGCGGCAACTGGTCCGCGACCTTGAAATCCGTTATCTCGGCAATCGCGACGCCCACCTGCACTTCGTTCTGCTCACCGATGAGCCGGACTCCGAGCAGCCCCGAAGCGAGAAGGCGCACTTGCTGGAGCTCTGCTCCCGGCTGGTTCGTGAGCTTAATGAGCGCTACCGCCACCAAGGCAAGGGCGGGTTTTTGCTCTTCCACCGTCATCCGGTGTTCAACGAATCCGAAGGCGCCTGGATGGGATGGGAACGCAAGCGGGGCAAGCTCCTGGACTTGAATAATCTTCTGCGTGGCAAATACGACAGCTTTCCCGTGAAAATCGGCGATCTTTCGATCTTGCCGAATGTCCGCTTCGTGATCACCCTTGACTCCGACACCCAACTACCAAGAGGCACTGCGCACCGGCTGATTGGCGCCATGGCACATCCGCTGAACCGCGCCGTGATCAATCCTGCGACCAATACTGTGGTGGAGGGGTACGGCGTCCTGCAACCTAGGGTGGGCATTAGCGTGCGCTCCGCCAATCGCTCGCGGCTGGCAAATATCTATTCCGGGCAAACCGGTCTTGACCCGTACACGCGGGCGGTCTCCGACGTATATCAGGACCTCTTCGGCGAAGGAATCTTCACGGGCAAGGGCATTTACGAAGTTGACGTGTTTCAGCGGGTTTTGGGTGAAAGGTTCCCCAACAATGCGATTCTCAGTCATGATCTGATCGAAGGCGCCTACGCGCGCGCAGGCTTGGTAACGGATGTTGAAGTCATCGATGATTACCCCTCGCACTTCAGTGCCCACAGCCGGCGAAAGCACCGTTGGGTGCGCGGGGACTGGCAGATTATGCGCTGGTTGTTTCCGCGCGTGCCGCATCACGATGGCGCCCGGGTGAAGAACCCGCTGAACCTGATTTCGCGTTGGAAGATCTTCGACAACCTGCGCCGTAGCGTTATCGAAGCCGCCACCTTCGTCTTGTTGATGGCTGCCTGGTTCTTCTTGCCCGGTTCGCCGGTGTACTGGACGACCGCGATTGTGGCGCTTCTGGTAATTCCGAGCTACGTTGAACTTCTGCTGACGATGCCCAGGCTGTGGCAGGGTGACGATTCGGTGGGGGTCCTCAAGCAGGCGGCGGAAACTTTCATCAGCGAGCAGATCAGTGTTCTGCTCGTTTTCGCCCTTCTCGCCCACCAGGCCCTGCTCACCCTCGACGCGGTATTCCGCACACTGTTCCGTCTCACCGTCAGCCACAGGAGGCTTCTGGAATGGGAGACGGCCGCCGAGTCGGAAATCGAAAGCGCCAAAAGGACTCCCGTTGATGTGTACCTTAAATGGACGCCGTACTTGGCGATTCTGATTGCCGCGGCACTGGCAGTTTATCGGCCGCACGCCCTGCCTTCCGCAGCGCCCATTCTGGCGCTGTGGTTTTTCGCCAGACCCTTTTCACGATGGCTTGACCGGCCCTTCCGCGCCGGCCCCCCCGCCTTAACCCGGGAGGAGGAATTGTTCCTGCGCGGGCTCGCCCTGCGTACGTGGCGCTATTTCCGGGTGTTCTGCAGCAGACGAGATCACGGATTGATCCCGGACAATGTGCGGGAAGATGGCGCGGTGGACCATCGCCTTTCCCCCTCAAACCTGGGTCTGCTGCTGAACGCCCAGTATGCGGCCTATGATCTCGGCTTTGTCACGCTGCCCCAGTTTCTTGACATGGCGGAGAGCACCGTTGCCGCAGCCAAGCGCCTGCCACGGTATCGGGGCCACTTCCTGAACTGGTATGACACCCGGAGCCTTGCGGCACTTGAACCGCGCTTCGTGTCGAGTGTTGATAGCGGAAATCTGGCTTGCTGCCTCTGGGCTTTGAAACAAGGGTGCCTCGCTGCGCTCGACCAGCCCCAGGTCAGCAAAGCCGCCCTTCGTGGCATCCGGGATCATTACGAGGTGGCTGCCGAAATCGCATCCTCAGCCGGCTTGGATGCCGAGCGGAAAAGCCAATTCGAGAGTCTTCGCTCACGCGTGGCCTTTCTCGGCGAAGACACTCTCGCCTGGGTGAAGGCGCTGCCCCGGCTGGAGCGCTTGACGCCGGAACTTGAGGACGCGCTGAGCGCGGGGCCTGCAGAGGGACTTCAAGTCGCGCGATGGTGGCTCTCTGAATGCCGGTCGAGACTCGGGGATCTTCGGGAGATGGTTGAGACGATGGCTCCCTGGTACCTGCCCGAATATGCCTCGCTGCTCGGTTGGCTTGAACCTGGGCTTGATCCGCGGTCTATCAAGCCTGTGAGTCTGAAGGCGCTTCCGGAGGCGATTGCTAGCTTCCAGACGAAACTCGAAGAGTTGGTGAGGGACGAAGCCTCCGACCCAGAGGTCCAGTCTGCGGCAATGGCCCTCGGCTCGCTTCTGCCGGCTTGTATCACTCAGGCAGAGCGTCTCCGGGATCGCCTCACCACCCTGGCCAGCGAAGGGGACTCACTCGTTGACGAGATGGATTTCCGATTCCTGATGCACCCGCGACGAAAGGCGCTTTCGATCGGGTACGACGTTGATCGTCAGCGTTTGGAGGACTGGTGCTACGATCTGCTTGCTTCGGAGGCACGCAGCGCCACTTTTGTCGCCATCGCCAAGGGTGACATTCCTCAGGACAGTTGGTTTCGACTAGGCAGGTCCTACACCCGTTGCGGGGGAAGGCGCGCTTTAGTTTCCTGGACCGGCACCATGTTCGAGTATCTCCTACCCATGCTCTGGATGAAGACCGCGCCCGGAACCACTCTTGATGAGACTGCGCGTGCAGCGGTGGCCTGCCAACAGTCGGCCGTGCACCGCCATGCCACGCCTTGGGGAATTTCGGAGGCGTCGTTTAGCGAACGAAGCGCCGGGGCCCAATACGGCTACAGGGCCTTTGGAGTTCCTGGCCTCGCGCTTAATCCGGATGTGCAGGATCGCCTTGTGATTGCTCCCTACGCGACCTTTCTCGCACTTTGCGTCGACCGGGACGGCGCCATCAACAATCTTCGAAAGATGAATGCCATGGGATGGGTCGGTGAGTACGGCTTCTATGAATCGGCTGACTTCGGCCAGAAAGCCAAGCGCGCGCCGGTTGAACTCATTCGTTGCTGGATGGCGCACCACCAGGGAATGAGCCTACTCTCACTCGCCAACGTTCTATCCAAAGGGCTATTTCAACGCCTTTTCCACGAAGAGCCGCTGGTCCTCGCCACTGAACGGCTGCTTTTCGAGCGTGTCCCGACTGTGGCACACATCGATCGGATAGACGCCGCAACAAATCGGCGGATTCAAGCGACCGCCGCGCCATAGCGGTAGTGCGGGAAAAAGAAGACGTCATTGACGGTCTCGATCCTCAGGATGAGGCCGAACCTGTCGTACATCTTCAAGCTGACCGGGCTCATGGTGTGTTTGATCCGCGTCCCGTGGATGCGGGGATCGAAGTGGTTCCCCGCTTCGTCCTGATAGTTCCCAGACAAAGAAGGTGTGAAACAATTCCTGGGAGCGCGGGCGTCTCGCCCGCTCTTTCAAGCCGTTTTCACGGCCGGGTGGCGGGCGAGACCCCGCGCTCCCAGGGATTTTTTCACACCCTCTAAAGTGTTAGGGCTGCCTTCGTTCGGGAGAAGGGGTAACCACAAATTCGGCGGTCGAAGCCTCGTGGGCAAAGGGTTCTCTGGCGGTCACATGCCAAGTCCCGGACGGGTCGTTGAGGGCGAGCGGAATGGAGAATTCGATCGTGTCGTTTCCCAGCGGCAAGTCGGTGCCGTAATAGTCCACAATCTTTCCCCGTGGGTCGCGAACCTCAACATGCACGGCGCTCGAAGGCGTGCGCTCGCCGCCCGGAGGCTTAAGCCGGATGGCGAACTTCACTGTGTTTCCCTGGGCTACCTTCCGAATCCCCTTCCCACCCAGGGCTGGGAGGATGGCGGGGCGCGCGGCAGGAGCATCCCTGAGCGCGTAGACCAAAGGCTCACCGGGCACGAGATTCCCGCTGAGGTGCGAGGTGCGGCCGAGAAAGCGATGCGCGCGAAGGTTGTAAACAAACCTGGGCGCCGGCAACCGAAGCGTGATGGCGCCCGCGTCGCGACACTTCGGCTCGGGAAGAATCGCCAGGTACTCGCCACCGCCGGTATCGTAGGCAACGACCTCGGAGCATTCCAGCCGGCGGCCCGAAGGCGTGAGAATATCCGCCAGCGGGCGAGCATCCCTTGAAACGAGGTACTTCTGAATGAGGGCTAACCGCCCTGCCGTAGCGTCGGCCTGGCGCAGTTTCTCATAATCGGTCATCCAGAAATTCAGTGTCACTGCGCGTCCAGCTCCGTATCGATTCTCAATCATCAGTTTCCCTGCACCCTTGCTGACGCTTGTCTGGCTGGCATTGAGCGGCCGCAGCGTGGGGTCAGCCGGAACCACCTCAATCTCTGTGGGATTGCCTTCGATCCCTTTTTTGATCTGGATAGGGGCGAGTCCGGTTTTCGCGGAGCGCATATCTCTGTGCTCGACGCCCAATACGTCATCGATGCGTCCTCTTTCTTGCCAGCGCGCGTGCCCGTCCATCAACCCGGTTTCCGCGTCCGCGATCAACAGGCCACCTTTCCGAACGAATGCGCGGATCTCTCCTACTTCCGCATCCGAGAGGGCGATTGAGTCGGGAAGGATCAACACCCGATACTTCGGAAGTTGCCCGGCTTCGATCTGTTCCGTGGTGAGGAAGTCGTATTGGTATTGAGCGTCTTCGAGCGCCTGCAGCCAGGCGTGACGGTTTTCATGAAAACGCTTGAGGTGCTGCGAGGTCCGGTCGCCGTTAGAAACTTCATGAGCTTGAATATGACCGTCAGTGATCCACTGCCCACGAACGCTCGGCAAAGAATAGTGGACGGCAATGCCGCAGTTCTCGCGCCGGGCGCCGCGAAGAAGCAAGGCCAAACCATCATCGCGAAGTTCATGGGTCACGGCCTGCAGGTCGCGGCCTTGCTCGGTCAAGGTAAGGTCCGCATTGAGCATGGTGTATTGCCAGAACACGGACGCCCCGGTTTGCCCGTGAAGCATCCGATGCCAGAGCTCGTAGCGCAACTCTGCGCCGTGGCTCCCATATCCCGTGAAACCGGTAAGGATGAGTCCGGGCCGCATCGAGCGATGCAGTTCATCCTGGTCGTCTTCGGAGTAAGGCTGAAGATAGTCCACGATCGAATCCAGCAGATACCAGTTGACGGCGTTGGAAGCACCGGGCGCTTGCGTTCCGGAAATGCTGGGTCGCGATCCGCGGTCCTCCTGTTTCACCGCGCTTGCCGCCACTCGAAGGGCGTTCGCAAATACCTGCTCCATGAAGGTGCGGTGGTCCATCCAGCCGGCATAGTCGCCCTTTGCCTGCGCCTCCGAAGTGGTCAGCGGAGTGACGTTCTCCCAATACTGAAACTGGCTGCCCCACTCCCGGTTCAAAGCATCGAGGCTTGCATACTCGCTTTTGAGCCACTCGCGGAACTTCATCAGAGTCGCGGGCGACCAGGAGAAGTCGAGCGGGTCGCCGTAGGCCGTCAGGGAAGACTCATCGGCCAGGTAGGTGGCCAGCGGGCGAAACTGCTCTTCGGCCTTCATGTGGTCGCGAATGACCTCAGGTAATTGTCCAAGCCACGTATCGCTCGAAAGGTCGGGCTCCCGCACCAGGTACTTCTTGTCTCGCGTCTCCAGAAACTTGTCTTTTTGCTGCAGGTAGGGTTCCCGATAGTGCCAGTAGACCCCGAATCCGGGCGCGTGAACTTCCTGAATGAGTCTGAAATTGCGCTCTGGCGTTGAGACCACGGTCACGCCGGCCTTACGGAATTGTTCGTCCAAAGTTGGCGTCCAGGGTTGATAAGTGGGCGGACCGTACCATGGGAGGATCACTTCGTACGCGCCGAAGTGCCGGTCCACGCTCGCGAAGTTCACGCGCACCTGCTTGCGATCGAGGGTTCGGCCGGATAGATCAATCAACGACGCACGTACCCAACCGATATTGGTAGTGTAGCGGCCCACGTCCACCGACACAGTCTCACCGCCGCCAGCCCCTGCTGTCGAGGAGCCCATGAGCCGGCCACGATTGTCGAGCAATTCCACAAGTAGCTTGTCGTGCTCTCCGGCCGTGGTCGCGACGCTCACCTGCGCCGTGTCACCCTGCGCGTACCACTGTCGGTCCGGCGACACTGACACGATCTTCCCGGAGCCGGAAATACTGTATGAAGCGGAGCCCCAGTCGTAGTGGCTTCCAGCGGCGCTTAGGATGACATCGACAAAGTGCCGGCCGTCGTACGAATCCCAAGGCAGCGGCAAGGAGAACGTGTTGGCGCCCCGCCTAAGGGTGACGGGCAGGGTGAATCGATTCGCCGTCTGGCCCCATTCGTTGACCACGGTGACCGCAATCTCTGCGCTCGGAAGGCCGGAGGAATTGCTGACTTGAACCGACAGCCTCCCGGCCTCGCGTCCGGGCGTCGCGTCCGGCGCCTCGGCGGCCATTGACCCCAGCGTCAGCGGCGGCTCGCGACGTGCAGCCCAGATGATGGATCGACACAACATCGAATAGAAGTATTCCCACCAGTGGTCATCCTGTTGGCCCAGGATTTTCCAGTCGATGTCGGGTGAGAGACCGGCATTCAAATATCCCAGCGCCACCACCCTTCCCCGTCCGTACGTCTTGACCGCGACAATCGGCTCGCCATCCGCGCCCCGCGCAAGCGCCGTCGAGTCCTTCCCGAGCCGGTATTTGTAGTGCTTAACGTAGTCCGCTGGAAAAGCCTCGAAGGGCACGTTGTCAGTGATGTAGTGGCCGACGGCCGCCTTCCAGGGTCCACCCGCGACAGCGTCCGATCGAATCTCGCGAAATCCACGCGCGTCCAAACGGTCGGACAAAGCGCCCACCAGCGGTGAGATTTCCCAAAGCTCGTCGCCGGTGGGAACATCGTAGGAATCGATGAAATCGTTCAGCGGGCCCTGGACTTTCGGATCGTCGGGCGCAAGAAGACCGGTGGTGGGATGAATCAGCACCAGTCCCGCCCCCTGCTGCACGCGCTGCCGTATGGCCGCCTTGGCCTCAGCGGGCAGACGGTTCCAGCCATGTATGCTGGGCAGGACGATCACATCGTACGCCTTGGAACTGGTGAGATCCTCGGCGAGATACCGGTACAGCAGCTTGTAGTTGCGCGCCTCGTAGTTCTCATCGGTGCCAACCGTCCAGGTGTTCACATCCCAGGCGTCATCGATCGTCACCGTGTCGAAAGTCAGGTTCATGCGTTCGGCAAGCTCGACTAGGGTGCGGCCTTCGCTGACGCTCGGCACTACGAAGGCGTGGATGGGCGGTCCCGGGTAAGGCTTGCCCCAGGGGACATGAGGGCTCTCAACCTGGGTGGTGAAGGGCGCATCGACGCGCGGCGCGGCCGCTTCCGGACGTTGAGCAGGCCAAAGACGCGGGACGGGAAAAAGGGTAAAGCAGATGCACAGCACGGTGCGAGGACCGTCGGTGAACTGCCAACGGAAACCTAAGGGTCGACAGCTCACAAGGCCAGCACCTGGCTGCGGGATCGCAATGCTACTAACGCTGTACCACCATTCAGACAATCGTAAACATTGTAGCGCATCCATGGTGGCGTCGGCCTATCGCGACGTATCAACAACGACGTATCAACAATGTTGGCACAGGCCAACGTGTGTGTGAAGTTCGTTTTCGACGATCCCACAGATGGATGAAACCGGATCGGGTCTAGGATGGACAGCAGCCTGGCCCACAAAATCTGATGCTCGCGCGGTATGACTGGCCTCGACCCGGGGTGGCGGCGCGAGTCGCCATTTTCCCAGCGGGGCCCTGAGAAAAGGGTGCGCTGCAAGGCCCTTCGCCTGGCGCGGCTGTGCCGGAAATGTAGCCTACTGTTGCACGCTATAGTGACAAATAACATCCGCTGCACAAATGACTTGACACATCTCCACTCTCGTGCTATACAAGGGTGAGCTGCCACGATGCGTCTTTGTCGCCCGAATTCGAACCCGCGAATCAGCGAACTCTGCCGGACGCCTGGCATTACAGAAACGTCACGCGGGCGCGGCGGGTACGGGCGGCCGGTCGATGGTGAGCCCCACGTCTTTGCGGGGCCTCAGATGGCGGTGAACGAAGCCGGAATCTGTTTCAGCCGTAAGGAGTTAAGAATTTGACTCGAGATCGGGGCCAGTCACGGTCGGTTCTTCTGCTGCGGCGAGCTTTGGGTCGGCCGATGGAGCGTGTTTACGTAAACGGGCGGCGTGTTTACGTAAACACGCGTGCACCTGAGGAACGGATGCCCGGCGAGCCAAGCCGGAATCTTGCTGATACCAGAGGGCTTGAGAGCTTATGTCGGGAGTCTGGTCCGGCAGCGGCCTCGGGGGCGGTGCCGGAGGTTGGCGGCCTTGCGGGTCCCGAACCAGTCACGTACTCGAATCCTGTCAGGAGCCACTTCGGAGTCGCATCGAACCCAATGGTGGGCTGGCCCTTTAGATAGAGTAGGTTACAGGCGAAAAAAGAGGCTGTTTTGGCATTTTTCGAGGGGGGCGAACCCAATTCTGTAAGTTTTTAATCTTCAGTTAGTTGGCCCCAAAAGCGTGCGTTTTGTAACATTTTTCCCGGATCTGCTGCAGGGATAAAACCTTGCTTCGGCGCGGTGGTGATCGATGACGCGTGGCAGGGCGCTAGACTAGCGGATCGTAATTGTGCCCAGGCGGTACCAGCCGTCGGACTGTCTGCCCTCGATGGCAAAGCGGATGGCTGGCGGACCGGCCGGCCAGGTCAAAGGGTCCAGCATTCCGGCTTCGAGGGTGTAGGGTCCCGGTTTGAGGCTTTCGGGAATATAGATGGTGCCGTCAAAAACCGCGTCGCCAGGCAGCCACTTCCTGACGTCAACAGGAACCCGGATGACCGCGGCGCCCGAACCGTCTTCGGCCTTCAGCCGCAGGGCGAGCCAGTATTCCTCATAGACCGGAGCGACGCCTGCGTTCAGCCACCACATGTGAATCGGCATCATGGCGCCGGTGCCAGCCGACTTCGGATACTCCACGCGCCTCAGAATAAATCGATAGCCCATCTTTTTCTCAAACTCGTCGAATTCCGGCTTCCACTGGGACGGTATGGCAGAAGACTTGATGTTGACGGAGGAAACGTGCCAGCGCAGAGCCTGATCGAGGATATAGTTGACGTCCCAGCCTTGCTTCAGCCAGTAGCCCGGCACCCAGCAGGATTCGAGCGACACCGGACGATGCTGCCAGACATCCTGAATCCCCGCGCGCACAACCTGCTGAGGATACACCGTGAGCATCTCTGCCCGGAAATCCTTGTTGTCGGACGTCAGCCGCATATCTCCCAGGCAGTCGAGTCGCCAGCCTGCTCCGTTCTCGGTACCGTAGCTGAGGGCTTGCTGTTCATCGAAATTCATCAGCAGCGGCGTACGTTTGAAGGCGTCAAGCCAGATGTCGATCAAGGCCTTCTGGTAAGGGAAGGGCGGCATGTACGGACTCCATCCCTCGCCCCAGTAGCCGACCGAAGAGATATCGACCGTATCGATGCCCGGAAGTCCGTCGTAGCGCTCCCCCGCTGCAGCCACCAATTCCCCCCAATATTTCAGATACAGCGGGTCGGTAAAATCAGGCTGCCAGATGTTGCCGTCTTTGTCCGTCGGTTGGTTGGCACGGCGCGCGCCCGAATTTCGGTACCAAGCGGGCAGCGGATGCTTGGGATCATAGGGCATCAGGCGCATGGCCAACTTCTGGTGGTGCGCGCGCGCCTGGGAAACGGCATTGTCGATGATGTCCCAGCGGAATCTGCCGGGCTCAGGCTCAATCACATCCCAGAACCAGCGGCAGTAAGCAATGGAAGTGTCGGGGAAATCAGGCGGCGCTTGCGCCGCAGTGCTGGGCGCGATCGGTCCCTCCTCAGACCACCCGAGGCCAGGGTTCAGCGGATCGCCGTTAAATCGCTGGAAGGTGGTGATGCCCATGCCGGGATTCACCAATACGTCGTGAATCTCGGCCGGCCGCACCACCACCGTCTCACCGTGGCTCCCATTCTGCGCTGCCGCTGTAAGCGCCAGAACGACGGAGGCCAGCACTACCAACTGAGCTCGCCCTTGAAACGCGTTAAGAGTGCGCAGTGCCCTACTCCTGCACATTGTTTCGCTTCCGCAGACTTGCTTTTAGTTTCATTCGGCACGCACTGTCAAGCAGATTCTCCACCAGCAGGTGAAAGACCCGGCGCGGATGGACAGCGCGCCGGGCCCTTGTCCTTCGGGTGCTCCACACGACGAATTTTCTTGACAGAAAGGGTCGCGGGTGGTATTTGGGTACGGTAGTCGGCTTGGCTTGTAACCGCCGCGCGCAAGGCTGAAGTTTGTTTCTGTTCGCATGTTGCTAGAGTCATCGAGGGGGCTCTATGCGGAAGCAGGTTGGAATCCTCCTACTCGGCTGCGCTGTCCTTCTGTGGTCCGGCTACGCTTTGGGGCAGGGTAATCTGGGCGCCATCACCGGCACCATTCAGGACACCGGCGGCGGGGTGATTCCCGACGCCGCTCTAACCATCACAAACGTCGACACCGGCGTGGTCTGGACCGCCAAGTCAAGTAGCGCCGGCTACTATCGTGTGCCCGTGCCCCCGGGGACGTATCGCCTGCAAGCTCTGAAAGAGGGCTTCAAAAGCGAAGTGGCCGATCACATCGTGGTACCGGTGGCCCAACCGGTGACGGTCGACATAACGCTGCAAGTCGGCAGCCAGACGCAGAGGGTTGAGGTGACGGCTGCGGCTACGTTGCTGACGCCTTCCACGGCGGAGGTATCGTCCAGCATCACTCCGCAAGAATTCCAAACGCTGCCCATTCCTCTCGATGACGGCGGCCGGCAGGCACAGAGCTTCATCTTCAGAAGCCTTCCCGGTGCAGTGGGGGACCCCTATCAAGGCTCCATCAACGGAGGACAGCAATTCAGCCACAATATCCTCATTGACGGAGTTACGATCGGCCGCTACGACATGAGCGGCGGATCCATGGATGAGTACCACCCCGGCACGGACGCCATTGGCGAGTTTAAAGTGCAGATGAGCAACTATTCTGCTGAGTATGGAGACACGGGCGGCGCCATCGTTAACTTCCAAATGAAGTCGGGCACCAATCAATTTCACGGCACCGCCTTTGAGTACAACAAGAACCCTGTTTTTAATGCCGCGGGATTGCTGGTGAACGCGTTTCCGGGCTCGACGAAGAACAATGAGAAGGAAAACAACTTCGGCGGCACCATCGGCGGCCCCATCCGCAAAGACAAAGTATTCTTCTTTTTCAGTTACGAGGGAGACCGGTTCACCAACTTCTCCTATGGCAGCCTTACCACCATCCCGACGCCTGCCATGCGGGGAGGGGACTTCAGTTCTTTTCTGGGAGCGCAGGTTGGAACGGATGCTCTGGGGCGTCCCGTCTACACGAACGAGATTTACGATCCCACAACCACTCGAAACGTGACGGCTGGACAAGTCGACCCTGTAACCGGCCTAACGGCTACGGAGAGCACCAGCATCCGCGACCCCTTCCCGGGCAACATCATTCCGTCAACGGGATTCAGCCAAGCCAACTCCGTTCTTCTTCCGCTATTTCCAGATCCTCTATTCAGCGGCGACTTAAGAAACACTCCGCGGATCGCGCCCTCGACGCCTGTCTTAGACCGGAACGCCTATAACGTGAAAATGGACGAGGTGCTCAGCTCCAATCACAGACTCACTGAGATGTTCGGCTATTACAGCCGCGTCCTGTGGAAACGGAATACATCGGATTCCGCCTATCCGCCCTTCCCGGGGCAGCCCATCACCACTTACAAGAACCAAGATGTAATCGGACCGCAGGCGCGCCTGACGTGGAGTTGGACCGTTAACGACCATTCGGTAAACGTGGCCACGCTGGCCTACAACCGCACCAATAACGCGAACAATCTCACTAACAACGCCAAATATACCCCTCAATTGGGTATTCCGGGCATTCCCAACAACTGTTTTCCGCGCACCAGCTTCAGCGTCGGCAGCAACAAGCATATCCAGTTTATGTCGGCGTTAGGCGTGGGGTGCGCCAACATCGATCCTTCGGAGAGCTACATCGGGCAAGACACTTTCACCACAACTCGCGGCAAGCACAGCTTGAAATTCGGTGGTGACTTCACCCGCTATCGTTACAATACCGATGAACCAGGCCCCGAGTCGGGCTCCTTCTCGTTCAACAGTAAGGAAACCTCGCTCCCCGGCTTTCCAACTTCTACAGGCCATCCCTTCGCGAGCTGGATGATGGGCGCCGCAGATGGGGCGAACAGGAGCGTCTACGCAACGGGCCCCGGCTACCGCTCCGGCGTGCTCGCTCTTTTTGTCCAGGATGACTGGAAAACCACACCCAAGCTGACGCTCAATATTGGCCTGCGCTGGGAGCTGCCTCTCCCCAAGACGGAAGCGTTCAATCGCCAATCCGGATTCGATTCCACGGTGCCGAATCCTGGCGCAGATAACATTCCGGGCGCGCTGGTCTTTTTGGGCAACTGCACGGGATGCATCAACCGGACTTCCTTCCAGGATTGGTACTACAAGGAGTTCGGGCCGCGTTTCGGCTTAGCCTACGCGCTCCGGAATAACCTGATCTTGCGGGGCGGATACGGAATCTCTTACGGCCCTCCCATCTTGAATAACTTCGGCAGCCAGAACATTTTCGGTTTCAACAGCTCCGTGGTGGTTCACCGCAAGACCGGCACTTCCAGCATTGATCCGGTCGCCTATCTGTCGGCGTTGAAGAGTGCGCCACTGCCGGCGAACGCCCAGATTGGTCTGCCGGCCTTCACGGGCACGCTTCCCGATCGCGATCCGTCATCGGCCAATGGCAACACTCTCGACTTCTACACTCGAAACTCTCTGGCCCAGCCCTACGTGCAAAACTGGAGCGCGGGATTCCAGTATCTGCTTCCGCACGACGTGATGATTGAAGCGAACTATGTGGGATCGAAGGGAACACGTCTGCTGGACAGCAACTTCGCGCAGGATTTTAACCCAATCAATTCGAAATTCCTGGGTTTGGGCGACATGTTGGACGATGACTTGGCGACCGATTTGGCCGATCCTGTCAATGGACCCATCCTGGCAAGTTACGGGATCACCAAGTTGCCCTATCCAGATTTTGAAAACAACAACTGGGACACCAGCGTTTCCACCGGTACCATGCCTTATCCTCAGTTCTTCAGCCTGACCAACAACTACCCAACCATGGGCAGTTCCAGCTATCACGCCTTGCAAGTCACGGCGCGCAAGAACTCCGCTCACGGGTTGACGTTCATCGGGGCCTATACGTTTTCGAAGACGATTGACGACACGGACACCGCCCTCTATTATCCCAGCTACGCGGTGCAGGACTTCTACAACCGCAAGCTGGAAAAGTCCATTGCTTCTTTTGATCACCCTCAAAGTTTGAAGCTCACATGGATATACGCGCTCCCCATTGGGCGCGGCCAGAAATGGCTGAATTCCGGCGGAGCATTGGATCGGTTGTTTTCCGGGTGGCAGATTTCGGCCATCCAACAGTACCTCTCGGGCGATCCGTTGTATGTGTCCTCTTCGCTAAACAACTTCCTGGCGAGTGGGGTGGCTGTCGTCCCTGGCATCCATGCCGACGTCCTTTCGGGCGCGCCCCAAGAGATGAAGCCGCAAGGATTAAATGCCGTCCTGGTTACCGATCCGAATACCGGCGCGATAACGAACGGGAGCGCATGGCTAAACCCCGCGGCCTTTGGTGATCCGCCTGCCTCTCCGAACGGCAATTACCCATTGCGAATAGGAACCGGGCCGCGGTTCCTGCCGCAGACCCGCGGACCGTTCCAACTAAACGAGGACTTTGGAATCATCAAGAACACACGAATCAACGAAAGGTTCACCGCCCAGATTCGGTGCGACATGTTCAACGTTTTCAACCGTACGGGACTCGGCGACCCCGACACCGCCTTGGGTGACGGGCTACCATCTCAAGGCGGCACCTTTGGACTGGTCACTTCGCCCATGAACGGCCCTCGGGTGATCCAGTTCGCATTGCGAGTTAACTTCTAACCGAAGGGCACGACGTGACCCGTGACCCCTAATCCCTCAGGCTGCGGCGCGCTCCGGCGGACCGCACGTTTTTCGGCGATCGAACACCAGGGTTTGAATCGGGCAACTGGTGTAAGCTAAACCCGGTGACGTTAGATTTTTCAGACTCTCGAGTTTTCCCCTCCCGCGCATTGCATTCTACGATTGCCTGCGTTCTGTCCCTTGTTGCGATGCTGGGCACTTCCTGCCGGCGAAACGAGATTCGGAGTCCCGCTGCGCAAACCCCGCGAGTCGCTAACGTCCTCCTCATCACCCTGGACACGACGCGTGCGGATCACCTGAGTTGCTACAGTCCGCGCGGCGCCAAGACCCCTCACCTTGACGCGTTGGCCGCGCGAGGTGTGCGTTTCGCTCATGCCACCGCGCAGGTACCTCTCACCCTGCCTTCCCACGCCTGCATTATGACGGGTGCTTATCCGCCGGTGCATGGTCTGCGGGACATGGGTGGCTTTACCCTCGCGAAAAGTCACCCCACCATCGCCTCCATTGCGCAAGCCGCTGGTTTTGAAACTGCGGGCTTTGTCGGGTCGCGAATCTTGAGCAAGCATTTCGGGATATCAAACGGCTTCGCGACCTACGATGACGACATGAGTGGCCAGGCCGAGGAAGATTTGCCGGGAAATTACCCGGAGCGCCGCGCTTCGGTGGTGACCGACCACGCCATCGAATGGTTGAAACAAAACGGCCAGAGGAGGTTTTTTCTCTGGGCCCATTATTACGACCCGCACGCTCCCTACGACCCGCCCCAACCCTACAGGCAGACCTATGCCAGAGACCTCTACTCGGGCGAGATCGCCTACATGGACGAACAGGTAGGCCGGCTGCTCGATTGGATTGACCAGGCTGGGTTGAGCCCCCGCACCCTCATCGTCGCGATCGGCGACCACGGGGAGAGCCTGGGCGAACACGGCGAGATGACCCACGGAGTGTTCCTCTATGGCTCCACCACGCATGTGCCGCTCATCATGGCCGGGCCCGATGTGCCTGCCGGTAAGGTGATCAGCGATCAGGTGCGATCAATTGACGTGATGCCGACGGTCATTGAGTTTTTACATTTGTCGCCCGGGGCCGAGGTGCAGGGCGTGAGCCTGTGGCCCCTCATCCGGGAAGGCCGCCACGTCAGATCGAATTACGCTTATCTTGAAACACTTTATCCACGCACCTACATGGGTTGGTCAGAATTGCGCGCCATGCGCACTGATGAGTGGAAACTGATCATAGCGCCGCACCCGGAACTCTACAATCTGCAAACCGACCCGCAGGAAACGAATAACCTGGTGGCACAACACCCCGCGGAAGCGAGCCAGTTGCAAAACAAGATTTGGGAGGTGGCCGGAGAACAAAACAAGCGGGAAAAGGTCATGTCCAGCGCGGTTGATCCGCAGACCCGAGAAGAGCTCGAATCTCTCGGATATGTGAGCGCCGGGACGCCGCGAGAAATTCAGCTCGGCACCCAAGCTCCCGATCCCAAGGATCGTGTGGATATTTTGAAAATTCAATATCAAGTTCAGGAACTCCTCAACAAGAAAGCCTACGGGCCCGCGGCACAATTGATGGAAGAAGGATTGAGGCGCGACCCGCAAAATCCTACGTCCCACCTTTTTCTCGCCACCGCCTACGAGAAAATGCAAAACTTCCCTCGCGCCGTCCAGGTCTATCAAAGCGCCATCGAGAGTAATCTTGGCACCGACCAAATGTATTCCCGGTTGGGGAGGGACGAGTTGCGCCTGCATCAGCTCCCAAAGGCCGTCGATGCCATGGTTCGCGCCAATCAGATCAATCCCACGGATCTGGACAATCTGCGTAACCTCGGAACCGCTTATCTCCAGATGGGCCGCATCGACGATGCCGAAAAGGCGTTCAAGGCCATCACGGTCCAGAACAGTTCTTATGCCGCGGCCTGGAACGGCCTGGGGTTGGTGGCGATTCAGCGTAACGATGGGGACTCAGCCCGTGGTGACTTTGAGAAGGCGCTGGAAGTTGGCCCCGGTGAGGTCGAGCCGCTGCTGAATCTCGGGCTCCTCTATAAGAAGGCCGGTGACAACCGCCAGGCCGTTCACTACTTTGAAATGTTCTTGGCCAAGGCACCGAAATCGCAATATGGAGCCATGTTTCCGGACGTGCGCCAGGCTATTCGTGAGTGCACGAAGGGATAGCAGGAGCGCACCTTTCGCTTTATCAAGTCGGTTCCCTGCCCGCGAAGAGTGTGCTGAGGTGTTAGCGTCGAAGTGAAGAGGGTTAAGTGAGCGTAGGTGCCTGACGCAGTCAGACACCCCCCGCAGAGCGGGTGGCTTAGTGAGTGTGACCGCCTCACAGGCGGTCGCCCTTTTGGTCTAATTTAGGCGTCGCGCTGAATGGTGGTACGCCTGGCAGGATTCGAACCTGCGACCTTTTGCTCCGGAGGCAAACGCTCTATCCATCTGAGCTACAGGCGCTCTTGATGGTGAGTGTAGCCCGGAGGCGCGGGCCGGTCAAGGCGTATCGCTGGTTAGTAGTGGTGCAGTTTGGCGTAGGGGCGGCCCTTGTGGCCGCCCAAATGACAGAACAGATTCGAAATGGGCGACCACAAGGGCCGCCCCTGCGCCAAACTGCACCACTGCCCGGTGGCTGGGGGTTGGTGTATCGCGCCGTGGTCAGCAGTAACGGAATAGTCCCCTTCGGCGCGTCGCCGGCCGGTGGGAGATATAATACCCTCCGGTCCCCATGAATCACATCGCGAATCCGGCAGGAAATGCTGCAGACCGAGGCATGAAGTCCACGGTCCTGGGCATCAGTGTGAACTTGGGACTGGGCACAGCTAAGTGCTCGGCGGGTTTGCTGGGGCACTCATTCGCACTGGTTGCGGACGGCGTGGAGTCGCTCACGGACGTGTTCAGTGGTTTGGTTGTCTTCTTTGGGTTGAAAATCGCGGTCAAGCCTCCGGACGCCGACCACCCCTACGGTCACGGGAAGGCCGAACCTATTGCCGCCATCGTGGTGAGCCTCGCGCTCATGCTGGCGGCGCTCGGCATCATTTATCAAGCCGTTCGTGAAATTACGGCCCCGCACCGCGCGCCCGCGCCTTACACGCTGGTGGTGCTGGCGGGCGTGCTCATCATCAAGGAACTGCTTTTCCGCCACGTTGCCTCGGTGGGCCGAGCCATCGGCAGCACCGCGGTGAAGACCGACGCCTGGCATCACCGAAGTGACGCCCTCACGTCGGCGTTCGCCTTTGTTGGCATTTCCATCGCGCTGCTAGGAGGGCCAGGGTGGCAAACGGCTGACGGATGGGCCGCACTCTGCGCCGCGGCTTTGATCCTTTACAACGCCTGGAGGCAATTGCGGCCTGCAGTGCTTGAAATCGCCGACATTGCTCCGGACGCAAGCCTCGAAGCCCAAGTGAGAGACATCGCTGCTCGCGTGCCAGGTGTCATGGGTCTCGACAAGTGTTACGTGCGCAAGATGGGATTCAGCTTCTACGTGGACCTTCACATTGTGGTGGAGGGCGAGATGACCGTGCGCGAAGGGCATCGGCTCTCCCATCAAGTCGAAGACGAAGTGGTTAGGTCATTGCCTCAAGTTGCTGAGGTTCTTGTGCACGTGGAGCCCGAAGAAGTCTTGAGTCCTTCGCCGTTCGGCCGGGCTTTGTAGATCTGTGGGCAAACGCGCCGCGCCAGCGAACGCGTCGACATCAAGAGAGTACCCCGCTTGTTCTGCGTCCTGCGTTGAGCCGCCTCTGGGACCTGATCTGCGGCTTGTCTTTCCTCGCACCGGACGCCCACGAACGGAATATTTGCGATATTCTATTCGGTCATAAACGGTCTGGTTATGATCGGCAAGACGCTCGATCGATATCGAATCGAGTGCCGCCTGGGCGAAGGCGCAACGGGTGTGGTTTACCGCGCGCACGACCTTCGGCTTGGCCGGGCGGTCGCGCTCAAGCTGCTTCACGAGCAGCTCCATGAGAACCCGAACGCATGGAGTCAACTGCTCGCCGAGGCTCGCATCACCTGCTCGCTCAATCATCCCAACATTTGCACGGTGTACGAAGTCGGAGAGGAAGATGGCCAGGGCTACATCTCGATGGAATACGTGGACGGCAAGCCGCTCCATGTCGCGGTCGCGCCGGACGGGCTGCCCGCCGAGTCCATTGCCAGCTTAGGCGCGCAAGTGGCCGAAGCCCTGCAACACGCCCACGAGCGCGGCATCGTCCACGGTGACGTGAAGAGCGCCAATATCGTGGTGACTGCGCAGGGCCAGGTCAAAGTGTTGGATTTTGGCCTGGCGCAACGCCTCCCGCAAGACGATCTTTCCAAATTGACAGTTTCCCATGAGTCGCTTGGAGAAATCGGCCCTATCGCCGGCACACTGCCCTATCTCGCGCCCGAGCAGTTGCGTGGAAAGGCTGCCAGTGTGCGCACGGACCTTTGGAGTTTGGGCGTAGTGCTTTACGAGATGGCGACGGGAGACTTGCCGTTCAAGGGCGACACCGCCTTTGAAATCAGCATGGGCATCATGGTTGACTCGCGCGTGCTGATTCCGGCTCAGGTGCCGCCGGTGGTGCGGCCGGTGGTAGAACGCTGTCTTGAAAAGGACCCCGCTCGGCGGTACCAGCGTGCCGCAGATGTGTGCCATGACCTCCGAATCCCTGGGTTATCGGCGCAGGGCGCGCGCCCTCGTAGGCAAGGACTTCATCGAGGCCTGTGGGCCCCAGCCGCAGGCATTGTGTCAATCGCAGTCTTGATCGCTTTGGGAATCCCGGCGGCGCGCCGTCAACTCTTCCTGAAAACTTCGGCGGCAGACCTGAGAGGAGTGCCTTCGCTCTCTGAACAAAAGGTGCTGGGCGTCGTCCCGTTTCGTGTCACGGGCGATGCGGCATCCTTAGGCTACATCGCGCAGGGTCTCACAGACGCACTTTCTACAAGGTTCAGCCAGGAGACGTCCATCAGCGTGATTCCGCGCGCCAGCCTTGAGAGAGTGGCTTCCGGCAAGTCGCGCGACGAGGTCGCGAGAGAACTGGGTATGAATCTGCTGATGACCGGAGAGGTGCAGGAGAAAGGGGATCAGCTCCGAATTGGGGTGACACTGCGAGACTTGGCCGACCGCAGACAATTGTGGACACACACCTACACCGGCACGCGCGGTGACTTACTCTCCATCCAGGAGCAAGCCTTCTCCAGTGTGTTGTCGGCCTTGGGAACTAAGGCGACCAGCGCACAAGTGGCCGGGCAACAACCGTCGCCGAACGGGAGCGGCGATGCCTATGATCTCTACCTGCGCGGCCGCGATACCATGAGGGGTTTCAAAGATGCCAAAGATATTCAAGCTGCGATTGATCTCTACGAGGAGGCCCTGAGACGAAATCCTCAATTCGCTTCGGCCTACTCCGGGCTGGCGGATGCATGCCTTGAGATGTACGGACAGAAGAGCGAGACCTTCTGGGTGGAGAAAGCGCTGCACTCCGCCCAGCAAGCCATTGCCTTAAATCCGCGCCTGCCAGACGCGCGTCTGGCTTTGGGAAGCGTGTATGCCGCGACAGGTGACGTTGAGCAGGCCGTGGCTGAGCTCAAGCGAGCGATCGAACTTCAGCCTAAATCCGAAGAGGGTTACCGCCGCCTGGGCAGCGCTTTACTCGCCTCGGGCCGCACGGATGAGGCCCTCACCGCCTACCAGAAGGCAATCGAGTTGAGCCCGTACTATCCCGACAACTACCAGATGTTGGGAGACGCGTACTTGGAAATCGGCGAGAACCTGAAAGCCCTCGGAGCGTATCGCCGAGTGATGGAGCTCGACCCCGGCAACGCCGCCGGCCATGGCGGAATGGGCGCGGCGTACTTCCAAAGCGACCAGTGGAGCGCGTGCATCCCCGAATTCCAAAAGGCTTTGCAACTCCATCCCGACTGGGATACTTACTCAAACCTGGGCTTGGCGTATTTCTATCTGAAACAGTACGACGACGCCGTGAGGATGTTTGAAAAGGCCGTTGAGATGAATCCCACCGCGACCGTGGTTGAAGGGAATCTCGCCGACGCTTACCGATGGTCAGGCCAAAAGGACAAAGCCACCGCCACCTACGAGCGTGCCATCGAGCTGACGAACCGCCAACTGCGGGTTAACCCTCGTGACGCGAGCGCCATGGGTAGCCTGGCCCTTTACTATGCGAAGACGAGTGACATCGGCCAGGCTCTTACCCTGGTGCGCCGCGCCCGGGCAATCAATCCTTCTGATGTCGAGCTCATGTATACAAGTGCGACCGTCAATGCTCTCGCCGGAAAGCAGGAGGCGGCGCTCGCGAGCCTGAAACTGGCGCTTTCCAAGGGTTATTCCACGCGACAAGCTGCCAATGACCCCGAACTCAGAAGCCTCCAGGGCCTCCCCGAGTTCGCCAAGCTCATCGAGAGATACGGGCCAAACGCGCCCGGTGCATCCTGATGGTGGGAGACGGCGCGACAGGCTTCCTCTAACTCTGCGTTTCAATGGCGTGCAGGGTTCCGGCGGCGCCTTAGCCAGCCCGCTGCACTCAAGAGGATGCCGCCCGTTAGGATCAGAGTCAGGCTCCCTGGTTCCGCCGCGGCCTGAGGGGTCGCTGAGACGGTCACAGTTCCGCCCGCAGGGAAGCCAATCAATTCAAACGCGAAGTGGCTAAAAGGGGGCAAGCCAGGTTCGCCAAAGAAAGTTAGGACACTGGAAGTCTGGTCTGTGCCGAATTCGTTGATCATGCAGTTCGAAAAGGGCAGCACATCAAGCTGGGACTCAATGCCGCACGCAAAGATTGAATCAAGGTCACTGGCCGGCCCGCCGGGCGTGACGGTAATGCTGAGGTCCGTGAGGGAAGCCGGGTTATCGTTGTAAAAATCAAAGAATCCGGTTCCAGTATCATCACTGAAGCTGAAGGTGAACCCGGTGAACCATACACTTCCCGTTTTAAGGCGGCGTACCACAAGCTGTGGGTCCAGGACGTTTTCTGACTCGTAAGCCGCCGGGTTCAAAACGATCAGCTCGTTAGCTCCATTCACCACAACGTCGTACGCAATGGTGTCGGCTCGGGCTGAACCCGCGAATAGACCAACGGCGCTCGCCAACAGAAGAAATTTGAAAACCTTCATTTCTTTTCTCCCCTTTTTTGGAGTAAAACTCCAAATCTCCGGTGTTACACTGGCCAGCGCACCCCTTGTGGCCACGAAATTCATCACGATGCTCGGGTGTGTCACACTGTCAATAGCCGGGCAGACGGCTCATAAAACAACTTCAAAAGGCCTTTCGACACCCTCGTATCCTTGTGTTCCTAAGGAAGACTGCGCCGTTGCAACCTTAGATGCTTCTAAGGTGATTCAAGATTCATCGTGCAGTAATTAAGAAGTTCTTAAACTTTACTGAAGTCTTTCTATGCGTGAAGTGAATCTGAGCCTTCGTTCGCCGCATGACTGTAATCCCAACTGTTGATTACGGCTGTGTTTGAGCCGCTGGACGTATTTGGTCCTGCAGGTCCGTTTTGGTCCTTCAGATCCGTCGAGTGGCAGAGCACGTCAAATGCCTTTCCGCTAAGATCAGCCTGGCCACTATAAGTCACCCGGCGTCTGTCATTTGGACCTATCGGAGCTTTTGTTAGTCAGTGGGCTAGAATATCCAATCCGCTCGGCTTGTCTCTTTTGGGATAGTAGGCGGCAACTCGCCCGCGTGGGAGAATCAGCGGCGACGCTCAAAAGGCGCGGAGTATACGCTTCTTTCGGCGTTCCCTGGCAGTGGCTTACGGTTTAAGCCGTCTGCGGTTTGTGTGGCCTTGTGTAACTTCTCCATGGTATGGGTGCGTTGATTACACAAGACTTCCTGGCTTTGGCGTGGCTTTGGGGAAATCGTCTCTACGGTCGCATCTTGGGCCGGCTGGGAGTGCCGTAGTCGCCCTCGCCGAAGGGCAGGAAGTAGCCGACCATAATTCCCATGGCGCTATCGGGCAGGTACTTGCGGGTGGGATTGTCATAAACGGCCGTAACTTTCATTACGTCGCCCTTCGCCAACGGTAGGCCACGTTCCTGCGTAAATTGCACGACCGGGATTGAAATCAGGTGGCCTTCGGCGTCAAGCTTGGCCTCAAGATGGGCGATCTGCCGGTGGGTGGTGTCGTCTTCGAGCGTCAACTCCTCGCCGTAGTCATGCAGGTGCCCTCCCAGGCCCATCAGCCGTCCGCTCGAGTCAAGCGTAAACTCGCCGCTGGTGACGTTGCGCCCCGGCTTCAAGTCGTAGCTGGAGTTGCCGCATTCCTTCACGTCAAACCACACCGGGCGCACGCCCAGCAGCTCGGGACCCACGGTGGTGAGCGGCTGGTATTCGATCTCGATCTCGAGATAGGTCTGCGGGTAGCAGATGGCAGTGTCATTGTGGAACATGGTCGAGATCAGAATTTTCTCGCCTTGGCGCACGCGATACCCAAGGCCAGGAATTGCCGGCCAGTCTGCCAACTCGCCACCCGCGCCGAAGATGTGCTCAGGCTCGCCCCGACAAAGAAAATTGGCGTGATCGGTATCGTAAACCGCCACATGATGGAGCAGGCGGCCGGGCAGGGGGTTACCGGATGCGTCCACGAGCCGGGGATGATACGTCGTGAACCAGCCGTCAAAAGGGACGGTCCAGTGAAGGTCAGGCGCCTGGGCCACGTTCATTCCCGAGCGGCCCGGCAGGTTCCAGGGTCCAAGGCGGAGGGTGATCTCATGCCGGGTTGAGTCGTTTGTCACGGTCACCGTTATGCCGGCGGCCTTTTTCATGGCCATGTGCGGCATACCGGGCATTTTCCCCGTCTCACCTTGCTGAGGGGCGGAGGCGGCCGCGACACACGTCGCAAGCATTGCTCCGGCAAGCCAACCTCGTCTTGTGGTCAGCGGCTTCAGGATAGAACCTCATCCAGACTCAATCATTCACAGCCGCCTGCGAGGCCTTCAAGCCGGCCTTGAGCTGGTCCTCCAGCTCCTTGAGATGCTTCTCAGTGTCGGGGTCCGGGCTTACTTCAAGGGTGGCGGCCACGGCCTGTCCCGCGTTCTGCGCGATGTTTGCCAACTGCTTGTATTTCTCGGGATCGTAGATGTGCTTCTTGTCAAACAGGGAAGCGCTGCTTGCCAGCTCGTTGGCCAAAAAGAGGCCAAACTTGGCGCTGTCGAGCGGAACGGCACCGGCGTTCATTTTCGATTTCACGGCTTCGGCGTCCCCGCCGACGACCTCGGATAACATCTTGGCAATGCCCATACCCGGAGCGCCGAGCGCGGCGTCCGATTGCTCATCCTCTCCGATTTTTTCTCCGCTTTCGACCTTGTCCAGGGTCGCACTCGAAACGGATGCCAACGTGACGGGATAAGGGGCATCGAGCGCGAGACTCTTGGGGATCTGGCCTCCCTTGGTCAACTGCATCGCGGCCTCTGCAAAGGTGAGCGAAATCTCGCCGGCCCGCCGCAAGGTATCGCGGTACAGTTCGTCGTATTCGGACTTGAGACCAGACTCCGTGGTCTTGTCGGAGCCCTTCTTGTAGGCTTCGGCAAGGCTCTTGTAGCCCTCGAACTGGCCGCTCAGGATGATGGCGCGCAGCACGCGGGCGCGGTCCGTGTAGTCGTTCGGTGGATCAGCATCGCTCAGCGTGGCAAGGGCGTCGAGAGCGTGGTCATAGTTGGCGCTGTGGCCCCGCGAAAAGTAATCCTTGGCGTTCTGGTACGTTATGCCCGGGCCGGTGAGTTTCGGCCCTGAGGAAGAGCAACCCGCCATCAGAGCGAGTGCGAGGCCAAACAAGATGAGGCAGCAGAGGTTGGAGTGCCTGTGTCGAGAAGAGATGTTATTCGGATGGACCGGGATATTTCTCGGCGCTGCGCCGGCCCGCGCCATCTGTCGAGGCGCCGCGGTAAGACGACTTTTCATGATCACCCCCAGAATGAGGGGTTGGAACAGCGGTGCAAGAACCGGGCAGTACGGGGCGGTCCGGCTCCGAACCTGCTGCCATTCACCCCCGGGCGTTTTCGACCCGCCGCGAACTATATCGAAAACATCCATCGGTTACAAGGGGTGTGATCGTTTTTGGCGCGACTTCGAAAGAAGGGTTTTTCGTGAAACAAAAACGATGCGGAGCGCGGTGTCACTTTCGGTTCGCTGGCGGTGTGCCCACAACCACTGATACCACAGCCGACGGGTCGAGGAGGTCAGTTCAGGCGCGATCCATTGCCCGAGGTAAGAGCTCAGAAGTTTATGCGGCAGCCCTCATCCGCGAACAGTAAGCACTGCAAGTCTGTGTAGTCACCCTCGAGCCGCGCACGCCAGCGACAGTGACGTCGCTTCGCTGTCTTACTCAGCGCGAAGCGCCTGGACGGTATCGACTCGAGCAGCGCGGGCCGCCGGCACCAGCGAGGCCAAAATCGCCGCCATGAGGATGACTACCGCCGACGCCAGCAACGGAAGCGCCCCGGGAAGCCGCAGCGCCGGGATGAAATTGCCGGCCAGGCGCGACAAGCCCCAACCCACCAAGGCGCCTGCCGCAACGCCAATCGCAGCCATCGTCGCTCCGTCGACGAGCACGCCGGCCAGGATCTGGCGAGGCTGTGCGCCCAGAGCGAGCCGGATTCCAAACTCGCGGGTGCGCCAGCTCACCGCAAAAGCCAGCACACCGGCAACTCCGACTATCGAAATCGCCAAGGCGAGGGCGGCGAATCCCCCGAACACGACGGCATTCACGCGATTGTTCGCCAGAAGCTCAGTGCGGACGTCTTGCAGCGTGCTAGCGTGCTCCACGGGTTGAGTGGCGGCCACAGCTTTAATGGTGCGCGTGATGGTCGGCACGAGCGCGTAAGGGTCGGCGTTCGTGCGTACGAACAACCGGGCCTGGAAGATGGGGCCCTGCCAGAGCGGCTGATACACCGTCATATTGGGCTGGGGAACGATGTTCGCGTCGTCGACGTCGGCCAGTACACCCACGATGCGGCGAGGCTCGGGAAACATACCAATGAACTTGATCAGCGGATCGGTCCACATGATATGACGGTTCAGGGCGTCTTGCCCGGGAAATAACTGCTGGGCGATACTCTTGCTGACGATCACCACGGGTTCGGCACCTATGCGATCACCCTCGTTGAAGTCACGCCCCTCGACAAGCGGAATCCCCAGCGTGGCGAAATAGTTCGGGGAAACAAAGCGGAACCGCGTCCGCAGGTCGTCTCCGTTCTCGCGCTTCCGGCCCTCGACCCCGAATTGCAGGGTGAAGCTCAGAAAAAGGCCGTCGCGCCACGGAGCGGTCATCCCCGTTCCGGCGCTTTCCACTCCCGGCAACGCGCTCACGCGGCGCTGGACTTCCTGGTAGAATTCGGACGTCTGCTGCGGCGTGCGGCCGTCGGAAATCAAGGGCATGTTCGCAATGAGAACATGTCCGGTTTCAAATGCCGGCTGCGCCTTCTGCAGCGTCAGCAAGGTCGCCACCAGCGCGCCCGCGCCAGCGAGCAGGACGAACGATGCGGCCACCTGGATAACGGTAAAGATCCGAATGCCTCGACGGCTCTTGGTGACCCGGCTGGCACCGCTGGTGAGTCCGAGGCCCTGCGCAGTGTCGGCCGACGGAATGCGGGGAACAAATGCGAGAAAGACTGCGGCCGCGAGTGCCAGACCCAGTCCCATCCACAATACGGTGAAATCCGGCCTAAGATCGGCCGCCCTCACTGAGAAGCGCAACGCGTACCGCGCCAGCACCATCACCATCGGTATGGCCACCAGCACACCGGCCAGGGCGCCACTGCCGCAGAGGACCAGCCCTTCTGCCAGCAACGACCGCCGGATGGTGGCCGGGGTTGCTCCCAGCGCAACGCGGGTGGCTAACTCCGATTCACGCCGGACCGTTCGAGCAAGGATGAGGTTCGCGACGTTCGAGCAGGCAATCAGGAACAGCAGCCCGGATGCGCCAAACAGCAGCCAGAGAATGGTCCAGGCGTTGGCATTAATCTCGTCGCGCAACGGTCTGGCGCTGATATGAAAGTGATACTGCGGTTTGTAGACGTCGGGGTGCGCCGACAACATGGCAGCATATACCGTACCAAGCTCGGCGCGCGCGGACTTGAGACTGGCCCCGGGCGCGAGCCGTCCGAACACTTCGGTCATGCGATGCTCGCGCCCCTGGACCATGGTGGCCGAGAGGTGGTGCGGGCTGGTGACGATGTTAGCGATCATCTCGGTTTCGGCAGGGTAAGGAATTGAGGGTTCGAGAACTCCGACCACGACGGCAGAGCGGCTTTGGCCCACACTCCCCAAACGGACCACCTTGCCAAGTACGTTTCGATCAGCGTGCAAGGAGTTTACCCAGAAGCGATAGGTGAGGACTACGGCGCCGGCGGCGCTTGGACCGTCGTCGTTCGCGTTGAGCAGGCGGCCGAGCACAGGGTGCAATCCCATCACCTCAAAGTAGGCGCCGTCAACTACGCCCGCGTGAATTTCACGCGTTTCGGTCAATCCGTCCTCCGTAAAGTCGACAGTGGAGAAGGTGCCGAGCGCGCTGATGGTCTTCAGGTGGGCGCCGATGTCATTGATCTCCGGAACCGAGAAGGTGGTGTCTTCGATCTGTAAGCCCGGCTCGCTCTGCTGGATGTAGATCAGGCGATTTTCATCGCGATTCACCAGCGGGCGCAGCAGCACGCCCCGGACGACACTGAAGATGGCCGCATTCATGCCAATCCCGAGCGCCAGCGTAAGAGCCACCGCGATCCAAAGTGCCGGGACCCGACCGAGTGAACGGATCGCAATCCTGAGGTCGCCCAGTAGCCCTGTCACGTAGTTGGCCAGGAGGGTGATCGCCTCCGTCTCGCTTTCCGACTTGTCAGTGGTGTAGGTCGCCATTTTCCCTCCTAGGGGAGTATTACGCAATGTAGTGCCAAATAGACCCCGTTCGCAACCTTCTCGATCATCGGTCTAGAGAGATGTCGCTCCAGCCTGGGCGATTTCGACATCGTTCCCCGAAATATGACAACGCCTATGCTGAAAAGAAGCAAGAACCACCAGCTAAAACTACGCGACGGCGCTGCAAGTGGACCCCGAAGGCCATTTCTGGGCTCTCGCGAAGCTGAGGCCCGGGCTTCTCCGAGAGTTTCATGCGCCGGCAAACACAATGAAGATGATTGCAGACCGATTCGCCCTTTAGCATCACTCGCTACGGTTTCTTGCAAGTGTCTTGCGGGGCGGGGAGCGTAGGCGGTAAGCTGTCCCCAGTCTGAATGCGTCCCCTGGAGGTTCGGTATGGTTTCGCTTGATGTAAATCCGACGCTGTTGGCCGCCAACTCGCCAGGGCCCCGCAAAAATTCCAGCTTTGTTCTAGGAGGTCGGCAATGCCGCGTCCAGTCTCTGGTCTGCTTTGGGTCGCGCTTGGACTGTGCTTAGGAGCGCTTGCCGCGGCACCGAGTGGTGAGGTCAGCGGCATTTGGCAAGGAAGGTTTCGCCTGGGAGCCGAGGATTATCGAATTGTGCTGCACATCGCCGGCGGATCGGCGGCGACGCTCGACAGTCCTGACACTGGCAAGTTGGGCGTTCTCGTCGAGTCCTTCAAAGCCGGCAACCGCTCCGTCTCTTTCGAGCTTGCCAATCCAAGGGTTTCGTTTAACGGCAGTCTGACCGCGGATCAGCGATTGAGTGGCGAATGGAAGCAAGACAATGAGACCGCTGCACTCACACTGGAACGTATCGCACAAAGCCCAAGTTTCGACAGGGACGGTTCTTATCTGTTTCACTCGCGGTGCACCTCCTGTCACACGCCATTCAATCCCGTGCTTGCTCCGTGGCCACAGAACCTCAGGCTCATGCTGCAGCCGATGATCGTGGCTGCCCTAGAAACCGGGAAGATGAGGAGTCTGGGTTCGGCGATGTCGCATGAACAGCGGTTGGCGGTGGCGACCTATATCGGGCGTCCCGCCAAGCAGGAGCAAGCCGCTCAAGTGAATGCCTGTGGAGCGAGCGCGCCGCCGATGGGAAACTCAGTTCTGTGGAACGGATGGGGAGTGGACCTGTCGAACAGCCGTTTTCAGCCGGCAGAATTAGCAGGACTCACCAAGTTGCAAATCCCGCATCTCGGCGTGAAGTGGGCATTCGGTTACGCCGGCGCGACTATCGCCGGCGGGCCACCAACGATTGTAGGCGGCCGTGTCTTTGTCGCGGGCGGCGATGGGTCAGTCCACTCGCTCGACATGGACTCAGGCTGCGAGTATTGGAGATTCTCGCCGAGTGCGCTCGCCCGCACGGCCATCACGATAAGCGCCGACGGCACGACCGCGTTTTTCGGCGACATGCAAGCCCACGTCTATGCGGTGAGTACCGCGACCGGCGCGCTTGTGTGGAAGGCAGATGTCGATTCACATCCCTTCGCCATGATCACGGGCGCTCCCAAGTTGTATGGTGAGCGGCTCTATGTGCCGGTGTCTTTTGCGGAGGAGCTGGGAGGCGCGAACCCGAAATACCCGTGCTGCACGTTTCGAGGGAGCGTCAACGCGCTGGACGCTAAAACCGGAGCCGTGCTGTGGAAGACTCACACGATTGCGAACGAGGCGAAGGCGACCGCGCTGAATGCGGCCGGCACGCAGATGTTCGGCCCTTCAGGGGCAGGAGTGTGGAGTTCTCCCACGATCGACCCCGAGCGTCATGCGCTCTATGTGGGCACCGGGGATAACTACTCGGATCCGGCCAGCGAAACCAGCGACGCCGTCCTTGCGCTCAACCTGGAAGATGGCAAAATTTTGTGGGTGAAGCAGCTAACCGCGAATGACCGCTTTAACATCGGCTGCGACGCTGAGGACAAATCGAGCTGCCCGAAAACCCTGGCGGCGACTTTGATATCGGCGCTCCGCCAATTCTAAGTAAGCTCGCGAACGGGAAGGGTCTGCTGATCGTTGGGCAGAAATCGGGGGTCGCCTACGGACTCGATCCCGATGCCCAGGGCGCCATGGTTTGGGAGTCGCGCATCGGCAAGGGCGGTATGCTCGGCGGTATCGAGTTCGGCGGAGCTGCGAGCGGCCTGCGCGTATTTTTCCCGTTATCGGATTGGACACCCGACCCCAAAGCTGGAGGCGGCATGTTCGCGCTCGATATCACCACGGGAAAGAAGATCTGGTCGACGGCACCCACCGAGCCAGCGTGCCTCAGTCAGCCGGGATGCGGCGCTTCGCAACAAGCGCCGGCAACGGCGATTCCGGGCGCGGTCTTTGCCGGGTCTCTCGATGGGCATCTCCGCGCCTACGACGAACTCGATGGCAAAGTGCTGTGGGATTTCGATACCGTGCGCGACTTCGCGACCGTGAACGGAGTGCAAGCGCACGGCGGGTCGATCAACTATGCCGGCACGGTGGTGGCGGGAGGAATGCTCTTTACCACCTCCGGGTATTCCGTCAATGCCGGCATGGCAGGTAATGTACTTCTGGCGCTCACGCAGGACGGAAAGTGATCGCAATTGTGTTCGCTGGTCTATCGGCCTGGTCGGAAACAGTGACACGCGGTCTCGCAGGCGCGTAAGGCGGGTGATTTCCGAAATGGACCAGCCCAACTGGCGAGCGCAATACACGTCGCCGAATCGTCGCATTAGGGAGATGCCGCGCCCGCTGCCGGTTCCACCACCAACTTGCCTTTCATGTGGCCATGCCCAAGGCCGCAATATACCGAACATTCAAACGGAAAGGTGCCGGCCTTATCGGCGGTGAATTCCACCGGCGTCGCGACGCCTTTTTTAAGCTTCTGGTTAATGTTGTACGCGTCGAGCTTGAACCCGTGATCGTGGTCGGTGGCAGTAATCACGAGTTTCACCTGCTGGCCCTGTTTCACGGTGATCACCGAGGGATTGAACTCGTATTTTTTGGCCGTCACCTGGATGGTGTCGGCGCCGGCGGCGGCCGGCGCGCTTTCCTGGGCCGCGAGCGCAAGTGCGAAGGCACTCTGCGCAAGCACGAGAGCGGTCACTGCGATCGTTCGTCGACGTTGAGTCATGTTGCACCTCACAGAGAAATGATTGTCCGTTGGTAGTGGGCCAGTTTGAGGTGGCACGGCCATCTTGGCCGTGAGTCTCCACGGGCGAGACGCCCGTGCCACGTCAAACTGGCCCACTACCTGGCCATCCGCGCCGTCGGCTAGCCGCCAGCATGCTGACGCATCCAGAGTACGAGGCCGAGGCGGAAAGGCGCAAGCCGATGGACCTCGAAATCACCCAAACTGGCAGCGCTGGCGAGTGCGACGACTTCGGCGCGAGTGTAAGCTTGCCGCGCGCTGGCCATCCCGTCAAGCCGCGACATCTCCACGCGCCACAGCCACGGGGTCAAGCGTACAAACCAGTACGGAAGCCAGTGGCGCCGAAGATCATTGATGAGTACCGCCTCCCGCGCCATGGAGGCGAGAGCCTTAAGCAACTGGAGCGCTCGAGCACCCGAGAAATGGTGAAGAAACAAGTTGCAGGTGACGATATCAAAGCTGGACGGCGCGAAGGGCAGCGCCAGCGCGTCCGCAACCACGGGATGCACCTCCTGCGTGTCGGGCCGGCCCATGAGAAGGTGGCTCAATTGGCAATCAAGCACAAAGAAATCCGCATCGATGCCCTGCTTGCTCAGTTCCCGGCGCAGGCGTGCGGCCAGCCGACCGTCTCCAGCGCCGACCTCCAGCACTCGCACGCGACGCTTTTCGGTCTGGCGGAAAAACTGTCGTAGCAATCGCAGGTTGTTGAAGACGCCGCCCAGGTAGCGATTCACTCGCCACAGGTCAGCCAGATTTCCTTGAATCTCCTCGAGGGAGCCTGCACCTTGGTCCAGAAGTTCTATCGATGTTACGCGACGCATGGTGGCCAATCTCGTTGTTGACTCGTGAAAACGGCTCCGGAGCTCTTCATTATAAATCCTCCGGCGCAGGCTTCACGGCTCGACATTCAGATGACTTGGATGCGCGGCTCCAAGCCGCGCCGTTAAATTGGTGTCAAAGGGTTGTCACGAATTGTGCGCATCGGTGAAGTCTTCACGCCATCGGTGAAACTGCGTCAACAGGGCTCAATCTCGAGTGGTGGTGCGGTTTGACGTGGGGGCGGCCCTTGTGGCCGCCCAAACGACAGAACAGATTCGAAATGGGCGGCCACAAGGGCCGCCCCTACGTCAAACTGCACCACCACCCAATCTCGCTCGCATTCGAGGTATACTCTTTACCTCAGCTTTTGATCATATTTCGCCCATTTCCGTTTTAGCATCATTGCGGTGCGCCGGTACCATGAAAGCCTGTGTGCTTGATTCGCCAGGAGCAGTTGAGACGAACCCGCTCCGATTGCGCGAGGTGCCGCGTCCCGAACTTGGTAGCGATCAGGTTCTGGTGCGCGTGCACGTGTGCGGCGTGTGCCGCACGGACCTACACGTGGTGGAAGGAGAGCTCCCGCCGCGCAAGTCGCCCGTGATCCCCGGCCACCAGGTGGTGGGCGTGATCGAAAGGGTGGGCGCCGGAGTCTCCCGGTTCAAGCCGGGTGCACGCGTCGGGGTGGCCTGGCTGCAGAGTACCGACCGAACGTGTGAGTACTGCCGCGCCGGCCGGGAAAACCTGTGTGACAACGCCAACTTTACCGGCTACACAGTGGACGGAGGGTACGCCGAATATATCGCGGCGAATGAGCAATTCGTCTATGCCCTGCCCCAGGGTTTCGCCGATGAGCACGCCGCGCCGCTGCTGTGCGCGGGCATCATCGGGTTCCGCTCCCTGCGTCTTTCCGGCATTCAGCCCGGCGGGCGGCTTGGCTTTTACGGTTTCGGGGCCGCGGCGCACCTGGCCATCCAGGTAGCGCGGCATTGGAACGTGGAAGTGTACGTCTCCACGCGTGACCAGCGGCACCGTAGCCTAGCGCTTGAGTTGGGCGCGCGCTGGGTGGGCGCCACTCTTGACCAGCCACCCGTGGGTCTGGACGCCGCCATAGTGTTCGCTCCCGCAGGCGAGATTGTGCCCGCGGCTCTCAAGGCGCTGAAGAAGGGCGGCACGCTAACGCTTGCTGGCATTCATATGAGCCCGACACCGCCCCTCGACTACGGTCTGCTCTATCACGAGCGCGTAGTACGCAGCGTGGCCAACAACACCCGCGAGGACGGCGAGGAGTTCCTGCGAGTGGCCGCTGAAATCCCGATCCACACTGAGGTGGAAACGTTCGGGCTGGGCGAAGCGAATCGGGCCTTGAACGCTTTGAAGAACGACGCCATTCGGGGCGCCGCAGTCCTTGGCGTTTTCGGCGATACCGCGACCTACTAAGCTTGGCTCTTGCGAGCGAAGCCGGAATGTTATTGATGTATAATGGGTTAGAAATATACCTCCGCAGGTCAGGGTCGGTGGGTGCACCTGCACGCAGAGAGCTGATGCGCGGGCCCCCCGCAAGCTGGAATATGGCAAATTGACGGATGATCCCATCATGTTGTTGAAAATAAAGGAAAATGGTTTGGCATGAGAATTGTGAGAATCCTGCCTGATAAACTCAGTCTCAGGGTACCAGGCCTCCGACCGGCGGTCCCAGACCGCCTCCACAGCCCGCGAGTCGGGCTTTCGACAGCTTCTGAGGTGATATGTGAGCGGTGAGAGGGTGAACTATCCCGCCGTTATTCTGGCAGCCGTGGTGCACTTCGTGCTCGGGTCAATCTGGTTTACCGTGCTGCAAAGACCCTGGCTGGCCTCGGTGGGCAAGACGTTGGCCGAACTTAGGCAGCAAGGCAACGCCACCCTCGCCTATGTGGTTGCGTTTGGCGCTAACCTAATTATTGCGTCGGTCCTGGCGCGCCTCATGATTGCTCTTGGCAAAACCGGTGTTGCATGTGGGATGGGACTTGCCGCGTTGTTGTGGCTCGGATTCACCGCCACCACGATGGCCACCGCGCTCGTTTTTGAGGCGCAGTCGCTGGAGGCTTTTGCCGTCATCGCTGGTTATCCGCTGGTGGGGATGCTCCTGATGGGCGCCATCTTGGGGGCTTGGAAGAAGAAGGCTGTCTCTTAGGCCGGATTACCGAGGAACTCTGGGATTGAGGTGAACGGCGCATTGAAGGGTGCGAGCAAGTATTGGTACGCCCAGGTGTGCGATTGAACCTGATTTACCAATCGTCGCATCATACAAACAGAGTATGGTTAGGCCGGACCCCTACGGGAGACATAACACGTTGAGCTGAAGAGAGCTATCACCGGCCGGTAGTTGTCCTAACGATGGAGGGTTAACGGCGGTGGGTTCTCTCAGCGTGAGAAGGGTGGCTGGCACGATGGCCACCGTAAGCGCGGCGGCTCTTCTGTTATGCGCCGGTTGTGCCGTAAAGCACAGGACGCGGGTCGCGGCCTCCGCGGTTCCCCCTCCCCCGGTGGCAGCGTCGGCAGCCGAGTTAGCTGATAAACTTCAGAAGCAGCGTGACGCTGTTCGCACGATGACGGCGATCATGGAACTGGAGCCTACCGCGGGATCTGTCTATTCCGGGGTGATTAGCCAGTATCATGACGTGCGGGCCGCGGTTGTGCTCCAGAGTCCGGAGCAGATTCGTATGCAGGGCCAGGCGCCGGTGGTGCGCACCTCGATTTTTGATATGGTCTCAGACGGCAAGGAATTCAAGGTTTGGATTCCCTCCAAACACAAGTTCATTGTGGGCAGCACCCAATTGACACGCCCAGCCAAAAACTCGTTAGAGAACCTACGGCCGCAGCACATCCTGGACGCCCTTTTGGTGCCGGGTTTCGACTCCGCCCGCGAGCAATGCTTTCTTAATCAGGAGAGACAAGACGCGCACATCTACTACGTGCTGAACATTGTGAGCCGCCATACCGGCGAGACGCTTGAGCTGTTGCGGCGCGCCTGGTTTGACGCCTCCACCCTCGAACTCTCGCGTGTGGAGTATTACGACGCACAGGGCGCTGTGGTCGAGGACGTGAAGTATTCGGCTTATCAGGACTACCAGGGCGTGCAGTTTCCCTCCCATATTCAGCTTGACCGTCCAGGTGACGACTACAGCCTGGGAATGACCATGACGCGAGCCACCTTCAATCAGCCGGTCCCGCCCGAGAAATTTGTTCTCGACAAGCCAGCGGGTGCGGAAGAGATCCGCTTGGGTGCAGACTCTGGGGAGGAGGGTCAGGGTGGGCAATAAAATGATCCTGGCCAATATCCTGCACCGCCCCATCCGGACGGCCGTCAGCGTCCTGGCCGTGGCCATCGAGGTCACCATGGTGATGCTGGTGGTGGGACTCACTCGAGGCCTGCTAGATGATGCCGCGCGCCGCACCCAGGGTATCGGTGCGGACATTATGGTGCAGCCTCCGAACGCCTCGTTTATGTTCGGCCTGAGCTCGGCCCCGATGTCCATAAAGTTTGGCGATCTTCTGTTACAGATTCCGCACGTGCTGTCGGTGGCGCCGGTGCTGTTTCAGTCCAACACCCTTAGCGGGAGCGGAGGGTTGGGCGTGATCTTCGGGATCGACATGGAGAGCTGGAACCGGGTGAGCGGCGGATTCGTCTACCTAGAAGGAGGGCCCTTCCAGGGACCGGATGATGTCCTCGTGGACGATTGGTACGCCAAAGCCAATCACGTGAAGGTAGGCCAGACGCTGAACCTGCTGAACCGGGATTTTCACGTCAGCGGTATCGTGCTGCACGGCAAGGGCTCGCGGCTTTTCATCCCGTTAAAAACGGCGCAAGACCTCTCGGAATCGCGTGACAAGGCGTCAATCTTTTTCGTGAAATGCACGGAACCGGGTTACACGGATGATACGGTCAGCCTGATCCGTCGCAAGCTTCCCGGATACTCCATTCACTCGATCACGGATTACATGTCCCAGATGACCTCCAACAATCTGCCGGCGCTGAACGAGTTTGTGATGGTCCTGGTCGCCGTGGCTGTGTGCATCGGCTTCCTGGTGATTTTCCTTTCGATGTACACTACCATCACGGAGCGGACGCGGGAAATTGGGATTTTGAAGTCTCTGGGTGCGTCAAAGCAGTATGTTCTGGCAATCATCCTGCGCGAGGCCGGCTTCCTCTGCGCTGCGGGAATTGTAGCGGGCTATGGCGGAAGCCTACTGGCAAGAAAGTTCATCAACGTGTCTTTTCCCACGCTTTATGTGGAATTGACGCTAGGCTGGGCGGCGAAGGCGGCCGCTCTGGCCCTGTTGGGCGCACTGCTAGGCTCCTTTTACCCCGCCTTTCGCGCCGCCCAGTTGGATCCTATTGACGCGCTGGCTTATGAATAGCGGTGCCTGCTGCATCGCCTTTGGAACTTAAGTGGAACCTATCATACTGACCGAGGATCTGAAGAAGGTCTACCGGGTCGGCAAAGTCGATGTGCCTGCGCTGCGGGGCGTCAATCTCGTCGTTGAAGAGGGCGAGTTTCTGGCGGTGGTTGGCCCGTCTGGGTGCGGCAAGTCAACCTTGCTCCATATACTCGGAGGGCTCACCGGACCCAGCAGCGGCCGCGTACTGGTGGATGGCAACGACTTTTGCTGCATGACGGATGCGGACCGAACGCGCTTCAGGCGCCACAAGATCGGTTTCGTATTCCAGCGCTTCAACCTGCTGCCCACGCTCAGCGCCCACGACAATATCGCGCTGGCGCAGTCCATCCAGGGCAACGGCTTCAACCCTCATCGATTCGAGCAAATAACGGAAATGCTGGGCATCCGCCACCGGCTGGGGAACCGCCCTTACGCCTTATCGGGCGGCGAGCAGCAACGGGTGGCCATTGCCCGCGCGGTGATTTGCGAGCCCAAGATTCTGTTCGCGGACGAACCCACCGGAAACCTTGACACCGAAAACTCCGAGCTTGTGCTCAACATGCTGAGGAGCCTGAACAAATCCTTTCGGCAGACCATTTTGATGATTACTCACAATCCCGAGGCGGCGGCCGTGACGGATCGTGTGGTGCGTATGCGCGACGGGCGGGTGGTTTCCGCTTGATTCTACCCAGGCTTACAGGTTAAGGTGCTTTAAAGGTCCTGCATTGTGGAGCCATGGCCCGAATTGAACCGATTCGTGAACACTTAATTTCGCCCCCCCTCGCGGCCGATCCTCCACTTGAGGGGGCTTGGGCGAAGGCAAAGCTTGTGGTTTCGAGGGCCGTCTTCTGGTCCTACGAGCGCGGGAGCTGGCAGTATGACATCATCTGCGCCGTCATCCTGGCGTTCATCTTTCTCACACCGCGTTCCTGGTTTCATGACCGGCCCACGCTGGAACTCAGCGACCTCCGGCACCGCCAAGGCGTGATCGAAATCGGCCGCACTCGGGCGGGCGCCGAGTACCTGGTGGACTCGCGCCTGGTTGAATCGTACGAACCGCTCAAGCCTGAAGAGGCCGTCCGGGTGATTCTGCAAGGGCGCCTCAACCATCCGGTCACGGTCAAGTCGCTTGACCCGGTGCTCGACCGGAACAACGTTATGCTCGGCTACACCGTCGTGGTGTCGCCGTGAGGTTCCCGTCACCTCGAGGGCAGTGCCAGACCCTGATCGCCCCGGTGGCGTTCAGCCTGATGTCCGTCTTTCTCGGGCCAGCATTCGTCAGACCACGAATCCACAGGGCCAAGACCGATCTCCAAGAGATTCTCCACCGGATGAACGACGCCGCCAAACGCCTCAGGACGGTCACGGCGGACCTGGACTATACAACGGTTACCGTCCTCGTAAACGATCGAAGTACCGAGACCGGACAGTTTTATCTGCGCAACCCGAAGAGCCCCGAAATGCTGATCGAGTTCGAAAAGCCGGATCCCAAGACCATCCTCTTTCGGAAGAATTCGGCCGAAATCTACTATCCCAAGATGAATCGGATTGAACAGTACGATCTTGCCAGCCACAGCGGGCTTGTCCAACATTTGCTGCTGTTGGGCTTCGGCACCGATGAGGCGAGTCTGAAGAGCGCTTACAATGTGACACTGGTGGGCGAAGAGCAGTTGGAAGGTGAGGACACTGCCGTGCTGGAGCTTACCCCCAAAGATCCCGCGATTGCCGGCCAGCTCACTAAAATTCAAATGTGGGTCAGCGAGGATTCCTGGACGCCAGCCCAGCAGCAGTTCTTCGAGCCGAGCGGTGACTACCTCATCGCCCGCTACACCGGAGTGAAGATTAACCGAACGTTGCCTTCCTCCACGTTTGAGATCAATGCGGCGAAGGGCGTGCAACGCGTCAAGAAGGAGTGACAGCACCCGATTGATCGGACGCCACCTGTGAGCTTTCTCCGTTCAACCCTCCATTTTCGCTATTCGGAACGGCGGGGTTGCGCGAAATCCTCTTTCGGTTCTACGGTTTAAGAGATACGGTTCGGAAACTCTTCGGGTACGGGTCGCGGCGCCCACGGGCCCGCGTAGTCTGCTGACGTGAAGCGGCCATTGATCAAGTCGATTCGAATCCGGCGGGAAATCCGCGCCCTAGGACGGCGGCTGCGTGAGTGGCGCATGATCGCCTGGGCGCTTCTCTCCAGGAATCATCCCGTCGACGCGCACCTCATTCCCGTGCGCCGCTGCAATCTTTCCTGTACTTACTGCAGCGAGTTCGACGATTTTTCTAAGCCCGTGCCCACCGAGGAAGTGCTGCGCCGCGTGGACATGCTGGCTGATCTCGGCACGTCGATCATCACCATCTCCGGCGGGGAACCGTTGTTGCACCCTGATCTCGATCTGATCATCCGTCGCATCCGCCGGCGCGGCCTGCTCGCAGGGATGATTACCAACGGTTATCTGCTGGTGCCGGAGCGGATCGAACGCCTGAACCGCGCCGGGCTCGATCACTTGCAGATCAGTATCGACAACGTCATGCCCGATGAAGTCTCGAAGAAAAGCCTGAAGGTGCTCGACAAGAAGCTCCAGATGCTTTCCCAGTACGCTGAATTTCACGTCAACATCAACTCCGTGCTGGGCAGCCCGGTGCGCAACCCTGAAGACGCTTTGACGGTGGCGCGCCGCGCCCTTGAGCTCGGCCTCACCAGCACGGTCGGCATCCTGCACGACGCGTCCGGCCAGCTCCAACCGCTGTCCGGGGAACAGCAGCGCATCTTCGAGCAGATCATGAGTTACGGCAAGGGCTCCTACGCGCGTCTGAACCGCTTTCAGCATGACATCGCCGAAGGCCGCGAGCACGAGTGGCGCTGCAGGGCTGGCAGCCGCTACTTATACATTTGCGAAAACGGTCTGGTCCATTACTGCTCGCAGCAGCGTGGCTACCCCGGAATCCCGCTCGAGAAATACACCCGCGCCCACGTGAAATATGAATACCACACGCGCAAGACATGCGCGCCGCGCTGCACGGTCTCTTGCGTGCAACAAGTGGCGATGCTCGATAATTGGCGCTCCCCGCAGAAGCTCGAAGCTTTCGTTCCGCTCGCGTCGCTGACGGTCCCTCCCTCGAACGCCGCAACGCCTGATCCTGTTGAGGCTCAAGGAATCGACTAGCGACGAGACGCAAGAAGCCAGAAGCAAGAAACCAAACCACGAAGCAGAACAACTGACTCATTGATTCGATGAGTCAATGAATCACGCCTCAATGGCTCTCACCCCGATCACCCGACCGGCTTGGCACTCGCCTTTCGTCTCCTGTCTCCTGTCACTGACTCTTTTGGATTGGTTTCGTCGGGCTTCTTACTTCTTACTTCTTACTTCTTACTTCTGGCTTCTCGTCTCTCGTCACTGCTTTTCAAGTCCCAACTTCCACTCGATCTGCGCCAGAATGCCACCCACAATCCTCGCGTCGTAGTTGGTCAGGCCCAGCTCTACTAGGAATTGCCGCAGCTTCAGCAGCGTCGCCTGCCGGCTTTTGGGCTGCAGGTAACCAACGTCATCCAGCACGCGCGCCGCCCGATCGAACAAGTGCTCGAGCAACTGCAGCGTGGCCGGGTCCGACTTGTGGATGCGCGCCAGGGGCGATCGGGTTGAGGCGAGGCCCAGCCGCGTGAGCTCGTAGCAGCACACCGCCACCGCCTGTCCCAAGTTCATCGACGGACAATCAGATGATGTCGGAATGCGCACCAGCGCGTGGCAATAGCTCATCTCCGCGTTCGAAAGCCCGGTCTTTTCGGAGCCAAATAGTAACGCTGCGCGCTGAACGCGGGCAGCGCTCCCGGCGGCGCGCTTTGTCGCACCCGATCCTGCGGTGGCTCTCGCTTCCCTTCCCGCCGAGCGCTGTTCCATCCAGCTCTCGAGCCAAGAGCGAAAATCGTTGAGCGAAATCAGTTCGCGGCAAAGGCTGCGCCGCGAACCCGACGTGGTACCCACTACCAGAGACGTGTCCCCTGCCGCATCCACCAGCGTGGGCACGGCTTGGGCCGACTTCACGATCTCTTCGGCCCCCACCGCTGAACGCGTCTCCTGCCACGCCGCCTCATAGGGATCAACCACCACCAGATCGTTGAAGCCAAAGTTGGCCATGGCGCGCGCCGCCGCCCCGATATTAAGCGGATTGCGCGGCCGCACCAGCACGATACGCCAATTAAACTGGAAGAGGCTCATTGAAACCAGATTCTAGCAGGAGCCAGAGGTTGTGGGTGCTACCTCCTCAACTGGGCTGCACCCAGGAGGAGGTTGCCGTGTTGCACGATTTTGCCCTCCTGCCTGTTTCTGTAAACATTGTTCCGTTTATTCCTAACGTTCGTAATGTTCGTGATGTTCTAAACCTTACTCCCGTGCGCGCTTTGTGATGGAGTCAGAGGGGGAGTATTCGCCATGCGCGTGTTCAGGGGTGGTGGAAGATTCCTTGGGATGCTACCCGGCATTCACCTCCCACCGCAAGATTCTGGCTGCGGGGACCGGCCGCTGAAAATGAAAAATGTTACGAACAAACCCAGCACGTTGTTGAAAACAAACAGCCGAGTCTTGGATAACCCAGCATGTTATTGAAATCAAGTGCTTTAGTTCTTGAACCCCAGCATATAAATGAAAATAGGCTGTTTATTATATTTGCTGACGGCGTGGGACTTGATGTGCTAAACCTAGGGAGGCCCGAACGGGGCGTGTTGCTCGGGTCGAGGGACGGGCGCGGGCGGCGCAATCGAACCCATTGCAGTTATAGCAATTAGAAAGAATGACTTAAAGGCTAAAAATGCTCTCTTTTTAGAAACTTTCGGGGGGTACGAACCCAATTCAACTTTTTGCTTTTGTTTCAATGACTTGTACCATGAAAGACGAAATGATGGCCGAGCTTTCGCGGGTCTTCGGCACTGCAGTTTAGTTTTTGCCAGAGGACGGACAGCGTTCCAAAAGTCAAAATGCAAAGCTTTACGAACAAACCCGTCAACTTGCTGAAAACAAAGCCCCCATTTTTTGAAACCCGTCAACCTGCTGAAAGGGCACGGCTTATTCTGAGGAACCCGTCAACTTGTTGATAAGCACGGCTCTCATCTCCATATGAGTAGCGGAAGTGGCCAATTCGATGTCTGCGTCGTCGGCTCGGGCGCCGCAGGCGGCGTGATGGCCACCGAACTCGCGGAAGGCGGCGCCAAGGTGGTCCTGCTGGAGGGTGGCAAGCGGGTGGAGTCGAGCCAGATGCTGGCTCACAAGTGGCCCTACGAGCTACCTTACCGCGGACTGCGAGGCGAAAAGCAGGAGCCGTACTATCAGGGCGACGTCAAGGAGTCCGTCCGCTATGACGATTCGGACGACGTAGGAGTAGATCGCATCCGGGTGCTGGGCGGACGTACCATCCACTGGAACGCGGTCGCCTTGCGCTATGCCGCGCGGGATTTTCGCGAGCGGTCGCTGGCTGGCATTGAGGATGACTGGCCGCTCAGCTACGACGAGCTGGCCCCGTACTACGAACGCATCGAGCAGATGATCGGGGTGTGCGGTAACGACGACGGCCTCGAGATCCTGCCGGCCGGCAAGCACTACCTGCCGCCTATTCCGTGGCGCTGCAGCGAGCACATCCTGCACCGAACTTTGCAGGGCATGGGCATTCCCATGATTCCGGTCCGCAAGGCTGTACTTACCAAGCCCTATGACAATCGCCCGCCCTGCCATTACTGCGGCCACTGCATGGACGGCTGCGACGTTGCGGCCGTTTTTTGCAGCGCCACGGCGCTGCTTCCCAAGGCGCTGGCTACCGGCAACCTCACTCTACGCCAGAATGCGCTGGCGCGCGAAATTCTGGTGGATCGCGAAGGTCGTGCAACCGGCGTTTCATTTGTGGACCAGACCACCCGGAAAGAGGAGACTGTTCATGCGCGTATCGTGGCGGTGTGCTGCGCCACCATCGAAACCGCGCGCCTGCTGCTAAACTCGCGGTCGCCGCAGCATCCCAATGGGCTTGCCAATTCGAATGACGCGGTGGGCCGCTACCTCGCCGGTCACTTGGGCACGGGCGTGCAGATGTACATCGAGGAATTGGAAGGGATGAAGCCGTCGAATCAGGACGGCGCCACCGATCATGCCTTTATTCCACGCTACAACTATCTCTTCGGCAAGCGGGACTATGCGGGCGGCTGGGACTTTCAGGTAAATTTCTCTTCTTACATGTTCCCGCATCAGGCAACGATGCTTGCCGGCTACGGCGCCGATTTCAAAGCTCGCGTGCGCCAGATGCAGTCGGGCTCTCTCCAGATGGGATCGTTCGGCAAGGTGGTGGCGAGGCCTGAGAATCGCGTGACGGTGGACCCGAATCGCAAGGACGTGAGCGGCATTCCTATCGCGGTGGTTCACTTCCGGTTCGGCGAAAATGATCTCAAGCTATGGCACGATTCGAATCAGAGCATCGCCGAGATCCTTTCCAAGATCAAAGGCACAGTGTTCTTTGAACCCGGGTCGCAGCCAGGCGGCTTTGCCAGTCACGAGGTGGGCACGGTGCGCATGGGACACGATCCCAAAACATCCGTGCTCAACCGCTACTGCCAGGCGCACGAAGTGAAGAACCTGTTCGTGACCGACGGCAGCGCCTTTACCACGTCAAGCGAGAAGAATCCCACGTTGACGATTATGGCGCTTTCGCTCCGCGCCGCCGATTACATCAAGGAGCAGCGGCGCCGAGGCGACTTGTAGATATAATATAGGTCCAGTCAAGTAGCCTAACTTCGGAAGTCGTCATTCCCGCGAAGGCGGGAATCCACGCGGATTGGCTTCCGCTGTCAAGGCTTTCGACCATGGATTCCCGCCTTCGCGGGAATGACGGCGCTTGCGCAGTAGAACAGCATGGAAAGAAGAACGGCCCTCAAGATCGTTGCTCTCAGTGCGCTGGCTCCCAAGGTTAGCGCCGCCAAGGCCGCTGCCCATGGCTCAATGGAATCGGGCACTGCCTGGACACCTGAGGCCTACAAACTGGAATTCTTCACCGAGGCTGAGAACAAGCTGCTTGATGGCCTAATGGAAATGATTATCCCGGAGGATAGCCACTCGCCCGGCGCCCACGCAGCGCACGTGAGCCTGTTCGCAGATTTGATGGTGGCTACGAGTGACGAGGCCACGAAGGCCCATTGGAAAAAAGGATTGGCCTTGATGCAGGTAGAGGCGGACAAGTCATCGGTCGCTGAGGCCTTGACACACGCCGCCGCGCTCGCCGGTCAACCGGCATCGGAACTCGGCCGTTTCTTTGGGGCCCTCAAGGAGATGACCGTCAACGGCTACTACACATCTGAAATTGGCATTCACCAGGACCTCCAATACGTGGGCAACACTTACTTGTCCGCGTTTCCGGGTTGCACTCACAAGGAACACTGGTGACTTTGATTGTTCACTTACGCCGGAAGTCGCTTCGGATGAGGCCACCGAGCGGAGCACGCGTCATTGTGACACTTTGAGATTCTCGAAAAGATACAGCCCGCTTTTGCCGGCCACCACAATATCCAGGTCACCGTCTCCGTCGATATCAACCACTGGGATTTGCATGCCTGCTCCTGTCCGCGTGCTGTAGTCGATGATGTGCCGCCGCCATTGCATACGTCCGGATGACTCGAAGGGTTCATACCAGTAGAGGCCCAGGGGTTCGTTGGCGCCGGGGTCGTGTTCGTGAGCGTAAAAGCGTTTTCCAGTCACCAGGTCGCGCCGCCCGTCTCCGTTGAGGTCCACCAGCGTCATGGCGTGCGCTTGCGAGAAGCCATCGTCAATGAGATGTTTCTGCCACGTGCGATTTCCCGATGCGTCTTTCCTCTGTTGGTACCAGAAGATTCCGTACTCGTGGCCCAGGGTGGTGACGAGATCGGGTACTCCGTCACGATCTACATCTTCGACGAAGATGAATCCAGTTGCCCCCAGGTCGAACTCGGGATGAAAGGTCCACGATCCCTGGCGTGGATCAGCGGGTGCTTCAAACCAACCGCGCGGCGTGATGATGTCAGCGCGGCCGTCGCCGTTCACGTCGCCGGCGCCGATGCCGTGCCCCCAGCTCATCGGGCTTACCTCGTGCTTGATCCATGCCTCAGTCGCGCCTGCGCCCGCAAGCTCATACCAGCGCAACGGGAAGTCCGTTTTGCCGAATTGCGGCAGCAATTGAAGGGGCTTGCCGGTGTTGAGAATGTCGACGAGGAAGACGAATTCCACGGGAGATCCGCTGTCGATCTCGTGCTCACGCCAAGGCCCACCGGTATTGCCGGGGTTCTCCCACCAGGTCAGCGGCTTTGACCAATAGGAGCAACTGACGATGTCAGGATATCCGTCGCCGTTCACGTCGATGGCCAGGTCGCTGAGGTCTTCGAGGTAATAGTCGGTGTATCCCAGGTCCCTAAACTTGTGCTTGATAAACCGTAGGCCGCGGCCTGATTCAGGCTCGATTTGCTCGTACCAGTTCTCGCCGCATACGATGTCGAGACGGCCATCGCGGTTCACGTCCGTCACGGTCACGGTTTCTGAACACCCGAGATCGAGCGTGTGCTTGCGAAACAAGATGGCATCATCACCGGCAATGTCAGAGCCCAGGTCGATCACGGGCCCACGCTCGGGAGCCTTTTCCGAGTAGGGCGCAGGTTTCGCGGCCCCGCTAGCGAACGTGGCGCCTGAGCTGGCGCCAAGCAACGTGGCAGCGGGCAGCCCGGCGCTCATCGATTTCAAGAACTGCCGCCTTGCTTCGCTTCTTGGTCGGCTCATGAATGGCTCCTGCGCAGTGAGTTTTCAGACGCCGGGGCGGCCCTTGTGGGCGCCCGACTTACGGTGCACGCTCATGAGTGCTATCACAAGCGGGCGACCACAAGGGTCGCCCCTACGTCTGATTGGTCCTTGGACGAGGGACGCCTATTGAATCGCCAGTTCCCTGCTCAGGCCCTTGATAAATTGCAGACCGCGCAACGCCAGGTCGTCACCCGAAGGCGCCAAGTCACGCCAGATGGCAGCGGCTGCAGCCAAGCCAGGCTCCGGCTGGGCGAAAGACTCGATCGTGAGCCAGCCGTTGTAACCGATATCGCGCAGCGCCTCGAGAACTCCGCGCCAGTCGTTGTGTCCGGTTCCGGGAATACCGCGGTCATTCTCGGAGATGTGGACGTGGCCCAACTCCTTCGCAATCGTGCGCAGCGAGTCGGCCGGATGCTGCTCCTCGATGTTGGCATGGAAAGTGTCAAAGTGAACCTTCACGTTCGGCGCCCCGACATCGTGCACCAGCAGCGCAGCGTCCGCCTGGGTGTTGAGGAAATACGTCTCAAAGCGGTTGAGGGGTTCAATGCAAAGGGTGACGCCGAGTTCCTGCCCTCGACGCGCGGCCGTCCGGAGTGCGTCGACGGCCCAGTTCCATTCGTCTTCAGTGCGCCGCCGCCCTGTCATGACGCCGAGGCCGGCGTAGAGCGGACCACAAATGAGGCTAGCGCCGAGCTCGGCGGTTCGCTCGACGCACCGCTTCAGCACCTCGGCCCCGCGCGCGCGAACATCAGCTTGCGCGCTCACCAGATTGGCCTCGCGAGGGATAACGCTGCAGGTGGTACGTTCAAGACCAAGCTCGTCGAGCATTTTTCGCACGGCGGCAATGTCCACAGGCTCGTCGGGCGACAGGAAAAGCTCGACGCCGTCAAAACCCCAATCTTTGATCCGGGCCAGTAGCGGCTGCTGCTGTTCACCGACGCGCGTCGTCCAGACCATGGTGTTCACGCCATACTTCACTGTTATGCCTCCTGTCGACTCGCCAGCCGCGTCAATATAATCCGAAACGCCGGTGGACACAATGAGGTATTATTTTTGGCGTGTGATTGCGATCCGGATCCGGATCCCGAGCCGAGTGCCGCCGCTCGGAGCGACCACCGGTCCTAAACTTCAGGAGCTGTCCCATGCGGCCTGACAACAAACCCGTTCAAGCCACGATTCACATTGTTGCAATCCTGTCCGGCCTCGGCTTGACGATGTGGCTTCTTCGCTCAACTCACCCCAGCCGCGCCGCCGATGCCGACCGCACCGTCCGCCGCATTGCGCTCGGAAAAGTACAGGCGGGCTCGCTGTATGCCGTCACCATCTCAGTCTCCGACCCCACCCAGATTCAGGGCAAACAAGCGTTTCACGTGACCGTTTCTGACGCCAAGGGCCCGCTGAGCGACAAGTGGCTGCACGCGGCCGACCTTGATTTCTACCTCACGGTCGAGCCGCGTGCTGGTGGTGATCTGATCGCTGCCGTCGACGCTGGGCCCGGCGCCGAGATTCCCGCGCTTTACACGGCTATGAGACGTGTGCCTGAGAGTGTCGCCGACGACGGCAAGGACCGCGTCGGTGCGATTGCTGCAGCCCCCAACGGGACCTGGCAGACGGCCCAGCCCGTTGAGTTTGGGCAAACAATCTACGGCGCCGACGACGAACGTCCGTATGCCCCCTCACCGGCGGAGGATGGCTACGCGGGCATGCTCAAAGGTTTTCAGTGGTTCCGCTTCACATTCCACGGGGCAGAGCCGCGGCTGGTTTACTTCGAGCTTACTGTAACTGATCGCGACGTGCCACTCGACGTCGACATCTTTACGCTGACCAAGAATTCAGCCGGCCAACCCGATGTTGCGCCCTACCGGGACGGAGAATCCATATACCGCATCGAGGCCACACAGAATTATCCGGGTCTTTACAAGTTTCGGACACGAATCCTGAAGCCTGGCGACACGTATTACGTGCGCGTGGCGGCGAATCATCCTGCTTATCAGCTCCGGACTTACGATTACCCCGTGCCTCCTTATACAGACCCGAGTCAGGCCGTGCGCACGGGCATGGATTTCCTCATCGACATGGGTGACACGTGGCTTTCCAACGAGCCGAGGCGCGGTGCGGTGGCGCTGCGCACCAGCATGGCACATTCGGAAACGCAGCTCTGCATCGCTTGCCATCCCACGCAATTTACTGCGCGCGGTTATCTCACGGCCGTCCAAAATGGCTACCCTCCCACCCAACGCGAGGCTCTCGAGTTCATCACGGATCGCATTTATAACAACAGCCGGCCGCTGTACGGCGAGCCTGACACCAATTGGGTGCGCGTGATTTATTCCGCTCGCACGGTCGCCAGCCGATTGCCGGTGATCGAGCACATGTACGAGGCCAACGTAACGCACGATCCGCCGCGCGCCGGCTTCAACGCTCCGTACGGCAATTTTCTCAAAATTCATTACAAGGACGTCAAGGAGATGCCGGGCGACGAAGCCGACGGCTGCGAGCCTGACATTAGCCCGTTCGAGATTGCTACCCAGAGTTGGAAAACTTTTAACCTGCTCTACCAACAGACTCACGATGCGCAGTGGATGAGCGAGCGCGACAATGTCGAGCGCCTGGCGCTCCCGTATGAACCCAAGAACATGATTGATCTGAACTGGAAAATCCAATTCCTGGCCACGGTCAATCGCGAGAAGTACGCGCCTCAACTTGACAAGCTGATCGACCAGCTTTACAGCTACGAAACTCCGGACGGCATGTGGCCGTATCCCTTGGACAAGAAGGCCAAACCTGCGGACTTCATCGCCTACAACGCGATCTTCGCCCTGGCACTCGCGGGCCGGCGTCCGGAGACTGACGAGCACCTGGCACGTGCGGTTGAGGCTTGCTTGCGGGCGCAGCGACCCGAGGGAAGCTGGGAGGGCGACCCGGTCTATCAGGGTTTCAACACGCCGTTCCGCGCCACTCAGTTTGCGGTAATGGCGCTGTCCACCCTCTACCCGGGCGCTACGAAGACGAAGGATTGGGACGCGGCCTATCCGTCGCCGCCCGACCACCTAGCCACGGACAATCTGCCGCTGCTGCTGACTCAGCTCGACCAGTTCTGGGATCTGGCGCCGCAGCCGGTGCTGCAGCAGATTCGGCACGTGTTGGCTTCGAGCGATCAACCTTTGGCGCGCGAGGCTGCGGCTCGCGCTCTGGGCCACATGGCGGACCCGGGAGCGCTTCCGGTGCTCACCAAGGCGCTGTCCGATCCCACCAAGATGGTGCAGTGCGCTGCCGCTTACGCGATTCGGATGATTGTTTCGCGCCGCCCGGATGCAGCCGCGCAGGGGAGTGAATTGCTTACATCCGCCCTTCGCTCGCCCGATGCCCGCGCCCGGTGGGGTGCCACGCGTGTCTTCAACCAGCATTTCAAATCATTGACGGAAGATCCCAAATTGCTGGCCGCGCTTGAGGCCGATCTGAGCGACCCCGTGCCGTTTGTGCGCTTTCAGGCTGCTTCGGGTTTATGGCGCTGGTACTACTGGCGGGTTGATGCCCGTGAGGCGCGCAACGGCATTTTGGAGGCCCTAGCCACTCACCTAAGCACTGAGCCGGACGCGATGGTCCGCCGCGGGCTTGAGGAAAGCGTGTACGACGTACTCGACGAAAACACCGGCTACATGGGCGCCTGGATCAAGACGACCGCAACTCAACAGGACAAGGATCGCATCGAGGACGGTTATGAGGCTGTCGTCCGTGACCAGGCCCACATCCTGGCCGGCGTCCTGGAGAAGGCTTCCCCACAGGGGCGCGAAGCAGTCCTCACGGCGCTTTGGGATTTTCACGTCCGGCATTACGCCTTGCCAACTCTGAAAGAGGGAACGGTGTCAATCGGCCTGCCTGCCGTGCTCACCAAATACGTCGAGGGCGTGCCTGATCTTCACGTGCCGGGTTACGAATATCCTCCTTACCGTGAGACCGTGGATTTCAAATACGACGTGCACAACGGCTTCTTCCAAACCCGCGTCGGGAATGACAGCGAGCTCATCCACTTCTTCCAGAGTTCCGGCCCCGAGCTTGAACAGGCCCTGATCGATTGTCTCAAAGGCGGTAAGGCCGACGACGCCATGAAGATTGAGGTGCTGAAGGCCGGCAGTACGCTGAGCACAGCGGGAGACGCACAGTTTGCACTGGCCGCCTTGAAGCTCAGCCTCGATCCAACCGAGGAGGTGCGCAAGACGGTACGATACGTCTATGAGAACGGCCAGCGGGGCCTGCTGAACCTCTCAAGCCCCGGACCGCCTGACCCGGCGCTGGTGAAGACCGTGGTCCAGATTATCCAGCAAGGAAACCCGGATAGCCAGGCCGTCGTGCTGCCGCTGCTCGCCGCGATACCGTATGGCTCACCGTGGGGCCGCGAGCCCGAAGTGCTGAACGCCTTGCGGGCATCACTGGAAAGGCAGCCCCGGCCGGCAAATTACGCCAGTGTGCTCGACGCTGTGTCTGGTCTTAACGCACTGATGCGGGAACCGGTGGTTCGTGACCAGATTCTCGCCGGTTTGGGCGATCCCGACCCGAACGTACAGCGCGCAGCGATCCAGATCTGCCTGGAACACTTGCTCGATCCGCAGTTCGATCCGCAGTTCGCCGCGCGCGCGGCCCAAGAATTCCCGCGGCTGGGAAGTTCCGGCCGTGGCATTTTGATTGAGGAGGTCAACGATCCCAAGTTCATGCGCCGGCATCTCGCGGTCGCGGGCGGCGCTGTCTCTCAGGACCAGGCCTATTACCTGGGCCACAACGCTTACTACCACCCGCCGGACTTTCTCGCTCAGCCCAGCGTATTGAATACCGTGCTGGCCAGCCTGGAAGACCGAGACGCCAACGTTCGCGCCGCCGCCCTGGATGTGCTACGCAAGGTGCACGGGATAGAACAACGGCAGGATTTTCGGGCTGCGCTGGAGAAACTGCAGCAGGAGCGCAACCCCCGGCTGCAGTTGATCGCTGAAAGGGTGCTGGCAGGTAAGAATCTATCGGAAGCCTTGCAAGACGTCCAGCCGGGCTCCGTCCTTGATTTCAACTTTTTCGTCAAGCGTGTGGAGCCGATCCTGGCCACGCCCGGAGCCGATGGCAAGGCTTGTGTTTTCTGCCACGCCAGCCACGTGATTTTCAAGCTTCAGCCTCCCAACTCGGAAGGTGCCTTCTCAGACCAGGATAGCGAGGAGAACTACAAGTACGCGATGCGGGTGGTGGATATCAGCGATCCGGGGCACAGCCTGATGCTGATCAAGCCCACGCGACCCACGGATTCCGGCGGCGACGTGTCCGATTATCTGGCGACCCACAACGGAGGCCAGCGCTGGCCAGGCAACGAGTCGAGCTGGCAATATAAGACGATTCTGGAGTGGATCAGGGGAGCAACGCTGCAGACCGCAGAGAACGTTCGGGCCCCAAAATAGTGCTCGGCTCGACAGGTTTGGCAGCGGGCGATCAGTTGTAAATCGCAAATCAGAAATCGCAAATCGAAACTTCTGAAAAGGGGTCTATGGAACGCATTTGCTTCTTGCTGAAGGTGAAACCGGATCGCGTACAAGAGTATGAAGCCCGTCACCAAGCGGTGTGGCCCGAGATGCTTGAGGCGCTGCGCCAGACAGGTTGGCACAATTACTCGCTGTTTCTGCGCCCTGACGGCCTGCTGGTGGGCTACCTCGAGACCGACAACTTTGAGGAAGCCGTACGCAACATGCAGAGCTATCCTGTAAACGCCCGCTGGCAACGGGAGATGGCCGAGTTCTTTGAGGGTTCCGAAGGCGGACACGCTGATGAGCGGATGGCGCCACTCAAGGAGGTCTTCCACTTGGATTAGCGTGGGCCGGCTGTCGGGTCGTTGAGCTTTCAACTTTCGACTGTCAACTATCAACTGGCTTTTCTACTTGAAAAATCGGGAGGCATTACATGGTAACTCTGAGCGACGCACGAAGGGTGATTTCGGCCGCCGAGAAGAAAGCAGCCGAAATCGGCCAGCCCATGAACATCGCGGTGGCGGACGGAGGCGGCAATCTTGTCTCCCACGTGAGGATGGATGGCGCCTGGCTGGGTAGCATTGATATTTCCATCAAGAAGGCCTACACCTCACGAGCCTTCGATATCGCCACCAAGGACCTGGCCGCCCACAGCCAGTCCGGATCTCAGTTCTTTGGCATTCACGCTTCAAACGACGGCAAGATTATGATTTTTGCAGGCGGGATTCCGCTAAAGCGCGACGGCAAAGTGGTGGGCGCGATCGGCGTGAGCGGCGGCTCGGGCGAGCAGGATCATGCGGTGGCTGAGGCTGGCGCGGCGGCGTTCTAGCTGAAAGATGAGCGGATCTTGTGGGGAGCGCGTCATGGGCGCGTCATGGTTGGAAGCCTAACTGGGTTCCGAGCCGCGCCGTGGAATCTCGCTCTGCAATGACAGACTTCGAGCCTTTCGCGGCCCGCTGACGAACGAGAGAAAGTTCCATAATTCAATCAGGAGGTGAACGACATGGCAAGCAATCGTGGCTTGGCGTACATGGGTCCGGGCGCGGTCGAGGTCCAGAGCATCGACTACCCGAAGCTGGCGCTGGGAAATCGTAAGTGTGAGCACGGCGTAATACTGAAGATCGTCTCGACTAACATCTGCGGAAGCGACCAGCACATGGTCCGGGGCCGTACCACGGCGCCAAAGGGCTTAATCCTGGGCCATGAGATCACAGGCGAAATTATTGAGAAGGGACGCGACGTTGAATTCCTCAACGTTGGTGATCTGGTTTCAGTCCCGTTCAATATTGCTTGCGGCCGCTGCCGCAACTGCAAAGAGCGCAGCACAGGCGTCTGCCTCAACGTGAATCCGGCCCGGCCCGGCGCCGCTTACGGCTACGTCGATATGGGCGGATGGGTGGGCGGGCAGGCGGAATACGTTATGGTTCCGTATGCTGATTTTAACCTGCTCAAGTTTCCGGATAAGGCACAGGCGCTCGAAAAGATCCGTGACCTCACGTGCCTCTCGGACATCCTGCCTACCGGCTACCACGGCGCCGTCACGGCCGGCGTTACCACCGGATCGACGGTCTATGTGGCGGGCGCGGGACCGGTGGGTCTCGCTTGCGCGGCCGCTTGTCACCTGCTGGGCGCGGCCTGCGTGATCGTCGGCGATATGATCCCGGAGCGTCTTGCGCAGGCCAAGAGCTTCGGCTGCGAGACCGTCGACGTCTCCAAAAGTGCTTCGATTGCTGACCAGATCGATCAGATTCTGGGAGTGCCAGAAGTCGACTGCGCGGTGGATTGCGTCGGATTCGAGGCCCGAGGGCACGGGGCAGGAGCCGCCAAGGAGGCGCCGGCAACGGTTCTCAATTCGTTGATGCAGCTTACGCGCGCCGCCGGCGCCATCGGCATCCCGGGCCTTTACGTCACCGACGATCCCGGCGGCATCGATGAAGCCGCCAAGAGCGGCAATCTGGTGATTCGCATTGGCCTCGGTTGGGCGAAGTCCCACCACTTCACCACCGGCCAATGTCCCGTGATGAAGTACAACCGCGGGCTGATGATGGCCATTCTCTACGACAAAATCAAAATCGCCAAAGCCACCAACGTCACGGTGATCAACCTGGACGAGGGTCCCAAGGGCTACAAAGATTTTGATAAAGGAGCCGCCAAGAAATTCGTCATCGATCCGCATAGCAGCATCTCACGTAATTGAGACTGCAGAGACGAGAGGCGAGGTGTCAGTTGCCGGGTGTCAGGTGCCGGGTGTCGGGTGTCACGTGTCAGGTGCTGGGTGTCAGGTGCCGGGTGTCAGGTGCCGGGTGTCAGGTGCTGGGTGTCAGGTGTCACGTGCCAGGTTTCAGTCGTTGGGAGTTCCTCAGCTCGAGATTCAGTTCGCCGTGTCGATATCAAGGTATCGAAGCTCACTAATCTCTTGAATTATGGCTTCTGACCAATCGACAATGAACTACCGGCACCTGGCACCTAGCACCTGGCACCTGACAACTAACGCCTCGTCTCTTGTCTCTGTTCCTATGTTCCGAATTCTAGTTACCAATGACGACGGTATTCACGCCCCCGGGCTCAAGGCGCTGGAGCAGGCTCTGGCTCCGCTTGGGGAGGTTTTGGTGGTGGCGCCTGATTCGGAGCGCAGCGCCACCAGTCAGTCCATCACCATTCATTCTCCTTTGAGGGTGTACGCGCTTGACGAGCGGCGCTACGCCGTTTCCGGCACGCCTGCGGACGCGGTGATTCTGGCACTCCACCAGTTGCTGAAAACGCCGCCGGCTTTGGTGGTGTCGGGGATCAATGCGGGCGCGAATCTGGGCGAGAATCTCATCTACTCGGGGACCGTGGCGGCAGCGCTTGAGGCCACCTTGCACGGAGTTCCTGCCGTGGCCGTGTCGCTGGCTTCGCGGAAGAACCTCAATTTTTCGGTGGCCGCGGTGTTCGCAGCCGAGCTCGCCGCCAAGGTGATTCGGGAAGGGCTGCCGCCAGGCGTGATGCTGAATGTCAACGTTCCTCGCGGCGAAGTGCGCGGAGTGCGCTTCACCCACCAGAGCCGCAAGATCACTCAGAACATCATCCACGAAAAACAGGACCCGCGCGGCCGTCCCTATTACTGGCAGGATGAGTCGGTAGCCTTTGAGAACGTTGAGCCCGAATCCGACTACTCGGCCATCGTGGCCAACGAAATCTCGATTACCCCCCTCCAGGCTGACCGCACGGACTACCCCAGCCTCAAGCGTCTTTCCAATTGGGCGGCAAGCCTGAAGGTGCCGGCGGCCGAGTCTTCCGAAGCATCAAACGCAGCCGTTCCAATCGCGGCTGCCGACGAACTATAGAAGAGGGCGCCGCTGCGGAGGGGGGCTGCCGAAACGCGATTGGAACACACATCATTCCTCAGACCGCTGCCTGACGTGACGGCGCAGCCAAGGAAGTAGGCTTTCGAAGTCGAACCGATTTGCCCGGTATAAATTCGCGATGAAGGCGTAGGTTTGCGCGGCGTCGGCAGTGAGCTGCGCGCCGTTGATGGCAAGAAAAGTATAGGTGGCAGCAAACGCGGTGCGCTTATTGCCATCGACGAACGGGTGGTTTTGAGCGAGACTTTCCCACAAGGCTGCGGCTTCCTCGATCAGGCCAGCGTAGTAACCAGTCTGTGGCCTAAACAGGGCGGCTTCCAGCAGGCCCTGATCCCGAACGCCTTGGGAACCGCCGTAGCGTTCAATCTGGTCGGCATGAATAGCCAGGACCTCCGCCAAAGTAAGAAAGTCGCTCATTTGGCGAGCTTCTTGTACAGAGGGGCGAATCTTTCGTGGCTGGCGAGATAAGCGCCCATGACGTGAGCGCGCGGCTTCATGCGGTTGTGCTTCTCGATCAAGTCAGTAAGGGCCTCATCCACCAATGCTTGCAGTTGCCGGCCTTCACTTTGCGCAAGTGAACGCAAGGCTGTCGCAAGTTCTGGGTTGACCTGGGTGGCGAATTTCTCACGAGTTTGAGCCATGACACTGTCCCTGCTCTTATTTAACACAAGCCTATCATGACAAATCATGACACGTCAAGACGGCCAGGAATCAGCAGAATCAGCAGCTTTGACGATTCGCACCGGACTCTGGATCAAGCCCGCGTCAGCGTCCGCTGGTAACTCATCCCAGAAGTCTGTAACTTAGAGAAGACGGTATTGAGTCTGCGTGAAGACTCGTGGATTCCCTCTCCCCGCTTTCGCGGGGACAAGTTCGCGGGAATGACCGCGTTGGAGAAGAGCCTCTACTTCCAGCCACGTCATCCGCCGCGAAGGCGGGGACCGACGGTGGACAAATGCCGAGCGAAAGACCCGACAGCTCTCAACAATCATGGAACTCTTCGAACTTACTCGAACACTGGTGAACATCAACTCCGTAACGGGCAGCGAACCTGAGTGCGCCCGGTTTCTGAGCCAGTATCTGCCCGGGTTGGGTCTTGAAGTGGAAACACAACCCGTGGCCGGCGAACGCTGCAATGTTTTCGCGGCCCGTGGCGAGCCGAAGGTAGTGCTGAGCACTCACATGGATACGGTACCTCCGTTCTTCGGGGCTCGCGAAGACGCGGAATTTATCTACGGGCGCGGCTCCTGTGACGCCAAGGGTATCATCGCAGCCCAGGTCGCCGCCGCCCGGCGGCTGCTGGGCGAGGGGTGCAGCGACTTCGGCCTTCTATTTTTGGTTGGTGAAGAGACCACCAGCGAGGGCGCGCAGGCAGCCAATCTCGCACCGCGCGGCTCTCGATACATTATCAACGGCGAGCCTACTGACAATCGTTTGGCCGTCGGCTCGAAGGGCAACTTGTGGTTCAGGATCGAGGTGCAGGGCCGGGCGGCTCACTCAGCTTATCCGGAGCTCGGTGACCCGGCCATCGAGAAACTGCTCGATATCCTGGCCGACGTGCGCCGTTTGCTGCTGCCTCAGGATCCCGTCTTCGGCCCCTCCACCCTCAACATCGGCCTTATTTCCGGCGGCCGCGCTGCCAACGTGATTCCCGATCATGCCGAGGCTGACATCCTTATTCGAACCATACCCGAGCCGCCAGATGTTCCGAATCTGCGCACGCGAGTGGAGAGGCTGCTGGAAGGACGCTGCAAATTGACGCTCATTCGCGATACCCCGCCGCTGAAGTTGGAGGCCCTCGAAGGATACGAGACGCAAATGGTGGCCTTCACCACTGACCTCCCTTCGCTGACGAATTGGGGACGGCCGCTGCTGATCGGTCCGGGAAGCATTCATGTGGCTCACACCGAGGGCGAGAAAGTTCCCAAAGCCGAGCTTTTGAAGGCCGTCGAGATCTACGTGAAGCTGACGCGCGAACTGCTGGCGCGGTGCGATGGTTGAAGACTACGTTTGATCCGCCGCGGCAGTGATGTCGGCAATCCGCACAAGATTCCGGTTCGGCACGGTTATGTCCGGTATCGCCGTAATCCAGGCGCGACGGAGTTCCGGCTCGCCATCTGTAAACATGGCGTCTTAAGTAGAGCACCCTGGGAGCGCGGGCGTCCCGCCCGCAAAGTCGATAAAAGGAGAGAGCGGGCGGGACGCCCGCGCTCCCAGGGCACGTGCCGATTTTGACGCGGCGTTTGAGTTCAGTCACCACCTGCCGGAGTGAGGCGTGATAACATGATTCGGACTCAAGTCAGCTTCGACGAACAGGAATACATTCTGGCCAAGAAGGAGGCGAAGGCTCTTGGTGCTTCGCTAGCCGAGTTTGTCCGCCGAGCGATTCGGAATGCCCTGCCGCACTCGGGAAATGCGCCCTGGATGCGCTACGCGGGCCTTGTGGAGTCGGGAAATCCGCAATCAAGCCGTTCGATCGACGAGATTGTCTATGGCTCCAAAGACTGAATCCTATGTGGATACCTCCGCCCTGATCGCTTTTCTGGATCGGTCGGATAGCTATCACCCCTTTTTCCGAAGACTTTTCGCGACGCCACCTAATTTGGTGACCTCTGCACTGGTCATCGCCGAAGGGCATGGTTGGTTTCTGCGGCGATACGATCAGAACCGGGCAATTCAGTTTCTCAGTTTTGTGGGCGACCTGCCATTGCTTCAGATTCAGGCGTTCGACGACGAGGCGTTGACTGAGGCAGGCAGGCTGATCAAGAGGTTTCATCATCAGCCGCTCACGCTGGCTGATGCTCATGGTCTTGCGATTATGGTTCGCCGCCGTCTCTCGATTTGCTGGTCAACAGACCGCCATCTGGGAATGACCGGCGCGAGGCTTGTGATCGAACAGACCCATTAGCAAGGCGGGCCGACCAAATATAATTTGTGGGATCTCATCTCTTTAGGAGGCTTACCGATGGCTCAGCCGCATTCTTTCGGGAGGTTCTTATCGGTCGTTCTGGCAACATTCGCTCTGACAAGTGTCACGTGCGCTCAAACAACTCCATCGGCACAGAACGCAGCGCAAGCGGCATCCAAGGAGAAAGCTGCCGTTCCCGTCACCATGACAGAGTGTGAGGGGGTCAATAATTGCGCGACCTGGACATTCCTTGGCAAACAAGGAAATGGGCAATGGCCATCCGGCGAGGTTGCAAACCTCAGCGTGGAGAGTCTGGATGGCGACAATGTGGTCATCCGTCGGGCGGACTCGACCGGTTCATCAACGGGTTTGACGGCGGTCTACAAGGGGACTCGGCACGGCGATCGGGTGGGAGGGGAATTCACGTCATCTTGGCCAGGACATTGGGACAACAAAGCCGGCAACTGGTATGCGACAATTGGCCAGAGCACGCAAAGCCCGCCCAGCGTGATGCACTGGTGTGCTGCCGCTTGCAGAACCTGGATCTGGACTAATGGCCACTACGTGGTGCAGGGTGATACCGCCAACAGTCAAGTGGTGACCGTCGAAAGCTTCACTCGCGACTCGGTCATCATGCACCGCACCGATACTGGGCAGTATCCCGGAACCGCCATTTTGACAGGCACGATTTCCAGCGATGGTAACCGCATCATCAACGGAACCATTGCGTGGACTTCTCACCCAGGGTTAGGTCTTTCATCGGGCGCATTCAATGCAGCTTGGGGCGCCGCCATCAACTCCATACCAGGGGGCGACCCCCCAGGACCCGGCCCCCGGCTAGTGGCGCGGCCGGTTGTGTGCTTCCCTTGGTTTTTCTTAATCGTGTGCCAGTAAAGCCCGGCGGCAAATGAGCCACGGCCCATATGGCGCGTCGTCTGCGTTCCGTGGTCAGGTGCAATGCGGGGTCGGGTTTCCTTTATTGTCGCACCGACGGTGCCGCGCGCAGATCGTGTTCAACCTCACCTCCGCGCGACGCCGGCTCAAGCCATTATGAAGAACGTGGGAGGGAGATTTGCAACGTGGCAAAACTTGTCTACGGATTGAGCCAGTCCCTCGATGGCTACGTCGACCACATGAAGCTTGGGCCGCCTGCACCCGCGGCCTTCCGTCACTTCATCGGGCTGGTGCGCGGCGCGACGGGCCTCATTTACGGTCGCCGCACGTACGAGATCATGCGTTATTGGGACGAAGATCTTCCTGATTGGGACGCGGAGGATCGCGAGTTCGCGGTGGTGTGGCGGAGCCAGCCGAAGTGGGTCGTGTCGCGTTCCCTCAAGTCAGTTGGCCCCAACTCGACGCTTGTCGCCGACGACTTCGAGAAGGTGATGCGCAGGCTGAAGGCCGAGCTGGCTGGCGAGATTCAAGTTGCCGGACCAGTCCTGGCGCAAAGCCTGACCGAGGCCGGTCTTATCGATGAGTATCGACTCTACCTCCGCCCCGTCGTGTTTGGTGGTGGCCAGCCATTCTTCGCGGGCCCCCGGCCGCCGCTCCACTTGGTGGCCAGCGATTTAATCGTCGATGACATGATTCGGTTGACGTACGTTCCTGCTTAATCGCGCGACTCCCCGACGGACTGCGCTCACAAATTCAAACTGAGACATCACCCCATGTTCCAACGTCCTTTGCGGCGCGTCCGGCCTGTGTGTCAAAATGTAACTCATGAGCAAGAAGCTTGAAGTCGGCATCCTGGGCGCCACCGGCATGGTGGGGCAGCGGTTCGCGAGCCTGCTGGAAAACCATCCTTGGTTTGAGCTGAAGTGGCTCGGCGCTTCGGACCGTTCGGCCGGCAAGCCTTACGCCGAGGCTTGCAACTGGCGGCTGCGCGAGCCCATGCCCGCTGCAGCGCGCGAGCTGCCCGTTCATGAATGTGTACCGAACGGGAACGCTCCTCATTTGCTCTTCGCCTCGCTTGACGGCAAAGTGGCAGGCGAGGTGGAAGGCGCGTTTGCGCGCGCCGGGCACGCCGTAGTCTCAAACTCGTCGCATTACCGCATGGGCGAGGATGTTCCCCTGGTGATTCCGGAAGTCAATCCCGATCACCTGGCCCTCGTCCGCACCCAACGGCGTGAGCGCGGCTGGAACGGCATGATCGTCACCAATCCGAATTGCACCGCGATGGGTCTGGTGATGTCACTGCGGCCCCTGCTCAGCTCTTTCGGACTTTCGAAAATCATCATGACCAGCATGCAGGCTGTGTCCGGCGCCGGCTACCCGGGGGTGCCGACGCTCGATATTCTCGGCAACGTGGTGCCTTACATCGGAGGCGAAGAGGAAAAGGTGCAGAGCGAAACTCAGAAGATCCTGGGCACGCTCACGGACGGGCGCGTGAAGCCAGGAGATTTTGCCGTGAGCGCTCACTGCAACCGGGTGATGGTTGAGGACGGGCATTTGGAGACGGTATCGGTGGCCCTAGCCACCAAGGCTACACGCGACGACTTGCTGGCCGCCTGGCGAGACTTTCGTCCAGCGCCCGAGGTGGCGAGCCTCCCCTCGGCGCCTCGCCACCCGATCGTAGTGCGCGAAGAAGTGGACCGCCCCCAGCCGAAGTTCGACGTGAACACCGAGCACGGAATGGCGGCGGTGGTGGGCCGGGTGCGGCTTTGTCCCGTGCTGGAATTCAAGTACGTGGTGCTCAGCCACAATACCATCCGCGGCGCAGCCGGAGCGGCGCTTCTGAACGGTGAATTGATGAAGGCAGGTGGGTACCTTGACTGAGGTCCTTTGTCTGGGGATAAGATCCGGAGGGACGAAAAAAATTTAAAATTTTTTTGCCCTATCCTGGAATGTTATTGATAATAAAGGACCGAAAGTAAGAAAAATGGGACAAATGAGAATACCCTGGAATGTATATGAAAATAAATACCTTAACTTAGTTATCCTGGAATGTTGTTGATAAATAAAGTACTTAGCGTCTTTGCCGTTGTCCTCCGATTCCGTATGTGATTGAAAGGACTTATGTTAGCCAAGTCCTTCCGGAATGTTTATGATAAATAGACACTTATGATGGTCGGCACCGACTCGAACCCGCCTCTCAACCTCGCACTACTTGGTTACGGCAAGATGGGTAAGGCAGTGGCCCAGCTCGCTCCCGCGCGAGGATTCGAAGTGCGCCGGATTCTCGACATCGATTCCAACCCCGACGGTGCGGGTTTGACTCCTGCCAACTTCGAAGGCGTCGATGTTTGTATCGACTTCACCACGCCGGACGCCGCCTTCGAAAACATTCGCCGCGTGGCTGATCTCGGGTGCAATCTGGTGGTGGGGACTACCGGTTGGCACAGCCGGGTCGGCGACGTTCGTGAGATTGTGGACCGCGCCGGAATCGGCATGGTTTACGGCGGCAACTTTTCGGTGGGCGCCCAGTTGTTCTTCCAGGCGGCCGAAGCCGTCGCAAGGGTTTTCTCTGGCTTTCCGATGTACGAGCCCTACATCACCGAAGCGCATCATCGGTTCAAGAAGGACGCGCCTTCGGGCACGGCCGTCGAATTGAAGCGGCGCACTCAACCACTGCTCGGCGAGCGCGACGTCATGGTGTCGAGCATTCGCGGAGGCTACATCCCGGGCACGCATGAGCTGGGTTTTGATTCCGAGGCCGATACTGTAATCCTCCGCCATACCGCTCGGGGCCGGCAGGGCTTCGCCGAAGGGGCGCTGCTGGCAGCAAGATGGGTTGTGGGTAAAAAGGGATTGTTCGGGTTCTCGGATCTGTTTGGGTCAGGACCTCCGTAAAGAAGACGGGCAATCGCGCTGTTTCGCTTGCTTCGCCAGGTGGGCACAAATCGCGTTTACTGAGATGAGGATCGGCTTTGATCCGCTTATATCCGAAACTGCCCAGCGTTTGTACGGCATTAGCGCGCTTATCGAGATGATTTGCCGCGCTGTTCCGGGCGTTGAGATTGAGGAAAGGGAGGCACTGAAGCAACTGGCTGAACGCGAAGGTTGGGAAGCCGGGGATTATGCAGTCGAAGACCAGTTCCTAGACATCAAATCTCTCTGGCTTGACAGGTTGAGCGGGTACTCGGTTGTTGTTCTCCTAAGTTCGGTCGTCGAAACGCAACTTCTGGCTTACGCGAAAAGAGTAGGTCAACGAGAAAAATCTGTCTTTGACCCCGATGACCTGAAGGGCTCGGTGCTCGAGAAGGCGGCAGTTTATGTAAAGAAGGTTTCGAGTTTGGAGTTAACGAAGAACAGTCGCTGGAAGACATTGAAAGACCTACAGGAGATTCGGAACGTCATAGTGCACAGGGCCGGTAGGCCTGGCAATGACAAGGCGACTCAACTGCAGCAAATGCTGAGCGACTATGGCGAATTTGGCCTGTCGATAGGTGAGACTCCGTACTCCTCTACTGAGCCAGGGATCCGTCTTACGGTCCACCTGTGCAGGTATTTCGCGCAAGAGGTCGAGACATTTTTCAAGGATCTGTTCCAAGGCTTAGGCTTGCCAGTGACTTCCGGCTTATGGCCGAACATCCAGAGTGGATTCCCTCAGAAGTCTTCGTCCGGCTGATTGCTCGCTGCAACCTACGCGGGGAGATCGCCGCCTTTGCAGGTCGCTTGTCACTCGTCACTTGTCACTGGCCACCACTGGCCACGGCCGGCCAGAGAGAAGGAGGAAGTCATGAATTTCGATCTTCGCGGTTGCGGCACGGCGCTGGTGACGCCGTTTCAGCGCGACGGTTCCTTGGACATCGAGGCGTTGCGGCGGTTGGTCCGATTCCAGCTTGATGAGGGCATTCACTTCCTCGTTCCCTGTGGCACTACAGGCGAGACTCCTACGCTTGAGCGTGAGGAGTACCTCGACGTCATCCGCATCGTGCTGGAAGAGGTGAAGGGACGCGTGCCCGTGATTCCAGGCGTCACCGGGAACAGCACCGCAAAGGTGGTGCAGATGGCTCAGGAGGTGGCGACGCTCGGCGTGCAAGGCATTCTCTCCGCGGCCCCGTACTACAACAAGCCCACCCAGGAGGGAATCTACCAGCACTTCAAGGCCATCGCCGAGGCCGTCGATCTGCCTATCATTCTGTACAACGTTCCCGGACGTACGTCTTCGAATATCGAGCCCGCCACCGTGGCTCGCCTGGCGAAAATTTCGAACATCGCCGGCATTAAGGAAGCCTCGGGGAGTATCACCCAGCAGATGGATGTGCTGGCGATGGCGCCTTCTGCGTTCCGAGTGCTTTCAGGAGACGATGCCTTCACCTTTCCCCTGATGGCGCTGGGTGGTGTCGGAATCATTTCGGTGGCTTCGAATGAGGTTCCGGGCGCGATGTCACGCCTCGCGCAACTCATGCTGGATGGCCGGGTGGAGGAGGCCCGCAAGTTGCACTTCCACCTCTTGCCGCTGATGCAGGCAAACTTCATCGAGAGTAGTCCCATTCCCGTTAAAGCCGCACTGGCCATGATGGGTCTCATTGAAGAAGCTTACCGGCTGCCGCTGGTACGACTGAAAGATGAGAACAGGGGCAAGCTGGAGTGCGTGCTCGAGGCTCAAGGCTTGCTGAAGTCGCGGGTTGAGGCGAGGCGGAGCGCGTAACATGCCACCCCCGTCGCCTACAGAGCTTGCCCACAAAGCTAGCTTATTTCTTGAGCTTCATCAGGGGCTTCGTATTCTGGCGCTCGCTAACGTCTGGGACGTGGCCAGCGCCCGCATCGTGGAGCACGCGGGCTTCCCGGCCATCGCCACCTCCAGCGCGGCCATCGCCCACTCACTCGGCTACCCGGATGGCCAGCGCATCAGCCGTGCTGAAATGCTGGCGGTGGTGAAGCGCATCGCGTCAAAAGTCTCCGTTCCGGTGAGCGCAGACCTGGAGGCGGGTTACGGAGAACCTGGCGAGATGGCTGCAACGGCTCGCGCCCTGATCGAGGCCGGAGCCGTCGGCCTGAATTTAGAAGACAGTCTGGAGGAGGCTGATCTAATCTCCATCGAACAGCACGCGGCGAAAGTCAGGCGCATTCGTGAGACAGGCGAGGCGCTGGGCGTTCACGTGGTGATCAATGCCCGCTCGGACGTTTACCTGGCGCAAGTCGGCGAGCCGGCCAGTCGCTTTGACCATGCCGTCGAGCGCCTGAACGCGTATCGTGCCGCGGGCGCTGACTCTCTCTTCGTTCCGGGCGTCTACGATGCCGAGACCATAGGCAAGCTCGTGCGGGCAGTCAACGGCCCACTGAACGTGCTTGCTGGCCCAATTACTCCGCCGCTCGCGGAGCTTGAACGGCTGGGCGTGCGGCGAGTGAGCTTCGGTTCTTGGCCCGCGCGGGCAGCTTTGGGCCTGTTCGCGAACTTCGTCCGCGAGTTGCACGAAAACGGTACCTTCACGACACTCGGCGACTGGGCCCTGCCCTACGGGGAGCTGAACCGTCTGGTGTCGTGAGAAGCTCAAAGGCCGGGTCGCTTGATACTGGCGGGCCACTGAAAACTATCGAAAACTAATCGAAAACTATCGAAAACTGGCTTTACTGGCGACGCTCAGTAAGGTACCATTTCACTAGGTTCCTATGGCGTAGGTTGGGCCTGTGGCGCAGTTGGGAGCGCGCATGACTGGCAGTCATGAGGTCGAGGGTTCGAACCCCTCCAGGTCCACCATTCATTCCAACGGACTTAACCCCGAATCCGCCAATCGCAAAAGTACCATTTCGTACCACTTACTTCCCGAGCAGCATCTGTACTACACGACTGTTGGCCTCACGGTTCGCCGGTGCGACCTCCGACTCAGCCCCGTAAGTCAAAAGGATTTTCAGATCAGAGTGCCGCATCAGTTCTTTCTGAACCTCCAGCGGGGTGCTACTACGCTTCAACATGGCACGGTAGGTTACGGTCTGACGTTGCTCCGACGACGGCATCGTAGAGATTTGCGCTTTGGTCGCGCTGTTTACGAGAACCTCCACGGGGTCCTCTTTCTGCGGGTCAGGCAGCACCTTCGTCCGCCACGTGGGGGGCCCGCATCCTGAATACGATCCTGCAGTATCGCCCTTGGGCGATCAACCCGAGCCGCCGGACTCCTTCAGTCCCGGGGTTACAGCGTGCGGTCGATGAGCAGCATCGATGCACCGTAACTTAGCCCACGGCCCGAGAAACTCCGAAAAGGTTCGAACACTCCGTCCTGAGCCTTGATATTTGGGCTCTCCGGGGCTTTCGAAAAGAGGCTGGTCAGGAAACCCTTGATGTAGAATAGGCGCTTCTTTCAGGAAGGGGTGACTCTGATGAACCGCCGAGAACTTCTTAAGAGTGGAGCCGCGCTGGCGATGGCTGCGAGCGCGAGTGCGCCGCAAGCGCGAGGAATCGTCCCCGCGCACAACTGGGGCAAATACGACTTCGGCTCCGGTCCCATGGTCAAGGACCGATTGAACCAGGGCCCTTTTCCCCAATACCCGCCTGATGCCGTGATTCCTTCAGACGACGTCGTGATGACCACCACTCCTGCCGAGGACGCCGTGCCGAATCATGGCAAGGGGCTGATCACGTACATCACTGCGGACATGGGCACGGCGGAGATCGAGTCCGACAACGTCTCACAGGCCATCGAAGACCTGGCGCGCATCCCCCTCGGGCAGATCTTCTACTTGCGCCCGACGTGGAGGGAGATTCAGCAGCGCCCCGGCCGTCTGGACTTCCCCGACTACTGGAGGCAAGTGTTTGACCTGACCAAGAGCCTCAACAAGCGCGTGTGCTTCCGCATTCAGATGAGCGCTCCGGATTATCGCGAGCCCGCTCTGCCGGACTTCGTGCTGGCGAAGGTACCGATGGTGAGACTGGCCGGCGAATGGAAGCGCGACCCGAAGCGGTTCGTGGCGAAGGAGACCTACGATCAGCCTCGCTTCGACAATCCGGCGTTCCAGGACGCATTCAAGGAACTCGTGGGGCTGCTCGCCGCTGAGTACAACGGCAACCCATTGGTGGAGTTTATCGACACCTTTATGTACGGCTTCTGGGGCGAAGGGCACACCTGGCCGTTCACCAATAATCCATTCCCGGACTACCCAACCGCGGAGCGCACCTGGATCAACATGCTGGAAGTTCAGCTCGACGCCTTCAGCAAGACGCCGCTCGCGACCAATACTCAGCCCGATTTCAGCCGCGTGGGCAACTCCGAACTTCTCGATCGTACGGTTCGGAGCGCCAACTGGATTCGGAGCGACACGATCTTTATCGAGAATGAGCAGATCGAAGCGCTGAGCAATAGACCCGCGTGGGTGGCGGCGGTGCTCGAACAAGGCATGCCGTCAGGCGCGCCCGGTTCGGTGCGCGAGCACGAGGGCGTCACCGAGATTGACGACATCATTGTCCACGTGATGGACGTGGGGGTGAACTACTGGTCACTGTGGAATTTCCATCACATCAAGGCGGAGCACATTCTGAGCTGTTACCACCAATCTCCGAAGTGGTTCGACACCATCCATCGAAGAATCGGGTACAGCGTCCGGCCTTCTTTCATCTGGAGCTACGAAGACGCCGGGTATCTCGGGCTCATCGTCGGCTTTGCGAACGATGGAATCGCTGGCGTGCCGGGAGTGCTGCGGGTCACGGTGGAAAGCGACGACGGGAAGGCACTCGCCACAGGGGGCCTCGATGCAGGCTATCCGCTGCCGGGCAAGATCCGTCAGGCGCAGTTTGTGCTGCCCAAAGGAACAAAGTGGCAAGGTCTGAAACTCAGGGCGGAAATCGAGGTGAAAGGAGTGAGCTATCCGGTGCAGTGGGCTTGTCACCAGAAAACAAACCCGGACGGCACTCTAACTCTGCGTCCTAACGGGCGGCATGCGTCGTAAACAAGCTCCCGTGGAAGCAACACTCAAGAGCGAGTCAAGTGCACGGAGACTCAACCTCAAAGTCGGAGGAAGGAGAGATCTAAGCGGCAATGACGAAGTTGTGAGCTTGGCGCTCCGGAAAGAAGAAGCCGATGCAGCCAGCAAGCGCCGCATCGGCTGACGCTTCTTAAGGAGTGAGAGAACTACTTCTTGGCAGGAAGGGTGTACTCGCCCTCGATCTCCATCGGCGCGTTGCCGCCCGCAAAATGGTAAGTACCCTTGCCGGTAATGCCTTTATATTTCCCGGTGCCTCCGGTGAAGCTCCAAGTGCCCGCGCCTGTGTCGGGTATGCCGTCCTTCGTAAGGGTACTGGTGCCGGAAGTGCGGGCAAAGACTTTGTCGCCGTTGGCCATGTTATCGATGTGGTATCCGTTTACACGCATCCTGGTACCGCGGATGTCGGTGGTATCCACCTCGTAATTATCCTTCATGGCAACGCCCTCAATCTGCATAGGGTTCGTGTACGTGCAAGCTACCTTTAACAGTCCAAGCGAGTGGCCGGCGCTGTCGCCAACGTCAATGGAGTACGCCGGATCAGGCTTGGCGTTGGCGTCGGCGCAAGACATCGTGCCGGAAAGCTTCGTCTGCGCTGGCAACGTACTCGCCAGCGCGAGGCCGAGCATCGATACCCAAATCATTCTCTGCTTCACGGCTCCTCCTTTGAGATTCGGACAGTTCGATTTCGGAAAGCCCGGATTTGACGGCGAACCTCCTCGGTCCTCGTCGATCGATGTGTAACCCTGGTGCGATTTCAACACAAGGCTGGGCGGTAGTATACACCCGAGACTCTTCCGATTGGCGCAAATTGTCCTTCGTCGAATTACGCTGCTTTGGGAAGGGAGCGCCGAGGTTCTGGGCGTACGGTCGGGCACTCGGACGCTATGGTTCGGGCGCTCCTACGGAGCTCGGTGTGGTCTTACGGATGGCGCGAACTTCAGTTGCGAGACACCAGGAAAATGCTGCTCTTTCAGTCGGCACTTCCTCACCTCAGGCCAAGTCCTTCGACATCCGGATCACCGAAATAGTGGCCCCATTGGAGAGCGGTAACTCAAGATGCTCGACGGCGGTAAATGCGTGTCTGCGATACAGGAGTTCTCCCGCTAAAGTCGCTGTCAGCTCGAGCCGCGTAAAGCCGTCCGCTCGCGCCGCGCTTTCGCAAGCCTTCATGATCCGGCTTCCGATTCCCCGGCGCTCCCATGTTGGGTGGACAAAGAAGGCTCGAATCCGGGCCGGCTCAACGCTCGGGTCGAGCAAGGCATCATCCTTGTTCGGGGCGTTGTCGCTGCCGAAGGGAGTCCGCCGTCTGCTCCATCCTCCGCAACCCACGATGTCCGGCCCGGCTTCCGCAACAAAGTAAGTGCCGTCTTGAATAAGCCGCGTATCGACTCCGAACACAGTGCCGAGCGCCCCCTCAATCTGCTCAGGCGTGTGGTATCTTCCGAGCAGTGTGCGAACAGACTCCGGGATGAGAATTCGAAGGGCTGGGATGTCACCCAGCGTTGCTTTCCGGATTGTGACTTGCATCAAGCTCCGCTCTGCTGATTCAGCGAGTCATTTGAATGCAGTCATTCCCGCGAAGGCGGGAATCCATTTCCTTGATGCGGTATTGCAAGAACTTGCACAATGGATTCCCGCCTTCGCGGGAATGACTGCGCTTCGAGAGGTCAGGAATGCTTTATCCGGAGGCATCAGGTGAAAATTCCCGCCTTCGCGGGAATGACCGCGCTTCGAGAGGGGCTCACAGTCCTAACTCTTCACTTCTGGGTCTTTGGGAGCAGACGACACCACTACGAAGGCACGTGAGGTCGTCGCGTTTCGGCTTGCTACCCAAACGAGGGCATCTCACCTGTGTCTAGGTCAACACGCGATCCAGAAGCTGCCCTACGGCGCGATCCGACTCCAGGAAGGCGTTTCGGTGATCCATGGCGCCTGCCAAATCCGCATGCGAAAAAGCAACTCGGCCGAAGGGCCCGTTGCGCAGCGCGTCGCGAGCGGCTGGTTTTCCCTCAAGCCCGAAGAAGAATCCCGGCTGCGGATTGATGAAGGCGTGGCCGAACCGATTCAGCACGATCCCGGCGATGTCGCGCTTGGCATCGAAGCCGGAAGCGCCGAACATTTCCATCATCTGTTGGCGAATTTGCCGCTCGTAGTCGGCGAAAGGAGTAGAGAGAATCTCGGCCCGGCCCATCTGGCCCTGAGTGCGCGGAGGCAGCCCGGGCTTGGCAAAGTCCACGAAGAACGTGAGCACCGTCGGCAGATCGGGACCCACTGTGGGTAAGTCAACCCCAAACAGTGCTTGCTTGCGCACGTTGACGTAGCGGCCGAACCCTTCAAACCACGAGGCGCTCGATATACCGAGGTTGTACAGGAAACGCCAGTTGCGAACGGCGACGTTGGCCGTCATATAGGGCGAGTAGAGGAATTGCTCATAGCTCGCCCGCCGTGTTGGGTCGAGGTCGCGCACCACGTGCTTGGTGATCCAACCGCCACCCGCCATCACCACGCATCTCGCCTTCACACGAAAAACCTGGCCGCCCTTCAGGTACATCACGGAGACCCATTCAGCTTTCTCCGGTTCGCCGATGTGCTCCACGCGGACGGCGGTAGAGTCGAGCCGCAACCGCACCCTCTGGCCGGGCTGATCCAGAGCTTCGAAATTGACCCGATCGTTGTTGACGGCGGCCATGGTTCGCGGACCTTCGATGGAGGTAGGAATCAGCGTCTTCACCAGCAACCGGATCATGCCGGAGTTGCCTCCGGGAAACATCTGGATTCCGCTGGCCATGCTGTCATCCACGGTGGGAATCACCTTTGACCATTCGTACTGAAGGAAGGCCGAGAGGGCGTCGGGACCCAGGCCGAATCCTCCCGCGGTCTCCTGCGTGACCAGCAGCCGTATGGCCTCGCGGCTGGCGCCGTAGGTGCGCACGAAATGGTCTTCGATGGTCATGCTGTCGAGTTGCCGCGAAACCGCGTCGCCGGGATAGTCATAGACCAGCGGTGGCTTCACGTAGTGTTCGCCGTGGAGCGCCAGCAGGTCCTTGCGAAGAGATTCGGAAAACGGAGTGCCCTCCAGATTCTTGCCCCAGGGATCAGTAACCCAGATTCCGGGCTGATGTCCGAACTTGGCGCCAAAGAAGAAAGCCTCCGCGGGCTTGCCATTGACGTGCCCCACTCCGTAGGGACTGCGCGGCAAAGCGATTTCAGGGGAGGGTCCCTGCCAGGTCTGGTAAGACTTGAACGCGTCCCAATCGAGACCGATAGCGTCGTAAACCTGCTTCAGAAAGCTGTTGGGGTAGGGCGGCTGGAAATGCACGGAGGCCTGGGGGGCCATCAGGCGATGACCATCCACGGTGAACTCGTTTCGCTTGGCTACGCCGCCGAAAATGCGCGCATTGTCCAGAATCAGGCAATTGCGCTGCGAACTCGCGCGTTGCCGAAAGAACAGCCCTGCCGAAAGACCTGCAAAGCCACCGCCCACCACGACACAGTCGTACACTTCGCCGGTCTCGGTGAATTCGGATGGAGGCTGGTCAAACTTCCCGTCGCGAACCTGGTGGGCGTTCTGGACCACCTGCTCGGTGTTTCCCGCGGAATCTTTGTAGTCCCCTTCGCCGGAGTAGCCGGTCCATCCTGCCCAACTCGCTTGAGCTGAGCCCGGAGCCTGGGCGAGGAGCGGAAACGGGCAAGCTGCGGCGACCAACATTCCTGAGGAACCCAGAAGCACTCCGTCGAGGAAATCACGGCGGGTGATGGGCTCATTCAGGCCGAGAATCTTGTCAAGGTGCGGACATTTACTCATTAGGTTTCCTCCTTTAGACGTAGGGCGGCCCTTGTGGCCGCCCAAGTAACATTCCCTCGAAAAGGGCGGCCACAAGGGCCGCCCCTACCTCAAACCGATCCGCTACCTCCCCTTTTCGAAGTTCTACGGAAGGCTCTTGAGTTACCAATTGTATTGCATTCGCATTTGAGACGGCTATGAAGAGACGGGAGTGCGGGACGGACTGGACGGCGTGCAAAGGGCCATCCACCATGCGGGTTGGAAGGCTAGGTCTAGCCCCCTGCGAAGCTGCCCCTGAGCCATCAGGGGTCGGCACCCCCCCGGGGGGGTATGCCAAAATACAAAAACGAACCCAAGAAGTGCTGTAGAATCAACAAAAGTGCCAAAAAACGAACCTAAAACGAACCTAAACGAACCTAAAACGAACCCAGGGTGGATTCACAATGCGCCGAGCAAGTCCTTCAGAATCAGCAACACTCTTGAAGGTGTCATGGAACCGGAGCGGACGCTGTGCCGGCAACAGGAGGCCGTTGCAGTGCATTTTGCAGTCGCGATTGTAGCCTACGATTTGGCCAGAAATGCCGAACCCGGGGTCGTTTTCGGTGGGTGACGATGCACGCGCACGGCGATGGCAATTCCAGGACGCTCGAATCTCAATTCTTGGGGTTCTTCGCCCTGAACCCATAGCGATTCTTTCGGGTCGCGTCGGGTCTCGCCGAGCCATTGAACAACGTGGCCAACTGGCGTATGCTTTGCTGATGCGAATGACGATTAGGAGAGGGGGTTAGTCGGTTTCGGACTCTCGTAGCCACTGCTGACTCTGCCTCGCTGTGATGTTTTGGGCGCCGGGGCCCGAACGACGTCAGCCATGAAAGCTTCCATCCGCGTATGCTTGTTTCTCCTGCTGGCTCTTTTCTGCTGTGGGCCCGCCACGAATTCAGCGAAAGCTGACGGCTCTCCAGGCGCGCCGGGCGCTGCAAGCCCCGACAATCCCGAACCCTCAGCCACCTTGCTGATTCCTGGCCCGCTGCGTTCGTTCCTGCGCATGGCCGCCGTCAGTCAGAAGGCGCTTCCGGAAGAAGTGGTGCCTCTGCTCGCCCACAACGCCGTAATTCAGGGCTATTCGGGAGGAGGCAGGCCCGGCAGGCCAACGGAGTACCTCATCCTGTTGAGGCGTTACGTGCGGCAGGCTCGAGAGCTGGTGGCGTTGGCCGGCGCCGAGGGCACCATTCGTGTGGATGACTGTAACTCCCCCAGTTTGCAGCCTCTGCTTAAGACTTTGGGCTACACGCTGAGAGCATCCTGTGGACCTGACACCACGCTTGAAACGATTGATCCTGAACGGGCGTTCCTGACTATAGATTCGGGTTTTCCGCTGACGAACCTCGAGGAGGACCTGCGCGGCGGGAAGCCCTTCGCCTATCCCTACCCCTCTTCCAAGGCGCCGGTATTGTTCACGATCAAAGACTGGACGAGGCTCGACCCGGACCAGAGAAATGACCTGTTGGATGCTCTTCTGGCGCACCCGGAAATAGCCCGCCTCTACTGGGGTCTCTCCCGAATGGAGGACCACACCCGAGCCTCCTTGAAGCAGTCGATGGGACTTGAGAAACTTGTGCCGCTCGCCGGCGTTATCGATTTCTACGGCGGCTATCTTTACCTCAAGTCGGGGCGCATAGTGGTGCCGGGAGGAGTCGCCGCCGAGCCGGCCTGGAAGAAACTGGTGGGCGCCAGCCCCGACTCGCCGGCCGAATTCATGGCCCGTCTCCTCACCAAAGACGAGGGTTGGCTGGCTGCTTATTTTGACGTCTTATCCCGAGTCAGCCCGTCCCAGCAGGCCTATTTTGTTGAGCCGCGGCGTTTGCAGAGATTCTACCAGGCGTTGCGCGATAACGAACTCTCTCCCAGTCCCACCCGGTCAGTCTTCCGGCCCAATCCTGGCCTTCTCTTATTGGTGTCCCGCCTTCAAGTGGAGCCTTCGGGCCAAGCGCGGGTGCCCGGCGATCTTGCGGTGTGGAAGGAGATTCTCAGGCAGAAAACCGATTCCAAAGTCGCGCGCGAGTGGGCCAAGCAGGCTGGCCCGTGGAGAACCGCGGACGATATGGTGGAGGGGCTATTCGCTTTTTCGCGCTCAGATTCGCCGGGTAACCCGCTAGACTTCTACTTCGTTGTGAGCGAAATTGACCGGGGCCGCAGTTCTGACCAGCGATTGAGCCCGCAGACGGTCCTCCTGCTGGCGCGCAACTTCGCTCACCTCGGCGACCAATACCGCACCTTCTCCGAGTTTCACGCCTTGAATGACGCCTCCATCACCGAGTTTCTTGACGTCGCGGATCACCTGAGCCGGATTTCAGACTTTGGTGTCCGGGCCGATGCTCTGGGTTTGTTTCAGGCAAATGTGGGTTTATGGCAAATCCTTGCCCGGCAAGGAGAGATCCCAGTCGACAAGTGGAACACATCGTGGCAAGGCGTCATTCACCCCTTTGCCGAAGTCACTTCGGCGTCTCAGCTCTTTGACATCGCGCGGGTGTCGCTGGGGTCAAGCCTCGCCGCTGCCACCGGACGGCAAAACCTTTCCCAGGATGATCTGGTGTTGTTGCTGGCCGGCCCGGAACAGAGCAGCGCCGAAGGCCAGCGTGTGAGGCAGGATCTCGCCGACAGAATCCACTCCGTGCTGGATGCACAGCGGCTGGTTTCGCTCGACACCATCTTTTCTTTGCGCGACGGATTGGATGCCGTCGCGCACGGGGAGACCGACGCGCAATCCCTTGCCTCCGAGGCGGGAGAGCTTCGAGAATTCGAGATGCCCAAGCCGATCTTCACACAGCAGGAAAGGGCCGAGTGGGCGGGCAATCTTACGAAGGATACGCACACCCAGACCGAGGCGCGAACGAACTTGATGAAGACGGTCTCTCACGGCGATTTTAACGCAGCCCGCGCCAAGCTGGTGCCTTTCTTGAGGGATACGCTCGTAGGCTTGAACTACGCCTATTATCAGCCGGCTGACGCGCAGGTGGTTTACACCAACCCGCTGTTCGTTCGTTCCCACGACTTCTCGGGCGAGATGACGGTGAATGGGGAGGAGGCCTGGAAAACTCCGGACCTGTTCGGACGCGGATGGACGGCGAGCGGCGGCGCCCATCTGGTGGGCTCGCTGGCTGACCTGCCGTACATACTGGCGGAAGTTGAGCAGAACTTTATCGGACCCCGAAACATTCAGTCGCTGATTTGGGAAGATCTCACTCCCAGTCTCCTGATTGATTCTGTCTTGCCGCGCTGGTGGCGCGTGACGCGGAATGAGATGCACGCCGCCGCTCTTTATCAGCGCAGCGGCGAGGAACTCGTGACTGCTGCCGCAAAGGACAAACGGCTGCAGCCGCCCGTGGTGAGCATTCTGTCTGATCGCGTGATCCCTGCCAGGCTCGGCCGAGTTGAGGAGGCTCTGGCTGAAGGACAGGCGGACAAGGCGCTGGCGCAGTTGACACCGGCAGACAGCTTTTACCTCGCTGTGGCGTTCCGTCAGACCCCGCAGCACGAGAAGGATACGCTGGGAGAAGCGAGCCAGGAATTGGATGAGCTGGCGAAGCGCGATCCTGAAGCGGTCAGCCCCGAAAGGCTGTCGCAGGATTTTGGCGCGCCTCATCCCGCCCTTGCGCAGACCTATGCCGTGGAGTTGCTGAATCTGAAGCCCTTTCCTTCGCTCTTCGGTTACTCCAGCCGATTGCTGGCGGAAACCTGGGATTCCGACAACTTGTATTGGGCCCGACTCGCCGACGAGATGGGCTATTCGCCGGTGACGCTCAACATTCTCGTTCCGCGATTGACGCGTCGCATGGTCCAGAATATTTTCGCTACACACCTGGATGATTGGCCCGCGCTGCTGCGAGCCTTGCAAGAGACGGGAGAGGAATTCCGCCTGGGCAAAATGAATTCGCTTTCCAAGAGCAGCGTCGCGTCGGGGATGTGAGAGGCCAGGTCTCGCACGTCAGTGGATTTGCATATTCCGCTTTACTTGCGTGCTCGTCTGAGCTGAGTCAGCGAGCCAGGAGGAGACACGAGCTATGACTAAGCGACATTTGTTATTGGTCCTGGCGATGAACTTCTTGATTTCTGCGGCCTCCATGTCGGCTCAGGATGGAGATCACCCGAACACCGTTATTCGCAGGACGGTTGACCTTGTGGTGCTCGATGTTGCCGTGACCGATCAGAAGGGAAATTACGTTACGGACTTACGCCCGAAAGATTTTGCGGTTTTCGAAGACGGAATTCCGCAAAAGGTCGCGAGCTTCGGAGAAGAGAATCGGGCGCAGCCGCGGCCGGCCGACGGTTTCCCGTCAGCAAGCTCAGGAAGCGGTGCCGATGCAGGCCGTTCCCCGGCTTCGCCCTCTTCGGCCAGCGTTTTCGTGCTGTTTGACACCAGCAACTATATGTATCGCGGTTTTGTATTTGCGCAGGACGCCATCACTCAGTTCGTGCGATCGTTGAATGGCTCGCCTCGAATCGCATTCTATTCCTATAGCCGCGACTTCTCACGAATGAATTCGCTCACGTCGGACCGCGCCTCTATATTGCGCGCGGTGAGGGAAACTGTGGCTGGCGATGACGCAGCGCTTTACGATGCCTTGATGCTGACCCTCAAAGATGCGGCCCAACTATCGGGCCGCCGCGTGGTGGTGGTGTTCTCCAACGGCCCCGATAACTCCAGCATGGTGCCGCCCGAGGACGTTCGTGAGATCGCGCAGTCAGAAGGGATACCGATCTACATGGTCAGTACGCAGGAGGCCAAGCTGGAACCAGTCTCGACCGCCGTATTCGAGCGCATGAGCGCCAGCACGGGAGGCAAGGCCTATTTCGCCAAGAGTTGGAACGCGCAGGTGAAGGCCTTTGCCTCGATCCGCGACGACCTCGCGCATCTCTACTCCCTGAGTTACTATCCAAGCCCCAATCCTAATCGGGGCTGGCGCAGGATAACGGTTCAGTTGGTGGGTAACCACGGCAAGAAATGCTACATCCGCACACGCAGCGGCTACCGTCCCAAGACAGCCTTGCTGCACAGCGTCGAGGACACTGGCCCTCAGGGCTAGCGCAGCACGATCACCCCGCGGCGGCGCGCTGTGTAAAGAATGAGCGGACGCGACGACGGTTGTGATCGGCTACTTGCCATGCTCTAGATCGTTTGCCGTGGGAAGCGTGGAACTGTTCCATCCGCCGCCGAGGGCTTCGACCAGAAGCGCACTGGCGGTCATGCGGCGCGTGAGAATATTGACGGCCTGCACCTGGTCATTCAGCAGGATGGCTTGCTCAGTTATCACCGTGAGGTAGTCAACGGTTCCGGCTTTGTACTGGTAGGTGGAGATGTTCAGTGCGTCTTGTGCTGCTCGTACAGCCTCGTCTTCAGCCGCTGCTTCGTTTTCGAGCACGCGCAGTGCGGCCAGATTGTCTTCCACCTGCTGAAACCCCGTGAGCACCGTCTGGCGGTAATTCGCCACGGTGGCGTCGTAGGCGTTTCGTGCCAACTCCACTTGAGCGCGGCGTCTGCCGGCGTCAAAGATCGTATAGTTGAACGTCGGCCCAATGGACCAGAAGCGCGCGGGCCAAGTCAGGAAATTGTAGGCCTGACCACCCTCGAAACCTCCCGATGCATTCAAGGTGAGGCTCGGGTAATAGGCGGCTTTCGCGATACCGATTTGCTCGTTCTCGGAAGCCATCTCGCGCTCGGCAGCGGCAATGTCGGGGCGGCGTTCCAGCAGAGTAGAAGGGACGCCGACGGGAACAGGCGGCGGCACGATCTTGATGGCCGACTGCGTGATCGAAACCTCTGCGGGTGGCTTGCCCGTGAGCACAGCGATGGCATGCTCAAGCTGGGCTCGCGCCACCCCATAATCGATCAACTGGGCCTGCGCCGTCTTGACCTGGGTCTGCGCCTGCGCCACGTCGGCTCCCGATGCCACGCCGGCGCTAAAGCGATCCTGAGTGAGCTTGAGGTAGTCCTGATACGACTTCACCGTGGTCTGCAGCAACTGCTCGGCGCCGTCGGTGCCCTGCAACTCAAAATAGTCTTCGGCCAGCGCCACCTGATAAGACAAGCGCGCGTTTTGCAACTGAGCAAAAGTGGCTTGAGCAGTGGCTACGCCGGCTCGAACATTGCGCCGGATGCTTCCCCAGAGATCGACCGTATATGACAAACTGAAGGGCAGCGCAAAGATATTGCGCTGTCCGCCCGTCAGGTTACCTGCTGAAACGTTGTAGAGCGTGCCTGATTGCTCAGACCGTGCGTAGGAAGGTGCGGTTGTAATGGTCGGATAGAGCGCAGAGCGCGCGATGCGCACGGCGTCGGCTGCTTCGCGGAACTGAGCTTCCGCCAGCAAGACATTCTGGTTTGAGATGTTGACCTGTTCCTCGAGCGCATTCAGGTCAGGCTCGTTGTAAATCTCCCACCACTTTCCTCGCGCAGCTTCCTCGTTCGGCTGAGCCGGCTTCCAGCGATTGATTTCGTCGGCATTGTCAGTGGGCGGCTCCTTGAACGCTGCCGGGACCGACGCCGAAGGCCGCTGGTAGTTGGGACCTACCATACAGGCCGTGAAGAGCAGACAGAAGGCAATAGGCAGCAGGCAATAGGCAGCAGGCAATGAGCAGTGGGCATAATGTAGTCGACAGACGGCGGTCGGCACCGGACACTGAACGGCGTTTCTCACTCTTCTCAGGGCATCGTCCTTTGTTTTCATAGACCTAACGGTTTCGCTCGGTAATTTTGTGTATTTGGGCTGTTATCGTTCTGGTAAAGTTGTCACGCGCCGGAGGCCTCCCTCAGACGCTTACACTACTAGCCTATTACAATTCTTGACGGTCACGGGTGCACCTGAACCGCCCTAAGAGCCGCCTGCCTTTCAAACTACGCCTCCGACCCCAGCAGCCCCATCTCTTTGGCGCGGCGACGGGCGTGGGCGCGCTGCCGCCAGGTATGAATGCGATCGAAGTAGAGGTACACCACCGGGGTGGTGTACAGAGTGAGCAACTGGCTTACCATCAGGCCTCCGATGATGGCGATGCCCAACGGCCGGCGCAGCTCCGATCCTGTTCCACCGCGCAGCGCCAGCGGCACAGCGCCCAGGATGGCCGCCATGGTGGTCATCATAATTGGTCGAAATCGCAGCAAGCAGGCCTGATAAATCGCATTGCGCGGGCTGCTGCCTCCGCGCTCTTCTGAAATGGCAAAGTCGATCATCAGAATGGCGTTCTTCTTGACAATACCAATCAGCAGAATGATCCCGATGATGGCGATCACGGTGAGTTCGGTGCCGGAGATCATCAGCGCCAGCAGCGCGCCCACGCCGGCCGGCGGCAAAGTGGACAAAATGGTAACAGGATGCACGTAGCTCTCGTAAAGCATTCCCAACACGATATACACCGAAATCAGGGCCGTAGCGATCAGCAGCGGTTCACTGCCCAGCGAGTCCTGGTAGGCCTGCGCGGTTCCGGCGAACCCGGTATGGATGGTCGAAGGCAATCCGACCTTCAGCGCCGCGGCGCCGATCGCGTCCACCGCGTCGCCTAGTGCGATGCCAGGCTTCAGATTGAACGAGATCGTAGCCGCCGGGAAGAGGCCCTGATGACTCACGGAGAGCGGGGCCGTATCGGGGGCGAAATGGGCGATGGCAGCGAGCGGGACTTCCTGGCCTCGGGGAGAGTGCACGTAGACCTGGTTGAGAATCTCCGGACTCGTCAGGAATTCCGGGGCCGCCTCCATCACCACGTGATACTGATTCAGCGAGGTGTACATCGTGGACACTTGGCGCTGGCCGAAGGCGTCGTAAAGAGTGTTGTCGATCAACTGCGGCGAAATCCCGAAGCGCGCAGCGGTGGCGCGGTCATAGTCGACGATGGCCTGAAGGCCATCATTCTGCTGGTCGCTGTTGACGTCCGCGATGATGGGAATGGTCTTCAATTCCTGCAGCATGCGAGGCGTGTAAGAATTAAGATCCTGCAGGTTATCCCCTCTCATCGTGTACTGATACTGGGCGCTGCCGAACCGACCGCCCACCCTCACGTCCTGCGACGCCTGGAGGTACAAAGAGGCGCCTGGGACGCGTGCCAGCTTCGGACGCAACCGGTTGATCACCTGGTCCGCCGTGGCCGTCCGCTCCGAAGGAGGCTTCAGAGAAGCGAACATGCGCGCCGAGTTCGAGCCGGCCCAACCGCCGGTGAATCCGTTGACGGCTTCTACGGCCGGATCGGCGTCCACGATGGCGACCATCTGTTTCAGAATCTTATCCATGGCCTGAAACGAGGAATCCTGGTCCGCCTGGATGGCCCCCATAATCCGTCCGTTATCCTGTTGAGGAAAGAATCCTTTGGGCACTCGAACGTAGAGATAGAAATTAAGTGCGATCACGCCCAGCAACACCGCCAACGTCACCGCTGGGTAGTCGAGCACGTGGGTCAAGGTCCGGCCATAGGCTCGCACAATAGCGTTAAAGGCCCGCTCACTGGCGCGGTAGAGGCGGCCGTGCGATTCCTGCTGCTTCAGGAGGTGGGCGCACATCGACGGAGTGGTGGTGAGCGAGACCACCAGGGAGACCACGATGGCCGCCGATAGAGTCACAGCGAATTCGTGAAACAGCCTGCCCACAATGCCGCCCATGGCCAGCAAGGGGATGAAAACCGCGATCAGCGAGGTGCTCATGGTCAGCACCGTGAACCCGATTTCTCTGGCGCCCTTGAGTGCGGCATCGAAGGGACGCATGCCCTGTTCGAGGTAGCGGGTGATGTTCTCGATCACGACGATGGCGTCGTCCACCACAAAGCCCGTGCAGATGGTGAGCGCCATAAGGGACAAGTTGTCGAGGCTGTAATCGAAAAGGTACATGACGCCGAACGTCCCGATAATAGATACGGGCACGGCGATGCTGGGGATCATGGCCGTCCGCGCGCTTCGGAGAAAGACGAAGACCACCAGGATCACCAGCAGCACCGAGATCCCCAGCGTCTCCTCGACGTTCTTGACGGAGGCGCGGATGGTCACGGTCTGGTCCATCGCCACCTGGACGTGGATCGACTGCGGCATGGCCGCCTCAAGCTGCGGCAAAGCCTCGCGGATGCGGTCCACCGTGTCAATAATGTTCGCGTTCGCCTGGCGAAAAATAATGACCAGTACAGAGGGCTTGTTATTCGAATAGCCGGCATTGCGAAGGTCTTCCACGGAATCGACAGCCCGCCCGATATCTGAGACTCGCACGGCCGAGCCGTTATGATAGGCAACAATCAGCGGCGAATACTCGATGGCTTTGAAGATCTGGTCATTGGCTCCCACCTGCCAGGTGCGTTGGCCGTCCGAAAAGTGGCCCTTGGGCGTATTGGCGTTGGCCGCGGTCAATACGCCGCGCACCTGTTCAAAGCTGATGCCGTACTTGTTCATCTGTGTGGGGTTCAATTCGACGCGCACGCCGGGCAGCGCGCTTCCGCCCACTACGACCTGGCCAACGCCGCTGATCTGGGAAAATTTCTGAGCCATGATGGACGAAGCGGCGTCGTACATCTGGCCCTTGGTGAGCACCGGCGAGGTCAGCGCGAGCATGTAAATAGGTGAGTCCGCCGGGTTCGCCTTGCGATAGGTCGGGTTGCTGGGGAGGTTTGTGGGCAGGTAGCCGCGGGCGGCGTTGATGGCGGCTTCCACGTCGCGGGCGGCGGCGTCGATATTGCGGTTCAGGTCGAATTGCAGGGTGATGTGGGTTTGTCCCATGCTGCTCGACGACGTCATCTCAGTGACGGCGGCGATGCGGCTGAACTGGCGCTCCAACGGGGTGGCCACGGCCGAGGCCATCGTCTCAGGGCTGGCTCCGGGAAGAGACGCTCCCACGGAAATGGTGGGGAAATCAACTTGAGGCAGAGGCGCCACCGGCAGCATGCGAAAGGCGACAACTCCTGCGAGGGCCACCGCAACCGTCAGAAGAGTGGTGGCAATCGGCCGGCGAATAAAGGGTTCGGAAATGCTCATAGACCTGCTGCGTCAATTGGCCGGAAGCGGTTCCGCGCCGTGGCTCACTGCACCTTCGTGTGAGAATCGCCGCGCCAGGCGATCAAACCAAATGTATATGACCGGCGTCGTGTACAGCGTCAAAAGTTGGCTGAGCAGCAGCCCACCCACAATGCTGATGCCCAGCGGACGACGCAATTCCGATCCTACGCCGTTGCCCAAGGCCAGCGGTACGCCGCCCAGCAGCGCAGCCATCGTGGTCATCATGATAGGCCGGAAGCGCAGTAAACACGCCTGATAGATGGCGTTGACCGGAGTCATGCCCTCCTTGCGCTCGGCCTCCAGGGCAAAGTCGATCATCATGATGGCGTTCTTCTTGACGATCCCGATTAGCAAAATGATGCCGATGAGGGCCACAATGCTGAAATCGGTGCGGCAGATCATGAGGGCCAGCAACGCGCCCACGCCCGCCGAGGGAAGAGTGGAAAGAATCGTAATGGGGTGCACGTAGCTCTCGTAAAGAACGCCCAGTACGATGTAAACCGTAATGATGGCCGCCAGAATCAGGATGGGCTCGCTGGCAAGCGAGTTCTGGAACGAAGCCGCCGTGCCCTGAAACGCCGCCTGGATGCTGGGCGGAAGGTGTACTTCATCCTTCACCTTGTTGATGGCGTCGATCGCATCACCCAGGGAAGCGCCGGGGGCGAGATTGAAGGATAGGGTCACCACGGGAAATTGGCCCTGATGATTCACCGTAAGGGGCGCGGTGGTCTCCTCCAGGTGTGTGAAGGCCGCGAGCGGCACCTGGCCACCGTTCTTGAAGACCGAAGTCGAGGCCACCGCCGCCCCTCCAAACGAACCGTTGGAAGCAATCGTGGATGACCCTGCGGAAGACGAGGTGCTGGCCAAGCTGGCTGAGTTGGCGGTGGCGGAGCTGGTGGGGCCGTAGAGCTGTGTCCCTGATGATCCTCCGGCGACCACCGATGAGGATGCGCTCGAGGCGCTCGAGGCGGCCGCTCCAGTGCGGATATACAGGTCGCCCAGGTTCAGAGGATTCTTTTGAAACGCCGGCTTGACCTGCAGAATCACGTGATACTGGTTCAATTGAGTGAAGATGGTTGAAACCTGGCGCTGGCCATAAGCGTCGTAGAGCGTCTGGTCGATCGCGGAGGGAGAGATGCCGAGACGATAAGCTGTCTGGCGGTCGAAGACCACCCGGGCCTGGAGCGCTCCCACCTGCTGGTCGCTTGCCACGTCGCGCAATTGGGGCAGCCTCTGCATCGCCGCCAGCATCTGGGGGGCGTACTCGCCCAACTCAGACGCGCTGGGATCCTCAAGCGTGTATTGAAACTGCGTGCGGCTGACACGGTCGTCCACCGTGAGGTCCTGTACCGGCTGCATATAAAGGGTGATGCCCGGCACGGCGGCGAGCTTGGGCTGTAACCGCCGGATCACGTCGGTGGCGCTGATCTTGCGCTCCTCGAGTGGCTTGAGATTGATCAGAATTCGTCCGCTGTTCAAGGTGGTGTTGGTACCGTCAACGCCGATGAAGGACGAGAGGCTCTCGACGGCGGAATCCTTCAAAATCAGGGCTGCCAAGGCCTGTTGCTGCTGCGACATCTGCTGGAAGGAGACGGTCTGCGCGGCCTGCGATACCCCCTGAATGACGCCGGTGTCCTGAACGGGAAAGAAGCCCTTGGGGATGTAGACATAAAGCACGATGGTAAGAACGAGCGTGGCGATCGCAACCAGCAACGTGGCGGTCTGGCGGCGAAGTACCCACTGCAAAGTGCGGTCGTAAAAGCCGATCACCAGATTCCAGGCGTTCTCGGAAATTCGGTAGAAGTGACTCTGTTCCGCCATGGGTTTGTGCTTGAGCAGCTTGGAGCACATCATCGGCGTCAGCGTCAGTGAAACGACAGCAGACACCAGGATGGTGACCGCCAAGGTCACGGCAAACTCGCGGAACAGACGGCCCACGATGTCGCCCATGAACAGTAGAGGGATCAGAACCGCAATCAGCGAAACCGTCAACGAAATGATGGTGAAACCGATCTGCGCGGAGCCCTTCAGGGCAGCCTGAAGCGGAGGCTCACCCTCTTCGATAAACCGGCTGATGTTCTCGATCATCACGATGGCGTCGTCCACCACGAATCCGGTGGAAATTGTGAGCGCCATGAGCGTGAGGTTGTTGAGGCTGTAACCGAGGAGGTACATGACGCCGAAAGTCCCCACGATGGAAAGCGGAACGGCGATGCTGGGGATGACGGTGGCCGAAAGATTGCGCAGGAACAGGAAAATAACCATCACGACCAAAGCCACGGTCAGCAGGAGCGAGAATTGCACGTCGCGAACGGAGGCCCGAATGGTGGTGGTACGATCGGTGAGAATCTTGACGTCGACTGATTTGGGCAGGCTCAGCGTCAATTGGGGCAGCAGCGTCTTGATGTGATCGACGACGGTGATGATGTTCGCCCCGGGCTGCCGCTGGATGTTCACGATCACGGCCGGGTTGGTATTCATCCAGGCCGCCTGATACACGTTTTCGGCGTCTTCTTCCACCGTGGCCACATCCGTGAGCTTCACGGGAGATCCGTTGCGGTAGGCAATAATAAGCGGTCTGTATTCATCCGCCGAGAGCAGTTGGTCATTCGCGCCGATCTGATAAGCCTGATGAGTACCGTCGAAGTTGCCCTTCGCCTGATTCACGTTGGCGGCAAGGATGGCGCTTCGCAGATCCTCGAGGTTCAGGCCGTAAGCGGCAAGCGACGTGGGGTTGGCGTTAATGCGCACGGCGGGTTTTTGTCCCCCGCTGATGCTGACGAGTCCTACGCCGGCCAACTGGGAGATTTTGGGGGCCAGGCGCGTGTCGGCCAGGTCCTCCACCGAAGTCAGCGGCATGGTGGTGGAACTCAGGGCCAGGGTGAGAATGGGTGTGTCAGCTGGATTCGTCTTGCTGTAAATAGGGGGTGTGGGAAGGTCAGGAGGAAGGTAGGTGCCGGACGCATTGATGGATTCCTGTACCTCCTGCTCGGCCACGTCGATGTTGAGAGTGAGGTTGAATTGCAGGGTGATCAGCGAGCAGCCGTCGGAGCTGATGGAGGTCATCTGCTGCAGGCCAGGCACCTCGCCGAACTGACGTTCGAGGGGAGCCGTGACCGAGGTGGCCATCACGTCCGGGCTGGCGCCGGGATAAAAGGTAACAACCTGAATGGTGGGGTAATCGACTTCCGGCAGTGCCGAAACCGGCAGTTCCTTATAGGCAACCGCGCCGGCCAGCATGATGGCCGCCATCAACAAAGACGTAGCAACGGGTCGAAGAACGAAAGTCCGCGACGGGCTCATCTAACTCCCGCCTCCGCTCGCGGAAGTCTCAAAGGTCGGGTGCACCTTGGCGCCTTCCTGAAGCCGGTCCACACCGGTCATCACCACCACCTCACCGGGGCTCAAACCCGAGGCGACTTCGGTCTGGCTGCCCTCCGAGGTGCCTTCTTTGATCTGACGCACGGTCACTGTGGAGTCGGGTTTCACGAGCCAGACGTACGTCTGCTGGTTGTTACGCTGAACCACGGCCGTGGGCACCAAAGTAACGTTTCGCTTCTCTTCGACCAGCAATCGCGCGTTAACGAACTGATTGGGAAACAGCGAATTGTCTGTGTTCCCGAAGGTTGCCCTCAGCTTCACCGTTCCAGTGGTGGGGTCAATTTGGTTATCAATCGTACTCAGGGTGCCCGTGGCGAGTTTGTTCATATTGCGATCGAATGCCACCACCTGCAGGTGTTGCCCGGCTCTCCATCTCCCAATCACAGGTTCCAACTGATCCTCAGCGATTGGAAACACCACGGTGATCGGCTGAAGCTGGGTGATCACCACCAGACCGTTGCTCGGCTGAACGTAGTTCCCGGGATCGACCAGTCGCAGGCCGACTCGGCCGGTGATGGGGGCCGTAATATGGCAATACGCGAGGTTGAGTTTGGCGCTATCAATCTGCGCCTGATCGGTCTGCACCGTTCCTTCGTCAGACTTAACCAAAGCTTGTTGGGTGGCGAGGGTCTGCTCGGGCACGGCCCTCAAGGGTACCAAGGTTTGATAGCGTTGAAGGTCAACACGGGCGTTGTTCAGATTTGCTTGGTCGCGGGCCAGAGCCGCCTGGGCCGTCTCCAACTGCACTTGGTACGGCCGCGGGTCGATTTCCGCAAGCGGGTCGCCCTGGTGAACCATGTCCCCTTCCTTGTAGAGGACCTTCATCAGGTACCCGCTGATCTGACTTGCGACAGTAACCGTGTACACCGGGACCACGGCGCCAGGATCGGTAATGTACACGCCAATGTCGCCCTTGGTTGCCTTCACGGCGACCACGGGCGTGATGCCTCCGAAGCCATGTCGCCCGCTCGAAGCAGGCGGAGCTGCGCTGGTGGCCGGCTGTGGCGCGCCGCCTCTGGGCCAAAAGCGGTAGGCCGCAGCAGCAGCAAGGATCAGCAGCAAGACCCAGAGCCAGCCTCGGCGGCGACGAGGCGCTTGACCATTCGGGCCGCCGTTCCTGCCGTTGGTAAGCAGGGGCTCATCTTCTAGAATCACGGATCGGCGTGGCTGCTCGCTCATAGGTCAGGTCCTCAGATGCCAGTTGAAGCAACGTCACAAACACCGTGCGCCGCGCGAACCTGCTTCATTCCGAACGAAGCGCAACGGAGTGAAAGCTCCTTGCATAAGTCAGAAGGAAGCACTCGGATGCATCGGGCCGCTCAGCATGTAGTTTCTGCGGTTCGACGACCATCTTGGAAGCTTTTTCTCCGCCCAGCACGGGCCGCCGGAGTCAGTTCGGCTCAGCCCGCCAGCGATAATACGGGCTGATGAAGCCGGGTGGAAGAAGAACAACTCCATGCCTGATGTGGTGCCGAAGTCGGAGTCTGCCACAGGATACCCCCGGGGCAGCATCCCGACCTTCGTTAGATGCTCGTCAGAATAAAATGCGCCTGCATTTGCGTTCGTTCTCTGGAATCCAGGTATCATACACCGCAACCAGGAACCTAACTAACAATGACGTGTCTGATGGAGGCCGGGTTTCAGGCGCTTATTCCGCAGCGGCGTGGACGCCGTGCGACCGCCTTCGGAGGGACAGTGCACTGTTCGTTTTCGGACAAGCTGTAGCGAAACGCGACCACGCGCGCGGGCGCGGTAGCCCTGGCTGAGCACATCACTCGCACAAACTCAAGGAATTAGCCAAGTAAGCCGTATGGCCGGGCAAGTGCATGCAAGAAATAAGGCCTTGGCGTGACTGTGTACCACAGGGTCTCCAAGCGCCCGCCCGGGGAGGCTGGCGAACGTGGATGCAGTGCGGCGAGGGCGGGGCTTCAGGAGTGCTCGCACGGCATTTTCCATGCTGATAAACAATCGAGGCTGGAGGTAAGCGATGGGCTCACTTCTTCAGGATCTTCGATACGGCTACCGGACTCTGGCCAAAAATCCCGGATTCGCAGCCGTCGCAATCCTGACCCTGGCGCTCGGCATCGGGGCGAACACTGCGCTATTTTCGGTGGTGAACGGCGTACTCCTCAATCCCCTGCCCTACCCGCACCCGGAGCAACTGGTCACGCTTCACGAGAGCAAGCCGAATTTCGAAACCGGCGCCATCCCTTACCTCAACTTCGTGGACTGGCAGAACCAAAACCACACGTTTTCGTCCATCGCCATCAGCCGAACCACGAACTTTACACTCACTGGCATGGGCGAAGCTGAGCGGTTGCAAGGCGACTGGGTTTCGGCCAGCTTTTTCGCTACCTTGGGCGTCAAGCCCATCATCGGCCGTGATTTCACTTCGCAGGACGACCAATTCGGAGCGGGACCTGCGGCGCTGATTAGCGCGGCTCTCTGGAAACGCAAGTTTGGCTCCTCCCCGGACGTGCTGGGCAAGAGTATGACCTTGGACGGCAAAGGCTACACCGTGGTTGGCGTCATGCCCGCGAGTCTCGACCTGGGTCTGTTCAGTTTCCAGCCCGGCGAGGTTTACGCCCCGATCCGCCAATGGGGCAATCCCGGGTTGCGCAATCGGGCGTACGCTCTCGGCTTGCACGGAATTGGCCGCATGAAACCCGGTGTCACCCTGGCGCAGGCGAAAGCCGACCTGCGACACGTCGCACGAAGTCTCGCGGCGGCCTACCCGGAAGTCAATCGGGATACGACGGCGAACATTCTGCCACTGAAGCAGGGACTGGTGGGCGGAATCCGTCCCTACCTGCTGGCGCTCTTGGCTGCCGTGGGATTCGTCCTGCTAATCGCCTGCGTGAACGTCGCCAATTTGCTCCTGGCGCGCTCCACGGGCCGGACTCGCGAATTCGCCATTCGCGCAGCTCTGGGCGCCGGGCAGGGCCGGGTGATCCGGCAACTTCTCACCGAAAGCGTCTTGCTTGCCGTGGCGGGAGGCGCGCTCGGATTGCTGCTGGCATCCTGGGGTACGCAGGCGGCGCTCGCCAGGCTTCCAACTGCTCTCCCGCGTGCCTCGGAGATCGGCATCGACGCCCGCGTTCTCATCTTCACCGCGGCGGTTTCGCTGCTGGCCGGCATTCTCTTCGGCCTGGCGCCGGCCCTCAACACCTCCAGGCCAGACCTGCACGAGACTCTCAAAGAAGGCGGACGCGGGGCTAGCGGTACGCGTCACGGAGCGCACCGCATTTTTATCGTGGTTGAGATGGCGATGGCTGTGGTGCTGCTGATCGGGGCAGGACTGATGATCCGGAGTCTGGCGCGTATTTGGTCTGTAGATCCGGGGTTTGACCCGCACAACGTTCTTGCCTTCAACGTGTCGCTCCCGCCGGCGATGAACGCTGCCAACCCGGCGGCCCAACGTGCTGCTTTTCGCGCCTTCGATGACCGGCTCGAATCCACTCCGGGTGTGGAGGCCGTGTCGCTTTCCTGGGGAGGCTTGCCGATGTGGGGTGAGGACGATCAACACTTCTGGCTCGACGGCAAGCCCAAGCCGCAGAGCGACAGTGAGATGAATTGGACCCTCGATTACATAGTGGAGCCGGAATATTTCAAGGCGATGAGAGTTCCGCTCGAGCGTGGGCGCCTCTTCACGACCCAGGATGATAACCACTCGCCGTTCGTTGTTGTCATCGACGACGTTCTTGCCGCCAAGTTTTTCCCCAACCAGAATCCTATCGGCAAGCGTGTGAATCTCGAGACCTATGACGCCAAGGCGGAGATCATTGGCGTGGTCGGGCACGTGAATCAGTGGGGCCTCGATTCCGACGACACCTATCCCCTTCGGACCCAAATGTACCTCCCGCTCCGTCAAATGCCAGACAGTTGGTTCAACGGTCCGGGAGGCGCAGCGGTGGTGGTGCGTTCCGCCACTGAGCCTGCAGGGGTCATCACTTCGATTCGTGATGTCATCCACAGCCTGAGCGCTGACGAGGTGGTATACGGCTTCAACACCATGGATGAAATCGTCGCCTCCTCCGTCGCCGACCGACGGTTCGCGATGATTCTGCTGGGCGCCTTCGCGGCCTTGGCGCTGATTCTATCGGGCGTCGGCATCTACGGCGTGATTTCCTACCTGGCCGGGCAGCGCACCCACGAAATCGGCGTGCGCATGGCACTGGGCGCGCAGCGCCGGGACGTGCTTCGGCTCGTTTTGGGCCAAGGAGCCGGAATGGCCCTCCTCGGAGTAGCCGCCGGACTCGCCGCCGCCTTCGCGCTCACCCGCCTGCTGGCGAAATACTCCCTGCTCTTCCGCATCAGCGCCACCGATCCGTTGACCTTTGCGGCCGTCACCGTCTTGCTTACCCTGGTAGCGCTCGCGGCTTGCTACATTCCCGCGCGACGCGCCATGCGCGTGGACCCGATGGTGGCGCTTCGGTACGAATAAAACAGTCGTAACTGGTTAGTGGTTAGTGGTTAGCCGCCAGAGGGCGAGTCCTGGTGACCGCCCATCCCACGCGCCCCCAAAAATTCGCTTGCAGATTCTCTAGTTCTGGTATTATCGAATCATGGGCCGAAGGGACTCCCAAGATGTCGCCCGTTACGCGGATATGTTCGCGGCCATGGGCGCGGAGCCGCGGTTGCGCATTATGCAACTCTTGCTAACCGCACACCCGCAAGGACTCGTGGTGGGCGACATCCAGGAAGAACTCGCCATCCCCGCCTCCACCCTTTCGCACCACCTCGATAAGCTCAAGAACGAAGACCTTGTGCGCGTCAGGCGCGAGGGCACTTTTCTGTGGTACACGGCCAACACGGAATCGCTTCAGGAAATCATCAATTTCCTGTACGCCGAGTGCTGCACGCGCAACAAGGCCATTGAACCGGGCGAACTGGTCACGATCGGCAAGTCCTTTGAAGCGGAACGAGAAAGGAAAAACAGATGAGCACGGAACAGACACAGGATATCAAGGAAGTGGTGAAGCAGAAGTATGGCGGGGCGGCGCTTAGCGTCATGCGGGGCGAGGCGAAGCCTTCCTGTTGCGGCTCCAAATCTGCCACCGGAATCGCGCAGACCGACCCCATCACGGGGGCGCTGTACAACCTGAGCGAGACCTCTGAACTCCCCGGCGAAGCCGTCCTGGCTTCGCTCGGTTGCGGCAATCCGACGGCGCTGGCGAAACTCAATCCGGGTGAGACGGTGCTCGACCTGGGATCGGGCGGAGGCATTGACGTCCTGCTCTCGGCGAAGCGGGTGGGCCCCACAGGCAAGGCCTACGGCTTGGACATGACCGACGAAATGCTCGCCTTGGCGCGCGAAAATCAGCGCAAGGCGGGCCTCGATAACGTGGAGTTCCTGAAAGGTGAAATCGAGCACATCCCGCTGCCTGACAATTGCGTTGATGTGATCATCTCCAACTGCGTGATCAACCTCTCCGCCGACAAAAGCCAGGTATTGCGAGAGGCCTTCCGCGTGCTCAAGCCGGGCGGCCGCCTGGCGGTCTCCGACGTAGTCACCCGGGGCGAGATCGCGCTCGAAATTCGGAAGAGCGTGCTTCTTTGGGCCGGATGCGTCGCGGGAGCGCTCGCGGAAGAAGAGTATCGCGATAAGTTGACCGCCGCCGGGTTCACGCAGATCGAGATCGAGCCCACGCGGGTCTATCGCCTGGAAGATGCGTGCGAATTCCTCTCGGCGGAAGGGATTGACGTCGAAACGATTGCACCCCAGGTGGATGGAAAGTTTATGAGCGCCTTCGTTCGCGCCGTTAAGCCGCCGAATCGGGCTCCGTCTCTGAGGTCGAATGGAGAAAAGGGATGAAAGGGCACTACAACGTTCTGTTTCTGTGTACGGGCAACTCGGCCCGGTCCATCATGGCCGAGGCGATCATGAATTTCAAAGGCCGCGCGAACTTTACGGCCTACAGTGCGGGGAGCCATCCCGCGGGCGCGGTCCGGCCCGAAGCGTTGCGGCAACTCGAAGCTTCCCGGATGCCCAGCGAAGGGCTTCGCAGTAAATCCTGGGAGGAATTCGCGTTGCCCGATTCTCCTCCGCTCGATTTCGTCTTCACGGTTTGCGATAAGGCAGCCGCGGAGGTTTGTCCGGTGTGGCCGGGCCAGCCCATGACGGCACACTGGGGCGTTGCCGATCCCGCAGCCCTGCGAGGCAGCCCGGCCGAGGTGGAGCGAGCCTTCCGCGAGGCTTTCGTCATTCTCGATCGGAGGATCAGCTTGTTTCTTTGCCTGCCGTTTAAGAGCCTCGACGAACTGGCCCTGAAAAGAGCTCTCGACAATATCGGCCGGACGGCAGAATCAGTGGCGCAGGAGCGGTTCGTGGCCGGCCGCCCGCGCGCCGGAAACTCAACAAGCGAGAATTCATAATGGAAGCAAGCAGCCGTCTCAGATTTCTAGACCGTTATCTCACCGCTTGGATTTTCACCGCCATGGTCTGCGGCGTGGCCTTGGGATGGCTCATACCGGGCGTCGTGCCCTTTCTGAACCGGTTCAGCATAGGGACTACCTCCATTCCCATCGCGGTGGGGTTGATCGTGATGATGTACCCGCCTTTCACCAAGGTCCGCTATGAAGAATTACCGGAGGTGTTTCGCAATAAGAGGGTGCTGGGCCTGTCGCTCGTTCAGAACTGGATTGTAGGGCCGATTCTGATGTTCGCTCTGGCCATTGTGTTCCTGCGCGGCTATCCGGGCTACAGAGTCTGTGTGAGAACTCAGCTCTCGAAAGCCACCCCTCTTGACACCTCGGCGATAATAGCAGTGGAGGTGTCCTGTTTATGAGATTTCGAGCCTACAATCCTGAGCAAGCCTATCTGCTGCCACC
>Ga0335085_10000184_pt1 | contig 195331 bp, 184 predicted proteins | sample Lox_Sample_45_FD_206712 | JGI IMG/M metagenome (GOLD analysis project Ga0335085, IMG submission 206712) | Soil microbial communities from Loxahatchee National Wildlife Refuge, Florida, United States - Lox_Sample_4.5 | ecosystem: Environmental > Terrestrial > Soil > Wetlands | place: USA... | reverse complement strand
GCGCCAGCGGCCTTCAGGTCATGGCCTATGTCAAGAACATCTTCGACACCACGGCCATCACCGGCGCGTTCCTGAACAGCGATGACAGCGGTTTGACCACGAACGTGTTTCTCACCGATCCGCGCCTGTTCGGCGTGCGCGTCACGAAGAACTGGTGAGCGCCATGGGAAAGAACACCTTCACACAACCTCACCTGTCATCCCGGCCAAGCGGCGTTAGCCGCGCAGAGCCGGGACCCATCGTACCGCGTCTCGGTGGGTCCCGGATCGCGCTGCGCGCGTCCGGGATGACAATCTTGTTTACGGGGGGAATCACACAATGAGCGAACTCATCAATACACACGACAACCGCGCCACCATCCGCTGGAAGCTGCTCACGGGCGCATCCGCGCTGGTGCTGACCGCCTATGTTTCGTCCATAAATGCCGTGCATGCCGCCGATCGCCCGCTGATATGGATCGAGGGCGGCTGGCAATTCGAAAGCATCACCGGCTCGAACGATATACTGGTGCCGCCGCTCGATGACCTAACAACGAACGGATTTTCATCTACGCCGACGGCAGCGAATTTTTTGGGGCAAAGCTCGGGAGGGTTCCCATCCTTCACCGGCATAGAAAACGTGCTCGGCCATAGCAGCGGCGCCGAAGGAAGCATCTCGTTCCAGCCCAAGGATTCAAATTGGATATTGAGTATTTCAGGCCGCTATGGGCACACGCATGGCCACAAACATATCGAACGGCGGCGCGATGCGTATTCCGAGCCTGCTAACGTCACGAACATCCTGGGGCATTACGTCAAGACTCAGCATTTCACGAATTATGTCAATCAATCGGCAAATAATTCCGAATCGCATGCGGTAGTCGATTTTCAGGTCGGTCGGGATGTCGGTTTGGGCCTGTTCGGGCAGAGAACCGACTCGACCGTCAGCTTCGGCGCGCGGTATATGCGGTTCGATCAATCCGGCAGCGGCCATGCGTATGATAATCCCGCGGTCCGGTTTTATCATCACAAGGGCGCAGCGCCGAAATACCAGTATAACATCGCGTTCCGGTATCAAAAATCGGCAACGCTCCTTGAGAGGGACGCCAGTTTCAGGGCGCTGGGTCCATCATTGTCCTGGACGAATGCCACCAGGCTGTGGGGCGATCTCGAAGGCGGTGAAGTTGCGCTGGATTGGGGTGCAAATGCGGCGGTGTTGTTTGGCCGGCAAAAAGCGAAGGTCAATTACAGCACCAAGACGTTCACGACCTATTATGGAGGCGGAGTCCATTCCAGCAATTCCAGACCCTTCCATCGCACCGATTCCCGCCGCGTCACCGTGCCCAATGTCGGCGGTTTCGCGGGACTCTCCTATCGCTTCACCGATGCCAGGCTCAGCCTCGGCTATCGCGCCGATTTCTTCTTCCATGCGCTGGATCGCGGGCTCGACACGCGGCGTATCGCGACCATCGGTTTCAATGGCCCTTATGCCAGCATCAGTATCGGGCTTCCGTAATGGGCCGTAGGGAGTCAAGTGCAAATCCACTACTCGCGCCGCCAGTCTTCGCCGAAGCCAAGCTTCGGCTTCGCCTAGGCAAGCCGGTATCAGGCTTCCGTTCGTGGTCGGGTTTGCCCGCCACATGATGCGATCAGAGGAAACCGGGAGCCAATCTGGGAGGACGTGCTGATCCTTTAAGGAAGGCACACCCGATGCTGCGGCTTCGCGCTCCCGGCGATCCGCCATATTGCCGGCTGCGTTGTACCGCAATACGAGAGCTTCTGAAGAATTGGCGGATCGTCAGGTCAAATTCTCTTATCGCCAGAAAATCCGTTTCCTGATAGGTCTTAACGTTGGAAAATCCGTTTTGAATCGGTCGAAAGGCGGCCAAATGCCCAGAAAGACGCTCGATCAATTGCCCGACATATTCGTGTCCAACCAGGCGTTGAGGGTTTGCCGGGGAGAGCGTCCTGATCGGGCGCTTTGCGGTCTTCGATCGCGAAGCCGTCCTTCGGATGTGGCGATTGGCCGACGGGCGATGCCTCTTGAGCGATGGTCCCTTTGTTTTCCGCGACCGTCCGGTGCGAGCCTTGGCTGACGGGCGATGCTTCGTGCGCGACCGTGTTTTTGCCTTCGATCACGCAACGTCCTGCCGGACGCGAGCGTTCGCGGCTCGCCACAAAATCATCTGCGGCTGTGTCGGTGTTTTCACGATCGGGTTTTGGGTGATCGCCAGCCGTTATCGCACCGCCATCCTCCTCAGACCCCGGCCAGACGCGCGATAGTTCCTCGGCCAGGCGCGCCAGTTTCTTGATCATCAACCGCTCCAATATATCGGCAAAATGCTCGCCTTTGGCCGATTTCAGTTCGGGGGCCAACTGGCGCAGCTTCAGGATGGTGTCGTGATTGTTGGCTTCCAGTCCACTTCGGCCAGTGCATGGGTCGTGGTGGAAGCCATCGCGCCTGCGCCCCACCACAGACACTAGGCAAAAGGCACAAAGACCGAAAGCGCATCGCGCGCGCGCGCCACATAGGCCGCGCAGGCTGCGATCAGCACTTCGGGCACCTCCAGCGCCCCAAAAATCTCCGCGGCAAAAGCGAATGTGCCGAGCCTGCTTACCGCAACCTCCTCAGCCCAATCGCTCAACATGGCCGCCGCACGCAGACGCCGGCGCCAGGGAAGATGGGCAGAAGCCATAACCGCCCCGAGCGCATTGCGCGAGGCAAAGTCCAATCCATTATTGCCGTCGCCGCACACCGCGCGCGCCAGCGTGCCAAAATGATCGCCGCTGCGGTCCTTGACCGCCTCGCAGGCCCGATGAAGCGCAATATCGAGGGCGCGGACATGGCCACCGAGCGCATGGCGGACTTGAGGCAGTGTCGCAATCCCGATCACATCGCCGGCCGCTTCAACATCGCCGATGCCGATATCCTCAAGACCGATTGTCATCATCCGCCGCCACAGACGCGAGGGATCGTTCGCCAGCAATTGAAACCCCGCCCGCCGGGCCATCGCCACATCGCTGCGGCGGATCGCCTTTTGCAGCAGCGAGGCGAGCAGCCAGCGGTCAGCGCCATCAATCGGCACGCCGGGCTCAGCCTCGAAGCTGTGGGCGCAAAGATGCTCGATGCGATCGGAAAGACAGCGAACAAGACGATCAGAACCTGCCATCACAGCAAAGAGAAAAAGATTGCACATCTTGCGTAATGGAAGCCCGCCGCGGTGCAAGAAAAATTGCGCCCAACAGCAGGAAATTTTTTCCGTCGCGCTGATGCGCGGAAGTCCGCTGGGCAATAGGTCAGCGCAAGATCTTTTCGACTGTCGGCGTCGGGCTTCCTCTCCGAATCAGCCTTTGATAATGACGCGCATGCAAAGCCCGGCGGCAATAAATTCCCGCCGGTCGAGCCGTCTCACGCTATAAGGTGCAAGCTTTGCGCGCCATCACGCACCGCATCGGTTGCCAAGCACCGATCAAATGTTGCCAACAGAGCATTAGCAAAATCGCTCTTTGTTTGGGATCAAAGACATAAGCAACGCGCCGGACCCGATTTGCCACAGGCACCCGCAGTTCCTTCATGTTTGTGTAACGGCCATCGCCGGAACCGCGTCGTAATACTCAAGCCGGACAATTGCGGCCGGTACCATAAAATGTTTTCGCCGGCTTCAACGGCAAGACATGCTCAAACGTTGGGCTTCGCGCTGTTGTTTCAATTGTTTCCGCAAGGCACGCCGCTGAGCATGGATGGCCCTTTTCTCTGCTTGAAATTCACGCGTATAATATCCGTGCTTCAGCGTGTTGCGATTGCCCTTGGGCGCTCCTGACCCAAACGCACCACCATACATGCGGCAGCGCTTCTTGCCCGAGACTGCCGGCGCTCGGCAGCTCCTGCCCGAGCGGATCTTTGCCCGCAGCGCGGCGCCTCATGCGCCGCCATCATCCTGCTCGATGCCTTTGACATGGACCTAACCCGCCACATCTTTCATGCCAGAAACGGCGTTGGGATATCGCGCCTGCTGCACATTGCCGCCACGACGCCTGCGGCGCGGCGCGGGTTCGACCATCGTTTCATGCCGCACGGTGATGTGCTGGCGGCCCTGCACGCGAGCCTTGCGAAACTGATCGGCGATTTTGAGGAGACACTTCGATAATTTAACCGTCTCCATCAAATAGAGATGCTGACCCCCACAAGGATAGGCAGGCGTACATGCGAAACAACGCTGGACATATCCACCCATGGTCTTGATATTCAAAAGGAGCATTTCCTCAACCGGATCCTGCGCCATAGTCCTCAGATACGGCCACGGATCCTTTCGCCATGGATATTGATTCAGATCAGCCATCACCTGCTCATCAAAGGTCTTTTTGACGCGTTTCGCCTTCGGCGGTTTGGCGGCGGGTTGAACGGAGCTCACGCTTTGGCCGGACACAATGACTTCTTGGCGCCCATAGCTTCGATGTTTGCGAAAATGTTCCAAAATCTCGTGGACATGGTCCATATACGGCAAGACGGTGTTCAGAGAATCCAATTCGCGCTGAATGCCGGGGCGGGGTTCGAGCGGCGTCAGGCCGCGATCGACCTGCTTCTGGAAGCAGTCAGCAAGTCCGAGCAAAGCTGCCTCAAGGGGATCGCGTGCCATGCTGGGAAGATCCGCCCAAGCCATTTTGGGCGCACGGATCTGTGTGTCAGGCGCCGCCGCCATGCGATTGATCTCGTCGGTGAGATTGATGTTCTCGAGTTCGGCCGTCGCGTCGAGGGCTTCGCCATTTGAGCTTGCCCCATCGGCATGGCTCGAAGCCGATCCCGGCCGAGGCTCTACTGCTCGGCTTTCGGGATTGGCGGGCGTTGCAGCGGTGTCGGCTAGAGATTGTTGCGCAGTCTGGCCTTCCATTGGGGGCTCCTTGTTCTTTTGTCTCGCCCCCAAGCGTTGTTCATTTATTACAATATGCATTTGGCGCGCAAGGACGGTCTTCACGGCCTCCAGGCGCGGCCGCGTTTTGGGCTCGCCCCGAAGTGCTTTTTTGCGGGACCAGCATGTCCTTTGGACAGCTGACGCACTCCTTTGCATGGGGTTGAATTGTTTTGGACCAAATATGCCCTTTTGCTTGGGGTTGAATTATCGAAAAATGCCCTCTCCCCCCTTGCCCGCCTTTGCAACTCCCCGGGGGGGGTGCAACGATGCCGCGTGTATTTCGACGTGCACATTTGGCTTTGACGCAGATTTGATGCAGGCGGGCTGTAAAATTGTTTCCAAGCGCAATCCCGCCGGAAAGCAGCTCATCTCACTGCTTCAACCGGTGAATCCAGTTCTTGGGTGGGGTCAGTTTTCGCGCGAAACGTCACCGCACCCCATTCTGCGTTTTAATAATGATATCAATGCGCTGGACGGCTCCAGCGATGGGTTGGAGTTCCGGGTGTATTCGCATTCCCAAGCTCGTTCGTTGGGGCGCGGCGGCCGTTGCACCTGCTCCGCTCCCAAACATTGGATCGCCGGAAGTTAGATTTTCCGGCCTATGTCGCGATGGCGGGCTCGGCGATGCCATCGCGACGGACCAATGATATTGGGGTTTTCTGCCCGATCGCCCCATGCGGGCGTTGCTCGTTGTCGTATCTGCGCCAATCCTCCAATTTTTCCCGGGCGTCTTCAAGGCTCATAAACCAGTGCGCGTTCAAGCATTCTGCCCGGAGACGACCATTGAACGCTTCGATGAACGCGTTGTCTGTGGGCTTTCCAGGCCTGGAGAAGTCCAACGTCACGTCGTTCGCGTATGCCCATAGATCGAGGTCGCGCGACACGAACTCCATTCCCTGATCGACACGTATGGCCGCTGGGTGACAGCACGGTCAACGCCAATCAATTCGCCGATGCGCATCTGGAAATCGGCGCGGGCGAGGAACCCAAAACCTTCACCGCCGTCTCCGCGCCGCTCAGTGCAGGCGTCACCGGCGGCGCGCTCGGTACGATCGACGCAAACGCATTCGCCGGCTCTACTGTCTGGATCATCCGAATCGTCGTGCATCACAAGAACGGGCGCACGCGCGAGGCGCGTGTCCGCCTGCAATTGGGCTAGGCGCGCTGCAACGCAAAATCCGTAGCGCCGTGCTGCATCTGCTCACGCAACCGGAATAATTTCTGCGCGCGTCCCCCCCATTTTCGAGGCTCGCCCGTCCCCGGAGCGTACAATTGACGTGGTACCCGCGGGACACCGGGTGAGGGCGGGGTGACAGACACCAAGGACCATGACCGCGACAACGCCGGCGCGCGCCTCAAGGGCTTGGCGGTGAGCGCCGATGCGCTTCAGGCGTGGTTCCTGCGCGAGGTTCTGCCGCTGGAGTCGGCGCTTGCGGGCTATTTCCGGCGCAACTGGCGCAACGAGAGCGATGTGAGGGATCTGGTGCAGGACGTTTACGTGCATGTCTGCGATGCCGCCCGCCGCGAAGTGCCGCTCAACGCGCGTGCCTTCGTGTTCACCACGGCGCGCAACATCCTGATCGACAAGTTCCGCAATCGCCAGGTCGTTCCCATCGAAACGGTGGGCGATGTGGAGGCGCTGGCCGCCGCATCCGAAATTCCCGGTCCCGACCGCGATGTCATCGCGCGCGATGAATTGCGCCGGTTGCAGGCCGCGCTTGATCGCCTTGCGCCGCGCTGCCGCGAAGCGGTGCTGCTCAAGCAGCTCGAAGGACTTTCGCGGCGCCAGATCGCGCAACGCATGGGCATCGCCGAGGACACGGCGAAGGAATATCTCGCCATCGGCCTTTTCACGCTCTCCGACATCTTCTTCGGCGGGGACCCGAAATGAGCGATGCGGCGGAAAATTCGGCGCAGGACATCCAGATGGAAGCTTCGCGCTGGGTGATCGCGCGGCGCGCGGGCGAAGAGTGGAGCGCGGACGATCAGGCGCGCCTGGAGTCCTGGCTCGATCAATCGACCGCGCATCGCGTGGCGTTCTGGCGCGCCGATCAGGCCTGGAACCGCACGTTTCGCGCGGCCGCTTTGAAAGGCTTCGCGCCGCAAACGCCCTCGCGCAGCAACCTTGGCAGCATGTTCCGCTTCATGGCGTTGCGCGTTGCTGCGTCGTTGATCGTGATTGCGGGGCTGGGTGCCGCCGGCGCTTATCTGATGCGCGGGCCCGAATATGCCACCTATCGCACGCCGATCGGCGGGCGTGAAACCTTGACGCTATCCGACGGCAGCCAGATCGAACTCAACACCAACACGGTCCTGCGCTTCTCGCGGCGCGCGGGCCAGCGCGAAGTGATCCTCGACCGCGGCGAAGCTTATTTTCAGGTGAAGCACGATCCCGCTCATCCGTTTGTCGTTCTGGCGGGCGGGCGGCGCATCACCGATATCGGCACGAAATTTCTCGTGCGCGGCGAATCGGGCCGGCTCGAAGTTGCGCTGCTTGAGGGCCGCGTGCTCTTGAGCGCGCCGCACGGCATCGATGCGCCATCGGCCGATCTGACCGCTGGCAATGTCGCGGTCGCGACCGCGTCCGACACCTCCATCACCAAGCATCCGCTGCAATCCTTGCGCGATGCGCTGTCGTGGCGCGACGGGATGTTGGTCTTCCATCACACCACGCTGGCCCAGGCCGTGGCGGAATTCAACCGCTACAACCGCACGAAGCTCACCGTCGCGGGCGCTGCCGCCGCGCTGACCATCGACGGCAAGTTCGCCGCGCGCGATATCGAAGCCTTCACTGAAACCGCAGAGGACGTATTGCGCCTGACTGTCACGCGCGAAAACGGCCAAACGATCTTGTCGCGCTAAAGGCGCATGAAGAAATGCGGCCCGCGCCGCGAAAGGGGGGAAGATGAGGAAAATGCCAATCATCCGCGCCGGTCTGATGGGCTCGGCCTGCGCATTCGCGCTCGCCACGGCCGCGCATGCGCGCAGCTTCGATATTCCGGGCGGCGATCTGGAAAGCGCGCTGCAAGCCTTCACCGCGCAAACCGGCGTCAATCTGATCGTGGCCGACGATCAGGTGCGCGGAATCAAAAGCCGCGGCGTCAGCGGCGATTATGCCGATAGCGCCGCACTCGCGCGCATCCTTTCGGGCACGGGCTTTGTGGTGCACGAGCATCTCAACGGCGCCATCGGCATCGTTCCAGCGGAGAAGGTCCGGCAGAAATCGGAGACCGTAGAGGCCGCACCGTTGCGCCTCGCCGCGGCATCCGCCGCCGCCGCGAGCGTGGAAACGGTGGTGGTGACGAGTTCGAAGATCAAGGGCGATATCCAGACTGTTCCGATTGCGATTACCGCGCTGTCGCAGGAACAGCTTACGTCTCGACAAATCGCCGGCGGCCCCGATCTTGTGAAGGAAGTTCCGAACCTCACCTTCACCAAAACCAATTTTACCGGCTATTCGATCTCCATTCGCGGCATCGGAACGCAGGCGATTTCGGTGGCAACCGATCCGGCGGTGGCAGTCGCGCTGAACGATATTCCGTTTATCCGCAACCACTTCTTCGAGCAGGAATTCTACGACGTCAATCAGGTTGAAGTGGTGCGTGGACCGCAAGGCACATTGTATGGCCGCAATGCCACCGCTGGCGTGGTGAATGTCATCACCGCCAAACCGACCGATCAGTTCGAAGCCATGCTCTCCGCCGATTGGGGCAATTACACCAACCGCCGCTATGAGGGCATGGTGAACATTCCCATTGACGCCGATCAACTCGATCTGCGTGTCGCCGGCGAATGGACCAAGCGCGTGGGCTATACGACCAACACAAACACCGGCGATCCGGTCGATGGCCGCGATCTGTGGTCATCCCGCGTCACGCTGGGCTGGCATCCGCTGCAAAGCGTGCAGACATACCTCGTCTGGGAACATTTCCAGGAAGACGATGACCGCATGCGCACGCAGAAGCAGCTGTGCAAGACGGACGACAACAGCAATCACCCGCAAATCCAAAGCGTGCTGGGAATTCCGGTTGACGATCCCCTGGGCCAGAATACCAACACAGCCGAGTTCGTGTTTAGGATCAATCAAGGCGATCTGAGCCAGGGTTGTCTTCCCACCTCCATGTATTCCAAAGATGCGTTCGAAGTGCCCTATGGTTTCGCGCTCCCATATGTTACGGCCGGTTTATTCACGGGCGCGCTAAAGACCGGTGTCAATCCTTACGCCAGCACGGTCCAGTCCACCAATCTGCGCGACATCGAAACGCAGATCGATCCGAGATATAAAGCCAAGAACGACACGCTGGAATTCAATGTCGATTACACTGTCACGCCGTCGATCACCTTCACCTCGCAGACGGGCTGGAACGAGGATTTTCTCTGGTCCACGGAGGATTATAACCGCTTCAATACGACGGAAGGCGTCTTCCAACCGCGTTACGGCGGCTCTGACGTTCGAACAAGTTCCGTCATCAGTCCCTATCCCGATTGCGCCACGAATTTCACGACGTCGCAGCTGGGTGGCGATATCTTTACCACTCCGGCGTCCGCAAACGGCTATTACTATTTCGGCGACCCGCAGCTTGGTTGCAGCGACCGGCTCGTGGCGCAGGATGTCTCCCGCGAACATGCGTGGCAGGCAAGCCAGGAATTCCGGCTGGCGTCCAATTTCAAAGGGCCGTTCAATTTCAGTATCGGCGGCAATTACATGCACTACGAAACGGTTGAAGATTATTTCGTCTTCGCGAACACGTTGACTCTGTTTGCGGCCACCGAGGGTTATAACGTGCTCGCAGAACCTGCCGGCACACCTTGGGTTCCAGGTGTTTCGGACAATCACGAATGTTTCCAGGACGGTGCCACCAGCCAGGGCGGCGTTGGCTGGCAATACAACGATCCGACCCAGGGTGCCGGCGTGCCAACCGAGGTGTGCTATTATATCGATCCCAATCCGCTGCAAAGCCTCAACGGCGAAGGGCATAATTATTTTCGCAGCGATAACCCTTACGTCCTCAATTCCTATGCCGGATTTGGCGAGGCCTATTATGACGTTGTGTCCGATCTGAAGCTGACCGCCGGAGCGCGCTGGACGAGCGACCACAAGCATTTCATCGACATCCCGAGCGAGCTTCTGGCCCAAGGCTATGGCTATGCGTCGATTGCCGTGGTCAATCAGGCATGGAACCAGTGGACCGGCCGCTTTGCCGCGAACTGGACGCCCAAGCTCGATTTCACCGATCAAACGCTCGTCTATGGCTCGTTCAGCCACGGCTACAAGGCGGGTGGCGCCAATCCGCCCGGTGCATCGCTGTTCGCCTATGGCGGCTTTGCCGGAACTGCGTCGCAAAGCGGCGTTCCGGTGCATCCGCTCACCTTCAAGCCGGAATTCATCGACGCCTACGAACTCGGCACCAAGAACACGCTGATGGATGGCGGGCTGACGCTGAATGGCGATGTGTTCTACTACAACTACACAGGCTATCAGATATCCAAGATCGTGGATCGCACGGCAATTAACGACAATTTCAACGCCACCGTGCATGGCGCGGAAATCGAAGCGTCGTACGAACCGATTCCGGGACTCAAATTCAATTTTGCCGGCGGTTACGAACGCACGCGGGTCGATAATGGGCAATCTTCTGTCGATCTGATGGATCGCACGGCTGGCCATCCGGGCTGGATTTTGATGAAGCCCTTCGTCACCCTGCCGTCCAATTGCATTTTACCCGATTATGTGGTGGCGGCACTTATACTGAACAGTACGATTGGTGAAGGTAACCCGGCTGTCTCGGCATGTGGAAACGCCTATTTCAACCATGTCGATCCGGTGGTGAACGATGATTTCGGCGGTTTCTATCACTGGAATAACGGGAATCCCTATTACACCCTTCCAAACGCTTACGGCTTAGATCTGGGCGCCCCCCAACATCCCTATCCTTTTGCGCTGGCATATTCAGGATTTCCGGGAGGCTCGTACCCCGGCTTCGATCCCCTCGCCGGAACACCGGGCGATCCGTATGAGGGCCAGAACACATTCAACGGCGTCGATTATGGCCCGGTGCCGAACAATGGCGAAGGTTTTGCCAAGAATCTCAGCGGCCACGAGCTTCCCAATGCGCCGCATTTCACAACGTCGTTTTCGACGGAATACACCATCCCGGTCTCGGAAGATTGGGCGGCAACGCTGCACAGCGATTTCTACTGGCAATCGCAAAGCTGGTCGCGGATCTATAACGACCGGCCTTACGACAAGATTCGAGGCTACTCGAATGTCAATCTCGCTCTGATCCTGACGAGCGCCAATGGCTGGCAGGTTATGGGCTATCTGAAGAACGTCTTCGATACGACAGCCATCACCGGCACGTTCCTGAACTCGGACGATAGCGGCTTGACCACCAATGTGTTCCTGACCGATCCGCGCCTCTATGGCGTGCGCGTCACGAAGAACTGGTGAGGGGGGAAACACCAATGAGCGAACTGATCCAAAAACACGACAACCGCGCCACCATCCGCTGGAAGCTACTCACGGGCGCATCCGCGCTGGCACTCACGGTCTATGTTTCGTCCGCAAGCATGGCACGGGCGGAAGACAGCGACACTCCGCAAGTGTGGATCACGCTGGGCGGCGAGTTGGACATGCTGCAAGGTGAATCGGCACCTTTCACCGCGCCCTTCATGACCGCCATTACTCCGACGCCGGGATCATATAAAGGAGGTGTTTTCAGCCAGAACCAGGCGAGAGATTCGCTTGGCCTCGATGGCAAGATCAGCTTCCAGCCCGAGGATTCCGACTGGATATTTTCCGCCGGCATCCGCTACGGCCGCACGCACTCGAACCGGCACGTTCACAACCAGACCAAGTTTCCGACATTTAAGCTCACGGCTTCCACCATTTTCGGCTCACCAATAACCTACAGTGGCGTGCCATACACCCTGCGCGTGCAGAGTAAACCAGCGGTCGCTCGGTTCACCGATGTCAAGGCGCCATCGGGCGACAAGCACACGATCCTCGATTTTGCCGCCGGAAAAGATGTCGGCCTCGGCATTTTTGGACGCGACGGAACTTCGACGCTAAGCGCGGGCATCCGCCTGGCGGAATTCACCTCAGACACGAATCTCGACATTCAGGCCCGGCCGATCATTACGCCCCATTTCAGCCCCTTCTTTTTCTTGAGCGAAATCCCAAAATTCTTCACCTGGGACCAGTACGAGATGACGGGCCATGCCGAACGTAGCTTCAAGGGTGTCGGTCCGACGATATCCTGGGAGGCGTCCTCGGCAATTGCAGGCAATCCGCAGAATGGCGAGATCACAGTGGATTGGGGCATCGACATCGCCGCCCTGTTCGGCCGGCAGAAGGCGAGGGTGGAGCACGCGACACAGGAATCCCATTATTATAAGTCGCACGGAGGCAACGCAGCGATCGTTCACCAGATCTATCACCATCCGACAAGCGCAACGGCCTATCGCAGCACGCGCTCGCGCCGCGTGACGGTGCCCGAACTCAGCGGCTTCATCGGACTTTCCGCCAAGCTGCCGCATTCGAAGGTCAGCATCGGCTACAAAGGCGATATCTGGTTCGGCGCGGTGGATCGCGGCATCGATACGCGCAAAACATCGAACCTCACCTTCAACGGCCCCTACGCCAGCATCAGTGTCGGGCTGGGCGATTAAGCCCAAATACCACGAGTTGAATGAAAGGGCGGGGGATAGCATCCACCGCCCTTAATTTCTTGAACCATCCGATTGCGCAATTGCAGCGCGGATATTGCGCCTGCTCAGCAAACGCCTCTGCGCCCGATGCTGCGGCGCAAAACCAAAAATTTCTCCCGCCACCCGAATCTTCGCCCCGCAGCTTTGTTCTAATCAGCGTAGCCTTTGCAGCCCCTCGAAGGACGGAAAGCGGGCGGGGGATGGCGGAAACACGCGGAACGGGTTCTCCAGATGCGCACCTGCACAGCGCAGGCGCCGTCATGAGTGCGGCTGACGTGAACGCGTGGTTCGTCCGGGAAGTCCTGCCGCTGGAACCGATATTGATGACTTATCTGCGCCACCATTGGCCCAACAAGGGCGACATCGAAGATTTGCGGCAGGAAATCTATGCCCGCGTCCATGTCGCTGCGCAGAAGAAGATACCGCAACCCGTCAAGCCCTTCGTGTTTACGGTGGCGCGCAATCTGCTCATCAACCGCGCGCGGCAGGAGCGTGTCGTTCCCATCGAGGCCGTCGCCGATCTGGAAGCGCTGGGCATTGCCATCGATGCGCCGGCGCCGGATCGCACCATCATCGCGCGCGATGAATTGCGCCGCCTGCAGGATGCGCTCGACCAATTGCCGCCGCGTTGCCGCGAAGCCGTCATTCTGGGGCGCATCGAAGGATTGACTGGCCGCGAGATTGCCGCGCGCATGAATGTGGGCACGGCGACCGTTTCCGAGCATCTCGAAAACGGCATGCGCCTTCTGGCCAATCTACTTTACGGCGAAGCGCCGGATTCCGGAAAACCGAAATGACCATGGAAAGCGAAAACGTTCCGGCATTGGCCGATGCGGACGCGATCGAGGCGCGCGCCGCCAATTGGCTTCAGCGCCGTCAGTTCTGGAACTGGTCGCAAGACGACCAGGCCGATCTCGACCGCTGGTTGACGGAATCTCCGGTTCATCTTGTCACCTTTTTGCGGCTTGAGGCGGCTTGGAATCGCACCGAGCGGCTGGTCGCGCTGGGCGCGGCCAATGCCGAACGGGCCGAGGCCGTTCCGCGCAATCCCTTTCGCTCGCTCTTTGTCCGCGCCGCCGCGGGGCTCGCCGTAATTGCGGCGCTGGGCGTTGCGGCAGGCTTTTTTCTCAAGCCGCAGGACAGGACGTTCGCAACACCGGTTGGCGGGCACGAAACGGTTTCATTCGCCGATGGAACGCGCATCGAACTGGACACCAACACCGTCATCCGCACGCGCATGACGACAGAGCAGCGCGTGGTGTGGCTCGAAAAAGGCGATGCTTATTTCCGGGTGAAGCACGATGGCGCCCATCCCTTCATGGTGATTGTGGGAAATCGCCGCGTCACCGATCTTGGTACGGAATTTCTCGTGTCGCGGCGCCCGAAGAATTTCGAAGTCGCGGTCATGAAGGGCCGCGTGTGGCTTGAAGCGGCCGATAAACAGGCCCCGTCGCAATCGGCCTTGCTGTTGCCGGGCGATGTCGCGGTGGCGAATGCGCAATCCGTGTCCGTGACGAAGAAACCGTTGCAGAGCCTGACAAGCGCGCTTGCCTGGCGCCGCGGCCTGCTCGTGTTCGACCACACGACGCTCGCCGACGCCGCCGTTCAGTTCAACCGCTACAACAGCGAGAAGCTGGAGATCGGCGATCCCGCGGTCGCGAGCCTGACGATCGACGGCAGCTTCCAGGCCAACAATCTCGAGCTTTTCGCGCGCGTCATTCGCAGGGCATTCGGGCTTCGTGTCGAAACGCAAGGGGACCGCACGATCATATCGCGGTGAGGAAAAAATCTATTCACGGCGCATGCGCCGCATAGGGGGAGACATGACGAATTCGAGATATCTGAAACTGGCGCTTCTGGGCGGAGTTTGCGCCGCGTTCTTCGCGCCGGCTGCAAATGCCGACGAATTCAACATCGCCGGCGGCGATTTGAAGGCGGCGCTGCATGCCTATATCGCGCAAACGGGCATTCAATTGATCGTCTCCGACGACGCGGTCAAGGGCGTCAGAAGCCACGGCGCCAAGGGCGATCTGACGGCGGAGGCGGCTCTCACCCACATCCTTTCCGGAACCGGATTCGTCGCCCAGCATGAGGACAGCGCCATCGCCGTGGTGCGCGGCGAAGATCGCGCTCCAGCCGCGCAAACCCATCTGGCCGAAGCTGCGCCGGTGAGAGCGGCGGCGAGTGTCGAAACGGTTGTCGTCACATCGTCGAAGATCAAGGGCGATATCCAGACGGTTCCGATTGCGATTACAGCGCTGTCGCAGGAACAACTCACCTCGCGCCAGATCGCGGGCGGGCCGGATCTGGTGAAGGAGGTGCCGAACCTTACCTTCACCAAAACAAACTTTACCGGTTACTCGATCTCCATTCGCGGTATCGGCACACAGGCCATTTCTGTGTCAACCGATCCTGCGGTTGCGGTCGCGCTGAACGATATTCCGTTCATCCGCAATCATTTCTTCGAGCAGGAATTCTACGACGTCAATCAGGTCGAAGTCGTGCGCGGCCCGCAAGGCACGCTCTATGGCCGCAACGCCACCGCCGGTGTCGTGAACGTCATCTCAGCCAAGCCGACGGATCAGTTCGAAGCGATGTTGTCCGCCGATTGGGGCAATTATTCCAATCGCCGCTATGAAGGCATGGTCAATATCCCGCTAGTTGATGACCGCCTCGATATCCGCGTCGCGGGCGAATGGACCAAGCGCGATGGCTACACAACCAACGAAAACACCGGCAATCCGGTCGATGGCCGCGATCTGTGGTCGTCCCGCGTCACAATCGGCTGGAAGCCGCTCCACAATTTGCAGACCTATCTCGTCTGGGAACATTTCCAGGAATCCGACGACCGCATGCGCACGCAGAAGCAATTGTGCGAGACCGACAATCCCACCAACGATCCGCGTCTCGTGAACGTCGACGGCGTGCCCGTGCCGGACGCCGGAAGCGCAGCTGCGGGGCAAGGCTTGGTCTGGGCTGTCACCTCCGGCGCGCTCAGCCAGGGTTGCCTGCCTACCTCGCTCTATGCGCCGCAATCCTTCCAAGTACCTTACGGGTATTCGCTGCCCTATGTGGTGGCGGGTTATCTCACTGGCTTGCTAGTGGAACACAAGGATCCCTATGCCAGCACCGTGCAATCGCGGAACCTGCGCGTTATCGAAACGCAGATCGACCCGCGCTACGACGCCAAGAACAATACGCTGGAATTCAACGCCGACTACAATATCACGCCTGCGCTGACCTTCTCGTCGCAGACGGGTTACAATCAGGATTTCCTGTGGTCCACGGAAGACTATAACCGCTTCAATACCGCGCCGGGAATCTTCACGGCGCCCGGCGGCGGCGCGTTCCTGCGCACACAGACAATGCTTAGTCCTTATCCCGATTGCAGCACCAATTTCAGCTACGACAGCTTCCATCACCAGACCATTCCCGCACCGCTGGACGGCACCTATTATTTCGGCGATCCGCAAATCGGTTGTAGCAACCGGCTGGTCGCGCAAGACATCTCGGACGAGCGCGCCTGGCAATTGAGTCAGGAATTCCGGCTGGCGTCGAATTTCAAGGGTCCGTTCAATTTCAGCGTCGGCGGCAATTATATGCATTACGAGACAGTGGAGAATTACTACGTCTTCGCCAACGCGCTGACGATGTTTGCCGCGAGATCGGCTCTGCCTCCTTCGGCGTGGGTGCCCGGCGTGTCGGACAATAGTGATTGCCTGGGAAACAGCGATTATTCACAGCCCGGCTTTCAATACCGGATCCTGAGCACAGCCGCGGGCGTTCCAACGGAAACCTGCTACTACATCGATCCCAATCCGCTGGGAAGCCTGAACAACGAGGGGCACAATTATTTTCTCAGCCAAAATCCTTACGTGCTCAATTCCTATGCCGGATTCGGCGAGGCCTATTACAATGTCCTCACCGATCTGAAGCTGACCGGCGGGCTGCGCTGGACCAGCGATCACAAGCATTTCATCGATATTCCCAGCGAACTGTTTGCGGCAGGCTACGGTTACGCAAGCAGCGGCACGGTGGATCAGGCATGGAACCAGTGGACCGGCCGGGCGGCGGTGGATTGGACGCCTAAGCTCGATTTCACCGATCAAACGCTGGTCTATGGCTCCTTCGCGCATGGCTACAAGGCCGGTGGCGCCAATCCGCCGGGTGCCGTGTTGACCAATTATTACACCGTTGCGGGTGAGGGCATTCCCCAGCATCCGCTCACCTTCAAGCCGGAGTTCATAGATGCCTACGAACTCGGCACCAAGAACACGTTGCTGGATGGCGGACTGACGCTGAACGGCGATGCATTCTTTTACAATTACACGGGCTACCAGATTTCGGAAATCGTGGACCGCACCGCGATAAACCTGAATTTCAACGCCACGGTCAAAGGCGCGGAACTGGAAGCCAGCTACGAGCCGATCCCCGGCCTGAAATTCAATTTCGCCGGCGGCTACGAAGACACGCGCATCAAGAACGGCCAATCGGCCATCGATCTGATGGATCGCACGGCGGGCCATTCCGACTGGATGGTGATGAAGCCATTCCCGACGCAGGCATCGAATTGCATCCTCCCGGACTATGTCGTCGCGGCTCTTGTACTGGGCAGCGAGGGGGCCGGTGAGGGCGATCATTGGACGTCCGCATGCGGTCTTGCCTACAACGCCGGATACGATCCCGTGCCGAATGCCGTGTATTACTACAACAATGGACACCCGTATTGGGTTCAAAGCAGCGACTACGGCGGCAGCAGCGGTACTTATCCCTACACGGTCAGCCACGGATCTAGTTCGTTCAAATATCCGGGCTTCGATCCGCTAGCCGGCGCCGTCGATCCTGCCACGGGCACGATACCCGATCCCTATGTCGGCCAGAACATCTATGACGGCCATGATTACGGGCCAGCGCCCAATTACGGCGAAGGCTTCTCCAAGAATCTCGGCGGCAATCAGTTGCCGAACGCACCACATTTTACGGCTTCGTTCTCGGCGGAATACACAGTGCCGGTGTCGGAAAATTGGGCGGCAACATTGCATAGCGATTTCTACTGGCAATCGCAGAGCTTCGCGCGCGTGTTCAATGATCGGCCTTACGACAAGATTCGAGGTTATTCCACCACGAACCTCGCGCTAATCCTGACGAGCGCATCCGGCTGGCAGGTGATGGGCTATTTGAAAAACGTGTTCGGCACGACCGCCATCACCGGCGACTTCCTGAACAGCGACGACAGCGGGCTAACCACCAACGTGTTCCTGACCGATCCGCGCCTGTTCGGCGTGCGCGTCACGAAGAACTGGTGAGGGGGAAACATCAATGAGCGAACTGATCCACACAAACGATAACCACGCCACCATCCGCTGGAAGCTGCTGACGAGCGCATCCGCGCTGGCATTGACCGCCTACGTCGTCACGGCAGGCGCCGCCAATGCCGACGATGCCGCTCGGCCAACAATCTGGATCGAACTCGGCGGGCAGATGGAGCAATTGCAGGGCTTGAATGCGCCGTTTCTCGCGCCCTTCATGTCGGTCACGCCGACGCCCGATATATATAAGGGCATTTCATTTACAGGCACCCAGAAGCCGCCGTTATTCGCATTCGGCGCGGACGGAAAGATCAGTTTCCAGCCGGAAAATTCGGATTGGGTATTCTCCGCCGCCGTTCGCTATGGCCGTTCCCATTCCAAGCGGCATTTACACCACCAATCGCTCGGGCATGTCGTGCCGCTCGGTCTTTATTATTTCACCAGCTCCGGCCAGCGCGTATTTCCGAGCGGATACTCCACTCACCTCGCCACGGTAGCCTTTGTGGATGTGAACGCGCCGTCCGAAGAGCATCATCTGGTTCTCGACTTCAAAGCGGGCAAGGATGTGGGCATCGGATTGTTCGGGCACGACGGCACTTCGAATATCAGCGCCGGCGTGCGGGAGATGCAATTCAGCGAAAATTCGTCCCTCACCATCTACGCGCGGCCGCAAGTCGGCACGTATAATGTCCTCAACTATCCGATATATTACCCGAAAGCTACATTTTCCCAGTACACACTCACAGGACATGCGAAACGCAGCTTCAAGGGTATCGGTCCGTCGTTGTCGTGGAACGCATCGGCTGGGATCGCCGGTAATGTTCAGGATGGCGAGCTTATGCTGGATTGGGGCATCAATGCCGCGCTGTTGTTCGGCAAGCAGAAGGCGAAGACCGATCACAGCACCATGGTCCGCCATTTCGATAAGGGCACCTACACATATAGCACCGGGATATATCCCTCGCGCAGCTACAACGCTCCCACGCGCTCGCGGAGCATCACAGTGCCCAATATCGAGGTCCTCGCCGGACTGTCTTGGAGAACTGAAAACGCCAAAGTCAGTATCGGCTACCGCTACGACACCTACTTGAAAGCTCTGGACACCGGCATCGACGCGCGCAAAACATCCAACCTCACCTTCAATGGCCCCTATGCCTCCATCTCGATTGGGATCGGCGATTAGGTACATACAGACATTGCGGGCCAGTCCGGCTTCGCCTGACGGCTACGCCGCGACGAGCCGCTCCCGGTTTACCGGGGCGTAGCCGTTAGGCGAAGCCCGGCTCGCTCGTAAAACTCCGGGCGGTGGATCATCTCCACCGCCCGTTTTATTTGCAGTGCAAAATCGCACAGCGGCCTGACCGCGCGCTTTTCCGATTCCGCCTGCTGCACCGCCGCATCGAAAATTATTTTCTCCGCGAACCCCGGCGGCCTTCGCCTGCCGTGTCTACCTAGATGTGGGCGTAAGCTTCAACCCTCGAAAGGCAGGAAGCTCACGGGGGATGGTCGAGATATCGGACACCAGTCGAAATGACACTGGTCTGGCGGGTGCGGCCATGACTGCGCCCGGCGTGCGCGAATGGTTTGTCCGCGAAGTGCTGCCGCTGGAGGCCGCGTTGATGCAATTCCTGCAGCATAATTGGCGCAACAAGAGCGATATCGCCGATCTCAGGCAGGAAGTCTATGTGCGCGTGTTCGATGCGGCGAGGAAGGAAATTCCGGCGCGCACCAAGCAGTTCGTTTTCGCAACCGCCCGCAATCTTCTCATCAACCGCATCCGCGACGAGAGCGTGGTGCCCATCCAGGCCGTGGCCGATCTGGATGCGCTCGACATCGCCAAGGACGAGCCGGGCCCCGAGCGCAGCGTGGCCGCGCGCGATGAATTGCGCCGCCTGCAATCGGCGCTCGATCGCCTTCCGCCGCGTTGCCGCGAAGCCGTCATCCTGGGCCGCATCGAGGAATTGCCCCGCCGCGAAATCGCCGCGCGCATGGGCGTGAGCGAAGACACCGTCACCGAACACATATCGAAGGGCATGCGCGCGCTTGCCGACATTCTCTATGGCGCGCCGCCGGATTTGCGGAGGCAGCCATGAGCGCGGCTGTTTCCGAGCGCGCGAATGAAGCAAGCGCGGCCGGGATCGAGGCGCAAGCTTCGCGCTGGCTCGAGCGCAGGCATTTTGGAAATTGGGATGACGGCGCGCAGGCCGAATTCGATGCATGGATGAATGCGTCGTCCGCCAACGAGGTGGCGTTTCTGCGGCTGGAAGCGGCGTGGGGGCGCACCGGGCGCCTGGCTGCCTTGCGCGTGCCCGGCGAGACAAAGGCCGGCGCGAAGTTTCGCATTTCGCCGATGGTGATGGGCGTTGCGGCGTCGCTGGCGATCCTCGCCATTGTCGGCGTCACGGCGGGCAAGATGTTGCTGCCGCACGGACAGGTGCGAACCTTCGCGACACCGGTCGGCGGGCACGAAGTCGTCAGCTTCGCCGACGGCACCCGGATCGAGCTAAACACCGACACGGTCTTGCGCGCGGATATGACGACGGACCGGCGCACCGTTTGGCTTGCCAGGGGCGAGGCCTATTTTCAGGTGAAGCACGATCCCGCCCATCCGTTCACGGTTTTCGCCGGCGATCATCGCATCACGGATGTGGGAACGAAATTTCTCGTCCGCCGCGACACAGGCCGGCTCGAAGTTGCGGTCGAGCAGGGCAGTGTCGCCTTCAAGACCACCGATCGGAAAGCGCCGTTGCAGGCTGCGTTGCTGTCGCGCGGCGATGCGGTGGTTGCCACGCCGGCAGCGACCGTCATGAGCAAGCTGTCCGGGGCGGAACTGGAGAACGCGCTGACCTGGCGCCGCGGCGTGCTTGTGTTCAAGCACACAAGGCTTGCGGACGCCGCGGCCGAATTCAACCGCTACAACGCCGTGAAGCTCGTGATCGTCGATCCGGCGACGGGCGATCGGCTGATCGGCGCGACGTTTCCGGTCAACGATGTGGAGCGGTTTGCGCGCGTGGCGCGGGACGTTTTGGGGCTTCGGGTCATCTATCGGGACAAGGAAATCGTGATCGCGCGCTGATGTTTCAACGGCGATTTTGAAAACACGCGGCCGGATGGAAGGCCGCAAGGAGGGGGAAATGACCAAGTTAGGGTTTTTGAAATCGGCGGTTCTGGCGGGCGCAAGCACGTTTGCGCTCGCAACCGGCGCGCACGCCAACGATTTCGATATTCCCGGCGGGGATCTCAAAACCGCGCTCGACGCCTATATGAAACAGGCGCGCGTCGCGCTGATGTATCCGGATGACGAATTAAGAGGCGTGCGCACCGAAGGCGCGCATGGCGAACTGACCGCCAGTGCGGCGCTGTCGCGCATACTTTCGGGAACCGGTTTCGTGACGGAGCAGGAATCCGGCGCGATCGCCGTCGTCCGCGCGCATAACGCGCCGGGCGGGGAATCCGTGAGGCTCACGCAAGTGGCGCCCGTGCGGATGGCCGCAGCGGCGGCGGCGGGCGTGGAAACGGTTGTGGTCACATCGTCCAAGATCAAGGGCGATATTCAAACCGTTCCTATCGCCATTACAGCGCTCTCGCAGGAGCAGCTCACGTCACGACAAATCGCGGGTGGCCCTGATCTGGTAAAGGAAGTTCCGAATCTCACCTTCACAAAAACCAATTTCAGCGGCTATTCCATCCAGATTCGCGGCATCGGCACACAGGCGATTTCGGTGACAACCGATCCTGCCGTGGCCGTCGCGCTGAATGATATGCCCTTCATCCGCAATCATTTCTTCGAGCAGGAATTTTACGACGTTGGCCAGGTTGAAGTCGTGCGCGGCCCGCAGGGCACGCTTTATGGACGCAACGCGACCGCCGGTGTGGTGAACGTCATCACCGCCAAGCCCACCGACCAGTTCGAAGCCATGCTTTCGGCCGATTTCGGTAATTACACCAACCGCCGCTACGAAGGCATGGTCAATATTCCCATTGTCGATGACCGCGCCGATCTGCGCATCGCCGGTGAGTGGACCAAGCGGGACGGTTATACGGTCAATGAAAATAATGGCGATCCCATCGACGGGCGCGATCTGTGGTCCACGCGCGTCACGCTGGCCGTGAAGCCGACGGAAAATCTGCAAGCCTATCTCGTCTGGGAACATTTCTCGGAAGACGACGACCGCCTGCGCAGCAGCAAGCAGCTTTGCAAGACTGCCCATTCTCCAGACACGGTGGACGGCGAGCCCGTCCCGAATGGCAATGTCGCCGCCTACAATCCGATCAACTTTCTGAATCAGGGATGCGTTCCGACATCGCTCTATTCGCCCGACGCATTCGAAGTGCCGAACGGCGCGTCGCTGCCTTATTACGACCCTCTCTACAGCAAGGGTGCGCCGATCAGCTCGCTCGGCTCCTATTTCGATCCCTACGCCAGCACGACGCAATCGCGCAATTTGCGCGTGATTGAACCCACCATCAATCCCACCTACCGGGCGAAAAACGACACGCTCGAATTCAATGTGGATTACAATTTCACGCCCGCCCTGACGGCGACGTCGCAGACCGGCTATAACAACGATTTTCTGTGGTCCACCGAGGATTACAACCGCTTCAACTCGAGGCCGGGGGCATTCGTGTACGAAACACCTTCACTATTCGGCGACACCAACCGCCTTGGACAGACAACACCCGATCCTAATCAACAAGGTGTTCAGCTAGAATTCTGCGGAAATGGTTATGGAAATACCTGCGGCGAACCTTGTTCCGACCCGTCACTGAATGGTTCCACGGGGGGAACCCCAGGCTGCTTCCGTGTCGGCGTGTTCTGCGATCCGCAACTGGGTTGCAGCGACCGGCTTGTGGCCGAGGATTTGAATGATGAACATTCCTGGCAGTTGAATCAGGAATTCCGCCTGGCTTCGAATTTCAGCGGCCCGTTCAATTTCAGCGTTGGCGCAAACTATCTTCATTATGAAACGGAAGAAAACTATTACGTCTTCATCAATTCGCTCACGCTGGCCACCTATGGCTGGCTGCAAGGCACGGGCGGCATAAATATTCAAACGCTGCCCTGGAATCCGGGGCCGAATCCGGGCGTCGTTCCCGCCATTTCCGACAATTCGAACTGCCTGGGCGGTGGATATGCAAACACGAACTTCAATGCTCCCAGAAATAACGCGATCGGCGGTACCGAGCGAAACGAGTGCATGTATATCGATCCCAATCCGATCGGTAGCCTGAACAATGAAGGCCACAATTATTTCCTGAGCCAAAATCCCTATGTGCTGAATTCCTATGCCGGGTTCGGCGAGGCCTATTACAATGTCACGCACGATCTGAAACTGACGGGCGGTCTGCGCTGGACCGACGACCAGAAGCATTTCATCGATATACCGAGCGAGCTTCTGGTGCCTGGCTATGGCTATCCCGTCAGCCGTGTGGTGGATCAGGAATGGCGAAAGTTCACCGGAAGGCTGGCGGCCAATTGGTCGCCCAAGCTCGATTTCACCGATCAGACTTTGATCTATGGCTCCTATGCGCGGGGCTACAAGGCGGGCGGCGCCAATCCGCCGGGTGCGGAGTTGCTGTCCTTTGGATCGGCAACCCAGGTCAGTCCCATTCATCCGCTGACCTTCAAGCCCGAATTCATCGATGCCTATGAACTCGGGTCGAAGAACACGCTGCTGGACGGCGGGTTGACGCTGAACGGCGACATATTCTTCTACAATTACACGGGCTATCAGATTTCGCGCATCGTGGACCGCACGGCGATCAACGACAATTTCAACGCCACCGTGAAGGGCGCGGAACTGGAAGCGATGTGGGAGCCGCTGCCCGGCCTGAAATTCAATTTCGCGGGCGGATATGAGCATACGCGGGTGGACAATGGCCAAAGCTCCGTCGATCTCATGGATCGCACGGCGGGCAATCCCGGCTGGGTTCTTGTGAAACCGTTCCCGACGCAAGCCTCCAACTGCATTCTGCCCGCTTATGTCGTGGCGGCGGTCATTAAGGAAGCCCCGTTCAGCTCACCCGACTTCGGCATCAACGGAGCCTGTGGCCGCGCCTATCTGTTGGGCGAAGACCCGGCCACCAATCTGTCCTATGTCGCGAACCCGACGGTGGCGAGCAATCCATATACCATCATACCGGCAGGCTATCCGGGCTTCGATCCGGTCAGCCCGACGGCGACAAACTATGATCCTTATCTGGGAAAGGATGCCGGCCCGGCGCCGAACAATGGCGAAGGATTCGCCAAGGATCTGAGCGGCCACGAATTGCCGAACGCGCCGCATTTCACCGTCTCGCTCAGCGGCGATTACACGGTGCCGGTGTCGGAGGATTGGGCGGCAACCCTGCACAGCGATTTCTACTGGCAATCGCAAAGCTGGGCGCGAATCTTCAACGACCGGCCCTACGACAAGCTGCGAGGTTATTCGACCACAAACGTCGCGCTGATTCTGACGAGCGCGTCGGGCTGGCAGTTGATGGGATACGTCAAGAATATCTTTGATGTCACCGCAATCACTGGCGACTTCCTGAACAGCGACGACAGCGGCCTGACCACCAACGTGTTCCTGACCGATCCGCGCCTTTACGGCGTGCGCATCACGAAGAATTGGTGAGCGCCATGGGAAAGACGAACGCAAACCACACCTCGGTTGTCATCCCCGGCGAGTGCCGCGCAAGCGGCACGAGGGAAGGGGACCCAGGTATCGACATCCTCGCGCTGTATCGGCTCCTGGGTTCCCTTCCCCTCGCGAGGGTCCGTAGCAACAGCGTACGGACGCCTCGCTCGGCCGGGAATGACAGCTTTGAGATTGTCAGCACGCTTCAGGGGGGAATCACACAATGAGCGAACTGATCCAAAAAAACGACAACCGCGCCACCATCCGCTGGAAGCTGCTGACAGGCGCATCCGCTCTGGCGCTGACGGCCTATGTTTCATCCACTGCGCTGGCGCGCGCCGAAGATACCAACCAGCCGCAAATCTGGATCGAACTGGGCGGCCAACTGAATCGCTTGCAGGACGGACAGGAAACATTCGCGCCAGTTTTTCCTAACTCGCCCTCGCGGCCGTCCTATTTCGATCCATCGCAGAAATTCGAGAAACCGCCACTTTTCAGCATCGACGAAGACGGCAAGATTTCGTTCCAGCCCGACAATTCGGATTGGGTTTTCTCGGCTGCTATCCGCTATGGCCGCTCGTCGAGCAAACGGCATGTCCATCAGCAGACCTATCCGAAATCGTTCTTCGATTACTTCTACTCATCAATCCCCGGTCTTCACAGAAAGGAGCTGCCGCCTGAGGCGGCCAGGTTCGCCGATACGCGCGCGCAAAACAGCGAACGCCATCTGATCCTCGATTTTCAGGCGGGCAAGGATGTCGGCCTCGGATTGTTCGGCAGCACGGATGCGACATCGGTGGTCAGCGTGGGAGTCCGCTTCGCCCAGTTCCGGAGCAAATCGACCATCACGCTCAAATCCGATCCCGATTGGCATTTCAATTATACGTACCTCCCTTCTTTGGTGACCAGTCCATTTCCGTCTTTTATGCCGACCTCTTCGAAATTGCTGATTGGCCAAGGTTATCACAGCAATGCAGCCACCTTGCGCGCTCAGCGCAGCTTCCGCGGCGTCGGTCCTTCGCTTTCGTGGAGCGCGTCGGTGCCCATCGCGGGAAACACACAGGATGGCGCGATCGATGTGGACTGGGGCTTGAATGCGGCCCTTCTGTTCGGCAAGCAAAAGACGAAAACCCATCATCAGACGACGGGACGATCCCATCCGCCCTACGGCTATGGTTACGAGGAAGATCCGCATAACCTCTATCTCACCTATCAAGGCCCGGCTCATCCCGATCACACGCGCATGCGCAACGTGACCGTGCCGAATGTCGGCGGCTCAATCGGGCTTACCTGGCGCGTGGAGGATTTCAAGGTGAATTTCGGCTACAAGGCCGACTTCTTCTTCAACGCCATCGACGGCGGCATCGACGCGCGCAAAAACGAAAACCGCGCGTTCTACGGCCCCTACGCCTCCATCTCCATCGGCCTGGGGGATTAAAAAGAACGCATCACCGCAGCATCCTACATTTGCGGGATGCAATGCGCGCGCCGGTTACGCTTGACGCAAGTCAACGCGCCGGCGCGCGTTCGCGGCTATCCATAATGAATGTTTTCGAACTGGATTTCCGCGCTCCGGTCCAACCGCGGCAGCATCGCGATTCAGACCGCACTCATCCTGATCGCGCTGATCGGCATGGTCGCGCTCGGCACCGAGATGGTCTATCTGCTCGACAAGCATCGCCAGATGCAATCGGCGGCGGATGCGGCGGCGATGGGCGCGGTGACGGCGATGATGACGGGAAATCCGTCCGATTTCCGCACCGAAGCGTATGCGATTGCCGCCAATGCGGGCTTCACAAACGGCGCCGGCGGCGTCGCGGTCACGGTCAACAATCCGCCCGCGGCCGGCGCCTATGCCGGCGACGATGGCGCCATCGAAGTGATCGTGTCCCAGCCGCAAACGCTGGGCCTGGTCGCGCTCTTCCGCTCCGGCCTTTTCAATGTCGGCGCGCATGCGGTGGCGAAGGCGGAAAATGCCGCGGAATATTGCATCCTGTCGCTCGACCCCACGGCCTCCGGCGCGGTCAACATCAAGAACAATGGCGTCGTCGCCAATCCGGTCTGCGGCGTAGCCGTCAATTCGTCGAGCAGAACCGCGCTGATTCTGAGCAATAACGCCGCCATCGACGGGCCGGTGAATGTGCATGGCGGATGGAACCTTTCGAACAATGCAGAGCTGAACGGCACGCCGCTCAACCAGAACGCCGCGGTCACGCCCAATCCCTATGCCAGCCGCACGATCCAGACGCCGCCCGCCTGCACAGGCCAATCGGGCAGCGGCGGCAATAACGCCACGATCAATCTGACGGCCGGGCATTTCTGCAGCGGCTGGAATTTCGCCAACAATGTCACGCTCAATCTGGCGCCCGGCGCCTATTACATCGATACGAAGCTCATTATCGGCAACAACGCCATCGTCAACGGCACGGGCGGCGTCACGCTCATCATCAACGGCAATTACGCGATCAGCATCTCAAACAACACGCGGATGACGCTGACCGCGCCGGCGGCCGGGCCCTATGCAGGCCTTGCGATTTTCTCCGGCCCCGCGGCGACATCGACCGTCACCCAGACCTTCAGCAACAATGCGGTTATCAAGATCATCGGCGCGATCTACATGCCCAACCAGATCATCGATTACGAAAATAATTCCGGCACGAACGCGACCAAGTGCACGCAAATCGTCGGCCGCATCATCTATGTCGCCAACAATGTGACGCTCAACGACGATTGCGCCTATACGGGAACCTCGCCTATCGGCAGTTCCACGAGCCGGCTGGTGCAATAGGGGCGCGGGCGATGATAACGAATATCCTGCGGCGATTGCGCGGCGCGAACGGCTCGGCGGCCATCGAATTCGCAATAATTTCGCCGGTGTTCGTGATCCTTCTGATCGGCGTGGTGGAGATCGGCCTTGCCGGCCGCGACGCCATGCGCGTGCAGGATGCAGCCGAGGCGGGCGCGCTTTATGCGCAAGTGCATGGCTGGAATTCGGCGGGCATCGTTTCGGCGGTGACGAATGCCACGGGCGCAACCGGCCTCACCGCCACGCCGGCACCGGTGACATTCTGCGGCTGCCCGGGCGTGGGCGGAATTGGCGTGACCGATTGCTCGGTGCTGTGCGCGGATGGTTCCACGCCCGGCCAATACATCACGGTCAGCGCCTCCATGCCGCGGCTTTCGATCATGCCGGAAACCTTTGCAGCGCTGCCGGCGACACTGACGGCGCATTCCACCGTGCGCATCCAATGACGGGCGCGCGCATATTCCCGCGCGGGCAGCATGGCGCCATCGCCGTGGAATATGCGCTGCTTCTGCCCGTGCTGCTGCTTTTCGTCATCGGCATCATGGAAGTGGGCCGCCTGACGTGGACGCAGACGACGCTCGACCGCGCAGCGGAGGCAGCCGCGCGCTGCGGCGCCGTCGACCAGATCACATGCGCCAATACATCGGCGACCGCGAATTACGCAGTGACACAGGCTTTCGGATTGAACATTACCGCCGATGCATTCACCGTATCGTCCGCCGCCTGCGGCGTATCGGTCACCGCAAATTTCACGTACAAATTTCTGGTGCCGTTCGTCACGCCGCGGAACATGACGCTGCATGCCAGAGCCTGTTATCCGCTGGCAAGCTGAAATTCATTTCGCAGGCGCGCGCACCATATCGAAGAAGCGCAGATTGGCCTGCGTGTCCGCGGCATCGAGATCGGCGCTGGAAAGCGCCTTGGCCGTATCGCGGTCGCCCTTGAGCCCATAGATCAGCGCCAGGTTCTGCCGTTCGCGCGGCGTTGCATCCGCCGAGCGCGCAATCGGCGTCATGATCTGGATTGCTTCGGTGAAATCGCCGGTCAGCGCCAGCGACAGCGCCAGATCGTTGCGCGCGGGAACATTGCGCGGCGAAGCGGCAATCACCGTGCGGTAGCTGGCCTGCGCCTCGGCATGGCGGCCGAGCGCATCGAGCACCACGCCGCGCCCGACCAGCACATCGGCGCTCGCGGGCGCCAGCGCCAAAGCCTGATCGGCGAACGAAAGGGCCTTTTCGTTTTCGCCCAGGCGCAGATAGGCGCGCTCCGATCCCAGAAGTGCCGCCACGCCATCCTTGCTGTTGGGCGCGATCTTCGAATAAACGCCGATGGCGCCGTCGAAATAGCCGGCATCGTTCAGCGCGTCGCCATATTCGAGAGCGATGCCCGTATCGTCCGGCTCGGCGCCCGCAATCGCCTTGTAGAGACTCACCGCGCCGTTCAGATCGCCCGCTTGCTTTGCCGCGCGCGCAAGGCGCAGCGCCGTTTGCGCCTGATCGGGCGTCATCTGCACCTCGGGCGCATCGGTTTGCGCGCCGGCCGCGTATGCTTGCGGCGCGATTGCGAGTGCGGCGAGCAAAACCGCACATAAGGAAAAATGCCTATTCAGCGGGGTTTTTTCGCGCATCTGCAGGACCTCGTGTTGATGAAAACCGGTAGCGAAGTAATACAAATAAAGGATGGTCATCCCACAAATTGATTACTTCGTTTTGATAGCAAGGACATCATACAGACACCGTGATTACACGTTTTGACTTCTGTCAACGCAAGCAACGTCAAAGGATTATTTACTGTCTCCACGTGAGCACCAAGCTCAAGCTCGAAGGAGACATCAATGCGTCAGATATCGAAAAAAATCGCCCGCTATTTTTCCGTTGAATCGGAGAGCGGCGTCACTGCGATCGAGTATGGCCTTCTGGCCTCGCTCGTCGCGTTGGGCATCATCGTGGGCGCGACGTTGCTGGGCACGAACCTCAGCGCTCTGTTCAACTACATTGCCGGCCAGGTCAATCCGCCAAGCTGAACCGGCCGCCGCAACTTCCCCAGGCACAACCGGCGGTCCGGCGCGGGCCCGCGCCCTCCCGGCCGCCGTTTTTTTGGATCGGCAAGATGATTTCACCGCTTTCGATTTTGCTTCTGGCTGCGGCGCTCGTTGCGCTTCTTGTTGCAACGGTGCGCGATCTTCGCGAACGCATCATTCCCGACGTGCTGGTGCTGACGGTGCTGTGCGCGGGCGTTGCGCTGCGGCTGACATCCGCCGGCATAAGCTGGCTTACGCCCGTCATCGGCGTTTTCGTGTTTTTGGCGATGTCGTTTCAGGCCGCGCATCGAATTGTCGGCGGCGGTGACGCCAAGATGATGACGGCGGTGACGTTTCTTTTCCCGCCCGGGCGCGTGGCGCTGATGCTGATGATGATTGCGCTCGCCGGCGGCATTCTCAGCCTGGCCTATCTGGGCGCGCGCTTTGCGCTCAAGGCCTATGGCTGGGAGCGCGCGCCCGCAACCGGCAATCCCGGATTTCTGCGCACCGAAGCCGCACGCGCGGCGGCCGGCGCGCCTTTGCCGTTTGCGTTCGCGATTTTCGCAGGCGTGGCCTGCACCGTGCTTCTGGAGTTGACCCCATGTTTTTCCGCAATCTCCTCCTCAACCTCCTGCTCGCTGTAGGGGCGTTGGCACTTCTGGCCGGAACGGCGATCGTCGTTCTGCGCATGGCGAATTCGTCGGATGCCGAGCGGGCCGCGGCGGCGCAAAAGCCCGCCATTCTCGTTGCGACCCACGATATCCAGGCCGGTTCGCTTTTAAGGAGCGGAGATATCGCATGGAATGAAACCGATGCGGCGTCGATCACGCCGGACAAGCTCGTGCGCGGGCGCGTGTCGATGTCCGATTATTCGGGCGCCGTCGTGCGCCGCGCATTCGTGACCGGCGAGCCGCTGACATTGGGCGCCATCGTCAAGCCCGACGAGCGCGGGTTTCTCGCCGCCGTGCTTTCGCCGGGCGACCGCGCCGTCACGATCACGGTGGGTCCGTCGGAAAGCGCATCCGGCCTCGTGCTGCCGGGCGATTATGTGGACGTGATCCTGACGCAGAATTTCGATTCCTACACCACCGATCCCGCGCGCAAAACGGTCGGCGAAACCGTGCTGCATAACGTGCGCGTCATCGCGGTCGATCAGAAATTGACCAACGCGCCCGAAGCGCCGCCGCCCTCATCCGGATTCGGCGTTGCAACCAGCACGGTCCATCTGCCCAAAACGATCACGCTGGAAGTGAATGAAGAGCAGGCCCAGCGGCTGATGGTTGCCAATTCGCTCGGCCATATCGATTTGTCGTTGCGCGCGCTGCAGACATCGGCGAGCGCGCCGAAGCAGGTCGGGCCGACCTGGGCGTCGGATGTTTCGCCGGCGCTGCGCGATCTGCGCAGCCGCGAACCTTCGCCTGCGGCAAAAACCGGCAGCGGAGCGGCGCCTGCCGCGCCCGTGCGCATTCTGCGTGGCTCGAAACCGGAAACACAGTGAGCGGGGAAATGTCCATGACCAGAAAGTTCTTGCAAATCGCGTTGCTGGCGGCGTTTGCGCTGCTCGGCGGAAACTTCGCAAGCGCGCAAGCGGGCGATGTCGTGCAGGGCAAAACCGTTTCCATCGAAACGGGCAAGGCCGAGCTTGTGCAATTGCCGGGCGGGGCATCCACCGTGTTCGTCGCCGATCCCGATATCGCCGATGTACAGGCGCCGAACCGCAACAGTTTTCTCGTCTTCGGCAAACGGGCGGGCTCCACCACCGTCTACGCTTTCGTGGGCGGGCAGGTGACGAGCTATCCCGTCATCGTGGGAATGCCCGAAGGCGATATTTCCGCCGCCATCGAGAAGGCGGCGCCGGGCTCCAAGGTGAATGTTTCGAGCGCGCCGGGCGGGGTCACGCTGTCGGGCGAGGTTTCCTCTCCGCGCGATGCGGCCAAGGCGCAAGCCGCGGCCAAGCAATTCGTCGGCCCGAAGGACAGCGTGACCAACGACATCGCCGTCACGGGCTCCGCGCAGGTCAATCTGCGCGTGATGGTGGCGGAGGTTTCGCGCAATGCCACCAAGAATCTCGGCGTCAACTGGAACGCGCTGCTCAACAACGGAACGCTGGCGGTGGGCCTGCTGACCGGGCGCGCGCCGGTCACGGGCTTCGGACAGTTCATTCCCGATCCCTCGGGCAATCATCTGGATTCCATCGGCGTGCAATATGAAAAGGGCAATTACAACATCGCCGGCATCGTCGATGCGCTGCAGGACGAGGGCCTCATCACCGTTCTGGCCGAACCCAATCTCACGGCCATTTCCGGCCAGCCTGCGAATTTTCTGGCGGGCGGCGAAATTCCCGTTCCCGTTTCGCAAGGCCTGCAGACGGTGACCATCGAATGGAAGCGCTTCGGCGTCTCCATCGATTTCACGCCCACTGTTCTGGACGAGCACCGCATCGCGATCCGCGTTGCGCCCGAAGTGAGCGAGCTATCGGATGCGGGCGCCATCGTGCTGAACGGATATAAGGTGCCGAGCATCGCCGAGCGCCGCGCCGACACGACGGTGGAACTCGCCAGCGGCCAGAGCTTCGCCATCGCGGGGCTTTTTCAGAACAACGTCAGCAATTCGATCCAGCGCATGCCCTGGCTGGGCGATGTCCCGGTCCTGGGCGCGCTGTTCCGCTCCAGCGCCTATCAGCGCAACGAAAGCGAACTCGTCATCATCGTGACGCCTTATATCGTCAAGCCGGTGTCGGATGTTTCCGAGCTTCATCTGCCGACCGATAATCTCGTCTTCGCCAACGATCTGGAGCAGATGCTGCTCGGCCGCCTGACGGGCAAGCCGAAAGACGGCATGCCGCATCTGAACGGCCCGGCCGGTTTCATGCTGGAGGAATGATCATGCGCCCGATGAAAGCGTTCGTCCTGCTCGCCGCCGCAGCGCTCTGCGGTTGCGCGAGCGAGGAAGCAAAGCCGGTTTCCGCTTCGGCCAACACGTGCCCGGTCTGGGTCGAATATCCGCAAGATCGTCACAGCAATGCGGATTCGCCCTATCTCGGCTGCGCCAACGCGCTCAACCTCGCGCACATGGCCGAAGATCCGGACGATCTGAAAAAGGGCCGCGATCTCGGTCCCGCCGACGGCGCGGTGCAGGCCAATGCGGTGAAGAATTACGAAGAAGACAAGGTGAAGAAGTCCGAAAGCACCGGCGCGGCGCAATTGTTCGTCGCGCCTGTGACGACGGGCGGAACGAGCTCGGAGGGCCAGTGATGGATACGCTTTCGCCCAAAGGCGCACTCGGATCGGAACCGTCATTGGTCGCCATGGTGTTCGTGCGCGACCGCGATGCGGAAGGCGTGGTGCGCCTCAGCCTCAGCGATCTCGGCATTCAGGAAGCGATGTTCGGCAATGGCGGCATCGCCGCCGCCGCCGCCGAGCTTGCGCACCGCACATCGCCGCGGCTTCTGGTGGTCGATATCGCGGGCCTCGACGATCCCGAGAAACATGTGCGCGAACTGGTCGAGGTGACCGATTCCGGAACCGGCATCGTCGTCATCGGCGACCGCAACGACATCGTGCTCTACCGCAATCTGCGCCAGATCGGGGTTGCGGAATATTTTTTCACCCCGCTCGTGCGCACGCTCGTGACCAAGGCGTTCAACAGCGTGCTGACCGGCACGCATAACGAGCGTGCCGCGCGCACGGGAAAGCTCGTGCATGTGCTGGGCGTGCGCGGGGGAGTTGGCGCCACCACCATCGCCGTGCGCTGCGCCTGGCATCTCGCCGAAAGCCGCCAGCGCCCCGTCGCGTTCGTCGATCTCGATCTTTACGGCGGCGATGCGGCGCTGCAGATGAACGCGGTGCCCAACAACGCGCTGCACGAAGCGCTCGAGCATTCCGAGCGCGTGGACGATCTCTTCCTCGAGCGCGGCATCATTCACGTCAGCAAACGGCTCGACATGCTCGCCTCGCTCGAGCCGCTGGAGTCTCCGCTCGAATTCGCCGAGGAAGCGTTTCTCTCGCTCCTCGAAACGCTGCTCTACCGCTACCGTTACGTCTTCGTCGATATGCCGATGACGCGCGCGCAAGCCATGATGCGCGTAATGCACATGCCGGGCACGCTGCTCCTCGTCAGCGATGCGCGGCTGGTTTCGGCGCGCGATGTGGCGCGCTGGCGCGAAAAGATCGGCCCCAACACGCCGGAACGTTCCACGCTGCACGTCCTCAACAAGAACGGCGCGGAAGGAAGCCTGTCGCTGTCCGATTTCGCGCGCGCGGCGGGCGGGCCGCCCGATATCGTCATTCCCTATGTTCGCGATGTGGGCGCGGGCTCCAATCTCGCGGTGCAGGGCCTGCCCGAATTGCCCGCCTTCAAGCGCGCGCTTTCCAATGTGCTGCGCCAGATTTCCGGCGAAGCGGCGGATGCGCAGCCTTCGCTGCTGGCGCGGATTTTTGCGTGAGGCACGCAAGCGATGGGTGAGGCCGGCACGATGGAACCCGAAACGCCGCATTACGATACGCCGCGCATCAAGAATTCGCCGGGCATGGATCTGATCCGCGATCAGGTTCTCGTGCGCATCGAGCCTGCCGCCGCCGTGCGCATGACGGCGAAGGAGCTGACGGGCCGCGTCGATCAACTGATCGCGGCCATCGCCAATGAGCGGCGCATTCTGCTCAACCAGACCGAACAGCGCCGCCTCGTCGCCGATATCGTCAACGACATGGTGGGCCTCGGCCCCATCGAGGCGCTGCTGCACGACGATATGGTCTCCGACATTCTGGTGAATGGCCCGCGCATGGTTTATGTCGAGCGCCGCGGCAAGCTGGAGCTCACGCCGCTGCAATTCCGCAACGACGCGCATGTGCTGCATGTCGCCCAGCGCATCGCATCCTCCATCGGGCGCCGCGTCGATGAATCGAGTCCGATGCTCGATGCGCGCCTGGCCGACGGCAGCCGCGTCAATGTCATCATCCCGCCGCTCAGCCTGAAGGGCCCCGCCATTTCCATCCGCAAATTCGCCCGCAACGTGATGGATTTTTCGAAATTCGTGCAGCTCGGCACGGTGTCGCCCAATCTGGGGCGCGCACTCGAAATTGCCGCGCGCTGCCGGCTCAATATCATCATCTCCGGCGGCACCGGCTCGGGCAAGACGACGCTGCTCAATGCGCTGTCGCGCATGATCGATCATGGCGAGCGCATCATCACCATCGAAGACGCCGCCGAACTGCAATTGCAGCAGCCCCATGTGCTGCAGCTCGAAACGCGCCCCGCCAATATCGAAGGCCAGGGCGAAGTTCTGCAACGCGATCTGGTGCGCAATTCGCTGCGCATGCGGCCAGACCGCATCATCGTGGGCGAGGTGCGCGGCGCGGAAGCCTTCGACATGATGCAGGCCATGAACACGGGCCATAACGGTTCGATGTCGACCGTGCACGCCAATTCGGCGCGCGACGCGCTCGCCCGCATCGAGAACATGATCGTGATGGCCAACACCAATCTTCCCACGCGCGCCATCCGCCAGCAGATCACGTCCGCCATCGATCTCATCATCCAGACCGAGCGCATGCGCGATGGCGTGCGCCGCGTCACCGAAGTGGTGGAGGTGGCGGGCATGGAGGAAGACATGATTTCGCTGGGCACGCTATTCGCCTTTCAGTATCAGGGCGAAAATCCGGACGGCTCGCTGAACGGCCGCTTCGAATCGAGGAGCGGAAGGCCGCGCTTCGTGAAGCGTCTGGAATATTTCGGCCTCGCCAACGCCTTTCTCAAGACGCTCGGCACGGGAACGCCGCCATGACCGGTCTGCTCATTCTCTTTATTCTGTTGGGCGCCGTCGCGGCCGGCTTCGCAATCTTCGTCATGCGCCGCAAGCGCCGCGTCATCGGCCAGCGCATTCATCTGGTTTCGGTTGCGTCGGATGTCGAGCCTGTCCTGCCGGTCACGGCGCCGCCGTCTTTCATCGCGCTCGCCAACGATTATGCGCGGCAGGTGTTCGGCTTCGGCATCCGCTATCACTGGGGCATGAAATCGGGCGCGGTCAGGCTCGCCGTCTTCGGGGCGGCCGGGTTCCTCGCCGTTTTCGTCTTGCTTTATTTCATCCTGAAGTTCGGCCTCAGCGTCGCATTCGTCGCGGCGCTGGTAATCCTGTGGCTCCTGCCGCACATGATCCTGCGCCGCGAGCAGCACAAGGCCGAATTGCAATTCGTCGAACTCTTCGCCGATGCGGTGGATATGGTCGTGCGCATGTTGCGCGCGGGCCTTCCCGTCACCGCCGCCATCCGCGCCACGGGCACGGACGGACCGCCGCCCGTCAACGAAGTGTTTTCGTCCGTCAGCGATCAGGTGGAGATCGGCATTCCGTTCGACGAGGCGCTCGTCGCCACCGCCGATCAGGTGGGCGTGCAGGATTTCCGTTTCTTCGCCGCCGCCGTCACGTTGCAGCGCGCCACCGGCGGCAATCTCGCCGCAACGCTCGAAACATTGTCGGACATCATCCGCAAGCGCCGCGCCGGCCGCATGAAGGCGCGCGCCGTCACCGCCGAAGTGCGCGCAACGGCCTATGTGCTGGCCGTCATTCCCTTCGTCGTGATCGGCGGATTGCTCGTGCTCAATCCGCAATATCTGGCGCCGCTGATCGATGATCCGCGCGGCAACATCATCGTGGCCACGGCCGCGGGCCTTCTCATCACAGCCTCCATCACCATGCGCCAGATGATGCGCAGCGTGACGAAAATCTGAAAGGCCGCGCCATGAATCCTTCGCCCCTTTCGTTTCTCATCAAGGCAAGCGTCGTCGTTCCGTATCTCGTCGTGCTGGCGCTGGTGTTCGGCGGCGTCGCGCTGATCGTCTATTCGGTTCGCCAGCGCCAATTGCCGGAATCGGACCGCGTGGACATGCTGATTGCGGAGCGCCCGCGCTCGGGTGCGGCGCGCGTAAAGCCCTTTCTCAAATCCGCGCCCGGCAGCGGGATCGAGCGCGAAACGCGCGAAATCGTGCGCCTTTATTCGCATCTGAGCTTGCCCGCGCAATATGCGGCGAACGCCTATGCCGGCACGCGCGCCGTCATGGCGCTCGTGTTTGCGGTTGGGGCGTTCTTCGCCGCGCATGCGTTTTCCCATTTCCCCGATGCGCCGCTGATACCGTTCGCGGTCGCGCTGATGGGCGCCATACTCGGCTGGATCGCGCCGTCGTTTGTGATTTCGCATCTGGCGGCGAAGCGCGCGGATGACGTCGCCGCAGGCCTGCCCGATGCGCTGGAATTGCTCGTCGTGTGCGTGGGCGCGGGCCTTTCGCTGGAAGACAGCATGGACCGCATCGTGGCCGAGCTTGCCCATACGCAGCCCACGCTTGCCGAAGAACTTGCGCTCACCGCCGCCGACATGAAGATATTGCCGAGCCGCGATCTGGCGCTCGCCAATCTCGCCCAGCGCGTGGATGTGCCCAGCGTGCGTTCGGTGGTATCGACGCTGTCGCAAACCATGCGCTACGGCACGCCGCTGGCGCAGGCACTCAGGGTCGTCGCAACCGAAATGCGCAACGACGCGCTGATCGATATGGAAGCGCGCGCCAACCGCCTTCCCACGCTTCTCACGCTGCCGATGATGCTTCTCATCATGCCCACGATTTTCCTGATCGTGGGCGGGCCTGCCGCGCTGCGCGTAATCGATACGCTATTCTGATTATTTGATCGCCTTCAGCATCGCTTCCGTATCGGAGGCGTCCTTCTGGGCGGCGGCGAGATCGTTTTCCTTCAAGCCCGCGCGCGCTTTATCCGCTGCGGCTTCCAGCGCTTTCTGCTTCGCCGCATCGGCGGTATCGGGTATCGCGCCATTGCCCGAATTCTTGCAAGGATTGAGTTCGTTCTTGTCGAAATCCATGCCATTGGGCCCGACGAGGCAATTGAGCGTGTGATGCAGATGCATGTGCACCGCATCGATGGTTGCCGATTGCGCGGCGAGGCCCGCATGCTGGGCCGCGGTGACGATTTCCGAAGCCGCGTCCGCGGCCGCCGGCAGCGGCGCCAGCGCCACGCCGAAGGTGAGAAGCGAAATGGCGAGATATTTGTGCATGGTGCTCACTCCCTGTTCCGGCCAAAGCCTAACACCGCTGCGAACGCCGCTAAAGCCCCAGAGTTCCCTCCAGGAAATCGAACACGCTGGCCTTGAACAGCGCATGCGGAATGGCCGAAAAATGATCGCAGGCCGGAAGCGTCACCGCTTGCGCGCCGGAAATGGCGCTTGCGAGTTCATCGGCGCTCCCCGCCAGCACATCGCGCGAACCTGCCACGACCAGCGTGGGCACGCGCAATTGTGCAACGCGCTCCGGCGTGATCGCTTCGCCGCCGCCGCGCACACACGCCGCAAGGGCGAGCCTGTCTTCGCCCTGTTCGCCGGCGAAGTGGCGGAAACTTTTCAGCATCGGCTCGGAAATCGAATTGGGATCTTCGGCCAGCATTGCATCGGCCAGCATCTGCGCATTGCCGCTGCGCTCGAAGATGCGTCCGCCCACGCCGCCCAGAATGAGATGATCGATGCGTTCGGGATGCGATAGTGCCGCCGCCAGCGCCAATCGCGCGCCCATGGAATATCCCATCAGATCGGCACGCGTAATTTGCAAATGATCCATCAGCGCGAACACATCGCCGATCATCGCCGCGCGGTCATAAGCTTGCGGCTCATGCGGCTTGGCGCTTTCGCCATGTCCGCGCAGATCGGGCGCGATCGCGCGCATGCCCTTGCGCTCGAAGGCGCCATACCAGCCGAGCCTGCGCCACATCTCGCCCCGGTTGGAGGCAAAGCCGTGCAGCAGCACGATGGGGCGCCCGCCGCGCGGGCCGATATCGTCATAGGCGAGGGTGAGCCCGCCGGAGGTGAATTGCGCCATGCGCTCTGGTTAGCGGCAGAACGGGCCGAAGCTCAATAGGTGTTCCTGGCCCATTTGAGATAGGCCTTGATGGAGGCCGGCGGCACGGCGAGCACGCGCCCCGTGATAGGGCCCTTGGCGGCGCGCTGCCATGCCCCGCCGCTGCGCTCATAGACGGGCACGATCCCGATCATGTTCTCGGCGACCCAGGCAATGGCTTCGTCCTCGCTGCGATTGAGCCCGGCCACGGCCGCAAGCGCATATTTCTTCTGGCGCATCGTGGCCAGAGCCTTGGCCGCCGCCTCGGCGAGCGGCACCATATCGGCCCCCGGACCGCTATCGGGGCTCTTGCGGCGGTGTTCATTCCCGAGGAAAAAGGCTAGGGAACTGCTGAGGCTCATGGGGGGCGCTGCCTGTCGGAATTGATGTCTTAAACATCACAATATGTATTAATAGCTCATTTATAAATAGTTGTGATGAGACAAATCAATCTGAATGCTGAGAAATGATGGTTAACGCATGATAACCGCCGCGCAATTGCGGGCCGCAAGGGCGCTTCTGGGGGTGGACCAGCGCAAGCTGGCCGATCTCTGCGGCCTGTCGGTACCGACCATCCAGCGCATGGAGGCCAGCGAGGGCGTCATCCGGGGCAATGTGGATTCCCTGATGAAGCTTATCGGAGCGCTGGAAGAGGCCGGGATCGTGCTGATCGGCGAGGGCGCGGTCAGCGGCCAGGGCGGGCGGGGCGTGCGTCTGAAGGGATAGGCCCCGATTGGCCTTCCTTAATATAGCTCCCATATAAGGACAGTGGCGGCGCCCCTGGGCGCAGCGGCCCCGGCAATCTTGAGGCAAATCACATGGTTGGCTTTCTGAAGTGGGCCCGCGGCATTCTCGTGGGCACCCTGAACGGCATCGCGAAGCTGGTGCTGGCGGTGGTGCTGATCGGCCTGGTGGTGGTCCTGATCGGGCTCGCCTATGGCGACGGCATGCCGGGCAATATGGTGCTGACGGCCGATCTGCGCAGCACGCTTCAGGATTCCAACGCCCAGAACCCGTTCGGCCTTTATACCCATCCGCTGACCGTGATGGATGTCGTGCTGTCGCTCGACCGCGCGGGCCGCGACTCCCGCGTCAAGGGCCTTTACCTCCGCGCCGGCAATGCGGGCATACCGGTGGCCGAGGCCGAGGAATTGAACGCGGCCATCGCACGCTTCCGCAAGACGGGAAAATTCGTCATCGCCGATGCGCAGGATTTCGGCTCGACCGGCCTTGGCGATTATCTGCTCGCCACCAGCGCCGATGAAATCTGGATGCAGCCGAAGGGCATGTTCGGGGCTGCGGGCGCAGGCGCGGGCGCGTTCTTCCTCAAGGGCTTCTTCGACAAGATCGATGCGGTGCCGCAGATCGCCAAGCGCGCGGATTATAAAAGCGCCGCCGATATGTTCATGGAGAAGGATTACACCCAGCCCGACCGCGAACAGACCACCGCCTTCCTGCAATCGTGGTACAATTCTGCGAGCGCCGAAATCGCCGCGGACCGCAAGCTTTCCGTTTCCGCCGTGGATGAAGCGCTGCAGGCAAGCCCGCAATTCGCCAGCGATGTGCGCGCCAAGGGACTGGTGGACAAGATCGGTTATGACGACGAAGCCGGCAACGAGGCGCTGGCGCGCGCGGGCAACGGCGCGAAATTCGAGCCGCTGGCCGATTATGCGCGCGCAACCGCGCAGGCCGCGGAATACGGCACCGGCACGCGTATCGCGCTGGTGGAAGGTGCGGGCGAGATCGTCGACGGTTCGGCCGATGGCGGCGTGTTCGGCGGCAATACGGTGATCGCGGGCGACGATTACGCGCAAGCCATCCGCGCCGCGACGCGCGACAAATCCATCAAGGCCATCGTGTTGCGCGTGGATTCGCCCGGCGGATCGGTTTCGGCCTCGGCGCAAATTCTGGATGCGATTGAGAAGGCGCAGGCCGCGGGCAAGCCCGTCGTCGTCAGCATGGGAACGCTTGCGGCCTCGGGCGGCTATTACATTTCGTGCAGCGCCGACAGGATCGTGGCCGAGCCCGCAACGCTCACCGGCTCCATCGGCGTGCTGACGGGCAAGGTTTCCATCGGCAAATCGCTCGCGCTTGCCGGCGTCACCGCCGACGAGATCGGCGTGGGCAAGAACGCGCTCTTGATTCCGGCATCGCGCCCTACACCGACGCGCAATGGCAGGATTTGAACGCGCAGGCCGACGTGATCTATGCCGATTTCATGGCCAAGGTCGCCAAGGGCCGCAAGCTGCCGCTCGCCCAGGTGCAGGATATCGCCAAGGGCCGCGTGTGGACGGGCGCGGACGCCGCAAGCAAGGGCCTCGTGGACCAGCTCGGCGGATTCTGGACGGCGGTCGATGCGGCGCGGAAGCTCGCGAAGATTCCGGCGGATGCGCGCGTCATCTTCCGCGAATATCCGCGGCCCAAGAGCTTCATGGATGTGCTGAACGCCACCTTCGACAGTTCGGCGGCGAGCATGCGCCTGATGCAGGGGCTGGCGGCGATCGCCAACACGCCCGCCGCGCGCAGCGCCATTCAGGCGATGACCGCCGCACCGCATGGCGTCTCGTTGCAGGCGGCGGGGCTGCCCTCGGATCAATGACGCAATCGCGGCGGCGCTGACCATCCAAGAAAAAAGCGGCGGGGAAAACCCCGCCGCTTTCAGATTGTCCGTGCCGTGCGGGGATTAATCCTTGAACGACACGCCGATCGAGAAGAACCGGCCGACCGCACCCGTCTGTGCATAGGCCGGGTCGTAGTTCGGCGCGAAGGTCGAACCCGCGTAGCTGTTGAGATCCAGCGGCGGCTTCGTATCGAAGAGATTCATGACACTGCCGTAGATCTCCATATTGTCGTTGATCGCGTAACGGCCCGTCAGATCGAAGTCGTAGAACTTCTTGATCTGGCAGAACTTCTGCGGCTGGTTCGCATAGAACAGCAGCAGGCAGCCCGAAATACCCAGATCGGCTGCATTCTCGCGCATGCCATCGACATAGTTGAGCGTGCCACTGACCGTCAGAGCATCCCATGTGATGGTGTTGGTCCACGTTCCGCGATTGCGGGGCGTGCCGCCTTCAGACGAGAGTTCGAACGGCGAAGTTGTGCCGACATAGCTAAGCGTCGGCCCGCCCGCGGTTGGCTTGAACCGGAAGGAGAATATCTGGGTGAATTCCACGTTCGACGCCCAGTGAAGTCCATCGGCGATATCGGTCCCGAAGTGAACATTCACGTCGATGCCGCTGGTGACTTCAGACGACGCGTTGATGTACGGCGCGGCGACGACAGACGGACGCAACGGCGCCAACGGGTGTAATGGATCCGGCGCATCGTAGGTGATGGTATAGCCCGCCGGTAGCGAGCCCACGCCGAAGCCCGGGGCGAGTCCCGCGCCCGGATTGGGCGGTGAGATCACGTTGGTCTTCTTGATGTGATAGTAATCGACCGTTCCAGTAAGATCGATGCCGTCGAACGGCTGCAGGATCGTGCCGACTGTATAGTTCGCAGCCTTTTCCGGTCTTATGCTTGGATTGGCCGTGCTGAGCAGGCCCACGGAATAGGCCTTGGTATAAGCGTCACCGGTGCTGGGATCGCAGGCCGTAGCACCGTGAGCCGCAAGCCACGCGCAATCCGCATAGTCGCTTGGCGTGATCGTGACGAAGCCTTCAGACGCCGATGAGCCGTTTTCCGAGAAGCTCGGTGCGCGGAAGCCCGTGGAATAGGTGCCGCGGAACGCGATCTCGGTGAGCGGCGTCCACTTCAAACCGACCTTCGGATTGAACGTGCTACCGAAGTCTGAGTAATGGTCGACGCGTCCGGACAGATCGGCGTCCAGCGTGTCGAACACCGGCATGTCCAATTCGGCGAATGCGGAATAGATGTTCCGTTGGCCGATCGTATGGGCGATGCCCAATCCTTGCGCGGACAGGCCCGGGTTAAGGTCGGGATCGTAGGTCGCCTCATGGCGGGCCTCGAGGCCGAAGGCGAACTGCGCTTCGCCACCCGGAAGCGCGAAGACGTCATGTACCGCGTTCATGCTCCACTCGAGTTCGTCCGTCGTGGAGATCTTGGTGAGATCAGGCGCGAGTGCCGCACGAACGGCCGCCGAATTGCTCGAGGGATCGACGAAATTGTAGCTGCCGTCCAGCACATCGGCGATCAACTGCTGACCATTGAGGAAGCCCCTGTTGATGGTGTTGAGCCAGGCGTGCGCGGCAACGAAGGCCATATCGTAGGTCCATCCCTTCCAATTGCCCTTCAGGCCCGCCGTGGCGCGCAGAACATGATTGTCCTCGATAAACGCGCCCGGTATGTCGCCGAAATTGTAGGCGATCAGCGCGTCGGGACAGGTCATGCTGTTGTCGACGCCTTCCGTACCCGTTTGGGAGCAACTGCCATTGCCGTACACGAACGGATCGTTGGGATTTGCCATGCCGTTCGTCAGATAGGCCGGCAGCGCGATGTTCGAGGTGTTCATCGGGACCGTTGTCTGGATTCCCACCGGCCCTTGCGGCGTGCTGACCTTGTTCTCGAAATAGCTCCCATCGATATAGGCCGTTGCCTGCGGCGAGAACTCGATCGTCATATGGGAATAAACGCCGTAGCGTTCCTGCGAAGGCTGCAGCGTGCCGTAATCCTTGAGGAAGTTCTGCTCGCAGAAATTACCCTGCACGCCGTCATCGCCGCTGGCATCCGGATCGTAGCCGGGCGTTCCCAGGGGACCGCAGCCGCCGGCGGCCAGGATCTGGTAATCGCCGTTCTGGCCGGTGCTGCTGGTCGGGTCGCTCGGATCGGTGAGGACCGTGGGGGCGACGCGTCCGTAGATCGAAGCAAAGCTGTTAATATCGTTCAGGCCGATCGACGTCAGATCGTTGGTGTTCAGCGGGAAGCTGCGCTGGCGCGCGTAGATCGCATCGTCCTTTTCATATTCGACGTTGACATAAGCGTTGAAATGGTCGGTCGCCATGTCGCCGTAACCAACTGTCGCGGTGAGCCGCTTCTTGGTGCCGCCGCCATGCTCGGAGGTGCCCCATTCGAGCTGGCCTTCCGTTCCCTGGAAATCCTGCTTCAGAATGATGTTCACCACACCGGCGATTGCGTCGGCGCCGTAGAGCGAGGAGGCGCCGTCTTTCAGCACTTCCACGCGGTCCACCACATCAAGGGGGATCGTGTTCAGATCGACGAAGCCGCGTTCGCCGTCATCGGCCAGCGGATAGTTCGCGGTGCGCCGTCCGTTGATCAGCACCAGCGTCGAGTTCACGGTCAGGCCGCGAAGCGCCACGCCCGACGAACCCGAGGCGAAACCTTCGCCGAAGGCGGTGGGAATTGTGCCGCTGCTGTCGGCCGATAGCGTGCGCACGACATCGGCCGTCGACGTCAGACCCATGTTCTGAATGTCGAGGGCGCTCACCACGGTCACCGGCGACGGCGTCTCAAGACCCGTGCGCGGGATCATGCTGCCCGTGACTATGACCGTTTCGACTTGATTGTCGGCCGCTATTGCCGGAACGGCAAAGGCGATGACCGAGGCTGCTCCGAGGAGCAGGCTGCGGCGAATGCTGCGATAGTTGATTTTGGATTGGAACACGTTGAACCCCCTTGGTTTGCCGTAACGGCGGCGTTGACCAACGGTTGTTTGTCTGCCGGTTGGCCACAAACGCCGCGCGGCGAATTCTCGTCGGCGCGGCAAGACCCGTTTGAACCAAGGCTAAAAGAGTCATCTGGTACTGGTCAAAACGGAATTACGAAGTGTCAATAATTCGTTGGCTCTCTGTGTCTTTTCTGCATCAAATTCATGAAGCATCGTCATGATCTTGCTTTGGAACCTTTGTGCGTGAAATGATTCCGGTACCTCAAAAGATGGCGATACACTGCGCCGGCCGGATGGCGCCCTTCGTTTACTATAACGCCGATGGGGGGCGGACATTTGTTCAGGTGAAGCGCGGATGACGACGGCTCTTTATACACACCCGGCCTGCCTGGGCCACGAGACCCCGCCCGGCCATCCCGAAAGCGCCGACCGGCTGCGCGCGATTCTCGAAGAATTACAAGGAATTAGCGGACTTTCCCGGGAGGAGGCGCCGCCCGCGTCCCGGTCCGATCTTGCCCGCGCCCACGATCCCGCGCTGATCGAACGGGTGCTGGTCACGCTCGCCGAGGAAGCCGCGCGCGAGCATTTCGTCCGCGTCGATGCCGATACCGCCATGTCGGCGGGCTCGCCCGAAGCAGCGCTGCGCGCGGCGGGCGCGGTGATCGCCGCGGCCGATGCGGTGATGGCGGGCAAGGTCACGAATGCCTTCTGCGCGGTGCGCCCGCCCGGCCATCATGCCGAGCGCAAGCGCGCAATGGGCTTCTGCCTGTTCAACAATGTCGCGATCGGTTCAATACATCTGCGTGACACCTATGGGCTAAATCGCATTGCCGTGATCGACTTCGACGTCCATCACGGCAACGGCACGCAGGATATTTTCTGGAACGACCCCGATCTCTTCTATGCCTCCACGCATCAATGGCCGCTTTATCCCGGAACGGGTCAGCCTTCGGAGAAGGGTGTGGCGAACAACATCCTCAACGCGCCCTTGCCGCCGGGTGCGGGCAGCGAAGCGTTCCGCGCGGCATTTTTGAAAATCGTTTTGCCCGCGCTCGATTCGTTTGCCCCCGAATTCGTCTTCATCTCGGCGGGCTTCGATGCCCACCGCGCCGATCCTCTGGCCGAGCTTCGCCTGACGGAAGACGATTTCGCCTGGGCCACGCGCGAAATCTGTGCGCTGGCGGCGAAGCATTGCAGCGGCCGCGTTGTTTCGGCGCTGGAAGGCGGCTATGACCTCGATGCCCTTGCGCGCTCGGCGGGCGCGCATGTGCGGGCGCTGATGGAGGCGTGAATGGCCGCAAAATCCAAACCCGACGCAACGCCCGTCGATCAACTCAGCTTCGAGGCGGCGCTGAAGGAGCTGGAAGAGATCGTCACGAAGCTCGAGCAGGGCGAAGTCGATCTCGAAGAGTCCATCCAGTTCTACGAGCGCGGCCAGAAGCTGAAGGCCCATTGCGAGGCCAAGCTGAAGGCCGCCGAAGGCCGCCTCGAAAAGATCGTGGGCGCGGGCAAGGGCGTCGAACCCGCCGACCTCGGCTGACATGGGCGGGCCATCTCCGCAGAGCATGGTGGAGCCGGCGCTCGCCGAAGCCGCGAGCTTTGTGGAGCGCACGCTCGACACGCTGCTGCCGCAGCCTTCCGGCCCCGAGGCGCGCGTGCTGGAAGCCATGCGTTACGCCGCACTCGGCGGCGGAAAACGCCTGCGCGGATTTCTCGTGCTACAAACCGGGCGATTGTTCGGCGTGGACCGCCGCGCCAGCGCGCGCGTCGCAGCCGCGGTGGAATGCGTGCACGCCTATTCCCTCGTGCATGACGATTTGCCTGCGATGGACGATGACGACATGCGCCGCGGCAAACCTTCCACGCACAAGGCGTTCGACGAAGCCACCGCCATCCTCGCGGGCGATGCGCTGCTCACGCTCGCCTTCGGATTGATTGCTTCGCCCGAATGCCACGGCGACCCGTTCGTGCGCTGTGAACTCGTCTCAAAGCTGGCGCAGGCCGCAGGTCACGCGGGCATGGTCGGCGGGCAGATGATGGACATCGCCTTCGAAGGCCAGAACCCGCCGCTGCCGGAAATCACGCGGCTCCAGCGCATGAAGACGGCGGCGCTGTTCATGTATTCCTGCGAGGCTGGCGCGATCATGGGCAAGGCGTCGGCGCCATTGCGCACGGCGATTGCCACCTACGGTCAGGAATTGGGGCTTGCCTTCCAGATCGCCGACGATCTTCTGGACGTAGAAGGCAATCCCGCCGAAATGGGCAAGGCGGCCCAAAAAGACGCAGCCAAAGGCAAGCCCACGGTCGTCTCCGTGATGGGGCCGGAACGCGCCCGCGCGCAGGCCGAAGCCATGGCCCGTCAGGCCCTTCGTCACCTTGATTTGTTTGACGAAAAGGCCGACCTTCTGCGCGCAGCGGCGGAATTTGTGGTGGCCCGGCGGGCGTAACACCGCCAGGAAGAGAAAATGGGTCAGACGCCGCTTTTGGATCAGGTCAAACTGCCATCGGACTTGCGCAAACTGCCGCGCGCACAATTGCGCCAGCTTGCCGATGAACTGCGTCAGGAGACCATCGATGTGGTGTCGGTCACGGGCGGGCATTTGGGCGCCGGGCTCGGCGTGGTCGAACTCACGGTCGCGCTGCATTATGTGTTCAACACGCCGGACGACATTCTGATCTGGGATGTCGGCCATCAATCCTATCCGCACAAGATCCTCACCGGCCGCCGCGAGCGCATGCGCACGCTGCGTCAGGGCGGCGGGCTTTCCGGTTTCACCAGGCGCGCCGAAAGCGAATACGACGCGTTCGGCGCGGCGCATTCTTCCACGTCGATTTCGGCGGGCCTCGGCTTTGCCGTTGCGCGCGACCTGAAAGGCGAAAAGAACAACGTCATCGCCGTGATCGGCGACGGCGCGATGAGCGCGGGCATGGCCTATGAAGCCATGAACAATGCCGGCGCGCGGCAGGAACGCCTCATCGTCATCCTCAACGACAACGATATGTCGATCGCCCCGCCCGTGGGCGCGATGAGCGCGTATCTGGCCCGTGTCGTGTCGAGCAAATCCTATCGCGGGTTCCGCAATTTCTGGAAAACCTTCTTCCACCGCTTTCCGGGCTCGTTCGAGAAACTTGCCAAGCGCTGGGAGGAATACACCCGCGGCTTCTTCACCGGCGGCACGCTGTTCGAGGAATTGGGATTTTATTATGTCGGTCCCATCGACGGGCACAATCTCGATCATCTGATTCCGGTGCTGGAAAACGCGCGCGACGTGCCGAGCGGGCCGATTCTGATTCATGTCGTGACGAAAAAGGGCAAGGGCTATGCGCCCGCCGAGGCGAGCGAGGACAAATATCACGGCGTCTCCAAATTCAATGTGCTGACGGGCGAGCAGAAGAAATCCACCGCCACCGCGCCGAGCTACACCAAGGTTTTCGCCGAGGCGCTGATCGCCGAAGCCGAGAAAGACGAGCGCATCGTCGCCATCACGGCGGCGATGCCATCCGGCACGGGCCTCGATCTTTTCGCGAAGAAATTTCCCGCCCGCACCTTCGATGTCGGCATTGCCGAGCAGCATGGCGTGACATTCGCCGCCGGCCTCGCCGCCGACGGCATGAAGCCGTTCGCCGCGATTTACTCCACCTTCCTGCAACGCGCCTACGATCAGGTCGTGCATGACGTGGCGATTCAATCCTTGCCCGTGCGCTTCGCGCTGGATCGCGCGGGGCTCGTCGGTGCGGACGGCCCGACGCACGCAGGCGCCTTCGACATTACATATTTGGCGACGCTTCCCGGCTTCGTCGTGATGGCGGCGTCCGACGAAGTCGAATTGATGCACATGGTGGCGACGGCCGCCCAAATCGATGACCGTCCGTCCGCTTTCCGCTATCCGCGCGGCGAAGGATTGGGGCTGGAACGCCCGGCGCGCGGCACGCCGCTCGAAATCGGCAAGGGCCAGGTGCTGCGCGAAGGCACCTCCATCGCCATCCTCAATCTCGGCGCACGATTGCCGGAATGTCTGCTGGCGGCCGATAAATTGTCCGCGCACGGATTATCGGCCACTATCGCCGACATGCGCTTCGCCAAGCCGCTGGATCGGGATTTGATCCGCCGCCTCGCGCAAAACCACGAAGTCCTGATTACGATTGAAGAAGGCTCCATTGGCGGATTTGCCGCCCATGTCATGCAATTCCTCGCGCTCGAAGGCGCGCTCGACAAAGGCATCAAGCTCCGCCCGATGACGCTGCCCGACCGCTTCCTCGATCAGGACACGCCGGAAAAGATGTACGAAGCCGCCCATCTCGACGCCAAATCCATCGTCGCCATGGCGCTCGACGCGCTCGGCCGCGAGAAAGAAGCGAGCGCCATAAACGGAAGGGCGTAAAATTATTTGCACGCGGAGGCGCGGAGACGCGGAGAAGAAATCCGGCGCGCAGCTTGTCCGCCGAAGAGCGAAGGCGGAGGCGCGCCAAAATTATCTGCAACGGCTACTCCGTTTCGACGCAAAGAAAAAAACTCCGCGACTCCGCGTGAGAAATAAATGGATCGACCTGACAAGCCGGGTGTTGATGGAGTATTGGATACTGAAATGAGAGCAGACCTTTTCCTCGTCGAACACGGTTACGCCAAAAGCCGTAGCGAAGCGCAGGCCGCGATCCGCGCGAAGCTGGTGCGCGCCGACGGTGAAGCAATCGAAAAACCCTCGCAATCGCTGGCGGCGGGCGCGAGCATCGAATACGCCAAGCCGCACCCTTACGTTTCGCGCGGCGGATTGAAGCTGGCCGCGGCGCTGGAAAAATTCGCGCTCTCGCCGGAAGACCGCATTTGCCTCGACATCGGCGCATCGACCGGCGGCTTCACCGAAGTGCTGCTCGCGGGCGGCGCGGCCAAGGTTTACGCCATCGATGTCGGTCATGGACAATTGCATCCCAAGCTCGCGCGTGACCGCCGCGTTGTGTCGCGCGAAGGCGTCAATGCGCGCGATCTGACGAAGCAGAATGTTCCCGAAGCGCCGGATGCGATCGTCGCCGATGTCAGTTTCATCGGGTTGAAACTCGCACTGCCGGCCGCGCTCGCGCTCGCCGCACCCGGTGCGTGGCTGGTGGCGCTCGTCAAGCCGCAATTCGAAGTGGGCCGTTTCGCCATCGGCAAGGGCGGCGTGGTGCGCGACGCGAAGGCGCAGAACGCCGCACTCGAAGACATTGCCGCATGGATCGCGGCGAGCGGCTGGACAATTCTCGGCCACATGGAAAGCCCGATTGCGGGCGGCGAGGGCAATCGCGAATTCCTCATCGCCGCCGGGAAGAAATGAATCTCTGCCGTCATTTCGCAACCTGCGGCGGTTGCGCGCTGCAGGATTTGCCGCCGGTGGAATATCGCGCGCGCAAACGCGATGAAATCATCGAAGCGCTTTCCCGCAATGGTTTCACCGATCCGGTTGTCGAAGACGTGATCTCCGTGTCCCCGCGCACGCGCCGCCGCGCAATCTTCAAGGTGGAAAAGAAAGGCGCCGCCGTTGCCATCGGCTTTCATGCCGCGAAATCCCACATAATTGTCGATATGCACGAATGCCTAGTGCTGACGCCCGCGCTCTTTTCCGCCGTCGCGGCTTTCCGCGAAATGTTCGCGGGCCTCCTGCGCGAAAACGAGAAAGCCGAATTGCACGTCACCGAATCCGATACCGGCCTCGATGTGGCAATTAGCTGGAACCGCCTGCCCACGGCGAAATTGATCTCCGAAATCGCGCCCTGGGCGGTGAAGCTGAAACTGGCGCGCATTACATCGGGCGACGAAATTCTGGCCGAACTCGCCACGCCGCAAATCCGGTTCGGCAAGGCGTGCGTCGCGCTTCCACGCGAAACCTTCCTTCAGCCGACCCGCGAAGGCGAAGCCATCCTGCAAAATGTCGTGCTCGAAACAACCGCCAAGGCCAAGCACATCGCCGATCTCTTCGCCGGTTGCGGCACGTTCTCGTTGCCGCTGGCGAGCCGTGCGCGCATTCACGCCGTCGAACTGGAACGCAGCGCCCTCAATGCGCTCGCCAAAGCCGCGCGCGCAACCCCCGGCCTCAAGCCGCTCACCATCGAGCCGCGCGATCTTTTCAAGCGCCCGCTGAGTGCGGCAGAACTCGCGCGCTTCGACGCCGTGGTGCTCGATCCCCCGCGCATGGGCGCGGCTTCGCAAGCGAAGGAACTGGCACATTCGCGCGTGCCCGTGATCGCCTATGTCTCCTGCAATGCGGCGAGTTTCGCGCGCGATGCCCGCATTCTGGCGGATGGCGGCTATCGTATGGGCCCCGTCACCCCCGTGGACCAGTTCCTCTGGTCGTCGCATACTGAGCTTGCAGCCAGCTTCGTCCGGGATGGGAGATGAAACGGTTCGCGTTGATATTCGCCGCGTTGTTTGCGCTCGCAAGCCCTGCGTGCGCGCAAGGCACCTTCGCCGATTGGGGCGCCATTGTGGTGGCGGGCGATTATCACGCCCATGACGGCTCGCCCTCCGAGATTTTCGACAATGCGCGCCGCGACGTCACCACCGAACTTCTCAGCATGGGTTTCAGCCGCGCCAACATCGTCGAGTTCTCGCAGCGCCCGTCGCGCTATCCCGAACATCCGCTGATGGGCGATGCGCAGACCATCGCCAATTCGCTGTGGGATTTGTCGAACCGCACGAGCGCGGGCTGCCTCATCTATATGACGTCGCATGGCGCGCCGGAGGGCATGATCCTGGGCGATGGCGTGCTCGATCCGGACAAGCTCAACGGCATGGTGACGAATGCCTGCGGCGGGCGGCCGACCGTGGTGATTATCTCGGCGTGTTTTTCGGGCGTGTTCGTGCCGGTGCTGAAAGGTCCCGACCGCATGGTGATGACGGCCGCGCGGCCCGACCGCACGTCGTTCGGCTGCGGCTCGGATGTGCGCGAGCCCTATTTCGACGATTGTTTCGTGCACCAGGTGCCGGCGTCGCACGATCTGCCGGATCTTGCCGGTCTGACGCGCGCTTGCGTGGCGCAGATGGAAAAGAAGACGGGCATGGCGCCGCCCTCCGATCCGCAAATTTCCATCGGCGCCGGGATCGCGACGGAATTGCCCGATTGGTCCGTTGCGTCGCCCACGCGCGCGGCTGCTGCCACTACCGCAGCCAGTTCTCGACCTTGAGCGCGCCGCCGCTTGTTCTTGTCAGAAATCGACGGGATCAGGCGGAAGATCAATAATTTCCGGGAAGTCTTCATCGATAGGCTTGAGCGTTTTCAACCACGTCAGAAAATCGGCCTTCTTGTTCCTTGATGGCTCGATGATAATTTTGGTGCCGACCTTGCGCATAATCGCGCTATCGCCCGGCAATTCGAATTCGCGCGGAATGCGAATAGCTTGGCTCTTGCCATAGCGGAATAATTTAACGCGACGTTCAATACTCATATTTGCAATATAACACAGATGAGCGTCCTTTAATCTCGAATCTACAACTTTCGTCATGGCCGCCCTCGTGGCGGCCACCCATACTCTCCGTGTGGCAGGGTGTTCATGGGTCGCCGGGACAAGCCCGGCGATGACGAAAAAGGAGATTTTGTTTACCCCATTTGCGCCCTGTGGCGCAGCGCGTGATCGGCCAGCACGCACGCCATCATCGCTTCGCCGACCGGCACCGCGCGGATGCCGACGCAGGGGTCGTGGCGGCCCTTGGTCTGGATCACGGTGTCATTGCCCGCAACATCGATGGTCTTGCGCGGCGTTAAAATCGAAGACGTCGGCTTCACGGCAAAGCGCGCGATAATCGGCTGGCCGGTGGAAATGCCGCCCAGGATTCCGCCCGCGTGATTGGAGAGGAATTTCGGTTTTCCTTTGTCTTTGCGCATTTCGTCGCCGTTTTCTTCGCCGGAAAGCATGGCGGTGGCAAACCCGTCGCCGATTTCCACGCCCTTGACCGCATTGATGCTCATCATGGCGGATGCGATGTCCGCATCGAGCTTGCCGTAGACCGGCGCGCCGAGGCCCACCGGAATTCCTTCCGCCACGACTTCCACCACCGCGCCGCAGGAGGAGCCGCGTCTGCGCAGGCTTTCGAGATAATCCGCCCACAGATCAACGGCCTTGGCGTCGGGGCAGAAGAACGGATTGTTGGAAACCTCCGCCCAGTTCCAGCGCGAGCGTTCCACCATCTCCGTGCCCATCTGGATCAGCGCGCCGCGCACGATCACTTTCTTGTAGAGATGATTCAAAACTTTCCGCGCAATCGCGCCGGCCGCCACGCGCGAAGCGGTTTCGCGCGCGCTCTGCCGTCCGCCGCCGCGATAATCGCGCACGCCATATTTGGCCCAGTATGTGTAATCGGCATGGCCGGGGCGGAATTTGTCGCGGATATCGGTGTAATCCTTCGACTTCGCATCGACGTTTTCGATCAGCAGCGCAATCGGCGTTCCGGTTGTCACCTGGCGCTTCATGCGTTCGTCCTGAAATACGCCGGAGAGAATGCGAACGCTATCGGGTTCCTTGCGCTGCGTGACGAATTTGGATTGCCCCGGACGGCGCCTATCGAGATCGGCCTGAATATCGGCCTCTACAAGCGCAATCCCCGGCGGGCAACCATCCACCACGCAGCCGATGACGGGCCCGTGGCTTTCGCCAAAGGTCGTCACGCGGAACATCTTGCCGAAACTGTTGTCGCTCATTCGCCGTTGTTCTTCGCGACCGCGATATCGGGCGCGTCCTCCGCCTTCATGCCGACGACATGATAGCCCGCATCGACGTGCATATTCTCGCCGGTCACAGCACTTCCCAGATCGGAGAGCAGGAACAGCGCCGCATTGCCCACTTCGCCCGCGCTGATATTGCGGCGAAGCGGCGCGTTGTATTCGCACCATTTCAGCATGTAGCGGAAATCGCCGATGCCGGCGGCGGCGAGCGTGCGGATCGGCCCCGCCGAAATCGCGTTGACGCGGATTTTCTGCTTGCCCAGATCCTCGGCCAGATAGCGCACGCTGGCTTCGAGCGCGGCCTTCGCCACGCCCATCACGTTATAATGCGGCATGACGCGCTCGGCGCCGAGATAGGTCATCGTCACCATCGCCCCGCCATGGGGCATCATCTTCTCGGCGCGCTTTGCGATGGCCGTGAACGAATAGCAGGAGATGTTCATCGTCATCGCGAAATTCTCGGGCGTCGTGTCGACATAGCGGCCCTTGAGCTGCTCCTTGTCGGAGAAAGCGATGGCGTGAACGAGGAAATCGATGGAGTTCCATTTGCGCGCGAGCTCGGCGAAGGCCGCATCGAGCGAGCCCTGCTCGGACACGTCGCAATCGATCAGCGCGGCCGGGTTGAGCGGCGCCACCAGCGGCGTCACGCGCTTCTTGAAGGCCTCGCCCTGATAGGTAAAGGCAAGCTCCGCGCCGGCTTTGTGCAGCGCCTCGGCCACGCCCCAGGCGATGGAGCGCTCGTTTGCGACCCCCATGATGAGGCCGCGCTTGCCTTGCATGAGCCCGGATGTGCTCACCCTGTCCTCCGGTTGCTGTGCGGGGGCACCCTATGCACCGCCGCGCGGGGGAGCGCAAGAATCGAACTTGTCTGACAGATCGTCAGGAGGCGGAATTACTGAGCGGCCTGAGGCTCTTCGAGGATCAGCCGGGCGATGAATTCGGTCTTGGTCGAGGCGTGCTGGATATCATAGCCGACAGGTTCGCCGTCTTCGCCGATGTCGAGCATGATGTCGGGCTCGATCTCGACCGTGCGGCAGGAGGGCAGGGGCCGCACTTCGACATAGAGGCTATCGGTCGTTTTGTCGTAGCGAGTCTTCATGGCGCAAAGCCTTCATCGGTGAAGGCGTTGTGGACGGTTTCGCCGTCTGACAATAGCACGACCCGGAGGTAAGTCCCCAAGCTTTCGGAATGACCGTAAAGGCGGATACGCCCGTCCGGCTGAATTTCCCGGAATTCAGGCTGCGAAATTATCCGTCGGATTTCCAGAGGATCGAGATATGGGCGGCGGGAAAGTACATCGAAAGCGAAATACCGCGTGCGCCAGAATGGCGGCGGCGGCAATCGCTCCGGTTCTTCTTCGTCCATCTATTTCAGCTTCGCCCTCGGGTCATACGCATTCTTCCACCCCTCGGCGAATTTTTTGAGGTCGGGATCGGGCTTGTCGGGGAGCGCGACCACCAGCTTCACATAAAGATCGCCCGCCGGTTCGCCGCCCGTGGCCGTGCCGCGGCCCGGAATGCCCTTGCCTTTCAGGCGCAGCACCGTGCCGCTGTTGGAATTGGGCGGCACCTTGAGCGCCACCGGCCCGGTCAGCGTCGGCACGGTCACGGTCCCGCCGAGGAGCGCCTCCTGCAGCGTCACGGGCAGGTCCATTTTCAGATTGTCGCCCTCGCGCGCGAAAAGCGGATGGGGCGCCACCGACACAGACAGCATCACATCGCCCGGCGGCCCGCCGTTGCGGCCGGGCCCGCCTTGGCCCTTGAGCCTTATCTGCTGGCCGTCCTTCAGGCCCGTGGGGATTCGCACATCGATGTCGCGCCCGTCGGGAAGCGTCACGCGCCGCGTTCCGCCGCGCGCGGCTTCTTCGAAACTGATCGTGACGGTGAAGGCGAAATCCTCGCCCTTGCGCGATTGGTTGCGCTTTCGCCCGCCGCCGAGCCCGCCGAACAGATCGGAGAAAATATCCTCGGCGCGGAAGCCTTCGGCCGTTTCGCCGCCGCGCTCGGTCCAGGTGAAGTGGAAATCGCGTGGGTTGCCCGCCCCGCCTGCGAAGGGATGGCCTTCGAAGCCCGGCCCGCCGCCGGCAAATCCCGCCGGATTGCCGCTCGCATCGATTTCGCCGCGGTCGAATTTGGCGCGCTTTTCCTTGTCGCCCACGATGTCGTAGGCGGCGCTGATTTCCTGAAATTTCTTCTTGGCGTTCGGATCGCCGCCATGCGTATCGGGGTGATGCTTCTTGGCAAGATTGCGGAACGCCTTTTTGATTTCGGCGTCGCTTGCCGTCTTGGACACACCCAGCACGTCGTAAGGATTACGCATTGCCACTCCGCCGGCGGCCCGAGTCGCCGCTCAGCCCAGAATATAGGGAGGAAACGCCCAAGCTGTTAATGATGCGGGCGATAGGGCGGGCGCGGCTTGGGGATCGGGATCAAGGGCTGCGGATCGGGCGGAGGAGCCGCTTCGGGCGTTCCGGGCGGGGGAAATCCGTTCAGCTCCGACAACCGGTCCGTCGCGGCTTTAACGCCATGGGCCGCCGCCGCCGCATAGAGGAACTCGGCCATGTTCATGTCCTTCGGTACGACTTCGCCTTTCTCGTAGAGCTGGGCGAGGTGGTATTGCGCCATGGGATGGTTGGCGGCGACCGCGCGCTCGAGCCATGGCAGCGCCGCGGCGGGATCGGGCTCGCCCGCTTCGCCATTCAGATACATCTCGGCGAGATCGGCTTGCGCCGTGGGAAGGCCTTTCTCGGCGGCATCCTTGTAGTCGGCCATGGCGGCTTCGGGGTCCTTGCCGGTGCCGAGGCCTTTGCGCTCCATCAGCGCCACGTTGCGCAAGGCTGCAATGTCGTTTTCGTCGGCGAGCTCGCGGAAGATCTTGTAGGCCCGCTTGTAATGGCCCGAGTCGTAGGCCGCCGTGCCCTCGTCGAAGCGCGACTGGGTGGGCGCTTGGCTCGTGGCGCAGGCCTGCAATGCGAGCAAGGCGCAAATGCAGAAGAGAACGGGAATGGTTCGCATCATCTGATAAGCTAGCAGAACCCTTTGCCCCGCAAAACGAACCTGCTATGCGGCGAATATGAGCGAAATCGGCGGACCCCAGAACGACGGCGGCATCAAGGCCACGGACGATCCCATGGCGTTGTTCGCGGTGTGGATGGAGGACGCGTCCAGAACCGAACCGAACGAGGCCAATGCCATGTCGGTGGCGAGCGTGGACGCGGACGGCCGGCCCAATGTGCGCATGGTGCTGTTGAAGCATGCGGATGCGAAGGGCTTTGTGTTCTACACCAATCTCGAAAGTGCGAAGGGCCGCGAGCTTCTGGCGAACCCGCACGCCGCGCTGTGTTTTCACTGGAAGACGCAACGCAAGCAAGTGCGCGTGCGCGGGCCGGTGTCGCAGGTGAGCGACGCCGAAGCCGATGCCTATTTCGTCACGCGCGCGAAAGACAGCCAGATCGGCGCATGGGCGAGCGCGCAATCGCGGCCCATGGAGGGCCGTTTCGTGTTCGAGCGCGAGATCGCCAAATACGCCGCGAAGTATGCGCTAGGCCCAGTGCCGCGCCCGCCATACTGGTCGGGCTTTCGCGTCACGCCGCTCGAAATCGAATTCTGGCGCGACCGCCCGTTCCGCCTGCACGACCGGCTCGTCTATCGCCGCGACGCCGACGGCAAGCCATGGCGCACGGAAAGACTGTTTCCATGAACGCGCACGCAATCCTGATGCAGCGCACGGCCTGGGCGGCGGTTGCGACCGCATCCATCCTGATCGCGATGAAGCTGGTGGCTTACATCGTCACCGACTCCATCGCGATGATGGCTTCGCTCGCCGATTCCGCGCTCGATCTTTTCGCGTCGTCCGTCAATCTTCTCGCGATCCGCCAGGCGCTGACGCCCGCCGATGCCGAGCACCGCTTCGGCCATGGCAAGGCCGAGCCGCTGGCGGGGCTGATGCAGGGCGCGTTCATCGCAGGGAGCGTCGCGTTCCTCTCCATCGAATCGGTGAGCCGCCTGATCGCGCCGCACACGATCGAGCATGGCGGAATCGCGCTCGGCGTGATGGGCGTGTCCATCGCCATCACGTTTCTGCTGGTGATCCTGCAACAGATCACCGTGCGCCGCACCGGCTCGCTCGCCATCGGCGCGGACAGGCTTCATTATGTGGGCGATCTGCTCACCAATGCCGGCGTGATCGTGGGCGTGGTGCTGTCCACGCAATTCGGAATCCTCATCGCCGATCCGGTCATCGGGCTCTGCGTGGCGGCCGTGCTGAGCGTGAGCGCGTGGCACGTCTTCCGCCAGTCTTACGACCAGCTCATGGACCGCGAGCTTCCCGATGCCGAGCGCGACCGCATCAAGGCCATCGTCATGCGCCATCCCGACGTGCTGAACATGCACGATCTGCGCACGCGCATGGCGGGCATTTCCACCTTCATCCAGCTTCACATTGAGCTCGATCCGGCCGTCAGCCTGACGCGCGCCCATGAAGTGAGCGACGCGGTGGAGGCCGACATCTGCCACGCGTTCCCCAACGCCGAGGTCATCATCCATCAGGACCCGGCGGGCGTGGAAATGCCCGAGGCGCTGGCGAAATCATAGGCGAGTAGGGAGCAGCGAATAGGGGGCTAACTATTCGCTACTCGCCATTCGCTATTCGCCCTAAAGTGCGCCCATGACAGACGCCAAACCGCAAGCGCACGAAGAACGCCGCACCTTGATCCTCACCGGCGCCAGCCGCGGCATCGGCCACGCGACGGTGAAGCGCTTTTCGAGCGCGGGCTGGCGCGTCATCACCTGCTCGCGCCACGCCTTCCCCGAGGATTGCCCCTGGGCGGCGGGGCCGGAGGATCACATCCAGGTCGATCTCTCCGATCCCGACGATACGCTGCGCGCCGTGGCCGACATGCGCGAGCGGCTGACGGACGGCAAGCTGCACGCGCTGGTCAACAATGCGGGCATTTCGCCGAAAGGCGCTCCCACACCTCCCCCTGGAGGGGAGGTCGGCGCGTCAGCGCCGGGTGGGGGGAATTCGGGGGCGCGCCTCAACACCCTCAACACACCCATGAGCGTCTGGCGGCAGGTGTTCGAAGTGAATTTCTTCTCGACCATCTGGCTCGCGAAAGGATTGGTCGCCGAACTCGCCGCCGCGCGCGGCGCCATCGTGAACGTGACATCGATAGCAGGCTCCCGCGTACACCCCTTCGCCGGCAGCGCCTACGCCACATCGAAAGCCGCCCTCAACGCCCTGACAAGAGAAATGGCCGCCGATTTCGGCCCGCTCGGCGTGCGCGTCAACGCCATCGCGCCGGGCGAGATCGACACGGCGATATTATCGCCCGGCACCGAGAAGATCGTGGAAACGATCCCCTTACGCCGCCTCGGCCGCACGGAGGAAGTCGCCAAGGCGATATATTATCTGTGCACGGATCAATCGAGCTATGTGACGGGCGCGGAGTTGCATATCAACGGGGGACAGCATGTGTGAGGTTAATTGAAAGCTGTCTCGCGCAGTATTGAACTTTTCACCAAACCAATTATGACTCTACAACCTTCAGTATTTTAGATACGAAAGAATACTATGAAATGAAGGACGCCCAAAAACCAGACCACGTGAGTCTCAATACGCTCGTCAGCTATTTACGCGATGGACGGTTTGTGATTCCGGACTTCCAAAGAGAATTCGAATGGAAGCCTTGGGATATTCGCGAGCTGATGCGTTCGATTTTTCTAGACTACTATATTGGCAGCCTACTTCTTTGGAAGGGTAAGTCGGAGAATTTCTCTGCGCTATCTTGTGAGCCAATCTACGGTTACGAAGGCAGCGGACGCTCAGAGTACATCGTTCTCGATGGACAGCAGCGACTCACCGCCATCTATTACGCGTTTCTCGCGCCGGATGTGCCGCTACCAAACAAAAAGAATCGCTTCTTCTATTTTGTCCACGTCGACAAATTTATGGCCGATGAATTTGATGAGGCGTTTGGTTATGAATGGTTCACCCGGCGGTGGGCGAAGGTCCTGGCAAAAAAAGAAACTCAGTACGAATTGCATATATTTCCATTTTCCGTGATTGGCGCAACGGGATGGGAGCTTCCCAATTGGGTTCAGGGGTACGAAGCATTTTGGTCAAGTAAGGCACGCGATGCGCAATCTACAGGGGACGACGAAGGCGCCAAGCTCGCCATAAAACATGCGAGCAACGCTAAAATTTTTGGAGAACACCTACAAGGTATCACTGGTCAGTATCAAATTTCCTACATCGAACTTGATAAAGATCTAGAGGTGGACAAAGTTTGTGATATTTTCACGCAGATCAATAGCCGCGGTGTTCGGCTTGACGTATTCGATCTGATGAACGCGCTCCTCAAGCCGAAAGGTCTTCAACTCAAAAAGAAATGGCGTGAAGCTCAGCCGCGCCTTGATGCCATCGAAGTAGAAAAAATGAATGTCTACATTCTTCAAGTGATGAGCATCTTACTTCAAAGCTATTGTTCGCCTAAATATCTATATTTCTTAATGCCGGGGCAGGAGAAGTTAGTTCGTGATGCAGGTGGAGCATTACGCAAAGAAATTCTAATCCCTGATATCTCTGGGTTCGAGCATCAATGGGACGCCGCGGTTGACGCGCTGGAAGGCGCAATAAAGGTGCTTATGCATCCGCAAGAATATGGAGCTGTGAGTTCGTCATTCTTGCCATATGTTTCCATTCTTCCTGTATTTGCGGCACTGCGTACATATAGCAAGACACTTCCTCCACCTCGGCAACTCGATGCTAGACGTAAGCTGCGACATTGGTATTGGGCATCCGTATTCAACAATAGATATTCTGGCTCTGTAGAATCCACCAGTGCTCGTGATTTTTTGGATTTAAAAGCATGGTTCGAAGACGACAGCGCCGAGCCCGCATTGATCGCGGAATTCGCGCAACGCTTTCGCAACCTTGATTTGAGAAATGAAACCAAACGTGGCACGTCCGTCTATAATGGGGTTTTCAATCTTCTGGTGCTTCAAGGTGCACGCGATTGGATGACGGGAGACGTACCGCAATATGGTGATTTGGACGATCATCACATTGTTCCAGATTCTTGGTGTAAGACACATCTTGGCGGTGGCGTTGGCAACTCAATTCTCAATCGCACGCCGCTTACCGCCGACACCAATCGTCACGTTATCAGTGCGCGATTACCAAATGAATATTTGCCCGAGTTAATTAATCAGAGCGGCGAGCCGACGGTGCGGAGTACTCTGGAGTCGCATTTTATCTCGACTGCGGCGTTCGATATTTTGTTGCGTAATCCATTTGGTCCTGATGATTTTGAAGCTTTTATCGCCGAACGCCAGCGTACGTTGCAGGACGCGATCGAGACGCTTCTGATCAAAGAACGTCTCGATCTGCCGCCACAACTTCGCGAATTAGATGCGGCTACGGAACAGATTGAATTGAAACTGAGGGAAATTGTTGCAGCTGCTGCAAGGGATGACGCGTCGGCAATCCCTCCACACGTGTTGCAAAAGGTCGATGATAGGATCGCGCGAGCAGTGAAGAAGAATGCATCGCTGGACGCTGATAGTTATCAAAGAATCGGGGGGAAACTGGAATATTTTGATCTGAGAGAGCTTCAAGAAGCTCTTGTGGGAAAGGGGATTTGGCCAATCGTCGAGAAGCGATTTGGTAGCAGAGAGGCTTTGGTTGCCAAATTTGACCAGATAGCTGAACTGCGAAATGGAATTCGTCATAGTCGAGCGGTAGGTGAGGTTGTTCGGATGGAAGGTGAAGCAGCGATTTCGTGGTTTCGTGCGGTTTTGAATAGGTAGATAAGTCCACTCGCAGATTATTGTCAGGGCAGGGTGCTACACCCTCTCCACATCCGTCTCCGCGAAATCGTTTCCGGTACAGAGCAGCGCGATGCCTTCGCTCTTGGCGAGCGCGTAGGCGAAGCAGTCTCCGAAATTCAATCCCGCCTTGTGGCGGCCTTTGCCGAAGCGGACCGACGCCTCGCGCGCGATGGCCAATTGGCGCGCGTCGAAGGGGCAAATCTCGATCCCATATTTCGCTAGCAATTGTTCGACTTCCGGCCATCCTGCGATTGTGCGTACGCCGCCGACGACAAGCTGAACTTCGAGAAGGTTGGCGGCCGAGATCAATGCGCCGCCGCTATTTTCCAATGCTGCGCGCAAGCGCGGCTCATCGCGTTCACCCGCCAGCATTGCAACAATTGCCGATGAATCGACGGCGATCATCTAATCGGCAGGCCGTCTTCGTCGTACATGCTGTCCATGACTTCTTTCCAGGACGGCGCGTCCGGCGGAATCTTGGCGCGGAAGCGCGCCAGGATTTCATCCACCTCCCGCTCGCGCCTTTCGCGGTCGATTGCGGATTTGTGCGTGGCGACGCGCAAGGATTCGTCCAGCGCGGCGGACACCGCCTCGGTGATGCTCTTGCCCGTCAGGCGGGCGAGCTTGCGGGCCTTTTCGGCGACTTCGGCGTCCTTGATATTGAGTGCGCCCACGGGAAGCTCCACTAGGAAGAAGGAAGATGATTTTCTTCCTTCTTCCTGTTCGAAACAAGGCTTGATTTTGTTCTTATTATGTTCTATTCATTCTGGCAAGCATCGGGGAGGCGAAAATGGGTTTGGCGGGCTCCTGTTCCTGCGGCGCGGTGCGGTATCGGCTCGCAAGCCGGCCCATGTTCGTGCATTGCTGTCATTGCAAGGATTGCCAGCGGCAGACGGGCTCGGCCTTTGTCATCAATGCGCTGATCGAGGCGGATCGCGTTGAGGCGACCGGCGAAACAACGCCCGTGCCGATGCCGACCGACAGCGGCCGGCCGCACATCATCCATCGCTGTCCCAAATGTCAGACCGCGCTGTGGAGCAATTACGGCGGGCGCGAGGAAATCCGGTTTGTGCGCGTGGGGACCTTGGACGAGCCCGGCGCGCTCCCGCCCGATGTGCATATCTACACGCGCTCGAAATTGCCGTGGGTCACGCTTCCGCAGGGCGTGCCCGCCTTCGAAGCCTATTACGATTCCAAAACGCTCTGGCCGGAGGAGAGTTTGAAGCGCAGGAAGGCGGTGTTTGGCTGACTACTTCCGTTCCTTCGCGCTCGCCGCCAGCGCGTCCTCGATGGCCGACTGGCCTTCGTCGGAATGGATCCAGTTCTCCGCTTCGCGTTGCGTGGCGAACTGGCTGGCGAGCCGGAGCGGCTTCACCCGGTCGGGCACGGGCAAAAGCACCTCGAAGGTTCCCGCGAAACGGGTGTCCTTGGTCGGCGCGGCAATGGCCTGCGGCTTCTTGAACTTGCTCATGGGCCGTCCTTTCAATATCGGGTGCCGCGCTCCATATCAGGTTGGCGCCGCGGGTGCGTGCGTCATATCGCTTGCCGGGCGGCGGAACCGGAACCCGAGGGGGGCCCCCCTTCGAATTTCCGAGGTTCAATTCGGGGCCAATGAGGGGGAGGGGGTAGGCCAAAATCCGGAAAACGATTAAGGCGCTGATTTACTTCCGCTTCTTCCCCATGCCGAGGCTCGCGCGCCATTGCGCGGGCGGGATTTCGTCGATCGCGCCCTCCGCCAGATGGCCCAGATGGAACGGCCCGAACTGCACGCGGATGAGCCGCGCCACCTTCAGCCCCAGATGCTCCATCAACCGCTTGACCTCGCGGTTCTTGCCTTCGGTGAGCGACACGCTCGCCCAGGAATACATGCCCTTGGTGCGCTCCAGATCGGCGATGACGGGGCCGTATTTCACGCCCTCGATGGTGGTGCCGAGCGCGAGCTTCTCGAAATCGGCCTGGGTGACTTTGCCGAACAGCCGCACGCGGTATTTGCGCGTCCAGCCCGCGGCGGGAAGTTCGAGCTGCCTCGCCAGCGCGCCGTCATTGGTGAGCAGCAGCAGGCCTTCGGAATTCACGTCCAGCCGCCCGACCGAAACCACGCGCGGCAGAGATTTGGGGAGCGCCGCAAACACGGTCGGCCTTCCCTTGGTGTCGCGATGCGTGGTCACGAGGCCGGATGGCTTATGGTATCGCCACAGCCGCGTGGCCTCGGGCTCGGTGAGCGGCTTGCCGTCCACCGCAACCACCTGATCCGGCCCGACCTTGATGGCGGGCGTGGTGATTTTCTCGCCGTCCAGCGTTACGCGGCCCTCCGCGATCAGCTTTTCGGCATCGCGCCGCGAGCAGATGCCCGCGCGCGCGATCACTTTCGCTATCCGATCGCCCTCATTCATGGATTGCTCTTAGAGGGTCGCGGCGTTATCGCCTAGAGCCATGGACGACGATCCCTTCATGGCGATGGCGTTGGCCGAAGCCAATGCCGCAGCCGGACGCGGCGAGGTGCCGGTGGGTGCGGTGCTGGCGGGCGCGGACGGCGCGGTGCTCGCCCGCGACGGCAACCGCATCGTGGAGACGCGCGATCCCACGGCGCATGCCGAAATGCTGGTGCTGCGCGGGGCGTGCGCGCGCCTCGGCAATGAGCGGCTGGTGGGCGCCACACTCTATGTGACGCTCGAGCCTTGTGCGATGTGCACGGGCGCCATATCTCTGGCGCGGGTGGCGCGGCTCGTGTTCGCCGCCGAGGATCCCAAAGGGGGTGCGGTGCTGCATGGCCCGCTCTTTTTCGCGCAGCCCACTTGCCATCACCGCCCGCAAGTCACGCATCTAGCCGCGCACGCCGATGAAGCGGGCGCGCTGCTCAAGGAGTTCTTCCGGGTACGGAGGAATTAGTCGTGCAGCGTCGTTTCTTCGATGCCGCTGCTGTTCGCGGGAAGTCGTATCAGCAGGCCATCGTGCCCGATCTCCACACCTTGCGGCCGGACCGCGCTCACACCATTTAGGAACAGATGCCGCGCCACCCAATTGGGCAGCGGCGGCAGCATGTGCGTGAACACGAGAAGCTTCACACCCGCTTCATTGGCGATGCGCGCCGCACCCACTGGCGCGGAGTGATAACCCGGAATATCGTGCATGATTTTCGCCGGCCGCCATTTGCCGGCTTGCGTCAGCGCATCGCCGAGTGCGGCGACCATGTCGGGCTGCAATCCTTCATGCACCAGAACATCGGCGCCTTTCGCCGCGCGCGCCAAATCTTCGTCGGGCGTGGTGTCGCCGCTGATGACGACGCTGCGTCCGTGGTAATCGAAGCGATAACCGTAAGCGGGTTTCGCCGGATCGTGATGCACGCGGATCGCGGTGATCTTGAGTCCGCCCTCGTTCAGCACCAAGGCGGTCGTCGCGCTTTCCGGAATCGGAACCGGCATCGCGATCATCGCCGCCGCATCCGGCGGCAGGAACTTGGCGCCATGATGTTCCGTGCGGTAGCCGCTATCGAGCGCATACGCCTTCTCGAAACCCGCCACCACTTCGTCCACGCCGGGCGGCCCATAAACGGGCAGGCGCGATGTGCGCCCCGCGACCCAGGTCTGCAAGCGCAACTCGCCGAGTTCGGGAATGTGATCGGAATGGAAATGCGTGAGCAGCACGCCCTTCACATCTTCAAGCGGAATGCGCCACAGCAGCATGTTGCGCACGCTGGCGATGCCCACATCGATCACATAAATCCGGTTGCCTGCCGCCACGATGGCGCAGGGCCCCGCGCGTTCGCGATCTGGAAGCGGCGTGCCCGTGCCGCACAGAAGCACCGACAGCTCATCGGGTTTCGCCAGCACCGGCGTGGGCCGCGAAACGATCTGGGTTGCAATCCGCCGGAACAACCACATATCCACCGATGGATTGCGCACCGCCAATGCGCCAGCAACAGCGAGCGCGACAACCGCGCCCGCCGCAATCAGAAGAAATTTGCGCATGTCATCCTCTCGGCTTCAGCCCATGTTGTTTCAACCGCCACAAAAGAACATCGAGACGGTCCTGCCCGAAGAACGGCTCGCCCTCGAACACCATCGTCGGCACGCCCCAATGGCCCGCATCGTGATGCGCTTTCTGATTGGTATCGATGATGGCGTCGTATTTGGCCGGATCGGCGGCGATCTTTTCATCAAGCTCCGCAAGATCGAGGCCCGCGCGCGCGGTTGCTTTTGCGAGATGGTCGCCTTCGGCCCAGTTCTCGTATTCGCCCGACCAGATGATGTGCGAAACCTCGCGGATGAATTCCAATCCGCGCCCTGCTTCGGAGGCAGCGCATCCAAGCCGCACGAGGCGATGGATGTAAGGCTGATCTGGCGTTGCAAGCAGCGTCGCCGGATCGATCTTCACCGGATCGGGCCGCGGCCAGCGATAAGGAAGCCCCAACATCTGCGCGAGACGAAACGTATCGCGGAACATATACGGCACCCAGAGCGGATTGAGCTTCTCGAAGAAACCCGAACGCACCGCCAGTGGATAAACGGGGCGCACATCGATATCGAGATCGTATTCGCGTCGCATCTCCACCAATCGCGGCGTCGCGAGATAGGAATACGGACTTCTAAATGACCAATAGAGTTCGATCTTCAGCGTCATTTCGTGCGGGCTTCCAGATAGGCGATCATGGCGGCAGCGAGTTCGTCGATGGTGCGTTTTTGCGCAATCGGCGTGGGCGCACGTTTGTTGAGCACGCCGGTGAGCAGAAAGCCGTAAACCATCTGCGTCATCATGCGAACGGATTGGCGCAGGTTTCGCGGCCGGCCCAAGCGCCCGCGCAATGTGCGCTCCAGCGCTTCGGCCAATTCCTCGCGCAAATGGAAGATGACGTTCATCGCCTGCGGATGCTCCATGCCGCGCTCCACGATGGCGCGGAACAGGCCCTTGTGCGCGCGGAAATTGGCCGCCGTGCCGCGCACGAATTCCTCCACGATCTCGGCGGGATTGCCGCGCAGCTTGCCGGAGAACAACCCTTCCAGCCGCGCGCGGCCGTCGGCGGCGAAGCTTTCCGCAATGGCGAAGAACAGTGCGTCCTTGTCCTTGAAGCGGAAATACATGGTGCCGACCGAACAGCCCGCGGCAGCGGCGATGTCGGAAAGCCGCGCGCCGTCATAGCCTTTCTCGGCGAAAACGCGCTCGGCGGCGGAAAGAATGCGCGCGCGCGTGGCGCGGCTGCGTTCCTGTTGGGCGGGCAAAGCCCAGCGTTCTGCCAGCATGATGGATTCTTTTGCCATGGTCCTTGCGTGGCCGTGAGGGGGCTGATAAATCTGAATGACAATTCAGAATATACGGCGGGGCGCGCCCTCCGTCAAACGGGAGGAAAAGATGAACGCCAATGTGGTGCCCAGCGAGGCACAGATGCGGGCGATGGCCGCAAGCGATCATCAAGGCGCCATCGTGATGGTCAATCTGCTCAAATACCGCGAGCGGGCGGCTTACGAGGCGGGCAGGGCGGAGGCCAAGCAAAATCTTTCGGGCCGCGAGGCCTATCAGCGTTACGGCATGGTGGCGATGCAGCATGTTCAGGCCGCGGGCGGCGGCATCGTGTGGATGGGCGCGCAGAAGCTCGTTTTCATCGGCGGGCCCGAGCAGGAATGGGACGAAATCGTGTGCGTGCGTTACCCGTCGCGCGAGGCTTTCCTGAAAATGATCTCGAACCCGGATTATCTCGCCGCCTCCTATCATCGCGATGCGGGGCTCGAGCGCACCGCACTTCTGTGTTGTGCTGCGGGCAACGCGGCATGAGCGCGTATACGATCTATGGCGGGCTCGGCTCGCCCTATTCGATGAAGATGCGCGCCGTCATGCGCTATCGCCGCATTCCTCATGTGTGGCGGCAGATGGAATTCGGCGACGAGGCGATTTTCCAGAATGTGAAGGCGCCGGTCATTCCCGTATTTCAATATCCCGATGGCTCGTGGAAGAACGATTCCACGCCGTTGATCTTCGATCTGGAAACGCGCCACAAGGAACGCTCGATCGTTCCCGACGATGCGGGCGATGCGTTTCTGGCGTATCTTCTGGAAGACATGGCGGATGAATGGGGCACCAAGACGATGTTCCATTACCGCTGGTATCGCGAGCGCGACCAGAAACAGATGGCGGAATGGCTGGCCTTCGACCGGCTGAAGGGCAGGGGCCGCAAAACCATTCTTGACATGGCGGCGGCGTTTCGCGCCCGCCAGGTGGGCCGCATGGCGCTCGTCGGCTGCACGCCGGAAAACGCGCCGATCATCGAGCAAAGCGCGCGCCAAATCCTTTCGCTGTTCGAAGCGCATGTGACCGAGCAGGTTTATCTCTTCGGCTCGCGGCCTTCGCTGGCCGATTTCGGATGGTTCGGGCAATTGTCGCAACTCGGCGTCGATCCCACGCCGCAGGATCTGATGCGGGCGGAATTTCCCTTCACCTACCGCTGGCTTCTGAACATCGATGACGCGAGCGGCGTGGAAGGCGCGTGGCGCGATGCGAATGCGCCATTGCCTGCCGCCGTGAAAGGCTTGCTGAAACTGGCGGGCGAAATCTATTTCCCGTTTCTGCTGGCGAACGCCGAAGCTATCGCGAAGGGTGCGGAAACATTTTCCGTGAAGCTGCTCGGCAGAACCTATTCGCAAGGCGCGTTCAAATACCAGGCGCGTTGCCTCGCCGATCTGCGCGCGGCCTATACGAAGCTCGACGCCACCACCAAAACCAAGCTCGATCCGTTGCTGACCGAAACGGGATGTCTCGCACCGTTGAAAGGATAGCGCATGGGCCGGAAAATCCTGTTCGTCACCACCGATCAGCAGCGTTTCGATTCGCTGGGCTGCAATGGCAATCGCTTCTGCCGCACGCCGGTGGCCGACCGCCTCGCGCGCGAAGGCATCAATTACAAGCGCGCCTACAATCAGAACACGGTCTGCATGCCCGCGCGCTCGACCATGCTCACGGGCCAATATGTGCGCACGCATGGCGTGTTTGCGAACGGCGTGCCGCTGCCGGAAGATGCGCCGAGCGTGGCGCAATATCTGAAGGACAAAGCGGGCTACAAAACCGCGCTCGTTGGCAAGGCGCATTTCGAGCCCGGCTTCGATCCCACGCTCAAATATCGCGAGAATGCGCGTCAGGCGAAGGGCGATTACGGCCCGTGGCGCGGTTTCGATTATGCCGTCCACGCCATGCACATCATGAAATTCGGCGACAATCCCGTCGGCCATTGGGGCCGCTGGATGCGCGCACAGCATCCCGAGCAATATGGCGTCACGGCGCCCTTGCTCAACGCATCGCCCGGCGGCGAAACCGGCGCGCCGGAAACCATGAACAATCCGATCCCGCGCGAGCTCTATCACACCGATTGGCTCGCCGATCTGGCGATCGAATGGCTGAAAAAACTCGAAGCGAAAGACGACTGGTTTTTGTGGCTCAGCTTCCCCGATCCGCATCATCCCTGGGATCCGCCGCAATCGGAATTGAAGCGTTGCGATTGGCGCGATCTGCCGCTGCCGGCGGGCTATCCCGGCTCGCCCGAAAAAATCCGCAAAGTGCTCGCGCAAAAGCCCGCGCATTGGCTCGCCTATTACGACGGCACCTGGGCGAATATGGAAGGCGGGCCGATGAATTTCACGCCGCAGCAATTGTCGCCCGACAATATCCGCGAGATCAACGCCAAGGTTCATGTGATGAACGAGTTGATCGACGAAGCCATCGGCCGCGTGCTCGCGCAAGTGAAAGCGCGCGGATGGGATGAAGACACCGATGTCATCTTCACCACCGATCACGGCGAACTACAGGGCGATTTCGGATTCGTTTACAAAGGACCGTTCCACATCGATGCGCTGATGCGGCTGCCGTTCATCTGGCGGCCCGCGCCGAATGCGAAAGTGAAACCTGCTGTCGTCGAACAGCCGGTGGAGCAGGTTGACCTTGCGGCAACATTCTGCGCCATCGCCGGCGTCGAGAAACCCGGCTGGATTCAGGGCAAACAACTGCCGACATCGGATGACGCTTCGCGACAGCGCGCGCTCTGCGAATGGGATAGCCAGTTTCCCGGCTACGGATTCCATTTCCGCTCAATTTATCGCGACGGCTATGTGCTCACGCGCTACGAATCGTCGACGGCGGGAACGCCCAACGGCCTCGAAGAAACCTGGCCGCAATTCGCAAACCTCACCTGTAAAATCCGCTACGACGGCTCGGAAGGCGAGCTATACGATTTGCGCAATGACCCGTTGCAATGGGAAAATCTCTGGAACGATCCGGCAAAACGGAGCCTCAAAGGCGATCTGATCGCCGATCTTTACGACAATCTCCCGCCCGAACGCACGCCGCGCCTCAAGGTCGAAGCGCCCGCTTGATTTGCGAGTGCCGGGTCTGACATTGTGCTGCCGGGGAGCCGTCAGAAACATCCCGGGAGGATGACATGGCTTTGATTGTCTATGGCGGCAGCATTTCGCCGTTCGTGCGCAAGGTTCGCCTTGCGTTGATTGAAAAGGGATTGGATTACTCACTGGAGCAGGTCAATCCGTTTGCGCCGCCGGAGGGGTTCACCGAAATCAGCCCCTTGAAGCGCATTCCCGCGTTCCGCGACACAAGCCTGCCCGAACCGAACTATCTCTCGGATTCGTCGGTGATCTGCGATTACCTCGAGCACAAATATCCCAATCCGGCGCTTTATCCGAGCGATCCCTATTTGCGGGCGCGCGCTCTCTGGTTCGAGGAATATGCGGATTCGGTGTTCGCCTCCACCATCGGCGGCGGGCTCTTCTTCGAGCGCATCATCAAGAAGTTCCTGCGCCAACAGGCCGATGAGTCGATTTGCATTGTCACGATCAACGAAAAACTGCCGCCGATGTTCGACTATCTGGAAAAGCAGATCGGCAATAACGAGTTCTTCGTCGGCAACAAATTCTCCATCGCCGATATCTCGGTGGCGACGATGCTCGTCAATCTCGAACATGCAGGCGAGAAGGTCGATCCCGCGCGCTGGCCCAAGCTCGCTGCGTTCGGCAAGCGTATCCATGAACGGCCGTCGTTCAAGAAGCTGATCGAGGAAGAACGGCCCTTCATCCAGCAATTGCGCGCCGCGTAAGCCCGATGGATGCGAACGCGCGAAGACGTCATGTAACCGCGTTCCAATTGTTCGCCTATGTGCTGCCGGCGGTTCCGCTGGCAGCACTGGGCCTTCCCGTTGTCGTGCATCTGCCGCCGTTTTATGCGTCCAAGGAAATCGGGCTCAGCATCGGCATGGTGGGGCTGGTGTTCAGCCTTGCGCGCATGTGGGATGTGATCCTCGATCCGATGATGGGTTATTGGAGCGACCGCTGGCGCACGCGGCTCGGCCGGCGCAAGCCGCTCATCATTCTGGGCACGCCGATCCTCATTCTCGGCATCTGGATGACGTTCGTGCCCGGCGGGCCGATTTCGCCGCTGCATGCGAGCTTCTGGCTGTTCGTGATGTATGTCGGCTGGTCGATGACGACGATCCCGCAACTCTCGTGGGGCTCGGAACTTTCCACCAATTATCACGAGCGTTCGCGCATTTATGGCTGGGCGCAGGTGGCGACCATTCTCGGCATGGTCACGGTTCTCGCCATTCCCGCCGTGATGGAGCACATGGGCACGACGCTCGCGGCGCGGCTGCTGGCGATGGCACTGTTCGCGATCGTGCTGCTGGCGCCGAGCGTGGCGTTGGCGGTGGGTGTCGTGCCGGAGCCAGAGGTCAAGCTTCACACCCATGCAGGCCTCATCCCGACGCTCAAGTTTCTCCTGAAGGACCGCGCGCTGCGCCGCGTGCTGACCGTCGATCTCATCGCCTCCACCAATGCGGGCGCGGTGGGCGCGATGTTCTTTTTCTTCGCGCAATATGCGCTCGGTTTGCGCGCCTGGGCGGGCACCTTGCTGCTTGTCTATTTCGTCAGCGGCTGCATTTGCGTGCCCGCATGGATGGCGCTGTCGCGGCGCATCGGAAAGCACAAGGCGCTGGTCGTTACGTTTTTCTGGTCCGTGAGCATGTCGGCGCTGCAGCTGCTCATTCCGCGCGGCGCGGTCGGCATCGCCATCCTCGTCTATGCGCTCAATGGCGCAAGCTACGGTTCGGCTGTGTTCCTGCTGCGCTCGATGATGGCGGACGTGGCCGATGCGGATGCCGCCGAGAACAACACCGAGCGCGCCGGCCTGATGTATTCCTTCCTCGCGCTCACCAACAAATTCGGGCTCGGCTGGTCGGTCGGCATCGCCTACGCGATTTTGGCGTGGATCGGCTTCAGCGCGACGGAAACCAATTCGCCTGCGGCCGTGGAGGGCATGCGGCTTTTCTATGTCAGCATTTCGGTGGGCTTCGGCCTCATCAACGCGGCGATCATGCTGCGCTATCCGCTCGACGAAGCCCGCCAGCAGCGCCTGCGCGACGTGATCGAGCGCCGCAGAGCCGAACATCACACCGCCGACGACATGCTTCCGCCCGGCCTCGTTCCGGGCGCGGCCGCACTGGCTTCGGATTCCGAAGCCATCACCGATGTCGGTAACTGAAAGGACTGTGCCATGATCGATCTCTACACATCCTCGACGCCCAATGGCTGGAAAGTCTCGGTCGCGCTGGAAGAAATGGAAGTGCCTTATGAGGTGCATTCCATTTCGCTCTCGAAAGGCGACCAGAAGCAGGACTGGTTCCTGAAGATCAATCCGAACGGACGCATTCCGGCCATCGTCGACCGCGACGAGGACAATTTCGCCGTGTTCGAATCCGGCGCGATCCTGATTTATCTCGCGGAAAAATTCGGCAAGCTGATGCCGAAGGATGTGAAAGCCAGAAGCCTCGTCATCCAGTGGCTGATGTTCCAGATGGGCGGCATCGGCCCGATGATGGGGCAGGCCAATGTGTTCTTCCGTTATTGGCCGGAGAAAATTCAGCCCGCCATCGACCGTTATCAACATGAATCGCGCAGGCTGTTCGAAGTGCTGAACGGGCGTCTCGCCGATCACGAATATCTGGCGGGCGCCTATTCCATCGCCGATATCGCCAATTGGTGCTGGGTGCGCACGCATCCCTGGTCGGGCGTGCCGGTCGATGGCCTCGATCATCTGCAACGCTGGATCGATGCGATCGCCGCGCGTCCCGCAGTGCAGCGCGGCGTCAAGGTGCCCGTCGACATGGCGGCGCTGCGCAAGGGCGACGGCGAAGGCGCCAAGCAGATGGCCGAGGAAGCGCGCAAGATCGTGCAGCGCTAGAACCAGCCTCGCATCAGTTGGGGAAATAAAAGAACCACGGTTTCCCGCGTCACGATTATGCCGAGCCCTGCGCCCACGAACACGTCGCTCAAATAATGCGCGGTCAGTGCGGCGCGCGTGAAGGCCAGATAAAGCGCAATCGCGAACCACAATGGCGCCAGCGCAGGGATTGCGCCGCTGGCGATCACCGCCACGCAAAAGATCGTCAGCGCGTGGCCGGAGGGGAAGGAATCGTATTGCAGGTCGAAGCGCCACGGCATGAAGCCGTAGAGATTGAGTTCCAGCTCGTCGCGCGGCCGCCTGCGCCCCAGAAAGAATTTCATCGTGTGCAGGATGGCGCTGCCGATGGCGAGGCTGACGAGAAAGGCAAGCGCCACGACGAAGAAATGCGCGAACAATTCACGCCCAGCCTCGAACCGGCGCGCCAGCCTCGCCAACACCAGAACCGCCAGCGCGATGACGAGCCAATGTCCGCCCTTGGCCCAATCGGTCGTCCGGTGCAGGAGTCGGTTCCAGCGCTGGTTGACGTGATCGTGGAAGAAGTGCGCCGCCTGCCGGTCGAAGGCGAAGGCGGCAACACCCAAAACCAGCGAGAAAATCCCGGCCCAGATCAGCATGGAGGGCTGCTTGCCCGCTCGCGCGGGCGCTGTCAACGAGGGCTGGTTGTGGCCGCTGCCGCGGGCTAGAGTCCCCCCGACAGCTATCGCAAGAACCGGAGGAACTCATGGATTTCGATTACTCGCCCCGGCAACGGGAGTGGATGAAGCGCGTCGGCGACTTCATGGAGCAACACGTCTATCCCGCGGAGGAAACCTACACTGCGCAGATGAACGAAGCGCGCGCGAAGGGCAATCCGTGGATCGTCGTGCCGGTCGTTGAGGAACTGAAAGCCAAGGCGAAGAAGCAGGGCTTGTGGAATCTCTTCCTCAACGAAAGCGAACATGGCGCGGGGCTGACCAATCTCGAATATGCGCCGCTCGCCGAAAAGATGGGCCATGTGGGCTTTGCGTCGGAAGTGTTCAATTGCTCCGCGCCCGACACCGGCAATATGGAAGTGCTGGAGCGTTACGGCACGCCCGCGCAGCAGGAGAAGTGGCTGAAGCCGCTGCTCGCCGGCGAAATCCGCTCGGCCTTTATTATGACCGAGCCTGCGGTCGCCTCGTCGGACGCCACCAACATCTCTACCAGGATCGAGCGCAAGGGGGATCATTACGTCATCAACGGCCGGAAATGGTGGTCGTCGGGCATGGGCGATCCGCGCTGCAAGATCATGATTGTCATGGGAAAAACCGATTTCGAGACCGATAAGTATCGCCAGCAGTCGCAGATCCTCGTGCCCGCCGATGCACCCGGCGTCGAAATCAAGCGCATGCTGCCGGTGTTCGGCTTCGACGATGCGCCGCACGGCCATGGCGAGATCGTGTTCAACAATGTGAAAGTGCCCGCCGAAAACATTCTTCTCGGCGAAGGCCGCGGCTTCGAAATCGCGCAAGGCCGCCTCGGGCCGGGGCGCATCCATCATTGCATGCGCACCATCGGCGTTGCCGAGCGGGCGCTGGAGCAGATGGTCAAGCGGCTTCTCACGCGCGAAGCCTTCGGCAAGAAGATCGCGCAGCATTCGGTGTGGGAACAGCGCGTGGCCGAGGCGCGCATCAATATCGACATGTGCCGCCTGCTTTGCCTCAAAGCCGCCGACATGATGGACAAGGTGGGCAACAAGATCGCGCGCACGGAAATCGCGATGATAAAAGTGGCAGCGCCCCGCATGGCGCTGAAGGTGATCGACGACGCCATTCAGGCGTGGGGCGGGGCAGGCGTCACCACCGATTCCGGTTTGGCCAAGGCGTATGCGGGCATGCGCACGCTGCGCCTGGCCGACGGTCCGGACGAAGTGCACAATCGCACCATCGCGCGCCTCGAATACGGCAAATACATGAATCTGCCGTCGCGCGCGGCTGCGGAATGACATCGAGGGGCGGCGGAGGGGCCGCCCCGTTTCAACTGGGGAAATAAATGACGCTCAAAATGTATCAGTCCGATCTCTCGCCCTATGCGACACGGGTGCGGATTCTGGCCCATGCCAAGAACGTGAAACTGGAGACCGTGCCGCCGCCCGGCGGCAGTATGAAATCGCCGGAATATCTCGCCATCAATCCGCTCGGCAAAATCCCGAGCCTCGATCACGACGGCGAGGTGCTGATCGAATCCGAAGTGATCTGCGAATATCTGGAAGATGCGTTCCCGACGCCCACGCTGCGCCCCGTCGATCCCATGGCGCGCGCGAAGGTGCGGCTGCTCTCGCGCATGGGCGATCTTTATCTGTCGCCGCCGCTGGTAGCTCTGTTCGGCCAGCTCAATCCGAAAACGCGCGACGCGGCGGTTGTGGACAAGGCATTCAAGGAGATCGAAACGGCCGGCGGCCATATCGCCCATGTTCTGGAAGGGCCCGATTACGCGGCGGGCGGGCGGCTGAGCCTCGCCGATTGCACGCTGATGCCGCTTTTTGCGTTTGTGGAGAGCCTGCTTGTGCCGGTGTTCGGCAGGCCCAATCCGCTGCCGGAAAAACTGCAAACCTATTTCGCCAATGCGCAGAAGGATACCTATATCGCGCGCGGGCTTGCCGAAATGAAGGCGGCGCTCGCCGCGCGCATGAAGCAGCAGGCGGCGAGCTAGCCGGCCGCGCCCGCGCGTTGCGCATAATACCAGCCGGCGACGGCCAGCGCGCGCACGGTATCGGGATTGGCGGAAGCGTTGGTGTTGGCTGCCGTTCCGTCGCGCACGCGCCCGATGATGCCTTGCAGGATTCCCGCGAGCTTGAAGAAATTATACGCCGCATAATAATCCATGTTCGGCGTCTGGCTGCGGTTGGTGCGCTTGCAATACATCGCCACATATTCGTCGCGTTCGGGAATCCCAAGCGCCTTCAGATCGTGGCCGAGCAACGAGGTCGTGCCAGCCGAGCTTCCGCCTTGTGGCATCTGCCACTGCATCAGATGATAGGTGAAATCGGCGAGCGGATCGCCGATGGTGGAAAGCTCCCAGTCGAGCACCGCAAGAACCTTCGGCTCGGTCGGATGCAGGATCATGTTGTCGAGCCGGTAATCGCCATGCACGATCGACGTGCGCTCGCCCGGCGGAAGATGCTCCGGCAGCCATTCGATCAGCTTGTTCATTTCGGGAACGGTCGCGGTTTCCGACAATTGATATTGTTTGGTCCAGCGCGAAATCTGGCGCGCGATGTAATTGCCGGGCTTGCCGTAATCTTCCAGCCCGAGTTTCAGGTAATCCATATTGTGCAGGCGCGCGAGCGTTTCGTTCATCGCGTCGTAGATTTCGCCACGCTGTTTCGGCGACTGGTCGGGCAAAAGCGGCCCCCAATAGATGCGGCCCTCCACGCAATCCATCACATAGAACATCGTGCCGATGACGCTGTCGTCTTCGCAAAGCAGATAAGGCTTCGCCACGGGAAATCCCGTCGGATAAAGCGCGGAGATGATGCGGTATTCGCGATCCACCGCATGCGCGCTCGGCAGCAATTTGCCCGGCGGCTTCCTGCGCAGCACATATTTCCGGTTCGGCGTGATGAGCTGATAAGTGGGATTGGATTGCCCGCCCTTGAACTGTCGCACGTCCAGCGGGCGCTGAAATCCCTCGATGCGCTCGGCGAGATATTCCTCCAGCCGCTTCACATCGAAACGATGGGCCTCGATCACATCCTTGGTGCCGGAATAGGCTTCCTGGCGGTCTTCGGTCTCTGCCGAACTCATGGGCTCACTCCCGTTGTTTCGTTTGGCGGCATCTTGGCCGGTTATCGCTCTATTGCCAACGGGGTGGTTGCGCGCTACCATCGCGATGCAACCGGAAACGTAAGACCATGGCAAAGCCAGCCAAGAAGACCGGACCTGACAAGTTTCAGCGTTATCGCGACCGGCGCAAGGCGCAAGGCATGAAGCTCCTGCGCGTTTGGGTTCCCGATCCCCATGCGCAAGGCTTCCGGCGCAAGGCCCGGAATCAGGCGGCGCTGCTGAGGGGCGCGCCCGAGGAACGGGAAGCATTGGCCTTCATCGAGTCCGCAGCGGACTGGGCCGGATGAAACGCGGCGACATCGTCACGGTCGCGGCGCAAGGCGATTACGGCAAGCCGCGGCCTGCGGTGATTATTCAATCCGATTGGCTCGACGAAACCGACAGCGTGTTGGTTTGCCTGCTCACGAGTACGCGCCGTGCCGCGCCGCTTTATCGTCTCGATGTTCCCCAGAGCGTGGAAACGGGCTTGCGCGAGCCGTCGCAGATCATGGCCGACAAGATCATGGCGGTACGTCGCGACAAATGCGGTCCGGCCATCGGGCGCGTCGGTACGGCCGAGCTCCTCGCATTGGGACGTATGCTCGCGCTGATGATCGGTGTAGCGGATTAGCGCCCGTTGGGGCGGGTCCTAGCGACCCAACGCCCGCCAGCCGATGTCGCGGCGGCAGAAACCGCCCGGCCAGTCGATCAGATCGACGGCCTTGTAGGCACGCGCTTGCGCTTCCGCTACGTCACGGCCGAGCGCGGTGACGTTCAACACGCGCCCACCGGTAGCGATGAGCTTTCCGTCGCGCCGCTCGGTGGCCGCGTGGAAAATCTGCACGCCGTCCACTTTTGCCGCCGCATCCAGCCCGCGAATTTCCGAACCCTTGGAATAATCGCCGGGATAGCCATTCGCCGCCATCACCACGGTCAATGCCGTCTCGTCGCGCCAACGCAGATCGACATGATGAAGCTGTTTGTCGCGCGCCGCCAGCAATGCCGTCGCCAGATCGGATTTCAGCCTCATCATCAGCACCTGACATTCCGGATCGCCGAAGCGGCAATTATATTCGATCAGCTTCGGCCCATCTTTCGTAATCATCAGCCCGGCATACAACACACCCATGTAAGGCGTTCCGCGCGCTGCCATCGCAGTGATCGTCGGCTTGACGATGCGCGCCATCGCTTCATCGGCAATCGCTTGCGTCAAAACCGGGGCAGGCGAGTACGCGCCCATGCCGCCGGTGTTCGGTCCTTTGTCGCCATCGAACGCGCGCTTGTGATCCTGCGCGCCGGCCAGCGGCAACGCATGTTCGCCATCCGTCAAAACAAAAAAACTCGCTTCCTCGCCTTCGAGAAATTCTTCCACCACGATCTCCGCGCCTGCGGTCCCGAACGCGCCTTCGAACATGAAATCGATGGCGCGGTCGCAATCGGTGCGCGTCTCGGGAATAATAACACCCTTTCCCGCCGCCAAGCCGTCGGCCTTGATGACGACGGGCAATCCCAAACTTTCCGCGAATTTCTTCGCAGGCGCCGCCTCGCGGAAGCGGCGATAGGCGGCGGTGGGTATGTCGTTCGCTGCGCAGAGGTCTTTCACGAAACCCTTGGAGCCTTCCAGCACCGCGCCCGCCGCACTCGGCCCCAGCGCCTTGATTCCGGCCGCCTCCAGCCGGTCCCACAGGCCGCTAACCAATGGCGCCTCCGGCCCGATCACCACGAAGCCGATCTTTTTTTCCTGTGCAAAGGCCGCCAGCCGGTCGATATCCGTGGCCGCGATAGCCACGCATTCGGCCACTTCCGCAATCCCCGCATTGCCCGGCGCGCAATAGAGCCGCGACACCAGCGGGCTCGCCGCCAGCGCCCAGGCCAGCGCATGTTCGCGGCCGCCAGAACCGACAAGAAGAACGTCCAAATCCGACTCCGGGAGAGAATTTTTCTCCGCTTCCTATATCATCGAATCATGTCCGAAGCGCCACTCCCCAATCTGCCCGAATTCAGCGTCAGCGAGATCGCCGGCCTCCTCAAGCGCACGGTCGAGGACGCATTCCCCTTCGTGCGCGTGAGGGGCGAGGTGAGCGGGCTGAAGCAGGCGGCCTCCGGCCACATCTATTTCGACTTGAAGGACGACAAGGCCGTTCTCAACGCCATCATCTGGAAGCAGACCGCGCGCACGTTGCGGCTGAAGCCGGAGGCGGGGCTCGAAATCGTCTGCACCGGGCGCATCACCACCTATCCCGGTTCCTCGCGCTACCAGATCATCGTCGAGCAGATCGAGCTTGCCGGCCTCGGCGCGCTGATGGCGATGCTGGAGGAGCGCAAGAAGAAACTCGCCGCCGAAGGCCTGTTCGCGACCGAGCGCAAAAAACCGCTGCCTTTTTTGCCGGATGTGATCGGCGTCGTCACATCGCCCACCGGTGCTGTGATCCGCGACATCATGCACCGTTTGAATGAACGCTTTCCCCGGCGCGTGTTGCTGTGGCCGGTGAATGTGCAAGGAGAAAAAGCGGCGGGCGAAATCGCCGCCGCGATTGAAGGCTTCAATGCGCTCAAGCCCGGCGGCTCAATCCCGCGCCCCGATCTTCTCATCGTCGCGCGCGGCGGCGGATCGATCGAAGACCTCATGGCGTTCAACGAGGAGATCGTAGTGCGCGCGGCGGCGGCAAGCGCAATCCCGCTGATCTCCGCCGTCGGGCACGAAACCGATACCACGCTGATCGACTTTGCGTCGGACCTGCGCGCGCCCACGCCCACGGCGGCGGCCGAAATCGCCGTGCCTGTGCGCACGGAATTGCTGGCGCAGGTGCTCGATCTGCAAAAGCGGAATTTGCGCGGGCATTCGCGCATCATTTCCGAACGCCGCGCCAATCTGCAAGGCGCGGTTCGCGCGCTGCCGCGTGCCGATCAATTGTTCGCGGGCGCCCGCCAGCGCTACGATTCGGCGTCCGAGAAACTCGCGTCGGCATTGCGCCAGAATTTGCACACCCATCGCCGCGCGTTTACCGAAGCCGCCACGCTTCTGCGCCCTAAGCCGTTGCGCGAGCGCATCCGCACCAATCGCGAGCGCGTCAAGACGCTCGCCCATCGCATGGAGCGCAGCCATCGCGTCCGCCTCGCTGCCGAGCGCAAGCGGTTGGAAAATGCCGCACGCATGCTGGAAAGCATTTCCTATCGCGCCGTGCTGGAGCGCGGTTTCGCGCTGGTGCGGGGCGAGGGCGGCGCCATCCGCCGCCGCGCCGCCGCCATCAGGCCGGGCGAGGCGCTCACGCTCACCTTCGCCGACGGCGAGAAATCCGCAACCGCCACGGGCAGCGCGCCGCCGCGCAAAACCCGCAATCCCGTTAATCAAGGCGATTTGTTTTGAACGGCAGGAAAGGTCCGCTAAACTCACGCCCATGAACAAGATGGAACGCGACATCCGCCCCGAGGGCCTGGCCGAACTCGAATATCTCGACGGCGAATACGCTGTGGTCAAGCCCGGCGCCTTCGTGATCTGTGCGGTCACCGGCGTGCGCATTCCGCTGGAGGCGTTGCGTTATTGGAGCGTCGATCTGCAGGAGGCGTATGCGACGCCCGCCGCCGCCCATCAGCGCTTTCAGGAGACCGGCAGGACTCCCAAATGATTTTGCGCCGTTCGTTTCTGGCGGGCGCGGCGGCGTTTGCGGCATGGCCGGCGATTGTGCGCGCCGATAATTCGCGCGTCACGTTTTCGAACTCGCTGGAGCAGGGCGCGCTCGTCATCGGCAAGGCGCCGGGCGCAAGCCGCGTCGCGGTCGATGGAACGAAGGTGTTGCTGTCGGCCGATGGCGAATTCGTGTTCGGTTTTGCTTACGATCAGACCAAGCCTGCGACCGTCGCGCTTTTATATAATGACGGCACGGGTGAGACGCGCCTCGTCTTGCCCGTTGCGCGCCAATATGAAATCCAGCGCATCAACGGATTGCCGGAAAGTTTCGTCACGCCGCCGCCCGAAGCGCTCGCCCGCATCAAGCAGGAAGACGCGATGATCGGCGAGGCGCGCATGCGCGACACACAGGAAACATTCTTCGACGGCGGCCTCGACTGGCCGGCGGCCGGAATCCTCTCCAGCGTCTATGGCAGCCAGCGCATTTTGAACGGCGTGCCGAAATCGCCGCATCTGGGCGTTGATATTGCCGCGCCCGAAGGCACGCCGATCCGCGCGCCGGCGGACGCCATCGTCTCGCTGGTCGGCCCCGATTTTTATTACGACGGCAATCTCACGCTGCTCGATCACGGCCACGGCGTTTCCACCTGTTATGTGCATCAGAGCAAGATCACGGTGAAACAGGGCGACCGCGTGAAACGCGGGCAGATCATCGGCGCAATCGGGCAAACCGGCCGCGCCACCGGCCCCAATCTGCATTGGGGCCTCAATCTTTTTCAGCTCAAGCTCGATCCTTCGCGCTCGACGCCGACGCCCGAACCGCCCAAAGCCTGAACGCCGCGGCGCGAGCGCGGCACATCGCCCGCCTTGGGCCAGCGCCGGTGAATCCACAGCCATTGCGAGGGCCTGTGACGCACGCTTCGTTCGATGGTGTCGTTGATTTTCTGCGTCAGGTCGAACACATCCTGATCATGATCGCCGCTCGGCGTAAATTCGATGGGCTCATACACCGTCATGCGGAAGCGCGAACCGCCGAGGCGCTCATTCGACGCCGGCAGCAAAAAAGCGCCGAGCTTCAGCGCGAGTGCCGCAGGCGCGGGCGTCGTCATCGCGATGCGGCCGAAAAACGGCACCGGCAATCCTTCGTTCGTCTTCTGATCGACGAGAATGAAGATGCATTTGCCCGCGCGCAGCAGCGTGAAGATGCGCCGCGTGCCTTGCGCGCCCTTGGAGATCAATTCCTGCGGCCCATATTTGACGCGCTTTTTCGCCATCCAGCGGTCGATATAGATGTTGTTGACTGGGCGATAGACTGTGCCGCCATCGAGCCCGATCTGGCGCGCCATCAGCGGCATCATTTCCCAATTGGCGAAATGGCCGGAGATGAAAAGAATGCCCTTGCCGGTTTTTTTCAGCCGCTCGATGATTTCGCCGCCCACCAGCTCGAAGCGCCCGCTCTTGAGCGAGAGTTTGTCGAAATGAGCGTATTCGGCGATGGTGCGGCCGAGATTGTCGCACATTTCTTTTATGGCCGCTTCCATATCCGCATCGGACATTTCGGGATAGGCCGCGCGCAAGTTCGCGCGTGCGCGCTTCATCGTGCCCATGCGGTAGAAAATGTTGCGCCCGATGAAGCCGCCGAGCGCGGACGCCGCGTTCAATCCGATCGCGCGAAACAATCCCATGAAGAAGAAGAAAAGTGCGGCTTCCGCGCCGTAGCGCAGTTTCGTGCCGAGACTCAATCGCTCTGCCGCATCGCTCATGGATCATGCGCCTATCTTGGGTTCGATGACGCTGTCAAGCAGGCGGCGGATTGCGCCCATATCGTCGAACCCCGCGCGCACGGGCAGAAAGCGGATGCCTTCGCGCTCGCTGGGTGTCATCCGCACATAATCCTTTTCGGTTGTGATGAGCGTGGCGTTCGCGTCGCGCGCGGCGCGTTTGAGCCGTCCCACTTCCGCGGCGGTATAGGTGTGATGATCGGCGAAGGGATGGGCTTCCACGATCTTCGCGCCCAGAAGCAGAAGCGTGTCGAAGAATTTCTCCGGCTGGCCGATTCCGGCAAAGGCGACAACCGGTTTTCCCTCCAAACCATGCACATCCACCGGCACGAGCCGCGCGCGCAAGACCGGCCCCGAAAAACCGCCAAGCGCAACATCGCCATCGCCCACGGCAACCACGGCATCGGCGCGCGCAAGCCCTTGGCCCACGGATTCGCGTAAAGGTCCCGCGGGCAGGATCCGCCCATTGCCGAAGCCGGTTTTCGCGTCCACCACGACCAGCGACAAATCCTTCGCGACGGAAAAATTCTGGTGCCCGTCGTCCATCACGATGACATCGGCGTGTCCGGCATCGGCGAGTTTCGCACCTGCCGCGCGATCGCGCGCCACGATCACGGGTGCTGCGGCAGCGAGCAGCAACGCCTCGTCGCCCAAATCGGCCGCGCGGTCGCGCGAAAGATCGGCAAACACCGGCCCCTTCGTCCGCCCGCCAAAACCGCGCGTGAGCAGCATCGCGCGAAGCCCGCGTTCGATCAGAAGCCGCGCAATCGCAATCGCAATCGGCGTCTTGCCGCTGCCGCCCGCCGTCAGATTTCCCACGCAGATCACTTTGGCGTCCGGCCTGTAAGGTTTGGCATGCGCCGATTTCCAGCGCACGCTCGCGCCATAGGCCCAGCCGAGCGGCGAAAGCACCGCCGCCTCGAGCCGCGAGACGGGATCGTCGCGCATCCAGAATTCAGGCGCGCGCATGGCTTTGCAGAAGCGCCTCGACCGCCTCGCGCGTTTTTTCCATCGCGCCTCCCAGCGCCACCGCCGCGCGCGACGCGGCTTCGCCGATGGCGCGCGCATCTTGCGGATTGGACAACAGCCGGTGCGCAAGCCCGGTGATCTCCGCGCAGGAATTGACCCGGCCGAAGCCCTGCGCCGCGAAGATCGCCTCGTAAGCGGGCGCGAAATTTTCGGTGTGCGGGCCCGCCATCACCGCGCAATGAAGCCGCGCCGCCTCCAGCGGGTTTTGCCCGCCATGCGGAATGAGGCTTCCGCCGATGAAGGCGAAATTCACCGCACGGAAAAAGATACCAAGCTCGCCCAGCGTGTCGCCCACATAAATCGCCGTGTCGCGCGACGGCAGGTCTCCATGCGAACGTTGCGCTGCGGGCCGCGCGCCGCACAGCATGGCGATATCGCCGCCGCGTCCGGGATGGCGCGGCACGATGATGGTGAGCAGGTCGGGAAAATCGCGGCGCAGCGCGTCGTGCGCGGGCAGGATGGTTTCGTCCTCGCCCGGATGGGTGCTTGCGGCAAGCCACACCTGACGCGGGCCGATGGCCGCGCGCAAGGCTTCGAGCTTTTCGGCTTGTGCGGGAAGCGGCGGCGCATCGGCCTTCAGGCTTCCCGTCACGTCCACGTTCTTCGCGCCCAGCAGGCGCAAACGTTCGGCGGTTTCCTGATCCTGCGCCAGACAGACCCTGAAATTCGACAGCAGCGCGGCAGCACTTTGCGGCGCATAGGACCAGTTGATGAAGGAGCGTTCCGACATGCGCCCATTGATGAGCGCCAGCGGAATGCCGCGCGCAGCGACGCCGCGGATCATGTTTGGCCAGAATTCGGAATCGACGAAGAGGGCTGCGTCGGGATGCCAGTGATCGAGGAAGCGCGCAATGGCCGCGGGCACATCGACGGGCGCGAATTGATGGAGCGCGTTTTCCGGCAGCCGCTCGGCCATCAGCTTGGCGCTCGTCAGCGTGCCGCTGGTGAGAAGCACATGGCGGCCTTCGGTTTTCAAAAGAACGTCGATCAGCGGCAGCGCCGCCAGGCATTCGCCCACGCTTGCGCCATGCACCCAAATCAATTGGCCCTCTGGCCGCGCGATGCCGGCATGGCCGAGGCGCTCGTTGATGCGCTCCCCGTCTTCCTTGCCGCGGCGCTGGCGCTCGCGCAACAGAAACGGCGCCAGCGGCGACAGCGCAATGGTCGCGTAGCGATAGGCGGCAAGTCCGAGCGGATTGGAGGTCATGCTGCGGACTCGTCGAAATTGTGCTGATAGAGCCGCGCGTAAAGCCCGCTCTTGGCGATCAGTTCATTGTGCGTGCCGGATTCCACGATGCGCCCGCGGTCCAGCACATAGATGCAATCGGCATCGAGAACGGTCGAAAGCCGGTGCGCGATCACGATGGTGGTGCGTCCCTTCATCAGCCGGGCGAGCGCTTCCTGCACCTGGCGTTCGCTTTCTGTGTCGAGCGAGGAGGTCGCTTCGTCGAGCAGCAGGATCGGCGCGTTGCGCAACATCGCGCGCGCGATGGCGATGCGCTGGCGCTGGCCGCCGGAAAGTTTCAAACCGCCTTCGCCGACATCGGCGTCGTATCCTTCCGGCAATTCGCTGATGAAACCATGCGCGGCGGCGGCCTTCGCCGCTTCCACGATCTCTTCGCGTGTCGCACCTTTGCGTCCGATCGCGATGTTCTCGGCGATGGTCTCGTCGAACAAAATGGGCTCCTGCGTGACGAGTGCGATGTTTTCGCGCAACGAGGCGAGCGTCACATTATCGATATCCTGGCCGTCGATGGCGATGGAACCGGAATCGATCTCATAGAAACGCAACAGAAGATTGAAGAGCGTCGATTTGCCCGCGCCGCTCGGCCCCACCAGCGCGATCTTTTGTCCCGGTCTTACGTCCAGCGAAACGGAATCGAGGGCTTGCGCGTCGGCAGTGTAGCGGAAACTCACGCGGTCGATGCGCACGGCGCCGTGGGTAACCTCAAGCGGCTTGGCGGAGGGCTTGTCGGTGATTGCGGGCCTGGCATCGATCACTTCGAAGATGCGGTTGGCGGCGGCGAGCCCTTCGGTGGAAACCGTCTGAAGCTGGCTCAGATTGCGCACGGGCTGCTGCGCCAGAAGCATGGCCGCGAGAAAGGCGAAGAACTGATTCACCGCCAGCGTGCCGTGCAGGCTCATGTAACCGGCGATGGCGAATGTCATCGCCGCCGCCACGCCGCCGATGAGATCGGTCGACGGCACGGCGGCGGAGCGCGCGCGCACCGCCTTCAGAAGATAGCGCAGCCGCTTGGCGATGCGCGTCTGGGCGATTTCGGTTGCGTGATCCTCGAGATTATAGGCCTTGATGATGCGCCGTCCGGAGAGCGCTTCTGCCAGCGATTTGGCGAGCGTGCTCGTCTCCTCCATGCCGCGCGTGGAGGATTTGCGCAGCGAGCGGCTGATCCTGTCGATCACCCAGACGACCGGCGGCAGCAGCACCAGCGAAATCAGCGACAGCTGCCAGCTGTTCCAGATCATGACCACCAGCATGGCCAAGAGTGTCAGGATCTCGCGGCCCATGGCGAGGATGCCGCGCGTGATGGCGTTGCGAAGGAGCGCCGTGTCGTACAGGAATTTCGAGATCATGTCCGAGGAATGGACCGTGTTCAGCCCGCCCAGATCGAGCCTGATCTGGCTCTTGAACATGTCGCGCTGGATGTCGGCGCTCATGCGCTCGGCGATGGTGTTGGTGAGCGACTGCTCGCCGAAACTCGACAGCGCCCGCACCACGATTACGGCCATGTATTCGAGCGGAATAATGATGAACTGATCGGCGTGCTTGAGCAGGAAGACGCGCTTGATCGCCGGATTGATGAGGCCCGCCATCATGCCCGCCATCGCCGCCGAAACGATCATGCAGGTGATGCCCACCGCCAGCAGCACCCAATAATGGCCGAGATAATCGCGCAAAAGCCTGCGGATGATGGCAAGATCGCCGCGCGTCTTCCTGGCGGCGGCGAGCGGCGCCGTGGCGGGCTTGGCGGGCGCGATATTCTCGGCACGGATGGTCATGGCCGCCCATCTAGCATGGGGCAGCCGCGAGCGCGAATAGTTAAGGCCCGTCCGGCTCCATCAGCCGGTGCAGATGGACGACAAAATAGCGCATCTGCGCGTTGTCCACGCTCGCCTGGGCGGCGGCCTTCCAGGCGTCGTAGGCGGATTTGTAATTGGGGAAGATGCCCACGATGTGGAGTTTGGAAAGGTCCTTGAACTCGGTCGAACGGGGCGAGACGAGCTCGCCGCCGAAGACAAGATGCAGAAGCTGTTTGGTCATGGCAGGGGCTTCAGTTTGTCCAGAATTTTTTCGTGCAGCCGCGCGCCCGCCGCAACGACCGAGCGCTGATGCGGCACGGGTGCATTGTAGCGCAAATCCGCGCCCCGCGCGTTGCTCACGCGCCCGCCCGCTTCGCGCACGATGATGTCCCCGGCGGCAAGGTCCCAGTCATGTTTGGCGGAGAGCGACATCATGGCGTCGAATTGTCCTGCGGCGACCAGCGCCATGCGATAGGCGATCGAGCTTCGCGTTTCGATCTGCATGGCGGGCCAGGGCGAAAGCGGCGCGGTATTCCAGCCCGCATATTCGAACAGTGATTTCGTCGCCAGCATCCTGCAGCCTTCGATCTCGCTTTGCGCGCTGACATGAATGGGCACGCCGTTGAGCGCGGCCCCTTTGCCCTCACGGGCCGAAAAACATTCCTCCGTGATGGGATTGAAAACGACGCCCGCGCGTGGGCGTCCCTCGCGCACGATGGCGATGGAAATGGTGAAGTGCGGCTTTCCTTTCAGGAAGGCGATGGTGCCGTCGATGGGATCGACGACGAAAACATTCCCCGCGGACAATCGCGACGGATCGTCCTCGGTCTCTTCCGACAGCCAGCCGTAATCGGGGCGCGCGGCGCGCAAGCCGGTGGAAAGGAATTTGTCCACCGCCAGATCGGCCTCGGTCACAGGTTCGCCTGCGCCCTTGTCCCATTGCTTGTAGGAGCCGCCGAAGAAATCCTTCGCGATGGCGCCGGCGCCGCGCGCCGCCTCCACGATCAGCGCGAGGTCACGCTCCGGCAAGGGTCATGCCTTCCACGCGCAAGGTGGGCGCGTCGGTGCCGTAGCGGAAGACGAGGTCGTTGGCCGGCGTGAGCATGGCGAACATATCTTTCAGATTGCCCGCAATGGTGACACCGGAAACCGGGTAGGCGATCTTGCCGTTCTCGATCCAGAAGCCCGACGCCCCGCGGCTGTAATCGCCGGTCACGGCATTGACGCCGAAGCCAAGCAATTCCGTCACATAGAAGCCTTCCTTAATGTCCGACATCAGCGAATCGGGCGAAACCTTTCCGGCTTCCATATAAAGATTGGTCGGGGAGGGCGAGGGCGGCCCGCCCGTGCCTCGCGCGGCATGGCCGGTCGTGGTCAGGCCAAGCTGCCTGGCGGATGCGCAATCGAGGAACCAGCTTTTCAGCACACCGTTTTCGATCACCGCCATGCGCTTGTTGGCGACGCCTTCGCCGTCGAAGGGTTTGGAACGCAAGCCGCGCTGACGATGCGGATCGTCGATGATGTTGATGCCGGGAGCGAACACCGATTCGCCCATGCGGTCTTTCAGGAAGCTCACGCCGCGGGCGATGGAGGCGCCCGAAACCGCGCCGGCAAAATGGCCGAGCAGGCCTGCGCTCACGCGTGGGTCATAGACCACCGGCAGCGCCGCCGATTTCGCTTTCCTCGGATTGAGCCGCGCGATGGTGCGCTCGCCCGCGCGTTTGCCGATGGCCTCGGCCGATTCGAGATCGGCGGCGTGGCGCGCGCTGGCGCTTTCGTAATCGCGCTCCATACCCATGCCTTCGCCCGCGAGCACGGCGACGCCCACGCTGAGGCTCGTCGCGGCATAACGCCCGAAGAATCCGGTGGAAGTCGCAAGCGCGATCCCGCTGCGCGAAAAGCCCGCCCCGCCGCCTTCGGAATTGGTGATGCCCGGCACCGCCATCGCGGCGCCTTCGACGCTCTTCGCCAATTCGATCAGCCGCTCGGCGGAGGGCTCGTTCGAATCCTCGATATCGAGCGCTGGAAATTTTTTCGCCAGCAGATCGGACGGCGCAAGGCAGGCGAATTTGTCTTCCGGCGCGAGCTTTGCCATCGCCACCGCGCGCTCTGGCAATTCGGCCAAGCCCGTTTGCGTCAGATCGGTGGAGGAAACGAACGCCACCCGTTCGCCCACAAACACGCGCAAGCCCAGATCGGCGCTTTCGGCGCGCTCTACATCCTCGAGTTTGCCGAGACGGTAGGAGACGCTCGCCGAGACGCGCTCCACCACCAGCGCGTCGGCCGCGTCTGCGCCCGCAGCGCGCGCCGCGGCGATCAGCCGGCCGAGAATTTCCTGTGGATCGGTCTTGCTGGGCACTTCCTTAAGAGGCCACAGCATTCGGCACGAAGGCAAGCCACACGACTGCGGCAATTCCAATGATATAGGCGATCCAGGTCAGGATCATGCCGATGAAGCGGAATGTGGAGGGCCCCGTGCTGCCCGAAAGCCCGATGGCGTGCAGGATGCGCCCCAGCGTCAGCGGAATGCCGAGCGCATGCACCATCCAGTAGGAGCCGCCGAGCGGCAGCATCGCCCACATCAGAAGCAAGCCCATGGGGACATATTCGGCATTGTTGGCATGGGCGCGGAGAGGGGCTGCCATTTCCGGCTTGCCGCCGTCGCCGATGACGACCTGTGTCTTCACCCGGGCGCGCACCACCAGAATGCTCAGGATGAGCATTACAAGGCCGTTCAGCGCGGCATAGAACCCGAACACATGGAACGGCTCGGTGAAGGCGTACATCATCGTCTGTCTCCCCTGCGGTGGTATGGCGCAAATTGAAGGCGGATTCCCGGCCGGGTCAAGCCGCTCAGCGCCAGATGGGCTTGCCCGAACCCGGAAGACCCAGAAGCGGCCATTTCCCGGTGACGGTCCTGACAATTTCGTCATCCATCCGGATTTTACGGCCCCATTCGCGGTGCGTTTCGGGCGCAAGCTTGTTGGTCGCGTCGAGCCCGATCTTGGAGCCGAGGCCGCTTTCGGGCGAGGCGAAGTCGAGATAATCGATGGGCGTGTTCTCGATCACGGTAATGTCGCGCGCCGGATCCATGCGCGTGGCGACGGCCCACATCACGTCTTTCCAATTGCGCGCATCGATGTCGTCGTCCACCACGATGACCCATTTGGTATACATGAACTGGCGCAGATAAGACCACACCGCCATCATCACGCGTTTGGCGTGGCCGGGATAGGCCTTCTTCATCGACACGACGGCGATGCGATAGCTGCATCCTTCGGGCGGCAGCCAGAAATCCACGATCTCGGGAAATTGTTGCACGAGGAGCGGAATGAAAATCTCGTTCAGCGCTTCGCCAAGCACCGACGGTTCGTCGGGCGGCCGCCCGGTGAAGGTCGAAAGATAAATCGGATCGCGGCGCATGGTGATCGCGGTGATGGTGAACACCGGAAACTGCTCGACCGAATTGTAATAGCCGGTGTGATCGCCATAAGGCCCTTCGTCGCGATAATCGGTGAGCGAGACTTCGCCTTCCAGAACGATCTCCGCTTCGGCGGGCACTTTCAGCGGTTGTGTCGTGCAATCGGCAAGCTCCACGCGATTGCCGCGCAACAATCCGGCGAATTGATATTCGGACAATGTATCGGGCACCGGCGTCACCGCCGCCAGTATGGTTCCCGGATCGGCGCCGAGCACGGCGGCGGCGGGGAAGGGCGCGGTCTTCGCTTTCGCCCAGCGCGCGTGATGCTGCGCCCCGCCGCGGTGTTTCAGCCAGCGCATCAGCACCTGATTTTTGCCGATCACCTGAAGGCGATAGATTCCGAGATTGTAATTGTCCTCGCGCGCATCGCCCGGCCCCTTGGTCACGATCAGCGGCCAGGTGATGAGCGGCGCGGGCTCGCCGGGCCAGCAGGTCTGAATCGGCAGTTTGTTCAGATCGATTTCAGACCCGCGCAAAACGATCTGCTGACACGCGGCCGAGCCCACCGTCTTCGGCCGCATCGACATGGCGGTTTTCACCAGCGGCAGAAGCTCCATCGCTTCGCCCACGCTGCGCGGCGGCTCGGGCTGGCGAAGCTCGGCCAGCAATTCGCCAACCTCGCGGAGACTTTTCGCATCCGTGCGTTCCACGCCGCCCATGGTCACGCCCATGGCGACGCGCTTCACGGTTCCAAATAAATTCACCAGAACCGGAATATCGCTCGGCGTTCCATCCGCCTTCACGGGCTTCTCGAAAATCACCGCGGGGCCCGCTTCGGCGAGCAGCCGCGTTTGAATCTCCGTCATCTCCAGCACGGTCGAGACGGGCTCGCGCACGCGCACGAGCTCGCCGTCGCGTTCAAGCTTTGCGATGAAATCCCGAAGCGAGCGATAGCTCACGAAATCAGTCCTCGTTGGAAACCGTCCACTTGGAAGGTTCCGCATGCCGCGCGCCATAGGCCAAATAGATGAGAATGCCAAGGGCCGTCCAGATCACGAGCCGGATCCAAGTGGCGGTCGAAAGGGAATACATCATCAATCCGCACACGGCAGCCCCCGCCGGCGCGACGAACCAGACGAAGGGAATACGGAAGGGCCGGCGCGCCTTTGGCGCCGTGACGCGCAGGATCAGAATGCCGATGCACACCACCACGAACGCCATCAGCGTGCCGATGGAAACCAGATCGGCCAGAATATCGAGCGGAAAGATCGCCGCCAGCAACAGCGCCACCGCCGTCGTCACGATGGTGCCCGCGTGCGGCGTCTTGAATTGGGGATGCACGGCGGCAAACAGCGGCGGCAGAAATCCGTCGCGCGCCATGCAATAGAACACGCGCGATTGGCCGTAGAGCGAAACGAACGTCACCGAGGCAAGCCCCACCAGCGCGGCAATGTCGATCGGCAGCACCAGCCAGTTGAGCGCGCCGATCTTTTCCACGGCGAAGGACACCGGATCGGGCACGTCCAGCGTGCGCCAGTCGGTGATGCCGGTCAGCACCACCGCCATCAGGATGTAAAGCACCGTACAGATGGCAAGCGATCCCAGAATGCCGATGGGAATGTCGCGGCGCGGATTTTTCGCTTCTTGCGCCGCCACGCTCACCGCCTCGAAGCCGATATAGGCAAAGAAGATCATGCCGGAGGCGGCCAAAATTCCGCTGACGCCGAATTTTCCCCATGTGCCCTGATTGGGCGGAATGAAGGGCGTGAGGTTGCTCCAATGCACGAAGCTCAGGCCGAACAGGATCACCAAAATCACGATGCCGGTTTTGATGATGACCATGGCCGCGTTGAAATTGGCGGACGCGCGCACGCCCACGATCAGGAATATCGCCAGCACCAATATCAAAAGCACCGCGGGCAGGTTGATGAGCGCGCCCGTCATGTGCAGGTCGCCGAGCCCGTTTCCCGCCAGCGGCGCGTTGATGAGGGCTGCGGGCAAATGGATTCCGAAATTCCTCAGCATGCTGTCGAGATATCCCGACCAGCCGACCGCCACCGTCGATGCCGAAACCAGATATTCCAGCACCATGTTCCAGCCGATGAACCACGCCATGAAGCGGCCCATCGTGGCGTAGGCATAGGTATAGGCGCTGCCCGAAGCCGGAATCATCGAGGCGAATTCGGCGTAGCAGAGGCCGGCGAACAAACATCCCGCGCCCGCGAGCAAAAAGGAAAGCAGAACCGCCGGCCCCGCATGCTCCGCCGCCGCCGTGCCCGTGATGACGAAAATGCCGGCCCCGATGATGGAGCCGATGCCGATCATGATGAGATTGACCGGCCCGAGCGAGCGGTGCAGCTCGTGTTCGCTGGCGACCGCCGGATCGGGCTGGGTCAATCCGGACATTATTTCGCGATCGTCCAGCGCGGCGGCTTGGCGTGGCGGCGGCTATAGAGGAAATAGATGACGGTGCCGATGATCGTCCAGATCACGAGCCTCAGCCACGTATCCATCGGCAGATAGATCATCATGAAGGCGCACATGCCGATGCCGAGCGGCGCCACGATCCACACCAGCGGCGTCCTGAACGGGCGCGGCGCATTGGGCCGCGATTTGCGCAAAATCATGATGCCGATGCACACCACCACGAAAGCAAGCAACGTCCCGATGGAAACGAGCTCGCCCAGAATATCGAGCGGGAGCACGCCCGCAAGCAACGCGGCGAAGATTCCCGTCACCAGCGTGCCGAGCCACGGCGTGCGGAATTTCGGATGCACCGCGCAGAACAGCTGCGGGATCATGCCGTCCTTCGCCATGGCGTAGAAAATACGCGATTGCCCGAGGATCAGCACCAGAACCACCGAGGCAAGGCCGACAATCGCACCCACATTCACAAACGGCGCAAGCCATTTTGTGCTCTGAAGCTGCTCGACCGCCATCGACACCGGATGGGCGACGTTGAGCGAGGAATAGGGGGCAAGGCCCGTCAGCACATAGGACATCAGCATGTAAAGCACGGTGCAGATCAGCAGCGAACCGAGAATGCCGATAGGCATATCGCGCTGCGGATTTTTCGCTTCCTGCGCGGCGACGCTCACCGCATCGAAACCGATATAGGCAAAGAAGATCACGCCGGTGGCGCGGAACACGCCCGTCCAGCCGAATTGTCCGAACGTGCCGGTGTTGGGCGGAATGAACGGCACCTGATTGGCGGGCACGACATGCGGCAATCCCACCGCGATCACGATCAGCACGATGCAAAGCTTGATCGCCACCATCAGATTGTTGAAATTCGCCGACATGTGCACGCCCACGATCAACACGCAGGTAACGAGCGCAACCAGCGCCACCGCGGGCAGATTGAAATAGGTGCCGGTCAGCGCGAATTCGTGCAGGCCGTGCACCGCGATCGGCGCGGATGCAAACGCGGCGGGAATGGGCGAGCCCAGATAGTGCATGAAATCGTTGAAATAGCCGGACCAGCCGACGGCCACCGTGGACGATGCGCCCAGATATTCCAGCACCAGATTCCAGCCGATGAACCAGGCGAGGAAACGGCCCATCGTCGCGTATGTGTAGGTGTAGGCCGATCCCGCGACCGGGATCATCGATGCGTATTCGGCATAGCAAAGTCCCGCGAACAGGCAGCCCGCGCCCGCAATCGCAAACGAGATCACGACGCCCGGCCCTGCATAACTCGCCGCCGCATGTCCGGTGATGACGAAAATGCCCGCGCCGATAATGGCGCCGATGCCGAGTGCAATCAGATGGATGGGCCCCAGCGCGCGATTGAGCTCGACTTCTTCGGCAAGTGGATTTTCCGGAATGCCAGCCATGTTCATCCCCTTTGAACGGTTGACCGGGAGCCCCCGGATTCGCTTTCGCGCACTCTGGCATGGGGCCGAAAATGCGGCAACGTTTCTCCTTCGTTCCGAAGCGCGTTATTTCACGAGCGCGTAAACGGATGTCTCGCGGATTTCGCGGTCTTCCAGTTCGCGCGTGGTTTGCACGCGATAGGTCGCGAGTTTCTCGATACCTGATTTGGGAAAATAACTGCGTCCCGGATCGCCGAGCAGCACGCGCGCGCTTGTTTGCCCGAGCCATGCGAGCAGGCGCTCGGCCAATGGCCGCTCGTAGCACATATCGCCCACGAGAATGACGTCCCATTCGTCGCGCCCGATCATGTCATCGGTGATGATGTTCACCTGCGCATCGTTCGCCGCGGCATTGAGCGCAATCGCTTCCGCTGCGAAACGATCTATGTCCGCGGCGAGCACGCGCGCAGCACCCGCCTTCATCGCCGCAATCGCGACGAGCCCCGAGCCCGATCCGAAATCGAGAATATTTTTCCCGCGAACTTCATCGGCATGATCGAGAATATATCGCGACAGCGCCTGACCGCCCGCCCAGGCAAACGCCCAATAGGGCGGCGGCACGCCTTCGGCCTCAAGCTCTTCCTCGGTCTTCTTCCACAGCGGCACGACTTCCGTCGCCAGATGCAGACGCACTTCCGGCACCAGCGGCGGCGCGATAAGGGCTGTGTTGTTGCGGATGAAATCGCGTGGGCCGCTCATGCCGCGGCGGGCTTGGAGGTCGCAAGCTTCAGCACGTCGATATAATTCTTCCGGATTTCCATCTGCGGCCCATAGCCCTTCGCCAGCAGCAGCCTGTGGAGCTTCGGCAGATTGTAGCAGGGCACATAGATCAGCATGTGATGATCGACGTGATAATTCACCCAATAGGGCGCGATCAGCGCGCGCACCCACCAGCTTGCGTAAGTCGTGCGCGCATTGCGCATCACATCGTCATTGTCCGGCACCATGGCATGTTCGGCGATGTTGCGGATGCGCGTGATGACCTGCTGCCAGGTGAGCAGCGGCAGAAGCCAGAACATGAAATAGTAATGCGGCTTGCCGAGCGCGGCGAGGATCGCAAGCAGAATGAGGTTCACCGTGACCGGCATGCCGAGCCGGTTCCAGAAATTTTTGACGCGCGCCGCAAACGGCATGTCCTTCGGCCCGATGGCGTTCAGCAATTGAAACCGCCTGAGCTTCAATCCCGTGCGCCCGGTGAAATCGCGGATCATCTTGCGGCGGAAGCTTTCCTTGGTGATCGGAAACTTCGCCGACAGATGCAGATCGGGATCGTCCTTCTGCTGCGTCTTTCTGTGATGCACCAGATGATAGTGGCGATAGGGGATCGTGTCGGTGAACACGGGCCAGGCGCAGAGCCATTGGCTCACGCGGTCGTTCCAAACCTTCGACCGCAGCAACACGCCATGCGCCGCATCGTGCATCAGGATCGCCAGCCCCAATTGACGCGAGCCGATCAGGATCACGGCCACGATGAATGTCAGCGGATTGGGCCATAGCCAGTAAAGCGCCATCGACGCAATAATCACCGCCCAGGCGTGGGCCACGCACAAAAGCCCTTTCCAATTCGAGCGCGCGCGCACGCTCGCCAATTCCTCGGGCGTGAAGCTTGCGGTCGGATCGAAGCGCTCGACGTTCATGGCCGTATTATAAGCTCCAGCGCGTTAATTAAAACACGCCCGCGGCCTGCAAAATCAGCCACGCCATCCACATCTGGCAGACGATCTGCACGGCAAAGGCGGTGAATCTCAGCCTTATCGCGCCCGCCGCGCCCGACGAAATATGGACCAGCGATTGCACGGCCCGCGCGCACACCACCACGATGGCAAGCGTGTTGAAGGTGGAATCCACCGCTTCCGCCGCCACGCCCGCCAGCACCACGGTGGCGAAGATCGGCAGATTCTCGATCGTGTTCATGTGGGCGCGGTTGAGCCGCCAATAGGTGTCCGGCCCGTGCGGCACGCCCGCGGGAAACGCGGTGATGTCGGCCTCGCCGGTCAACACCTGATGCACCCGCGCGCCACCCACGCACAGCACAAGGAACATCGCCCACAGCGCATAGAAGGTAAGCGCTACGATGCAATCGGGAACGCTATCCATGTCCGCCCCTTTCGAGTCTCAAGCCACCCATGTTGTCACAAGGAGAGCGGCCGCGATCAAGGCTCCCGCGTCGCGATTGGCCCGAAAAAGCGCGAGCGCGCGGGCGGGATCGTTCACATCCAGCCGCCGCACCTGCCAGATGAAATGTGACGCCACGGCAAGCATGACCGCCGCAAAGGCCCAGCTTGGCCGCGCCATGAGGCCCGAGGCCAATATCAGGGCGGCCGCCATCAGGTAGAACAGCGCCACCCAGAAGGGCGTGCGTGCGCCGAAAAGCCGGGCGGTAGATTTCACGCCGGCGAGCGCGTCGTCCTCCATGTCCTGCAGCGCATAGATCGTGTCGTAGCCGAACGTCCAGAAGAAGCAGCCCGCATAGAGCACACAAGCGGCAGGCGCGAGGTTCTGCGTGATCGCCGCAAATCCGAACAGCGCGCCCCAGTTGAACGTCAAGCCGAGCCATGCCTGCGGCAGCCAGGTGATACGCTTCATGAACGGATAAATCGCGATCAGGATGAGCGAGCTTGCGCCCAGCACAATCGCGAACGGATTGAGCGTGAGCAGGATGCAAAGCCCCACGATCAATTGCGCCAGCAGAAACGCCCAGGCCTGTTTCACGCTCACCGCGCCCGATGGAATAGGCCGGCCGCGCGTGCGCGCCACTTTCGCGTCGATGTCGCGGTCCACGATGTCGTTATAGGTGCAGCCCGCCCCGCGCATGACGATGGCGCCGATGGCGAAGATGACCACCAGCCACCAGTCGCGAAGTTCGCCACCGAAGCCGCGGCCCTGAACCGCCGCGCCCATCGCGAGCCCGAACACGGATGGCCAGAACAGGAGCCACGTGCCAATAGGCCGATCCAGCCGCACGAGCCTGAGATAAGGCCGGATGCGTTCGGGTACGGAATCGACCCAAGTGGAAGGAATGGCGTCGGCGGGGGCTTGTTGTTCTAGCGTCATCGCGCTCAATAGTGTCATGGCCCACGAGCTAACGGAACCCGGAGGTAAGGTCCGCCTTTATGTCGAAGCGTCGCTCGGCGATGACGCGCGCGTGACGCCGGGCGAAGGGCAGGCGCATTATCTGCTGCATGTGATGCGCGCGAAAGCGGGCGACCGCGTGAGCCTGTTCAACGGGCGCGACGGCGAGTGGCTGGCGCGCATCGAGGATGTCGTCAAGCGCTCCTGCGCGCTCGTCTGCGAAAAGCAAACCGAAAAGCAAACCGAAGTCCCCGATCTCTGGCTCGTCTTCGCGCCGATCAAGAAAACGCCCGCCGATTATCTGACGCAGAAGGCGACGGAACTGGGCGTGCGCGCGTTGCAGCCGGTGTTCACGCGGCGCACCATCGTCGGCCGCGTCAACGCCGATCGTATGCGCGCCAATGCCATCGAGGCCGCCGAGCAATCCGGGCGGCTGTCGGTTCCCGAAATCCGCGAGCCTGTCGAACTCTCAAAACTTCTCGCCGCTTGGCCGCGCGAACGCCAAATTCTTTTTTGCGATGAGGCTGGCGAAGCGCCGCCCATTGCCGAGGCGCTGGCGGCAGCACCCGCAGGCCCCTGGGCCATCCTCACCGGCCCGGAAGGCGGCTTCGATCCCGCCGAGCGGGCCGCCATCCGCGCGCTCCCCAATGTCACGCCCGTATCGCTGGGCGGCCGCATCCTCCGGGCCGATACCGCCGCGCTGGCGGCGCTGGTGGTCTGGCAGGCGGTCCGGGGCGATTGGCGCTGACTTATCCCCGCTCGCCCGAACAGGAGTAAAATGGTCCTCGGCCTCGGGAAATGGTGGCGGCGCGGGGGGCCTGCCCTCCGAAGCCTGTCAGGGCGTAGGGGGGATACCCCCTCGAATTTCCGAGGTTCAAATACCTTGTCGTGAGCCAAGCCGCTCTTACATAATCGAAAGCTGAACGGGCGGTTCAAAATTCAGACAGCCCGGAAACGGCCCAAGCACTGGGAAAGAGGAGCGCGCATGTCCATCCCCCAATCCGCCGGCGGGCCCATCGGCTCGCGCGACGATCTGGTGCGCTACCTCGAAAAGGGGTCCAAGCCCCGCGAGCAATGGCGCATCGGCACCGAGCACGAGAAATTCGTGTACGACATGCGCACCCACAAGCCGGTGCCATACGAAGGCCCCTCCGGCATCCGCGCGCTGCTGGAAGGCATGCGCCGCTTCGGCTGGGAGCCGGTGATGGAGGGCGATCACATCATCGGGCTGATCCAGAACGGCGCCTCGATCAGCCTGGAGCCCGGCGGACAGTTCGAGCTTTCCGGCGCGGCGCTGCGCTCGGTGCATGAAACCTGCGCCGAGGTGAACACGCATCAGGAGCAGGTGCGCGAAGTGGCGGGCGAGCTGAATCTCGGCGTGCTCGGCCTCGGCTTTGCGCCGAACTGGTCGCTCGACGAAGTGCCGATGATGCCCAAGGGCCGCTACGGCATCATGCGCAAATACATGCCGCATGTCGGCGGCTACGGCCTCGAGATGATGTTCCGCACCTGCACGGTGCAGGTGAATCTCGATTTCTCCTCCGAAGCCGACATGGTCAAGAAATTCCGCGTGGGGCTGGCGCTGCAGCCGGTGGCGACTGCGCTGTTCGCCAATTCGCCGTTCCGCGAGGGCAGGCCGAACGGATTTCTGTCGTATCGCTCCCATATCTGGACCGATGTCGATAATGCGCGCGCGGGCATGCTGCCATGGGTGTTCGAAAGCGGCATGGGCTTCGAGCGTTACGTGGATTACGCGCTCGATGTGCCGATGTATTTTGTCTATCGCGGCGGGAAATATATCGACGTATCGGGAAAATGTTTCCGCGATTTCCTCGAAGGCCGCATTCCCGAATTGAAGGGTGTCGTGCCCTCGATGTCTGACTGGGCCGATCATCTGACGACGATCTTCCCCGAAGTGCGATTGAAAACATTTTTGGAAATGCGCGGCGCCGACAGCGGTTCGTGGCGGCGCATTTGCGGGCTGCCCGCGCTGTGGGTTGGGCTTTTTTACGATCAGACCGCGCTCGATGCGGCGTGGGATCTGGTGAAGGATTGGTCGGCGGAGGAGCGCCAGGCGATGCGCGATTCCGTTCCGCATCTGGCATTCAGAACGCCATTCCGCGGCCGCACCGTGGGCGATCTGGCCCGCGACATGCTGGAGATTTCATCTGCCGGATTGCGCCGCAGAGCCGCGCAGGATTCCGGCGGCACCAACGAGGAAGGCTTCCTGCATCCGCTCATGGAACTGGCGGACAAGCGCCAGACGCGCGCCGAGCAATTACTCGAACGCTATCGCGGCGAATGGAAGGGCGATCTGGCGCCGCTATTCACGGAGTATAATTTTTTGTGACGTCAAACGCCGGTGAAAACCAGGTCGAGTGCTGCGATGATGCGACTTCGTTCCGCTTCGAGATTGGCTACCGAATTGCGCAAATGTTTCGCCGTGATCGTAAAGATTTCGGTTGGCGAAAAATAATATGCCTGCCCGAGAACGTGAATAACAGGATTGAGGCGCGCTTCAGGACGTATCGCAGATTGCACGACAAGCGGTGCAACCACGCGCGAAACCCGGTCGCAATAAAGTGCATGTTGAACATCCACAAGGTAGGGACGTTCCGCGCGCCCGGCGCGCAGCGGATTGGGATAAACGTCAAACTGGAGGCTCATCGAGATCCAGCAATTCTTCGCCGAGCACGCCGTTGCGCTCGATATAGGCGTTGTAGGATTCGAAATGCGCCTTGTGCTCCTCACGGTACCGGCGAATGCGTTCTTCCTCCGTCAGCTTGCGCAGCGCATCTTCGAGAGCTTGCGAGAGGTTCAGCCGCATCTCCTTGGCGATCTTCAAAATCTCCGCATCGATCGACAGGTTTACGGCGCGCTTCGGGCCCGGTTTCGGCCCCGGTCCGATATGACCGTTGTGGCGGAATTCCTCCGGTTCGAAGGATTTTCCCTGTTCTTTCAAGTGTCTGACCATGCGCATAGACTATGCGCATAGTCCGTGCGCGTCAATCCGGATCGAGGGGCAGGACAAATCCGCCATTCCCATCGCGCGTTATCCCGCGCGCCCATTTCACCGCCGAAACCGGCAGCGGCCCATAGAGATGGGGAAACAGCGCGCCGTCGCGCGAGGGTTCGTATTTCAGCGCCGCACCCAGCAATTCTTCATCCGCCGCGACAAGCAGGAGATTGTTTTCCGCCGCATAATATTTTTGCAGCGTTCCCATCAATTGCTTCGCCGTCGAAAAATGCAGGAACCCGTCCGCGCGATCTTTCGCCGAGCCGTCATAATGGTCCGCATGTTTGGCGGCGTCCCATTCGTCGCGGTGAACGATCTTGAAGATCAGCACGCGATCACGCCGCCGTTCCGCCCACTGTCAGCCCGTCCAAACGCAGCGTCGGCTGGCCGACGCCGACAGGAACGGATTGGCCATTTTTCCCGCAAGTGCCGACGCCGGTGTCGAGTTTCATGTCGTTGCCGATCATCTTCACCTGTGTCAGCGCGGTCGGCCCGTCGCCGATGAGCGTCGCGCCTTTGATCGCCGCGCCGACTTTGCCGTTCTCGATGCGATAGGCTTCGGTGCAGGAAAACACGAATTTGCCGGATACGATGTCCACCTGTCCGCCGCCGAAATTCACGGCGTAGATTCCCTTATCGACGCTCGCCAGAATTTCTTCCGGCGAATGTTGCCCCGCCAGCATATAGGTGTTGGTCATGCGCGGCATGATCGAATGCGCATAGGATTGCCTGCGTCCGTTGCCGGTCGGCGCCATGCCCATCAGCCGCGAATTCTGGCGGTCCTGCATATAACCTTTCAGGATTCCATCCTCGATCAGAACGGTGCGCGTCGTAGGCGTTCCTTCATCGTCGATGGTGAGCGAGCCGCGCCATCCGCCGATGGTGCCGTCATCCACCACTGTCACGCCGGGCGCCGCCACGCGCTGGCCGAGCAGCCCCGCAAATGCGCTCGTCTTCTTGCGGTTGAAATCGCCTTCAAGGCCATGGCCGATGGCTTCGTGGAGAAGAATTCCCGGCCAGCCGGGCCCCAGCACCACCGTCATCTCGCCCGCGGGCGCGGGCACCGACGACAAATTCACCAGCGCCTGACGCAACGCTTCATCCACCGCGTCGTGCCAATATTGGGGATCGAGATAGGTTTCGTAGCCGCCGCGTCCACCGCCGCCGAAGCTGCCCGCTTCCTGGCGGCCGTTTTCTTCCACCACGACGGACACATTGATCCGCACCAGCGGGCGGATGTCGCGATAGATCTCCCCGCCCGGCCGCACGATCTCCACATTCTGCCACTCGCCCGCGAGCGAACACGACACCTGCCGCACGCGGCCATCCTTGCCCCGCGCATAGGCGTTCATGTCTTCGAGCAGCTTCACCTTGGCGGCGAATTCGGCCGAGCGCAGCGGATCGATGTCGGAATAAAGCTTGGCGTTGGTGCGCTGAGGGGCAAGCGCTGCCTTGCCCGAATAGCCCTTGGTCACCGCGCGCACGGTTTCGCCCGCCCGCTGAATCGCTTCCTCGGAAAGTTCCGAGGCATGGGCATAGCCGGTGGCCTCGCCGGCGACCGCCCGAAGGCCGAATCCTTGCATGGTGTCGAAACTCGCCGCCTTCAGCCGTCCGTCGTCGAAGGCGAAGCTTTCGCTCTGGCGGTATTCCAGGAACAGCTCGCCGTCGTCGGCGCCCTTCAGCGCATCGTCCACAAGCGATTGAACGCGCCCGCGATTAAGCCCCTTTTGCCCGAAGAAAAGATCGCTCTCGCCTGCCATGTTTTTGTGCTCCGCGGTGCTTCGTTTCGAACATAATCCCTGGGCGCGCGGATTCCGACCCCCGCGGCGTGCGCGGCCTAACATCCGCGTGGCATAAGGTCGCAATGACTTCATAGGCTTAGGCCGCGTAAACCGAACCGGCGAGTCTTTGGGCGAAGGGTGCGGAAAGCGCGCTCCGGCCCGCCTTTGAAGAGGTTGCCGGATGTTCCTGAAAAAATTGAGCGTGGCGGGTGGGGTATTGCTCGCTTCGACAAGCGCCGCACTGGCCGCACAGCCCCTGCCGTGGGAGATCGATCTTCAGCCCGCCGTTTCGCCGGTGATGGAGCGCATCGAGGATTTCCATACGCTGCTGGTTTACATCATCACGGCGATTTCGCTGTTCGTGCTGTTGCTGCTCTTGTGGGTGATGTTCCGCTACAATTCGCGCTCGAACCCGGTGCCCAGCAAGGTCGCGCACAACACCACGCTCGAAATCCTCTGGACCATCGTGCCGGTTATCATTCTGGTGCTGATCGCGATCCCATCGTTCCGGCTGCTCTATTTCGAAGCCGACATTCCCAATCCCGACGTGACGATCGAGGCGATCGGCAAGCAATGGTACTGGACCTACGAATATCCGGGCTCCGGCAATTTCCAGTTCGATTCGCTGGGACTTTCGGATGCCGATGCGGCGAAAGCGGGCGAGCCGCGCCTGCTCGGCGTCGATAATCCCATCGTGGTTCCGGTCAACAAGGTGGTGATGGTCGAGACAACCGGCGCCGACGTCATCCATTCCTGGGCCGTGCCTGCGTTCGGCGTGAAAATGGACGCCGTTCCTGGCCGCCTCAACAAAACGTGGTTCAAGGCGACCAAGGAAGGCACGTATTATGGCGAATGCTCCGAGCTTTGCGGCGCGCGCCATGCCTTCATGCCCATCGAGGTGAAGGTCGTTTCCGAAAGCGCCTATGAAGCGTGGCTGGCCGGAGCCAAGAAGAAGTTTGCGGCGAACGATGCGGATACCCGTGTCGCCTCGCTCACGAAATAGGACAAGGACGAACGGATATGGCTGACATCGCCCACGCACACGACGACCATCCTCACGGCTGGCGCCGTTACGTCTATTCGACGAACCACAAGGACATCGGCACGATGTACCTTGTCTTCGCCATCGTCGCGGGCTGCGTCGGCGGCTTCCTGTCGATGATGATGCGCGCGGAGCTGATGTATCCGGGCCTGCAGATCTTCAAGGATCCGCACACCTTCAACGTGTTCGTCACCGGCCACGGCCTCATCATGGTGTTCTTCATGATCATGCCGGCGATGATCGGCGGCTTCGGCAACTGGCTGGTGCCGATGATGATCGGCGCGCCGGACATGGCGTTCCCGCGCATGAACAACATTTCGTTCTGGCTTCTGCCGTTTTCCTTCGCGCTGCTCGTCGCGTCCATGTTCGTGGAAGGCGATTCGGGCGGAATCGGCGTCGGCGGCGGCTGGACGCTCTATGCGCCGCTTTCGACTTACGGCTCGCCCGGCCCGGCCATGGACTTCGCGATCTTTTCGCTGCACATCGCGGGCGCGTCCTCCATTCTCGGCGCCATCAACTTCATCACCACCATCCTCAACATGCGCGCGCCGGGCATGACGCTGCACAAGATGCCGCTCTTCGTGTGGTCGATCCTTGTGACCGCGTTCCTCTTGTTGCTCTCGCTGCCGGTTCTGGCGGGCGCGATCACCATGCTGCTCGCCGACCGCCATTTCGGCACGTCGTTCTTCAATGCGGCAGGCGGCGGCGATCCGATCCTCTATCAGCATCTTTTCTGGTTCTTCGGACATCCGGAAGTTTACATTCTCATCCTGCCGGGCTTCGGCATGATCTCCCACGTCGTTTCGACATTCTCCAAGCGCCCGGTGTTCGGCTATCTCGGCATGGCCTACGCGATGGTCGCCATAGGCTTCATCGGCTTTCTGGTGTGGGCGCACCACATGTACACGGTGGGCCTGAGCGTCGATACGAAAGCCTATTTCGTCTTCGCCACCATGGTGATCGCGGTCCCCACGGGCATCAAGATATTCTCGTGGATCGCGACCATGTGGGGCGGCTCGATCGAGTTCAAGACGCCGATGCTCTGGGCCATCGGCTTTGTGTTTCTGTTCACGGTCGGCGGCGTCACCGGCGTGGTGCTCGCCAATGCGGGCGTCGATGTCGTGCTGCAGGATACTTATTACGTGGTGGCGCATTTCCACTACGTGCTGAGTCTCGGCGCGGTGTTCGCCATCTTCGCGGGCTGGTATTTCTGGTTCCCGAAATTCACCGGCTACACCTACAACGAAACGCTGGCGAAGCTGCATTTCTGGATCACCTTCATCGGCGTCAACGTCGCCTTCTTCCCGATGCACTTCCTGGGCCTCGCAGGCATGCCGCGCCGCTACGCCGACTATCCCGATGCGTTTGCGGGCTGGAACAAGATTTCGTCTTACGGCGCCTTCATCGCGGGCTTCGGCGTGATCGTGTTCCTCATCACCATGGCCGAAGCGTTCCTTGCCAAGCGCAAGGCGGGCGACAATCCCTGGGGCGTGGGCGCAACCACGCTCGAATGGACGCTGCCTTCGCCGCCGCCGTTCCACACCTTCAACGAATTGCCGCACATCACGGGCGGCACGCACTGACAGATGGCCAACGCCGCCACATTCGATGTCCCACGCGCCCCGGCACAGGTCGGCGATTATTTCGCGCTGCTGAAGCCGCGCGTGATGTCGCTTGTGGTGTTCACGGGGCTCGCGGGAATCGTCGTGGCGCCGGGGCCGGTGCATCCGCTGGTGGCGTTCGTGGCGCTGCTCTGCATCGCCATCGGCGCGGGCGCATCCGGCGCGCTCAACATGGCCTATGACGCGGACATCGACGCGCTGATGGCGCGCACGGCGGCGCGTCCCATTCCGCTCGGGCGCATCAGCCGCGGCGAGGCGCTCGGTTTCGGCTGGACGCTCTCCGCCGGCGCGGTAACGGTGATGGGCCTGATGGTGAATTTCCTGGCCGCCGCGCTGCTCGCCTTCACGATCTTCTTCTATGTCGTCGTCTATACGCTGTGGCTGAAGCGGCGCACGGCGCAGAACATTGTCATCGGCGGATTGGCGGGCGCGCTGCCTCCGGCCATCGGCTGGGCCGCGGTGACGGGAAGCCTCGCGCTCGCGCCGCTCGTGCTCGTCGCCATCACTTTTCTCTGGACGCCGCCGCATTTCTGGGCTCTGGCGCTTTACCGTTCCGACGATTACGCGCGCGCCGGCGTTCCCATGATGCCGGTGGTGGAAGGCAAGGCCTCCACGCGCAAGCAAATCCTCGGCTACGCGCTTGCGCTGTTCCCGGTGGGACTTGCGCCCGCTTTTGTCGGTCTTGCCGGTCCGCTTTATCTGGCGAGCGCAGCACTGTTCGGCGGCTGGCTCGTCTATGACGCCTTCGAGGTCTATCGCGAAACGGACGAAGCGCGCGAGCCGCATGCGCGCCGCCTCTTCGCGGTGTCGATCCTTTATCTATTCGTGCTGTTCGCCGTTCTGATCGCGGAGCGCCTTCTGGGCATTGCGCCGTTCGGTGCTGCCCTGTTCGGAGCCTGGATGTGAGGCGATGGAAGATGAAAAAGACGAGTTCGCAAAAGCACGGCGCCGGCGTTCCATCGCCATCGCGCTCGCGCTTGGCGCGCTCGTATTGCTGTTTTACTTGATGACGATGGTACGGGTTCATCCGTAGCGGAGAGGGACATGGCACACGCAGGCGTCAAACACGATTACCACCTGGTCAATCCGAGCCCGTGGCCCATCATCGGCTCCATCGGCGCGTTCACGATGCTCGTGGGCGCCGTGCTGTGGATGAACTCGGGCTACGCCGATTTCAAGAGCTTCGCGGGCCAACCCTGGATGTTTATCGCGGGCGTGGTGCTGGTGCTCTATACGATGGCCGGCTGGTGGCGCGACGTGATCCGCGAATCCGTCGTCGAGCATGACCATACGCCCGTGGTGAAGCTGGGCCTGCGCTTCGGCATGGTGCTGTTCATCGCCTCCGAAGTGATGTTCTTCGTGGCGTGGTTCTGGGCCTATTTCAATTCGGCGATTTTCTATAATGACGTCGGCATCGGCTCGTGGCCGCCCTCCGGCATCGTCACGCTCGATCCGTGGCACCTGCCGCTGCTCAACACGCTTCTGCTGCTCACCTCCGGCACGACGGTGACATGGGCGCATCACGCGCTCCAGCAGGGCGACCGCAAGGGCGCTATCCAGGGCCTGCTGCTGACCATCCTGCTCGGCGCCTCGTTCACCGGCGTGCAGGCGTTCGAATACAGCCACGCGCCTTTCACCTTCGGCTTCAATCATCTGGCGCTGTTGCCGTTCACCGATCCGGCGCATGTCAATCTCGCCGCGGGCGTCGGCAATTTCGACGCCATCTACGGCTCGACCTTCTTCATGGCGACGGGCTTTCACGGCTTCCACGTGATCGTCGGCACCATCTTCCTCACCGTGTGCCTGTTCCGCGCCATCGCGGGCCAGTTCACGCCCACGCGCCATTTCGGCTTCGAGGCGGCGGCGTGGTACTGGCACTTCGTCGACGTGGTCTGGCTGTTCCTGTTCTCCTGCATCTATGTGTGGGGCATAGGACCGGTGGTCGCCAGCTGAGTTAAATGGCGGCAAAGGAACCGGGCGTACTTCCACTCGCGCTTTTCGGCAAATGCCCGCGCTGCGGCAAGGGACGCCTGTTCGACGGCTATCTGAAAGTCGCCAAATCCTGCGGCGAATGCGGCCTCGATTACGCGATGTTCGACGCCGGTGACGGGCCGGCGGTTTTCGTCATCCTCATCGTGGGCGCGATCGTGGCGGGCGGTGCACTCTACGTGGAGTTCACCTATCAGCCGCCCTATTGGGTGCATGCCGTGATCTGGCTGCCGACCATCGCGATCCTGACCTTCACGCTGCTGAGGCTCGCCAAGGCGCTGCTGCTCGTCCTGCAATACAAGCACCGCGCGGGCGAAGGCAGGCTCGCCGAGTAATGCGCGTCACCTTCCGCCCCATGCTGGCGCCCACGCTGTGGTGTCTGCCGGCATTCGTGATCCTCACCGGCCTCGGCCTCTGGCAGATTCACCGGCTGCACTGGAAGCTCGCGCTGATCGCCGCCATGCACGCCAATATCGCGGCCCCGCCCATGGCGCTCGACCGCGCGCTCGTGCTGACGCCGCAAGCCGCGCAATATCACCGCGTCGAGCTCGTGGGCGATTTCGATCACGCCAAGGAGGCTTATGTTTTCACGACCGGCGATCACGGCCAGCCCGTCTATCACGTCATCACCCCGATCATTCTGTCGAACGGCAAGGCCATGCTGGTGGACCGGGGTATGGTGCCGCCCGCCTTGCGCGACCCCGCCCGCCGCGTCTCCGGCCAGATCGCGGGGCTGAGGCACATCGTGGGTGTGTGGCGCGTGCCCGATCCGCCGGGGATGTTCACGCCTGCGCCGGACTACAAGCAGCGCATCTGGTATTCCCGCGACGTGGCGGGCATCGCCAAGGCCGATGGCGTGAAACTCGTCGCCCCCGTGCTGGTGGAGGCCGACGCCACCCCCAATCCGGGCGGCTGGCCCAAGGGCGGCCAGACGGTCGTGAACCTCAGAAACGACCATCTGCAATATGCGGTGACCTGGCTCGCGCTGGCCGAGGCCCTTCTCATCATGTATTTCGCCTATCATCGCTCGCAGGGGCGGTTTTCCATCCGCTGGCGGAAGTGAGAAGGCCATGCGTTACATCAGCACCAGAGGCTTGGCGCCCGCGCAGGATTTCGCGCAGATCCTGCTTGCGGGACTTGCGAGCGATGGCGGGCTCTTTATGCCCGAGGAATGGCCGCAATTTTCGCCCGCCGATGTGAAGCGCCTCTCGGCCACCGCCGAAAGCGATTACGATTCCGCCGCGACCGAAATCCTTTCGCATTTCACGGGAAAATCCTTCAGCCATTCCGAACTCCTCGCCGATGTGGCCGGGGCCTATGCGGGTTTCGACGACGAGCGCATCGTCCCGCTGGAACCGCTGGGGCCGGAGCTGTTCCTGCTCGAGCTGTTCCACGGCCCCACGCTCGCATTCAAAGATTTGGCATTGCAGGTTCTGGGGCGTCTGTTCGCCCGCGCGCTCGCAAAACGTGGCGGACGCGCGACCGTGGTTGTCGCAACCTCCGGCGATACCGGCTCGGCGGCGATTGCCGCCCTTGGCGGATTACCGAACATCGATGTGTTCGTGCTTCATCCGCACAATCGCGTGAGCGAAGTGCAGCGCCGCCAGATGACGACGTCGCCGCATGGCAATGTCCATAACATCGCACTCGAAGGCACGTTCGACGACGCCCAAAGCATTGTGAAAGCGCTGTTTGCCGATGCGGATTTCGCGGCCCGCGCGCACCTGACCGCCGTCAATTCCATCAATTTCGCGCGCATCGCGGCGCAAACCGTCTATTATTTCGCGGCGGCGCGGCTCGATGCCCCGCCGATCTTCGTGGTGCCCACGGGAAATTTCGGCGACATCTTCGCGGGCGAGGCGGCCTCGCGCATGGGCCTCGAAATCGAAAAACTCATCATCGCCACCAATTCCAACGACATTCTCGCCCGCGCGCTGAACGATGGCGTTTACGCATCGGGCAGGGCGGAGGCCACGCTTTCGCCCTCGATGGATATTCAGGTCGCCAGCAATTTCGAGCGCGCGCTGTTCGAGGCGAGCGGCCGCGATGCCGAATGGGTGCGCGATGCGATGAACGAATTCGCGCACGAAAAGAAGCTCGAACTTCCGATGAAGGTGCTCAGCGCCTTGCGCGACCGCTACGCCGCCGTATCGTGCAACGACGCCGAAACGCTCGACGCCATGGCGCGAGTCCATCGCGAGTTCGGCCGCCTGATCGATCCGCACACCGCGGTCGGCATGTGCGCCGCCTTCAAATTCTGGAAAAAGACGGCCGGGCCCATCGTGGTGCTATCCACTGCCCATCCGGCCAAATTCCCCGATGCCGTCAAGCGCGCCACCGGCATCACGCCGCCCTTGCCCCCGCACATGGCGGACCTTTATGAGAAGAAGGAGCGGATGAGCGTCCTGCCGAACGATCTGGCGGCGATCCGGGGCTTCATAAAGGACCGAGTGGCACATTCATGAATCTGGAAATCACCAGACTTCCCAATGGCTTGACCGTCGTGACGGACCCCATGCCGGGGCTCGAGAGCGTGGCCTTGGGCGTCTGGGTCCGCTGCGGCGCGCGGCATGAAACCAGGCCCCTGATGGGCGTTTCCCACATGCTGGAGCACATGGCCTTCAAGGGAACGACGCGCCGTTCGGCGCGCGCTATCGCCGAGGAGATCGAGGCCGTCGGCGGCTATATGAACGCCTATACCAGCCGCGAGCAGACGGCTTTTCACTTGCGCATGCTGAAGGACGATGTGGCGCTCGGCGCCGATATTCTGGCCGACATTCTTTCGCATCCCGCTTTCGACGAAGGCGAGCTCGAACGCGAACGCGGTGTGGTTCTTCAGGAACTGGGTCAGGCGCGCGACACACCCGACGACATCATTTTCGATCATCTGCAATCGGTCGTGTATCCCGATTCCGCGATGGGTTGGCCGATCTTGGGCGAAGACAAAACCGTTTCCGCGTTCACGCGCGACGATCTGAAGAATTACATGGGCGCGAATTACCGCGCGGGCGGCATGGTGTTCATTTCGTCGGGCGCGGTCGATCACGCGCAGATGGTGAAGCTCGTCGAAGAAAAATTCGGCGATCTCAAGACCGGCGATGCGCCCGCCTCGCACAAACCCGCTTATGGCGGCGGCGAATTGCGCCTGACCGAAGATCTCGAACAGGTGCATGTGACATACGCTTTTCCGGGCGTCGCCAGCGCCGATCCCGATATTTTCGCAGCGCAGGTTTATGTGACGGCACTCGGCGGCGGCATGTCGTCCCGGCTCTTTCAGGAAGCGCGCGAAAAGCGCGGGCTCTGCTATTCGATCTATGCCTTCGCGCATCCCTTCTCCGATGGCGGCTTCATCGGCGTCTATGCCGGAACGGGCGAGAACGAGGCGTCCGAAATCTCCGCCGTCGTCGCGGGCGAAATGGCCGCGCTTGCCGCAAAGCCCACGCCGGAAGAAGTTTCGCGCGCCAAGGCACAGTTGAAATCGGGATTGCTGATGGGCCTCGAACGCCCGTCCAACCGCACCGAACAGATCGCAGGCCAATTGCTGGCCTATGGCCGCGTGCTGCCGGTGGAAGAACTCATCGCGAAACTCGATGCCGTCGATGTTTCCGCGGTGCAGCGTTTCGGCGAACGCGTGATGAATGCGGGCAAGCCGAGCCTTGCCGCGCTTGGCCCCGTCGGCAAACTCGAATCCTACAGCAGTTTCGCCAATCGCTTCGGCGCTTCGCCAAAGGCGGCCGAATGAATACGGGCCCCATGGCATTCATGCGGGGGCTCACATTTCCGGGCGGCCAGCAGCCGATCATTCGCGGCAACGGCGTTTATCTGCGCTATCCGCGCGTGGCCGATTATCTGCAATGGTCGCGGCTGCGCGGCGAAAGCCGCACATTTCTGGAGCCGTGGGAACCCGTCTGGGCGACCGACGAACTCAGCAAAGGCGCGTTCCGCCGCCGGCTCAAGCGCTATCAGCGCGAAACGCGGGCTGACACGGCCTATGCCTTCTTCGTTTTTCGCGCGCGCGACGATGCGCTGCTCGGCGGCTGCACGCTCTCCAATGTCCGCCGCGGCGTCACGCAATCCTGCGCGCTCGGCTATTGGATCGGCGAGCGCTTCGCGCGCCAGGGCTTCATGTTCGATGCGGTGAAGGCGCTCATACCCTTCATCTTCTCGACGCTTGGGCTTCACCGGATAGAGGCGGCATGCCTGCCGAGCAATCAGGCCTCGCGCAATCTGCTCGCCAAGGCGGGTTTCCGCGAAGAAGGACTTGCGCGCCGTTATCTTCTCATTAATGGCGACTGGAAGGACCATATTCTCTTCGCTTTGCTCGCCGACGAAGCACCGCTACGCTGACATTCCGACCGGGAGCGATTTTGCGCAAATTCATCTTCATCGTTCTGGCGCTTTTCGCGGGGCTCTGCGCCGCCGCGGCCCAGCAGCAGCGCGTGGAGTTCGGTTCGCCCTCGCCGGTGATCGAATTGAAGCAAGTGCTGACGCGCTATCACGCGCCCACCACGCCGGAGACCGACGGTTCGCACTGGTACATGGTGCAGATCGCCAATAACGCGGTGAAGCCGGCGACGCGCGTGCTGGTGGCGGGCGAGCCTGCGAATTCCGCGCTGCATTTCTTTCCGCGGGCCAGGCGCCCGGCGGTCGAGCAGGTGGCGAGTTCGGATGCGGGCATCGTGGTGGAGCGCGCACGCGCGCTCGGCCGCCATGCCTTCCGCGTGATCGTGCCGCCGGCGACGAAGGCTGCCCTTGCCATCCGCTTCTCCAGTGCCGACGAGCCGCCGTCATTGCTGGCATGGACCGAGCCCGCGCTCGTCGCCAACAATCGCAATCTTTCGGTGTTTGTCGCGGCGGTTGCCGGTCTGATTGCCGCCGCGCTTGCGATCACCGCAGGCCTCGCTGTGATGACGGCGCATCCCGCGCCGCGCTGGGCGGCGTTCGCGTTGCTCGCCGTGCTGTTGGGGCGCATTTCCACCACCGGAATTCTGGATACAGGCTGGATCACGGCCGTCGGCGGGCCTTATGGATTGCAGGCACTGTTCGCAGGGCTCGCGCTCGTCGCGGGCGCGCGATTGGCCGATATCGTGGCGCCGGTGGAAAATGTTTTTCCCTGGGTCACGCAATATTTCCGCTGGGGCTTGCTCGGCGTTACCGGCCTTTCGCTTCTGGCGTTCGTCGGATTTCCCGGCGCGACGTTGCTGCTCGATCCCGTCGTCGTGTTTGGCACGGCGGGTGTGGCCTCCTACCTCGTGCACGAAGGGCGCAGAGGCGTTCAGGCCGCGCGTGTGATTGCGCCGAGTGCGGCGGTGTTCGCGCTCGTCGCACTCGCGGCAGCCATCGCAGCGCTCGGCGGCTTTCGCGACAATCCGCTCGCGCCCGCGATGATCGGCGGTTTCGATGCGGCGGGCGCGGTCCTTTTGGCATTGGCCATCTCGGCGGGCGAGGGCATTGCGATCCTTCCGGGCATGCGTTTTGTTCCTGCAACACCTGTGCCTGTGCCGGCACATTCCCAACCTACACCGCGCGAGACCTTCGCCAATCCGGCGGCGTTGGCAATCGGCGCAGCACATCAGGGCGTGTTCGATCTCGATCTGCGCAGCGATGTGTTGCGCCTTTCGGCCGATACCGCGCGCCTGATCGGTCTGGAGACGCCCGAGAACATGCCGCACACCGCATGGCTCGCGCGCATCCATCCCGAGGATCGCGATACTTATAGAAGCGCCATCGCCGATTACCGCGCGCGCCCCGGCCAGGCTTTCCGCATGGAATTCCGCGTGAAGAGCGAAGGCGGAAATTATCCCTGGCTCGAATTGCGCGCGACCATGATGGGCGAGGGCGCGCATGCGGTTCGCTGCCTCGGCCTCATCGCCGATGTGACGACGCGCAAGGAGTCCGAAGCCGATTCCGGCCGCTCGCTCGCCGATGCACTGACCGGCCTCGGCAATCGCGTGGCGCTGATGGAAGAGCTCGATCATCTGGGCCCGCAGCTCAAATCGGCGGCGTTTGCGCTGCTCGATATCGACCGCTTCAAATCGATCCACGCGAGCCTCGGCGATGCGGGCGCGAACGGCATTCTCACGGGCTTCGCCAAGCGCCTGACCAAACGCTTCGGCAAAAAGGCGCAAGTGTTCCGCGTCGGCGGCGATTCTTTTGCGGTGCTGTTCGCCGATGGCGGCAAGCCGGAGAAAATCGGCGCGAGCCTTCTCGAAATCTGCGTCGAGCCGTTTCCCTATCAGGACCGCAAGATCTTCGCGCCCGCTGCCGCCGGCATCGCGATGGGCATGGACGCCTTCGATCCCTTCGAGCTTCTGAAGAATGCCGAGCTTGCGCTGTTGCAGGCCAAGCGCGCGGGCGGTGGCTGTGCGCGCACCTATTCGCGCGAACTCGAAGCGCTGGCGCCGGGCGATGCGGTGGCGCTAGAAGCCGATTTGCGCAAGGCGTTGCAGGAAAACGAGATCGAGATATTCTACCAGCCGATTATCCGCCTTTCTGATGGAACGGTGGCAGGCTTCGAGGCGCTGATGCGCTGGAACCATCCGATGCGCGGATTGGTCAAGCCCGGCGATTTCGTGGCGCATTGCGAACAGACGGGCCTGATCGTGGCGCTCGGCCGTTTCGCGCTGGAGCGCGCGGCCGCCGATATCGCCCGCTGGCAGCGTTATTTCCCCATCGATCCGCCGCTGTTCGTTGCCGTCAATGTTTCGCGCCGCCAATTGCGCGACAGCGAGTTCGAGGAATTCCTGCGCGCGCTGGTCGCCAATGGCGCGATCAAGCCGGCAACCCTCAAGCTCGAAGTCACCGAAAGCGCGGTCGCGGGCGCGGAGGATTTGCGCCCCATCCTCGGCCGCTTGCGCGATCTGGGCGCAGGTCTCGCCATTGACGATTTCGGCACCGGCGTTTCAACGCTGAGCCAGCTGAAGGATATTCCCTTCGACACGGTGAAGATCGACCAGAGCTTTCTGCGCGACCGCGGCCGCGACGCCCAGGTGGTGCTCAATTCGATCGTAAGCCTCGCGCATGAATTAAAGCGCGCCGTCGTCGTCGAGGGCGTCGAGAATGCCGGGGATGCCGCGTGGCTGAAGGAACTGGGCTGCGAATTCGCGCAAGGCTTTCATTTCAGCGAGCCGCTCGCGCCGGCCCAGGTCCTCAATTATATCGCGCTGCATTATCAGGCGTCAGGCGCGCCCCGCATGGGCGGAGAGGCCGGAAACGTCGATGCCTAGCTTGGCGAGCGCGCTCGCCCATTTCGCGTTCAGATCGGCATCGAACAGCAAATTCGAATCGGCTTCGCAATGGATCCAGCCATTGGCGCGGATTTCGTCCTCGATCTGGCCGGCGCCCCATCCCGCATAACCGAGCGCGAAAATCGATTTGGCCGGCCCGCGCCCTTCGGCGATGGCGCGCAGAATGTCGAGCGTGGCAGTGAGCGACACGGTCTCGGTGACGGGCAGGGTGGCGTCGGAGCTTTCGTAATCGCCCGAATGCAGCACGAAGCCGCGCTCGGTCTCCACCGGCCCCCCATAGAGCACGGGAAATTCGGGCGCGCCCTCAGCGCCCTGAATGTGCAGCTTCTGCACCAGATCGCGGAAATTCAGCCCTTCGATCTGCTTGTTGATGATGAGGCCCATCGCGCCCGTCGAGAACGAATGGGCGCAGACGAAGATCACGCTCTTCTCGAAGCGCGGATCGGGCATGCCGGGCAACGCGATCAAAAGCTTGCCCTCGAGGAAGCTTTCGCCTTCGGCGGGGTGATCTTTCGAACCCATGCGCCCAACTTATCATGCCGAGGCGCGCGCGCCAGCCCTTCGCCCTTTCCGATGCGCGCCGCATGCGCTAAAAGCGGCCCCGGCTGGACTTCTCGAGGAGACGACAATGACGATCAAGGTTGGCGACAAGGTTCCTTCCGCGACATTGATGCAAATGAAAGGCGGCGCGCCGCAGCCGGTGAAGACCGACGATCTGTTCAGCGGCAAGAAGGTGGTGGTTTTCGCGCTTCCGGGCGCGTTTACGCCGACCTGCTCGGCCAAGCATCTGCCGGGCTTCATCCAGCATGCCGGAGACATCAAGGGCAAAGGCGTGGACGAGATCGCGTGCGTTTCCGTGAATGATGCGTTCGTTATGGGTGCCTGGGGCGAGAGCCAAGGCGCGGGCGACAAGGTCGCCATGCTCGCCGACGGTAACGGCGATTTCACCCGCGCGCTGGGCCTTGAAATGGATGCGTCCCGTTTCGGCATGGGAAAGCGCAGCCAGCGATTCTCGATGCTGGTCGATAATGGCGTGGTGAAGGCGCTGAATGTGGAAGAGCCTGGCGCGTTTTCGGTTTCGAGCGCCGATCACATTTTGAAGCAGCTCTAACGCGACGGCATCGCGGCGCGCGCCAGCGCATCGGCCCGCTCGTTTTCGGGATGACCTGCGTGCCCGCGCACCCAGCGCCAATGGACGTCGTGCCCGTTGACCGCTTCGTCGAGCGCGCGCCAGAGGTCTTCGTTCTTCACCGGCTTCTTGCCGGCGGTTTTCCAGCCGTTGGATTTCCAGCGCTTCATCCACACCGTCACGCCGTCCATCACATAGCGGGAATCGGTGTGGACGATCACGGTGGACGGTTTTTTCAGCGTGCCGAGCGCCTGGATCACCGCCATCATTTCCATGCGGTTGTTGGTGGTGGCGCGTTCGCCGCCGGAGATTTCCTTTTCGTGGGTACCCGAGCGCAGGATCGCGGCCCATCCGCCCGGCCCCGGATTGCCCGAGCAGGCGCCATCGGTGAAGATTTCCACCTTCGCCGTCACAGCCCGAATTCCTTGGCCGATTTCACGCGCAGGTGAAAGCGCAGGCGCTTGGCAAATTCGCGCGGGTCTTTCGGGCGCACCAGCGCATTGGAGTCATGATTGAGCCAATCGTAAAGCCGCGTCAGCAGAAAACGCAGCGCGGCACCCTGCGCCAGCACCGGCAACGCCGCGCGCTCGTTCTCCTGCAATTTGCGATGGCGCTGATACGCGGCAATCAACGCCTGTCCCTTGGTCAGATTGAACGCGCCGTCGCTTTCGAAGCACCACGCATTCAGCATCACCGCGAGGTCGTAGGCATAGGCATCGTTGCAGGCAAAATAGAAATCGATCAGGCCGGAGATTTTGCCCTCCATGAACAGAACATTGTCCGGAAACAGATCGGCATGGATGATCCCGGACGGCAGATTGTCCGGCCATTCCGTTTCGAGCGATTTCAGGCTCGAGACGATCAATTGGCCCATGCCCGCCTGGATTTCGTCGGCGCGCGCCAAGGTCGCCTCGGCGAGCTTTTTCCAGCCGGGCAGCGACAGCGCGTTTTCCCGCTTCAATTTGAAATCCGCGCCCGCCGCATGTAGCGCCGCAAGCGCCGCACCCGCTTCCGCGCAATGGGCCACTTCCGGGCGGCGCAAGGAAACGCCGTCGAGGAAGGTGAGAATGGCTGCGGGCCGCCCGTTCAATGTCAGCGATTGTTTGCCGTCGCGGCTGCGCACCGGAACCGGACACGCGATCCCGCGCGCCGCCAGATGCTCCATCAATCCCAGAAAGAAAGGCAGATCGTCCGCATGCACGCGCTTTTCGTAAAGCGTGAGGATGTATGCGCCCTGATCGGTCTGGAGAAAAAAGTTGGAATTCTCCACGCCCTCGGCAATGCCCTTGAAACTGCGCGCATGGCCGATGTCGTAGCCCGCCAGCACTTTTTCCAGTTCTTCGAAGGAAACGTCGGTATAGACGGCCATCGCGCCCTCACACAGCCAGTGCGCGCGGCACGTTGAAGGCGACGTTTTCGTAAGTCACCGCTTCTTCCTCGAGCTTGAGATCGAAGCGTTCGCGGAAGGCGGCGATCACTTCTTCCACCAAAACTTCCGGCGCCGATGCGCCCGCCGAAAGCCCGACCACATTCGCGCCTTCGACCAATGTCCAATCGATATCGCTCGCGCGCTGGATCAGCGCCGCGCGTTTGGCGCCCGCGCGCTTTGCCACTTCCACTAGCCGCATCGAATTGGACGAATTCGGCGCGCCGATCACGAACACCGCATCGGCGCGGTGCGCGATGGCCTTCATCGCGTCCTGCCGGTTGGTGGTGGCGTAACAGATGTCTTCCTTGTGCGGATCGGCGATTTTCGGGAAACGCCGCTTCAACACGCCCAGAATTTCCGCCGTATCGTCCACCGATAAGGTCGTCTGCGTAATGTAGGCGAGCCGCGACGGATCGGCGGGCGTGAAAGCGAGCGAATCCTCCACCGTCTCGATCAGCGTGATCGCGCCATCCGGCAATTGCCCCATCGTGCCTTCCACCTCGGGGTGGCCCGCATGCCCGATCAGCAGAATCGCGCGCCCCGCGCGGTAATGCCGCTCCGCTTCCACATGCACCTTGGATACCAGCGGGCAGGTGGCATCCACATAGATCAGCTTGCGCCGCCGCGCTTCCTCCGGCACCGATTTCGGCACGCCATGCGCCGAGAAGATTACGCGCGCGTCATCCGGCGCCTGATCCAGTTCGTCGATGAAGACCGCGCCCATCTTCTCCAGCCGCTCGACCACGAATCGGTTGTGCACGATCTCATGGCGCACATAGACGGGCGGGCCGAACTTCTGCAGCGCCAGCTCCACGATCCTTATGGCCCGGTCCACGCCGGCGCAGAAGCCGCGGGGGCTTGCGAGCAGCAGCGTCAGATGCGGCTTCTCGCCGGTCCGGTTTCTGGCTTGCGCGCTTCCCATGGACAATCCGCTTGGCTACAGTCCGCCGCCTCTTCGGCGCCGTTTCGAGGAGAGGGCCGCGGCATGCGAAAAGTCAAGCCGCGCCCGGCCCATTAACGATTGCACCCGCGACGGTGAGTTCATGCCTGCAAGATTTCCGAAATTCCTCGTCATGGCCGCGGCCGCCGCCGCCCTTTGCGGCTGCACCACGACCGACGACGCCAAATGCCCGCTGGCCTCGGCGCTGGTCGACACCGCCTCGCTCACGCCCCTGGCGCGCGGGCTTCCCGCCTACACCGTGCAGGTCAACAAGGTAGACGCGGATTGCGATATTTCGAAAACCGATCATACGGTGCAATCGAGCCTGAACATCGATTTCATTGCCGCCCGGTCGGGCGCGGGGGGAGCCGCGGAATACAACGTGCCCTATTTCGTAGCGGTGACGCTGGGAAACCGGATCATCAGCAAACATCTGTATACGGCCCATTTCAGCTTCGACGCCGGCCAGACGACCGCCCAATTCCAGGAATCGCAGGATTCGCCGACGATCCACATGGAAAAAGGCAAGCATCCTTACGACTACGCCGTGCTGGTGGGCTTCCAGCTCACGCGCGAGCAACTCGAATATAACCGCACCGTCGGGCGCTACCCCAAATGAAGCCGCTCGCCGCGGAACTCACGGCGATTGCGGCGGACGCTTTCGCCGCCGAGAATTTGTCGCCGGAATTTGGAACGGTGCAGGTCTCCGACCGGCCGGACCTGGCGCAGTTCCAATGCAACGGCGCGCTCTCCGCGGCGAAGCAGGCCAAGACCAATCCGCGCGCGATTGCGGAAAAGATCGCCGCGCGGCTGAAGGCCAATCCGATCTTCGCGAAAGTCGAAATCGCTGGGCCCGGCTTCATCAATCTCGATTTGACGGATGCCGCATTGGCGCTGCGCATCGGCGCATTGGCAAAGGACAAACGCCTCGGCGCGCCAGAAACGGGCGCGGGCAAAACCGCGGTGATCGATTTCGGCGGGCCCAATGTCGCAAAGCCCATGCATGTGGGCCATTTGCGTTCGTCGATTATCGGCGATTGCCTGCAGCGGCTGCTGCGCGCCAATGGCTGGACGGTCGTGAGCGACGTGCATCTGGGCGATTGGGGCCTGCAGATGGGCCAGCTCATTTCGGAAATCGAACATCGCGGGATCGCGCCCATTTATTTCGACGCGAATTTCAAAGGCCCGTACCCGGATCAATCGCCGGTGACGATGGACGATCTGGAAGAGATTTATCCCGTGGCTGCCGCGGCCTGCAAAGCCGATCCGGCGCGTCTTGAAGAAGCGCGGAAAGCCACTGCCGAGCTTCAGGCGGGCCGGCCCGGCTATCGCGCGCTGTGGCAGCATTTCGTGAACGTGTCGGAAGAAGGCCTCACGCGCGAATTTGCCAGCCTCGGCATTCATTTCGATCTGTGGAAAGGCGAAGCGAGCGTGGACGCGCTGATCGCGCCCATGATCGATGATCTGAAAAAGCGCGGGCTCGCGGTGATGAGCGAAGGCGCGCTCGTTATTCCCGTCGCAGAGCCCACTGACAAAAAGGAAATGCCGCCGCTAATCCTTCTGAAATCGGATGGCGCGGTGCTTTATGGCACGACCGATCTTGCCACCGTCATTGACCGCGTGAAGAGTCACAATCCCGATCTTGTTCTCTATGTGGTCGATCAGCGCCAGCACACCCATTTCGAACAGGTCTTCCGCGCCGCGAAGAAAGCCCATCTGAACGGCAAGGCCGAACTCGAGCACGCAGGCTTCGGCACCATGAACGGGCCGGACGGCAAGCCCTTCAAGACACGCGCGGGCGGTGTGATGAAACTCTACGATCTCATCGCGATGGCGGAAGATGAAGCCGCCAAGCGCCTCGAAGAAGCGGGTCTCGCGTCCGAATACGCGCCGGACGAGCGCAAACAGATCGCCAAGATGGTGGGCATCGCCGCGATCAAATTCGCCGATCTCTCCAATCACCGCATCTCGGATTATATTTTCGATCTGGCGCGTTTCACCCGCTTCGAAGGCAAGACCGGGCCTTATCTGCAATATGCCGCGGTGCGCATTCAATCCATTTTGCGCAAAGCGAAGGAGGAGAGTTTCGCCTCCGCTACGCCCGCCATCCACTCCGACGAAGAACGCAAGCTCGCGCTGCAATTGCTGGCGCTCTCCGACATCATGGCGGCGGCGGAGGCGCGCCGCGCGCCCAATCTGCTCTGCGATTATGCCTTCACGCTCGCCCAGGAATTCAGCCGATTCTATTCCGAGCACCACATATTGTCCGAAAAGGATGCAAGCCTGCGCGCCGCCCGGCTCGGCCTTTGCGAGCTGACTTTGGCGGTTTTGAACAGGATTCTCGGCGTCCTAGGCATCGAAATCCCTGCAAGGATGTGAGCAATTCCGCGGGTTTTGCGCCCGCGCGTTGACTCGCGTTTTGCGGCCTTTATGATGCACCGCAACGCACCAGTCCGCAGCGATGCGCGCAGGTGCGGCCACCACATGATCCCTCGCGGGAGACGTTTAACTTCGTTGGAGGCCGACTTGTCGGCCGAAGCCGAAGGCGAAGGCCGAAGGAGCAACCGCCCCGGAAACTCTCAGGCAAAAGGACCGCGAAGGAGATGACATTCTGGAAAGTAGAGTGGCGAAAGCCGCTTTCACCGAAGGGGTAATCCGGCGCAAGCTGGGGAAATCTCTCAGGTCCGATGACAGAGGGGCGTGGATTCCGCGGGATGCGGAGCCACGCGGCATCAACCTTTGTACGGACCGTCATGGACGCCATCGCACACGATCTCAGAAAGACGCCGCTCCATGCGCTGCATGTCGAGCTCGGCGGCAAGATGGTCGCGTTCGCGGGCTACGACATGCCGGTGAATTATCCTGCCGGTATCCTGAAGGAACATCTGCACACGCGCGCGAGTGCGGGGCTGTTCGACGTCTCGCATATGGGACAGCGCACGCTGACCGGCCCCGATCACGCCACGGTTGCGCGCTCGCTGGAGGCGATCACGCCCGGCGATTTCCAAAGCCTCGGAACGGGGCGCATGCGCTATTCGCTGCTGCTGAAGAGCGATGGCGGCATCGTCGACGATCTGATGGTCACGCGCTGGCCGGAAGACGGAAAGCTCGGCCTAGTCGTCAATGCCTCGCGCAAGGAAATCGATGACGATTTCATCCGCGCGCGTCTGCCGTCCAATGTGAAACTCGTTGCGGCCGATGACCGCGCGCTGCTCGCCTTGCAGGGACCGGCCGCCGAAGCGGTGATGGCACGGCATTGTCCGAAAGCGGCGTCGCTTTCCTTTATGACCGCAACCGCTGCCGAATTCGATGGCATGCCCTGCACGATCTCTCGCTCCGGCTACACCGGCGAAGACGGTTTTGAAATCTCGATGCGCGCCGGGCACGCCGAAGCATTCGCCCGCGCGTTGCTAGCCGAGCCGGAAGTTCTTCCCATAGGCCTTGGCGCGCGGGATTCGCTCAGGCTTGAAGCGGGGCTTTGCCTTTACGGCCACGATATCGACGAGACGACCAATCCGGTCGAAGCAAATCTCACCTTCGCCATCGGCAAGCGCCGCAAAATCGAAAAGGATTTTCCGGGCGCCGGAAAAATCATCGATGCGCTGTTCGACGGCGCGGCGAAAAAGCGCGTCGGTATCCGCCCGGACGGAAAAGCACCCGCGCGCGAAGGAACGCAAATCACGGACGGCAAAACCCGCGTCATCGGGCGCATCACATCCGGCGGCTTCGGGCCGAGCGTCAATGCGCCTATAGCGATGGGCTATGTCGAAACGGAATTCGCGGGCGATGGAACGCAACTCGGCCTGATGGTTCGTGGGCAGGAAATGCCCGCGCGCGTGGCGCCGATGCCGTTCGCGCCGCATCGCTACAAACGAAACTGAGGGGAAGACCATGAGCGAAACACGCTTTACCGATCAGCATGAATGGGTGCGCATCGACGGCGACGAAGCCACAATCGGCATCACCAAATACGCCGCCGAGCAATTGGGCGATGTGGTTTATGTCGAATTGCCGGAGACCGGGCGTAAGCTCGGGCAGGGCGGCGAGGCCGCCGTCGTCGAAAGCGTGAAGGCGGCGAGCGAAGTCTATGCGCCCATCGGCGGCGATGTGACAGCAGCAAACACCGCGCTCACAGACGAGCCCGCCAAGGTGAACGCCGATCCCGAAGGCGAAGGCTGGTTCTTCAAGATGAAGATCGCGGATAGCGGCCAGATCGCAAAGCTGATGACCAAACAGCAATACGATGAATTCGTGAAAGGTCTTTGAACATGCGCTATCTACCGCTCACCGACACCGACCGCCGCCAGATGCTTGCGCGCATCGGCGCGCGCGATATCGACGCGCTGTTCCGCGATGTGCCGAAGGCCGCGATCGTCGGCCGCGATGCCTTCGATCTGCCCGATACCAAAGGCGAACTGGAAGTCGAGCGCATTCTGTCGCGCATGGCTTCGCAGGACGTGGCCGCGGGTTCCGTGCCGTTCTTCTGCGGCGCAGGCGCATACCGCCATCATGTTCCGGCCGCCGTCGATCATCTGATCCAGCGTTCGGAATTTCTCACCTCCTACACGCCCTATCAGCCCGAGATCGCGCAGGGCACGCTGCAATATCTGTTCGAATTCCAGACGCAGGTGGCGCTCCTCACCGGCATGGAAGTGGCGAACGCCTCACTCTATGACGGCTCGACGGCCACCGCCGAAGCCGTGCTGATGGCGCAGCGCGTAACGCGCCGTCCCAAGGCGATCCTCTCCGGCGGATTGCATCCCCATTATGCCGAGACGGTGGAAACAGTTGCGAATTTGTCGAGCAAGGTCGTGCGCGCGCCCGTAACGCCCGGCAAGGCGGAAGACATCGCATCGCTGATCGACGACCAGACGGCTTGCGTCGTCGTGCAAAGTCCCGACGTGTTCGGCCTCATCCGCGATCTCAAGCTCATTGCGGAAGCCGCGCACGCCAAAGGCGCGCTCTTGATCGCGGTCGTCACCGAAATCGTGTCGCTCGGACTGATCGAGCCGCCGGGCGCGATGGGCGCGGACATTGTCGCTGCCGAAGGTCAATCCATCGGCAATGGATTGAATTTCGGCGGACCGTATGTGGGACTTTTCGCTACGCGCGAGAAATTCCTGCGCCAGATGCCGGGCCGCCTTGTCGGCGAAACGGCAGATGCCGCCGGCAAGCGCGGTTATGTGCTCACGCTCTCCACCCGCGAGCAGCACATCCGCCGCGAAAAAGCGACAAGCAATATCTGCACGAATTCGGGATTGTGCTGTCTGGCCTTCACGATCCATCTTTCGCTGCTTGGCGAAGAAGGGTTCGCCCGTCTTGCCCGCGCCAATCATGCGCGCGCATCGGCGCTGGCCGGCCGCCTGTCGAAAATAAAAGGCGTGTCGCTGGTCACGCCGTCATTCTTCAACGAGTTCACGATCAAATTGCCAAAACCCGCTGCGGAGATTGTCGAGAAATTGGCAGACGACAACATCATCGCGGGCGTGCCGGCCTCTCGCCTGATGCCGCACGATCCGGCCATGCGCGATATTCTGATCGTCGCCGCCACCGAAACCACAACCGACGAAGATTGTGCCGCATTTGCGGATGCGCTGACGGAGGCACTGTCATGACCATGAACAATCAGGGCCGTCCCACCCAAGCGGGCAACACAGAAACCACCGAATTGCCGACCATCTCCGGCGCCACTATTTCTGGAGATAGGGGCCTCGATCACGAAGAAGCGCTGATCTTCGAGTTGGGCCGCGCCGGAATGACAGGCGTCGATATTCCCGATGTGCAAATTTCGGACTCGCGCCTAGGCGGTGAGCGCCGCAAAAGCGCCGTCGGCTTGCCCGGATTGTCGGAGCCGGAAGTCGTGCGCCATTATGTGCGCCTGTCGCGCATGAATTATGCGATCGATGCGGGGCTTTATCCGCTCGGCTCCTGCACCATGAAACACAATCCGCGCCTCAACGAGAAAATGGCGCGGTTGCCGGGCTTCGCCGATGTGCATCCGCTGCAACCGGAATCCACTGTGCAGGGCGCGCTGGCGCTGATCTCCGAATTGATGCGCTGGCTGACCGTGCTCACGGGAATGCCCGCCGTTGCGATGTCTCCCAAGGCGGGCGCGCATGGCGAACTCTGCGGCATGCTCGCGATCAAGGCGGCGCTCGATGCGCGCGGCGAACATCGCCGCCGCGTTCTCGTGCCCGAATCCGCGCATGGCACCAACCCGGCAACGGCGGCACTTGCCGGTTTCACGGTCGATGAAATCCCGGCCAAGAGCGACGGCCATGTCGATGCCGATGCATTGCGCGCCAAGCTCGGCCCCGATGTCGCCGCCATCATGCTCACCAATCCCAACACCTGCGGACTGTTCGAGCGGCGCATCATCGAGATCGCCGATGCGGTGCACGCGGCGGGCGCCTATTTCTATTGCGACGGCGCGAATTTCAACGCCATCGCGGGGCGCGTGCGTCCGGGCGATCTGGGCGTGGACGCCATGCACATCAACCTGCACAAGACATTCTCCACGCCGCATGGCGGCGGCGGTCCGGGCGCGGGGCCGGTGGTGTTGTCGCAACGTCTTGCGCCGTTCGCGCCGCTGCCGTTGCTGGTGCACGACGCCAACGGCTTCCGCATGATCGAGGATCGCGCAGCACTTCCGGATCGCCTCAAGCCCTTCGGCCGCATGTGCGCATTTCATGGCCAGATGGGCATGTTCGTGCGCGCGCTTGCCTACATGCTCAGCCACGGCGCGGACGGCATCCGCCAGGCGAGCGAGGATGCGGTGTTATCGGCCAATTACATTCTGGCCTCGCTCAAGGATGTGATGAGCGCGCCGTTCGAAGGCCCGTGCATGCACGAAGCGCTATTCGACGACACATTCCTCGAAGGCAGCGGCGTCACCACGCTCGATTTCGCGAAAGCCATGATCGACGAAGGCTATCATCCGATGACGATGTATTTCCCGCTGGTCGTGCATGGCGCAATGCTGATCGAGCCCACGGAATCGGAATCGAAAGAATCGCTCGACCGCTTCATCCATGTGTTGCGGCGCATGGCGCTGGAAGCCAAAGCGGGAAAGACCGCCCGCTTCGAAGGCGCGCCGCATTACGCGCCGCGCCGCCGCCTCGATGAAACCGCGGCTGCGCGCAAACCCGTGCTGCGCTTCAAGCCGAAACCGCTGGCCCAGGCGGCGGAATAAAGAAGCCCCCGCGCAAAAAGCGCGGGGGCTGAGTTCGGAGGATTAACGCAGAACTATTCGCAGGGCTGCACGCTCAGGCCGGCCGGCAATTTGGTGTCGGCATCGCCGCAGGCCTTGTCGAGCTGCGCTTGCGTCAGCCCAACCGCCTTCGTCAGATCCGTGCCTTTGAAAGAGGTGATGGTGAGATCGGCGCCCGTGAAATCCGCGCCGTCGAGCTTGGCATGCGCGAGATTGGCCGCGGCCAGATTGGTGTTGCGGAATTTCGCGCCCGTGAAATCGGCGTAAGACATGCACATCAGCGTGAGGTTCGCGCCGGAGAAATCCGCGCCCTCCAGATTGCCGCCCTTCACGCAGGTGTTGGAAAGGTCCGCGCCCGCCAGATCGCAATGGGGGCAATCGTGCTTGCCCGCCTTGATAGCCGCCACCGCCACGGGATCGGCATGGGACATCGCGGGCGCGGGATGCGCCATCGCGATCATCATAGCCAGCAGAAATGACATGCGCCTCGTCCCGTTCTGATACGAACGCTTGAAAGCGCCGCAAGTTCCATGCCGTCCGTTAACGCATCACGAGCACCCGCTGGTCGAGCCGCAGGTATCGCACTTCATGCAGGTGCCGTTGCGCACCAGCGTGAAATTTCCGCACGAGCCGCAGGCATCACCCTGATAGCCCTTCATCTGGGCCTCGATGGAGCGGCGCAGATAGGTTTCCTTCGCGCTGTCGCGGGTCTCCAGGCGCGCCTGCAATGTCGCCACCGCCACGCCCACGGGATTGCCTGCCGCATCGGCCGAGGCCTCGATCACGCTGGCGCTGATCTCGTCCATCGCCGTGGCGATTTCCTCATTGGCTTCCTCGAACGCGGCCACTTCGTGGTCGTGATCGAATTCCATCTTCACCGCCGCGCCGCCATGCACCACGCCGAAGCGGTTGAATTGCCCGCGCACATATCCGCTCGACGCCACGCGGCTGACGAATGCCACTTCGCGCGTGCCGCCGCTGCCGGGCTGTCCCTCTGCCACGCCGCCGCCGAGGTCTTTGTCGTCATGCGGGGTGACATGGGCGAGGTCGTAGCGCCCGAGATAGGACACGGCCAATTCGCGGAAGATGTAATCCAGAACGCTGGTGGCGTTCTTGATGGAATCGTTGCCGATCACGAGCCCCGCCGGCTCGAAGCGCGTGAAGGTGAAGGCCTCCACGAATTCCTCCAGCGGCACGCCATATTGCAGGCCGATGGAAATGGCGATGGCGAAATTGTTCATCAGGCTGCGGAAGGCCGCGCCCTCCTTGTGCATGTCGATGAAGATTTCGCCGAGGCGGCCGTCTTCGTATTCGCCGGTGTGCAGATAGACCTTGTGGCCGCCGACCACCGCCTTCTGCGTGTAGGATTTGCGGCGATGCGGCAGCTTCTCGCGCTCCTGCGCGCGCACGCGCTCCACAATCTTTTCCACCACGCGCTCGGTGACGACCGTCGTGCGCGCGGCTTGCGGGGCCGCGAGCATTTCATCCAATTCGTCTTCCTCGTCATCGAAGGCAAACACTTGGCTGGCGAGCGGCTGCGAAAGCTTGGAGCCGTCGCGATAGAGTGCATTGGCCTTCAGCGCCAGCTTCCACGACAGCATATAGCTCTCGCCGCATTCCTTGACCGTCGCGGCATTGGGCATGTTGATGGTCTTGGAAATGGCGCCGGAGATGAACGGCTGCACCGCCGCCATCATGCGGATATGGCTTTCGACGGACAGCGAGCGCTTGCCGATGCGCCCGCAGGGATTGGCGCAATCAAACACCGGCAGATGCTCGTCTTTCAGATAGGGCGCGCCTTCCAGCGTCATGGCGCCGCAAACATAAAGATTCGCCGCGTCCACGTCGGCCTTCGAGAAGCCCAGCACCTTCAGCATGTCGAAATCGGGCGCATCCATCGCCGCGGGCTCGATTTTCAGCACGTCGGTGCAGAAGGCCGCGCCGAGCGTCCATTTGTTGAAGACGAAGCGGATATCGAACGCCGATTCCAGCGAGGCTTCCACGGCCGCGATTTCCTCATCGCCGAAGCCGCGCGCGCGAAGCGCATCGTGGCTCAGCGCGGGCGAGCCTTCGAGCGTGCCATGGCCAACTGCGTATGCCACGATCGCGTCGATCTCGGATTGGCTGTAGCCAAGTCCCGAAAGCGCCTCGGGCACGCAACGGTTGATGATCTTGAAATAGCCGCCGCCCGCCAGCTTCTTGAATTTGACGAGCGCGAAATCAGGCTCCACGCCCGTAGTGTCGCAATCCATCACGAGGCCGATAGTGCCCGTGGGCGCGATGACGGTGGCTTGCGCGTTGCGATAGCCGAATTCCTCGCCCATCGCGAGCGCTTCGTCCCAGGCGCGCTTGGCGGCGTCGGCGAGATCGCTTTGCACGATCGCGGCGTGATCGAGCGGCACGGGCAGAACGGAGAGCCGCTCATATCCCGTCTTCATGCCGTGCGCAGCGCGGCGGTGATTGCGGATCACGCGCAGCATGTGCTCGCGATTGGCGGCGTATTCGGGAAACGCGCCCAATTCGCCGGCCATTTCGGCGGATGCGGCATAGGATGCGCCGGTCATCAACGCGGAAATCGCGCCCGCAATGGCGCGGCCTTCGCGAGAATCATAAGGAATGCCTGCGGCCATCAAAAGTCCGCCGATATTGGCGAAGCCGAGGCCGAGCGTGCGGTAGTCATAGGAAAGTTGCGCGATTTCCTTCGATGGGAACTGCGCCATCAGCACCGAGATTTCGAGCACGATGGTCCACAGCCGCACCGCATGTTCGAACGCGGCGACATCGAAGACTTTCTTTCCATCAACCTCGCTGCGGAATTGCATGAGATTGAGCGATGCCAGATTGCACGCCGTATCGTCGAGGAACATGTATTCCGAGCAGGGATTGGACGCACGGATCGGCCCGCCTGCCGGGCAGGTGTGCCAATCGTTTACCGTGGTGTGGAACTGGATGCCCGGATCGGCGCAGGCCCACGCGGCATAGGACACCTTCTCCCACAATTCGCGCGCGGGCAACGTCTTGGCGACCTTTTTGCTGCCGCGATAGGTGAGCGCCCAGTCGCGATCCTCTTCCACCGCACGCAGGAATTCGTCGGTCACGCGCACGGAATTGTTGGAATTCTGGCCGGAAACCGAGAGATAGGCTTCCGAATCCCAATCGGTGTCATAGACCTTGAAATTGATGTCCTTGTAGCCCTGCTTGGCGAACGCGATCACGCGCTCGATGTAATTGTCCGGGATCATGGCTTTGCGCGCGGCCTTGATCTCGCGGCGCAGCGCCGGATTCTTCGAAGGATCGAAGCAGTCGTCCGCGTGGCCGTCGCAATTGATGCAGGCCTTCATCACGAGCTTCAGATGCTTCTCGGCGAGCTTGGAGCCCGCGACCATCGAAGCAACCTTCTGCTCCTCGATCACCTTCCAGTCGATGAAATCCTCGATGTCGGGATGATCGATATCGACGATCACCATCTTGGCCGCGCGCCGCGTGGTGCCGCCGGATTTGATGGCGCCCGCCGCGCGGTCGCCGATCTTGAGAAAGCTCATCAACCCGGAGGATTTTCCGCCGCCGGAAAGCTTCTCGTTCTCGCCGCGCAGATTGGAGAAATTCGTGCCCGTGCCCGAGCCATATTTGAACAGCCGCGCCTCGCGCGTCCACAGATCCATGATGCCGCCTTCGTTCACCAGATCGTCGGCGACGGACTGGATAAAACAGGCATGCGGCTGGGGATGTTCGTAAGATGATTTCGATTTGGTGAGCTGACGCGTCAGGTGATCGACATAATAATGGCCCTGGCTCGGCCCATCGATGCCATAAGCCCAATGCAGACCCGTGTTGAACCATTGCGGCGAATTGGGCGCGGCCTTTTGCGTCGCCAGCATGTGGCACATTTCGTCGTAGAACGCGCGCGCATCCGATTCGTTGTCGAAATAACCGCCCTTCCAGCCCCAATAGGTCCAGGTTCCGGCGAGGCGATCAAACACCTGCTTGGCGGAATGTTCGCCCGTGGTTTTTCCCTCGGCCGCTTCGTCCGCCGTTTTGCGCCACAGAAATTCGGGAACGCCTTCTTCGGGAACGGGCTTGAGCGCGACAGGCACGCCGGCCTTGCGGAAATATTTCTGCGCCAGCACATCGCAGGCGACCTGGCTCCAGCTTTCGGGAACCTCGATATCGGTCTGGCGGAAGACCACCGATCCGTCGGGGTTGCGGATTTCGCTCGATGCCGCGCGGAAGGCGATGCCCTCATACGCGCCCTTGCCTTCGACCGTGAATTGACGCCGGATCTTCATGCTGGCCCCCGAATTGGCTCCCGTTGATGCCCATCGCATACCTTCGGGGGACAGTGATCCCTTCGCCGGGAACGGGCCTAAGCGGCGAGTCCCCGGACGCCCAGATGATCGGTTCGTCCGCCAGATTTTGTGTCGCGATGAGCGACAGGCGCTAAGTATGTGCACGCCCCAGAGGCGGGTGCAAGGGGTAAGTAGTAAACGAAATCTTACCCACTAGATGTTGTGCTTCACCACCATCGGTTTTTTCTTTTGTAAATCAGTGTCAAGGGAAAGATGGATGGAATCGTGCAGAAAAATTTTTCACTGGCATGACGGTGCGAAAGCCCCGAACGCCGTTCGCCCCCCCATGAAACTGTGGATGATTTGTATGGAACCTGCGCCCAATTTGCCCTGCCGCGCGGCTGGCGCGGGGGACGGGGCGCTTCTATATTCCGGCCCGCGAATCCGGGGGCGGAGAGCCGTGAATCTGCTGCGCATGATCTTTATCTGGTGGCGTGACGCCACGCCCGGAACCTGGCTCACTACCTGGCTTTACGGCCGCAGAGTGGGCAAGGACAAATTCGGCAACCGCTACTATGAGAACCGCACGGGCAAAAGGCGCTGGGTGATCTATAACGGTACTGTGGAAGCCTCGCGCGTTCCGCCGGACTGGCACGGCTGGCTGCACCACACCTATGAGGAGCCCCCGACCAAGGCCGCCTTCAAGGTGAAGACATGGGAGCAGGACCACCAGCCCAACCTGTCGGGCACGGCGGGGGCCTATCATCCTGAAGGAAGCCTCGCGGCGCGGGGCTTGCGCGCGCCCGCCACCGGCGATTACGAAGCCTGGAAGCCGTGATTATGACAAACTTGGGCCTAGAGTAGAGCCATGCAAAGCAAGACCTTCGAAACCCTGATCGGCGCCATCGTCGTGATCATCGCGGCGGGCTTCATCATTTTCGCCTACAAGACCACGAGCCAGGGTAGCCTCAACACCTACGAGCTCAGCGCAAAATTCTCGCGCGTGGACGGGCTCAGCAACGGCACGGAAGTGAAGCTGTCCGGCATCAAGGTCGGAACGGTGTCGAAGCTGACGCTCGATCCGAAGACGTATCTGGCGATCGTGCACATGGCGATCAACGACAACGTCCAGATCCCGGACGATTCCTCGATCAAGATCACGTCGGCGCAGCTTCTGGGAAGCTCCTATCTTTCGATCACGCCGGGCGGCAGCGATGCGATGCTCAAGGACGGCGGCGAGATCAAGAACACGCAAGGCTCTGTCGATATCATGAGCCTGATCGGCCGTGCGATCTATGGCAATTCGGGAAGCAAGTAGCATGCGGTTTCTCGCGTTCGCGTTCGTGTTGCTGGCGGTTCCCGCCTTTGCGGCCGATGACGGCGGCGTGGATATGCCGCTGCCCAAGCAATACACGGTCGCGGATGCGATTCCCGGCAAGGACGGCATCAAGCGCATGGTGATCCTGCGCGGCCTCGACAAGATGACGGGGCAGGCCGACAACATCTTCGCGCCTATCGGTGTGCCGGTGCAGTTCGCCACGCTCTCCATCACCGCGCGCTACTGCTATTCGACGCCGCAGAGCGAAACGCCCGAGACGACCGCATTCCTCCAGGTCGAAGATGAGCGCCCCGACAAGCCCAAGCGGCAGGTATTTTCGGGATGGATGCTGGCGTCGAGCCCCTCGCTCAACGCCATGCAGCATCCGCTTTACGACGTCTCGGTAATCAGTTGCAGGACCAACCAGCCGGGCCAGGAAGGCCCGCCGGTCGCATCCACCGAAACGGTCAAGGCCGTGTCGCCCAATGCCGGCGCCATCGACGAGAAGGTCGAACTGCCCGAAGGCTCGGGACAATAGAACTTCGCTATATGTGAGAGCGCGGCGCGCAGTCGCGCGAGATAATCCAGGCGCGGAATCTCGATTGCGCCGAAGCGCGCCAGATGCGCCGTGAGAAACTGCGCATCGAGCAGCTTGAATCCGCCGCGGATCAATCGCGCCACAAGATGGGTGAGCGCCACCTTGCTCGCGTCGCGCTCACGCGAAAACATGCTCTCGCCGAAAAACGCCCCGCCCAGCTCCACGCCATAGAGCCCGCCCACGAGCTTTCCCTCGCGCCAGCATTCGACCGAGTGGGCCGCCCCACGCGCAAAGAGCGCCGTGTAGAGCGCAACGATCTCGCTGTTGATCCAGCTTTCGTCCCGCCCCGGACCGGGCGCGGCGCAGGCGCGGATCACCTCGCCGAACGCGGTATCGATCCTGACCTCGAAGCGGTCGCTCCTGACCGTGCGGGCAAGGCGGCGCGGCACATGGAAGCCTTCGAGCGGAATGATCCCGCGCGCCTCGGGCGAGATCCAGTAAAGATTGGGATCGCCCCGCCGCTCGGCCATGGGAAACAGGCCCTCGGCATAGGCCGCGAGCAGGATTTCTGGTGTCAGGCGGAAACTGCCGTGCATGTTCGAACCGCTATGGCGCGGCCAGAATATGGTATTGTGAGGCAATGACAAAGCCCGTTCGAAAATCTGCCAAACCGCCGTCCGGGCGCTACACACTCGGGCGCGCGCGCTTCGCCAAATTCAGCGCCGTTGAGGGGCTGAGTTTGTCGAAGGCGATGCAGGACGATTTTTCCGAGTTCGACCGGAAGAAATTGCCCGCGGGAAAACGGCGTGCGGCCATCCACGCAAAATACGGCAAGCGCGGCTAATGCCATTACATGTACGACGCCCAGCCAGATCCTTATTGCTATCCCGGGACTACGGTTCTCAAGAACATACCGGGCTTGCGCACGCGGCGTGCACTGGAAAAATTCGAACTTGTCGCTTCCACGCAGCGTTCGGACGAACCACTTCCGGCCGGCCGGCTAAGCGTCGCGCACTATCGTGCCATTCATCATCATCTGTTTCAAGACGTCTATATTTGGGCAGGAAAGTTCCGCACAGTCCGAATCGCAAAGGACGCAAGCGCATTCTGCTATCCGGAACACATCGCGCGTGAAATGCAAAAATTATTCGCGTCGTTGAGAAGGCAAAAATATCTGGGCGGACTGCCGCCGCACGAATTTGCCGTTCGAGCCGCAGATTTTCTTTCGACGCTCAACGCCATTCACCCTTTCCGCGAGGGCAATGGCCGGACTCAAACCGTCTTTCTCATGCTGCTGGCGGAGCATGCCGGACATCCACTCAATCTCGAGAAATTCGGGCCAAAATCCTTTCTCAAGGCGATGGTGTCCGGTTTTCACGGTGACGACAAACCGCTCGTATGCGAAATTCGCAAACTCGTCGGGAGACATGCACGGCGATGACCACAAGAATTCAATCGCGATTTTCCTATCTGAACACCAACGGCATCACGCTGCATGCCGCCGAAGCCGGGCCGGAGGATGGCCCGCTGGTGATCCTGCTGCACGGCTTTCCGGAATTCTGGTTCTGCTGGCATCGCCAGATCGGGCCGCTGGCGGATGCGGGCTTTCGCGTGCTCGCGCCCGACATGCGCGGCTACAATCTCAGCGACAAGCCGAAACGCGTCGAGGCCTACGATCTCGACGAACTGGCGAGGGATGTGATCGGCCTTGCCGATGCGCTGGGCCGCGAGAAATTTTTCCTCGTGGGTCACGATTGGGGCGCGATCGTGGGCTGGTGGACGGCGCAGCATTATCCCGAACGCGTGTCGCGTTTCGTGTCCTTAAGCGCGGGCCATCCGGCGCTGTGGCGCGAAGGCATGGAGACCAATCCCGGGCAGCGCAGGAAAAGCCGCTATGTGCGCATGATGCAAATTCCGTGGCTGCCGGAATTCGGCGTGCGCTTGCAGAAATACAGGCCGCTCGCGCGGGCCATTCAATCGACGGCGCGGAAGGACACCGTCAAGGCGGATGAACTCGCGCGCTATCACGAAGCCTGGTCGAAGGAAGGCGCGCTTACCGGCGGCGTGAATTATTATCGCGCGATCTATCGCCGCCGCTTTCCCGATTACGAAAGCTATCGCATCAAGCCGCCCACGCTTCTGATCTGGGGCGTGAACGATATTTACGGCGAGGCCGATCTGGTGGCCGCGAGCATCGGGATGTGCGAGCAGGGCAAACTCGTGCAACTCGAAAACGCGACGCACTGGACGCTGGCCGACGAGCCGGAGAGGGTGAATGCGATGCTGGTGGAATTCTTGAAAGCCTAGCTCGATTGCTTCGCCAGATAATTTTCCAGCCAGTGGATATTATAATCTCCATTGAGAATATCGTGCTCGCGCACGAGCTGCTGGAATAGCGGGATCGTGGTTTCGATTCCGCCGACCACCAGTTCGTCCAGCGCACGGCGCAATCGCATCAGACATTCGTTGCGGTTCCTGCCATGCACGATCAGCTTGCCGGCGAGACTGTCGTAATAGGGCGGGATGCGATAGCCCGAATAGATCGCCGCGTCGAAGCGCACGCCCAAACCGCCCGGCGCATGGAATTGCGTGATCATGCCGGGCGAGGGCTGGAAGGTGAACGGATTTTCCGCATTGATGCGGCATTCGATGGCGTGGCCCGCGAATGTGATATCGGCCTGATTGAGTTCCAGCGCGCCGCCATCGGCGATGCGGATCTGTTCGCGCACGATATCGATGCCGGTGAGCGCCTCTGTGACGGGATGCTCCACCTGCAAGCGCGTGTTCATTTCGATGAAGAAGAATTGCCCGTCTTCATAGAGAAATTCCACCGTGCCCGCGCCGAGATAGCCGAGCTTCTCCAGCGCGCGCGTGACGACGCGCCCGATCTCCTCGCGTTGCGCATTGTTCAGCGCGGGGCTCAGCGCTTCCTCCCACAATTTCTGATGCCGCCGCTGCAGCGAGCAATCGCGCTCGCCCAGATGCACCACCTTGCCGAAGGAATCGGCCAGCACCTGCACTTCGATGTGTCGCGGGCGCTCCAGATATTTCTCGATATAGACGGCATCGTCGCCGAACGCCGCCTTGGCTTCGGCGCGCGCGGTGGAAAGGGCAAGCGGCAATTCGCTGTCGTCGCGCGCCACTTTCATGCCGCGCCCGCCGCCGCCCGCCGACGCTTTAATCAAAACGGGATAGCCGATATTCGCTGCAATCGCTGCGGCCTGATCTTCGCTCTTCACCGCGCCTTCGGAGCCGGGAACGGTCGGGATTCCCAATTCCTTCACGGCCTGTTTCGCCGCGATCTTGTCGCCCATCAAACGGATATGTTCGGGCAGCGGGCCGATGAAGGTGAGCCCATGCTCTTTCACGATCTCCGCGAAGCGCGCGCTTTCCGACAAGAACCCGTAGCCCGGGTGAATCGCTTCCGCGCCCGTGATCTCGCAGGCCGCGATGATCTGCGGCATGTTGAGATAGCTTTGCGCCGCGGGCGGCGGTCCGACACACACGCTTTCGTCGGCCAACCGCACATGCATCGCATCGGCATCGGCGGTGGAGTGAATCGCCACCGTCGCAATCCCCATCTCCTTGCAGGCGCGGTTGATGCGAAGCGCGATCTCGCCGCGATTGGCGATGAGGACCTTGTCGAACATGTCAGTTGAGAACGATCAGCGCCTGGCCGAATTCGACCGGCTCGGCATCGTGCACGCAAATCTCCGCCACCGTGCCTGCGCGCGGCGCCAGGATCGGGTTCATCGTCTTCATCGCTTCGACAATCAAAAGCGTGTCGCCTTCCTTCACCGCATCGCCCACTTTCACGAAGGGCTCTGCGCCCGGCTCGGCGGCCACATAAACCGTTCCCACCATGGGCGAGGGGATTGCGCCGTTCGCGGCACTCGCGGGCTTCGGCGCTTCGGCGGCCGCTGGCGCAGCAACGGGATGGGAATGCGCCACCACCGCATGACGCACCACGCGCATCCGCACGCCCTTGCGCTCGATCTCGATTTCGGTCAGATGCGTTTCGGTCAGAAGCGCTGCCAGCTCGCGAATGGCATCCGCATCGATGGCGTCTTTTTCCTTGCCGTCGCTCATGACTTGTCCTTGAGGATGGAGGCCAGCGCCTCGACCGCAAACAGATAGCCGTCCGCCTTCAGCCCGCAAATCACGCCCGTCGCCGTTTCGCTGATGAAGGAGTGGCGGCGATAATCCTCGCGCGCAAACGGGTTGGACAGATGCACCTCGATCAGCGGCCGGTCGAGCATGCGGCAGGCATCCAGAAGCGCAACCGAGGTATGCGTGAAGCCCGCCCCGTTGAGGATGACGCCCGCCGCCTTGGTGCGCGCCTCCTGCAGCCAGTCCACCAGCTCGCCCTCATGGTTGGACTGGCGGAAAACCACCGTATAGCCCAGCGCCTTGGCCTTGGCCTTCACGGCCTTTTCGATCTCGGCCAGCGTCATGCGGCCATAGACCTCCGGCTCGCGCCGGCCCAGAAGGTTGAGATTGGGCCCGTTCAGGACATATATCGGCAGCGTCTTCTTGGCCAAGGGGCGCCTCGGGTCTTGTGCGTCGCCGGGCTTTATACTGGCCCGGAAGGGCGAGCGAAACCACCATGCGGGAACAGGCTTTATGAGCGTCGCCGTCACAATCAACGGGGAGTTGCGCCACCTGAATGCGGCGCTGAGCCTGACAGACCTCTTGTCGGCGCTGGGCCAGGACCCCGCCAAGGTGGCCGTGGAGCGCAATCTGGAGATCGTGCCGCGCTCCAAATATGGCGAGGTGCGCGTGGCCGATGGCGACAGGCTCGAGATCGTGCATTTCATCGGCGGCGGCAATGCGCCCGAAGACAAGCCGCTCGTGATCGCGGGGCGCACCTACAAATCGCGCCTCATCATCGGCACGGGCAAATACAAAACCTATGCGGAGAATGCCGCCGCGCTCGAAGCCAGCGGCGCGGAGATCGTGACGGTCGCGGTGCGGCGCGTGAATCTCACCGATCCCTCGCAGCCCAAGCTCGTCGATTTCATCGATCCGAAAAAAGTGACCTATCTGCCGAACACCGCGGGCTGCTTCACCGGCGAGGAAGCCGTGCGCACGCTGCGCTTGGCGCGCGAGGCAGGCGGGTGGTCGCTTGTGAAATTGGAAGTGCTGGGCGACCGCAAAACGCTTTATCCCGACATGATCGAAACGCTGCGCGCAACCGAACTTCTCATCAAGGACGGTTTTCAGGTGATGGTCTATTGCAGCGACGATCCGTTGATGGCGAAGCGTCTTGAGGAATTGGGCGTTGCCGCGATCATGCCGCTCGCCGCCCCCATCGGCTCGGGCTTGGGCGTGCAGAATCCGGTGAACATCCGGATGATCGTGGAAGAAGCGAAAGTGCCCGTGATCGTGGACGCGGGCGTAGGCACCGCGTCGGACGCCGCCGTCGCGATGGAACTCGGCTGCGACGCGGTGTTGATGAACACCGCCATCGCCGAAGCCAAAAACCCGGTGATGATGGCCGCCGCCATGGCCCGCGCGGTGGAGGCGGGCAGGCTCGCTTATCTGGCCGGCCGCATGGCCAAGAAACGCTACGCCGATCCCTCCAGCCCGCTGGCGGGCTTGATTTAGAAGGGCTTAGATGGTATCTATCATTGGTAGATACCATTGGGTACCATCATGGCCGACAGCGGAATAGCCAAGATTTTCAAGCATGGGCGCAGCCAGGCCGTCCGCCTCCCGGCCAAGTTCCGCCTGCCGGGCAAGGAAGTGCGCGTCACCCGCATGGGCAAAAGCATCGTGCTCGAACCGGTGGAAACCGATCTCAAAGATGTCTTTGCCGAACTCGACCGCGTTTTTCAGGGACGCTTTATGGAGGAAGGCCGCGATCAGCCTCCCATGCCGCCGGACGACGATCTGGATTCCTTCGATTGAGTTTCCATCTCGATACCAACGCGGTCATCGGCGTGCTGAACGGTAGACCGGCCGCTTTTCGTGAGCGCTACGAGCGCGTTCGTACGTCGGAAGATGTCTTTCTATCTTCAGTCGCGGTGTTCGAGCTCTGGTATGGGCTCGCCCGCAGCGCACGCTTCGAACAGAACGTCGGGGCGCTCCGCCGTTTTCTCGGAACGCTGACCGATGTTATTCCATTCACGGATGAAGATGCCGTCATCGCCGGGGAAATCCGCGCGACGTTGAAAAAAGCCGGTACGCCAATCGGTCCTTACGATCTGCTGATCGCCGCGCAGGCGGTGCGCAACAACGCCACACTCGTAACCGCCAATATCAAAGAGTTTTCGCGCGTACCGGGGCTCGACTGGCAGGATTGGTCGAAAGACTAACTCTTCGCCATCTGCGCGAGCAGTTTGTCGTCGAGCGCGCCTTCGCGCATCTTGCCGTTGATAAGGAAGGCAGGCGTGCCGTCGATCTTGGCGGCGTCGGCGAGCTTGTGCGCCGCGGCGATTTCGGAATCGATGGCGGGGTCTTTCATGTCGGCCTGCAATTTGGCGATGTCGAGGCCCGATTTCTTCGCCACGGCCATCACCGTATCGGCGTCCACATAGCCTTTCTCGCTCATCAGCGCGAAATGGAAGGCGACGTATTTGTCCGGCTGTTTGCGCGCCGCGATGGCGATATGCGCCGCATCCACGGATTCCTGTCCCTTGATGGGAAATTCGATGAAGGCGAAGCGCGTGTCGTTTTTGTGCTTGTCATAAAATTTCTGCAGCGCGGGAACCGACGCACGGCAGAACGGGCAATTGTAATCGAAGAATTCCACGACCGTCGTCTTGGCGTTGGCGGGGCCTGTGATGAAAGCGAGCTTCGGATCGAAGAACGCCTTCGATCCTAGTTTGTCGGCCGCCTTTTGCCGGTCCGCTTCGGTTTTCTTTTCCTGCTCGGCCTGCAGATTGTTCGTCATGTCCACGAGGATGTCGGGATGAGCCTCGAGATAATCGTGCACGGTCTTTTCGGTCGCCGCGCGGTCGAGCGGCAGCAAACCCTCCGAGCCGAATTCGAAGATCACGGCCAGCGCCAGAAGCGCGCCGCCGATCGAACTGGCCGCGATGATGCGCCATTGCTGTCTCATGAGGCCTCGCCTGTTATTATTGGTCTTGCTGCTGTACTTTTTCTTCCTGCGGCACGGCGATCAGAATGTCGTTGGCGCGTTCCCAATCGGGCGATCCTTTCGTCAGCTGCGCTTCGGCGCGCTTGGCGAATTGCGCCGCCATCGGCATTGCGCCGGCCGAATAATAGCGCTCCGCGGTGGAAAGGTCAGCCATGGGCTGATTTCCGAGCTGGCTATAGGCCTGGGCGGCCTCGTACCAGCCGAAGGTGTTGTCGTTTTCCTGCTGCAGCGCGATGTTGAGATTGTCGAGCGCGGGCTTGGCGAGCGCGGGCCGCTCGGTCGCAAGCTGGGCTGCTGCCAGCGAAATGCGCAAGAGCGGCGCGTCCGGCAGCAGGTTCACCGAATTCTGGTAGGGCCCGATGCCCTTCTCCGGCTGGCTCATATCGACGTAGATCTGGCCCAGCACTTCCCAAAAATAGGGATTTTTCGGCTCCTGCTTGATGAGGCTGTTGATCTCGGCGAGCGCCTTGGCGAGATCGGGCTTGCGGAAATAGGCCATGGCGCGGGCATAGCGCGCTTCCTCGCTGGTGTCCGATGGCGGGTAATGGGCGAGCACCGCATCGGGTTCGCCCAGATAGCCGATGAGCTTGGCCTGGATCATGCGGAATTCGTGCAGCGCTTCGGGGCTGTCCTTCACGTCGCGATAGGGCGAGGCGTCCACAAGCTGCTGCAGAAGGTCGATGCGCTCCTGCGAGGCGGGATGGCTCATATAGAGCGGATCCATCTTCATGCCCGCTTCTTCATGGGCGAATTTGCCGAACACTTCCAGCATGCCGCGGCCCGATTGGTGGGTCTCGCGCAGGAAACGCTGGCCCATCTGGTCGGCGGTTGCCTCCTGCACGCGGCTGAAGCTCATGAACTGTGCCTGCGCCACCTGCTGGCCCATCATGATGGCGCCCATGCCCGCATCGCCTGCGCCCGCAATCATTGCCGCGATGCCGACCGCCATGCCGATCAGCATCGGGATGGATGCCTTCTGCACGGCGGCGGTGTCGCGGATGAGATGGCCGCCCGCGATGTGGCCGGTTTCATGCGCCATCACGCCGATCACCTGATTGGGCGTTTTGAGCTGTATGAGAAGGCCGGTATTGATGAAGATGTTCTGGCCTTCGGCGACGAAGGCGTTAATCTCCGGATCGTTGACGATGTAGATTTTCACCGCACTCGGATCGAGCCCCGCAACCTTCAGAATGGGATCTTCATAGCCGCGCAGCACGCGCTCTATTTCGGTGTCGCGGATGAGCGACAGCGGCTGCGCCGATGCCGGCACGATGCCGAAGGCGAAGAAGGCGAGGAACGGCGCGAGAAAAGCGAGCGCGCGCAACGAACGGTGGCTGAAACGCAAGTTGGAACTCTCCTCGAAATGCGCCCCTCGCTCCCGGATGCGGACGGTATGGCCGCGTGTTCCCGCCGTCAACTTGCGCACGCGCGCAATGCTTAACCGGCCTGCGAAACCGGGGCTTTTCTTACGCAATGTTCATCGAGAAGCGCGCGTCCGCCCGCCGTAATCCGCACCATGGCCACGCCGTTCACCACCGCGCGCGTCACCAGGCCGCGGTCGTTCGCCTCTTCCCACACGGGCAGGCGCGGGCAGGAGGTGCGCCAGGCTTCCATCGTCTCCGCGTAGCTCTTGTCGCCGTGCGCCACGAAGGCGAGGAGATCGAGGATCAGCGCGTCGACGGGCTCGCTCAATCGCGTTTGAACGCTTTCTGCCACCAGCCTTTTTTCACCGGCTGTGCGGGCTCATCGGCGCGCATCGGCGCAGGCACTGCGATTTGCGGTTTGGGTTCTTCGCGCGGCGGCGGTACGGCGGCGCGCTGGGATTCCGCGCGCTCGGCGCTCAGCGACCAGCTTGGAGCCGACGGCGCATTGGGCAATGCGGCGATGGCAGGCGCGTCGATCACGACTTCCGTCCCGCTTTCGCGCGGGCCCGAAATCTGCGCCGGCTGATTGGGGAATTGCTGCTGATGCTCGCCGCCGCGTCCGCGCCGTCCGCGTCTCCTGCGTCTGCGGCGGCGTCCGTCTTCGCCGTTGGCGTCATTTTGCGGCTGATGTTGCTGCTGTTCGTGATGATGCGGCTCGCGATGCTCGCCGAATTCGGCATTGCCGTTTTCCTGGCCGTGATAATCCTGCTGGCCGTGGGTGTGCGGGATGTTTTCCTGCATCGTGCCCATGCCGTTGACGCGGTCGCGCCCGCCGCGGCGGCGTCTCCTGCGCCTGCGGCGTCCGCCTCCTTCGCCCTGTTGCTGATGCTCGTGCGGCTGGGCTCCGGCGGTTTCCTCTTCCTCTTCCTCTTCTTCCTCGATCTCTTCTTCGACGATCTCGGGTTCATCTTCCTCGATCTCGGGCGCGGCTTGCACGGGCGCGGGCAGCTTCGGCGGTTCGCCGGGCGCCTTCTGCTGCGTGCGCTCGAGATCGAATTGTCCCGCGGGCAGATCGGATTTCGGATCGAAGCTGATCGCCATGCCGTAATCGTTTTCGATGCGGGCGAGCTCGCGGCGCTTCTGGTTGAGCGTGTAGATCGCCACGTCCTGCGACACACGCACCGACACGGCCGCGGCGCGCTGGCGCTGGGCTTCTTCTTCGAGCGCACGCAGCACGCGCAGCGCGGTGGATTCCACCGAGCGCACGATGCCCTGTCCCATGCAATGCGGGCAGGGGATGGTCGAGCCCGCAATCACGCCCGCGCGCAAACGCTGGCGCGACATTTCGAGCAGGCCGAACTGGCTGATCTTGCCTATCTGGATGCGCGCGCGGTCGTTCTTCACGCAATCGCGCAGGCGTTTTTCGACATTCCTGTCGTTGCGCTGATCTTCCATGTCGATGAAATCGATCACGATGAGACCGGCAAGGTCGCGCAGCCGCAATTGGCGGCCGATTTCCTCGGCGGCTTCCATGTTCGTCTTGTAGGCGGTGTCTTCGATATTGTGCTCGCGCGTCGCGCGGCCCGAGTTCACGTCGATGGAAACGAGCGCTTCGGTCTGGTTGATGACGATGTAGCCGCCCGATTTCAGCGTGACCGTGGGCTGGAACATCGCATCCAGTTGCGCCTCGATGTGATGGCGCTGGAACAGCGGCACGCTTTCCTTGTAGGGCTTCACATTCTTCGCATGGCTGGGCATCAGCATGCGCATGAAATCCTTGGCGTTGCGATAGCCGTCATCGCCCTCGACAACGATATCGGCGACATCCTTGTTGTAGAGATCGCGGATGGCGCGCTTGATGAGATCGCCTTCCTCGTAGACGCAAGCCGGCGCATTCGATTTCAGCGTCAGTTCGCGGATCGTGTCCCACATGCGCAGGAGATATTCGTAGTCGCGCTTGATCTCGAGCTTGGTGCGGCTTTCGCCCGCCGTGCGGATGATAAGACCCATGCCCTCGGGCAGTTCCAGCGCCGCCGCCGCCGATTTCAGGCGCTTCCTGTCCGCCGCATTGGTAATCTTGCGCGAGATGCCGCCGCCGCGCGGCGTATTGGGCATCAGCACGCAATAGCGGCCTGCGAGCGAGAGATAGGTCGTCAATGCCGCGCCCTTGTTGCCGCGTTCTTCCTTGACCACCTGCACGAGAATGATCTGGCGGCGCTTGATGACTTCCTGAATTTTGTAATGTCTGCGGCGCATCCAGCGCTGCGGCGGGCGCTGCTGCTGCAGCGGTTGGGCGGGCTGCTGCGCCTCGCCATGCGTTTCCTGCGCGGCTTCCGCCGGAATTTCGGGCGCGGCATCGATAGGCTGCTCCGGCTGCTCGCCACCAAGCTCCGGCGCGATCTCGAATTCCGGTGCGGCATCGATTTCGGATGACGCTTCTTCGTGATGATCGTCGTGAACTTCATCCGGCTGGTCGTCGTGATCGTCGTCGTGATGTTCCTCGAAGTGCTGCCCGGCCTTGTTGTCGAAGACATCCTCGTGATCGTCTTCGGCCTGCTCTTGAGGCTGTTCCTCGGCGGCGGCAGCGGGCGCTTCGCCGGTTTCCGAAGAGGCCTGTTCGTCCGTCTCCTCGCCGCTTTCGGATTCCTCCTCTTCGGCCTCTTCGTCTTCCTCCATCTCGGCGTCCTGACCGACGGCCGTTCCGGTTTCGACGATTTCGAATTCTTCTTCGGCGCGGCGTCGCGCTTCGGCTTCCTGCTCGGCGAGCAGCGCCTGCCGGTCGGCGACCGGAATCTGGTAGTAATCGGGATGGATTTCCGAGAAGGCGAGGAAACCCTGGCGGTTGCCGCCATATTCCACGAACGCGGCCTGGAGCGAGGGCTCCACGCGCGTCACTTTCGCCAGATAGATATTTCCCTTGAGCGGCTTCTTGGTCGCCGACTCGAAATCAAATTCCTCGACTTTTTGTCCGTCGAGTACGACCACCCGGGTCTCCTCCGGATGGCTTGCGTCTATGAGCATGCGCTTGGGCATTAAGGTCTCCATGCGTCCAGCCGCGCCGCCTTGAGGCCGCATGGGCGGCAAAGGCGGGGCTGGTGCGCGTTGTTTGTTGGGGGGCTGCACGCCGCGCCGCCAGCGGCTGGGCCGCGGGGTCGGTGATGAGGGCAAATGCAGCGTAGGTCATTTCGAATCACATGAGGCCGGAATCCGGCCAGAAAACTGCCGTTTCGCTGGGTTCGGGTCCCGGCCCGGCTTTGGGGCCTCAGGGACTTTGGCGGCCACGACCATCGCGGCCTGTCGCCGAAACCGTGCGGCGAAGCAGAATGAGACCCCTTTTAGGTATCAATAGGGTGAACGGCAAGGGAAAACCCGGTATGCCCTGCCAAATCGGCATATGCTAACGGTGCGTAAACGCTTTCGGGGCAGCTTTGGGCCGGGATTGGTTAACAGGCACGATGAAACGCGTCCTTGCAGCCGGGATTTTTGCGCTTGCCATGGCGGGCACGGCCGATGGTCAGCCCGTCACGCCCACGCCCAATCCGGCGCGGCCGTCCTCCATCGAGCAATTGCTGAAGGACACTTCGGTGCCGCAGGCCAATGCGCCCGCGGCCCCGCAAGCGGCGCTTCCTGTGGTGATCGATGCGCGCATCGGCGAGCATGCCGACGGCACGCGTTTCGTGGTGGAGGTGTCCGATCCCATCAACGTCCGGATGTTCACACTCTCCAGTCCCAACCGCGTCGTGCTCGACATGCCCGAAGTGCTGTGGCGGCTGCAGAATGCGGCGCAACCCTCCGGCAAGGGCTTGGTGAAAAGCTACCGCTACGGATTGTTCCGCCCGGGCGATGCGCGCTTCGTGATCGATCTCAATGCGCCGGTGCGCGCGGCCGAGCCCATGATCCTGCCGCCGTCCGATGGTTACGGCTACCGCGTGGTGCTCGATCTGGCGCCCACCACGCAGGCCGTGTTCGACCGCACGGCCGGCTGGCCGGCCGACATGCGCGCCAAGGAAAACGCAGCCGAAACGGTTGCTTCCATTGCGCCTCCCAAAAACACGGCGCAGACGCCCGAAGCGCACGGCAAGAAGATCGTTGTGATCGATGCGGGTCATGGCGGCATCGATTCCGGCACCATCGGCGTGGACGGCTCGATGGAGAAAAACCTCGTGCTGGATGAAGCGATCCGCCTCGGCCGCGTGCTGGAAAAGCGCGGCTACACGGTGCATCTGACGCGCAACACCGACATCTACATCCCCTTGCGCGAGCGGGTGAACATCGCGCGCGGCTACGACGCCGATCTGTTCATCTCATTGCACGCCGACTCCAACCCAGATCAAAGCGTGCAGGGCTTGTCGGTCTATACGCTGTCGGAATCCGGCTCGGACAAGGAAGCAGCCGCACTTGCGAAAAAGGAAAACCAGTCCGACATCATCGCGGGCGTGGACCTTTCGGGCGACAACAGCCCTGTGGCCTCGATCCTGATCGATCTGGCGCAGCGCGAGACCATGAACCGCTCGTCACATTTCGCCCAGAACGTGGTCAGCGGGCTCTCCGGCGCCACGGACATTTTGCCGCGCGAACCGCACCGTTCCGCGGCTTTCGCGGTTTTGAAGGCGCCCGACGTGCCTGCGGTCCTGATCGAATTGGGCTATCTTTCCAATCCGCATGACTGCCGCCAGATGGGCACGGATGTCTGGCGAAACCGGGTGGCAAACGCTATTGCAGATGCGGTGGACCGGCAGTTCGAAACTCCGCAATCCGTCCCGGTCGCGGAAAAAGGCTCCGAGTAAAGGCGCCGTCGCAAGGGCGCCACAATTATAAGATGGCAATGGGTCGTATGTCGCGTCGGCAACTGATTTTCTATCTGAGCCTTGGGGGCGGGGCGCTGTTTCTGGTGACCCTGCTGGTGCTTGGCGTTTACGTCGCCATCGTGGCTTGGGATTTGCCGAGCGTCGGTCAGCTCAACGATTACCACCCTCCCATCACCACGCGCGTCTATGCGTCGAACGGCACCGTGCTCGGCGAATATGCGCGCGAGCGGCGCATCTTCGTGCCCATCGCGTTTATCCCGAAGCTGGTGGTGGAGGCATTCACCTCAGCGGAAGACAAGAACTTCTTCACCCATCCCGGCATCGATCCCGGCGGCATCATCCGCGCCGCGATCAAGGACGTGTTCAACGTGCTGGAGCATCGAAGGCTCGAAGGCGCGTCGACCATCACGCAACAGGTCGCCAAGAACTTCCTGCTCAACAGCCAGGTGAAATTTTCCCGCAAAATCCGCGAGGCGATCCTGGCCGTGCGCATCGACGCGACCTATCCGAAAGACAAAATCCTCGAACTGTATCTGAACGAAATCTTTCTCGGCCAGAATTCCTACGGCGTGGAATCGGCGGCGCTGAATTATTTCGGCAAATCGCTCGATCAGCTCGACATCGCGGAAACCGCCTTTCTCGCCACGCTTCCCAAGGCGCCAGGCAATTACGATCCGCGGTTTCATCCGCAGGCGGCCATCGACCGGCGCAACTGGGTGATCGATCAGATGGCCGACAATGGCTACATCACCTATGCGCAGGCCAAACAGGCCAAGGCCGAGCCACTCAATGCGCAATCGCGCCCGCTCGGCAGCCAGGCCGAAGACGCCGATTATTTCGTGGAGGAAGTGCGCCGCATCCTCTACGCCAAATATGGCGAGCACGAACTCTATGAAGACGGATTGCAGGTCCGCTCCACGCTCGACACGCGGCTTCAGAACTATGCGGTGAATGCGCTGCGCACGGGCCTTGTGCGCTACGACCGCCGCCATGGCTGGCGCGGCTCCGTCAGCAACATCGATATTCACGGCAATTGGAAATCCGCGCTTGCCAGCGCTGGCAATCAATCGGGCATCGAGACATGGCGCGATGCGGTGGTGCTGGCGTATGGGCCCGACAAGTCCGTCGAAATTGGCCTCGATGACGGCAAGACCGGCACCATTCCGTTCACCGAGCTTTTATGGGCGCGCAAGGAATTGAAGAACGCCGATGTCGGCGGCCAGCCCACCAGGCCGCAGGACGTGCTCAAGATCGGCGACGTGGTCTATGTCGAGCCGCTCGACGGCAAGCCGGATCAATTCGGTCTGCGTCAAGTGCCCGAAGTGAACGGCGCCATCGTGGTGATGGACCCGCACACGGGCCGCGTGCTCGCCATGTCGGGCGGATTTTCTTATGCCTCCAGCCAGTTCGACCGCGCGATGCAGGCGCAGCGCCAGCCGGGTTCGTCGTTCAAGCCGTTCGTCTATGCGGCCGCCCTCGACGACGGCTATACGCCCGCAAGCCGTCTTCTCGATGCGCCGGTATCGCTGCCGCAAGGGCCGGGCCTTCCGATGTGGACGCCCAAGAATTTCGAGAACAAATATCTGGGCCTCATCACGCTGCGCAAAGGCATCGAGCTATCGCGCAACCTTCTCACCATCCGCCTCGCCAGCGACATCGGCATGGACAAGGTCGTGCCGCTCGCCGAACGCTTCGGCCTCTACGATCATCTGACGCCGTATCTGTCGAACGCCATTGGCGCATCCGAAACCACGCTGATGAAGATGACCACCGGCTATTCCGAATTCGTCAACGGCGGAAAAAGGATCGAGGCCACGCTGATCGACCGCGTGCAGGACCGCAACGGCAAAAATATCTATCGCCACGATTTGCGCCCCTGTCCCGATTGCAACGATCCCAGATGGACAAATCAGTCCGAGCCGCTGATCCCCGATACGCGCAAGCAAATCCTCGATCCGCAAACGGCCTATCAGATCGTCTCGATGCTGGAGGGCGTCGTTCAGCGCGGCACGGGTGTGTCGGTGAAGGCGGTCGGCAAGCCGCTCGCCGGCAAGACGGGGACGTCGAACGATTCCAAGGACACATGGTTCATCGGCTTCTCGCCCGATCTCACCTGCGGCGTGTTCGTCGGCTTCGACAATCCGCGCACGCTCGGCCGCCGCGAGCAGGGCGCAACGGCTGCCGCGCCCATCTTCCGCGACTTCATGAAAGGCGCACTCGAAGGCGTGCCGCCGACACCCTTCCGCATCCCGCCGGGCATCGATCTCGTCACCGTCAACCACGACACCGGCCAGTTGGCCGATCCGGGCTCGCCGGGCGCCATTGTGGAGGCTTTCAAGGCGGGCACGGAGCCCGGCCTGGCCGACGCCAATGGCAACAATCCCGCGCAGCAGAACAACGGCCCGCCGAGCGACGTCAGCCAGGGAACGGGCGGGCTTTATTAATCGCGCGCCTTGCCTTAAACGGGCGGCCCCGGAGGATATTCATGCGCGCCGAAACCGAACGCACAGCCGAAGAGATCAAGCAGGCTATCGCCCTGCTGAGGAGGCATCTTTGACTGGGACGCGAGCTTGCGCCGTCTCGACGAGCTGAACGCGAAAGCCGAAGACGCCTCCATCTGGAACAATCCGCAAGCAGCCCAAGCCATGATGCGCGAGCGTCAGCGGCTGGATGAATCCATTTCGTCGGTCAAGAAACTCGAATCCGAATTGGGCGATGCGCTGGGCCTGCTCGAAATGGCCGAAGGCGAGGGCGATGCCGCCATGATCGCCGACGCGGAGAAATCCATCGCCGCGCTCGCCAAACGCGCGGAGGATTTGCGCCTGCAATCCATGCTTTCGGGCGAGGCCGACGGCAACGACACCTATCTCGAAGTCCATGCGGGCGCGGGCGGCACCGAAAGCCAGGATTGGGCCGAAATGCTGATGCGCATGTATACGCGCTGGGCGGAGCAGCACGGCTACAAGCTCGAATATCTCGAAGAAAGCGAAGGCGAGGGCGCAGGCATCAAATCGGCGACCATTCTGGTGAAGGGCAAGAACGCCTATGGCTGGCTGAAGACGGAAGCGGGCGTGCATCGCCTGGTGCGCATCTCGCCCTTCGACGCCAATGCGCGCCGCCACACAAGTTTTGCCAGCGTCACCGTGTTTCCCGTGATCGATCAGACCATCGATGTGCAGGTGGAAGACAAGGACGTGCGCATCGATGTCTATCGCGCGTCGGGCGCGGGCGGACAGCACGTCAACAAAACCGAATCCGCCGTGCGCATCACGCATCTGCCGACCGGCATCGCCGTGCAATGCCAGAGCGAACGCTCCCAGCACCAGAACCGCGAAGTCTGCTGGAACATGCTGCGCGCGAAACTTTACGAGATCGAATTGGAAAAGAAGCAGGCCGAAACCGCGGCGCATATCGGCACGAAGACCGATATCGGCTGGGGCCATCAGATACGCTCGTATGTGCTGCAGCCCTATCAGCTCGTGAAGGATTTGCGCACGGGTGTGGAAAGCCGCACGCCGCAGGATGTGTTGGACGGCGACCTCGATCCGTTTATGGCGGCCGCACTTGCGCAGGCGATCGGCGGGAAACCGAAGGAAGAGATCAAGGATTTGGATTAAATCCTCGGTGTCATGGCCCGCGACTGCGGGCCACCCAGTTCTCACTTCGAGATTTTTCAGAATTCAACTGGGCGGCCCGCATTTGCGGGCCGTGACAATTGTGTTTGTGACTTGCGCTTACGCCCCGGTCTTCAGCGGTGCGAAGTTCGCCGTCGCCGGGCGCGGCGCATCGACGGGACGCGTCACCATCTGCGGCGGCGGAGCCGATTGCACCGGCGCCGGCTTGATCTCGGCGGGCTTGGCGCGCGGCGGCATTGCGTCGGAGAGCGGATTGTCGGAGTGGCGGCAATTGCCTTCGAAGAAGGCGCCCGCTTCCACTGCGAAGGCTTCGTGCAGGATGTTGCCTTCGACATGGCAGGTCGCGCACAACAGCACCTTCTTGGCGCGGATGCCGCCCTGCACATGGCCGCGCACGGTGACGTCCTCGCCATAGATTTCGCCGTGGATCACGGCTTTCTCGCCGATCACCAGGCCTGCCGAATGCACGTCGCCTTCGACGCGGCCATCGATCTGGATATCGCCGGTCGAGGTCAGCGTGCCGTTGACCACGAGGTCGGCGCTGATGATCGACGGTGCGGCCGACCGCATGGGGCGTTTGGCCTGTTGGGCTGTGGGCGCGGGCGCCGAGGACGGCGCGGCGGCTTGGGGCGTGTCTTTACTCTTACTGGAGAACATGGCGGCCTGCCTCGATAAATCTGCTCGGATCTCTCACAACATCCGCAAGCCATACTTCGTAATGGACATGCGGACCCGTGCTACGCCCCGTCGATCCGAGTTTTCCGATGGGCGTGCCTTTGGACACCTTAGCACCTACTTTCACTAAAATAGATGCAAGATGCCCATAACGAGTGCGAATTCCGAAACCGTGGTCAATTTCGACCATGTTGCCGTAGCCGCCGCGTTGACCGGCGAAATCCACCACGCCGGGCGCGGTGGCGCAGACATTCGACCCCAAGGGTCCGGCGAAATCCATGCCCGGATGGAAGGCGAGCCGATGGGTGAAGGGGTCCACGCGAGGCCCGAAGCCGCTGGTCATGTCGAAATCGCTGCCGTGAACGGGCGTTGTCAGCGGCACGTGGCTTAAACCCGCGAACAGATCGGCGAGTTCCCTGGCATGTGCGCCGGCCGCTCCGTAGGCGGTCACGAAGCCCTCGTCGCTGATGCCGTCGATGTGCATTTGGCTCAAGGGGATCAGGGGTCCGCCTTCGCCTTCGCGGGCGGCGACCTTCTGTTCCATCTGGTCGGGATTGAGGCCCACCCGCTGGAGCACGGCCTGCACCGCGCCGATGCGGCTATAGACTTCGTGATCGACGCCGACGAGGAGCGCTGTTTCCGAGCGGCTCATGGCGCGCACGCGCTGCGTCTCAAGGGCCAGTACATGGAAGGCCGGCAGATTGGGCGCTTTGCCTGCGAAATGCGTGTGCGGCTTGCCGGAGAAGAGCGCGCTTGCGAGGCGGCCGACGGCCCGGTCGAGGAAACTGGATTTCTGGGGTTTGGCAGTGTGCGGCTGAGAAGTAGGCGGGGCCGGCATGACGGAGAGCTCGGAGGATCCGGCGCCGGGCGCCGCGGTATCTTCGTCAGGGGCAGGTCCGCCGGTATCGATGCTGTCGCTGCCCACATTGGTCGACTTGGAGGCCAGCGGCACCTCGCCGCTATCGGGGTCGTCCGCATGCGGACCGACGACCTGCGTGCCGCCGCGGATGCCCGCCAGCGTCGAATCCACCACGTCCTTCTGGGAGAGAAGCTTGGCGACGGTCTGCTGCTTGGCCTGAAGCTCGTCGGCCACGGCCTTGAACTTGTCCTCGGCGGAGACCAGCGCCCCATTCAATTCGTCGTAGGAAAGCTGGAGGTCGGCGACCCGGTTCTCATAGGTCGATTGCATCTGCTGATAGCGATGATCCTTGGCCGCGATGATGCGGTCCTTGAAGATCACGTTGACCGAGGCGAAAGCCACCCAGCCCAGGAAAATCAACGCCAAACCGGCGAGCGTGGCCTGCAGCGTGGGACCGAAAGTGAAGAACTGCACCCGCCCATCGCTGCGGATGTAGACCTGCCGTTCGGGAAACGTCGCATGGACCCATGCCCACGCACGCTCAATGAGCGTATCGGCCATGCCGGAACTTCCCTTTTTGCGCGTCTTTTGACGCCAACCCCGAGGACCGGCATTTCACCTAATTGTGAGGGCAGGATCAAGCGGTTAGGTTAGAAAAAAACTAACGGCGTAAACCATGAGTAACGATTCACCGCAGAATTAAAGGCTTTTTGCGGCGGTCAGGACCTCTTCGGCATGGCCCGGCACCTTCACTTTTCGCCACACCTGCCGGATGACACCCTTGTCATCGACCAGAAACGTCGCCCGGTCCATGCCCATATATTTGCGGCCATACATGCTTTTTTCGATCCAGACGCCATAGGCCTCCGCCATTTTGGTCTCGGGATCGGAGCCCAGAATTATCTTGAGTTTATGCTTGGCCTTGAATTTGTCGTGGGAGGCGGCGCTGTCTTTTGATACGCCCACGACCGCCACGCCCAGAGCATCGAATTTGCGCTTGATTTCGGTGAAGGCGATGGCCTCCTTGGTGCAGCCCGAAGTGTCGTCCTTCGGATAAAAGTAAAGGACATAGGGCTTGCCTTTGAGCGCTGCAGATGAAATCTCTCCACCGCCGTCGGTTGCCAGCTTGAAGGCGGGCGCCCGGTCGCCGGGGGCAAGGTCTTTGGCCATGTCGGTCTCCGGTAATCGTGTTCGGGTCCGGGACTGGCGTTTACCAGCGGACGGCGATAGGCGATAGGCCGCCACGCGCTTGTGCGCAAGAGGCCGGTTTCAGCGCCGGCGTGGAGTATCCGGACCCCGTGACGTCACGCGTAAAGAGAGCCAGAGTTCACGTCCGCCGCGCGGGGCGTTTCGCGCGAAAGCATCTGGCGCGCTACGCACCCAAGCCGCATCACTGGCGCTGGGGCGGCGTGGTTCTGTCGGCGGCTACGGCTGCGGTCGTGTTTTTCATTATCGGCGCGGGCTTGCGATTGCTGATGGGCCCGGTGTCGCTCGGTCCGTTGAGCGGCCAATTGCAGGAAGCCATCGTCAATGCGCTGCCGGGCCTTGCGGTGCGTTACGACGAAGCCGCCCTCGAATGGACGCGCGACGAAGGCCGCATCAATCTCGTGATCCTCGGCGCGCGCGTGTTCGACGAGAACCAGCGCATCATCGCGCAGGCGCCCAAGGCCGAGATCGATCTGGCGGCGGCGCCGTTCCTGCAAGGCAAGATCGAGGTCAAGCGCATCGCGCTCGTCGGCGTGCAGCTTACGCTCGTGCGCACGCAGGACGGACGCCTGCGCCTCGGCATGGAGCAGGAAGAAGGCCAGAGCGATGTGCTCGAAGACATCCGCCGCGCCATCGCCAACACCAGCAAGGGCACCTCGTCGCTGCAAAGCTTCGCCGTGCGAAAAGCGCGGCTGGCATTCTACGATCAGGGCACGGGATTGTTCGTCGTCGCGCCCGATGCGCAACTCGAAATCTCCACCACCAATCCCACGCTCCGCACGGCCGGGCAGATCGTCGCCGGCGTCGATGCGCAGATCGAAATCTCCGGCCATCGCGCCCATGTCGTGGGAAGCGTGAAGCTGCCGCAGCATCAAGGCGACGTGAAAGGCGATTTCTCGATCACCGGGCTCGATGTCAGCGCGCTGGGTTCGAATGCGAAAGCATTTGCGTTCCTCGAGCCCTACGATCTGAAAACCGATATCTCCGGCTCGTTCACGCTCTCGGGCGGCACGCATGTGAGCTATGCCGATTTCGGCGTGGGCGCATCGGGCACCGTCACCGCCTTCGGCCCGCCGGTGCATGTCAAGACGCTGCGCCTCGTCGGCCGCTATGACGGGCGCACGGGACGGCTTCTGATCGACGACGGCACGCTCGCGGGCAACGAAGCGCGCGCGCATCTGACGGGCCTGGGCAATCTCACCTTCACGGACGAAGGCAACATGACGAGCGCAGAGCTCGATCTGACCATGGACAAGATCGCGCTCGATCTGCACGGCGTCACCACCCGCATGGTCGAGCTCGACCGCATCGCGCTGCGCGGCGTCTTCACGCCCGCCGACGAGCATTTCGCCATCCAGCAATTCCTGCTGCATGGCGGGCCGCTGTCGGTCGAACTCACGGGCGGCGTGACGCTGGTGAAAAACCAGACGCCCGCGATCGATCTGTCCGGCCATGTGGCGGCGCTCAATATCCAGGATGCGCTGCATTACTGGCCGCTGCCGGTGGGCGAAGGCGCGCGCGAATGGATCGAGGCCAATGTCCACACCGGCATGGTGGGGCCGGTGCAGATCGAGGCGCACATTCCCGCCGATGCGCTGGAACAGCCGGCGCTGCCGGAAGACGCGCTCAACATCCGCGTATCGCTCTCCGGCGGCACCATCGATTACATTCAGGGCGTCACGCCGATCACCGATGCGCAAGCCAGCGGAATCATCACCGGCGACACCTTCACCGGCGATCTCGCCAGCGGAAAAGTCGGCAATCTGACGGTGACGAACGGCCACGCCCTCATCCACGATCTGCATGCGAGCACCTCGGTCGGCGAATTCACCGCCCATGTCGAGGGCGGCGTGCCGGACATGCTGGCGCTGATCGACGAAAAGCCGATGCAATATCCCACGCGCTTTCATATCCGCACCGGAGGCGCGAAGGGCTCGGCCGCCGTCGATCTTTCCTTCCGCGTGCCGATGCTGAAATCGCTGAAGGTGGACGATCTCGGTATCGCCGTGAAAGGCTCGATGAAGGATTTGACGCTGGCGCTCAGCGACAAGCTGAAAGTCACCAACGGCGCGCTCGATTTCACCGTCGACAACGACAAGCTGCACATGAACGGCAATGTCGAACTCGCCGGCGCCAAGCTCGCGATGGACTGGACGGAGAATTTCTCGTCCAAGGACCCGATGACCACCACCATCGCCGCCAATGGCACGCTCGACGACGCCTCCCGCACCGCGCTCAACATGCACACCGGCGGCATCATCGGCGGGCCGGTGGGCGTCACGGCCAGGCTCGTCGGCCATCGCGGCACCATCCGCCAGGCGACGATGACGCTGGACCTCACGCCCGCTGCGCTGACGCTCGATCTCATCAATTATTCCAAGCCCGCCGGCACCGCCGCGAGTGCGCAGCTCGACGCGCAATTCGGCGAAGACGGCGCGCTCGATTCCGGCGACGTCGAAATCACCGGCGCGGGGGGATTGTCGGCCAAGGGCTCGGCCAGTTTCGGCGCGGACGCGGCGCTGGAGCATGTTTCGCTGCCTTACGTGCATGCCGGCCCCGCCAACGATTTCGCGCTCGAACTGACGGATACCGCGCAATCGGGCTTTGCGCTTTCCATCACCGGCCATTCCGCCGACGGCACCGGCCTTGGGCGCCATCAATTCGGCAACGACGAAGATCAGGCCAAGCCGCCCAAGCCTTCCACCGCGCCGTTCCATGTTACGGCCAAGCTCGATCGTGTGGTGCTGCGAAACGGTGTAATTGTTTCGCCGTTCGCGCTCGACGCCGGCGGCATCGGCGACAAGCCGCAAAGCTTTTCGCTCAGCGGCTCGATGGGCAAGGGCGCGGACCTGAACGCCAATCTCGCCGTCGTGGATGGCGTGCGCGAAATCCATTTCAAATCGTCCGATGTGGGCACGCTCATCAAGGGCCTGTTCGGCTTTTCCAGCATCCACGGCGGCGCGCTCGACATGAGCGCGAAACTTTCGCCGCCGGAGAAAGTCGCGGCCGGCAACGCGCCGGTCGATTATTCCGGCTCCATCGTGATGACCGATTTCAAGATGACGAACCAGCCATTCTTCGCGCGGCTTTTCTCGGCCGTGTCGTTCGGCGGGTTGATCGATCTGTTGCGCGGGCAAGGCATCGGCGTGGACAAGCTCGAAGTGCCGTTCCGCATGCATGGCGGCGTGCTCGATATTCACGACGCGCACGCATCCGGCCCCTCGCTCGGCATGAGCGCCGACGGCTATATCGACCGGCGCTCGAACAAGATCGCGCTCGAAGGCGCCATCGCGCCCCTCTCCGGCATCAACAATGTGTTGAGCGCCATTCCGCTGGTGGGCGATGTGTTGGTATCGAAGAAGGGCGAGGGCGTGATCGGCATTTCCTATGCCATCAGCGGCAATGCCGACGAGCCCAAGATCAGCGTCAATCCGCTGTCGGTGCTGGCGCCCGGCATTTTCCGCCGCATTTTCGAAGGCACGCCGCATGCGCCCGCCGAAGCCAACACGACCACCGCGCCCGCGCCCGATCAGCCCGCATCGCCGAAGGGAAAGTAGCGGCCGCGAAAAACGTCCGCCGCATCCTGGCGCCGCTCAGATTTGAATCGCGGCCCTATTCCTTCGGATCATATCCCAGAGAAAGGACAATCGCTGAAAGACAGCCTGCGAAAAATACGAAGGCGATGAAATAGGCAAATATCTTTCCCAACAAGTCCAGCATGCACGCCCCCCCACCAAGTCCGGTCAGGGACCGAATAGCACAGAATTGTTAAAATCATACAAACTACGGTGAAGAAACCACAAAGCGGATCGTTTTGTCGCGGCAGATCTTTTCTTCTACCCCTTGAACCGTCACGCTCGAATACCCATTTCGCCTATATCCCGGCTTTTGCGTACAGATGAACATCCGGTTCCGCCGAACCGGCGCGGGAGATGGCTTTTGCCTTTTTGAAAAAGGCGCAAATGAAGCAGGGGAGGAGTCTGTCCGGAATGGACCTATTTTTTTGAATCGTATCTGACCGGCGGGTTAGTTACTAGCATTTGGAGAATTGGCGCACACTCCACACACGTCATGGTCATGACGGGTTGTGGCTAAACCGCCCGCACCAGAACGTGCTTTTTCTTGCCGCTGGAGAGTTTGAGAACGCCGCCGGAAAGTGCGATTTCCATTTTGGGATCGCTCACCGTTTCATCGCCGATCCGCAAACCGCTATTGGCGATGAGCTTGCGCGCTTCGCTGTTGGACGACGCAAGACCGCATTTCACCGCGAGTGTCAGAACGCCCATGGGAAATTCGGATTTTGGAATCTCGATGGTCGGCAGACCTTCCGCCGCAGCGCCTTCCTCGAAGGTTCGCCGCGCGGTTTCGGCGGCTTCTTGCGCAACCGCGCGGCCATGGGCCAGCGCGGTCGCTTCGGTGGCGAGGATTTTCTTCGCTTCGTTCAATTCCGAGCCCTGGAGGTTTTCGAGCCGCGCGATTTCGTTTTCGGGAAGTTCGGTGAAGAGGCGCAGGAAGCGTCCGACATCGCCATCCTCGGTGTTGCGCCAGAATTGCCAGAATTCGTATGGCGAGCGCATCTCGGGATTGAGCCACACGGCACCCGCCGCCGTCTTTCCCATCTTCGCGCCGGACGATGTGGTGATGAGCGGCGAGGTGAGGCCGAACAATTCGGCGTTGTCGATACGCCGCGAAAGATCGATACCCGAAACGATATTGCCCCATTGGTCCGTGCCGCCGCATTGCAACCGGCAGCCGTAGCGGCGGTACAGCTCCAGAAAATCGTAAGCCTGAAGGATCATGTAATTGAATTCGAGGAACGACAGCGGCTGGTCGCGGTCGAGCCGCATCTTTACGGCATCGCGCGTCAACATCTGGTTGATGGAAAAATGCCGCCCGATCTCGCGCAGGAAGGGAATGTATTCGAGCTTGTCGAGCCATTCGGCATTGTCGACCATGATGGCGTCCGATGGCCCGTCGCCGAATGTGAGATATTTTTCGAAGCTCTTGAGAATGGCTTTCTTGTTGGCTTCGATCTGGCCGGCGGTGAGCAATTGGCGCGTTTCGTCGCGGCCGGACGGATCGCCGACCTTGGTCGTGCCGCCGCCCATCACGACGATGGGCTTGTGGCCGGCCTGTTGCATGCGGCGCAGCGTCATGATCTGCACCAGGCTTCCCACATGCAGGCTGGGTGCGGTGCAATCGAAGCCTATATAAGCGGTGACGCGGCCCTTTTTCATCAGCGCGTCCAGCGCCTCGGGCGCGGTGCAATCGTAATAGGCTCCGCGCGCCACGAAATGGGCGAGGAACGGCGACTGGAAACGTGAAGCGGCGGCGGACATGATAAGATTCTTTTCGAAGGAAGGCTCGTGTAGCACGGATGGCCGAAATTCATAAAGTCATAGGCCTCATGAGCGGCACCTCGCTGGACGGCATCGATGCGGCCCTGGTGGAGACGGATGGCGAGGGCGTGGCCGTGCCCGGCCCGGCGCTGACCGTTCCTTACGCGCCGGAATTGCGCGCCATGTTGCGCCGGGCGCTGGACGACGCGAAGGCGGTGGGCGAGGGCGCGCCCGTGCCGCATTCGATCCGCGATGCCGAGCGCCGCTCGACCGAGGCCCATGCCGAGGCGATCAGCGAGCTGCTGAATCGGACTGGCGTGGCGGCGCGCGACGTTTCGCTCATCGGCTATCACGGCCAGACGATCCTGCACCGGCCGAAATCGCGGCTGACATGGCAGATCGGCGATGGCGCGCTGCTCGCGCGGCTTACCGGCATCGATGTGGTCAATGATTTCCGCAGCGCCGATGTGAAAGCGGGCGGTGAGGGCGCGCCGCTGGTGCCGCTTTATCATGCCGCATTGTTGCGCGAGGCGGGGCGCGCGCCGCCGGTGGCTGTGGTGAATATCGGCGGCGTGGCGAACGTGACTTACATCGGCAATGGCGAGATCCTCGCCTTCGATACTGGCCCCGGCAACGCGCCGATTGATGACTGGGCGCATCGCCACACCGGCAAGCCGGTCGATGAACATGGTGCATTGGCGCGCGCCGGTTCGGTCGATGATCGCGCGCTCGCCACCATGCTGGAACATGATTTCTTTTTGCGCCGTCCGCCGAAATCGCTCGACCGGCTCGATTTCGATGCGCGGTATGTGGAGAATTTATCGGCCGCAGACGGTGCGGCCACGCTCACCGCCTTCACCGCGGCATCCATCGCGCGGGCGCGCGAGCATTTTCCCGAACCGGCAACGACATGGATCGTCTGCGGCGGCGGGCGTCTCAATCCCACGCTGATGAACGAACTGCGCGCCCGCGTGAACGCGCCCGTGCTATCCGCCGAAGACGCGGGCTGGCGCGGCGATTTCATCGAGGCCGAAGCGTTCGCCTATCTGGCGGCGCGTGCGCGAAAAGGCCTGCCGCTCAGCCTGCCGACGACAACTGGCGTGCGCGAACCGATGACGGGAGGAAAATTTCACAAGGCGTGATTATTCCTTCGGCGGAACTTCCACGCCCATCGTCTTGGCGACATAGGCTTCGACCGATTCAAGAACCTCGGCCTCGTGATTGTCGAAGAAGTGGTTGGCGCCTTCGATCTTGTCATAGGTGATCTTGATGCCCTTCTGCGCAGTCAGCCGGTCCACCAGCTTTTGCACATCGGCCTCGGGCACGACCTGATCCTTGGTGCCGTGTACGATCAATCCGCTCGCGGGGCAGGGTGCGAGGAACGCGAAATCGTACATGCTGGCGGGCGGCGCGATGGAAATGAATCCGGTGATCTCGGGGCGGCGCATCAAAAGCTGCATGCCTATCCAGGCGCCGAAGGAAATACCGCACACCCACACAAAGGAGGGATTTGGATAAAGAGTGTTCATCCAGTCGAGGATCGCCGCCGCATCGGAAAGCTCGCCCGCGCCGGAATCGAAGGTGCCCTGGCTGCGCCCCACGCCGCGGAAATTGAAGCGCACCGCCGTGCAGCCCAGCCGGTGGAACATATGGAAGAGGTCGTAGACCAGCGGATTGTTCATCGTGCCCCCGAATTGCGGATGGGGGTGCAGCACCAGCGCCATGGGCGCGCCGGGCGTCTTTTGCCGCAGATAGCGGGCTTCGATGCGGCCCGCGGGACCGGGGAGGATAATGTCAGGCATGGAGGTTTATTCCACCAATGGAGTCGGGATTGCGGCGAAGCAATATATCACGCCATATCAATGGCTTAGCGTTTGAATGGCAGGGTTGCGCGCTCAATTCTTGACCATTCTACTCAGGATAATTATATCCCGCGCTAGGAAGTGCCCGGAAGGGAGCCGCTTCTTACACCGAAGCGGCCCCCGAAAGCCAAGGAATTTCGCCCATGAGACTAAGCACAAAGGGACGCTATGCCGTGATGGCCATGGCCGATCTGGCCGCCAATGATGGGGGCGCCAAGCCCGTGTCGCTGGCGGAAATCGCGCGGCGTCAGGAAATCTCGCTGTCCTATCTGGAGCAGCTTTTCGCCAAGCTCAGGCGCGGCGATCTGGTGAAGAGCGTGCGCGGGCCAGGCGGCGGCTACCGGCTGGCGCGTCCGGCCAGCGAATTGCGCATCGCCGACATCATCATCGCGGTGGACGAACCCATCACCGCCACGCGCTGCCGCAAGGACAGCCCGAAGGGCTGCACCGGCACCAGCGGGCGCTGCATGACGCACGATCTGTGGGAAGAACTCGGCCGGCAAATTCATGTGTTCCTGTCGTCGGTGTCGCTGGCCGATGTGGTGGAGAAGCGCGTGCTGGGACGCGCGCGCGTGAACGAACCAGACCGGGAGCGCGAAGCGGCGTGACCTATCTCGATCACAATGCGACATCGCCTCTGCGCCCCGAGGCGCGGGATGCGGTGGCGCGCGCGCTTTCTATCGGCGGCAATCCATCCTCCGTGCATGCGGGCGGGCGGGCAGGGCGCGCGCTGATCGAAGAAGCGCGCGAGCAGGTGGCCAAGCTGGCGGACGCGAAAGCGGCGGATGTGATCTTCACTTCCGGCGGTACGGAAGCGAATTGGCTGGCGTTGAACGGCGCTATACAAGGCGCAGCCGACGTGGAAGCCCGTATCACGCGCTTGTTTGTCTCGGTTATCGAACATGATTCCGTGTTGAGCAATGCAGCCGCGCTCGCCGAACGCGTGCCGGGCCTGAGATTGCAAACGATTCCCGTTTCCGCCGATGGCGTGATCGACGCCCGCGCGCTTTTCGAAATGCTGCGCGAAGGCAAGGGCCGCGCGCTGATTGCCGCGATGGCCGCGAACAACGAAACCGGCGTGATCCAACCGATCGAAGAAATTGTGCGCATTGCAAAGGATGCCAACGCGCTCCTGCTGGTCGATGTGGTGCAGGCCGCGGGCAAAATGGCCGTGCCGGAGGCTGATTATCTCATCTTCTCCGCCCACAAGCTCGGCGCGCCGCAAGGCATAGGCGCGCTTGTTGTGAAGGAAGGAGCGCCATTCGCATCGCAGTTCCTCGGCGGCGGTCAGGAAAAAAGCCGCCGCGCGGGGACAGAAAATTTGTCCGGCATTGCAGGTTTCGGCGCGGTCGCGAAACTCAACGACATGAAGCCCATCGTGGCGCTGCGCGATCGTTTCGAAAACGAACTGAAGAAGATCGCGGCCGACGCAATCGTCTTCGGCGCAAACGTTCCGCGCCTCGCCAACACATCCAATTTCGCGCTGCCCGGCATCGCCGCGGAAACCGCCGTGATGGCGCTTGATCTCGATGGCGTGATGGTGAGCTCGGGTGCGGCCTGTTCTTCCGGCAAGGTGCGGCCTTCTACGGTGCTGAAGGCGATGGGTGTTTCCGACGAGATTGCGAAATGCGCGCTGCGCGTCAGCTTCGGCTGGAATTCCGTCGACGCCGATGTGGATGCGGCGATTGCAGCTATCGGCAAACTCGTTTCGCGCGCGCGTTCGCGCCGGGCGGCGTAACATGGCAGCCATCGAAACCCGCGAGAAAATCGCTGCGCTCGGCGAAAAGTACAAATACGGTTTCACCACCGATATCGAAATGGAGCGCGCGCCGCGCGGCCTCACCGAAGATACCGTGCGTTTCATTTCCGCCAAGAAGGGCGAGCCGGAATGGATGCTGGAATGGCGGCTCGGCGCTTATCGCCGCTGGCGCGAAATGACCGAGCCCAATTGGGCGCGCGTGCATTATCCGAAGATCGATTACGAGAACGCCTATTATTACGCCGCGCCGAAAACGGGCGCCGCGCCGAAAAGCCTCGACGAAGTCGATCCGAAATTGCTGGAGACCTATGAAAAACTCGGCATTCCGCTGCACGAGCAGAAATTGCTCGCAGGTGTTGCGGTCGATGCCGTGTTCGATTCAGTTTCGGTCGCCACCACTTTCAAAGCGAAGCTGAGTGAAGCGGGTGTGATCTTCTGCCCGATCTCCGAAGCCATCCGCAATCATCCTGAATTGGTGAAGAAATATCTGGGCTCGGTCGTGCCGGTGAGCGACAATTTCTTCGCCACACTCAATTCGGCGGTGTTTTCCGACGGCAGCTTCGTTTACGTGCCGAAAGGCGTGCGCTGCCCGATGGAGCTTTCCACCTATTTTCGTATCAATGCGAGCGAAACGGGGCAATTCGAGCGCACGCTCATCATCGCCGATGAAGGCGCTTACGTTTCGTATCTCGAAGGCTGCACCGCGCCCAAGCGCGATGAGAACCAGCTTCATGCCGCGGTTGTCGAATTGATCGCGCTGGAAGGCGCGGAGATCAAATACTCAACTGTGCAGAACTGGTATCCGGGCGACGAAAACGGATTGGGCGGCATCTACAATTTCGTCACCAAGCGCGGCGATTGCCGGGGCGCACGCTCGAAAATTTCGTGGACGCAGGTTGAAACCGGCTCCGCGATCACCTGGAAATATCCAAGCTGCATCCTGCGCGGCGATGACTCTGTGGGCGAATTTTATTCCATCGCCATCGCCAATCATTATCAGCAGGCCGATACCGGCACGAAGATGATCCATCTGGGCAAGAACACGCGCTCGCGCATCATCTCCAAAGGCATCAGCGCGGGCCGCGCGCAGAATACCTATCGCGGGTTGGTGAGTGTACATCCGCGCGCCGAGAAAGCGCGCAATTACACGCAATGCGATTCCTTGCTGATCGGCGGAGAATGCGGCGCGCATACCGTTCCCTATATCGAAAGCCGCAACAAATCCGCGCGCATCGAGCATGAAGCCACGACCTCCAAAATCGCAGAAGATCAACTCTTTTATTGCCTGCAACGCGGCATTCCGCAGGAAGAAGCGGTGGCGCTGATCGTCAACGGATTCTGCAAGGAAGTGCTTCAGCAATTGCCGATGGAATTCGCGGTGGAAGCGCAGAAGCTCGTCGGCATCTCGCTCGAGGGGAGCGTCGGATAATGCTTGAGATCAAGAATCTGCACGTCGCGGTGGACGGCAAGGAAATCCTGAAAGGGCTGAACCTCACCGTAAACGCAGGCGAAGTGCACGCGATCATGGGGCCGAACGGTTCCGGCAAATCCACGCTGTCTTATGCGCTGGCCGGCCGCGACGATTACGAGATCACGCAAGGCTCGATCCGCTATCGCGGCGAAGATTTGACCGCGATGGCGCCGGAAGAACGCGCGGCGAAGGGCGTGTTTCTTGCCATGCAATATCCGGTCGAAATTCCCGGTGTGACCACGATGAATTTTCTCAAGACCGCGCTCAATGCGCAACGCCGCGCCCGCGGTGAAAGCGAATTCGACGCGGTGACGATCCTCAAAACCGTGCGCGCGAAAGCCGCCGTGCTCAAAATTCCCGAAGAAATGCTCAAGCGCGCGCTGAATGTGGGCTTTTCCGGCGGCGAAAAGAAGCGGCTGGAAATCCTGCAAATGGCGCTGTTCGAGCCGTCGCTCGCGATCCTCGATGAAACTGATTCCGGCCTCGATATCGATGCGCTCAAGCTGGTTGCCGAAGGCGTGAATGCCTTGCGCTCGCCCGATCGCGCCATGCTCGTCATCACGCATTATCAGCGCCTGCTCGATTACATCGTGCCCGATCGCGTGCATGTGCTATCCGCCGGCCGCATCATCAAGGAAGGCGGCAAGGAATTGGCGAAAGAACTCGAAGCCAAGGGCTATGAGCAGATCGTGAAGGACGCGGCATGAATATCGCGTTGCCATCGCTCGACACGCGACGCGCGGAAGCCGCCGAACGCTTTCGCAGCATCGGCGTGCCGCATCGCCGCATCGAGCAATGGAAATATACCGATCTGCGCGGCGCGCTGAGCGGCGCGCGCATCGAGACCGAAGGCTCGGCTTCCTGGCGCATCGATGAATTGCCGGAAGGCGTCGAACTTTTCGACTTGTCGGGCGCCGGTGCGCCGGAATGGGTCACGCGCAACCTCGGCGCAAGCCGCGATGGCGCGATGGAGGCTGCTTCGCTGGCATTTGCAAAGAAAGGCGTCGCGTTGCGCGCGGCGCGCGCGGTTTTGGAACCTGTGCGGCTGCATCTTTCCGGCGCCGGGCATTTGCGTATTCTGGTGATCGTCGAGGAAGCCGCATCGCTCACACTCGTTGAAACGCAGGGCAATGATTTCGCCGAATTGCGAAACGCCGGAGCGGAATTTGTACTGGAGCAAGGAGCGAAGCTAACGCATGTGCGTCTCGCTCTGGATTCGGACAATTCCGTTCAAGTCGAAAGCATTTCGGTGAAAGCGGCGAAGGGCGCGCACTATCGCGCTCATTTCGCGAACTTCGGCGCCAAGCTTTCGCGCGTAGACGTAAACGTGCAACTGGAAGGCGAAGGTGCGGACGCGCAGTTGAGTGGCGTTAGCGTGCTGGCGAACGGCCATGCCGATGTGGCTACGCATGTCGAACACGCGGCAGGCAACACATGCAGTACGCAAATATTCAAGTACGTGGCGGCCGGCAAATCGCGCGCGGTGTATCAAGGAAAAATCACGGTGGCGCATGGCGCGAATGGATCGGATAGCCGCCAGACGGCCAAGGGCCTTTTGCTGGAGGACCGCGCCGAAATCGATCTCAAGCCCGAACTGGAAATTTTCGCCGACGACGTGAAATGCGCGCATGGCGCTGCGGTCGGCGATCTGGATGCGGAATCGCTATTCTATCTGCGCGCCCGCGGCATTCCCGAGCGCGAAGCACGCGCGTTATTGATGCGCGCATTCCTGGAAGACGCGATTGCGGAGATCGAAAGCGAAGAGATTCGCGCGGAAATTTGGCGATCGGTGGAAGCTACGCTTGCCGAAGCGGACAAAGCGGCATGACGGCGCAAACCAAAATCGCTACGGCCTTCGATTCTTACGTTGCGCGCAAGGATTTCGAGATCCTGTTGCGCAAGGTTTATGGCAAACCGCTTGTTTATCTGGACAGCGCGGCTTCGGCGCAGAAACCGAAGCAGGTTCTGGAAGCGATGCGTGAATTCGCGACCAGCGAATATGCCAATGTCCATCGCGGTGTGCATTATCTGTCGGCCGCGGCCACCGAACGCTACGAAGCGGCGCGCCAAACGGTGCGTCGTTTCCTGAACGCCGCGCATGATGACGAAATCGTCTTCACCAAGGGCGGCACCGAGGCGATCAATCTTGTGGCCTATTCCTATCTCGCGCCCCGCATCCAGCCCGGCGACGAGATCGTGCTCACGGTGATGGAGCATCATTCCAACATTGTGCCGTGGCATTTCCTGCGTGAGAGACAAGGTGCGGTGTTGCGCTGGGTTGACGTGTGTGATGACGGTTCATTGGATGTTGATGCGCTCGATGCCGCCGTCGGGTCGAAAACAAAGCTCGTTGCCGTCACACATATGTCGAATGTGCTTGGCACGGTGACGCCGTTGAAAGAGATCGTGGCGCGCGCCCATGCCAAGGGCGTGCCGGTGCTGGCCGATGGTTGTCAGGGCGCGGTGCATGAACGCGTCGATGTGCGCGATCTGGGCGTCGATTTCTATGCGCTTACGGGCCACAAATTGTATGGCCCCACGGGCATTGGCGCGCTTTATGCCAAACGCGCGCATCTGAAAGCCATGCGGCCATTCAATGGCGGCGGCGAAATGATCCGCGAAGTGACGCGCGATAATGTCACCTATGCCGATCCGCCCGCGCGGTTCGAGGCCGGCACGCCGCCGATCATCGAAAGCGTAGGGTTGGCGGCGGCGCTGGATTATCTGAGCGGTATGGACCGTGAGGCGATTGCTGCGCACGAGCACGATCTTTTAGCTTACGCACGCGAGAAAATGCGTGCCATCAACTGGGTGCGCGTGATCGGCGATGCGCCGGGCAAGGGCGCGATCCTGTCGTTCGAGGCGGAAGGCATGCATGCGCACGATCTCGCAACCATTCTGGATCGCGAAGGCGTTGCCGTGCGCGCCGGTCATCATTGCGCGCAGGTGCTGATGGAGCGGTTCAACGTCGCGTCCACCACGCGCGCGTCGTTCGCGCTCTATAATACGCGTGAAGACGTGGACACATTCATAGCTGCGCTCGGTAAGGCGCGCGGGATTTTGGCGCCATGATGGATGAATCGCTGCGCGAGCTATACCAGGAAGTGATCCTCGATCACTCGCGTCATCCGCGCCATTTCGGCGCGCTGGCAAACGCCACCCATGTCGGCGAAGGACACAATCCGCTCTGCGGCGACCGCGTGAAGATCTATCTTTTGCTCGACAAGGCCAATCGCATCGCCGACATCAAATTCGAAGGCAAAGGTTGCGCAATCAGCCAAGCCTCCGCCTCATTGATGACGGATATGCTGATCGGCCGCAATGTAGACGAAGCCGAAAAGCTGATGGGCGGATTCCTGCATCTTGTGAAAGGCGAAGACGCGCCGGATCTTTCGCCCGGCGACCGTGAGCGGCTGGATGTGATGGCCGGCGTCTCCGCATTTCCCATGCGTGTGAAATGCGCAACGCTTGCCTGGCATACGATGAAATCGGCGCTGGAGGGCGGCAGCACCGCCAAAACCGAATGAACGCGGAACCGGCAAAGATCGAGGCGTCGACGCTGCCGCCCGAGGAACTCGAGGCGTTCACCGCAAAGCTCGTGGCGGCGCTCAAGACCGTCTATGATCCCGAAATCCCGGTGGACATCTACGAACTCGGTCTTATCTATAAGGTGGATGTGGCGGACAACAAGGATGTGACCGTGGACATGACGCTCACCGCGCCCGGCTGTCCGGTCGCGGGCGAAATGCCCGGCATGGTGAAGTCCGCGCTGGAGACGGTTGAAGGCATCGGCGAGATCACGGTGAACATGGTGTTCGAACCGCCCTGGACGCCGGATTGCATGAGCGACGAAGCCAAACTCGAACTGAACATGTACTGATGAGCACGAAGCTAAAACGCGAACGGCCAAAGGCGATCCGCCTCAGCGATGCGGCGGCGGCGCGCATTCGCGAGATCGTGACGAACGCGAATGGCGCCTATGCCGGCGTGCGTGTGGGTGTGACGAATGGCGGTTGCGCCGGCATGGCCTATACGATGGATTATGCCGATGCCGCTCAGCCTTTCGAGGAAGTGGTGGAAGACAAAGGCGTGAAGGTATTCATCGATCCCAAGGCGATCATGTTCCTGATCGGCACGGAGATGGATTTCGTGCGCGAGAAATTGGGCGCGCGGTTCGTGTTCAACAATCCGAACCAGACGGCGGCATGTGGCTGCGGAGAATCGGTCACGCTGAAACCGGCGAGTGGCGAATAGCGAATAGCTAATCTTGCGCAGGAAGAGGTCGGCTTTGTTGGTTACTTGCCCGTGAATTTGGCGGGCCGCTTCTGGAGGAAGGCGGCGACCCCTTCCATGAAGTCCGCCGTGCGGCCCGATTGCTGTTGAAGCCGGCGCTCCAGATCGAGCTGCTGCTCATAAGAATTGTCCGGGCTTTCCCAGAATTGGCGGCGCATCGCCGCATAGGCTTTAGTAGGTCCGGCGGCCAGCCGCTTCGCAAGTTTCATCGCTTCGTCCATCAGTGCGCCATCGTCGTAAACACGATTGATGAGGCCCCATGCGAGCGCCTGTTCGGCGGGAAGTTTTTCGGCGAGCATCGAAAGTTCCTTGGAACGCGCCAAGCCGATCATGCGCGGCAACAACCATGTCGAGCCGCCATCGGGCACAAGACCGATGCGCGCAAACGCCTGAAGGAAATAAGCCGAACGCGCGGCGAGCACGAGATCGCCCATCAGCGCGATGCTCATGCCGATTCCGGCGGCCGGTCCGTTCACCGCCGTGATGAGCGGCAGGCTCAGATCGCGCATGCGGCGAAGGAACGGATGATACGCCGTCTCCAGCGCCGAGCCGACGCCGCCGGGCTCGGCATGTTCTTCCGACACTTCGGAAAGATTGGCGCCCGAGCAGAAGCCGCGCCCTTCGCCCGTCAACACGATCACGCGGAAGCCGCTGTCTGCGCGCTCGGCATGATCGAGCGCCATCGTCAGCCCGCGGATCATCTTGGGCGCAGCCGCATTCATCACTTCAGGATGATTGAGCGTGATGACGGCCACGTCGCCATGCGCTGTCAGATAAGCGCGTTCGAAATCTTTCCGCATTTCGGTCACTCCGTTTTCGCGAATGGAGCATACGCGAAAGCGCCGAGGACACGGAAGTGGTTACGCTACGGCAGCCTTGGGCGTTGGAATCGCGCTGATGACGCAATTGCGCCCCGCGTCTTTCGCTGCGTAAAGGCAGGCATCGGCGCGGTTGATGAAGTCGGCGGTGGCTTCGCCCGGCTGAAGCTGGGCAACGCCGATGGAAATGGTGATCGTGCCCAAAATGTCGCCGGACGATTTCTTGACAAGCTTTTTGCTTTCGACAGCGGCGCGGATCTGGTTTGCAAGCGTGACCGCATCGCCCAAGACGGTATTGGGAACGATGACGGCGAATTCCTCGCCGCCATAGCGCGCCGCCGTATCGCGGCCCTTGACGTTTTCGGAAAGGCAGCTTGCGACCAGCCGCAAAACCTGGTCGCCCGTCTGATGGCCCCATTTGTCGTTGAACTTCTTGAAGTGATCGATGTCGCACATCAGCAGAGACAGCGCGCCGCCGGTTTCCTGCGCCGATTTCATGGCGAGCGCGATCTGCAGATCGAACGCCTTGCGGTTCGACACGCCGGTCAACGGATCGGTGAGGCTTTCCTTGCGCACATCGTCGAGCTTGGCCTTGAGCTCGTTCACTTCATGGGCTGAGCGCTGCAATTCGCCCTCGAGTTCCTTGGTGCGCGCTTCCATTGCTTGCGTGGCCGATTTCAATCCGCTCACAAGCTCGCGAAGCACGACCGGCGACTGCTCGCCGCCCAATTGTCCGCTCGCCGCCGTCAGGGTGCGGTTATAGGCTTCTGTGTCGCGGCCGGCCGCTTCCAGCTTGTCGAGCATCGCGTTCAGCGCATTGGCGATGCCTGCGCCGGCTTGTTCGATGGCCTCCTCATTGCGGACGGAGGCGAAAAACCGGCGGCGCAAATCAGCCAGCACGGCGGGCGTGAATGGCTTGCGGCCCGCGATCATGTCGCCCATGACGCGCGAGACGGCGGGGTTGTCGCCCGCGGCATAGGCGAAGAAGAGTTCGAAGTTCTCAGGGGTCGGCGCGACGCTGCGCTCGGCCATCAGGCCCAGCGCCGTTTTCGCCAAAGCTTGCGCTCGCTCGTGACGATCCAAGGCAACCCCCATCCCTGCAACCAGAGGAAGAAAGATGCCGCAGAGGGCGTAATAAACGGTTAAACCGGGATTGCTGCGGCGGCGAAGTGCTGCTTTATTTGACAAAACGTCAATGGAGGAGTGGCGATGAGCGCGGCCGAAGCAAGACCGATCCAGACCAACGCGTCCGAAGCGCGGATGAAGGCCGTGCTGGAGGCGCAGCGCCAGGCCCATCTGAAGGACGGCCCGCCGAGCGCCGCCAGGCGCATCGAATGGCTCGACCGCGCCATTGCGCTTTTGATCGGTCACAAGGACCAGATCGCCGAAGCGCTGCGCGAGGATTTTGGCCACCGTTCGGTCGAAGCGACCATGCTCACCGATGTCGCCGGTTCCATCGGTCCGCTGAAACACGCCAAGGCGCATCTGAAGAAATGGATGGCCCGCGAGAAGCGCGCGGTGACGCCCTCGCTGCTCAGCCTGTTCGGCGCGCGCGCCTATATAGAGTATCAGCCCAAGGGCGTGATTGGTGTCATCAGCCCGTGGAATTTCCCGATCAATCTGACATTCACGCCGCTGGCCGGCATTTTCGCGGCCGGCAACCGCACGATGATAAAGCCGTCGGAATTTACGCCACGTACCTCCGAATTGATGGAGCGCATGTTCCGCTCGGCCTATGACGAAACCGAAGTGGCCGTGTTCACCGGCGGGCCGGACGTGGGCGCTGCGTTCAGCAAATTGCCGTTCGATCATCTGCTGTTCACCGGCGCGACCTCGATCGCCTATCACGTGCAGCGCGCGGCGGCCGAAAACCTTGTGCCGACGACGCTGGAACTCGGCGGCAAATCGCCGGTGATCGTCAGCCGCTCGGCGGACATGGATTTGACCGCCAAGCGCGTGATGATGGGCAAGACGCTGAATGCGGGGCAAATCTGCCTTGCGCCGGATTATGTCTATGTGCCGCAGGAAAAGGCGGGCGAATTCGTGAACGCGGTGACGAAGGCCACGACCGCGATGTTCCCCACCATGAAGGACAATCCCGACTACACTTCCGTCATCAACCAGCGCCATTACGACCGGCTGCAAGGCTATCTCGATGACGCCAGGGCCAAGGGCGCGGAGATTGTGGAGATCAATCCGGCGAAAGAGGATTTCCGCCAGCAGCCCTTCCACAAGATTCCGCCCACCATCGTTCTCAACCCGACCGACGACATGAAGATCATGAAGGAAGAGATCTTCGGGCCGCTTCTGCCGGTGAAGACCTACAAGGACGTGAACGAAGCGGTCGATTATGTGAACGCGCATGATCGCCCGCTGGGCCTGTATTATTTCGGCGACGATTCCGCCGAGCAGGAAAAAGTGCTGACGCGCACGACATCGGGCGGGGCGACCGTCAACGACGTGGTGATGCATGTGAGCATGGAAGATCTGCCTTTCGGCGGCATCGGGCCGTCGGGCATGGGCGCCTATCACGGCCTCGACGGCTTCCGCACGTTCAGTCACGCCAAGGCTGTGTTCAAACAGGCGAAGATGGACATCACCGCGATGATGCGTCCGCCATTCGGCGCGGGCTTCCAGAAATATCTGGGAATGCAGATCAAGAAGTGAAGCGTTCCTCCCTTCGGGGAGGTTATGCATCCACGTCTTCGCTCTTTTTCTTCGCGCGCGGCGCAGGTTTCTCCGGCGCTTTGGGCACGTTGATCGGCCTCAGCAGGAACGCAGGCAATTGATGCGCGTCGGGCTTTTTCGGCTCGGCGTGCTGTGGCTGCGGTTTTTGCTGCTGCTTCTGCCGATGATCGGGCCTGCGATCCTGCTTATGCGGCTTCGGCTGATGCTGCACCGGCTGCGGTTCGGGCGTATGCGCAACCGGCGCCTTCGCCAGAACCTGCTGCGCCGGTTCCATCGCCGCGCGTTGGCCGTGATCGGGACGGGGCCGTTCGCGATGCTGATTGCGTCCGCGGTTACGATCATGCCCGCGATTGCGATCGTTGTTGCGCGGCATGTCCTCGCGCACTTCGACGCCTTCGATCTTGCGGCGCGCGAGCTTTGTGCCCGTCAGTTTCTCGATGGCTTCGACATATTTGGCATCGCGTGAACTCGCCAGCATGAAGGCATGGCCGGAGCGTCCGGCGCGGCCGGTGCGGCCGATGCGATGCACGTAATCGTCGGCATGGAACGGCACATCGAAATTGAAGATGTGGCTCACCGCGGGAATATCCAGCCCGCGCGCGGCGACATCGCTCGCCACCAGAAGCGCAAGCTCGCCGCTGCGGAAAGAATCCAATGTCCGCGTGCGCACCGATTGATCGAGATCGCCATGCAGGGGCGCGGCATTGAAGCCGTGCTTCGCCAGCGATTTCGCCACCACGTCCACGTCGCGCTTGCGATTGCAAAAGACGATGGCGTTTTTCACCTGATGCTCGTTGATGAGGCGGCGCAGCGTTTCGCGCTTGGCCCAATCATTGTTTGGCACCTCGATGATTTCCTGCGTGATATTGGCCGCGGTCGTCGCGGGCCGCGCCACTTCCACGCGCACCGGTGCGTGCAAAAACTGTTCGGTGAGGCGCTGGATTTCCGGCGGCATGGTGGCGGAATAGAAAAGCGTCTGGCGCGTGAAGGGGATCAGCTTGCAGATGCGCTCCACATCCGGGATGAAGCCCATATCGAGCATGCGGTCGGCTTCGTCGATCACCAGAATCTGAACTTGGCTCAGCATCAGCTTGCCGCGCTCGAAATGATCGAGCAGCCGGCCCGGTGTGGCGATCAACACGTCCACGCCGCGGTCGAGCTTGCGATCCTGTTCGTCGAACGAAGTGCCGCCGATCAGAAGCGCCATCGAAAGCTTGTTGTATTTGCCGTAGCGCTCGAAGCTTTCCGCGACCTGCGCGGCCAGTTCGCGCGTGGGCTCCAGAATGAGCGAGCGCGGCATGCGCGCCTTGGCCCGGCCCCGCGCCAGCATCTCGATCATCGGCAGGGTGAAGGAGGCCGTCTTGCCGGTGCCCGTCTGGGCGATGCCGATCACGTCGCGGCGCTTCAGCACATGGGGAATGCCCTGCGCCTGAATGGGAGTGGGGGTGGTATAGCCGCTCTCGGCCACGGCTTTCAGCACCTCCGCCGAGAGCCCGAGGGAATTGAACCTCGGAATTTCGAGGGGGGGTGGGGGGGTGGAAGAAGATTCGCCAGAGTTAGTGATCGTGGCTTCTTCATAGCCAGCTTCCGCGCTGGCGGTCGTCACGCTGTTCGTCATACGCTCCTGGTCGGGCGCATGGCGGGCGCCCTGCCGGCCAGCCCGGATGGCGGCCGAATCTCTTATGCACTGCAACATAGGGGCGAATGGCCGAGTGTCAATGGCTGGGGGCAACTGGATCAGGGTTTGGGCGCTGGCGCTTTTGGCGGTGGGCTTCTGGTTTGCCGCCCGGATCGCCTATGACCGGCCCGAGCCTTTGCCGGCCAGCGCACCCGCCACCGAGTTCTCCGCCATGCGGGCCGATGCGACGCTTGCCCGCATCCTCGGCCCCGAGCGCCCGCACCCGGCCGGCACGCCGGAGAACGCGGCCGAGCGGCGGCGCATCCAGGGCGAACTCGACAGGATGGGCGTGAAGGAAACGACCTTCACAGCTTTCGCCTGCAATCCCGTGCATCGCATTCCGGTCGTCACTTGCGGCACGGTGACGGACATTCTGGCCGAGGCGGCGCGCGGGCCGGGCGAGGGCAAGGTCGATCTGCTGCTCGCGCATTACGATTCCGTGCCCGCCGGACCCGGCTCCGCGGACGACGCATCCGGCGACGCAACGATCCTCGAGACCATCCGCGCGCTCCGGGCGCGGCAGCAGGCCGGAGCGCCGATGAGCGCGCATCCGGTCGTCGCACTTTTCACCGACGGCGAGGAATACGGCCTGCTCGGCGCCGCGGCCTTTCTCGACCAGCCGAATTATCGCGACATGGTGGGCGCGGTCATCAATGTAGAAGCGCGCGGCAGCACGGGACCGAGTTTTCTGTTCCAGACAAGCCCCGGCGATGGGCGGCTGATCGATCTCTATGCCAAGAATGTTCCGCGCTATGCGACGAGTTCGGCTTACGCCGAGATCTATCGTTTCCTGCCGAACGACACCGATCTGACATTGTTCATCGCTGATGGACTGACCGGTTACAATTTCGCGTTCGTCGGCCGGGTTGCCGATTACCACACCCCACTCGACACGCGGAAGAATCTCAGCCTCGTCACGCTGCAACAGCATGGCGACAACATGCTGGGGCTGGCGGCCGCGCTGGAGCATACCGGTTTCGCGAGCCTCAGAAGCGGCAATGACATCTACGCCGATTTCTTCGGATATGTTTTGCCGCGCATGCCGGCGAGCTGGGCTCTGCCGCTTTCCATCATCGTGTTCCTGACGATTGCGGCGTCGGCTTATCTTGCGCATCGCGAACCCATGAACTGGCGTGAACGGTTTTCGTCAATCTCCATGCCGCTTGTCCTGCTGATCGGAACGATACTTTCCGGTTTCGCTCTTCATTATCTGGCGCAAATTATCAACGGTTCGCCCGATCCGTCGTATGCGCATCCGCTGACTTTGCGCATAGCACTCGCATTGGGCGTGTGGGGGATGGTGCTGTTGATTGCACCGATGGCGAAAGCGCCGGTGACGTGGCTGTGGTTTGCCGCGCTTTCGATCATTGTCTCGATATTCCTCACGGGCTTTGCGCCCTATTTCCTGTTCCCCGCCATCGTCGCGGCGGTGCTGCTGCTCGCCACATCGCGCAGCCCGCGCCTGCGGCCCTGGGCGCTTCTGATATCCGCACTTCCCGCGCTCGCGTTGTGGATCGGCTTCGTGGCGCAGGGCGAAATGCTGATGGGCTTGGCTGTTCCTCCGCTATTCACAGTGCCCGCCACATTCGGCTTGCTCGCGCTCGTGCCGCTGATGCCCGCGATGCCGAAGCAAGCGTGGCGCATCTCGCTCGGCACAGCATTCGGCGGCGCGCTTCTGGCGGCGGCGATCGCCGGATTGCAGCCTGCCTATAGCGAAACCTGGCCGCTGCGCTTGAACCTCAACTACGTCGAAGACCACATCCACAATCGTGCGCTCTGGGCCGTGGATGCGCACGCGCCGTTGCCAGCGTCGCTGCGAGCCGCCGCGAAATTCGGGAGCAAGCCCGAGAAGCCTTATCCCGGTGCTTTCACCGAAGCCTATCTGGCGCCGGCCGGTCCCATGCGTTTTGCGCCGCCGACAGCGGACGTGACGCAAGAGGCGCCGGGTCGCGTGACGCTTCAATTGCACGGCTCGCCCGATACGGCGCAGATGTACGTCATCGTGCCGAAGGCGGCCGGGCTTTCGACGTTTTCCATCAACGGCAAATACATCACCGCGCCGTCCGAATGGGAAAAGGGCGATCAAATCCTGATCGGCTGCATGACGCCCGATTGCCGCAACGCCACGCTGACACTCAATCTTTCCACGAAAAAGCTCGTGACATTGATGCTCGCCGAACGCCGCGCGGGCCTTCCGCCCTTCGGCAAATTCCTTAGCCGCGCGCGCCCCAAAACCGCCGTTCCATCGCAATTGGGTGATGGGACGTTTGTGATATCGAAAGTGAACCTCAATGTTCACTCCGCTAATGATTCCCGCGTGGAGATTCACATTCTGTCGAACGGCCGGGTGACTTTCGACAACGGTCCCCAACTGGATTTGGACCAGTTCCGCGCCAAATTAAAAGAAATGACCGGAGAGAACGGATGCCCGGCAACGCGGCTCACGTTCGACAAGGTTGCGCGTTATGACACGGTCGCCGAGGTGATAAGCGTGCTGCAGCGCGCACACTGCCAAATCGGCTTTGTTGTATCGCCGCACTGAATCGCGGACGATTCAAACATCCACTTCCTTCGCAAACTGCGCATTCTCCTGAATGAACTGGAAACGCAATTCCGGTTTCTTGCCCATCAGGCGTTCGACGAGGTTGTCGGTGTCGGCGCGTGTGTCCTCCGCGATTTCGACGCGCACCAGCGTTCGCGCGCCGGGCTTCATGGTGGTTTCCTTCAATTGCGCGGGCATCATTTCGCCCAGCCCCTTGAAGCGCGAGACGTCCACTTTCGAGTTCGGCTTGAATTCGGATTTGAGCAGACGGTCGCGGTGCGCGTCGTCGCGCGCATAAACCGTCTTGCCGCCATGGGCGAGGCGGAAAAGCGGCGGCATGGCGAGGAACAAATGCCCCTTCGCGATCAGCCGCGGCATTTCGCGGTAGAAAAAGGTGAGCAGGAGCGATGCGATATGCGCGCCATCCACGTCGGCGTCGGTCATAATGATGACGCGCTCATAGCGCAGATCGTCGTCGCGATATTTGGAGCCCGTGCCGCAGCCCAGTGCCTGCACCAGATCGGCCAGTTCCTGATTTTGCGCAAGCTTGCCCGCGCCCGCGCTCGCCACGTTCAGGATCTTGCCGCGCAAAGGCAAGATGGCTTGCGTGTTGCGGTCGCGCGCCTGTTTGGCGCTGCCGCCGGCGCTGTCGCCTTCGACAAGGAAAATTTCGGTGCCGCCCGGCGCATCGCGGGTGCAATCGGAAAGTTTTCCGGGCAGGCGCAATTTGCGGGTGGCGGATTTTCTCTGCGTTTCCTTTTCCTGCTTGCGTTTCAGCCGGTCGTCAGCCTGATCGATGACGAAATTGAGCAGCCGGTCGGCCTCGGCCGGGCTTTCGGCCAGCCAATGATCGAAATGATCGCGCACGACATTTTCGACGAGGCGCTGCGCATCGGGCGTCGATAATTTTTCCTTCGTCTGGCCCTGGAATTCCGGTTCGCGGATGAACACCGACAGCACCGCGCAGGCCGCCGCCATGATGTCGTCGGGCGTGATGAGCGATGTCTTGCGGTTGTTGGCGCGCTCGCCATGCGTGCGCAAGGCCTTCGTCAGCGCATTGCGCAAGCCCTGTTCGTGCGTGCCGCCCTGCGGCGTGGGAATCGTGTTGCAATAGGAATGCAGGAACGGATCGGCTTCCGGCGCCCATGTCACGGCCCATTCGACGGCACCTTTGCCATCGCGGTTTTCGGTGCGGCCGGAAAATGTGCGCGGCGTGACGGTTTCGCGCTCGCCGACTTCGCTTTTGAGGAAATCAAGCAAGCCGCCGGGAAATTTCAGCGTGTCTTCGGCCGGTGTCGCCCCGCTCTTGATGAGCGAGGCATCGCAAGCCCAGCGGATTTCCACGCCGCGGAACAGATACGCCTTCGAACGCGCCATACTGTAAAGCGAGGCGGGCGAGAAATGCGTGTCCTTGCCGAAAATCTGCGTATCCGGCTTGAACGACACGATGGTGCCGCGCCGGTTGACCGCGCCTGCATCTTTGAGCTTCGTCACCGGCTTGCCGCGCTCGAAGCGCATCTTGTGCGAGCGCTTGTCGCGCGCGACATCGACCTCCATCCATTCGGACAGCGCATTCACCACCGATGCGCCCACGCCGTGCAATCCGCCGGAGGTGTCATAGACCTTGCCGCCGAACTTTCCGCCCGCATGCAGCGTGGTCATGATGATTTCCAGCGCCGATTTGTTCTTGAACTTGGGATGTGGATCGATGGGAATGCCGCGGCCATTGTCGCGAATGGTGAGCACGTCGCCGGGCGAAAGCTCTATCTCGATGCGGTTTGCGTAACCCGCCACCGCCTCGTCCATCGCATTGTCGAGGATTTCGGCCGCCAGATGGTGCAGCGCGCGCTCGTCGGTGCCGCCGATATACATGCCCGGCCTGCGGCGCACGGGCTCCAGCCCCTCCAGGACTTCGATGTCCTTGGCGGTATAGCCCTTGGAGGAGGGCTGAGCGTTTTCAAATAGATCGGGTGTTTTTGCCATGTCTGCTGCCGAATCGTGGTGAACGCAAATTAACGAAACCTTCCCGTTTCCGCACCCCGGATCAAATCGGAACGAGTTTTTTAACTCGCACCCATTAGCCTGAACGCGGGAGCAGGCCTCTCGGCTGCCCCGCAGGTGTCAGGATGACGGCGGAAACAATCAGCGAAGCACCCACCAATGGTGATCGCGAGCGGATGCTGCAGGCGCGGCTGGACATGGTCGCAGCCGCCCTGCCGGCTGGCGCGTGGCTTAATCCCGGTTGGGCGCTTTTGTCCATCGTTCCGTTCATGGGTTTCTTTCCGATGTTCGGCGCTGTGCCCGTGTGGCGGCTGGCGACAATTGTCGGCGTGCATATTATAAACGGATTCCTGGCGTTCGCGCTCTACCGCAGTTATCGCAGCGATCCCATCGATACGAATGCCTGGTTCTGGAGACTCACAGCTTTTCAGTCGCTGATCGGCGTGAGCTGGGGCCTGCTGGTCTGGCTCCTGTGGCTGCCGGGCAATCCCGTCAATCACGTCGCCGTGCTGGTTCCCATTGTGGCCGTGCTCTGGGCCTATGCCGCCTCGCGCGCCATGCATATCGCGGTCTATCTGGCCGGCGTCGGCATGATCGCGGTGCTGGCGCTGGCCCGTTTTGTCACTGCGCCGGATGCGGCGGGCTGGCCGATGGCGGTCATCTTCACGTTGACGCTGGGTTACACCTTCCTGCTTGCGCTTACGGCGGCGCGCAGCGTGGCCGTGATGCTGCGCACGCGCTTTGTCAATGACGAACTGACCAATGCGTTGCGCGAAACCCGCGACGATGCGCTGAAAAAGCGCTTCGAGGCGGAAGCGGCCAATGCGTCGAAAACCACTTTCCTCGCCAATATGAGCCACGAATTGCGCACGCCGCTCAACGCCATTCTCGGCTTCTCCGACATCATCGCCAACGAGACCTTCGGGCCCGTGGGCACGGCGCGCTACCGCGAATATGCCGGCGACATCAATGCGTCGGGCAGCCATCTGCTTGCCATCATCAACGACATCCTCGACATCGCCAAGATCGAATCGGGCAAGATGGAAGTCGAGCCCGCGCTGTTCAATCCGCGCCTCGTCGTCCAGAGCGCACTGCGCGTGCTGCTCGTGCGTGCGCGCGAGAAGCACCAGACCATGCACGTGCAGATCGCCGACGACGTGAGCGACGTCTTCGCCGACGAGCGCGCCTTCAAGCAGATCCTCATCAATCTCGGCACCAACGCCGTGAAGTTCACGCAAGAGGGCGGCGAGATCGTCGTCTCCGGCCGGCGCATGGCCGATGGCGGCTTCGAACTCTGCGTGGCCGATAATGGGCCGGGCATTTCGCCCGCGCTGCTCGACCGCATCTTCACGCCCTTCAACCAGATCGACAACCGCTACAATCGCCAGGAAGGCGGCACGGGCCTTGGCCTGTCGCTGGTGCGGGGCCTGGCCGAGCTTCACGGCGGGCGCGCCTGGATCGAGACCGAGATCGGCGCGGGCGTAAAGGCGTATGTGACTTTCCCGCCCGCCAAGGCCGGGGCCGCGCATTTTCGCAACATTCGTGCGTCCGCTTAAATCGTCAATTCTAAGCAAATTTTAGGAGTCGGGCTTTACCATTTGGCCCGCTGAAAATTGCTTGCCGGGGCAAGAGGGTATCGCCGTGGGTTACGGTCAACGGTTGCGCAGCCAGAAGAGCGCCGATGCGCGCGTTCTGAAGGCGCAGCTCGATCTCATCGCCGACGTCGTGCATGCGGCGCGCTTCATGGCGCCGCTGTGGGCGCTGTGCGCGGCGTGGCTGGCGTCCGAAGACGGGTTGTTCGGCCACATGCCGCTGCGCATCACGCTGCTTCTGCCGGCCGCGATCGCGGCGGCGACCGTTTCGGCCTCGCGCATCGCCGATATCTATCGCGCCGATACTGCCGCCCATGACGATTACGAGCGTCTGCGTCCGTGGTTTGCGCGCTTCATCGGCATGCAGATCGTGACGAGCACGATCTGGGGCGTGATGCCGTGGCTTCTGTGGGATTCGGGCAGTCTCACCAATCACGTGTTCATGGCGTTGTGCGTGGTGTCGGTTCTGGCGTGGTTCGTGGTCGCGCGCGCCAATCACTTCGAGATGTTCATGGCGAGCGTGATACCGCTCGTGGCGCTGGCGGACATCCGCTTCGTGATCGGCGCAACGCTTTCCGGCATCGGCATCGCCATCGTGCTCACGGCCTACACGCTGCAGCTCTATTTCGACGCCCGCAGGCTCAACCGGCATTTCGACGAGGATTCGCGGCTGCGCTTCGAGGTGGAAGATCTCGCCCGCGAGCTCGAGGAAGCGCGCGACGAGGCGCTGCGCAAGCGCTTCGAAGCCGAAACGGCCAATGCCTCCAAGACGGCCTTCCTCGCCAATATGAGCCATGAGCTGCGCACGCCGCTCAACGCCATTCTCGGCTTCTCCGAAATCATCGCCAAGGAATGTTTCGGCGACATCGACAATCCCCGCTACAAGGATTACGCGAGCGACATCCATGCCTCCGGCACGCATCTCTTGAGCCTCATCAACGATCTTCTCGACGTCGCCAAGATCGAGGCGGGCCGCATGGATATCCGCCCCGATGTGCTCGACGTGCGCAGCACGCTCGACACCGCGCTCAAGCTCGTCGGCGCCAAGGCGCGCGAGCGCCATCAGGAACTCGTCATCGATGTCGAGCCCAACACGCCCGAGCTTTTCGCCGACGAGCGCGCGCTGAAGCAGATCCTCATCAATCTCGTGTCCAACGCGGTGAAATTCACCCCCGAAGGCGGGCGCATCGATGTGATCGCGGGGCCCTCGCTCTCCGGCGATTTCCAGGTCATGGTCTCCGACAACGGGCCCGGAATCCCACGCGAGAAGCTCGACAAGATCTTCATGCCCTTCAACCAGGTCGACAATCGCTACGACCGGCAGGGCGGCGGCACGGGGCTCGGCCTTGCGCTGGTGCGCGGGCTTGCCGAGCTGCATGGCGGGCGCGCCTGGATCGAAAGCGAACAGGGGCAGGGCTGCCGCGCCTATGTCGTGCTGCCGGCGAAGACGCTGACCATGCGCCAGACGGGCGCGAAGGATGCAGCCGAAGCCGCTTAAGCGGCTTTCAGCTTGCAGCGGCCTTCGGTATCGGCCGCATCGGCGGCGCTGCGGCGGATCGGAAAATCGAAATCCGATTTGACGTGATCCCACCAGAACCGGAAATAGGACCGGTTATTCGCGACATTAAACGCCTCGGGTGCGGCCTTCTTCAGCTTCGGCAGGTTCATCCACGACACGTTGGGGAATGTGTGGTGTTCGTAATGATAGCCGGTGTTGAAAAGGAACGCGTTGCCCCACCAATAGGTCGAGCGCGTGGGATGTTCCTTGTCGTCGCCGGGATGTTCGGAGAGATATTGCCCGATGCTGGTGATGCCGCTGCGGCCCGCGAACAGCGACACGCACCACACGTGATAAAGCCAGCCAAGGAATCCGAAGGCGACGAAAATGAAGACGTGGATGCCGAGCGAGAAGAGGGCGAACAGCCGGCGCTCGCCGACGCTGGGCTTGGTCGCGCCATTGTCGCGCACGGTATCGGCCTTGGCCATGCCGGTCTTGCCGGCGAGATAGCGCGGCATCACAAGCTGCTCGGTCAGGAAGCCATAGGGCAATAGATGTAGGAAGAGCTGGCCGATGGTCAGCCAGCGCTGGCGGCGCGGATTTTCGCTGCGATAGATGCGCCGCGCGAGCACGCGGCACATATCCTCGTGTTCGTAATCGCCGTCATATTCGCCGAGATGCGGGTGATGGCTTGTGATGTGATTGTGCTGGTAGGTGAGCTGGCGCGAGAACGATGTGATGACCGCTTCCACCATCAGATCGAAGGCGAGCTTGCCGCGCCGGTCGCGGAAGACGAGGCGATGCGCGCTCTCATGCACCAGCGCCGACGCCGAATGATAGACGAATTGGCCGAAGCACAGCGCCACGGCGAACACGATCAGCGCATTGGTTTGCGCCACGAAATAGATCGTGGTCCAGTGGATGCCGAGCAGGCCCGCGGCCGCAAATACCGTGCGCCAGTCAGGCCCGGCGAGCTTCAACACTTCGGGATGCCGTTCGACGACGCGCTTGCGCACTTCATTGTGCTGCCGCGCCTGTTCCGAAATGCCGCGCGTGCGCAAAGGCGCCTCGACGGGCTCTGCCAAAACCTTGTCCACTACCGCACCCATGCCTGAACAAAGGCCGCCTTTTTCCGGCGGCCCTCCCATTAACCAATTATTTACCTTACACCTGTTGGCATCCAACGCAAATTGCACAAGCCGGCATAACCTTATGCAGAAATCAGGGATGCGGGGACCGTGAAAGCCTCCCCAGCCCCGCTTTAGCCGGGGGGGAGGGGACATAAGGAAAGGGCGCGATTTGCATCGCGCCCTTTCCGTCTTTCGATTATCCGCTGCTCAGACGGAATAATACATCTTGAACTCGACCGGATGCGGCGTGTGCTCGAAGGCGTACACCTCGTTCATCTTGAGCTCGATATAGCTGTCGATGAAGTCGTCGGTGAACACATTGCCCTTCTTCAGGAACGCGCGGTCGGCGTCGAGATTCTCCAGCGCCTGACGGAGCGAACCGCAAACCTGCGGCACTTCCTTCAGTTCTTCCGGCGGCAGGGCATAGAGGTCCTTGTCCATCGGATCGCCGGGATGGATCTTGTTCTCGATGCCGTCGAGGCCGGCCATGAGCATCGCCGAATAGGCGAGATACGGATTGGCGCCCGGATCGGGGAAACGCACTTCCACGCGCTTGCCGTTCGGGCTGGCCGAGAACGGAATGCGGCATGACGCCGAACGGTTGCGCGACGAATAGGCGAGCAGTACCGGCGCTTCGAAGCCGGGAATGAGCCGCTTGTAGGAATTCGTCAGCGGATTGGTGAAGGCGTTCAGCGCCTTGGCATGCTTGATGATGCCGCCGATGTAATAGAGCGCGGTATCCGACAGATCGGCATAGCCCGATCCTGCGAACAGCGGCTTGCCGCCCTTCCAGATCGACTGATGCACATGCATGCCCGAGCCGTTGTCGCCATAGACGGGCTTGGGCATGAAGGTCGCGCTCTTGCCGTAAGCCGCCGCGACTTGGTGGATGACGTATTTGTATATCTGCATGTTGTCGCCGCACTTCGTCAGCGTGTTGAACTTGAAGCCGAGTTCGTGCTGGGCGGTTGCCACTTCGTGGTGATGCTTTTCCGGCTTGATGCCCATGTCGCCCATGATGGCAAGCATTTCGGAGCGGATATCCTGCGCGCTATCGACCGGCGGAACCGGGAAATAGCCGCCCTTCACCGCGGGACGATGGCCGAGATTGCCGGACTCGTATTCCGTGCCGGTGTTGTAGGCGCCTTCCACGGCATCGACGTAATAGAACGCCTTGTTCATGGCGGTGTCGTAGCGCACGTCGTCGAAGATGAAGAATTCGGCTTCCGGGCCGAAGAAGGCGTTGTCGCCCGCGCCCGAGGACGCCATATATTTTTCGGCAGCTTTCGCGATGGAGCGCGGGCAGCGGCCATAGCGCTGGCCCGTGGTCGGCTCGATCACATCGCAATTCAAGATCAGCGTGGTCTGCGCGAAGAAGGGATCGATCACGGCGGTGTCGAGATCGGGCACCAGCGTCATGTCCGATTCATTGATCGCTTTCCAGCCGGCGATGGAGGAGCCGTCGAACATCGTGCCGTTGGTGAGGAAATCCTCGTCCACCAGCGACAGATCGAACGTCACATGCTGCCACTTGCCGCGCGGATCGGTGAAACGGAGATCGACGAATTTGATCTCCTTGTCCTTGATGAGTTTGAGAATGGTGTTTGGATTAGACATGACGGCCCCTTCCGGCTTGCTGGTGGATCAGATGGCGTCCGCCCCGGTCTCGCCGGTGCGGATGCGGATGACTTCTTCGATATTGAGTATGAATATCTTGCCGTCGCCGATGCGACCCGTGCGCGCGGCCTTCTGGATGGCGTCCACGGCGGGCTCCACCCGGTCGTCCGGCACGACGATCTCGATCTTCACTTTCGGCAGGAAATCCACGACATATTCGGCGCCGCGGTAAAGCTCGGTGTGGCCCTTCTGGCGGCCGAAGCCCTTGGCTTCCGTCACCGTGATGCCCTGGACGCCGACTTCCTGCAGCGCTTCCTTCACTTCGTCGAGCTTGAACGGCTTGATGATGGCTTCGATTTTCTTCATTTGGTGCTCCTTGGGATGAGCCAGACGGTCCTCCCCGTTAAGGAATTAGCAGGGGTTGTGCCAACGACGCCAGGATTTTCCACAAGATATATCAATGGGTTATGGATTGTCGGATTCAGGCGGGGCGGTTTCTGCATAGAGATCACACAAATTGCCCGATTAATAGGCATTCATGGCGGACCACTGAGGAGTTGTCAGTTTCGCCGCCGCATTGCAAATCTTCGCGCCCATTATGCAGCGCGCCATGTCCGACAAGCCCGGTTTCAATCCCGTCTTCGCGAACCTGCCCACCACCATCTTCACGGTGATGAGCGCGCTCGCCACCGAGCACGGCGCGATCAATCTCGGGCAGGGCTTTCCGGACGAGGACGGGCCGCGCGCGATCCGCGAGGCGGCGGCGAAGGCGCTGCTCGACGGGCCGAACCAATATCCGCCGATGCGCGGGCGGCCGGAGCTTCGCCGCGCCATCGCAGGCCACGCGCGGCGGTTCTACGATCTCGAATTCAATCCCGACACTGAAGTTCTGGTGACATCCGGCGCGACCGAAGCGCTGGCGGCCTCGATCATGGGATTGGCGGCCGGCGAGATCGTGCTGATCGAACCGGCTTACGATTCCTATCGCCCCATCGCCGAAGCGGTGGGCGCGGGCGTGAAGACTGTGGTGCTGTCGCCGCCCGATTGGCGATTGACCGAAGACGCGCTTGCCGCCGCCATGAGCGGCAAGACGCGCGCCATCCTCATCAACACGCCGCTCAATCCCATCGGCCGCGTGTTCGATGCGGGCGAGTTGGAAATCATCGCGCGCGCGGCGATGCGCGCAAATGCTTTCGTGATTTGCGACGAGGTTTACGAGCATCTGGTGTTCGACGGCCGCAAATTCACGCCGCTGATGAGCTTGCCCGGCATGCGCGAGCGCGTGGTGCGCATCGGCTCGGCGGGAAAGATGTTCGCGCTCACAGGCTGGAAAGTAGGCTGGGTGACGGGATCGGCGGCACTGATCGGCGTGATCGCCAATGCGCATCAATTCCTCACTTTCACCACGCCGCCGGGATTGCAGCTCGGCGTGGCGCATGCGCTGGAACACGAAATGGACTTCACGCTCAATTTCACGCGCGAGCTGGAAGCCAACCGCGATCTGCTGACGGACGGTCTCAACCGCATCGGCTTCAAGGTGCTGCCCTGCGAGGGCACATATTTCCTCACCGCCGACATTTCCGCGCTGACCAACGAACCCGACGAAGCCTTCTGCAAACGCCTCGTGCGCGAGGCGGGCGTGGCGCTGATCCCGCTGTCGTTCTTTTTCGCGAGTGGAAAGCCGGATCATCTGGTGCGTTTTGCGTTTTGCAAGAAACGCGCGGTGATCGAAGAGGCGCTGGCGCGGCTTGAAAAATATTTCGGCAACAGGAAAAAATGAAAACATGATCCACCCCCGCACACCCATTCTCGTCGGCGGCGCGCAGTTCACCCAGCGCACATCGCGCGAGGGCCAGCTTGCCAAGAGCCTCAATCCGATTGCGATGCTGGCCAAGGCCGCGAACGATGCGCTGGCAGATAGCGGCGTTCCGGCCTCCGCCATCGATACGGTTTCGGTCGTGCGCTTCACCGCGGATTCGCCGGGCGATCAAGGGCGCCTGCCCAAGCGCATGTTCCGCAATCCGCCATTGTCGGTGGCACAGCATATCGGCGCGGCCCCGCGCCGCTTTCTCTACACCGCGACAGGCGGCAACACGCCGCAATGGCTGGTCAACCGCATGGCGGACGATATCGCGCGCGGCGGATGCGAGGCGTGCGTGCTCACCGGCGCGGAATATATCGCAACGCTTCTGCGCATGATGAAGAACGGCGTCGATCTCGGCTGGGGCGAATTGCCGGATGTCGATCCGGGCAGCGATCCCGAAGAAATCGGCGACCAGCGCGCAGGCGTTTCGCCTTACGAGCGCCTTTATGCGTTGCATTTTCCGGTGAACACCTATCCGTTGTTCGAGAATGCGATCCGCGGGCAGCGGCACCGCACGCCACACGAACATCAAAAATATCTCGGCGAATTCTGTTCGCCCTTCACGAAAGTGGCGGCGGAGAATCCTTATGCGTGGTTTCCCACCTTCCGCACGCCGGAGGAAATCTCCACGCCGGGCGAAACCAACCGCATCGTCGGCTTTCCCTACACCAAATACATGAACGCGGTGATCGAAGTGGATATGGGCGCCGCGATCGTAATGACGAGCGTGGAAAAGGCGCGCGCGCTGGGCATTCCCGAAGAGAAATGGGTGTTCCTGCATGGCTGCGCCGATGCGAACGACATCTGGAACGTCACCGAGCGCGCCGATTTCCATTCCTCGCCCGCGATCCGCACGATGGGAAAGCGCGCCTTCGCGATGGCGGGCATCGGCGCCGACGATCTTTCCTATATCGATCTTTATTCGTGTTTTCCGTCCGCCGTGGAGATCGGCTGTCAGGAATTGGGCATTTCCGAAACCGATCCGCGCGGGCTCACCGTCACCGGCGGTCTTCCCTATTTCGGCGGGCCGGGGAACAATTATGTGATGCATTCCATTGTGACGATGATGGAAAAACTCCGCGCCGCGCCCGGCAAGTTTGGATTGTGCACCGGCAATGGCTGGTACATCACCAAGCATTCGGCCGGAATCTATTCGACGAAACCGTTCGAGGGCGACTGGAGCCGCGACGATCCGAAATCCTATCAGCGCGAGATCGATGCTGGTGTGCATGTGAAGGTCACGGAAAAGCCGGAAGGTGCGGCGAGCGTCGAAACCTATACCGTCGCGTCGGATCGCAAAGGGCGGCGTTTCGGCATTATCGTGGGACGGCTGAGCGACGGAAGCCGCTTCCTTGCCAACACGCCGGACGATGAAGCAACATTGCAGATGATGATGCAGGAAGAAATTCTCGGCCGCGCGGGCCGCGTCGCGCCCGGCGAGCGCACCAATCTTTTCCGGTTCGCCTGATGGCGCGGATCTACATGGTGCGCCACGGCCGCGCGGAAGCGGGCTTCGGCGATGCGCTCGATCCGGGCCTCGATGCGCTCGGCCGCGAACAGGCGCGCGTCACCGCGAAACGGCTGGCCGATATCGGGCCGCTGCCGATCGTTTCGAGCCCGCTGAAGCGCGCGCGCGAAACGGCAGCACCGCTCGCCCAATTGTGGAAGCGCGAGCCGGCGATCGAGGAAGCAATCGCGGAAATTCCCTCGCAAGCGAAAACGCTGGCCGAGCGCGCGCAATGGCTGCGCGGGTTCATGGCGGGCTCGTGGCGCGAGGCTTCGCTCGAATTGGCCGCATGGCGGGAGAATGCGATTGCGGCGCTCGCCGCACTTTCCGAGGACACGGTGATTTTCTCCCACTTCATCGCCATCAATGTGGCGGCGGGTGCTGCGCTCGGCGACGAACGCGTTGTGGTGTTCTCGCCGGACAATTGCTCGGTGACGATTCTGGAAAGCGAAGCGGGGCGTTTGCGCCTCATCGAACAGGGCCATGAAGCGGTGACGAAGGTGAATTAGCCACTCGCTTCGCTCGGCCGGGGATGACAATATCGGGCCATGCCGTCCGAGATTCTCACCAACGCCGAATCCTACGCCGCCGACAAATACGCGGGCGAGCATGGCGTGGCGTTCCTTACGCTGATGGAGAATGCTGGCCGCGCCGTGGCGGACGCGGTGGCTGCGCGGTTCGAGCCCGCGCGTGTGGCTGTGCTGTGCGGGCCGGGCAACAATGGCGGCGACGGCTTCGTGGCGGCGCGGCATCTGAAGACGCGCGGCTTCGATGTGCACCTGGCGCTGCTCGGCGAACGCAATGCGCTCAAAGGCGATGCCGCCGCGATGGCGAAACGGTGGGACGGCACGGTTGCGCCTCTTTCTATTGAATCGATCAAGGATGCCGATGTGGTTGTCGATGCGCTGTTCGGCGCAGGCCTCGCGCGTCCGCTGGAAGGCGTTGCGAAGGATGTCGTCGTGGCGCTGAACAAATCGGATATTCCCGTTATCGCAATCGATGTACCGAGCGGATTGCATGGCGATCTGGCGCGGCCGATTGCCGGCGAATGCGTGAACGCCGATGTCACCGTCACGTTCTTTCGCAAGAAGCCGGCGCATGTGCTGATGCCGGGGCGATTGTTGTGCGGCGATGTGATCGTGGCCGATATCGGAACGCCGCCGGAAGCGATTAAGGCGATTGGTCCAAAGATTTTCGAGAATGGACCCGATTTGTGGAATTTCCCATGGCCCAAGCCGCTCGCGCACAAATATGCGCGCGGCCATTGCGTGATCGTGAGCGGCCCGGCGGTGCTCGGCGCGCCGCGATTGGCCGCGCATGGCGCGCTCAGGATCGGTGCAGGATTGGTGAGCGTGGCGTGTCCGCCGGAAGCGGTGGCGGCGCATTCCGCAACGCTCGATGCGATCATGGTCAAGCCGTTTGCGGGTGCTGCGGGTCTTGCGAAATTGCTGAGCGACAGGCGGTTCAACGCGGCCGCCATCGGTCCCGGTTGTGGTGTTGCGCGCGCGACGCAGGAATTGGTGGCGGCGGTTCTGGAAAGCGGTGCGGTTGCGGTGCTGGATGCCGACGCGCTCACCTCATTCGCAAACGATCCGAAGGAATTGTTCGCGCTGTTGCGCGAGCCTTGCGTGCTCACGCCGCATGAAGGTGAATTCGAAAAAATCTTTCCGGGTGTGCTCAAGCAATCACCCACGCGCATCGAGGCGGCGCGCGCGGCTTCGTCGGTTGCCAAATGCACGGTGTTGCTCAAGGGGCCGGACACCGTGATCGCATCGCCGGATGGACGCGTGATCGTCAATACCAATGCGCCTCCGGCATTGGCAACCGCAGGCGCGGGCGATGTGCTGACCGGCATGATCGCGGGGCTGCTCGCGCAGGGCATGGATTCGTTTCACGCGGCCGCGTGCGCGGCATGGCTGCATGGCGAAGCGGCGAACATCTTCGGCCCCGGATTGATCTCGGAAGATCTGCCGGAACTTTTGCCCGTCGTGCTTTCCGCGCTGAGGGACGAAACCGCATGAGCGACGTTTCCATCCGACGCGCCGAGGCGCACGATCTGCCCGCGCTGCTCGACATCTACAATTATTATATCGTCAACACGCCCATCACCTTCGACATCGAGCCGCGCACGCTGGAGCAGCGCCGTCAATGGTTCGAAGGCTTCGCTCCGAGCGGGCGTTATCAATGTCTCGTGGCGGCGCGTGGGAACGCGGCAATCGGCTGGGCATGCTCGGGGCGGTTCAAGGATCGCGCGGCCTATGATACTTCGGTCGAGACCAGCATTTATCTCGCGCCAGACGAGCAGGGCAAAGGGCTGGGGCGAAAGCTCTATGGCGCGCTGTTCGAGGCGCTGAAGGGCGAGGACCTCCACCGCGCCTTCGGCGGCGTGACCCAGCCCAACGAGGCGTCCAACGGCCTGCACCGCGCCTTAAGCTTCGCTCTCGTCGGCACCTATAAAGAAGTGGGCCGCAAGTTCGGCCGCTTCTGGGACGTGGCGTGGTTCGAGCGGGCGCTGCCATGAGACCCTAGCGGGGCGGGAAAAGCCCTGTTATAGGGGCCCGCTTCCGGCGTCCGTTTGGGCCTCGGGGGGTGCCCGTCTTTGGCGCGGGCGTGGCGGAACTGGTAGACGCGCTGGATTTAGGTTCCAGTGACGAAAGTCGTGGGGGTTCAAGTCCCTCCGCCCGCACCAGGCTTCGCCGCGCAGCGGCGGAGCCTGCCACGGCGAAGCGCGCTAGCGCGAAGCCGGGCTGGTGCATGGGTTCGCGCGGCTACGCCCTGGCAAGCCAGCCAAGTGTTTTTAAGGGAACTAAGGACTTTCACATGCAGATCACCCAGACCGTCTCCGAAGGCCTGCGCCGCGAGTTCCGCATCGTCGTCGATGCCAAGGATCTCGACGAAAAGCTGACCTTCCGTCTCGATGAGATGAAGCCTCGGGTGCATCTGAAGGGCTTCCGCCCCGGCAAGGCGCCGATCTCGTTCCTCAAGAAAACCTACGGCAAGGCGTTGATGCAGGACATCGTCAACGAAGCCGCCAATGCCGGCAAGGACAAGGCCATCGCCGACAATGCGCTCAAGCCCGCTTTCCCGCCGCGCGTGGAGCTGGCGAGCCAGATCGACGATGTGGTGGAAGGAAAAGCCGATCTCGAATTCACCGTAACCATCGATCTGATGCCGGATTTCGAACTCGCCGATCCGGCGAAGCTGAAAATCGAAAAGCTGGTCGCCGATGTGACCGACGAGGAAGTGGAAGGCGCCATCGACAGGCTTGCCGAACAGGCGCGCTCCTATACCGCGCGGCCCGAAGGCGAGGCGGCGCAAGACGGCGATTCCATCGTCATGGATTTCGTGGGCTCCATCGACGGCGAGGAATTCCCCGGCGGCAAGGCGGAGAACTTCAATCTCGTGCTGGGCTCGGGCCAGCTCATTCCCGGTTTCGAGGATCAGTTGATCGGCGCCAAGGCCGGCGAAAGCCGCGACGTGAAGGTCAAGTTTCCCGATGCCTATCAGGAGCCCAAGCTCGCCGGAAAAGATGCCGTGTTTGCCGTCAAGGTGAACGAGGTCAAAAGCCCCGATCCGATTGCCATCGATGACGAGCTTGCCAAGCGCGTCGGCCTCACCTCGCTCGGCGAGTTGAAAGAGCGCATGCGCGAGCAGATGAAAACCGATTTCGCGCGCGCCAGCCGCCTGCATACCAAGCGGCGTATCCTCGATGCGCTCGATGCGGCGCATTCCTTCCAGCTTCCGCCGACGATGGTGGAAGGCGAGTTCGGCGCCATCTGGCGCGCGGTGGAGGCCGAGCTTCAGCGCGAAGGCAAAACCGCCGAGGACGAAGGCAAGACCGAGGAAGAACTGAAAAAAGAATATCACGATATCGCCGAGCGGCGCGTGCGCCTCGGCCTCGTGCTGGCGCGTATCGGCGAGCAGAACGGCATTCAAGTGAACCCGGACGAAATCCAGCGCGCGGTCGCCATGCGCGCGCGCCAATTCCCCGGCCAGGAACAGCAGGTGTTCGACTATTATGCTTCGAGCCCGCAGGCCATGGCCGAAATCCGCGCCCCGATCTTCGAAGACAAGGTCGTCGATTTCATCGCCGAGCTTTGCGAGATCACCGAGCGCAAGGTGGACCGCGAAACGCTGTTCCTCGATCCCGACGAGGCGGCGGCGCGGCTGAAGGGCGAATAGCTTCCCGCCTGTCTATTTGACAAATGTAAATTGACATTTTACAAGCGGTTGACTATGTATGATCCGCAGCTTTCGCCATAAGGGCTTGAAGCGTCTTTATGAGGACGGCGATCGTTCCGGGCTTCGGCAGGATATGGTGGAGCGGATTGGCGGTGTTCTGGCGACGCTTGACGATGCGGAGAGCATTCAAGAGATCAACCGTCCGACGCTGAGACTTCATTCCTTGAAAGGGGAATTGGCCGGTTACTGGGCCGTCACGGTTCGCGCCAACTGGCGTATCATATTCCGGTTCGAGGCTGGTGGTGTGTTCGACGTGGATTTGGTGGATTACCACTGAACGGAGTTGCTGATGCCGATGAAAAACCCTCCCCATCCGGGGCGCTTGCTCAAGGACGATTTCGAGGAACTTAGTCTCACGATAGCGCAGGCTGCGGAGGCCCTGGGTGTCACGCGACAGCAGCTTTACAATGTCATCAATGGTAAGAGCGCCATCACGGCAGAGATGGCTGTCCGGCTCGAAAAATGCGTGGGCGGCAGCGCCGATTTCTGGCTCCGGCTTCAATCCAGCTACGATCTCGCCCAGATTCGCCAACAAAAGAAAAAGATCAAAGTGAAGCGGCTTTGGCCAAAGACATCGGCCGCCGCCGAATAACCCTTCGCCCAGCATGGTCCGCCGTGACGCGGACCTGCGCTTGACGACGTCCTATATAGTAATTGACAGGTAACGCCTGCGCCCTAGGCTCGGGCGCTCGAATCAGGAAGTGTCCCTATGAAAGACCCGCGCGACGTCTATATGAATACACTGGTGCCGATGGTGGTCGAACAGACCGCCCGCGGCGAGCGCGCCTACGACATCTATTCGCGGCTCCTGAAAGAGCGCATCGTCTTCATCACGGGCGTGGTGGAGGATTACGGCGCCAGCCTCATCACCGCGCAATTGCTCTTTCTGGAGGCGGAAAACCCCAAGAAAGAAATCGCGATGTACATCAACTCGCCGGGCGGCGTGGTGACGGCGGGGCTGGCGATCTACGACACGATGCAATACATCCGCCCCAATGTTCAGACGCTGTGCATCGGCCAGGCGGCGAGCGCTGCCTCGCTGCTCCTCTGCGCCGGCAACAAGGGCGAGCGCTACACGCTTCCCAACGCGCGTATCCTGGTGCACCAGCCGAGCGCGTCATATTACGGACAGGCGGCCGACATCGCCCGGCATGCTCAGGAAATCGTGAAGCTGAAACGCCGGCTGAACGAAATTTATGCCAAGCATACGGGCCAGAGTTACGAGGCCGTCGAGAAGGCGCTGGATCGGGACACCTACATGACCGCCGAGGACGCCAAGGCCTTCGGGCTGGTCGACCAAGTCCTCACGCGGCGTCCGGAATTGACGGAGACCGCCTGAAAGGGGTGCCGGATACGGTAAATCGGCACGGATATGCCGGATTAAACAATTCTTGATCCGGCGGCGGCTATCGTGGTCGAATGTCCGCCGGTATGGCTGATTTGGCTGGCGCGGATCGTGCAAAGGGTTTGGCCGGGCAGGTAATGCGTCTTCAAGGAACGGGCAGAATGTCCCGGGAGAGCACATGAGTAAATCGAGCGGCGGCGAGTCCAAGAACACGCTCTATTGCTCCTTTTGCGGCAAGAGCCAGCATGAGGTCCGCAAGCTGATCGCGGGTCCGACCGTGTTCATCTGCGATGAATGCGTCGAGCTTTGCATGGAGATCATCCGCGAGGAGAACAAGACCTCCTTCATGAAGTCGCGCGATGGCGTGCCCTCGCCGGCCGAAATCTTCAAGGTGCTCGACGATTACGTCGTCGGCCAGCAGCACGCCAAGAAGGTGCTCGCGGTCGCCGTGCACAATCACTACAAGCGCATCAACGCCGCCGGAAAGAACGGCGACGTTGAGCTTGCGAAATCCAACATTCTGCTGATCGGTCCCACGGGCTGCGGCAAGACGCTGCTCGCGCAAACGCTGGCGCGCATCCTCGACGTGCCGTTCACGATGGCGGACGCCACCACGCTCACCGAAGCGGGCTATGTCGGCGAAGACGTCGAGAACATCATCCTCAAGCTCTTGCAGGCCGCCGACTACAATGTCGAGCGCGCGCAACGCGGCATCGTCTATATCGACGAAGTGGACAAGATTTCCCGCAAATCCGACAATCCGTCCATCACCCGCGATGTGTCGGGCGAGGGCGTGCAGCAGGCGCTTCTGAAAATCATGGAAGGCACGATTGCGAGCGTGCCTCCGCAGGGCGGGCGCAAGCATCCCCAGCAGGAATTCCTGCAGGTCGATACGACCAACATCCTTTTCATCTGCGGCGGCGCGTTTGCGGGCCTCGAGCGCATCATTTCCTCGCGCACGCATGGCTCGTCGATGGGTTTCGGCGCCACCGTGCGCAGCCCCGACGAACGCGCCATGGGCGAAGTCCTGCGCGAAGTGGAGCCGGAAGATCTCCTGAAATTCGGCCTGATCCCGGAATTCATCGGGCGTTTGCCGATCCTTGCCACGCTCTCCGATCTTTCGGAATCCGCGCTGATCGAAATCCTCACGCGCCCCAAGAACGCGCTCGCCAAGCAATATCAGCGCATGTTCGAGATGGAAGGCGTCAAGCTGCGCTTCCAGGAAGAGGCGCTGTCGGCCATTTCCAAGCGCGCCATCGCCCGGCGCACCGGCGCGCGCGGGCTTCGCTCGATCATGGAAGGCTTCCTGCTCGAAACCATGTTCGAGCTGCCGACGCTCAACGGCGTGCAGGAAGTGGTCATCACCTCCGATGTCGTGGAGGGCAGGGCGCGTCCGCTCTATACCTATTCGGACAAGGCCGAGGCGCAAAAGAGCGCGTCCTGACCGCCTGAATAGCCTTCACGTCCCCTTGATCTGCCCCGATCCGGTGCATATTTGCGCCTGCCGGGCCCAAAAAACCTTGGATTAACCCCAAGTCCTTGAAACCGGGAACCCGGGGGGCCACGTTATGTTCCAGAGTCGGCCCAGAAGGGCGGCTTAAATCAAGGTTTTGTACGCCCATTCCGGGGTACAGTGCCTTATCAGCACCGCCGGGCAGCCCCCGGCCAGGAGAACAAAATGCCGGATAATGAAGTGGTCAGTACTCAGGGAAGCGAACCCGGCGGCCAGTTGGCGCCGGTCCTGCCGCTCCGCGATATCGTGGTCTTTCCCCACATGATCGTTCCGCTCTTCGTTGGGCGCGAGAAATCCGTGCGCGCGCTCGAAGAGGTGATGAACGAGGAAAAACAGATTCTGCTTCTGACGCAGAAGAACGCCGCCGACGACGATCCGGCCGCCGAAGGCCTTCACACCATCGGCACCATGGCGACCGTGCTTCAGCTTCTGAAGCTGCCCGATCAGACCGTTCGCGTGCTGGTCGAAGGCAAGAGCCGCGCGCGCGTCACCGGCTTCATGCCGAGGAGCGATTTCTTCCAGGCCCGCATCGAGGCCATCCCCGATCAGGGCGGAGAAGCGCGCGAAACCGAGGCGCTGATGCGCACGGTGAAGACCAATTTCGAGCAATACATCAAGCTCAACAAGAAAGTTCCGGCCGAAACGCTGGCGTCGGTTTCGCAGATCGAGGATCCCGCGAAGCTGGGCGACACGGTTGCCGCGCATCTGTCGGTGAAAATCTCCGAGCGTCAGGCGCTGCTCGAAACGCTGAACACGACCGAGCGGCTGGAGAAAGTTCTGTCGCTGATCGAAGGCGAAATCGGCGTGTTGCAGGTCGAGCGCAAAATCCGCAGCCGCGTCAAGCGCCAGATGGAGAAGACGCAGCGCGAGTACTATCTGAACGAGCAGTTGAAGGCCATTCAGAAGGAACTCGGCGAAGGCGAGGAAGGCCGCGACGAGCTCAACGAACTCGAAGAGCGTATCCGCAAGACCAAGCTGTCGAAGGAAGCGCGCGAGAAAGCCAATGCCGAAGTCAAGAAACTCCGGCAGATGAGCCCGATGAGCGCGGAAGCGACCGTCGTGCGCAATTATCTGGATTGGCTGTTGGCCTTGCCCTGGGGCAAGAAGTCCAAGGTCAAGAAGGACATCAAGCTCGCCGAGGACATCCTGCACGAAGATCACTACGGTCTCGACAAGGTCAAGGAACGCATCCTGGAATATCTGGCCGTGCAGCAGCGCGCCGGAAAGATGAAGGGGCCGATCCTGTGCCTCGTGGGTCCGCCCGGCGTGGGCAAGACCTCGCTTGGCAAATCGATCGCGAAGGCGACGGGGCGCGAATTCGTGCGCATGTCGCTGGGCGGCGTGCGGGACGAAGCGGAAATCCGCGGTCACCGGCGCACCTATATCGGCTCGATGCCCGGCAAGATCATCCAGTCGATGAAAAAGGCGAAGACGGCAAATCCGCTGTTCCTGCTCGACGAAATCGACAAGCTGGGCGCGGATTGGCGCGGCGATCCTTCGAGCGCGCTGCTCGAAGTGCTCGACCCCGAGCAGAACCACACCTTCAACGACCATTATCTGGAGGTCGATTTCGATCTGTCGGACGTGATGTTCATCACCACGGCCAACACGCTGCGCATGCCGCAGCCTCTGATGGACCGCATGGAGATCATCCGCATCCCCGGTTACACCGAGGATGAGAAGGTCGAGATCGCCAAGCGCCATCTGATCCCGAAAGAGATCAAGGCGCATGGGCTGAAGGACGAGGAGTGGAGGATCACCGACGACGCGTTGCGCGATCTCATCCGCTACTACACGCGCGAGGCCGGCGTTCGCAATCTCGAGCGCGAAATCGCCAATCTCACGCGCAAGGCGGTGAAGGACATCGTCTCGGGCAAGGCGACGACGGTGGAAGTCACCGCGGCGAATGTCGGCGATTATGCCGGCGTGCGGAAATTCCGCTTCGGCGAGATGGAAGGCGAGGATCAGGTCGGTGTCGTCACCGGTCTTGCGTGGACGGAAGTCGGCGGCGACACGCTGCAGATCGAAGCCGTCATGCTGCCCGGCAAGGGCCGCATGCAGACCACCGGCAAGCTCGGCGACGTGATGAAGGAATCGATCGACGCGGCGCGCTCCTATGTGCGCTCCAAGGCGACGAGCTTCGGCATCAAGCCGCCCACATTCGAGCAGCGCGACATCCATGTGCATGTGCCGGAAGGTGCAACGCCCAAGGATGGACCGTCGGCCGGCGTCGCCATGGCCATCTCCATCATCTCGGTGCTCACTTCGATTCCCGTGCGCCGCGATGTGGCGATGACGGGCGAGGTCACCTTGCGCGGCCGCGTGCTGCCCATCGGCGGGTTGAAGGAGAAACTACTTGCGGCTCTGCGCGCCGGCATCAAGACGGTGCTGATCCCGGCGGAGAACGAGAAGGATCTCGCCGAAATCCCCGACAATGTGAAAAACGGGCTGAAGATCATCCCGGTTGCGACGGTCGAGGAAGCGCTGAAGGTCGCGTTGGTGCGCATGCCGGAGCCCATCACATGGGAAGAGCCGGAAGTCGTGACGCCTGCGCGCCTGCCCGACGCCGACAGCGACGCGGTGGTGACGCATTGATGATGCGGTTTCTCCCCCCGTTTACGGGGGGAGTGCCGCGGAACGCGGCGAGGGGGGCGGCTGAGTTCGCCCCCTCCGCCTCGCTCGCGAAGTACTCGCTCGGCACCTCCCCCGTAAACGGGGGAGGAAACTATAAAAAATCCCCGGAATCCCTCGGTTTTGGGCTTGGGGGATGCCGCGCGAAGCCCTAAAGTCCCACGACCCAGGAGCGAATCGCCTGAAAGGAGCTCGTCCCGTGAACAAGAATGACCTCATCCAGCAGCTTTCCGAACGCACGGGCCTCGCCAAGAACGACGCGGCCAAGGCAGTCGACGGCGTGTTCGATCTGATTACGGAATCGCTGAAAGCGGGCACGGAAGTCCGGCTCACGGGCTTCGGCGTATTCGTCGTCGCCACGCGCGCGGGCGGCAAGGGCCGCAATCCGCAGACCGGCGAGGAAATCACGATCAAGCCGTCCAAGCAGCCGCGGTTCCGCGCGGGCAAGCAGCTCAAGGACGCGTTGAACGTCTGAGCCCTTCCGGCGCAAGCTGAACAAGGGCGGTTAGCTCAGCCGGTAGAGCACATCGTTTACACCGATGGGGTCGGCGGTTCGAACCCGTCACCGCCCACCAGGCTTCGTTGCGCAGCAACGGAGCCTGCCACGGCGAAGCGCGCCAGCGCGAAGCCGGGCTGGTGCATGGTTCGCGCAACTACGCCCTGGCAAGCCCGCTTCGCTACGCGATAGCGTCGCGAAGGCTGCCGCGCCGAAGCCCTTGGGGCGAAGGCGGGCGTGCTTCTCGCGCGCTTCGGCTCGGCAAGCCGGCATCTGCGCGAGCTACGCATGGCAAGCCAGGCTTCGCTGCGCAGCGCTAAGCCCTTCCACCCGTCCAAAATCATGTTATAATGTTTGTTATTATTATGACGATGAGGTTGCCGCCATGCACGCGCTCAAACTCCGCGCCGTCGGAAGCTCCACCGGCGTGGTCCTGCCCAAGGAAATGCTGAACCACCTCCATGCGGAGCAGGGGCAGGAAATCTTCGCGATCGAAACGCCGAGCGGCTACATCGTGACGGCGCTTGACCCCCGCGTGCGCGAGCAGGTCAGGACCGGCGAGGAATTCGTCGAGCGTTACAAGGACACGTTCGCAACGCTCGCCAAATGAGCGAGCCCGTCTGGATCGAGAAGGAGGCGTTGCTGCTCTTGCATCGCCTCGGCCTTAGCCGCTTCGGCGGCGCGGAAGGGATTCGCGACGAGGGCATGCTCGATTCCGCGCTGGCGCGCCCGGTCAATCTTCACCTCTATCAGCCGGACAGCGATCTGGTGTCGTTGGCCGCATCGTATGCGTTCGGGCTCGTGCGCAATCATGCCTTCGTGGACGGCAACAAGCGCGCGGGCTTTCTCGCCTGCGGTCTTTTTCTCGAACTGAACGGCCTGAAGCTGACGGCCGATCAGGCCGATGCCACATCCGCCGTGCTGGCGCTGGCCGACGGCAGCATCGGCGAAGCGGAGTTCGCCGCCTGGCTGCGCACGCACGTGACCGGCACATGATCGCCCCATTCATTTCGCGACTTTTCGCGACAAAGCCAGGCTTGACGCAAGCCGCTGCCGCTGGCGGAGTTCGGCCATGAAGGCGAAGGTTCTTCTCGTTCCGCTTGCCGCTTTTGCGCTTTCGGCATGCGCGGGCGGCTGGTTCGGCCATTCGCACCACCGGCCCGTGCAGGGCAGTTCGGAGGAATGGCATCCGCCGAGCGAAATGCTCGTCAAATACGACGCCAACCGCGACGGCACGCTCACCCGCGCCGAACTCGAAGCGGGTCTCAAGGCCGATTTCGACAAGGACGATGCCGATCACAGCGGCTGCCTCAACAAAGATGAAGTGCGCGCGATCAATCAGCGGCGCTGGGAAGAGGATCGCTCCGCTTCATCGCCGCTCGTCGATTTCAAGGGACTGGGCTGCATCGATTTCGACGAATTCGCCGCGGCGCCGCGCTCGCTCTTCGACCAGATGGATGCGAACGCCGACGGCAAGCTGACGCCCGACGAATTGCATCCGCAAGCCAAGGCCCGCAATCCGAATGGCGGCGGACAATGGCAGGGCCGCCATGGCCGCGGCGGCGATCAAGGCCCCGATGGCGGCGAAGGTCCTGGCGGCGATGGTTCCGATCCCGACGGCGATTAGCCCGCAATCACCGATATTTGTTCGCCTTGACACCCGGGAGGGTGCGCCGTACATCGGGCGCCTTTCGCGGGGACGCACGTTCCCTCGAAAGCGCCCGCGGGGGCGTAGCTCAGTTGGTTAGAGTGACGGCCTGTCACGCCGTAGGTCGCGGGTTCGAGCCCCGTCGCTCCCGCCAAAAAATCCGCAGAGAAGCTGGATTTTTTGACTCAAACTCCCCCTCGGGGGCCAATTGGGGCCAATAAGTCACTTTTCGTCGCCGGAAATCACCGCCAATTTGCGCCGGAAAGCCGCGTTGAGCTTGCGCGCTTCTGCTCCCCGATCAGCCTCCACAATCCATTTGGCGTAGTGCTTGAACAGCATCTCCGAAGAGGTGTGCCGCGTCTGATAGGCGTCGCGCTTGCTGATCCCACACGCCGCCAGCGTCGGATAGAAATAATCTTCGTGTTGGGTCCGCTCTGAGAGCCACGGCTTGCCATCCCTCGGATTGCAAAAGATCGGCCAGTCGGCGCCTTGCCCGATGTGATCGGCTCCATGAACCGCAAGACTTCAAACGCCCCGTCTGTCAGGTCCACGTCGCGCTCGACCTTGGTTTTCGTGCCCTTCAAACGGTGACGCACGCGTGCCCGGCGCATTTTGACTTGCCCTTGATCCCAAGCGACATCGCTCCAGCGCAGCGCGATCTGCTCTGAAGGATGCAAGCCCGTGGAGAAAGCGAACAGGAACCATGCATAGATGGCGGGCGGATATTGCCCGCGCATGCGCACCAGGATCGCGTCCATCTGCTCGCGCGTGAACGGATCGGGCGGGGGCCTTTGATGCTTGCGGTTGTGATGCCCAGCCCCGCCAAACCCTCGATAACGCCGATGAGAGACCAGCCGCGGGCGGCGCCACTGCCGAGTGCAACTCCGATCCTGGGACGATTGCGCATTCATTCCTCCCAGGATTGGCTGCCGGGCAGGCTGAAATGTTCGAAAAAGCGGGCCGAGACCGCGCCGAAGATCAGGCCCGCGATGTGGGCCACATAGGCAACGCCGCCCGACTGCTCGCTGACAATATCGCCGACGCTCAAGAGCTGGGACAAAAACCAGAAGCCTATGAGAACCGCCGCCGGTATGAACGCGACACGCACGAACCAGCCAAAGAACAACAGCGTTCGAATCCGGTCTTTCGGATAGGTCACCATGAATCCGCCCATCACGCTGGCGATGGCTCCGCTCGCGCCCAGATTGGGAATCGTCGAGCCGGGGTCGGCGGCGATCTGTCCAAGGAAGGCAAAAATGCCGCCGAGCAGATAGAAGGCGAGATACCGCCCACCGCCCATCGCGTCTTCCATCTCCGGGCCGAATGCCCACAGAAAGACCATGTTGCCGATGATATGCGACCAGCTCGCATGCATGAACATGGCGGTCAGTATCGTGACGAAATGA